>JAESGR010000095.1_pt1 | contig 202512 bp, 199 predicted proteins | sample 9269771 | NCBI WGS metagenome assembly JAESGR01 (sample SAMN15739572, study PRJNA653492) | algae metagenome | isolation source: Chroococcus sp. CMT-3BRIN-NPC107 and co-occurring heterotrophs from well... | place: USA: Clark Mountains Wilderness, California | collected 2010-04-18
CTCAGCGCCGGGTGGTGTTGGGCCGGCCCCCCCCGGGGCCGCGGCCCCCCCCCCCCCCCCCGGGGGGGGGGGGGGGGGGGGGGGGGGGCGTCGGCCGAGAACGCCGGCGTTCGTCGCCCCGGTGTGCCGCCATCCTATCGAGCCGTCCTTCACGATCACGCCCCCCACCCGGCTCGGCCCCTGGCCGAGTCCGCCCTCCCCACCGGGGGGAGGGAAGAGCCCGCGCTGAATGCTCGCCTATCTTGCACGCCGCGTCGCCTACACGGTCCCGATCCTGTTCGGGGTCGCGCTGGTCTGCTTCGCGCTTGTCCACATCGCGCCCGGCGACCCGCTCGTCTCCGTGCTGCCGCCCGACGCCTCGGCCGATCTGCAGGCCATGCTGCGCACGCTGTACGGCTTCGATCGCTCCTATCCTGAGCAGTTCGGTCGCTGGCTGTGGCGCGCCGCACATGGGGACCTCGGCACCTCGATCGCGACCGGCCGGCCGGTCACGGACGAGGTGTTCAAGGCTGTCGGCTACACGCTACGCCTCTCGGTGCTCGCCACTCTGATCGGCTTCTTCTTCGGCTCCTTGTTCGGGTTCGTCGCCGGCTATTACCGCGACAGCCTCGTCGACAAGGCGGCCTCTGCCCTCTCCGTCCTCGGCGTCTCGGTGCCGCACTACTGGCTCGGCATGGTCCTCGTGATCATCTTCGCGGCGATCCTCGGCTGGCTGCCGCCGACCGGGGCCGGATCCGGCAACGAGGGCTTCTTCGGCTCGCTCCGCTTCATGATCCTGCCGGCGGTCACGATGTCCGTGATCCCGATGGGCATCGTGGCCCGCACCGTACGGGCCCTTGTCGCCGACATTCTGGCCCAGGAATTCGTGATCGGTCTCAGGGCCAAGGGTCTGACCGACTGGGGCGTCTTCAAGCACGTCGTGAAGAACGCCGCCCCGACGGCGCTCGCTGTGATGGGTCTTCAGCTCGGCTACCTGCTCGGCGGATCGATCCTGATTGAGACCGTGTTCTCCTGGCCAGGCACCGGCTTTCTTCTGAACGCCGCGATCTTTCAGCGCGACCTGCCGCTCCTGCAGGGCACGATCCTGGTCCTGGCGCTGTTCTTCGTGATCCTGAACCTTTTGGTAGACGTGCTGCAGACCGCGCTCGACCCGCGCATCCAGCGGAGCTGACCATGGCCGCGCTGGTAGAACAGAGCCTCGTCGAGGCGCCGCAACCGAAGACGACCGGCTACTGGGGCGGCGTCTGGCGGCGGCTCCGCCGCGACCCGGTCGCGATCTTCGCCGCGCTCGTCATCCTGGCGCTGATCCTGATGGCGATCTTTGCGCCCTACATCGCTCCGGCCGACCCGTACCGCACGATGAGCTTGAGACGGCTCCGGCCCATCGGCACCACCGGCTATCCGCTCGGCTCGGACGATCTCGGCCGCGACATGCTCTCCCGCCTCATCTACGGGGCGCGGCTGTCGCTCTTCATGGGCATCACGCCCGTGATCCTCGCCTTCGGCATCGGCTCTGCGATCGGCATCTTCGCGGGCTACGTCGGGGGGTGGGTCAACACGGCGATCATGCGCACGATCGACGTATTCTATGCCTTCCCGTCGGTGCTTCTCGCCGTTGCGCTGTCCGGCGCGCTCGGCGCCGGCTTTGGCAATGCGCTCGTCTCGCTGACCGTCGTCTTCATCCCGCAGATCGCGCGCGTCGCGGAGGCGGTAACGACGCAGGTCCGAACGCGGGACTATGTCGAGGCGGCACGCGCCTCCGGGGCTGGCGGGTTCACGATCGTCCGCGTCCACGTGCTCGGAAACGTGCTCGGGCCGATCTTCGTCTACGCGACGAGCCTGATCTCGGTCTCGATGATCCTCGCCTCCGGCCTCTCCTTCCTGGGCCTCGGCGTCCGCCCGCCCGAGCCCGAATGGGGCCTGATGCTCAACACGTTGCGCACCGCGATCTATGTCCAGCCCTGGCTCGCGGCGCTGCCGGGCGTGATGATCTTCATCACCTCCATCGCCTTCAACCTACTCGCCGACGGCCTGCGCTCGGCCATGGACGTGAAGCAATGAGCGCCGTGCTTGCTCCCCGAGAAGACCGCGGAGGGCCGGCCCAGCCGCTCCTGACCGTGAAGGGCCTCCTGAAGCACTTCCCGGTAAGAAAGGGTGTTCTCGGCGGCGTAACCGCGAAGGTTCGGGCCGTGGACGGTATCGATTTCGAGGTGCTGAAGGGCGAGACGCTGGGCGTCGTCGGCGAATCCGGCTGCGGCAAGTCGACGACCGCGCGCCTGCTCCTCAGCTTGATCGATCCCACTGCGGGGGAGATCATCTTCGATGGGGAGCGGGTCGGCTCGCGGGCGCTGAGCCTCAAGGAATTCCGGCGCCAGTGCCAGATGGTGTTCCAGGACAGCTACTCGTCCTTGAACCCGCGCCTGTCCGTCGAAGCCTCCATTGCCTTCGGGCCACAGGTCCACGGCGTCCCACGCCGGGAGGCAGTCGGCCGTGCACGCGACCTTCTCGCCCGCGTCGGCCTGGAGCCGCGCCGTTTCGCGGAACGCTATCCGCACGAGCTCTCCGGCGGCCAGCGCCAACGGGTGAACATTGCCCGCGCCCTCGCGCTCCAGCCCCGCCTCGTGATCCTCGATGAGGCCGTCTCCGCGCTCGACAAGTCGGTCGAGGCGCAGGTGCTGAACCTCCTTCTCGACCTCAAGGCCGAGTTCGGGCTCACGTACATCTTCATCAGTCACGACCTGAACGTGGTCCGCTTCATCTCGGACCGCGTGATGGTCATGTATCTCGGCAAGGCCGCCGAGATCGGCGCGTCGGAGAATGTCTTCGAGCGGGCGCAGCACCCCTATACGGCCGCCCTCCTCTCCTCGATGCCCTCGCTCGATCCGGACAACCGGACCGAGGTGGCCCCGCTCGTCGGCGACCCACCGAACCCGATCAACCCGCCCTCCGGCTGCCGCTTCCACACGCGCTGCGCGCTGGTCGAGCCGGTCTGCTCCGCTAAGGAACCACCGCTCGCCGTGACGGAGGGCAATCACCGCGCTGCCTGCCTCGCGGTGCAGCCCGGGTCGGGCCATTCGCTGGCGCCGGGGGCCGTGAACGTGGAGATGGCGGCGTGACCCAGCCCGCGATCCAGATCCGCAATCTCCGCGTCACGTTCGGCGGCGTTGTACGTGCCGTCGACGGCGTCGACCTGACGCTCGCGGAAGGCGAAGTCGTCGCACTCATCGGCGAGTCGGGCTCGGGCAAGAGCGTCACCTTGCGCTCGCTCATGCGTCTCCATCCGCCGCGCCTGAGCAAGGTGGAGGGGGCGATGGCGGTCGCGGGCCGCGACGTGCTCGCCATGAGCCAGCGGGCGCTTGCGGATTATCGCGGCGCGACCGTCTCGATGATCTTCCAGGAGCCGCTGCTGGCGCTCGACCCGGTCTACACCGTCGGCGAGCAGATCATGGAGGTGATCCGCCGGCACGAGAAGGCGAGCAAGGCGGAGGCGCGCGCCCGCGCGCTCGAGCTGTTCCAGAAGGTCCGGATTCCAAGCCCCGAGCGACGGCTCGACGCCTATCCGCATGAGATGTCGGGCGGCATGCGCCAGCGGGCGATGATCGCGCTCGCCCTCGCCTGCCGGCCGAAGGTGCTGCTCGCCGATGAGCCGACGACCGCGCTCGACGCGACCGTTCAGATCCAGATCCTGCTGCTTCTCCGCGATCTTCAGCGAGAGCTCGGGCTGTCCATCATCTTCGTCACGCACGATCTCGGCGCAGCGGTTGAAGTCGCCGACCGCATTGCCGTCATGTATGCCGGCCGCATCGTCGAGGAGGGCACCGCGCGGGACCTGATCCGCACGCCGCGCCATCCCTATACGATCGGGCTCCTCAAGAGCCGCGCCGAGGGCGCGCTCGCCAAGGGCTCGCGCCTCGACGCCATCCCGGGCTCCCCGCCGGATCTCGCCCATCTGCCGCCCGGCTGCCCCTTCGCACCGCGCTGCCCCCTCGCCATCGAGCCCTGCCGCGCCGATCGCCCGCCGCCGGTCCCGGTCGGGCCGGGCCACAGTGCCCGCTGCATCAGGACGGACGTCTCGCCGACGCTTCTCGGAGGAATGCGACAGGAGGCGCCGGCCCTCGCCTGAGCTACTCGGCGGGACTGTATCCCGGCATCCCGGTCACCCGCGCTTCAACGGCCCCCCGCAGCTCTCGAATCCGCTCGTCACCTGCCGCAGCCGCTATGAAATATGTCTCGCGGCCGAGTGGCACGAAGCCCAGCCCGAACCGCTCGGCCGCCGCGCGGAGGCCCATGCCGGCATCCGCGCGGCCCGATGCAACCAGAGCCGCCACTGCCTGATGCGTGAACTCCTCAACGGAATAGCCCTCAATATCTGCCGGCCGGAGCTTCGCCTCCCTTACGAGCCGGTCGAACCAGGTCCGCGTGCCGGACCCGACCTGACGGTTAACGAAGCGAGCCTCCCTCCCTGCGAGATCTGAGACCGAGGCGATGCCGAGCGGATTGCCCTGCGCCACAACCAGGCCCTGCTCGCGCCTGAACAGCGGGACAGTCTCGTAGCCGAGCGCGGCGAGCGCCGCCGCCATCCGGTCCCCCGCGTCATCCCCGCCATGGAAGCCCGCCGCATCGGCCGTGCCGGCGCGCAGACGAGCGACCGCATCAGCGCTGCCCACGACGCTCAGCTCGATCATGCCCGCGAGCGCCTGGGCCGCCTCGATCAGTAGCAGGTCGTGACTCGCCGCCATCCGGAGAGGTTTCGGAGACGCGCTCGGGATGGCCGCAAGCTCCGCCCGTAGCCGCGCCTGCGCAGCCGCGATCGGCGCCTCCAGTTCCGCTACGGCCGCCCGCAAGGCGTCCCGGAGGTGCAGTCCTGCCGGCGAAAGCCCGGTCCCGTGCCCCTTCGTTTTCACGATAAGCGCCGTCCCGAGCTGCCGTTCGTAGGCGAGAGCCCGCCCCCAGGTGCCGCGATAGGACATGCCGAGCGCCTCGGCCGCCCCGCGCAGCGATCGGCTCTCCGCCACGGAGTCGAGGAGGCGAAGGAGGTCCGTCAGCGGCACGCCGGCGTCGGCACCGCCAACGGTGCCGGCGAGAAGGAGCTCCACCTCGGCCATAGGAATATGCCTTCATATTGAACTCGTTTGCGGGCTCATATCATAAGCTCTCCCATGTGGCAGGCCTTATCCGACGCCGTGCGCCTCCTCGGCTCGCTCGATCGAGAGGTCGTGACGATCGCTGCCCTATCGTTGCGGGTCAGCCTCGTCGCGGTGGCCGCGGGGTGCATCATCGGCATGCCGGTCGGGGCGCTCGTCGCCATCGCGCGATTTCCTGGCCGCGAGGCGCTCGTTGTCGCGCTCAACGCCCTGATGGGGCTGCCGGCCGTGGTGGTCGGCCTCCTCGCCTATCTCCTGCTCTCCCGCTCCGGGCCGCTCGGCGGGTTCGGCCTAGCCTTCACGCCGGGTGGCATGATGGTCGCTCAGGCCGCGCTCGTGACGCCGCTGATCGCGGCGCTGACGCGGCAGATCGTGCAGGACGCGGAAGCCGGGCTCGGCGAGCAGCTCCGCTCGCTTCGGCTATGCCCACTCCGGCGCGCCGCGCTCCTCGTGTTCGATGCGCGCTTCACGCTCGGCGTCGCGGTGCTCGCCGCCTTTGGGCGGGCGATCTCGGAGGTGGGCGCCGTACTGGTCGTCGGCGGCAACATCGCCGGGTCTACGCGGACGCTCACGACCGCGATCTCGCTCGAGACGCAGAAGGGCGACCTGCCGCTGGCGCTTGCTCTCGGCATTGTGCTGATCGGCATCGTTCTCTTGGTGAACGCGCTCGCGTCAGGCCTGCAGGCGCTCGTCGTCCGGACCTACGGATGAGCGCCGTCCTGCCGATCACGCTCGAGGACGTCGGCTTCTCGGCCGGGGGGCGGGTGATCCTCCGTGGCCTAACAGCCCGCATCGGCTCGGCCGGGATCACGGCCATCATAGGCCCGAACGGGGCCGGCAAGAGCGTTACCCTGCGGCTGCTCGACGGGCTCCTCGCGCCGTCATCAGGCCGCATATCTTTCGGGCAGATCCGGGTTCGGGAGGTTCGACGGGCCTTCGTGTTTCAGAAGCCGGGGCTGCTACGGGCGAGCGTCGCGGCGAATGCGGCGCTCGGATTGCCGCCACTCCGGCTCTCTCGCCGGGATGCCGCGACCCGCATCGAGGCCGCCTTGCGCCGCGTCGGTCTGCACGACCGGGCGCGTGACCCGGCGCGGAAGCTGTCGGTCGGCGAGCAGCAGCGGCTCGCGCTGGCCCGCGCCTGGGCGACCGAGCCGGATCTCCTGCTGCTCGACGAGCCGACCTCGGCGCTCGATCCGGGTGCAACCGAAGCGATCGAGGAACTCATCCTCGCCATGGCACAGGCGGGCGCCAAGGTGCTCCTGGTCTCGCACAATCTTGGCCAGGTCGCCCGACTCGCCGAGGACGTGCTCGTCCTGTCAGGCGGACGCGCCGTCGAGCACGGCCCGACCCAGCTCGTATTGTCATCCCCGCGCACGCCGGAGGCGCGGGCCTATCTCAAGGGGGAACTTCCATGGCCATTCTTCGCCGCAGCCTCTTAGGGGCGGCGCTCGCCTGCCTCACGATCTCGGCCGCGCCAGCGCAGGAGCGGGGGCGCTCCCTTACGGTCGCCTCGACCACCTCGACCGAGCAATCCGGCCTCTTCGGCCACCTCCTGCCGCTCTTCACCAAGAAGACGGGAATCGAAGTGCGCGTGGTGGCGCTCGGCACCGGGCAGGCGCTCGATGTCGGTCGGAGGGGCGACGCCGATGTCGTCTTTGTCCACGACAAGGCCGCGGAGGAGACGTTCGTCTCCGAACGTTTTGCCACCAAGCGCCAGGAGGTCATGTACAACGACTTCGTCCTGGTCGGCCCCAAGGCGGATCCGGCCAAGGCGCAGGGCCGCGATATTCTCGAGGGCTTGCGCAAGGTGGCGGCCGCGAAGGCGCCGTTCGTGTCGCGCGGCGACCGCTCGGGCACGCATGCAGCGGAGCTTCGCTATTGGAAGGACTCTGGGGTCGATCTCGGAGCGCAGAAGGGCGAGTGGTACAAGGAGATCGGCCAGGGCATGGGCCCAGCGCTGAACACCGCCGCCTCGTTGAACGCCTACCTGCTCGCCGATCGCGGCACCTGGCTGTCGTTCAAGAACCGCGCCGATCTCGCCATCCTCGTGGAGGGCGACAATCGCCTCTTCAACCAATACGGCGTGATGCTCGTGAGCCCGGCCCGGCACGCGCATGTGAAGGCCCCCGAGGGTCAGGCCTTCATCGACTGGCTGGTCTCGTCCGAAGGGCAGCAGGCGATCGCCGGCTACAGGCTCGGCGGCGAGCAGCTCTTCTACCCGAACGCCGCCGGCGCGGGGTCGTAGTCTACCCGCCCCCCTCAGGGCTGCCTGGCGGCCTCGAAAAACTTCAGGTCCAGCGCGGCCAAAGCGAGCAGCGGATCCGGCAGCTTCACGCCCGCGCGGCGCATCTGCTGCGCGACCTCACGGCAGGACTTCAGGTCGTCTGACTGGGCGGCCGCCTCGATCCGCTGCCGCTGTTCCGCTGTGGCCCCCGGAGCTGGGGCCGGCGTAGGGGTCGGAGCGGGGGCTGCGGCCGCTTGCGCGGGGGCTGCCGGAGCAGGAGCGGCGGGCGCGCCCTGTCCAGCTTGGGGTGCGGCGGGATTGTTCTGCGCCTGGCCCTGAGGGCCTGAAGCGCCTGGGCCGCTCTGCGTCACCTGTCCGCTCAAGCCCGAGCTCTGCTGCGCCTGCCCGCCTGCGGGATTCGGCTGCTGCGCCGGGGCTTGATTAGTGGATGGGGCCTGAACGGCCGTTGCCTGCTGAGGTGAAGGGGCGGGCGCCGCAGCGGCCGCTGGGGCAGGTTGCCGGACGTAGTTGACGAGTTCCTGGCAAAGATTGGCCGGCTTCCCAGGCTGCTGCTGCACGACGCGCGGCGCGGCAGCGTCGGGCGCGGCGGCTGTCGGCGGAGCTGCTGCTGGAGCCGCCGATGGCGCAGGAGCGGCGGTCGGCGCCGCCGGGGCCTGATCGGCCGGCGCCGGGGCTTGCGCGACGGCGATCCCGGCCCAAAGCAAACCCAGCGCGATTACGCTGGTCGCAGTCGCGGGCTTCCTCATGTCACGTTCCTCTCAGGTGCCGTTACGCCGTTGGAGTTCAACCCGGAGACGCCGGAGCCTTGGGATTCGGCGTGCCGGTCCAGTTCGGCCCGACAAGATTGTCCGTCGGCGTCACCCGGGCGCCGGAGGTCGAGAAGGCCTGGTAGGCTGGCCGCTGGTTGACGGACAGCAGGTAGGCGGCGACCCCGCCGAGCGCGACCGCCGCAACCACCGCCAGGATGATCGTCTTCATGATGCCAGTCCCCTCAAGCCCGGCCTACTCGGCGGGCACTGCGCGGGCGGCGGCCGGCTGGCGTCCGCTTGCCGTCTTGGCCTGCTGTTCCTCGACCCAGAGATCGTGGTGCACGCGCGCCCAGGCGAGATCGACCTTGCCGGATCCCATCGCGTCGTAGGCCCCCTCCATGCCGAGCGAGCCGATATAGATGTGCGCCAGGATCGCGGCGATGAAGAGCACGCCTATAACAGCGTGGACCACCTGGGTCAGCTGCATGCCGTTGATGTCCGTCGCTGAGAACGGGAACAGCATGATGATTCCCGTCACCGACATCAGAACGCCGCCGATCGCCACGATCCAGAACATCATTTTCTGGCCGGCGTTGAACCGGTAGGCGCTTGGATGCGCGTCCCCGAGGAAGCCGCCGCCGGACTTAAGCCAGGCCACGTCGACACGGTTCGGGATGTTGTCCTTGAGCCAGACGGCGATCATGAACAGGACGCCCAGCATGAAGGGCCAAGCCAGGAAGTTGTGCGCGTACTTCCCCCATTGCGAGAGGGTCGCGAAGGCGTCCGGCCCGATGAGCGGCATGAGGAGGCGCTTGCCGAAGATGTAGTTCAGGCCCGTCAGCGCGAGCACGATGAAGGTGCTGGCGGTCAGCCAATGCGCGAAGCGCTCGAAGACGTTGAAGCGCTGGATCTTGATTCCGGATTCCTCGCTGTGGTCCAGCCGCACCCGACCCTTCGTGAAATAGAAGGCCGCGAGCGCGAGCAGCATGCCGAGGACCGCAATACCTGCGATCCACGGCAGCCAACCCTCGCGGAACTGCCGCCATTCGCGGCCCTGCGGCTGCTCCAGCATGGCGGCCTTGCCGTCCGGGATGCTGACTCGGCCCTGGAGCTTGTTCAGCTCGCGCAGGAGCTCATCCTCGCGAACCGATGCGGCGGTCGGATTCTGGCCGCTCGCCGGGGCGGAGGATGTGGGCGGCGGCACGTCACGCCCGTGCTGAGCGACGGCGGTGGTCCCGCTGAGTATCAGGGCCGCAAGGGCGATCCGGAGAATGTGCATGGCGGCGCTGTCCTCGGTCGTGTTCTGCTTCGGGCGAGGCGGAGGCTCAGATGGCCACCGTCTCGCGGTAGGCCGTCTTCCAGCCCCAGGCGCCGGAGCCGTAGCCGCGCTTCACCACGCGTTCCTTGTAGATCTGGGCGATGATCTCGCCGTCCCCGGCAAGCAGCGCCTTCGTCGAGCACATCTCGGCGCAGAGCGGCAGCTTGCCTTCCGCAAGCCGGTTCGAACCGTATTTCTCGTACTCGGCCGTAGTGAGGTCCGCCTCCGGTCCGCCGGCGCAATAGGTGCACTTGTCCATCTTGCCCCGGGAGCCGAAATTCCCGACGCGGGGGTATTGCGGCGCGCCGAAGGGGCAGGCGTAGAAGCAGTAGCCGCAGCCGATGCAGAGGTCCTTCGAGTGAAGGACAACCGCATCCGCCGTCGTGAAGAAGCAGTTCGTCGGACACACGGCCGCGCAGGGCGCGTCGGTGCAATGCATGCAGGCCATCGAGATCGACCGCTCGGACGGCTTGCCATCGTTGAGCGTGACGACGCGGCGGCGGTTGATGCCCCAGGGCACCTCGTGCTCGTTCTTGCACGCGGTGACGCAGGCGTTGCACTCGATGCAGCGGTCCGCGTCGCAAAGGAACTTCATACGGGCCATTGGTCGGGTCTCCTCAGGCCGCCTGGATCTGGCACAGGGTACACTTCGTCTCCTGCATGCCGGTCACCGGGTCGTAGCCGTAGGTAGTGACGGTGTTCACGCTCTCACCGAGGACGACGGGGTCCGCGCCTTGCGGGTAGCGGGAACGGTGATCCTCGCCCTGGTACCAACCGGCGAAGTGGAACGGCATCCAGGCGACACCCTTGCCGACGCGCTCGGTCACGAGCGCCTTCACCTTTGTCTTGGCGTCGTTCTCCGGGCTGAGCACCCAGACCCAGCTGCCGTCCTTGATGCCGCGCTCAGCTGCGTCACCGGGGTTGATCTCGACGAACATGTCCTGCTGCAGCTCGGCGAGCCACGGGTTCGACCGGGTCTCCTCGCCGCCGCCCTCGTACTCGACAAGCCGCCCGGACGAGAGGATGATTGGGAACGACTTGGCGAGCCCCTTGTCGGTCGCGGCCTTCTGGACCGTGAACCCGTTGTTCGGGATCCGGAACTGCCGCTCGTCCGGCCGCGTCGGATACTTCGCGACGAGATCCGGCCGGGGCGAGTAGATCGGCTCCCGATGCACCGGCACAGGGTCGGGCAGGTTCCAGGCATTAGCCCGGGCCTTGCCGTTGCCGTAATGCATGACGCCGTGCTCCATGCAGACGCGCTGGATGCCGCCGGAGAGGTCGATCGCCCAGCTCACTGCATCAACGTTGTTCCCGCCGATCCGCTGGATCGTCGCGAGTTCGTCCGGGGTCAGGTCCCTGTCCCACCCGAGCTTCTTCAGGATCCCGAACGTGAATTCGGGATATCCGTCAGTGAGCTCCGAGCCGGCGGGGAACGAGTCCTCCGCGAGAAGGGTCTGCCCGTTTCGCTCGACCCCGAAACGGGCCCGGAATGCGCCGCCGCCCTCCTTCACAGGGAGGTTGGTGTTGTAGAGGATCGCCGAGCCCGGATGCCGGATCTCCGGCTTGCCCCAGCATGGCCAGGGCAGGCCGTAATAGTCGCCGCCGACTTCGGGGTCGTCCTTTGGCGCGCGCAGCGTCACAAGGTCGAACTTGTGCTGGTTCTTCATATGCGCCTTGAGGCGCTCCGGCGACTGACCGCAATAGCCGGTGGACCAACCGCCGCGATTGATCTCGCGAAGGGTGTCTTCGGCGGACGGGATGTTGTTCTCCACCTTGATATTCTTGAACATCTCGTCCGCAAAGCCGAGCTTCTTGGCGAGCAGGTAGAACACCTCGTAGTCGTTCTTCGACTCGAAGGCCGGCTTCACGATCTGCTCGCCCCACTGCAGCGAGCGGTTGGAGGCCGTGCGTGAGCCGTCCATCTCCAACGAGGTGCAGATCGGCAGCAGATACACGCCGTCCTTGCGATTGCCCATCGTGGCAAAGCTCGTCGGGTGCGGGTCCGCGACCACGAGAAGTTCGAGCTTGTCGACGGCGGCGACCGCCTCCGGGATTCGGGTGACCGTGTTGCCGCCGTGCCCGGAGACCACCATGGCCTTGATGGTCGCCCGCTGGTCGACCTCGTTCTCAGGCAGGTTCACGCCGTCGAACCACCGCGTCGAGGTGATGCCGGGGGCCTCCATATTCTGCTTGCGCGTGCGGGCCGGTCGACCCGCCTTCGCCGGCACCTCGTCGAAGCGCGACTGTAGCCAGTCATAACCGACGTCCCAGACGCGCGCCCAATGCCGCCACGCGCCTTCGACGAGGCCGTAATAGAGCGGCAACGTCGTGACATCGAGGCCGAGATCGGTCGCGCCCTGGACGTTGGTGTGGCCGCGGAAGATGTTCGCCCCGGTGCCCGGCTTTCCGATGTTGCCGGTCGCGAGACAGAGGATGCAGAAGGCACGCACGTTGGCGGTGCCGACGGTGTGCTGCGTTGCGCCCATGCACCAGATCAGCGTGGCCGGCTTCTGCGTCGCGAACATCTGCGCGACGCGCTTAACCTGCTCGCCGGGGATGCCGGTGACGCGCTCGACCTCGTCGGGCGTCCACTTCGCGACCTCCTTGCGGACGTCGTCCATTCCGTAGACGCGTTGGCGGATGAATTCCTTGTCCTCCCAGCCGTTCTGGAAGATGTGCCACAACATCCCCCAGATCATCGGGATGTCGGTGCCGGAGCGGAACCGGACGTATTCGGTCGCGTGCGCGGCCGTGCGCGTGAACCGCGGGTCGCACACGATCATGTTCGCGCGGTTGATCTCCTTTGCGGCGAGGAGATGCTGCATCGCCACCGGATGCGCCTCAGCGGCATTGGAGCCGACGAAGAGCAGCGTCTTGGCATTGCGGATATCGTTGTAGGAGTTCGTCTGGGCGCCGTAACCCCAGGTGTTGGCGACACCGGCCACCGTGGTTGAGTGGCAGATGCGCGCCTGATGGTCGACGGAGTTCGTGCCCCAGAACGCGCCCAGCTTGCGGAAGAGATAGGCCGCCTCGTTCGTGTACTTGGCCGAGCCGAGCCAGTAGGCGGAATCAGCGCCGTACTTGCCCCGGATCTCGAGCAGCTTGTCGCCGATCTCGTTGATCGCCTGGTCCCAGCTGACCCGCTGCCACTGCCCGTTCACGAGCTTCACCGGGTATTTCAGCCGGCGCTCGCTATGGACCAGCTCGCGGATTGCCGCGCCCTTCGCGCAATGCGTCCCGCGGTTGATCGGGCTGTCCCAGGATGGCTCCTGGCCGACCCAAACCCCGTTCACGACCTCGGCCGTCACGGTGCACCCGACCGAGCAGTGCGTGCAGATGTTTTTCTTGATCGTAACCTGGGCGCCGCTCTGGGCGGTGCCGGCTGCCTGGGCTTTCCGGACCGAGCCAAGTTGGATGGAACCCACAGCCGCGAGGCCTCCAACGGCCAAACCGGATCGCCGGAGAAACGAGCGGCGGTCCATGAGCCCAGAGGAGAGGCCGCCGGCGAGGGCCTGCAGCTTGGCGCGGCTCGTCTCGCCGCTCTTGCGCTTCGTCAGCATCTGACAGCCCTCACTTCTTCAGCGTCTCGTAGCCGTTGGTACGGTAGAACGCCTTCACGTGGTCCGACTCGCGGTAGCGAGCCTTGGTTTCGTTCGGGCCGGGGTCGTAGGCCTGCGCCTCGGTCGCCGCGATTGGCGAGACGGCAACCGCGACCGCGGCGCTCGACGCACCCCCGACGGCACCGAGAAACTTGCGGCGGTCCATCGCCTTCCTGTCGCTCTGGCTCATTCTCGCATCTCCTCGCCGCGCGAGAGCCGACCTCCGAACACGGTCAGTTCTCGATTGCGAAAGCCTCTGCCTCGATCTCGGTGAACAAACGCCCCAACGCCCCGACGGATCGGTAGAACCGCGACGATGCCGCAGTCTCGAGATCCCCGAAGAAGCGCTCGGCGAAAGGTTTCAGATGCCGCTCGAAGAAGCGGCGATCCGCTCCCGGCTCCGCGCCGAAGTGGCCGGCGGCCAGCCCGGACATGACCTCGCACAGGATCGCGACGTGGTCCTCCGGCTCGCGAACCTCGTCAGCCGTCTCAATCCCGAGCGCCTGCAGGTCCTCGCGCACCCGCGCGAGCGGCCGCTCGTTGAGAAAGCCGGTCAGGTAGTAGGATGCGTAGGGCAGAATCTCGCCGCGCCCGAGGCCGACGAAGAGGTCGAAATACTCGCGCGAGACCGCGTCTGCATCCAGCGCGCGCGCAGCCTCCGCGAGCTTGCTGTGCGCAAGGCCGAGCGGGCTCGCGTCGCCCTCCAGCGTCGAGAGCCGGTCGAGAAGGTTCTGCGTCGGAGCCCGTGCGAGCAGATTCGCGAGCAGCCCGTACTCCTGAGACCGGAGGAGATCGACCTCGTCGACCTCGTGACTGGCGCTCAACTCGGGATCCTTGTCCGGGCGAAGCTCGGGCGGCAGCATCGAAGGCGGGACGTCCCTGACGCTCGCGGCCGTGACCGCGGGACCCGCTGGAACACGCCGCGACGCCGAAGCGGCGGGCTGGCACATGCCGAGGGCACCCGCAGGGGCGCCCACGCCTCCCGCAGCCCCAATACCCTGCTCGATGCCGTCCGCGCGCATCTCACTCCAAATCGCAGCTTTGAACGCCACGGTTGAGCGCATAGTACGAGCTTATGGCCGCATACAAGAGTTAGAACAGGTCCAACTTTGGTAGGGCTGTGCCATGCCGTCGCGAGGGGCTGGGCTCGGCCCTCGCCGGCACCGCTCCCGCCACATCTAATCCATTGCTGCTGGCCGAAATTGCCGGGGCATCCTCGCCGGGGGTCGGCAGGTCAACGGGCACGGCCGCTCCAGTCGTTTCTTCCCCGCCTGATACCTCCGATTCGCTTTCAGGCGAGGTGCTCGCCATCTCGACGGGACCGTCTTCCTCTCCCGAGACCGGAAGGCTTCCGTCCGGTACCTTGGGGTCCGAGAACATGCGCTCGATGCTCTCCCTGATCTCGGCCGTTATCTCGAGTGGCCCATTGCCAGGCACGCCACCAGGCACGTTCCAGTCCCAGGCATAGTCGCGGGCGTCACCGATATAGTCGCGAACGGCCGGGTCGAGCGCCCACATGCGCCGGAGCGCCGCCTTGCGCAGGACGTCAGGAACGCCCTTTCGGAGGAAGCCCGTGACGTCGGAATCGGGTGTCAGATCCTCGATCCGCGGCAGCAGCGCGAGTTCCTCCTCCGGGAGCGTCTCCTCGTTGGCTGCCGTGTCGGGCGCGAGCGCCTGCTCGGGCGCCACGGCCGGGACCTCTGGACGAGGCGGTTCAAGCTCTGCACCGAGCTTGCGCCGCGACCAGCGCGTGAGAAACCCGTCGCCGCCGCTCATGCGTCGCCCTTGCCGCGATCCTGGCCGGGTACACGCCGGGCCAGCGCCTCGGAATCGGCCCGGTCGCGCTTGCGCTTGAAGAATGCGCGCTCGACGTGGAAGGCGTCGATGAACGCCGCGAGATGCGCCTGCACCGCGGCCGGCATCGGCACGGCTTCGACGATCTCCCCGATGGCGCCCGCCATTGACTCGCCCTCGTAGGGATCGGCCGTCACGGTTGCGATCTCGTGATCATCTCCGCCGATCGGCCGCAGGGCCACCCAGAGGGAGGGCTGCCCGGAGACGAGGTTGTCGCGATAGTGCGAGGTCTCGCTCGGGTGGAACGAGAGCTCGTAGGAGCCCGCGTAATAGAGCTCCTCCTGATCGTTCGCCGAGAGGCGGGTCCAGGGCTCGGCAGCAGCCGCCGCCGGGAGCGCAGCCGAGGGCAGCCACACGTGGTCCGCCCAAGGATTCGACAGCTTTCGCTTCGCGACCACCACGCCCACCGTGAAGCGAGCGGATACGGGCTCGGCGGGCGCGCTCACGCGGGCACCGGCCCGGCCGCAAGCGGCAGCCCGACGATGAGGTTCTGCGGTTTCACCGTGAGCCGGCGATCCCCGTTCATGGCGAGGAAGAGGTAGGCCGGATGCCCGGCCACTTTGTGGTCGATGCGGGAGCGATCCGGGAACGTCATCTTGAACATGGCGAGGAGACGCGAGAGCGCGTCGTCGGACAGCGTCTCGCCGTTCCAGACGGCGTTGCCGATCCGCGTCGCCTCGGCGTCGAGGCCCACGAACCAGCGCCAATCCTGATCCTGAACCTTAGCAATCGGCTCGACCTGAACCTCCAGGTTGAGAAGGTGGCGCAGCCAGGCCTCGACTACTCGCGCCAGGCCCTCTCGGGACTTCGGATTCGTGCCGAGGTTCAGCGCCATCGAGAAGGCGTCCGAACGGCTCCAATACGTCCAGGCATTCTCGTCATCCAGCACGTCGAGTTCGGTGATCGGCTCGCGGCCGAGCATGGCTGTGAGGGGCGAGTGATGTCCGGCGGGCTCCTGTGCGTCGATGAGTTCGGCATCGGCGAGAAGCACCGTGTCGCCCGAGACGGACACGCGCTGCGGCCGAAAGAACAGCTCGGCCGCCCGTAGGACATACGGGTCCTCGCAACCGTCCAGCGCATTGCGCAGGATCAGGTGGACGAACTGGTTGAGGAAGATGGCTGGCGTGGTGATCGGCTTCGCCCGGGCCAGCTTCAGATAGGCCGCCTCAAGGCTAGGCGCGCGGAGGAGCGTCTCGCGGAGGGGGAGGAGCACGGACCAGTTCTCGCGCGCATCCTCGTCAGCAATCTCGGCGACCTCGGATGCTTCTACCGGCCGGCGCGGATCTGCCGTGAGACTTGCATGAAGCCCGCGCTCCGCGTCGCAGGCCTCGTCCGGCGGCATGAGTTCCGGCCGCGCCAGGAAGGCGAGGAGAAGCTCGTCCGTGACCGCGAGCCCGCCTCCCTCCGTCCGGCGCGTCAGGTGGTGGCCGCTGGAAACCCAGAACTCCCTCACGCCTGCTTCTCCACCACGAGCCCGGCGAGGTCGACGCGCTCCTCCGGCTCGTCGACCGTCTCGACGAACTGGAACACGCGCAGGCTCGCATGAAGCCGGTCGGCACCAGGCAGGCTCGGCTCCTTGGGAGTGAGGGTCCGGAATTGCTCGCGCACCTCGCCATGGTCAAAGGTCCGGTGCATTGCGAGGATCGTGTTGGCCGGCGGGCCGCAGAGTGAGGCCGCAAAGGCGATCTCCTCCTCGGCGGCGGCCCGCGCACTCGCATCGTCCGGCGCCCCGAGCTTCTCCCTGATCTGCCGGGCAAGAGTGCCGGTGGCTTCATCCACCTCCTCGGGGCTCGCCTGGGAGACGACGACCAGCGTGGAGAACCCGAGCGAAGCGACACCGGCAAACCCGGACCGGAAGGCCGCCCGCGCTTTTCCCGTCAGGCTCGTCGGATCCATGTCCAGGAACAGGAACGAGCCCGTGACCGCCCATTCGCCCGGCTCGGCCGGCCGCTCGAAGACGAAGGTGTCGGACTGGTCGAGCCGGATCGTGCGCGGGAGCTTGGTGATCGTCACAGCCGGGGCGCTCCGGTCGCGGGGTCGAGCCAGGAGGTCGCGGCGAGCGCCGGCGCGAGTTGCAGCACATCGCCCTTCGCCGTCCGAAGGTTTCCGCCCCCGTCGAGCGCCGCATCCCGTCCGTCCGCTATCCAGCGCCTGTACGCCTCCGAAGACGCCGCGAAGCCGCGGTCCCGCAGGTCGTCGAACGCCAGGAGCAGATAGCGTGCGAAGGCCTCGACCATGGCGTCCGGCGCGCCGGGCTCGAAGCCTTCCTCGTCCAGCGCGGTGGAATCCGGCGTCAGGCCCGGGTCGCCCGCGTGAGCCTTGGAGGCGATGAGCATGGCGGAGAAGACCAACCAGTCCGGCACGTCGTCGCCGCCGCAGCCGTCAGGCCAGGCAAGCCGCCCTCCCCCAAGCCGTGCTGCATCGAAGGCGATCACGTCCGGATAGATCAGCGTAACCGGCTTTTCGGGTGGGGCGCAGGCGCCGATTGCGGCAGCGAGCGCCGCCATGCAGGTCAGGATCGCGCGACGGGCCTCCCTGAGCGGCTCCTCGGGCTCGAGCACCACGGCCAGTTCCAGCACCGTCTCTCCGGCCCGGCTCGTGAGTGTGCCGGCACCGAGTTGGGGCGCGATCCGGGAGGCAAAGTCATGCACGGCGATCCCGGCCGGGGGGGCGATCCAGGAAAACGCAGGCGGCAGGTCGAAGCCGGGCTCCGGGCTCCGGACAGCGGAGGCGATCATGGGCGACCGGTACTGCGAGGAAGTGTCCAATTACCTTCGAGCGATTCCAGTATAAGCTTGCGGCTGAGATTGCGAGGCACAGAGCGCCGCGCCCCCGGGGTTGAACTTGTCCGTGAACGAACGCCTCGTATTTGCCTGCTCCTGCGAGGAGACGATGCCGCTCGACGAGCGCGCCATCGGCGCCGCTTGCGGCGGCAGGCTGCAGCAAACGGACCAGCTCTGCGGCCGGGAGCTCGACCGGTTCAAGGCTGCCCTGAACACGGGCGCGCCGATCACGGTGCCCTGCACCTTCCAGGCCCCCCTTTTCACCGAGGTGGCGGAGGAGATGGGCGCGGCCGGCCGGATCGCCTTCGCGAATATCCGCGAGAATGCCGGCTGGTCGAAGGACGCGCGGGCCGCCGGTCCCAAGATGGCGGCCCTCCTGGCGGCGGCCGCCGAGCCCATGTCGCCCATCTCGGCCGTGAGCTTCGCGAGCGAGGGCGTGGCGCTGGTCTATGGCCGCGACGAGGTCGCGATTGAGGCCGCGCGCCGGCTCGCAGCGCATCTCGACATCACGGTCCTCCTTACGAAGCCGGCCGACATCGCGCCGCCGCGGGCGACCGAATTCCCGGTACTCAAGGGCACGATCATGGCCGCGAAGGGCCATCTCGGCGCCTTCGAGCTGCAGATCGACGATTACGCACTCCCCGCCCCGTCCTCGCGGCGCACGCTCGGCTTCGGGATACCGCGCGACGGCGCGACTTCGACCTGCGACCTCGTCATCGATCTGTCTGGAGGCGTGCCGCTCTTCCCGGCGCACGAAGTCCGGAGCGGCTACCTGCGAGCCGACCCGCGCGACCCTGCTGCAATCGAGCGCGTGGTGATGGAGGCGTCGCACCTTGTCGGCGAGTTCGACAAGCCGCGCTTCATCGACTTCAAAGCCGGCCTCTGCGCCCATTCGCGGTCGCGCATCACGGGCTGCACGCGCTGTCTCGACGTGTGCCCGACGGGCGCGATCGCCCCCGCCGGCGATCATGTCGCCATCGATCCGTATGTCTGCGCCGGGTGCGGCAGTTGCGCGGCCGTGTGCCCGACGGGCGCGGCCTCCTATGCGCTGCCGAAGGTCGACGCGCTCGTCCGGAGACTCCGCGCCCTCATGCAGGCCTACCGGCAGGCCGGCGGGCAGGATGCAGTCGTGCTGTTCCATGACGCCGACCATGGCGAGCCGCTGATCGAGGCGCTCGCGCGGTTCGGGGACGGGCTGCCGGCGAACGTGCTTCCGGTTCGGGTCAACGAGGTGACACAGGTCGGGCCCGAGACGCTCGCCGCGCTTTTCGCGTATGGCGCGGCGGGCGCCCGGCTGCTCGTCCGAGGCCGCCCGAAGCACGACCTCGCGCCGACCCTGGGGGTCGTCGATCTCGCGAACACGGTCCTCGGTGCGCTCGGGTACGGGGTCGCGCCGGTCTCGCTGGTCTCGACGGACGATCCGGACGAGTTGCGCTCCCTCCTCGACGCGGCCCCGCTCGGGCGCGCCTCGGAGAACCCGGCGTCCTTCCTCATGGCCGGCGAGAAACGCGGCGTGCTCGAACTCTCGTTCCGGGAACTCCAGCGCGCAGCGCCGGAGCCCGTGGACGTGATCCCGCTGGCGGCCGGCGCTCCCTTCGGCGGCCTCTCCTTCGAGATCGAGAACTGCACGCTGTGCCTCTCATGCGTCGGGGCCTGCCCGACGGCGGCGCTCTCGGACAATCCCGAGCGGCCGATGCTCTCGTTCGATGAAACGCTCTGCGTCCAATGCGGGCTCTGCGCCCAGACCTGTCCCGAGGACGTGATCACGCTTCAGCCGCAGATCGATTTCGCCGCCTGGAGCAACGGCCGGCGCGTGGTGAAGGAGGAGGAGCCCTTCCACTGCACGGTCTGCGCGAAGCCGTTCGGGACGCGGAGCGCTATCGAACGGGTCGTCGCCAAACTGTCCGGCAGCCACTGGATGTTCGCGGGTCCTGAGGGCGCGGCGCGCACGCGTGTCCTGACCATGTGCGAGGATTGCCGCGTCGAAGCCGTCGTGAGCTCCAATCTCGACCCGCACGCGGGCCCACGTCCCGCGCCCCGCACGACCGCGGACTACATTGCGGCGCGCAGCGGCCCGGGAACGGCCTGAGGGGGCTACTTCGTCGCCTTTTCGAGAAAGCGGACCAGCGCCTCGCGGTCCTCGGCCATGACAGTCTGCTCAGGCATCTTGGTGCCAGGCGTGTAGCGCGCGGGCCCTACCTCGAAGAGTTTCGAGATCGTCTCGGCATTCCAGGTGATGTCGAGCGCCTTCAGGGCGGACAAAAAATTGTAGCCCGGAAGCGTCGCGATCTTCCGGCCGAATATCCCATGCAGGGTGGGTCCTGCCCGGTTGCCGCCATCGGGCGTCAGCGTGTGGCAAGCCGCGCAGGCCTTGAACACCTCCGCGCCGCGCTCATCGCCTGCAACCGCCGTGAGTTCGGCCGGGCGCGCCATCACGACGGCGCCGATATGCTCGCCCGTGCGCGCATTCCAGCGCCGGACGAGGCGGTCGCTGCCGCCGCTGAGGATCTCGGCCCCGTCCGGCTTGAAGGCCAGGGACCAGACCGGCAGGCCAGGACCGACGAGCCTTCCGGCCTGCCGCCCGCTCCTGGGCTCCACCAGCGCGACGGCTCCCCGGAGGAGCGCAACCGCGGCCCGCTCGCCTCCGGGCGCAAGCGCGATCGCCAGGATCGGGCCGGTTTCAAGATCGAGCTCGGACCGGATGTCCCCATTCGGTCGCAGGACACGCAGCACACCATCGGCACCGCCGGCCAAGATCTCGCTATCCCTGGAAACTGCGACCGCGTTGAGGGGGCTCGGAATCGTCCGGATCGATGGCGCGCCGCCGTCCTTCGGCCAGATCCGGACCGTCGCGTCGTAGCCCGCCGTGACAAGACGCCCGTCCGGCATGAAGGCCACTGCGTTCACCTGGCGCTGGTGCCCTTCCAGGACGCGAGCCGCACCGCCCGAGACCGGCGCCAGCCGCGCCGTCCCGTCCCAGGAGGCGGACGCGATGGTCCCGCCGTCAGGAGATAGCGCCAGGCCCGCGATGGGGCCCTTATGCGCCTGGATCACCTCCCCCGGCTCGATTTTGCCGAGTTGCCATATCGCGATCCGGCCGTCCTCGCCCGCTGTGGCGAAACGCTCGCCAGGCAAGGCGAGCACGGAATTCACCGCCCCGTCGTGAAACCGCAGCACTGCCTTCGCCTCGCCCGTGCCGAGGTCCCAGACGATGGCGGATTGGTCGAAGCTGCCCGAGATGGCCATCCCGCCGCCAGTCAGGATCGCGAGCGCACGGACCGGGCCGCCATGGCCGCGCAACTCGGCCGCGGCTGGCAGCGTGAGGCCGAGCACGGCGGCAAGGAAAGCAAGGCGGAGCAGAAGCATGGGGCAGAGCTGTTCCGAACGGAGTGGCTCCGCCCCTATCGCATCGCGCCCCGAGGGAGGACAACGCCGCCCGGAGCCGCAGCCCCGGAGTTCAGCTCGTGGATTGCATATTCGGATCGTCCGAAGCCCCTACTGGCGGCAGCGCGCCGGTCCCGGGGGTCGCATCCGGGTTCATGAGGTCGGGCCGCGCATGCGGACCGGCGGGTGGCATGTCTGAGACCTGGGGCGGGGCCGGCCTGTCCCGGACAGCCGCCTCGAACGGCAGCTTGAGAACCGTGTGGTCGGCCTCGTCCTTGATCTCGAAAACCCAGCCGCTGCGATCCTCCCGGTTGTCGCGGCCTTCGTTGATGAGGTCCTCGGCCGTCCGCGCGGCCTTCCGCCTGACGTCGATGAGATCGGCGAGGTCGGCCCCGTCCGGATCCGCGACGAAGGCCTTGTGGTCCCAGAAGTGAAGAAGAAGCGGGGCAAGGATTCCTCCAGTCGGAAAACAAGGAGGTGGCCGCGTTATCGTTCCTGTCCGCACCGAGACGGTGCCGTAGCCCTGTCACTAACAACAGTTAGCGCCTTCGAAGGGCGAGCGTGATTGGATCGGACCAAGCTGGGCAACCGGCCCGTGCTCCGGTCCCGGCCCATCTGTGGTCCTTGACAGGCCGGGACCGGCGCACACATCCGGGATCGACAATGTCCGCACAACTCTTCCGCAGCGCGGCTGCCGTCTTTGGCCCCGCCGAGATCGCCAACCTCACCGAAGCCTACAACACGGCGCTGTCGTCGATCGACGAAGGGAGCGTGGAATTCGACGTGCCCGGCCACCAGCTCCGCCGGAAGCTCGCCTCGCGCATCATCGAGGAAGCAAGAAATGGCCAATCCGACCCGAAGCTCCTGGCCGAGCGAGCGCTCGCCGGACTCGCGTCGTAGCGCTTGCCGCCCGCTCCAGATCGAGTCCGTCTTCGCGCCCGTGCCCCGGTCTGGGCCGCGCTGCTGCTCGGCGCGATCTTCCTCCTCATTGGTATCTGCTTCGTCGTCGCACCGCGGCTCGGCGCCACCATCTTCGGCATCGCGGCGGAAGATGCTGTCGCGCTCGCCTATGTCCGCGCGATCGGCTTCCGCGACCTCGCGCTGGCGCTCTACATCTTCGGGCTGAGCGCCTTCTCTAGGCGCCGGGCATTGAGCACCGTGCTCGCTGCGAGCCTGATCATCCCTGTCTGCGACATCACGCTCGTCCTCTCCATCGCCGGCTGGAGTTCGGTCGGCCGGCTCCTCATCCATCTCGCAGGGGCCGTGGCTTTGGCGTCGGTGTCCCTCTGGTTGCGTGCTGGTGACCATGGGTCGCGGGCGAGTCCTGCGTACGCTCGGAAGCAGGGTTGAACCCTTCCAGCTGCCCTTCGTTGGCCCATCAGTGACCCCGACAAGGGCGTCTTCAGATGGGACTAAACATGCGACAGATCCTTACGACCACACTGGCCGCAGCCGCCCTCGGCACCGTCAGCCTCCTGTCCGGCGGAGTCACGCCTGCCTCTGCCGGCTCGATCACGATGGAGCGCCTGGACGCCTCTGGCGTCACGGCCGAGTACACGCAGTATCGCCGGGGCTTCCGCGGCCGCGGCTTCCACGGTCCCCGCTACGGGTATCGCGGCGGCTATTATCGCCGGGGTTACGGCGCGGCTCCGCTGATCGGCGGACTTGCGGCCGGTGCGCTGATTGGAGGCGCCATCGCGTCTCAGGCAGCCCCCGCGCCGGGCTACTACGCCGCTCAGCCGGACGATGACGCGGTTGCGTATTGCGCGCAGCGCTTCAAGTCCTACGACCCGGCGAGCGGGACGTATCTGGGCTACGACGGCCAGCGTCACCCCTGCCCGTAAGGGTCTACGGTCGGGCGCAAGCCGCCCGACCGCTTTCCAGCCGCGCCGCTAAACCTGATGGGAGCCGGCGTCGAAGCGCTCAACGAGCAGCCGTGCCTGGCTCGGATCGGCACGGATCGCCTCGATGACCCGGCGCAGGCGCGCGACCTCCGCTTCCAGCCGTTCCAATTTCTCGCCCTCGTGGTGCTCCCCGCCGTGCTGGCTCTCGTGGTTGTCGAACTCAATGCCGATGAAACCTTCGCGCTGCCAGCGGATGACAGCGTCATAGCGGCGCCCGTGCTTCGGTACGAAGAGCGTGAATTTGGGCGGCAGCACCGCGCTGCTCGGGACCTGGATCCGGGCCCCGGTCTCCGACAGGTCGCGGACGGTGCATTCGACGGTCGTGGCTCCGCCGTTGAACTCGGCCCGAGCCAGGAGGAGCGTCCTGAGCCGAGGTGCAGAGCGATCTGGCGAAGTGTCAGCCAATGAGGAAAGCTTCCCGAATCTGCTACACGCGTCGAGTGTATCGTAGCAGCCGCTCGAAAACGGGAGGTGAACACAAAAGCGTACCGGAGCCGTTGAGGCCCCCCAAGAGGCGACAGCGGGTGTTGTGAGTTCCGTCCTCCTCGGCTAGGCAGAATCACGACCGAGAAGAGCCTGGAACGCGGGCCTCCGGCGTGGCGAGGGGCTGTGAACACGACCGACGGCGGCAACGCGCGAATGCGCGAGCTTGAGAGCGAGATCGCCCACCTCTCGGCAAAGCTTCGTGAACAGGAGCCGGACAGGCAGTCTCGCCACGCAGCGAATGAGCGGTATCGCCTTGCACTCGAAGCCGCCGACATCGGAACCTTCGACCTCGATCTGACAACGGGTGAGCTCGTCTGGGATGATCGCTGCCGCGAGCTGTTCGGGCTTCGACGAGGCGAGCCCATCAGCTATGAGGGAGCGTTCCTGGCGAACCTTCATCCGGACGACCGCGATCGGGTCCATGCGGCGGTCGAAGAGGTCCTCCGCGGAGCGCCGGGATCGACGTTCGAGGTCGACTATCGGACGGTCGGTGGAGCGGACCGGCAGCTCCGCTGGGTTGCCGCGAATGGGCGTCTCATCCACCAAGGCGGTCGCGCCGTCCGGTTCATCGGCGCCGTCCGGGACATCACGCGGAAGCGCCAAGCCGAGATCGCGCTGAGAGAGGCCGAGGAGCGGTATCGCCTCGCATTGCGGGCCACCAAGGACATTGTCTGGGACTGGGACTTCGCTGACGACAGGGTGCGTTGGAACGAGGCTCTCACGGACGCTTTCGGCTACGACATGTCGGATGTCGAGCCGACCGGAACCTGGTGGATCGATCACATCCATCCGGAGGACCGCGAGCGGATCTCGCATGACATTCACGCGGTGATCGACGGTTCCGGCGAGCGCTGGAGTGGCGAGTATCGCTTCCGACGGGCCGATGGGAGCTATGCGTTTGTCCACGATCGCGGCTTCGTCAGCCGCGACGCCTCGGGCCGTGCCCTGCGCATGATCGGGGCGATGCTCGACCTCACCGAGCGCAAGAAGGCGGACGAGCAGCAGAATCTGCTTCTCGGCGAATTGCAGCACCGGGTGAAGAACACGCTTGCCATGGTGCAGGCGATCGCCTCGCAGACGTTTCGCGGCTCGGCGTCGCCGCAGGCCCGGGAGGCATTCACGGCGCGCGTCATCGCGCTGAGCCATGCCAACGATGTCCTGACCAATGCCGGATGGGCCGCGGCCCCGGTAAGGGATATCGTCAAGGGAGCGACCATCCCGCATTGCGCCGGGCCGGAGCGGTTCGACATATCAGGTCCGGCGATCGAGATCGCAGCGCGGGCGGCCCTGTCACTCACGCTCGCACTCCACGAACTCTGCACCAACGCCTCGAAATATGGAGCGCTCTCCAACGACGAGGGCCGGGTCGAGATCGCGTGGGACGTCGCGAAGGACGGGCAGTTCCGCCTTCGTTGGGCGGAACAGGGAGGTCCCCCTGTCCTGAAGCCCATCCACTCAGGCTTCGGCACGAAGCTTATCGAACGCAGCCTCGGGCCTCAGCTCGGAGGTGAGGTCAGGACCGACTTCAAGCCGGACGGCCTCGTCTGCACCTTTGAGATCCCGCTCGCCACGGTTCAGGATCAGGCCGGCGCCGCCTGACGTGTGAAACCGATCAGCGGGCGGCGCGACGCGCCCCCGGTCGGCTCGGGGCAGCCGGGCTCGCCCTCTCCTCCCTCCGCCGTGCGAGCGAGCGCTCCACGACCCGCGCCATGTCGATCATGATCCGGTCGAGCTCGTAATCCTTCGGCGTGTAGATGGCTGCGACGCCCATGTTGCGCAGAACGAGTTCGTCCTCCGCGGAGATGATGCCGCCGACCACAACCGGCATGTGATCCAATCCCTCGAGCCGCAGCCGAGCCGTGACCTCGCGGACGAGCGGCACGTGGGAGCCCGAGAGGATCGAGAGCCCGATGAGATGTGCGCCCGTCTCGACGGCACGGCCGACGATCTCGGCGGGAGTCTGCCGGATGCCGTCATAGGCGACCTCCATGCCGACGTCGCGGGCCCGAAGCGCGATCTGCTCGGCCCCGTTCGAGTGTCCGTCGAGACCCGGCTTGCCGACAACGATACGCGGTGTCTCGCCAAGCTTCTCCCCGAGTTCCGCGATCACGAGCTTCACGTCTTCGCCCGGCGCCTGGCTCTTCGTCTCCACCGTGACGCCCGTCGGAGCGCGGTACTGCCCAAAAACCTCGCGCAGCGCCTCACCCCATTCGCCCGTCGTCACGCCGGCCTTCGCGGCCGCAATGGAAGGCGGCATGATGTTCCGGCCCTCGCGCGCCGCGGCCTCGAGCTCCGCGATCGCTTCATCCACAGCCGCCTGGTCGCGCGTCCCGCGCCATTCGCGGATCTTGCGGATTGCCTCCATCTCGACCGTCTCGGGGACGGCCATGAAGGTGCCCTCCCCGGCGACGAGGGGCGACGGCTCCCCCTCCTGAAAGCGGTTTACGCCCACCACGACCTGTTCGCCGGCCTCGACCCGCGCGATCCGCGCGGCATTCGATTCCACCAGCGCCCGCTTCAGCAGCCCCGTCTCCACCGCCGCGATGGCGCCGCCGATCGCGTCAACGCGGGCCAGCTCTGCCCGCGCCTCCGCCTTCAGCCGCTCGACCTTCTCCTCCATGACTTTCGATCCGTCGAAGAGATCGTCGTGATCGAGGAGGTCGGTCTCGTAGGCCAGGATCTGCTGCATGCGCAGCGACCATTGCTGGTCCCATGAGCGCGGCAGGCCGAGCGCCTCGTTCCAGGCCGGAAGCTGTACGGCCCTGGCCCGCGCGTTCTTGGAGAGCGTGACGGCCAGCATCTCGATCAGGATGCGGTGGATGTTGTTCTCGGGCTGCTGCTCGGTAAGCCCGAGCGAGTTCACCTGGACGCCGTAGCGGAAGATCCGCTTCTTCGGATCCGTGATGCCGTAGCGCTCACGGGTGATCTCGTCCCACAGCTCGGCGAAGGCCCGCATCTTTGCGATCTCGGTCACGAAGCGCAGTCCCGCATTCACGAAAAACGAGATGCGCCCGACGACGTCGGCGAAGGTCGCCTCGTCAGCCTCCCCGGACGCCTTCACCGTGTCGAGAACCGCGATCGCGGTCGCGAGCGCGAAGGCGAGCTCCTGGACTGGCGTCGCCCCTGCCTCCTGCAAGTGGTAGGAGCAGACATTCATCGGGTTCCACTTCGGCACCTCGCGCGTCGTGAACAGGATCACGTCCTTGGTCAGCCGCATCGACGGCGCGGGCGGGAACACGTAGGTGCCGCGCGACAGGTATTCCTTGATGATGTCGTTCTGCGTGGTGCCCTGCAGCGCGCTGGGCGGCGCGCCCTGTTCCTCCGCCACCGCGAGATAGAGCGCGAGCAGCCAGGCCGCGGGCGCATTGATCGTCATCGACGTGTTCATCTGCGCGAGCGGGATGCCGTCGAACAGCGCCCGCATGTCGCCGACATGCCCGATCGAGACGCCCACCTTGCCCACCTCGCCGCGGGCGAGCTCGTGATCCGGGTCGTAGCCGGTCTGGGTCGGCAGATCGAAGGCGATCGAGAGGCCGGTCTGGCCCTTGGCGAGGTTGCCGCGATAGAGCGCGTTCGACTCTGCCGCGTTGGAGTGGCCGGCATAGGTGCGGAACAGCCACGGCTTGTCCCGGCGCGTCTCGCTCGTCATGGCTCGCTCCCGTCCGCCTATCATGCTGCACCGCAAAGCAAAGGGAAGCCCCGCATAGGTCTAACCGTCCGATCCGGAACCGTTTCGCTTGACGCCCAGCCCCGCGAGGCAGATATCCGGCGGCGGGAGACCCCTCCCCACCGAGGGGCGCCCATCTGGAAGGATGGATCATATGGCCACGATGCCCGTCACGCGTCCCGCGGAGCGCCCGCGCGCGCCGTTTTTCTCGTCCGGCCCCTGCGCGAAGCGCCCCGGCTGGACACCCGAAGCTCTCCATGACGCGCCGCTCGGCCGGTCCCACCGCGCCAAGGTCGGCAAGGCGAAGCTGAAGCTTGCCATCGAGCTCACGCGCGAGGTCCTGCAGGTCCCCGCCGATTACCGCATCGGCATCGTGCCCGCCTCGGACACCGGTGCCGTCGAGATGGCGCTCTGGTCCATGCTCGGCGCCCGCCCCGTCGACCTCCTCGCCTGGGAAAGCTTCGGCGAGGGCTGGGTTACGGACGTGGTGAAGCAGCTGAAGCTCTCGGACGCGCGGGTCATCAAATCCGGCTACGGCGAACTGCCCGACCTCTCCACGGTCGACACGAAGACCCGCGACGTCGTCTTCACCTGGAACGGCACGACATCCGGGGTCCGCGTCTCGAACGCCGATTGGATCGCGGCTGATCGCGAGGGCCTGACGATCTGCGACGCGACCTCGGCCGCCTTCTCGCAGCGGCTTGACTGGCCGAAGCTCGATGTCGTGACCTTCTCCTGGCAGAAGGCGCTCGGCGGCGAGGCTGCGCACGGTATGCTCATCCTCTCGCCGCGCGCCGTTGAGCGGCTCGAGACCTACACGCCCGCCTGGCCCCTGCCGAAAATCTTCCGCATGACCAAGGGCGGTAAGCTCATCGAGGGCATCTTCGAGGGCGAGACCATCAACACGCCCTCCATGCTCTGCGTCGAGGACTACCTGGACGCCCTGCATTGGGCGAAGCGCGAGGGCGGTCTCGACGGGCTCGTCGCGCGCTCCGACCGGAACGCCAAGGTGATCCACGACTGGGTCGCCAGGACGCCCTGGATCGCCAACCTCGCGCAATCGCCCGAGATCGCCTCGAACACGAGCGTCTGCCTCGTGATCGCCGATCCCGAGGTGGTGGCACAGGGCAAGGAAACCGTCGCGGCCGTCGCCAAGGGGATCGCGTCGACGCTCGACAAGGAAGGCGTCGCCTTCGATATCGGCGCGTATCGCGATGCTCCGGCAGGCCTCCGCATCTGGTGCGGCGCGACGGTCGAGCCAGCGGACCTCCAGGCGCTCACGTCCTGGCTCGACTGGGCCTTCGCGGGGGAAAAGGCGAAGCTTCTCGCCCAGGCCGCGTGAGGCGGCCGTGACGGACGAGATCGGATCGGAGGGCTTCACGCCCCAGAACGAGCTCGAGGTGGAGCTCGTTCGCGCGGCGCACGAGCCCGGCTTCCGGGCCGCGTTCCTGCGCGAACTCGTGGATGCCGAGATCTACCTGGCGCTCCTGCCGGCGAACGGGCGAATCGAAGTCGCGGCGGACGGCCAGGCGGTCGTGCCCCCGGACGTGCAGCTCGAGCTCGCGCCGGTCGAGCAGGACGGCAAGACCTACTTCCCGATCTTCTCGGCCCCGGTGCGGGCGCAGGCGCAGTACCGCGCGGACCATTTCATCGCGACCGACAAGGTCCGAGACCTGCTCCTGCGCCATCCCGGCACCGAGTTCATGCTCAATCCCGGCTCCGATTACGGGGTCATCCTGCTCCGCAGCGACGTCGAAGCGATGCTGCGGGGCGACCTCACCGCCCACTGAAGCAGCTGCCACCATCAGCTCGTCATCCTGAGGTGCGGAGCGAAGCGGAGCCTCGAAGGACGCAGGACGGTCCTGCGTCCTTCGAGGCGCCCCCGGGACGATGCCCGGGCGCTCCTCACATCCATCCGGAGCCTCCTATGCCCGCGCCCCGCGTCCTGATCTCCGACGCCCTCTCACCCGCCGCCGTCCAGATCTTCAAGGACCGCGGCGTCGAGGTCGATTTCCAGCCCGATCTCGGCAAGGACAAGGACCGCCTCGCCTCCGTCATCGACCAGTATGACGGGCTCGCGATCCGCTCCGCCACGAAAGTCACGGCAAAGATCCTGGAGCGCGCGACGGCGCTTAAGGTGATCGGCCGCGCCGGCATCGGCGTCGACAATGTCGACATCCCGGCTGCGACCGCGCGCGGCGTGATCGTCATGAACACCCCCTTCGGGAACTCGATCACCACGGCCGAGCACGCGATCGCGATGATGTTCGCGCTCGCTCGCGAAATCCCGGCCGCTGACGCTTCCACTCAAGCCGGCAAGTGGGAGAAGAACCGCTTCATGGGCGTCGAGATCACGGGCAAGGTGCTCGGGATCATCGGCTGCGGCAATATCGGGGCGATCGTCGCCGACCGCGCCCAGGGCCTGCACATGCGGGTCATCGCCTTCGACCCCTTCCTTTCGCCGGAGCGGGCAATCGACCTCGGGGTCGAGAAGGTCGAGCTGGACGAGCTTCTCGCCCGCGCGGACATCATCACCCTGCACACGCCGCTGACGGAGAAGACGCGCAACATCCTGTCGGCAGAGGCCCTCGCCCGCACGAAGAAGGGGGTCCGCATCGTCAACTGCGCGCGCGGCGGGCTCGTCGACGAGGCTGCGCTCCGGGCCGCGCTCGAGTCAGGGCATGTCGCCGGGGCCGCGTTCGATGTTTTCACGGCCGAGCCCGCGACCGAGAACCCGCTCTTCGGGCACCCGCATGTCGTCTGCACCCCGCATCTCGGGGCGGCGACGACGGAAGCGCAGGAGAACGTCGCGCTTCAGGTCGCCGAGCAGATGTCGGATTACCTGATCAAGGGCGCGATCTCGAACGCCGTGAACTTCCCGTCGATCACGGCCGAGGAGGCGCCGCGCCTGCGCCCGTATATCGCGCTCGCTGAAAAGCTCGGCTCCTTCGCCGGGCAGCTCACCGAGACGGGCCTGAAGAGCGTGCGCGTCACCTACCAGGGCGAAGTCGCCGGCATGAAGACGAAGGCGCTGACGAGTGCCGCCGTGGCCGGCCTGCTCCGGCCGATGCTGGCGGAGGTGAACGTTGTGTCCGCCCCGTCAGTGGCGAAGGAGCGGGGCGTGGTGGTCGAGGAGATGACGCGCGAACAGGACGGCGACTACGACTCTCTCGTCACCGTTACCGTCGTGACCGAGACGCAGGAGCGCTCCGTCTCCGGCACGGTCTTTGCCGACGGCAAGCCGCGAATCGTCGATATCAAGGGCCTGAAGGTCGATGCCGAGTTCGCGCCCTCTCTGATCTACGTCTCGAACGAGGACAAGCCGGGCTTCATCGGCCGCTTCGCGACGACGCTCGGCGACGCGGGCATCAACATCGCGACCTTCGCGCTCGGCCGTGACAGGCCCGGCGGCTCGGCCATCGCCCTCGTCGAGGTCGATGGCGAGGTGCCCCGGGACGTGCTGGAGACGATCCAGACCATCCCGGGGGTGAAGCAGGCGAAGCCGCTGCGGTTTTGAGCGGTGTCGGAAAGATGCGGCCGGTCTTTCTGCCGCTCAGCAAACCTTGACGCAGTTGTTCAGGCCCCCATCGCAAGCCTCTCCGGTTGCGATCGCTCGAGCCACGCAGGCCCCGAAGCCCGCGCGACCAGAGCAGACCGCAGCTGCCGTAAACGGATCACACCCCTGCGGCCGCAAGCCGCCCAAAGCAGAAGCGGCCGCATTTGTGATGCGCTGGGAATCATATGTTGCCCGTGCGGGCTGAACGCTTGGAAGCTTCATCTCTCTCTCCTTGCAGGTTGCCTCAGGTCACGCATTTCACGCAGCCGGGCGCCGCTGCAGCGACGCAGGCGACAAGAGCGGGGCCACTCAGCGCGGCGCATCCCGCCAAGACGGCCGCGCAGCCGGCCCATTCGAAAACGTTGCAACCCTGAGGCTGCAAACCGCTCCGGGCGGCTAGCGCGGGGCGACCGTCCCTCTGGCGCGGGGCGAACGGGGCAGATCTCGGAAGTTTCATGCGAGAGCCCTCAACAGAACGGGCTTTCGGCCACGCAATGGCAGCCGACGAGCGGAGCGCAGACCTGGGCGCAGCAGCCCGCCGGGGCGAGGGCGCCTCCTAATGCTGCCCCGGGGGAGGCGTGCCCTGCATCTTGAGCGTTCAGGTCGCGGACGCGACGCGCAGGCGAGGCCTGCTCGCGCGTGGGACGTAGTGGAACACGACTTGGCAACTTCATCTCCGCTCTCCCTCTCCAGTGTGAAGGCTAGTACTCGTACCAAGTGACCGGCTCGCCCACGACGACGGGCACAGTGTCGCTCACGTCCACCGTGAACCGCGCAACGAGCGGGGCGACGTCCTGGCGGCGGCCTGGGTCGAAGAACGTGAGCAGCACGTCGTAGTACTCGCTGCCGGGCCGGTTAAGCGGGCTCCGCTCGACCGAGACGCCCCGGAACGCCAGGCCCTCCGAGCCGGCCTGCACGACGATGTCGCTGAGATTGAAGGCGTTGGTTGCGGCGGCGTTGAGCGCACGCTCTTCCGGGGCCAAGCCGCGGTTTCTGATCTGGAAGTAGATCTTGCGGAGGAAGCGATCGATCCGCTGAGCCACAGCCGCGTCTCCATCCGCCCCGCCCATCTGCGTGACCAGGGCATCGACGTATTGCTTGGTGTTCCAACTGAACATGCCCCGCGGATCGGGCACCACGGCGTCGATCGTCAGCCCGTCGTAGAGCGTGATCTGCCCCGCGATCACGCCCGGCAGCGAGACGAACTCGACGTCCCGGTCCGCCCACTCGTCGACGAGCCACTCGTACGTCTCCGCCGCGAAGGGACCCGAGGGCACGATGGCGTACATCGGCACCTCGCTCCGGCTCAGGGTCCAGATGACCGACTGAGCGTGCCAGGGCTCCCGGCGAAACAGGTCCAGCAGCCCCTCATTGGTGATCGGCTTGAAATCGAGGTCTGTCTTCGGTGCCGCGACGGTGCCGTTGATGCTGCGCCAGATGGAGTCGCGTCGCGCCTGACTGATGAAGCTGATCCCCACCCGGCCTATCGCATAGACGAGCTGCGGGCGGGCAGGCGCCTTCCCCTTGGCCTGGCAACTGCAGCCAGCCTCAGGCTTGCCTCCGCACTTGCCGCCGCAGGAACAGCCCTCATGGGCCGGAGCTAATCCTTCGACCGAGGCGGGCAACTCGGATGCGGGCGAAAGGCATGCTTCCGCCGGCGCCAACGCCATCCCCGGAACCCCCATCGTCTCAATTGCTGTCACGGTCACCTCCGCTGCGACCTTTTCCGTTGCTGAAAGGATCCGGTCTGCAAGCCGGTCCACGTTGAGGCGGCCGGCGAGATACGGTGCGCAGGACTCGACCTGTCCCGCCGGGCAAGGGTCCGCGGTCTCGACCAGAAGCCTTCTGATCGCGGCGCCGCTGGGCTTCTCTCCGCGCTGCAGCCAGATGCTCATCGCGAGCGCAGCCACTCCGGAGACGAGCGCAGCCGCGAAGCTCGTGCCCGTTCCGCGGCACACTCCGTCCCCGGCGCACGCCCCGGGCAAGCCCTCGCCCGGCGCCAGGATGCCCGTCCTCTGGCCCATCCCCCAGTTGCTGCGCGCAAGCGGGCGCCTCTCGCCATCGTGCGCGCCGACCGGCAAGATCCCGGGACAGGAAGCCGGGATGGCGTCGCAAGCGCAGCCGTCGTTGCCCGCCGCCGCGACGATCAGAACGTCCGCGGCGATCGCCTCCTGAAGGGCCGCGCTGAGCTCCGTCTCCAGGGAGAGAAGATCCGTCTGCTGCGAGGCACTGATGTTGACGATATTCGCACCGCGGCTGACCGCCTCGCGAATTGCAGCCGCGAGAGCGCCCTGCGAGCACAGCAGGAGAGCCCCGGTCTCGTCCTCCCGAAAGATGGGGATGCTGAGCACGGTGCATCCAGGCGCGATGCCGAGTCTCGGCCCCGTCCGGCTGCCGGCTGCGATGCTGGCCACCAGGGTGCCGTGATCGGCGACCCCGCTCGGAGCGATCAGGCCCGGAGGCGCCGTGGCGGGATGCACCGGACCGTCGAGGATGGCGATGCGTATCCCCGGGTGGCCCGAGCTGCGCGCTCTCAGCCGTGCCAGGCCGGGAAGCCGCGCCTCCCATTCCGCGTCGAGCTCGACGGTTGCCATGTGAGAAACTGGCCAATGCACGCCACCCGAAAGCGAGGCGAGCACAACCTAAATTGAGCAATCTTAGGTTGTAAAGAGGAAACTAAGGTACCATCGCCGATTGTTTCGGTCGGCCGACCTCCGCCAGCGCAATGCCGGCCAGCACCAGCGCCAGCGCGACGGCGTGATAGATTGCAAAGGTCTCGCCCAGGATCAGGACGGCGAGGATCGCCGCGAAGACCGGCACGAGGTTCACGAAGAGCCCGGCGCGGCCGGGCCCGATCAGCTCGACCCCGCGCATGTAGAATATCTGGCTCACGAGCGACGGGCCGATCGCGAGGCCCACGAGGATGATCCAGCCGCGCGTCCCCGGCCATTGTGCGAGGCCTGTCGCGATCTCGAACCCGACGAGCGGAAGCGTGCTCACGAAGGCCGCAAGCGAGAGGCCCGCGAAGAAGGCGAGCATGGAGAGGGGCGGCCGCCGACGCAGCGCAACCGTATAGCCGGCGTAGAGTGCGCAGCCGAGGAGCACCAGGAGGTCGCCCGGTCTGATCTGGAGCGAGCGCAGCATCTCCAGTTCCCCATGGCTCACGGTGACGCCGACGCCCACGAGCGCGACCAGGAGGCCGACGACCTGCAGGGGCGTGAAAGGCGTGCCGTAGGCGAAGAAGCTGCCCGCCAGCACGAGCGCCGGCATGACGCCCTGGATCATGCCCATGTTCACGGCCGTGGTCGTCGCCGCCCCGAGATAGAGCGGCGCGTTGAAGCCCGTGAAGCCGACCGCGCCCATGACCAGGATAAAGCGCCAGTGGCGCCGAAGGAGGTGGCGCTCCGCCAGGATCTGCCGGCGCGCGACGATGGCCAGGAGAACGAGAACAAGCCCCCAGCGCAGCAGGGTCGTCACCATGGGCGACACCTGCCCCACGAGTGCGCGGCCGGCGACGGCGTTGCAGGCCCAGATGAGCGGGGTCAGCGTGAGGAGAAGATAGGGCTGGCCGTAGAGGCCGCGCCCGACCCTGCCGAGCACGGCAGACGTATTGACTTTTTTCCTAATCATGCCATAGTGCACCCGCCTCTTCTGACGGGAAGGCCCGTTTGATCACCGGATCAAGCTCGGCGGAGGAAGGCGGCGGGTTCGGAGGTCGGTCCGGTGACCGGCGCCCCGACGACTGACCGGGCGTCTGCCCAGGGGTCGAAAAGACCGTCAGAAAGGACGCCGGGCTCCGGCATACTTTCCAAAAATGAGAAGCTGGGACCCGGCGTCCTACTTCCCACCGTGTTTCGCTCGTTGACATAGCCGTGATAACCGACCTCGGACCGGGGAAGGACGGCGCGTGCCTGAACGACAGGCGAGTCGGATCCCCCTGCCCTCCCCGCTCGCGTAGACCGCTAACCCAGCGCCTCGGCCACCGCCTTCCCGCATTCCCCCGTCCCGGCATTGCCGCCGAGGTCCCGCGTGCGAAGCGTGCGTTCGGCGAGCACGCGCTCGATCCCGGCCACGATCTCCGCCGCGGCTTCGGTCTCGCCCAGATGCTCCAGCATCATGGCGCCGGACCAGATCTGGCCGATCGGGTTCGCGATCCCCTGCCCCGCGATATCGGGAGCCGAGCCGTGCACCGGCTCGAACACCGACGGGTGCTCGCGGGTCGGGTTGATGTTGCCCGAGGGCGCGATCCCGATCGTGCCCGTGCAGGCCGGTCCGAGGTCCGAAAGGATGTCGCCGAAGAGGTTGGAGGCCACGACAACGTCGAAGCGATCCGGGTTCAGCACGAAGTGCGCGGTCAGGATATCGATGTGGTACTTGTCCCAGCGGACGTCCGGATAGCCGGCCGCCATTGCCTCCAGCCGCTCGTCCCAATACGGCATCGAGATGGAGATGCCGTTGGACTTGGTCGCGGCCGTGAGGTGCTTCTTCGGCCGTGACTTCGCGAGTTCGAAGGCGAACTTGAGAACGCGGTCCACGCCCGTGCGGGTGAACACTGATTCCTGGACAACGAACTCCCGGTCCGTGCCCGGGAAGGCGCGTCCGCCGATCGCGGAATATTCGCCTTCCGTGTTTTCGCGGACGACCCAGAAATCGATATCGCCGGGCTCGCGGCCGGCCAGGGGACACTTCACGCCCGGCATCAGCCGGACCGGCCGCAGGTTGATGTACTGGTCGAAGTCACGCCGGAACAGCAGCAGAGAGCCCCAGAGCGAGACGTGGTCGGGGATCTTCTCCGGCCAGCCGACCGCGCCGAAGAAGATCGCGTCGTGTGTCCCGACCTGGCTCTTCCAGTCCTCCGGCATCATGCGGCCATGCTTGGCGTAGTAGTCGTAGGAGGCGAAGTCGAACCAATCGAGCTTCAGCTCGAAGCCATGGCGCGTGGCGACCTTCTCCAGCACGCGAACGCCTTCCGGCACGACCTCCTTGCCAATCCCGTCGCCAGGGACAACGGCGATCCGATAGCTGCGCTTGCCCGAACCCATCCCGCTTCCTCCGACAATCTGGCCCATCCGGGCCTCTGATGCCGGACCGCTTCAGCCATCCCGGCTCCGCGGTCAACGGGCTCAGATCATCTGGAACTCGCCTGTGTCGCGAAACCGCGCATAGGCGTCGAGCGTGCGGCGCATGACGGGCAGGAGGGGCGGCAGTTCATCGGGCAAGAACCAGCCCACTGCAACGCTCTCGTCGTTGCTGCTGATCGCCTCGCCCGTGAAACCTCGCGCGGAATAGAGCAGCGTGAAGTAGTGGCAGCGATCACCGTTCGGGTACGTCCAGACCTCGTGCGCCGGATGGCAGGCGAAGCCGAACGGACGCGGGTCGAGGACCTCGATCCCGGTCTCCTCGAAGGTCTCGCGGATGACGGTCTCGTTCGCCCCCTCCCCCTCGTCCGGAACCCCGCCCGGCAGGCCCCAGAGCCCGAAATCCGAGCGCAACTGCAGGAGGATCGCCCCATCCTCCCGCTCCACCACGACGCGCATGCCGGGAACGAGAAGCAGCCGATCACCGACGACGCCGCGCAGCCGGCCGAGATAGGAGGTGGCGAAGTCTGTCATGCCATCGTCTGGGGGCGAGCAGGCCCGCCGGGATCGCGAGCCGGACCTTGTCTTCCGGGGCGCAGAGCGATACATCGCTCCCGCGCTTACGAGAAGCGCCCGGGCCGCCATAGCTCAGTTGGTTAGAGCGCTAGATTGTGGATCTAGAGGTCCCCCGTTCGAGCCGGGGTGGCGGTACCACCTTGAAGCTTCTTCCGTCTTCCTTGCATCAAGCCTGAGCCGTGACTTGGCGAGCACTCGGTGCCTCGCCTGTGCGGAACACCCGCCGCGCCGCTCCGGTTGCCCGCGCGAAACCCCTCGTGTAATCCGTCGCGCTCACCCGAGCCCGCGCCATTGGCGCCGGTGGGCTCACGAGAGATTCGAGTTATGTCGTCCACATTCGAGACGGTCGCGGGCATCATCTCCGAGACCGCCGACATCCCGCGCGAGAAGGTCACCCCCGAGAGCCACGCCATCGACGATCTCGGGATCGACTCGCTCGCCTTCCTGGACATCGCCTTCGCGATCGATAAGGCCTTCGGCATCAAGCTGCCCCTGGAGCAGTGGACGCAGGAGGTGAACGAGGGGAAGACCCCGGCTGAGGAGTACTTCGTCGTCCGCAATCTCGTCGCCCGCATCGACGCGCTCGTCGCGGCCAAGAACAGCTGACCCCGCCCGCTGCGATCCGGCCTGCGCGGGGGATCGCCTCTCCCGATCTCGGATACCGCGCTCATCCTGCCGCCGCCCCGGCCTTCTGACCCATGCGCCTCGAATATTTCGAGATGATCGACCGGGTGGCTGAGCTCGATCGCACAGCCCGGCGGATCGAGGCCCGCTCAACCGTGCCGGACGAGAGCCCGGTCTTCGAGGGCCACTTCCCCGATCACCCGCTCGTGCCAGGCGTGCTCCTGACGGAGACGATGGCCCAGGCCTCCGGCTATCTGATCCTGGCGCTCACCGGCTTCGAGATGATGCCGTTCCTCATGGCCGTGGATCGCGCCCGCTTCCGCGACTTCGTCGCGCCCGGAGCGCCCCTGGAGATCGGTGCGCGGCTCGAGCATGAAGGCTCGGGTTACATGGCCACGAAGGCGAGCATCGTGTCCGGAGGCAAGCGGATCGCCGATGCCGAACTGCGCTTTCGCACCATGCCGTTCCCGCCGGGACTCAGCGAGCGGATGAAGGATCAGGCCCGCCGCATCGGGCTGCCGACCGAGGCCGTGGCATGACCCGGCCGGTCGTCGTCACGGGGATTGGCCTAGTCTCGAGCCTCGGCGAGGGCATCGAGCCCCACCTCCAGGCTCTCGCCTCCCCCACTCCGCCGCGGTTCGATGCCGAGCGTTTCGCGCCCTATCCCGTCCACCCGATGCCGGCGATCGAGTGGGACCGGCAGATCGCGAAGAAGTCCGATCAGCGCCAGATGGAGCCGTGGCAGCGGCTTGGCGTCTATACGGCCGGACTCGCGCTTGAAGCTGCCGGCCTGAAGGACGATGCGGACGCAAAGGCCCGCATGCAGATGATCGTGGCCGCTGGCGGTGGCGAGCGCGATTACGCGGTCGACGGGCAGATCCTGACGGGGCTGCGCAACGCCGCCAATCCGGGCGCCTTCCTCAACGAGCGCCTGATGAGCGATCTCAGGCCGACGCTCTTCCTTGCCCAGCTCTCGAACCTTCTCGCCGGCAACATCTCGATCGTGCACGGCGTGACCGGGGCATCGCGGACCTTCATGGGCGAGGAGATGTGCGGCGTCGACGCGCTCCGGATCGCCCAGGCCCGCATCGCCTCAGGGCAGGTCGATGCCATGCTGGTCGGCAGCTCCTACAATGCCGAGCGCTGCGACTCCCTGCTCATCTTCGAACTCGGGGGCTATTACTGGAAGCGCCCGTTCGCGTCCGTGTGGGACCGCCCCGTCGAGGGCGGCGGGCTCGTTCTCGGGTCGGCCGCAGCCTTCCTGGTTCTCGAGTCACGCGAGCACGCGGAGACGCGCGGTGCATCGATCAAGGCCGAGTTGATGCCGATCAGGGCCGCGCGGACGCGACGCGAGCCTGGCGCGATCGCCTCGACACTTGAGCGGCTCTGGGGCGAGGCGCGGCCCACCGACAATCCCGCGATCCTGTCCGGTGCGACCGGGATCGCGGGCCCGACCGAGGAAGAGCGTGCCGCCCTTGATCAGGTCGCGCCAGGCTCTCCGATCCATGCCGTCGGTGATCTGCTCGGGCACCCGCTCGAGGCCGCCGCACCCGTCGCAGCGGCGCTCGCAGCAGCACTCGTGGCGTCGGGACAAGCCGCCGACGCGATCGCCACCTCAGTTGGCCATCGCCGGGGCGAAGGCTTGGTGCGCGTCGCGCGCGCGCAGTAGAACGCCCCATGGCACAGGCTGACACGGATAGATTCGGGCGTCCGCTCGTCGTCGTCACGGGCATGGGGATCGTGACCTCGCTCGGGCGGGGACAGGCCGACAACTGGGCGGCGCTCACGGCGGGGCGGTCGGGCATTCACGAGATCACCCGTTTTGCGACCGAGAACCTGCGGACGCGGATAGCAGGCACGGTGGATTTCGAGCCGGTCGACCCGCTCTGCGCGCCTCTGCTGTCGGAGCGCCTGGCCGAACTCGCGGCCGAAGAGGCCGTCTCGCAGGCCGCCTTGGGACGCAAGGCCGATTTTCCCGGACCGCTCTTCGTGGCCGTCCCGCCCGTCGAGGTGGAATGGCCGCAGCGCCAGGCCTTGGCCGAGGCCGCCCCGAGTGGCGAGCCTGAACTGACCTACATGCAGATCCTGGCTGGCGCAGCGACCCGGCGGTTCGATGCCTGGCACGACCTCTTCACCTTCGGCACGGTCGCGGATCGCATCGCCGATCGGTTCGGCACGATCGGCTCCCCGATCTCCCTCTCCACCGCCTGCTCGTCCGGTGCGACGGCTATCCAGCTTGGCGTGGAGGCGATCCGGCGCGGCGAAGCGGAGGCGGCGCTCTGCATCGGGACGGATGGCTCCGTGAACCCGGAATCGCTGGTCCGCTTCTCGCTGCTCTCGGCCCTCTCCACCCAGAACACGCCGCCTGAGGGCGCGTCCAAGCCATTCTCGAAAAACCGCGACGGCTTCGTCATGGGCGAAGGCGCCGCCGCGCTCGTGCTTGAGAGCGCGGCGTCTGCCCGAGCCAGGGGAGCAAAGATCCTCGGTTACGTTCTCGGCTGCGGCGAGAGGGGCGACGGCTTCCACCGGACGCGCTCCAGCCCCGATGGGGCGCCGATCATTGCCGCGATCCGGGAGGCGATCGAGGATGCATCGCTCTCCCCGGACGACATCGACTACGTGAACGCGCACGGCACGAGCACGCCCGAGAACGACAAGATGGAAGCGCTTGGCTGCATGAAGGTAATGGGCGACCGGATGGCAAGGGTGCCGATCTCGTCAAACAAGTCGATGATCGGCCATACGCTCACGGCGGCCGGAGCGGTCGAGGCCGTGGTGTCGCTGATGACGATCGCGAATGGGCGACTGCCGCCGACGATCAACTACGCCGTGCCGGACCCGGCCATTCCGCTCGACGTCGTCCCGAACACTGCGCGAGATGCCAAGGTGCGCTTCGTCCTGTCGAACTCCTTCGGGTTCGGCGGCCAGAATACCTGCCTGGTGTTCGGCGCGGAGCCGAAATGAGCGAAGGAGGCTCGAAGCGGCGCGTGCTCGTCACCGGTGGCGGGCGGGGGGTCGGCGCGGCCATCGTGACGACGCTCGCCGGTGCCGGCTTCGACATCGCTTTCACCTACCGCAACTCGGCGGAAGAGGCCGCCCGGCTGAGCGAAACCCTGGCGGCTGCATACCCGCACGTCTCCGTCCAGGCGACGCGGCTGGACCTGTCCGACAAGGCTGCTGTCGACGCCTTCGGGGACGAGATCGAACGCGAGACCTGGTTCGGGCTCGTCCACAATGCCGGTCAGCCCTATGACGCGCTCACCGCGATGATCGACCAGGAGAAGGCCGAAGCGGCCATGCAGGTGAACTTCTGGTCTCTCACGCGTCTCGCGAAGGCCGCGATGCGCGGCATGCTGCGCGCCCGCGAGGGACGGATCGTCGCCATCGGCTCCGTGGCCGCGCTGCAAGCGAATGCGGGAAATGCGGCCTACGCCGCCTCGAAAGGCGCGCTCCTCTCCTATTGCCGCACGCTGGCCATCGAGACCGCGAAACGCGGGATCACGGTGAACTACGTCGCGCCGGGCTTTATCGATACGGACATGATGGCCGGCTACGCCGCTCACCGGCCGCAGATGGAGAAGCAGATCCCGGCAGGCCGCTTCGCCCGGCCGGACGAGATTGCTGGGCTGGTCGCCTTCCTGATGAGCCCCCCTGCGGCCTACATCACGGGCGCGGTCCTGCCCATCGATGGCGGGCTCACGGCGATGCTCGGAGTCCATCGCTGACCCTGCGGGAACCGTGCCCGGTGCGGAGCGCTAAGACCTGGACGGCACGCTAGCTTCGACGCGGATGAACGATCAGCTCTCACACCTTCGCGACCATCTGGTCACAGAAGCGAACGGTCTCGCCTCGCTGGTGAGCCTTCGGGGAACGCTGATCCAAGTGACCGCTCTTGTCGCCTGCTTCGTCGCGGCGACGCTCCTTGCTCGGCTGATCGAACCTGCTGTCGAGGTGCAGGCGCGCAAGATCAGGGGCGAGCCCAGGGTGCTGCGCGTCGTGATCGCCTTCATTCGCCGCCTTCGGCTTTTCCTGTTCGTCCTATTCCTCTGGCTCGCCTCGCTGGCTCTCTCTTCGGCGATCGCTCCAGACCCGAACGCGCTTCTCGTCGTAGCCAAACTCGCGCTCGCCTATTTCGTGATCGCGGTTACGTCTCGGATCGTCCGCAACCGCCTCCTTGCGCGCGCGATCACGATCGTCGCCTGGGTCTACGCCGCCCTGTCGGTGCTGCACTGGACGGATCCGGTCGGATCATCGCTCGACAAGGCGGCGATCTTTATCGGCCAAGCGCGCATCTCCGTCCTTCTCGTCTTGAAGGCGATGATCGTTCTCGCGGCCACGCTCTGGATCGCGTCGCTCGTCGGTCGCTTCCTCGACGCGCGGGTTCAGCGGAGTGAGGAGCTCACCCCGACCCTGCGCGTCCTTATCGGCAAGTTCCTGAAGATCGGACTCATCCTCATCGCTCTCGCGGTGGCGCTGGCGAGCATCGGAATCGATCTGACCGCGCTCACCGTGCTGTCCGGAGCGGTGGGCGTGGGACTCGGCTTTGGCCTGCAGAAGGTCGTGTCGAACTTCGTGTCAGGCATCATCATCCTGCTCGATCGTTCGATCAAACCCGGCGACACGATCACCGTCGGCAACACCTTCGGGTGGATCCGTGAGCTGCGCGCCCGCTTCGTCTCCGTCGTGACCCGCGATGGTCGGGAGTACCTGATCCCGAACGAGGATTTCATCACGAGCCGGGTGGTGAACTGGTCGTTCACGGACGAGCTTGTCCGCATCGACGTCACCTTTGGGGTCTCCTACGAATCCGATCCCCACGAGGTGACCCGCATCGCGAAGGAGGCCACCGCCGGCGTGCCGCGCGTCGTCTCCTCTAAGCCGGTCGTGTGCTGGATGACCGGCTTCGGCGAATCCTCGCTCGACTTCGTCGTCCGGTTCTGGATCACGGATCCACAACAGGGCCTGACGAACGTGAAGGGCGAGGTGCTGCTGGCGCTTTGGGATGGCTTCAAGGCAAACGGGATCAATATACCGTTCCCCGTACGGGACGTGATTCTTCGCCCGCCGGCCGCGGCCCCTGATCCCCCTCGACTACTGGGAGCATAGACCCGGCCGAGAGTGCGATCCGCCGCCGGACCGGGTACAGGAAACTGATGAAAGCCCTCCAGCTCTTCGGCAATCGCGATCTCCGTCTTGGTGACATCGAAGCCCCTCCCCCGCCCGGGCCCGGCGAGGTCCAGATCCGGGTCCGGGCCGTCGGGCTGAACCACATCGATGTCTGGGGCTTTCGCGGGATGGCGTTCGTGCGCCGCAAGCTGCCCGTCGTGGTCGGCGCGGAAGCCTCGGGCGAGATCGCGTCCTTAGGCGAGGGCGTTACAGGTCTGACCGCCGGGCAGCGGGTCGTCATGTATGGCGCGATGACCTGCGGGCGCTGCCGGGCCTGCCGCGAGGACCGAGAAAACCTCTGCGAGGAAGTCGGCGGCATCATGGGCTTCCACCTCGACGGCTTTTCACGCGAACTCGTGAACATGCCGGCCCGACTTGTGCTGCCGATCCCGGACAGGGTCTCGTTTGAGGATGCCGCATGCGCGCCGATCGCCTACGGAACCGTGCAGCACATGCTGTTCGACAATGCCGGGCTGCAGCCCGGCGAAACGATCCTGGTCCATGCAGGCGGATCGGGCATCGGCACGGCCGCAATCCGCATGGCGAAGGCGATCGGCTGCACAATCTTCACCACGGTCGGAGACGACGAGAAGGGCAAAATGGCGCGCGCGCTCGGGGCCGACCATGTGATCAACTATCGAACCGAACGCTTCGAGGGCGAAGTTCGTCGCCTCACCAAGCGCCGTGGCGTCGATGTTGTCTTCGAGCATGTCGGGGCCGAAACCTGGAACGGCTCGCTACTTTGCTTGAAGCGCGGCGGCCGGCTCGTGACCTGCGGCTCGACCTCGGGCGTTTCCACGACCATGAACCTGATGCAACTCTTCCAGCAGCAATACCGGATCACCGGCTCCTTCGGTTGCCGGATGACAAACATCACCGAGTCGCTCGCCAAGATGGAGGGCGGGCTTCGGCCGGTGCTCGACGAGGTCCTGCCGCTCGCGGAGTTCTCGCGTGGCCTGGAGAAGCTCGAGGCTCGGCGGGTGTTCGGCAAGGTCATCGCGACGCTCTGAACCGCGCCGTCGTGCGGCGGGAGCATGGATAGGCTAGAGCCGCCCCATGTCGCATGTGGGGCGAGTCGCCCGCCAGACCGCGTTCCTGACCTTCGCTCAGTTCACAGGGCTCGGGATCAGCCTTGTCGGGACCATCCTGGTCGCCCGCGCGCTCGGGCCGGAAGGACGGGCTGTCTACGCTTGGCTGATCACGCTCGTCGGGATCGCAATACAGATCGCGCTGGTGGCGCCGCCGACCGTCGTTCGATCGGTGGCGCTAAGCGCCCCTGAGCGCCTGCCGGCCACCCTCGTCCTGCTCTCGCTGGGCGGTTCGCTCCTTACTCTGCCCCTCGCGGTCTACGTTGTCCTCGACGAGCATATCGGACGGGAGGCGCGCCCATTTCTCCTTCTGGCGTGGCTCGCCGTCCCGGTTACAGCGACCACCCTCGCCGTTACCACGCTGCTGCAGATCGAAGCGCGGATTCTGCCGGTCTTGGCGGTGCATGTCTGGCCGAGGATCATCCAGGTCGCGCTGCTCCTTTACTGCTGGCTGACGCGCACGCTCGATCTCCGAGCGGCAATCTCGATTTTCGTCTTCACGGCCGTGCTGGAACTCGTCCTGGCGCTCGCCTGCCTGGGGCCGAAAATGGACAGCCTCCGGCCGAGCGTCGACCTCGTGCAGCGCATCCTCGCACTGCTGGGCGCGGGGTGGATCGCGTCGCTGGCGATCTTCGCTGTGCCGCGGATCGGGCTGATCGTGCTCGGCTCCTACGCGCCGCTCGACGCGACGGGCCTGTACAGCGTCGCGTTGACGATCCAGGAAGCCGCTCTGGTCGGGCCGGCCGCGTTCGGGGGCGTGCTCATCACGCATGTTGGGCGGCACGGTTGGTTCGGACGGCGCACACGCGTGCGCGGTGGCGCATCGGTCCTGGCCTTTTCAGTCTCGACCTGTGCGATCGCGGCGGCGATCGCACCTGAATTCATTGCTCTCACATTCGGGCCGAGCTTTGGGCCTGCGGCCTCGGCGCTGCGTATCCTGCTCGTCTCCGTCGTGCTCGCAACGCTGTACCAAATGTGCCAGCCTCTCCTGTTCGCGCGCGGGCGCCCGCTGCCAATCGCGGCCCCGAGCCTCGGCGCCTGCCTAGTGGCGCTTGCGGTCGCCCTTGTGGCTATCCCGCGCTTCGGCGTAAGCGGGGCCATTCTCTCCAACCTTGCCGGATTCGCGACCCTGGTCGTGCTCGCCTTCGCGTTCTCGCTCGGCGAGTTGCGCCGCCCAGCCGCTCTGCCCAACAGCTGATTGATGGCCCGCCGCTCTACCGTATTTCAGGCCGCCAAAACGCGCGTCCTCGGTGCCGTTATGGCAGGGGCCGTGCGCGTCGTGTTCGGCTTGGCGCGTCTAATCGGACCGGAGCGCTCCAGCGACTTCGGAGCCTGGCTCGTGCGGAATGTCGGACCCCTCTTGCCGCAACACCGGATCGCGCTCGCGAATCTGCGGGCTGTCTATCCAGAGAAGACAGAGGCCGAGCGTCGCGCCATCGCGCGCGGCGCCTGGGCCAATCTCGGCCGGACGGGCGCTGAATACGCTCATCTCGGAGAGATTTTCGACTACGACCCGGACGCGACCGAGCCCGGGCGCGTCGAGGTCGTCGGCATTGAACATTTCCTGCAGCTTCGAGACGACGGGCTGCCCGGGATCGTGTTCTCCGCCCATCTCGGCAATTGGGAACTACCCGCTATCTGCGCCGCGCGGTTTGGGCTCGACGCGACGGCCGTGTTTCGCCCGCCGAATGACCCTGCTGCCGCCCGTCTCGTGCACGAGGTCCGTTCCGGCACGATGGGCGGACTCACGGCATCGTCCGGCGGCGGCGCTGCCTTCGCGATCGCCGGCGTGCTCGACAGAGGCGGTCATCTCGGCCAGCTGGTTGACCAGCATTTTACGCGCGGCGTCATGACCTCCTTCTTGGGGAGACCGGCGGTCACGAACCCGCTTCTCGCAAAGCTCGCCCGCCACCACGATTGCCCGGTCCACGGGGTCCGAGTGGTGCGACTGCATGGTCATCGTTTCCGGGTGGAGCTGACGCCGCCACTTGACCTGCCCCGCGATGCCGAAGGTCGGATCGATGTGGAGAGAGCCACCCAGGCCATGACCTCCGTCGTCGAGGGCTGGGTTCGCGAAAATCCGGAGCAATGGCTCTGGATGCACCGCCGCTGGCGGGTTCCTGCCGCAACCGCGTAGTCACTCCGCCGTCACGGTGACGCGGTGCCACGCGGCGCAGCAATAGCCCTTGAAATTCCAGACCTCCTCGGCTCGGGCAGGCTGGGTCTGGCCAGCCGAGTCCCAGGCCCGGACAGCGAGTTCATGGCGACCCGGCGGCAGATCGAGCTCCGCGCTCCAAGCCGTCCAGGCCCAGGGCTGGTGGGGCCGGGCTTCAAGCTCGGCCTCGCTCCAACTGCGCCCGCCGTCGGCCGAGACGTCCACCCTCGCCACCGTGCGACCGCTCGCAACCGCATAGCCGCGGACCCGGACGGCACCGGAAGGGACCGTGGCACCCGGCGCCGGATCGCAGATCGCAGAGTTCAGCGGCAGTTCGTCGATGGGGAGCCCGCGCGACCAAACGGCCGTGTCCTTGGACACCTCCGGCGGGAACAGCTTGTAGTCGAGCTGCTGCATCGGATTGTCCGAAGGCCTGCCCCGGACCTCGATCCCGCGAAGCCATTTGGGGCTGCGCACGCCGGCATACCCGGGCACCACCGTCCGGAGCGGAAATCCATGCTCCGGTGCGAGTTCCGCCCCGTTCATCTCGTAGGCCAGCAGGACCTCGGGCGAGAGCGCCTTCAAGGCCGGAATCGAGACCTCGTAGCTGTGACGCTGGCCGTCATGATCGAAATGGTCATGGCAAGAGAACGCCACATGCAACCCATCCGCCGCGTGCAGGCCCGCTTCCCGAAGCACGTCTGCGAGGCCCGCTCCCGTCCATTCAGCCGTACTGATTGCGCCAGCGTCCCATTGGACGCCCGGGGTCGGCTTGATGGCATTCAGCTCCGAACGTCGGTTTCCGGCGCATTGAATCGTCGCGGTCACCCTCCGGCGTGGAAAGCGCTCCTGTAGGTCTGACAGGGAAAATTCAATCTTCTCAACACCCTCCCCGGACAGACTCAGACGCCAGGTCTGCGAGTCGATCCGTGGCACCTCGCCGTGGGAACGCACAAAGAACTTCGGAGTCGGCGTGATGAAGGGCGCGGCAAGCCACGAGAGCGGGGTCTCTGCAACGAATGGCTCGCGCGAGCGGACCAGGAGGTCGTCGCCCGCGTGAGCGGCATCTGCTGACATTTCACTCTCCGTGATGATGGGGGACGCCCACTCCGCGTCTCTATTCGAATTCAAAGAAGAATGATCCTGTTGGGCAGCTCGTCACGGTCCCCGGCCTCACGAGGCGCATGCCGAGCCAGGACCGTTCCGATCTCAAGAACGGCCTCGACAAGCCCGTCCTTCCGAGAGCCGCGGGCAAAGGCGGCGACGAGCCTCTCGATCACGGACCGCCATTCCTCCTCCGACACCCGGCAGGAAATCGCCACATCCCCAATGACCTCGGCGTGACGCTCGGCCGCCGATACGAAAAGCAGCACGCCCGTGCGCCGGCGGGTGTCGGCCATGCCACGGCTAGCCCATTCGTGCTGTGCGGCCTCCCGCGCCCGCGCCCGTTTGATCCAGCCAGGAACGAGGCGCAGGCGCAGCGGCGACCAGGCGCCGAGCGCCAGGACGAGGATGGCGATGCCGAGCTGCGCAGTGAAGATCCGGACCGGGCCGAGATCGGTCCAGAGGATGAGAGGCCATGGCGCGAGAAGCGCGGCGAGGAGCGCATACAGAAACGGGATCGCGCGATAGCCGCTGGCTTGCCGGGCGATCACCACGACGATCTCGCCGGACGTTCGCTGTTCGGCTTCCCGGACGGCCGCTTCGACCGAGAGGCGTTCCTCGTCCCGCAGCATCTTACCAGGACCCCGATGCGCCGCCGCCGCCGGACGAACCGCCTCCGCCCGAAAAGCCGCCCCCGAAGCTGCCCCCACCGGAGAAGCCGCCACCCCAGCCGCTCCCGCCCGATGTCGGCAGCACGATCCATGAGCCGCCCCGCCGCCGATGGTAGCGGCCGGGGTGACGCCCGCTGTTGAAGAACGCCCGGACGATGATGAAGAGGATCACGAGCATGAAGATGATCGTGAACCAGTCGAGCTCGGAATGGTCGTCAGCGCGCACCTTGGCCCGGCGCTGCCACTCCTCGGCATCGCCCGTCAGGACGCCCAGCACAGCGTCCACTCCCGCGTTGATGCCGCCGGGGAAGTCTCCCGCTTTGAAGCGCGGCGCGATCGCGGTTCGGATGATGACGCCGGAGAGCGCGTCCGTCAGCGCCCCCTCGAGACCGTAGCCGACCTCGATGCGAACCTTGCGTTCGTTCGGTGCGACGAGGAGGAGCGCGCCGTTGTTCTTGTCCTTCTGCCCGAGCTGCCAGTGGCGGTAGAGGCGGTTGCCGTAATCCTCGACGCTCGTGCCGCCGAGCGACGACACGGTCGCAACGACGACCTGGTCCGTCGTCCTGTCCTGGTGGGCCTTGAGCTTGGCCTCGAGCGCCGTGCGCTGCTCGGCGCTGAGCAGATTCGCGGCATCAACGACGCGGCCGGTGAGCGCGGGGAAGTTCTGGGCGAGAGCCGGCCCCATGAGACTGGCTAGCGCGAGCAGCACGAACAGCGCGTGCATCGAAATGCGCCGGGGCGCGGCGCTTCTCAGCGTAAGGAAGGGCCAGCGAGTCAGCACCAGAGGACCAGGGCGGCAGCGCCCAACGGCTCAGAACTTAACCTGGGGCGGGCGGTCGGAGCCCTGGGTGGCGGTGAAGACCTCCATGGGCTTTGCGTCCGGATAGAAGATGCCCGCGATCCAGCGGCCCGGAATCGTGCGAAGCTCGGTGTTGTAGGCCTGGACGGTCTGGATGTAGTCGCGCCGCGCGACCGCGATGCGGTTCTCGGTTCCCTCCAGCTGCGACTGCAGCGCGAGGAAGTTCTGGTTGGATTTGAGATCCGGATAGCGCTCGACAGTGACGAGCAGCCGGCCGAGCGCGCCCGATAGCTGGTTCTGCGCGTCCTGGAACTCCTTGAACTTCGCCGGATCCGTGACGGTCGCCGCGTCGACCTTCACGCTCGACGCCTTCGCGCGCGCCTCGGTGACTTGAATCAACACCTCGCGCTCCTGCTGGGCATACCCTTTCACGGATTCAACGAGGTTCGGGATGAGGTCTGCGCGACGCTGGTACTGGTTCTGCACCTCGCCCCAGGCGGCCTTCGCGCGCTCCTCCAACGTCGGCACGTTGTTGATGCCGCAACCCGCGAGCACCAAGCTGAGCAGCCCGGCGAGGATTCCGATCCGAAGACCCGTAGCAACAGCCATCTCGTACCCTCTCAAAAGCCTTCGGCGAGCGTGCCCCGCTGGCGCGGGTCGGCCGCTGCCGCGAAGCCGTCGGGGGTGACCACGATCGAGTTCGCGGAGCCAGACGTCGATCCCACGACCACCCTGTGCCCTTTGTCGCGCAGGAGACGCAACGTATCGGGCGACAGGCCGGTTTCAACGAGGAGCGCGTCCGGCCGCCATTGATGGTGGATCCGGGGTGCCGCGACCGCCTCGGCGATGTTGAGCCCGAAATCCAGGTATCCCAGGATCACCTGAAGCACCGTCGTAATGATGCGGCTACCGCCCGGGCTCCCGGTCGCCATGACGAGCTTGCCGTCGCGGAACAGGAACGTCGGCGTCATGGAGGAAAGCGGCCGAGCGCCCGGCGCAACGCTGTTCGCCTCCCCGCCGACCAGCCCATACGCGTTCTGCGCCCCGGCCTTGGCGGCGAAGTCATCCATCTCGTTGTTCAGGATGATGCCGGTCCCGGCCGCGACCAGACCGAGTCCGTAGGAGAAGTTGAGCGTGTAGGTGTTCGCGACCGCGTTCCCGTCCCCGTCCACCACCGAGAAATGCGTCGTCTGATCGGGTTCGTAGGGCAGCGGGTCGCCCGCCGCGATGTCGTCTGCGGCACGGGCCCGCGCCGGGTCGATGCGGCCCCTGAGCGTCGCCGCGTAATCCTTAGACACGAGGCCGGAAACCGGCAACTTCACCCGGTCCGGATCGCCGAGCCAGGCTGCCCGGTCGGCATAGGCGGGCTTCATGGCCTCGGCCATGAGGTGGACGGCGTCGGCGCTCCCGGCCCCGAGCGCCGCAAGGTCGAAGGCCTCGAGCGTGTTCAGTATCTGGATGAGATGCACCCCGCCCGAGCTCGGCGGCGGCATGGAGACGACCTCGTATCCGCGATAGCGTCCGCGCACGGGCTTGCGGATCACGGGCGCGTAGCCGGCGAGATCCTCGACCGTCATCACGCCGCCGGCCTCGCGGACGGCCGCCACGATCCGGTGACCCGGCTCGCCCTTGTAGAAGCCTTCCGGCCCGCCCTTCGCGACGGCAGCCAGGGAATCCGCGAGGTCGGTCTGGATCAGGCGCTCGTCTCGGCCGAGCGGTCGATCGCCCTTGAAGAAGATCGCGCGCGTTGTCGGAAAGCGCCCGAGGCGGCCGGCGGCGCTTGGGAGCGAATCCGCAAGGTCGCCCTCGACGGTGAAGCCCTCGCGCGCCAGGCGCTCGGCGGGGGCGATCAGCTCGGCGAGGCTGAACTTCCCCGAGCCGTAGCGCTCGAGCGCGAGTGCCAGCCCGGCGACAGTACCCGGCACGCCCACCGACAATCCGGTGTCGCGCGATTTCCCCGGATCGGGCTCGCCGCTAGGGCCGAGAAACATGTCGCGGGTTGCGGCGGCCGGGGCTGTCTCCCGGTAATCGATCGCGACGGTCTCGTTTCGGGAGGCGATATGGACGAGCATGAAACCGCCACCGCCGAGGTTTCCCGCTTTCGGCAGCGTGACCGCGAGTGCGAACCCGACCGCGACCGCGGCATCCACGGCGTTCCCGCCACGGCGCAGAATCTCGACCCCGACCCGTGTCGCCTTGGCCTCCTGCGAGGACACCATGCCGCTGCGGGCGATCGCCGGTAGGAGACGGGCGCGGTCGGACGGGATCGCCGCCGGGCCGGCGGAGGGCATGCCGGGCGGCGCGCCCTGCCCGAGGCTCGGCCCGACCCAAAGGGCGGCAACGAGCGACAGGGCGGGTAGCAGCCTCGGCCAGGAACTCCGCATAGCCACACCCAGCTTCCCCCGCTCCGGGCCGCTCCAAGCTGGACCGCTCCGGGGCGCTCATTTAAGCGCTGTGCGACCGGGCTGGAAGCGGGGCCGTGACGGCCGCCATGCCCGCTGGAGCATTGAATGATCGATCGCCGGGGCCTGCTGGCGGGAAGCGCGGGCGCTGCCGCCGGACTGGCCCTGCGGCCGAGTGGAGCCGCCGCGCAGGCGCCCTGGTCCCCGAGCCGGACGGTCACGATCGTCGTCCCTTATCCGGCGGGCGGCGCGGTAGATGTTCTCGCCCGCATTGTGGCGCAGGAAGTCCAGGGTCCGCTCGGCCAGTCGGTCGTGGTCGAGAACCAGCCGGGCGCCTCGGGCGCCCTCGGCACGCGCCGGGTCGCCCGGGCGGAGCCCGACGGCCACACGCTCGTCCTCTCGACGAACCAGACGCACGCGACCAACATCTCGCTCCTGCCCGACGGCGGCGGCTACGACCCGGTGAAGGATTTCGCGCCGCTCGGCGGCCTTGCGGACCTGCAGCATCTCCTGGTCGTCCGAAAGGACCTCCCGGCAAAGAACGTTGCGGAGCTGCTTAGTCTGGCGAGGACTTCCGGAAAGGAGCTCGCCTGCGCCTCGACCGGCCCCGGCTCGGCCTCCCACCTCACGATGGAGCTGTTCAAGGCGAAGACAGGGATCAACCTTGTCCACGTCCCGTATCGGGGCGCAGCGCCCATGCTGCAGGACCTGATCGGCGGCCGGGTCGACATGAGCTTTGCGACTGTGCCGACGGTGCTCGGACAGGTGCAGGGGGGTGAGCTCCGGGCGCTCGCGGTCGCCTCGCCACGTACCTCCCCCCACGTCCCCGAGTTGCCGACCCTCGCCAGCGCCGGCGTGCCCGGGGTCGAGGCGGACGCCTGGTGCGCGATCTTCGCCCCAGCCGGGATCACGCCCGCGATACGGACCCGCTACCGCGACGCGATCAAGACGGCGCTCGACAGGCCCGAAATCCGGGCGAGTATCGAGAAGCAGGGCATGAGCCTGAACTGGCGCGAGCCGGACGCCTTCGCGGCCTTCCAGCGAGACGATGTCGCCCGTTGGGCCGAGATCATCAAGGCCGCGAAGATCGAGCCCATGAAGCCCTGAGGACGGACCATGTCTCTCGCGGGGATCGTCCCCTCCACCGGCGTGCTCGCCGCCTACACGGTGGCCTGCTTCGTCCTGTTCATCACGCCCGGGCCGGACATGAGCCTGTTCCTATCAAAGACAATCGCGGGCGGGCGGCGCGCCGGAATGCTGGCCATGCTCGGGACCATGGCTGGGTGCTGCCTCCACACCCTGCTCGCCGTGATCGGCGTCTCGGCGCTGCTCGCCGCGTCCGAGAGCGCCTTCACCGTCCTGAAGGTGGTCGGCGCGGCCTATCTGCTCTGGCTCGCAGTCGACGCAATCCGGAATGGGTCAGCGCTGCGCCTCCGGGAGACGGGGCGGCTGGAACTTTCGGCCTGGCGCACCTTCCTGCTCGGGTTCGGCGTGAATCTCACTAACCCGAAGATCGTGCTCTTCTTCGTGACCTTTCTCCCGCAATTCGTGGATGCCGGAAACGCCAATGCCTCCGGGCAACTCCTCTTCCTGGGGCTGTATTTCATCGCCTTCTCGACCCCACTCGCCGCCCTACTCGTGCTCGGGGCCGAGCGTACCATCGGCCTCCTGACGCGCCATCCCCGGGCCATGCGGGCGATCGACTACACCTTCGCGGGCGTGTTCGGCGCCTTTGCGCTCCGCATCGCGACCATGCCGGGCCGGTGATCCGCGATTTGCAGCTGAGACGCATCCCTGAGCGGCGCGCTTTCCTTGACACCGGCCGGTGCCGCTCAATATACGGCGCCTCTCGGTAGCCGCCGATGGCGGAGTAGCTCAGCTGGTTAGAGCAGAGGAATCATAATCCTCGTGTCGGGGGTTCGAGTCCCTCCTCCGCTACCACCGATTTCGGCGTCACTGATTCTCCTGCCCCGGCTTCCAAGCGGGATGAGCCGCGGAAGCATGTTGCCGCAGCGCTTCCCTCAAAGTCGCGCAGCGATGCGCCCGGCGATCTCGCCAAGCCGCTCCTCGAGCAAGGTCGGGACCTCGCAGACGTAGTTGAGCGCCTGGCTGCGCTCCTCAAAGATGCGCTTGTCCCAGGTGAAGCGCGTCTCCAGCTCGGCCACCTCTTTCGGGGTCTCGGCCTGGGGCGAGTCCTTGGCAGCGCTGATCTTGTCGGCCTCCTCCCGGATCCGCTCCGCAAGACGGCCTTGGCCGCGGGCGTATCGGGTGATCCCGTCCAGCACGCGGGCCCTTTCGGCGTTCGTGAGCGCGAGCACCCCGGCGAAGAGCCGCGTCAGCTTCTCCTTGCGGTTTGGCCCTGCCGCGGCCGTGAAGGCGTCGAGGAGCCTGTCGGCCTCCTCCAGGCTCGTGCGCCGGGAGGCAAGCCTGTGCGCGAGCGTCGCGACGGGCGGATCGGTATCCCACCGGCCCGCGGCATCCAGATCCGGGCCCGACCAGACCGAGGCCGGCCCGATCGTCGCAACGCGCCGCTGGACGCAGGGCCAGTCCGGATCGGGCTTCGGTTGGGCCTGCGCGGAAGCGCCTCCGAGAAGGAAGGCGAGAAGCAGGATCGCATTGCGGCTCATGCGGGAGCCTCCGGCGGGCCGCCCCGGCGCGCCATGACCCCGCGCCCGGGATCATAGGCAATGACGGCGAGGAGGAAGAACAGGGCGGTTGTGCCGGCGACCACCGCGAGCGCGACCGGGTCCAGCCGCATGTAGAGCGCGAAGCGGATCAGCTCGACGGCGTGGTTGAACGGGTTCGCGACGCAGAACCGGTAGAGCAGCTCGCTCGATTCCCGGATGCGCCAGAGCGGGTAGAGCGCCGAGGAGGCGAAAAAGAGCGGGAAGATGACGAAGTTCATCACGCTCGCGAAGTTCTCGAGCTGGCGCACCATGGAGGACAGGAACAGCCCCATCGCGCCGAGCATGAGGCCGACCAGGACGAAAGCCGGCAGCGCCGCGAGGAGCCCGAGATGCGGCAGGTCCGTGCCCCAGAGCTGTGCAATGGCGAGGAAGACGTAGACCTGGACGAGCGAGACAACCACACCCGCCGCGAGCTTGGCGAAGAGCAGCGACCAGCGTGGAAAAGGGCTGGTTAAGAGGAGGCGCATCGAGCCGACCTCGCGGTCATAGACCATCGAAAGCGAGGATTGCATGCCGGCGAAGAGCTGGATCATCGCCGCGAGGCCCGGCACAACATAGACATCGTAGAGGACGTAAGTTTCGTAGGGCGGCGTAATGGACACGCCGAGCACGGCGCGGAACCCGGCCGCGAAGATGAAGAGCCAGACGAGCGGGCGGACGAGCGCGGAGAAGAAGCGCCCCGTCTGGCTCAGGAAGCGTAGGAGTTCCCGGCGCACGATGCCGCCGAAGCAGACGAGATAGCCGAGCCGATCGATCCGGCTCCGCAGGGCGACGGAGCTCACGCGGCCCGCCTCCCCTGCCCCGCCGTGAGCGTCCTGAAGGACGCCTCCAGCGAGCCGCCGGGCCGGGAGAGGTCGGCCGCGATCCCGGTCGCGACCACCCGGCCGGAGTGAAGGACGACAACCTCGTCGCCAGCATCGACTTCGTCGAAGATATGGGTCGCCCAGAGAACGGAGAGTCGCTCGTCGGCGACAAGGCTGCGGACGATGCGCACTACGTCCGCGCGCGATTCCAGGTCCAAGCCGACGGTGGGCTCGTCGAGAAGAAGCAGCCGCGGCCCGTGCACAAGTGCGCGGGCGATCTCGATCCGCCGCGCCTGGCCCCCGGACAGGGTGCGCACCTTCTCGTCAAGGCGCTCCCGCATGCCGACCCGCTCGAGGAGTTCGAGGACGCGTGGCATCGCGGCCCGGCCCCGGATCCCGTGCAGCGAGGCGTGGTAGACGAGGTTCTGCCGAATTGTGAGGTCGCCATCGAGCGTGCGGGCCTGGAACACGACCCCGATCAGGGCGAGCGCAAGAGACGGGGTCCGCCGCACGTCGTGGCCGAAGACCGACACCGAGCCGCTCTGGTTCGCGTAGAGCCCGGTCGCCACCGAGAAGAGCGTCGTCTTGCCGGCGCCGTTCGGGCCAAGCAGCGCGACGAAGCCGCCCTCCGGAACCGCGAGCGAGACGTGGGACAATGCCTCCCGGCTTCCAAACCGATGGCCAAGATGGCTGACGGATAGCGCCGGACCTACCGTCACCTGCCCATGGCCTTACGGGCCGCCCGGATCGCGTCGACGCATTCGTCGAACTCACCTTCGCCCTGCTCGCGCTCGGCGATACGAAGCTCGCGCTCGAGCCTGCCCTTGATCGCGGTTGCGGCTTTCGGCACCTCCGCGCGGAGCATGGCGATCCCGTCGACGCAATCGCTGCGGTCGTCGGCCCGTGCGGCGCCCGCGGCGGCGGTAAGGACCAGGCAGAAGAAGACCCCTTTCATCGGCGGCCTCCTATTTCACCACCAGCTTGCCGGTCATCCCGCGCTCCTCGAGGCCCTGGATCGCCCACCCGTACTGGCCAGGCCGGATCGCCACGAAATCGACGGCAATCGTGCCCTGGTCGTCGAACTCGAGTGCGTGGGGAGCACCGGCCATGTGCACCTCGAGACGATTGATGACGATCTGATTGATCCAGATGTGCCGGAAGAAGTCGGGCGCGACGAACTTGTACTCCTTCCCGCCCTTGGCCGTGACCTTCAGCCGGTAGGCCTTTCCCCCCTCCATCTCGATATCCTTCACGGGCAGCGCATAGTCGTTCCCGTTCTCGTCCCCGAGGACGAGTTCTGGCAATTCGGTGCGACCCCGCATCAGGTCGGCCGCGGCGGCCGGCACGGATGCGAGCGCGCCCCCGACCAGGATGGCCGGCAATAATCCCCTCATGTGTCCCTCCTATCGCGGCGAGACGACCACGCCCCAGGGGAGCCGCCCAACCTTCACGCTTTTCGTAACCTTGAGCCCCTGCACGTCGATGACGGAGATGTCGTTCGACGTCCCGTTGGTCGAGAACAGGAACTTCCGATCGGGCGTGAAAGCGAGCTGCCACACGCGCTGGCCGACCGGGAGATAGCTCTGAACCTCGTGCGTCTTTGCATCGAGCACCGCGACCCGGTTCGCCGGCCCAAGGGCCACGAAGGCGCGGGCGCCGTCCCGCGTGATGCGGATCCCGACTGGCTGGATCGCGTCGTCCGGGATGCCCGGAATCTTGAACGTGATCTTCTTCTCGACCTTGCGGGTCGCAACGTCGATGACCGCGACCGTGCCGCCGACCTCGGCCGAGACCCAGAGCTTCGTCCCATCGTCGGTGAACTCGGCCACCCTCGGCCGGGCGTCGACGAGCACGTTGTCGACGACCTTCAGGCTGTCCGTGTCGATGAAATGCGCCATGTTGGTCGTCTCGGAGGTATTCACGAGGATCTTCCCATCCGGGCTGATCGCCATCCCCTCCGGCTCCACTCCGACAGGCACCTCCGCGAGAACGCGGTTCTTTTCGATATCGAGCACCGTGACCTGGCTGTCGTCCTCGTTGGCGATGTAGAGCGGGTTGCCCGAGGGGTGCAGGATGAACTGCTCCGGATCCGGGCCGGACCTGAGGCTCCGCAGCACCTTGCCCGTCGCGGTCTCGACCACGTCGATGCGGTTGTCGTCGCTCGCGCAGACGTAGAGGAGCGATCCGTCGAGACTGAGCGTCACGCCCCTGGGCCGGCGGCCGACCTTCCAGGTCGCCTTCACCTCGAGCGTATCCGAGTCGAGGACGGAGATCGTGTTGTCCTTCTCGTTGCTGACATACACGGTGTAGGCGGACGCCTCCGGCGCGACGGCGAGCCAAGGCAGCGCGAGCAAAGCCGCGCGGGCGATCAGGGACGCTAACCGAGTTTGCATGAGCTCTCCGGCTGGTCGGTGCCGAGCGTGTCGAGGGGCGTGCGCTGGTGGAGAAAGCCCTTTTCAGGCGCGACGGTCACGAGCGCCTTCGGCTGCGCGATCAGGATCGGCTGGCGCAGCTGCTGGTCCCAGGGCCGGAAGCTGAGGCCGACTCCCTTGTAGCCCGGCAGCGTGAAATCGGGGCTCTTCAGGAAGGCCGCCATGAGCCGCGGATCGGCTCCCTTGGTCTGCGTCGCGGCCTCGCCTACGGCGCGAATCGCGGCCCAGACCTGGTAGTCGAGCGGACGCATCAAACGTCCGGCGAGCCGACGAAAGCGGTTCTGGGCCTGGGCAGCGCCCCAGACCTCGAGCGTCTGATGCCACGAGGTTGCGATCAGACCCTGCGTGCCGGCCACCGGCCGCGGCTCGACCGTGTGGAAGGGGACATAGTCGCCGAAATCTCCGGCCTCGTCAGCGACGATCGCGATGTCGTAATCGACGCCGCGCGTGAACACGAGCGCCTCGGCGGTCGTCGGGCTGTCGCCCTTCGCACGGGCGAGCGGACCGGCCTCCCAGGGCTTTTCGGCCGCGATCTGCAGCCCGAACTTCCGGGCGGAGCGCTTCATCGCATCTGCGTAGAGGCGGTCTTCCCCATGCGGGCCGACCATGAGGAAGAGCTTGCGCCAGCGCATATAGGCGAGGAACTGCGCAAGCCCGTCGGTGAGCATGCTGGTGCTCGGCGCGACGTGGAACACGTTCGCCCGGCAATCCACACCGCGGAGGCGGTCCTCGGGTGCCGCAGCGTTGAACAAGATGGCGGGCGTATCCTTGACGGCGTCCGCGACGGCGAGAAGCTCCGCGGCTGGCAGGGTTGAGACCACGAAATTCACGCCGCCGGCCACGAGGGTCCGGGCGGCGGCCGCCGCGCTCTGCCCGTCCTCGAGGATGACCTCTTCGGCCTTGAACGACTGCTTCGTGAAGGCCCCGGTCGAGTTGTTGTCACGAATTGCCAGGCGCCCGCCGGCGAGCCCCTCGTCCTCCGGCCGCGCGTCCATGTCGGAGGCCGCGGGCGGCGGGATTTCACGGGCGATGATGCCGACCCGAACCTCGGTGCTCTCCGCCGCAGGGGCGCGGCCGATCGGGCCGCAGACGACGATGGCCAGCATCATCAGGGCGGCGCGCGGAAGCAGCGAGGTGAAAAGATTGCCAACCACCGGCATGGTCTGGAGACTACCCAGCCCGTTCCCCTCGGCACAACCGATTATCGATGAGACAAAACTAAGAGCTCCGGCGCTTGTCCGGTCCGACATCGCGTGGGAGTTCTATTGTCTGCAGCGGAGGGCTCACGTGCGGCCTGTCCTTGTTTTCGGATTGTTGCTTCTGGCAGCGCCCGTCGAGGCCCGTCCGGCCAAGACCGCCATCCTCGATCTCGAGATCCTGGACATGAGCCAGCAGGCCGGAGATCGGGTCATAGCAGCGGAGCAGTCCCGCCGGCTCGCCCTCGCCACGGCCGAGTTGAGGAAGCTCCTCGCCTCCTCCGATGAGATCGCGCCCCTCGATACAGCGCCGCAGGAGGCGCTCATCCAGGACAAGAGCCCGGTCTTCAAGTGCAACGGCTGCATCGAAGATATCGGGAAGGCGCTCGGCGCCGAACTGGTCGTGTCCGGCTACATACAGAAGACCTCCAACCTGATCCTGAGCTTCGTGCTCACCGTAACCGATGTCGCGACCGGCAAGGTCGTCCGCGGCGCACAGGTCGACATCCGCGGCAACACGGACGACACTTGGCTCCGAGGGATCAGGTGGATGGTCAAGAACCGGCTCCTGGCCGAGCCCCTGCCAGGCCGCTCATGAGAGCCGGGGCGGTGTTGCCGGCCGGCGAGCAGGGGGGTCTTGCCGTCCGCCTCCTCGTGAGCGTGCGCGAGGCTCCCGAAGCCGCTCTCGCGAGTTCCTGCGGCGCCGGTCTGGTCGACGCCAAGGACCCGGCCCGCGGAGCGCTCGGCGCTCTCTCCCCCGAGATTGTCGTGGCGATCGCCCGGGCGGCTCGGGAGGCAGGCCATCGACCGCTTGTCAGCGCCGTCGCCGGCGAGCCGGAGACGATCGATGATGTGGGCGCAGCGCTCGGCGCGATGAGCACGACGGGGGTCGATTTCCTGAAGCTCGCCCTGCCGTCTGCCCTATACCGGCGCCATTGCGACTTGAAGGCGATCCTCGGGCGCTGTTCGATCCCGGTTATCGCGGTCCTGTTCGCCGAGGACCATCCGGACCCTGCCCTGGTCCCGTTTCTCGCCGAGGCAGACTTTGCCGGTGCGATGATCGACACACGGCTGAAGGACGGCCGAAGGCTTCCGGACCACCTGCCCGCCGAGGCACTCGCCGGCTTCATTGAGGCATGCCGGGAGATGGGGCTCATCTCGGGGCTCGCCGGATCGCTCGCCCTTGCCGACATTCCCTCGCTCGCCTGCCACCGGCCAAGCTACCTCGGCTTCCGCGGCGGCCTTTGCGCCAGTAGCGACCGCGGCGGGGCGCTCGATCCCGGGCGCATACGGGAAGCCGTGCGGGTGCTCGCCGTGGCCGGACGGCGGGAGGCCGCCTGACATGGCGCAGCCGGTCATCGTTAAGATCGGCGGCTCGGTCGCAAACGAGCGAAGCAGGCTCCGCGCGCTGCTTCGCGATCTCGCCGATGCCGCGCCGGGCGGGATCGTCGTAGTGCCCGGCGGCGGAGTCTTTGCGGATGCCGTCCGGGAGGCGCAATGCCGGCTCGGCTTCGACGATGGCCTCGCCCACCGCCTTGCGCTCGACGCCATGTGCGCGATGGCGCAGGCTTTCCGGGCGCTCGAGCCGCGGCTGCGCATGGCCGACGACCTCACGGCCATCCGGCGGGCTTGGCGCGGCGGCGCGGTCCCGGTCTGGCAGCCTGCGGCGCTCAGGGATGGCCATCCCGATATCCAGGAAAGCTGGGACGTGACGTCGGACAGCCTGGCGGTCTGGCTCGCGACGCAGCTCGGGGCGGAGCGCTGCGTCCTGGTGAAGTCGTCCATGGCGGCTCCGGAGGGCACGCCTGCACGCTGGGCAAGGTCCGGGCTGGTCGATGCGGCCTTCCCGCGCTTCGCCGCAGCCTTCGGGGGCGAGGTCCTGATCCACGGCACGGATTCGGGCGGTATCGGGGCCGCCCTCGCCGCGCCAGCGGTCGCCGCGTGACGGCTGGCCTGGGGCGCCCTGAGCGGATCGCCCTCGTCACAGGCCACCTCGCGAAGGCGAGGCTGGAAAAGGTCGCTGCAAGCCTTCCACCCCACCGCTTCGCCTGCACGGTCATCGATGCCGGCGTGAAGGTTGCGGCCTTGATGACGGAGGAGATCATCCGTCGCCGGGTCGCCATTCCCGACGGAACGGATCGCGTGCTGCTGCCGGGCCGCTGTCGCGCCAACCTCGGGACGCTCTCTCGCCATTTCGGGGTGCCGGTGGAGCGCGGTCCCGACGAGATCGTCGATCTGGCGACCCATCTCGGCCTCGCCGGTCGGGCGCTCGACCTGTCGCGCTACGACATCCGCATCTTCGCCGAGATCGTCGACGCCCCACGCCTCTCGCCGGCTGCCATCCTTGCTCAGGCTTCCAGCCTGCGCGCCCGCGGCGCCGACGTAATCGACCTCGGCGGACTCCCGGATACGCCCTTTCCGCACCTGGAAGAGAGCGTCGCCCTGCTGAAGCGGGCCGGTATGATCGTGAGCGTCGATTCGTTCTCGCCGGACGAGCTTGCGCGCGGCGCAGCCGCAGGTGCCGACTACCTCCTGAGCCTGAACGAGAGCAGTCTCGATCTCGCCTTCGAGACAAGCGCGGTCCCGGTGCTGGTCCCAGTTCGGCCCGACGATCTCGGTTCGCTCGTACGCGCCGCGGACCGCCTCACAGCGATGGGCAAGCCGTTCCTGGTCGACCCGATCCTGGAGCCGATCCATTTCGGCTTCGCCCGATCGCTCGCCCGCTATTCAGAGATCCGGCGGCACCTGCCCGACGCCGAGATCCTGATGGGGACCGGCAACATCACCGAGCTGACCGAGGCCGACAGCCTCGGCGCGACGGCCGTTCTCGTCGGCATCTGCTCCGAGCTTACCATCCGCAACGTGCTGGTCGTGCAGGTGAGCAGTCACACGCGGCGCACGATCGAGGAGCATGATGCGGCGCGCCGCGTGATGTTCGCTGCGCGCGAGGACGAGGCGCTTCCGAAGGGCTACGGGCGCGCGCTCCTCGGGCTACACGATAAGCGCCCCTTCGTGCAGAGCCCGGCAGAGATCGATGCCGAGGCTGCGGAGGTGCGCGATACAGCGTTCCGCATCGCCGTCTCGGAAGACGGGATCCACGTCTACAATCGCGCGCTGCATGCGCGCGGAACGGAGGCCCTGTCCTTCTTCCCCCAGCTCGGCGTCGAGGAGGATGGCGGCCACGCCTTCTATCTCGGCCAGGAGCTCGCGAAGGCGGAGATCGCCTGGCGCCTCGGGAAGCGATACGTCCAGGACGAGGCGCTTGATTGGGGCTGCTCGGCGGATCCTGTCCCGGAGGACACGACGGCGTTCAAGGAGGCCGGGCACACGATGCGCACCCGGGCGCAGCGGAGCTGAACCGATGCCGCTGATCCTGGAGACGATTGTCACCACGAAAGATGCGAGTGGCGCCGGCTGGCACCTCGTGCCCTTTGGGCTGATCCGGGAGGACGACCTCTACGTCGTCGCGCCGTTCAGGCCCTCGCCGACGATCGACAATCTCGAGCGCCACCCCTTCCTGGCGGCCTCCTCCCCATCCGACATCCGGGTGCTCGCGGGTTGCGTCACCGGACGGCGCGACTGGCCGCTTGTCCCCTGCGACCGGATCGAGGGCGCGCGCCTCGCCACCTGCTACGCGCATACCGAGCTCGAGGTGGTGGATGTCGAGCCGGACGAGGTCCGGCCGCGCTTTCGTTGCCGGGTCGTCCACGGGGCGAGCCATCTGCCGTTCATCGGCTTCAACCGGGCGCAGGCCTCCGTGGTCGAAGCCGCCATCCTGTCCACCCGCCTCGGCATGCTGCCGCCCGACAAGGTGCGCTCCGAGATGGAGTACCTCGCGATCGCGATCGCCAAGACGGCCGGCCCCGTCGAGGAGGAGGCCTGGGGTTGGATCAAGGGCAAGATCGACAGGGCCCTCGGGCCCGCCACCAAGCAACCGCAGGAGGAGACAATACGATGAGGACGATGCTGATCGGAGGGCTCACGGCCCTCTCCGCCCTGGTGCTGGCCGGGAGCGCGGCGGAGGCGCACGGCCCGCCACGGAAGAAGGTGGAGGAGCGGGTGGAGATCAACGCGCCGCCCCAGAAGGTCTGGGCGGTGCTCGCCGACTTCCACGACATGAGCTGGCTGCCGCCGGTTGAGAAGACGGAGGGCCCGGGCGGCAACGCGGTCGACGCGACGCGCCGGTTGACGCTCAAGGACGGCGCGACCGTCGACGAGGTGCTCTACAAGTACGAGCCCGAGAAGATGAGCTACTCGTACCGGATCACGGCGGTCGACGTGAAGGTGCTGCCGGTCACGAACTACGCGTCCACCATCGCGGTCGAGCCTGGCGAAGGCGGCAAGTCGATCGTGTTCTGGCGGGGCGCCTTTTATCGCGGCTACCCGAACAACGATCCGCCACAGGAGCTGAACGACGATGCCGCGATCAAGGCCGTGTCGGGCCTCTACCGGCTGGGGCTGGACGCACTGAAGGCTAAGGTCGAGCGGACCGGCTCCTGAGCGTCCGCATTCGCAAGAAGGGCAACGGCCACCGCCGGGGCGCAGGACGACACCCAATCGGCCGATGCCCCGGCGATCGGAACGAAGGCGGCGAGATCGCGATAGGGGCGATCGAGGCGTGCGGCGAGCCGGGTAGCCAGGAAGCGCCCGGCCCCGCAGCCCACCACCGGGGCCGCCTCGCCGAGCCGGCCCTGAGACAGGACCTGCGCGGCCGCCTCCTGAAGCAGCGTGAGCTGCCGCTCGGCGAAAAAGGCGGCGAGCCGGATCCAGTCGCCGGGCTCCCCCTCGTCCCGGTCGCGGCCGATCATCCGGGCGATGCGGGTCTCTGTTTCGGCCCGCGACTTGCCCTTCCCGTCCGCCGCCTCCTGCTGGTCGGCTTCGGCGTCGAGCAGGCCGAGAAGGCGATAGACGTCCGCCGTGCTCGCGAAATACTCGGAAACGAGCGCCGTCCACCGGCCCCTGAACGGCGCGCGTCGGGCGAGCGCCACGACCGGCGTTCGCACGACGCCGGTATAGACGAGTTCCCCCGTTTCGAGCCGCGCGGCATCCGTGTAGCCGAGCGCGGCGGGCGCATTCTTCGCGACCGGGATCAGGTCCGCCGTCGTGGAGCCGACATCGACGAGCAGCGCCTCGCCGAGGTGGCGTCCGACGAGGGCAGCCGTCGCGTGCCAATTGGCGGATGCGACATCCGCGACGGCGGCCCCGGCATTTCCCGGCTGTAGGAAGCCAGCCCGCCCGGCATAGATGCGGATCTCGCCTTGCAGCGTGCGTTCTGCCCAGCCGGCGAGTTGGCGAACCCCATCCGCCCGATCAGCGAAGCAGTCCGTGAGCTCCCCCGTCATCGTCACCGCGTGGTGGGCGGGAGCCCGGGCCCAATCCGGCAGCGCCGCCCAGGTCTCGTCGAGCGCGGAGAGGCCCTTCCACAATGGACAGGGGGCCTGGACGACGGCCCCGACCGAGCCGGCGGAAACGAGCGCCGCCTTGACGTGAACCCCGCCGAGGTCCCAGCCGATAACCGAGTGGTGCGAGGACAAGGTTGGGAATGCCATCAGAGGGCGAGGTCGCGGTGAGTCGGCAGACAGGTGGAGATGAGCTCGCGATCATTCCGGTGATCGACCTCCGTCACGGTCTCGTCGTGCGCGCCAGGGCGGGAAACCGAGCGGCGTACCACCCGATCCAAACGCCGCTCGCCGGCTCGGCCGATCCGGTCGCGGTCGCGGAGGGACTGCTTTCGGCAGTACCGTCCGAACGGCTCTATATCGCGGATCTCGACGCGATCGAGGATCGGCAGCCGCAGGAGGCTGTGCTCGCTCGCCTGAGCAAAGCCTTGCCGAATACGGAAATCTGGGTCGATGCCGGGTTTTCGGACGAGGAGGAGGTCGCGCGTTTCCTCGAGATCCGCCTCGGACGCCCGGTACTGGGCACCGAGAGCCAGCGCAGCCCGGAGCTTCTGGCGCGCTACCGCTCGGAGGCCATCCTGTCCCTCGATACACGCGGAGACGCGCTCCTCGGCCCCCCCGCGATCCACCAGGATGCGGCGCTCTGGCCGCAGGACGTCATCGTGATGACGCTCGCCCGCGTAGGCGCAGGTCTTGGCCCTGATCTCGACCGCATCCGGGCTGCAAGAGCGCGCTCGCCGGAGACGCGCATCTACGCGGCCGGCGGGCTGCGCGGCCCGGGAGACCTCGGTCCGCTCGCCGAGGCGGGCGCGGCGGGGGTCCTCGTCGCATCGGCGATCCACGACGGCCGCCTGCGGCGCGAGCACGCCGCAAGCACTTCGGCGTGAGGCGGAGCACGCTCCGCCGCTCTCAGGCTCGACCCAGAAATGCGGCGGCCAGTCGCTGCAGCAGGCCTCTCGGCATGGGCGGAGGCTCGTTCTGCTCAGGACGGTTTCCGCTCTAGGCCGCCTTGGCCGCGAAGGGATGCGCCGCGTTCTTGTATTGCGCTGTGACGTCGCTCGCGCTCGGCTGTCCACGGATCGCGCGCTGCAGCGCTTCCTTGGTGGCCTGATAGTTGTATTGCTGGATCTTCGCGTCGTCGGCCGCTTCCCAATGGATGAACACGCCGACGCAGATGAAAAGATCATCCGCCTCCGACGCAGGAATCAGGCCCTCCGAGACGCAATCCTGCACGGCCATTGCGACCGCGTGCTGGGCCGGGCCGAACATCTGCACGGCCTGGCGCGCATCCTTGATGGTCACCTTGTTGAACATGACCGTGTTGGGCTTGCACGGCAGGTTCGGTGCGACGACCGCAAGAAGCGTCGTGAACCCGTCCTTGTTGTTGGTCAGGCTGTTGCAGAACGCGCTCTCCGCGGCGCTGCCACGAGGGCCGATGATGAGATCGATATGCGCGACCTCGTTGCCCTCGCCGACGAGCGACTCACCCACCATCACTTTGCTGATCGTTGCCATGCGGTGTCCTCCCATTTGCTGATGGCGGCCGCTCACGACCGAGGCGGCCGATCACACCCATCCTTGTTCTCAGCGTTCGGGCCTGCCGAACCGGTTGGCCAGATGGCGGGGGGAAGCGTAGCCTGAGCCCGACGCAGCGGACAAGACGAATTCAGGACCTTCCGGAAAGGAGCTTGTCGAGGAACAGCGTTGCCACCGTGAAATCGGCAGTCGTTCCGGGATTCAGACCGCGCGACTTTAAAGACAAGTCGAAGTCGAGAAATTCACGCACATCGTCCGGAGTACGCTGGACCGTCCCAACAAGGATCGCCGCCTGTAACCGCACCACCTCCGCGGTTTCCGCACCGAATTTGCGGAGAATGTGGCTGTCCGGAAAGGCTGCGAGGTAGGCCAGGTACACAGCGGTCGTCGTCCACGGTTCGGCGAGCCGACGTGACCGGGCTTCGTTCAACGCTGGGATGCCGACCGCGAAAAGGTCGTCGAAGGAGGAGACATAAGCGCGGGCGATCCGATCGTAGTCGGCGGCTTCCCCCATCGCAGTGCGCAGATCCACCTCTGGCTCGGCGGACACATCATGCTGCGCCGCCTGGCCAAGGCCGGCGGGGTTGGCGAGACGGATTGCTGCATAGACCTGCCGTGCGTCTTCGACGGTCAGAGTGCCGAGGACCTCGTCCAAATCCACACGGATCTCGCCTCCCCGCTCGGCCGCGGCTGCGATCGGGGCACAGAGGAGAACAATGCCAAGATTCGTGTTCTGCCCGACCGCTTCGATCGTCGCCCGGATTGCCGCAGAGACCCGCTTACCCACTCGCGCGCCCGGCTCCGCGAGATGCGGCGCAGAAACGGCGGCGCTCCGTCGGAAATCTTTTACGCTCATACGGTGCCCCGCCGCGAACACGTGGACATTTCCGGGCTTCAATGCTTCCAGTTCGGCAAGGCAGGCCGCCTCGTAGGCCTGCGCGATGATCGCCGGCGACACCCGATCACGTAGTCGCGGCAAGCCGGGGCGCGGGTGCGTGCGCGGCCCGAACGGCGCGGACGAAGCCGGCCGCGATCTCACCGGCGATGTCCAGATCCGTGACCTGCTGCAGCCCCGACCAGGCCGGCATCGAGTTGACCTCAAGGACGAGGTACCCGCCCTCTCCGTCTTCGACGAGATCGACACCCGTATAGTCGACGCACGTCAGGGCGGCGGCGCTCTCGGCCATGCGGGCTGCCGCGGGCGGCACGGCCCAGGGCAAAGGGCGCCCGCCACGGCGCACATTGGTGATCCAGCCGTCTCCCTCCCGGATCATCCCGGCGATCGCGCGGCCGGCACAGACGAAAACGCGGTAGTCACGCCATTGCCCATCCCGTCGGGGGACATAACGCTGGAGGTAGTAGACGCCGGCCACTTCGTCCCGTTCAGGCAGATCCTCGGACCATTCGATCAGGCGCAAACCTTCGCCTTGCGAGCCGAAGAGCGGCTTCAGCACGAGCTGCTTTCCCGGTCCCACCTCCCTCGCCACGGTCTCGCAGGCGGCCTCGCGGGTCGAGAGCACGAACGTGTCCGGGGTCGGCACCCCGCCGCGGCCGAGGAGGAGGCTGGTCATCGACTTGTCCACCGAGCGCTCGATTCCTACCGGTGAGTTCCAGACGACCGTGCCAGATGCCGCGAGCGCATGCAGGATGCCTAGGCGGAGCGTCGTTGCTTCGAAGGTCCCGCCCGAGATGGTCCGGATCAGGAGGCCGTCCGGGAGGTCCCGGCCGAAGCCTGGGACGCGCAATGGCTCGCCGTCTCCGGTCATGACGGCGACATCTGCAAGCGAGATGAGGACCGGCTCGATTCCAAGCCGGTCAAGCGCTGCCGTCAGACGATCCCGATGCCACTGGCCGTTCTCGGCCGCGAGCGCGACTCGCAATCCGGTCACGAAAAGGATGCCTCCACCAAGCTGGGCTCTATGCGTCCGGCACGATGGCTCTTCCCGCTTCTCAGCGACGTCACAATCACCTCAGCAGGGCTGAACAGATGCGGGTCGATGGCGTAAAAGTTGCCTCGCGCTTTCTCGAAGATTGCCGCGAAGGGTGCGCCGTGTTCGCGCGAAGCCGTGCTGGGCAGCGTCGCGGCGAGCTGGCGCGCGTCGGCATCCTCGGCGTCGACGAAGAGTTGGACCCGCCCGCCATAGATGATCGCGTCGTTGGCGCGCCCCATGGCATTCAGGAAGTCCGGCGCAGGCGGCGGGAGCGGCGCCACCCCGATTCCGTCCACGATCCTATCGAGCGGGAAGCCGAGCGCGTGCGCCTTGTGGAGCGCCACCTCGAGCACCCGCGCTACGACCTGCGTCGAGCCGGCGAGGCTCTGCGTGGGTGCGTAGATGAACGTCACGGCCTCCGCAGGAAGCTTCGTGGCCCCGCAAACCTTCTCGACGATGCTCTCAGGCGGGGGTTCGGCCGCCTCCAGCACCAGGACGATGCGCGAGGCTTCGTCCCGATAACGGAGTTCGCCGAAAAGGGGCTCGACCGCCACCATCGCGCGGCCTGGGCCAGAACCAAGCGCGAAGAAGGTCCCGCCCTCGGCCTTATCCGTCAGGCTCCAGCCCGCATACTGACTCGCGAGGCAGGCGAGCACCGGGTCGACGGCATGGACCTGGACGGAGAAGGGCCAGGACGGCACGGGACCGTTCGGAACGAGCGTGATGCGCCCAAGGCCACCCATGCTGATTTCGGCAACACGGACCCCGACCTCCAAGGACCCGCGCACCTTCGCCCCGGCGTCGATGAGGCGCGCCCCAGACGCAAAGCCAACGGCGATGCGCAAGGTGTCTGCCTCGGCCGCGAGCGCGTCAACAAGCGGCGCGGCCAGAGCATTCACGCTTGGGCGCGAACCTACCCCATTCATCTTCGTGCCCTTTCCGCTCCAATGCGCCGCGGACACCCGCGGAGCGCTGTTGCAGCACCTGACGCGCCAAACCGGCGTTCGGACCCTCCGCCATGACGGTGCAGATCGGCGCGCCAGCCGCGATGCGGCTCCCCGCGCGAGGGCGATCGGCCACGTAATCCGGCCAATCTAGGGAAGGTGCCGCCGGGATCGTGCGCTTCGCGTAAACGATCTCGATAGCCGCGGCTCCGGGCGGAGCGGCCTCCCGTGACCCGAGGTGGCCGGCGCAGGCGGCGATGTGGCGGGAGAGGAGCGCCGTCGGGCATCTGTCCAGGATGTCGAGCGTCGCGCCTGGCCGGGGATTTACCTCGAGCAGCCACCACCTGTTTTCGTCGACCAGGCAATCGGCGCTCGCGAGACCGCGCAGGCCCGTTTCCCTCACGATTGCGCGGATGGCGGCCGCCATCTCGACCGCGAGGGCCATTTCGACGGCTGCCGGAAGCGCCGCGCCGCCGTAACGGAACGGCGCGCTTCGGGATGGCGCCGTCCATTGTTCGGTGTAGGCTAGGATCTCGCAGTTCAAGCCATTTGCCAGAAATGCGACCGAGACCGGCCGTCCTGCCACCCGCTTTTGGAGATACTGACCCTTGTGCGGGGCCCAGCGGTGGGCGGGCCCGATATGGCCGCCCCCAGAGCCGCCGACGCGCTTGGAGAGCCACTCTTCCGGGCGAGGGACAGGCGAGAGCGACACCGGCGGATGCGGGATCCCGAGTTCCGCGAGCAGCATCTCGAACCGCAGCGGGTCCTTGAGCCGCGCAAGCACGGCGGCATCCGCCCCGAGCAGCCGATGCTTGGACGCGAGTTCCGCGACGAGCGCCGGCGTGCCCTCGAACCCGCTTCCAAGCAACACCCCCAGCAGCCTGTGGCCCGAAAGGTGGGCCAGTTCGCAAGCTGCCTGTAGGGCGCTTGTGCGACTGAGCCGTCCGCCCAAAGCACCCTTCAAAGGGCGGTATGACTTGGCGACGCCGCGGGTGTCCTCGTCGCCGAAGAGGTCGGCCACGTAAGGCCGGAGTCCCGCCCGGCGGGCTGCCTGAGCCAGCGCCCGCCCGGACTGGGCCAGGATGACGATCGCGTCACGCACGGCCGGCGATCTCGGATGCGAGCGCGAACCCCTCGTGCAGGCCGACCGAAAGCGGCTTTTCAGATCCGAGGATGCGCCGGAAGAGGCCGAGCTCGGTCTGGTACTTGATGTTGCCGATGGCGAGAGCGCCGATCCCGCGGGCCCGACCGCTGCCGCCGAGCGGCGAGCCGTTCGCCTGCACCTCAAGGCCCGCAATGCCGGCCGGCGGGACCGCATTCACGTCGGCGGCGAGGCGAAGATTGGCGGCGTGCAGCAGGTCGTCCGCCGAGAGCACCTGCACGCCGGCCTTGGCGGCCGACAGCACCATATCGGCATCCCGGATGATGTCGCGCCGAAGCGCCGGAGTCGATCCGTCCGCCGCCTCGACCTCCGCCCCGAACCTGCTCCGGATCGCGTCCGCGACCCGCGCAACGCGCTCACGTCCGTCATAGCCGACGAGCACCGGCCGGGCGCCCTCGCTTGCCGCCAGCACGGCGGCGCCATACGCCACCACGCCCGTGCCGCCGAAGATCGCGACACGACGGCCCGAGAGGCCCCCGCCGGAGAGCTCGCGCAACTTCCGCGACGCGAGCGCGATCATCGCGGCCGCGGTCGTGAACGAGCCGCTCGGATCGGCGAAGACGCTCAGCCCGAAGGGCGGCACAAAGGCCGCCTTCGCGGATTCCATCATGTCGAGCGCGGTCTCGGCGTCCTTGCCGCCGATGAACATGCAGGTCCGGCTGCCATCCTGCGGCGGGCGCGAGAAGATCGCATCCTGGACGAGCGAGGCGACGTCGCCCGGCAGCACGCCCGTATAGGGCAGGACCGCGTCGAAGCCCGCGTCGACCGCCATGTTCACGTCGAACGGGCTAACGTGCCTGGAAGGGCTGAGGATGTGGAGAATGGAACGTGTCATCGGCCCGGCGTTCGCGCTTCAGGCTTCGAGGAGAGCGGTGCGGGTTGCGCCCTCGCCCTCTTGGGTAAGCCGCACCTCCGCCGGATCGTTGCGTCCGCGACCGGCCAGGATCTGCAGACCCTCGCCAGGGCCCCCGGGCCGCTTGAGCCACCGCACAATGTCCTCAGCCTCAGCTTCGGAACCGACAAAGCCGAAACCCGTGGGCCCCCAGGAGCTCTGGCCGGTACCGCCGACGCCCATGGCTTCGAGCGCTGCCATCGCGTTCGCCACCCGAACACTGGTGTAGGGCCCGCCCTGCGCGGGGGCGAAGTGATTCCCGAGACGACGTTGGATTTCGTGAACTCCCTGGCCGAAGCTCGGAAGATCCAGTTCGGCCAAAGCCGGGAGGATCTGCATCAGCACCGTTCGGCAGATCCGATCAGCATCCCGTTCCGGAAACGGCGGAAGGCGCGCGAATGCAGCCCGCTCGGCCTCGCCATGGACGCCGGCCAAGTCGGGATCGAGAACGAGCACGACCCGCCATTCCGCAGGAAACGATGAACGCACGATGATCGGCGGTAATCCTTCGCCATTCGGTCGACCGCCATCCACGATCAGTCCGCCTTCGAAAAAGGCCGCGATACCCACCCCAGAGCGGTTGCCGCGATCCAGCGCCCGCGCATCTGCGCGAGAAAAGGCCTGAGCGTTCAGAGCCGCTAGCCCGGCACCGACTGCAAGGGCGAGTTGCGTACCCGAGCCGAGGCCCGCGTGGGCTGGAATAGCCGAACGGACGCTGAAAACCGCTTCTGCCGTGACGCGCAGATGCTCGGCCACGATACGGCAGATCCGACGGACGCGTTGGCATTCCGGGCCTTCGCATCGAAGGTGCGACGCGCTTCTTATCTCGATCTCGGTCGCGGGGTCCTCGATCGAGAGCCCGATGCTCCCGAAGCGGCGCCCCAATCCGCCGTGCAGGTCGAGGAACCCGAGATGCAGCCGCGCGGGCGCCCGCACCCGGACGCACGAGCGGTCTTGTCTTGGCGCCCCTCCCACGTGGTCGCGTCTCCACATCCCCGCGCTGCGAGAGCTTCACACGCCCCTGCTTGCGGGAGCAACTCGCGTGCGTCTTAGAAAATTCAAAGAATAAGCCTGGAATTGTTCGTCCCCCTTGCCCAGCGGGGAAGCGGGATGCAGTGTCAACGATGGTGTTCCATTGGCGGATAGTTCGCCGACAACGCCGACAAATCGGGCGTGATCAGGCGGGAGACCGTTCCCCGGCTTGGACAAGCGCCGAACATCGCGAGGGCGGATGGCGTCCTGGATCGATGGCGTGATTGTGGAGCATGACGTCGCGCTCAGGGCTGCCGCCACTCTCCTGGTCGGGGCTCGTTTACCTGCTATCACAGGGCTCGTCGCCGATGTCGACGACATCCGCGCCGCCCTTCGGCTTGCCGAATCGATCGGCGCGATGGTCGATCCGCTCGCATCGCCCCAGCTTTACGCAGCGCTCGGCGCGCTTGCGGCGACCGGAACGATTGCGACCACCGCCAACGAGGCGGTGGCCCGCGCGGATTTTGTGCTTGCGGTGGGCGAGGTTGCGGGGCGTGCGCCCTTGCTGCGTCGGATGGCAGGATCGTCGCCCGTCACGGGCAGAACCGCCGGATGCGCTAGGACCATCGTTGCGCTTGGCGGTTCGTCACCCGGGGACATTGAGCACCTGCGCTTCCCGCTCAACCAAGGTGGGGTTGCGGCAACAATCGGACTTCTCAGGGCGATCGTCTCCGGCAGGCTTTCGGGAGAGGCGAGTCTTGCAGGCCTTCCGGAGAAGCTGCGCGGAGCGCGATTCGGAGTCGTGCTCTACCAGCCGGAAGAGCTGGGCGAGCTTGCCGTTCAGATGCTCACCGAGCTCCTCCAGGAGTTGAACGACACAGCCCGCTGCTTCGCGCTCCCGCTTTCAGACGAATGGCAGGGGCAGAGTGTGCTTCAGGTTTCCGCCTGGACCACCGGGCGGGGCCCGCGCGTCGGCTTCGGCCGCGGCTTCGCCGAGCACGATCCCTGGCGCTTCGATGCTCGACGAGCGGCAGCCGCTGGCGAGATCGAAGCCGTTCTGTGGCTCGCCCCGCTCCCTGCCCCTCCGCAGCCGTTCGGTTCGGACCTGCCGGTCGTCGCGATGGTTGGCGGCGCAACAGGCCGGGAAGGCCGCGTAGTGATGGAGGTCGCAATACCCGGGACCGACCGCGATGGCTCCCTCTGGGACGAGCGGCGGGGTGCGATCGGCTTCCAGAAAGCGGAGCGACCGGGCGACGCCGTTGTCGCCGCCCGAGCGCTTGCGCAGTTGGAGCGCGAGGTCCTCCGCCTCCGGCACGCCTCATGCTGACACGCATTGCAGGCGGGCGGGTAGTCGACCCGACAGCCTGTCGAGATGCGGTCGGCGACGTCTGGATCCAGGGTGATCGGGTTATCTCGCCGCCTCCGGACGGCCGAGCCGACCGGACGATCGACGCCCGCGATCATGTCGTGATGGCAGGCGGGATCGAGGTGCACAGCCACATCGCTGGCGGCAACCTGATCCTGTCCCGCCTGCTCCTGCCCGAGCTCCAGGTCGATGAGACAGGCCCCAACGGCGACATGTTCCGGGGCGTCATAGGCTCCGGGCGGGCGATCGGGGCGGCCTATGCCCGAATGGGCTACACGACCGCGATCGAGCCGGCGTTGGCGCCCACGAATGCACTCGCGACTCATCTTGAGCTCGCGGATATCCCGCTGCTCGACCGCGGCGGCCTGTCCGTGCTCGGCAACGACGACCAGCTTCTCTCGCTCCTTCGTGACCGGGCCGGGAAATCGGCTGTACGGGATCTCGTCGGCCTGACGCTCGCGATATCGCGCGGGCTCGGTGTGAAGGTGATCAATGCGGGTGGCGCGGTGGCCTTCAAGGAAGGCGCAATCCGCTTCGGGCTCGATGACGAGATTCCTGCCTACGGCCTGACCTCGCGTCAGATTCTGGATGCGCTCCTCGATGCGGTCGAGGAACTCGGCATTCCCCACCCGCTCCATGTCCATTGCAGCAATCTCGGGCTGCCGGGCGCGGATCAAAGCCTCGTCCAGACACTCGCGGCCGCAGAGGGACGGCGTATCCACTTCGCGCATGCTCAGTTCTATGCTTATGCCGAAGCGGAGCCCGGCGCGATTTCAAGCGGCTTCCGGTCAGCGGCGCCCCGCTTTGCCAAGGCGATCGCGGAGCATCCGAATGCCACAATGGATGTCGGCCAGGTCGTGTTTGGGCAGACCTGCACGCTGTCCCTCGATATCATCCGCCAGTTCGGTGGGCGGAAAGGGGCCAAGCCGCGGAAATGGGCGCTCGTCGCGGGCGATGCCGAGGGCGGTGGGCTCGTCCCATTCAAGTACCGGCGGTCCGGGCCAACCAGCGCGCTTCAGTTCGCGATCGGGCTGGAGCTCATGCTCCTCTCTCCGGATCCCGAACGCATCCTGCTCACGACCGACCACCCCAATGGCGGACCCTTCACGGCCTATCCGCGCATCCTCCACCTGCTGATGGATAAGGAGGAGCGCGACCGGGAGGTCGCCGGGCTCCCGGCCGCCGTCGGCGAACGCTCCTCGCTCGGCCGGATTGAACGCGAATACACGCTCTCCGAAGTCGCACAGATGACAAGGTCAGGCCCGGCCCGGCTGCTCGGATTCGGCGATCGCGGGCATCTGCGTCCGGGCGCGCGCGCGGACATCGCGGTTTATCGCGAGAACCGCGATCGAACGGAGATGTTTTCCGCAGCCGCCCTCGTGCTCAAGGAGGGTCGGACCATCGTCGAAGCCGGCGAGATCCTGGAGTGGCGGCGAGGCCGAACGCTGGCATTGTCCGTCGAGACCGACCCCGCCATGGTGCGACGGACGGACGCCTATCTCGAGGCGCGATACGGGACCGGGGTTTCGGGCTTTGCCGTTCCCGAGCGCGCCTTTGCCGGTCGGGAGGTGTTCAGCGAGGTGACATGCCTGAGCTGACGCTCAACGGCATCCGTGTCGCCGACACCTTCGCAGAGGCCTTCGACATGGCCGCGACCGGGATTGTTGTCACGGCCGAGACGGCACGCTGGGCCGAGATCGCAGCCGTAGTGATGACCGGCTTCGCAACCTCCGTGATCGGATGCGGCGTCGAGGCGGGAATTGATACTTCGGTGCCGGAAAGTGAGACCCCCGACGGCCGCCCCGGCATGCGGGTCCTGCTCTTCGGGTTCGACCACAAGAGCCTGCAATCGGCCCTGCTGAAGCGCGTGGGCCAATGCATCCTGACCTCGCCGGGGTCGGCCTGCTACGCCGGGACGGACGCAGCCAAGCGTCTGAAGCTCGGGGCCGGCATAAGGGCCTTCGGCGACGGCTTCCAGACCGCTCGGCGCATCAATGGGCGGCGCTTCTGGCGGATTCCAGTCATGGATGGCGAGTTCGTCTGCGAGCACGATACGGGAGCGGTCGACGGCGCGGTCGGCGGCGGCAACCTGATCTTTCTCGGACGCGAGTTCAAAGGCACGCTCGCGGTGGCCGAGGCGGCGGCCGCCGCGGCGCGGGACGTCCCCGAGGCCATCCTGCCATTTCCCGGGGGAATCGCGCGTTCGGGCTCGAAGGTCGGGTCGCGCTACAAGGGCATGATGGCGTCCACCAACGACGCCTATTGCCCCACGCTGAAAGGCCGGCCGCGCTCCGAGCTGCCCTCCGACGTGGATGCCGTGCTGGAGATCGTGGTCGACGGCCTCACCGCCGCGGCTGTCGCCGGCGCAATGCGGGCCGGGCTCCACGCCGCGACACAAATCGGGCTCGAGCACGGGCTCGTCGGCGTCACCGCCGGCAACTACGGCGGCAAGCTCGGCCGACACCATTTCCGCCTCGCGGAATTGGTCGCATGACGGCCCTCACCTTGCGCGAGGAGCCCCCGGAGCGCCTCGACATGTCGGGTATCACGCCGGCTGCGCTGGCCGGGATGTCGGACACGGAGATCGCGCGCCTGCCGGTAGGGACGACCCGCTTTCGGCTCAATCTCGGAGACTGCTTCGGGGTGGCACGAGGAGAGCCTGATCGCCTTGTGATCCAGGGCGGTTCTACGCGGCTCGATCGGGTCGCGGCCGGGCTCACCAGAGGAACCGTCCTGGTCGAAGGGGATGTCGGGCAGCGGCTCGCGGAGGCAATGGGCGGCGGCACGGTCCACGTCATGGGCTCGGCAGGCCCGTTCGCCGCAACCGCCGCCACTGCGGGCAAAATCACAATCCACGGGGACGCGGATGTCTCGGCCGGCGGGACGGTGCATGGCGCCATGACGGGGTTGAATGGCGCGACCCTGTGCATCAACGGACGAGGCGGCGACCGGCTCGGCGACACCATGCGGAGCGGTCTCATCTTGGTCGGAACGGCAGGCGATTTCACCGGCTGCCGCATGATCGCGGGCACGATCGTGTGCGGGGCGCTGGGGGCTAACCCCGGCTATGGCATGCGGCGCGGGACGATCCTGGCGCGCGAGGCTGGCCCGCTCCTGCCAACTTTCGTTAGAACCGGGCGACAAGCGCTTGTGATAGCCCGCATTCTTGCGATCTCTATCCGAGATGCTGCTCCCGATATGGCGGAGCTGGCCGTCGGGCCGCTCGAGCGCTGGGCCGGCGATCTCGCGACGCTTGGAAAGGGCGAGATCCTCCTCCCGCTCTCGTGAAATCCGACATCCACGGCGATGTCGCGTCCGGAGGCGCCGGACGCCGGCCCGGCACAATGCTGGCACTTCCTCGTTATCCCCCGATTGCGAGGACCTGCCCCGTGCTCATTCTCATCTCCGTCTGCCTTCTTGCGAGCCCAGCGACCTGCCACGAGGAGCGCCTCAATTTCTCCTTCGAGCAGGTCAGCGCGACGAGTTGCATGATCCGCTCACAGGCCGCCATTGCAGAATGGCAGCAGGGCCATCCGGGGTGGCAGGTGAAACGCTGGCGCTGCGCTTCGCCGCGCTCGGTCCCAACGGCGATCTGAGAGCCTTTAGCCCGTCCGCTTTGACGCGGCCCACCCAGATGGCACTCTGTTCCGGTGTTCCTCTGCGGAGGTGTGGAAGCGGGCATGCGATCGCTCAAGGTCAAGTTTTCGCTTCTGGCCGGAAGCGTCGGCCTATTCGCGATCGTTACCGCCGTCGGTCTCTTGTGGGCGCTTGGCGCAACCGATCAAGCAATCGAGCGAACCCTTTCCGCCCAGGCGCGTCTGGACCGCGTCGCCGAACTCTCGGGTCGTCTCACCCAGTACGGCCTCGCGGCCGTAGATGTCGCGGCATCCGGTACACCCCAGCTCGAGCGGCTCGCGAGCGCTCGGGCCGGGGTTGAGCGCGCTCTCGGAAGCGTCGGCAACCACCTCGGCGAAGCTGTCGCGGAGCACCCGGATCTCCTCGGCAGGACTGAAGCAGCCGGGCGCTCCCGCATGCTGGCGCGGCTGCGGGCCTCGGTCGGCCTTCTCGATCAGCAGATCGAGACCCTCCTGAGAGAGCCCGACCCCTCAAGGCGGGTGGACGACGTCCGCGGCGCGCTTAACGGTTTCGGGGCGATCACCGGCCCAGCCTTGTCGTTCCTGGTTGAGGCAGAGCGGCGCGGGGTGGAAACGGCATCCGCCGAGGCAAAAGCTCTGTCCGGTTGGCTGCGCAAGTCGGTCCTTCTTGTGGCCCTCACCGCGGTGGTCGGGGCCGTCGCGGTGAACCGCACCATCAGTCGCCCCATCCTGGTCAGGATCGAGGCGATCCGCCGCGCCGCGAGCGCCGTCGGGCATGGCGAGAGCTGGGCCCGCGTCCCGGTGCGGGAGCGCGATGAACTCGGTCTCCTCATCGCGAGCTTCAACAGGATGGCGGCGCGTCTCGCCCGCCGGGAGCGCCGCCTCGCGGCAGATCGGGCGCAGCTGGAAAACACAATCGCGGAACGGACTGCCGACCTGCGGGCCGCGAACGACCGCCTGGCCGCTATCGACCGCTCGCGCCGGCGCTTCTTCGCCGATGTGAGCCACGAACTCCGGACCCCGCTGACAGTGGTCCTCGGCGAATGCGACCTTGCCGCCCGCAGCCCGCCCAGCACGCCCGTCGGCGTTCGCACTCTGGTTAGCACCATTCGCGCCCGGGCTCTGCGCCTGCAGCGGCGCGTCCAGGATCTCTTGCGCGTGGCCCGATCCGAGTCCGGGCAGATCGAACTCGATCGCAAACCGGTGAGCGCAGTGGCCGTGCTTAGCGAGGCCGTCGAATCCTGCTCTGTCGACGCAGAACGGCGGCGCGTCGCGCTCTCCTTTGATCCGGGTTCGCAGGACGTGGAGATCCTGGCCGACCCCGAATGGCTGAGACAAGTCGTCGAGGGCTTGATCGACAATGCGCTCCGGCACGCGGAAGGCGCCACGACGATCGTGGTCCGCCTCGGGGTTGGGCGGCTCGGAGCATCGGTCACGGTCAGCGACGATGGACCGGGCTTCCCCGACAGCCCGGAAAACCTCCTCACCCGCTTCGCCCGCGCAGGCGGGCAAGCCGAACCTTCGGGGTTCGGCATTGGGCTGGCGCTCGCCGCCTGGATCGTAGAGCATCATGGCGGAACGATCCGGCTGGAGAAAGCCGGACAGGAAGGCGGCGCGCAGGTGACGCTCGACCTTCCTTCTCTCATCCGGGAGGACGCTGCATGACCCGTGTGCTCGTCGTCGAGGACGACAGCGATATCGGCGCGATGCTGTCACGTGGGCTGGCCGCGGAAGGCTTCACTGTGAGGGTCGCGACCGGTGCAAGCGAGGCCCTTGCGGCCGCAAAGGACGAACTCCCCGAAGCGGCCCTGCTCGACATCATGCTGCCGGACGGCTCCGGTTTCGACATCTGCCGCCGCCTGCGTGAAGGCGGCTTCGCCGGACCCATCCTGTTCCTCAGCGCGAAGGACGAAGTTCAGGACCGCGTTGAGGGCCTGGGCCAGGGCGCCGACGATTACATCGTGAAGCCTTTCTTATTCGACGAGTTGGTGGCGCGACTACGGACGCACCTCCTCAGGCGCCAGGGCGCTTCTACGCCGCAGACGGTGATCAGCGCGGGCCGGATGAAGCTTGATCTTACGACTCGTCAGGCGACCTTTGGCGATGCGCGCGTCCGTCTGACGCAGCGCGAGGCCGAACTGCTCGCTCTTCTCATGTCCCGGGCAAACCAGCCAATCAGCCGCGGCGAGATCTTCGACCGCCTTTGGGCCACGCATGGTGGGCTTTCGCTGAATGTCGTGGACGTCTATCTCGGTTACCTGCGGACGAAGCTGAGCGACATCACGCGGATCGGCGGCCCGATCATCTCCACCGTACGTGGCCGAGGCTTTGTTCTCGACCTGCGTGAGCCGGTCTATCGGGCGTGATCCGTCGGGTTCTCACTTGCGCTGTAGAGGGATCATGGCTAGCTTATCTACTGGGAACTAAGTACCCCGGATAAGAATTTTATAAAGTTCTTATCTAGCGATCGCGATCTTAAGGGAGAGAAAGATGAAGTGGTCGAAGCCAGTTGTCCGTGAATACTGCGTCGGCATGGAAGTGACGAGCTACGAGTCGGCCGAGATCGACCCGCTGTTCTAGCGCTCTCCGGCGCCGGGCGGGGTGTGCAGGGCCGTGCCATGCAGGCCATCGTTCTCGGCTCAGCAGCGGGCGGCGGCGTTCCGCAATGGAATTGCCGCTGCCCCATTTGCGAATTGGCGTGGAATGCCGACTCCCGGGTAACTCCGCGAACCCAGTCCAGCCTGGCGATGTCAGCCGATGGCGAGCGCTGGCTGGTAGTGAACGCCTCGCCCGACATCCGGCAACAGATCGCCGCAACGCCGCAGATCCAGCCGCATGGGTTGAGAAACTCCCCTATCGCGGCGGTGCTCCTCACCAACGGGGACGTTGATCACGTGGCCGGGCTCCTGTCGCTGCGCGAAGGCCAGCCATTCACGCTCTACGCTACGGCCGAGATCCAGCGATCGCTGAAGGACAACCGCGTCTTCGACGTCCTTTCGGCCGATCTCGTCGCGCGAGAGGATATCCGCCTCGGTGAGACTTTCGAACCGCTCCCCGGCCTTTCCTCCACGCTGTTCGCCGTGCCTGGCAAAGCTCCGCTCTGGCTCGAGGGCGACGAGGTTGCGATCGGCCAGGAAGCCGAAAGCACAGTCGGCGCCCTCTTTGAGGCGGATGGGAAGCGCATCGCCTATGTGCCCGGCTGCGCGCGGGTTTCCGACGGCTTGCGGCGGCATCTCGACGGGGTCGATCTCCTCCTCTTCGACGGGACGGTGCTTGAGGATGACGACATGATCCGCGCGGGCGTCGGCACAAAGACCGGCTGGCGCATGGGCCATGTCCCCATGCGCGGCGAGAGCGGCTCCCTGCGGATGCTGTTTGACCTCTCCATCGGCCGCCGTATCTTCGTCCACATCAACAACACCAATCCCGTGCTCGTCGACGGATCTCCCGAACGGCGCGAGGTGGAAGCGGCGGGCTGGACCGTCGCCCATGACGGGTTGACCATAGCGCTATGACGGACGGCCTCCTCGATCGCCCCTACACGGCCGCTTCGCCCGGCCGGCTCCTCTCGCCGGCGGAGCTGGAGTCGGCGCTCCGCGACATCGGCGCGCGCCGCTACCACAACCTGCACCCCTTCCACCGCCTTCTACATGGCGGGAAGCTGACGCGTGACCAGGTCCGGGCCTGGGCGCTGAACCGCTACTATTACCAGGCGATGATCCCGGTGAAGGACGCGACGATCCTGTCGCGGATGAACGATCCCGCCCTGCGGCGCATCTGGCGCCAGCGCATCCTGGATCATGACGGGGAAAGCGAACGGGACGGTGGAATCGAGCGCTGGCTGAAACTCACAACCAGCCTCGACCTGCCGCGGGACTACGTGACCTCTACCCGCGGCCTTCTTCCCGGCACCCGGTTCGCGGTCGAGGCGTATGTCCATTTCGTGCGCGAGCGCTCGCTGCTCGAGGCGATCGCCTCGTCGCTGACCGAGATGTTCTCGCCGAACATCATCTCGGAGCGGGTCGCCGGCATGCTGGCGAATTACGCCTTCGTGTCTCGCGAGACCCTCGCCTATTTCGACAAGCGCCTGACCCAAGCGCCGCGCGACGCCGATTTCGCGCTCGACTACGTGCAGGAACACGCGACCACGCCAGACCTGCAAGCAAAGGTCCTGGGGGCGCTCATCTTCAAGACGGACGTGCTGTGGTCACAGCTCGACGCCTTGTACTTCGCCTATGTCGAGCGCGGCCTACCCTCCCCCGGAGCCTGGGTTCCGGGTGCGGAGAACGAGGCGTGACCGCCCTCACCTCCTCCGCCGTCCCGCGCCTGCCCCGCGGAGTTCGGATGCGGTTCGATCCGGTGCGGCAGAGCCAAGTCCTGCTCGCGCCGGAGCGGACCTTCGACCTCGACGAGATCGCGGTCGCGGTCCTGAACCTCGTGGATGGGCAGCGGACGATCGGCGAGATCGCAGGCGAGCTCGCGACGCTCTACGCTGCCGACAAGGCGGAGATCGAGGCCGACATCCTGCCTATGCTGGGCGACCTCGCTGCCAAGCGGGTGCTCGAGACGTGAACGCGATATTGCCCATCGTGCCCGCCCCGATCGGGCTGCTGGCGGAGCTGACCCATCGCTGCCCGCTGCGCTGCCCTTATTGCTCTAACCCGCTCGAGCTGGAGCGCCGCTCGGCCGAACTTGATACCGCCACATGGCAGCGCGTCCTGAGCGAGTCCGCCGAACTCGGCGTGCTGCATGTCCACCTTTCGGGCGGAGAGCCCACGGCAAGGGCAGACATCGTCGAGATCACGGCGCATTGCGCTAAGCTCGGCCTCTATTCGAACCTGATCACCTCGGGTGTTGCGGGCGCTCTGGCCAAGCTCGAGCCGCTAGCCGATGCTGGCCTCGACCACGTCCAGCTCTCGATCCAGTCCGCGGATGCCGTGAATGCGGAGCGGATCGGCGGGCTGCGCGGCGCGCAGCCGCAGAAGCTCGCCTTCGGGCGGCGTGTCGTCGAGCTCGGGCTTCCGCTGACGCTCAACGCCGTCATCCACCGCGGCAACATCGACGAGGTCGAGGCGATCATCGCGCTCGCGGTTGAGCTCGGGGCCCGGCGGCTCGAGATTGCGCATACGCAGTATTACGGCTGGGCCTACCTGAATCGCGCCGCGCTGATGCCGGCCCGCGCGGATGTGAGTCGGTCGATTGCCGCCGTCGAGGCTGCGCGGAAGCGGCTCGCAGGGCAGCTCGTGATCGACCTCGTCGTTCCGGACTACTACGCCAAGTACCCGAAGGCCTGCGCCGGAGGCTGGGGGCGTCGGCTGATCAACGTGACCCCGGGGGGCAAGGTGCTGCCCTGCCATGCGGCCGAGACCATCCCCGGCCTGGAGTTCTGGCACGTCACTGAGCACACGCTCGGCGACATTTGGCACCATTCGCCTGCCTTCAACGCCTATCGCGGCACGGACTGGATGCCTGATCCATGCCGGAGCTGCGATCGACGCGAGCTGGACTGGGGCGGTTGCCGTTGCCAGGCGCTAGCGCTGGCCGGAGACGCCGCCGCGACCGACCCTGCCTGCTCGCTCTCGCCAATGCATGAGCGGATCGAGGCCCTGGCCATGACAGAGTCCGCCGCGCAGATGGCGCCGGAATACCGCTACCGCGTCATCGGCGGCGCCATGCCAGCGCGCGAGGAAGTTCCGGCGTGAGGCGTTGGGCTGCAGCAGTTGCGGCGTTGCTGGGCCTCGCCGGCGCTGCGCTTGCGCAGGCTCCCGCCGGCGAGCCGCCCTCGGCCGCGGACCTGCTGTTCGAGGCGCCCCAGCTTGCGAACGTGCCGCCCGGCACCGTCCTGACGTACCGCTACCACCGCTCTGGCGGCAGGGCGGAGCAGCTCTTCGGCCCCGCGGTCGACGATCAGATCCGGCTGGCGATCGAGGCCAGCGCCAAGCCGGACGGGCGGACAGTTCGCGTCCAAATGTTCAGCGGCCAGCAGCACAGGGCCGCCGGACCGTTCGAGAACACGACTGCCAACCCTGTCCTGCTGCTCTTCCTGGAGCACCACCTCGCCGATCTCGCCCGCGTCCTCGGCGCTAACCCGCGCTATCTGAAGAACGCCATCCGGACGGGGCTGCGCGATCATGCAAGCGTCAGGGCAGACACCATCCAGGCCGGTGGGCAAGCTCAGTCAGGTTGGATCGTCGAGGTCCAGCCTTTCCTGCATGACCCTAAAAAGGAGCGCATGAAGGGGCTGCACACCCTCCGCTTCCGCTTCGAGACGGCGGAGTCGGTGCCTGGCCAGGTCATCTCCATCAAAGCCGAGGCGGGTGCCCCAGACGGCAAGCTCATTGAGGAGGACCTGACCTTTGAGAGCTTACAATAGGGCGAGCCTTCCCGCGGCTCTCGCATTCGGCTGGGTAGCGCTGTTCGCGACGGCGGCTTCGGCCCAGGGTCAGATTCAATCGGAAAACGACTATCCGACGGTCGCCCGGGCGGATTACGTGTTCGGCTGCATGGCGGCCAGCGGCCAAACGCGCGAGAGCCTCGAGCGCTGTTCCTGCTCCGTCGACATACTCGCCTCGATCCTTCCTTACGATAAGTACGTGCAGGCTTCGACAGTGCTCTCCATGCGCCAGGGCCTCGGGGGACGCACGGCGACATTCCGGAGCGTGAAGGTGTTCGACGACATGGTCGCCGACCTCCGCCGCGCGCAGGCCGAGGCGGAGGTCCGGTGCTATCGCTGAACGGTCAGGACCCTGCGCCGGGGAAGACCTTCCGGAACACTTGCCCCTGCGTATCCCTTGCCTCGACGGTCACCGGCTCGCTGCTGACAGCGTAGCTGAAGCGGATGGTGGGATCCTCGCTCAGCGAGATGCCGCCGGTCATCGACAGCAACGGCTTCTCGCCCTGCTTCACCTCGATGTTCTCCACGTACCAGGCCGGGGTGTACAGCCGGGTCACCTGGTCCATCTGCAGTCCGGAATAGTTCGGATGCCGGATCTGCACCTGGGCCTCGCCCCGGTCCGCAAAGACACGGAACCGCATTTCGCCGAGATGGGCCTTCGCCTCGACCGGGTCCTTCGCCGCCGGCGCGGAACAGCCGCCCGCCGCCTTCACGTAGGATTTCACCATGAAGAGCCGCCCATCCTCGGTCTCGGCAAGGGCGCGCACAAAGGAGTAGGAGTTGACGCGGAGCCGCGTTGAGACGGCGAACTCGCGCGCGCCCCCATCCATGCTGATCGTCCCGACCACGGGGGCGGGGTTTTCGTCGACAACCAGCGTCACGCGCGCGACCCGCGCTCCTTCGCCAGCACCCGACCTGAGCCGCAGTGTGATCGGCACCAGCGCAGCATCCTCTGCCCGGGAGGGCGCTTCGAGTGTGAGGATGCCCGCCCCGTCCTCGATGGTACGGGCGCCGACGATATTGGCGCGGATCTCTTTCCAGGCGCTCTCATCCTGGGCAGCAGCTGGCACAAGGCCGCCAATCACGAGGACGGCAGCGAGCAGATCTTTCCTCATCCCGGTTCTCCCGGCGAGATCCGCCTAGTATAACACGGGTCCGGCCCACGACGTAGTGTCACGTGTGCCCGAGAGGGAGCATCGGACATGAGCGAGGCACGACTCGCCCACGCGCCAGGCGCTCCCCTCTTGCCCGAGCTCGGACGCCGCACGCTTGTGATGGGCATCCTGAACGTCACGCCCGATTCGTTCTCTGATGGCGGCCTCTTCCAGGCGCAGGACGCGGCGATCGCGCATGCGCTCGAGCTCGAGGCCGACGGCGCGGATATCGTTGATATAGGGGGTGAATCCACGCGGCCGGGCTATATTCCCGTTTCCGCAGAGCAAGAGCAGGCCCGCGTGATCCCCGCCATTGAGGCGATCGCGCCCCGGCTGAAGGCGCCGATCTCCATCGACACCTACAAGGCCTCAACCGCGCGGAGGGCTTTGTCGGCCGGTGCACGGATCGTAAACGACGTCTGGGGGCTTCAGCGCGACCCCGAGATCGCGGAGGTGGCCGCCGAGTTCGGCGCGGCGGTCATCGTGATGCACAATCGGGAGACGATCGACCCTAGCCTCGACGTGATGGACGAGATGCGAGGCTTCTTCCACCGCTCTCTCGCGATCGCGAGGCGTGCCGGCATCCCGGAGAGCCATATCGTGCTCGATCCCGGGATCGGCTTCGGCAAGAGCTGGGAACAGCATCTCGACGCACTGCGCCGGCTGCCCGAATTGAAGGCGCTCGGCTTTCCCGTCCTCGTTGGCGTGTCGCGGAAATCCGTGCTCGGGCGCGTACACAACGCGAGCGTTCCGCCCCGCGAGCGACTCTTCGGCTCGATAGCGGCCCACGTCGTGGCCGGAACGCTCGGTGCGGACATCGTTCGCGTTCACGATGTGCGCCAGCATGTGGAGGCGATGCAGGTCGTCGATGCCGTCATGAGGCGGACCCGGTGAGCGACCGCATCGTCCTGCACCGGATCGCGATCTACGCCTATCATGGAGTGCTCGCGGAGGAGGAGCGCATCGGACAGCGCTTCTACGTGTCCCTCGATTGCTGCCTTGATCTCGGCGAGGTTGGCCGCAGCGATAGCCTTCAGAATGGCGTGTCATACGCCGACCTAGCGGAGGTCGCGACCGAGATCGCGACGAAACATCGCTTCCGCACGATCGAGGCGCTGGCGGAAACGATCGCGGCGGCGCTGCTCTCAGGCTTCGCGCGCCTGGAGGCCGTGACCGTTAAGGTCGACAAGCCCGGCGCACCCGTGCCGGCCATCCTCGACGGCATATCGGTCGAGATCACCCGCTCTCGCACAGGCTAAGCCATGTCAGGGCGCCGGCTCGACCTTCTCCAGCGACAACCCAGCTTCGTGCCACCCATCGGTCCCGTCCGGATACCAGTGCACAAACCGGTACCCGAGCGCGAGGGCGCGCTTCGCGGCATTCCAGGACATCCAGCAATCGCGAAGGCAGAAGAAGACGATCGGGCGTTCCGGCCGCCCACGGACGGCATCGTCCAACCCGCGCCGAAAGTAGGCCTCGGCTTCGGCCGCAACGTCTCCGTACCCGGTATTTGCCAGCCAGACCGCACCCGGAATGCTATTCCGGGGTGGGGGGCGCCACAGCGTGTCCACGGGAAGGTTGGGCGGCCTTGGCGGGCGCGGCATCACGTCGATGAAGGCGGCGCCCTCACGCCAGAGCGCCTCCGCTTGTTGGGTGGTGATCACGACGGCGCCGGACAGGGTCGCCGGCGTCGGGGTGCGGTAATCGCCGAGGCGGTAGCCGGGTGGCTCAGGTGGGGAAGCTGCGCGAACAGGAGCGCCACAGAGGACGACAAGGGCCGAGGCGAAGAACCAACGCAGCGGGAAACCGGTTCCCCTCACGAGAGTGGCCATCCGCTGTGCACGCTCAGGGCGTTGAGCCCGAAAGGCTCGTAGCATCAGTCAGCCGGTTCTCGTCGTCGATCAGCGGAACCTTGTAGTCCTGCAGGACCTCGGCGATCTCGACCCGGCGCTGCCGAAGAACCCGGTCCAGCGTTCTCTTCCAGGCATGCTCGTTCGGGCGCACAGCGAGCCCAATGCGAAAGCTCAGAGCAGGACGCTCGCTCTCCTGCAAGAGGGGCACCATGTCCAAATCCGCCCCAGCCTGACGCGCCAAGCCGCCCGCTGCGGGTCCCCACAGAACAGCAACATCGAGTGCGCCCGAGACCAGATCGGCAACCAGGGCCGAGGCCGGGGTGGTGCTGCGGTCGGCACCGAGCAGGTACGGCGAGTAGGGTTTCACGTGCTCGATGAGGCCGTTCGCGGCGAGATGGTCGCCCGGCGGCGTTCCGGCAATGATCCCGATGCGCTTACCCTTCAGTGCTGGATCGCTGAGGCGCGTTACGCCGGCGAGCGTCCCGCGCCGTGCGAGCAGGACATAGGTCGAGCGGTAGTACGGACTGGTGTGCAGGACGAGTTCGGCCCCGACCGGGTAGCCGATGATGACGTCGCAGAGCTTCATGCCGAGTGTGTTTGAAATGAAGCCCGGCCCCTTCTGGAGCCAATAATAGCGGAGGGGCACCTTCAGGGCCGCCGCGATAATCTCCGCGATCTTGTTCTCGAACCCGTCGCCTTTCCGGTTCGAGAACGGGAGATCGGCCGGATCGGCGCAGACGCGCAGGACCTCGGGCGTGACGAGGTCCGGCAGCTCCTGCGCCACACCACCCCCGGCCTTAAGAAACGCGAGCGCCCCGGCCAGAGTCATCCCGAGCCAGAACCGTCTACCCGCCAAGGCAGCTCTTCTCGCTCGCGATCGCGGCCTGCGGCTTCGGCTCACGCTCGGCAGGTCGAACTCGCCCGAGCGCACCCTCGCCGCGTGCCCTGAGATACACGTAGATGTCGTCGAGATAGCACATGACGTTCATGTTCGTGCCGAAGGACGGCATGACGTTGTGGGCAGAGGCGTTCACGTTCTGCCGGCCCTGAACCACGACCTCCGTGAACTGCTGATAGGTGAGGCTCTTGGCGGATTCGGCGAGTGCGGGAGCGTAGCTCGAGCCCATCCCGTCCGGCCCATGGCAGGTATGGCATTCAGCATGGTACCGGCGGTATCCGGAATAGGTATACCAATCGACTTTTCCGTCCGCGGAGATATTGTAGGTCGGAACGTCGTCTTTGTCGTAGTACTTTCCATCTTCTGATCTGGCTGGCTTCTTCGGTTCGGCGCTCGCCCCGAAAGACAGAGTACCAAGCACCGCAGCGCCGATCACAAGAAGCCGTGTTCTGGGGAAGATTATTTGCCATTTGCGCAAGGATCATCTCCGGCCTGGCACCCCGGAGGGATCGCCAGCTCAGGCAGAAATCGAGTATCGAAAGACGCGAATGGACCGGCGCCGATCGCGCGCCGGTCCAGCACCTCGGAGCCCAGTTGCTCAGTCGCCGAGCGTGAAGACGGTCAGTTGCCCGCCAAGCGCCGTGTAGTTGGCGAGGGCGGCGTAACCGCCGACCGCACCAAGGCCGGCGCTCGGGTCGGTGAGGCCTGCCGCGAGGCCGATCCCGGCCCAGCCGCCGACACCCGACAGCACGCCGACATACTGCTTGCCGTTGTGCGTGTAGGTCATCACGTTGCCGATGATGCCGGACGGAGTCTTGAACTTGAACAGCTCCTTGCCGGTCTTGGAGTCGACCGCCTTCAGGTAGCCCTCGAGCGTGCCGTAGAAGACGACATCGCCAGCCGTTGCGAGCGCGCCGGACCAGACCGAGAACTGCTCCTTGTTGCTCCAGGCGATCTTGCCCGTCCTGGCGTCCCAGGCGACGAAGTTGCCCATGCCGCCATGGCTGTTAGGCGCGGGATACATCGCGAGGGTGGCGCCTACATAGGGCTGGCCGGGTGTGTAGCTCACCCGGAACGGCTCGTAGTCCATGCAGACATGGTTCGTCGGTACGTAGAACAGGCCGGTCTTGGGTGAGAAGGCGGCCGGCTGCTGGTCCTTGGTGCCGAGCGCCGCGGGGCAGACCCCCTTCGTATTGACGTCTTCGCCATTCTGCGCAGTCGAGTACTGCGGCACCACGAGTGGCCGACCATAGGTCTTGGACGACTTGTCCATGTCGATCTTGCTCGCCCAGTTCACAGTCGGGTCGTACTTCTCGGCCACGAGCAGCTCGCCGTTGATACGGTCCATTGTGTAGGCGAAGCCGTTGCGGTCGAAATGCACCAGGATCTTGCGATCCTGTCCGTTGATCTGCTGATCGGCCAAAATCATCTCGTTGACGCCGTCGTAATCCCACTCGTCGTGGGGCGTCATCTGGTACACCCACTTCGCCATGCCGGTGTCCGGGTTGCGAGCGAAGATGGTCATCGACCACTTGTTGTCGCCGGGCCGTTGCTTCGGGTTCCAGGTGGAAGGATTCCCCGAGCCATAATAAACGAGGTTCGCCTGGGGGTCGTAGGAATACCAGCCCCAGGTGCACCCGCCGCCCGTCTTCCACTGATCGCCCTGCCAGGTTTTCAGGCTGGAGTCTTTACCGATCGGCTTGCCAAGTTCAGTGGTTGCGGCCGGGTCGACCAGCATCTCTTCGTCCGGGCCCATCGAATAGGCGCGCCACGCCTGCTTGCCTGTCTTCATGTCGTAAGCGGTAACGTGGCAACGCACACCGTATTCGCCACCGGATATCCCGACGATGATCTTGTCCTTCACGGGGAGCACGGTGGCCGTGTTGGTCTCGCCCTTCTTGGGGTCGCCATTGACGACCTTCCAGGCCTCCTTGCCGGTCTTTGCATCGAGCGCCACGAGCGTCGTGTCGGCCTGGTGGAGGAAGACCTTGCCGTCCGCGTAAGCGAGGCCGCGATTCACCGTGTCGCAGCACATCACCGGAATGACGTTCGGGTCCTGCTTCGGCTCGTACTTCCAGACGATCTTCCCATCGTTGTTCAGGTCGAGCGCATAGACAAGGTTTGGAAAGGGCGTGTGCACGTACATTAAGTTGCCCACGACGAGCGGCGAACCTTCATGGCCGCGCAGCACGCCAGTGGAGAAGGTCCAGGCGACCTTCAGCTTGTTCACGTTTGACGCGTTGATCTGGTCGAGCTTCGAATACCGCGTATTCGCGTAGTCGATCGTCTGAAGCACCTGCTGATTCGGATCCTGAGACAGTCTCAAGATCTCGTCATTGGCGAGTGCCGGCGACATGCCGACCAACCCCACGGCTGCTACCACCCCGTAAGCCCATCTCATGACGTTTTCTCCCGACAGGTTCGCAACCGACGTGGCGCCACATGGCGCCCCGGCGGAACAATCCCGCTGTTTGCGATGGGGATGTCGGAGCTTCGACAGCGTGTCACGACCGGCTGTCGCCTGGACTCATGCGGCGCCTGGGCGACCGCCAAGTCTGCGAGACCCCACCTTCCCCTGGCAAGGCCGTTTGAAGCCGAAGCTTAAGAGGAGCGTAAGACCGATCTCTGGGCCCCGTCAATACTCCGCGTGACGAACTTTTTGCATTCTGCGTGCTGTTCTGCCCGAAGCAGATAACGCATCGCACAAATCCTACGTTGCGCCGCGAAATGTACCGTATTTCACGCGTTTTGCTGCTGCTGACCGCGATGGCCGGCTTCCACGCCGTTGTCGCGCAGCATGCGCCGGCCTATTGTGCCGTTGCTCGATTGGAACAGGCCCTCATCGGCAGGAGCGGAACCCCATGACCCATGAGGGCTCGGGCCAGTATCGGCGCTGGCCTGCGGCGGTGTCCCGCTTTCTACTCCCTAACGCTTGGCTCCCGATCGCCCTGGCGTTGATCACGGTTGCGCCACCGGCTTCGTCAGCCGACGTCACCGAAAGCGAGATCGCCCGCCTCGCGGCTCGCCCCGACCAACTTCGGGCCACCGACCTCACGGGTAAGGACCTGAGCGCCCTCGATCTGAGTGAGCTAGATCTGCGCGGCGCCGGGCTGAAAGCCACCAATCTCTTCGGGGCGGACCTGACGAGGGCCAACCTTCGCAACGCGAAGCTCAACGGGGCGCGGCTTGACCGAACGATCATCATCGGGACGAGCTTTGCGGGCGCGGATCTATCCGATGCCAGCCTGTTGCGAGTAGCCGCGTTCTCGAGCCTCAACGGTTCGCGGCAGGAAGCCCCAAGCTTCGCTCGGGCAAAGCTGGTCGGCGCCAAGATAGTTGGGAAGCTCGCCTATGCGGATTTGCGGGCTGCGGACCTGACCGATGCGCAGATTGGTCACACAGCGGGCAAGTTGCAGCGCAGCCCTATGATCGAGTCGCTCACACCGACGGATCTGACGGCCTCGGACCTCACGGGAGCGCGGCTCGAGCGCGCAGATCTCAGCGGCGTCCGCTTGCCGTTCGCCCTGCTGGTCGGCGCCAACCTTCGTGGCGCCAGGCTGCGGGGCGCCGACTTGACAGGTGCGAACCTCACCGGAGCCGATCTGACCGGCGCGGACCTGTCGGGCGCGATCCTGGACCGGACCGAGTTCCGCGGCGCCCACGGGATCGATCTGTCCGCCCTTGCGGACGCACGGCGTTGATCCGGCTCGCGACGTTCGCCTTTGGATACTGGCTCGGCCAGATCGGCTGCTCAGCGGCCGAGCCCCTGCCGCCCAAGGCAGGGACGGCTCTGATCCTAGCCGTCGATGTGTCCGGTTCGGTCGATACCGAGCGCTTCACTCTACAAAGGGAGGGGATCGCGGATGCGCTTGCCGACCCGGCCGTGCAGAACGTGCTCCTGAGCCCGGCCGCGGCGCCCCTGGTGATTACGGTCGTGACGTGGGCCGACAAGGCCCAAGTTGCGATCCCCTGGACGCCGCTCACGAGCCCTGCCGATGCGGCGATGTTCGCGGCGCGGGTGCGCGGAATCCGCCGGGCTGGCGGCAGCTTTACGTGCGTCGCCGCGATGCTGGGCTTCATCGCGAGTCGGGTGCTGCCGAGCCTCCCTTCCCTGCCGCACCGGACGATCGTGGACGTGTCCGGAGACGGCAGCGAGAACTGCAACCCGACGTCCCCCACGACCGATCGCCGAGATGACTTGCTGGCGCTCGGCGCGACGATCAATGGGCTGCCGATCCTGGAAGGGCGCGAAGCGCTGACGCTCGAAGGCTGGTACGCTGCCAATGTTATCGGCGGCGAGAATGCCTTCGTGATCCCCGCGAGCGACTTCGCCGATGTCGGGCGTGCGATGCGGCTCAAATTCACAGCCGAGGTGAGCCAAACCAGGCCTGCGGATCTGGGTTTCCGGTTCGCGGAACGTGCAGGGGATCTGCCCTGAGGCTTACTCCCACTCCAGCTCGTGGTAGGCGGAGGTCGCATTGCGCGCGTTGAACGCGTCGAACAAGGCCCAGCGGCCGGCCTCTTCCCGCCCCGCCTTGCCTGCTGCGTCCTGCATGCTGCGGCCGTCACGGACCATCTCGCGCACGTCCGCCTCCAGCCGCTCGAGGTAAAGCTGCATTGGCCGTGCGGCGTCCGGCCAGGGCATCGAAGCCGGCCCGTGCCCAGGAACAACGCGCTCCGCGTCTCGCGCCACCAGCGTGCGGAGCGTTGCAATCCACCCCTTCAGGGATCCATCAAGTGCCGGAACGTGGCCGCTGAACAGGAGGTCGCCGAGAAACCAGGTATCGGTGGTCTCGTCGAGCACGGTCAGGTCGCTGTCGGTGTGGGCGGTCGGCCAGATCTCGAGCCGGAGCCGGCGCCCGCCGAGGTCCAGAAACATTGGTTCACCGACGAGCCGCGTCGGGGGCACGACTCGCGTGCCGCGGAAATTCGGACCGATCAGGGCCTCGTTCGACGAAAGATACTGCGCCTCGCGCGCCGCCATAGCCTCCGGGAGGCGGTGGTGGCCGATGAACTCCGGAGCTTCGCCCAGGAAGGCCGCGTTGCCGAGAACATGATCTGGATGCACATGCGTGTTGATCACGTAGCGGATCGGCAGCGCCGTTCGGGTTCGGACGGCGGCGAGGAGCCGCTCGCCGGCCTTGAGGCTCCCCCCCGTATCGATCACGGCGACTGCGCCGCGACCGACGACGAAGCCGACATTCGCGATAGCGCCGGCATTTGCCGGGGCAGCCAGCGCATAGGGCGCCTGGTAGACGAAGACACCGGGCGCGACCTCCTGAACCGGCAGCGGCTCCGCGGGCTCTGCCAAGGCGGGCACAGCTCCGAGCGCCCATAGCACCGTCGCGACCAGGCTCAGCCGTCTCATCTGGCCACGACCTCGGGATAGCGTTCCGCCAGCTCCGCGCGCATCCGCTCCGACCATGCCCGGCTCCTTTCCGTCTCCGGCTGGGTGATCGCGATCTCGGCGAGGACCCGTGCCGGGCGCGGGCCGAGCAGCAGCAACCGGTCCGCCGCCTGGACGGCCTCGACGAGATCGTGCGTCACCAGCAGAACAGCCGAGGCTCGCCGACGAGCCTCTCGGAACACCACCTGCCGCAGCTCGGCGGCGGATTGATCGTCGAGCGACACGAAGGGCTCGTCGAGGACCAGCAGGTCCGGCCCGACCGCCAGCGCCCGCGCGAGCGCGACGCGCCGCGCCATCCCGCCCGACAGCTCACCCGGATAGCGCTTCCGCGAGGGCGCGAGCCCGAGGCTTGCGAAGAGCTCATCCAGATCGCGGTCTCGCTCGGCGCGAGGCAGCGCGAGCCGGACGTTGGTCTCGACGTTGCGCCACGGCAGGAGCCGCGGCTCCTGGAAGACGGCGGCGCTGCGGATCGTCGCCGGATCGGGCTCGACCGAGCCTTCGAAGTCGCGGTCGAGCCCGAGGAGGATCCGCAGCGCCGTGGTCTTGCCAGCGCCGGACGGGCCCATGACGCACAGGGTCTCACCCGGCCGCAGCTCGAAGCTGAGATCCCGCAACGCCTCCACCTCGCCCGCGCGGGAGCGATATAGCTTGCGGCGGATATCGATCCTAAGCGGGAAGAACGCGCCAGCGGGCGGCATGCGTCTCGATCGGCCTCAGCACGAGAAGATCCAAGGCGAGCATGATGGCGGTGAAGACGAGGCTGTAGCCGATCAGCGCCGCGATATCGAAAAGCTGGAAGTAGTAGGAGATTGCGTAACCGACCCCGTTGGGCCGGCCGAGAAGCTCCGCGACCAGCACGATCTTCCACGCCAGCGCCAACCCCGATCGGGCCGCTCCGACCACGTAGGGCTGGAGCTGAGGGAGGAGGACGTGGCGGATCCAGGTCGGGCGGTCGAAGCGGAAGGCGCGGCCCATCTCCTCCAATTGCGGATCGATACTGCGCGCGCCCTCCCGCACGATCACGGCGATGTTCGGCAGCTTGTTGATGGCGACGGCCGCGATGGCGGCAGTTTCTGTCAGTCCTAGCCAGGCGTAACAGAGGACCGTCACGACCAGCGCCGGCGTGTTGAGAAGAAGCCCCAGCCAGGAATCGAAGAGCCGGTCCGCGGCTCGCGATCGGCCAAGAATGATCCCGGCGACCGTGCCGAAAAACATGGCGAAGGCAAAAGACGCAGCAACGCGGGCAACGGTGGCGCCGATATTGCGGGCGAGATCTCCCGATTGCGCCTCGCGAACCACGAACGCTGTCACGGCTTCGGGGCTCGGCAGGGCGCGCGAGCCAGCAAGCGCCGCCCCGATTTCCCAGAAGAGGAGCAGAACCGCGACGGACACGAGCCGAATCGTCAGATCGCCGCCAAGACCGCCGCTCCCGAGCGACTCGAACCACCTGCTCACAGCCCGCCCGCCCTGCCAGAGTTCCGCCGGGGCCGCGATGCTTTCACGTCGCGGGTGACCAATACAGATCTGGGGGCAGCGTCGTGCCGCGGCCGACGAGCTTCTCGCCTCCAAGCCGCGCGAGAACTTCGAAGAGCCGCTCGGCATCCGACCGCTCGGCCGTGATCGGCCGCTGCGGCACGCCTTCCAGAAAGTAGCGGCGGAGCATCTGGAAGGTCGCCTCGTCCGGAGCCTCCATGAGCGGGCGAACGACCTGCCAATTCGACTCGTCGGATCCGAGCGCGTCTTTCGCCCTGCGCGACGCCCTGAGCAGCGACGCGACGAGCCGGGCGCGTTCCTCATCCCGCGGCTCCTCGACGAGATAGCCGAGCAGCGCGACCTTGTCCGTGATGCCGAAATGCCGGGTGATCTCGTCCGCGCCGATGAGCCGGCGGAAGCCCTTCGCCTCGAGCCGGGCGCAGAAGTTCCAGTACAGCAAGGCGGCGTCGAGCTCGCCGGATTCGAGCTTTTCCGACAGGAGCGGGGGCGCCCCAAAGGCGAGCGAAGCGCCGGTCCGAAGGTCGAGGCCGTCGTTTTCCGCCGCGGCGCGAAGCAGGAGCCAGTTCTTGTCGAGCGGCCCGCCCGCGATCCCGATGCGCTTGCCCCTGAGATCCGCGACGCTCGACACGGGGGAGCCCGCCGGCACCATCAGCGCGCCCTCCGTCGAGGAATAGGGCAGGAAGCGCACCGCCCGACCCTCGTTGCGGAGCCGCGCGGCCCAAAGGAGGTCGGACACAATCGCATCCACCTGGCCGCCGAGGAAGGCGATGCGCGCGGCATCGTTTCCCGCGAGTCGCATAGTGTCCAGCCTGAAGCCCTCGGTCGCATCGAGCTTGCGGTCGCGGATGACCTCGGCCTCCCATGATACCGTCCCGAAGGGCAATATCCCGAGCCGGAGAACGGGCTCGCTCGCAGCTCGTGCGGCGAGTGGCCATCCGATGGCCGCCGCGGCGAGGAGATTGCGGCGGGTCGGGTTCATGATCCCTCGCCTAACCGGCAGCCTTGCGCCCGCCGGACGGCCAGGTCATCGTCGCCCTGCCGAGGAGGAACGTGCCGATGGCCCAACCGCGCGAGGCCACCCTTGACGATGCGCTCGTCGCCGAGCGGCTCCGAAGCGAGCTGCCCCTCTGGCGCCTGGAAGGCGGCTGGATCAGGCGCACCTACAAGACGCATGGTTGGAAAGGCACGCTGATGGTCATCAATGCCGTCGGCCACCTCGCCGAGGCAGCGTGGCACCACCCCGACCTCACGGCTTCCCATGCCTGGGTTGAGATCCGGCTGACGACCCACTCCGCGAAAGGGATTACCGAGAAAGACCTCGCCCTGGCCCGCAAGATCGAGGAGGTCGTCACCTGGGACCCGGGCCGCGAAGGCGGGCCGTTGGAGGGCACGCCCTCCGACCCGCGTTTCGCCTACATCAAGCATGAGAGGTAGCCAGCGGCCCTATTGCGGAACGGGCGCGCCGTCGAATGTGTGGAGATACGCGACCAGGTCGTTGATCCGCTTCTCGTCCTTCAGGCCCGGATAGACCATTTTGGTCCCCGGGATCTTGGCCTTCGGATCCTTGATGTAGTCGCGGAAGGTGGGCTCGTCCCAGGTGAGACCCGACTTCTTGTTGGCCTCCGTGTAGGTGTATCCGGGCACCGTGCCCGCCTGGCGGCCGAAAAGCCCGTTGAGCACTGGCCCGACGCCGTTCTTCGCGGTGGGCCCGACCTGATGGCACGCCCTGCACTGGAGGAAGACCTTCTCCCCGGCCGCAGCATCCTGGGCGAAACCCGAACTCGGCGCCAGCAGTGTCAGCCCAAGCACCAGCACGATCCCCTTGCGCATCCATCATCCTCCTAGCTCCAGGACGGAGCAAAGCAACCAAAGCTGAAGCAAACCGCAGCTCTTACTAGATTCTTATCATGACGAAGTGACTGACGTTCCGCTCGCCGGATCATCATCACCATACGTCTTCTTGAATCAACCACTGACGTCCCGGCCGACGAGCACTTAAGCGTCATCGGATCCCCCTCCGGCCGTCAGCCAGGCGGGGTCAAACCAGCGATCGGCCTCCCCATCATAGGGCAGTCGCGTGATGTCCCAGTGCCGGATCAGCCGTGCATAGGCCGTCCACACGGATGGCCCGCCGCCGATGAAGACGACACGGTCCCCGAAGCGGCTGATCACAGTGTCCGGCCGGTCGCTCGAGCGCAGCTCGACGATCGTGCGATCCTCGCGGGCAAACGCCGGAATGGATCGGGCGGTGATGGGCCCTGCCGCGATCACGTGGCCGCGGGTGATGTCGAAAAATCGCGCGACATCGGCCCGGAACTCGCGGCGGGGATCTCCCTCCCAGGGCATCCCTCCTTGCAGCCCGAGTTGCCCCCGCAATCCGATGGCGCAGATCGCACGCACGTCGGCCATGTGATCATCCCCGGTGTCGGCGTCCCGAGCCGCCTGGCGGCCGCTGGTCTGAGCTGAATGGCTAGCGGTGTTGGCGGTTCCCGCCAAGGTGCCCGTCTCGCGACGGCGCGCTCCTGCCGTCAAGCTTCACGACGCGGTCTAAGCATGCCAGAAGCCGAACGCCCGCTCGCCTGAGGCCGAAATTGAAGGACATCGCAGTTGTTGGCGTCTCCAAAGCCTGGGACAGCGCCGTCGCGCTCCAGACGATCGACTTCGAGGTCAGCGCCGGCGACTTCGTCGCGCTGCTCGGGCCCTCCGGCTGCGGCAAGTCCACCACGCTGCGCCTGATTGCGGGTCTCGACGACCCAACTGCCGGACACATTGTGATCGGCGGCCGCGACGTAACGCGCCTGCGACCGGCCCAGCGCGGCATCGCAATGGTGTTCCAGAGCTATGCCCTGTTCCCCCACCTGACCGTCGCCGAGAACATCGTATTCGGGCTGCGCGTGCGGAAGCTCGGTGCGGCCGAGCGCGAGGACCGCCTCAAGCGCGCCGCGGACATGCTCGGGCTTTCCGCACTTCTTAGCCGGAAGCCGTCGCAGCTCTCAGGTGGGCAGCAGCAACGCGTGGCGCTCGCCCGCGCTATCGTGGCCGAAGCCGCCGTGTGCCTCATGGACGAGCCGCTGTCGAACCTCGACGCCCAGCTCCGGCTCGAGATGCGGCGCGAAATCCGCGCGCTGCAGCAGCGGCTCGGCATGACGATGGTCTACGTCACGCATGACCAATCCGAAGCGATGACCATGGCCGACCGCATCATCCTGATGCGCGCCGGCCATATCGAGCAGAACGGTACGCCCGCCGAGCTCTACGAGAGGCCTGCGACCGCCTTCGCTGCCCGCTTCATCGGCAGCCCTCCGATGAACGTCCTGCCTGGCGCGAGCGTTGCCGATCACCCCTGGCTGGCCCTTCCCGGCGATCCCGCGCGGCTTAGCTGCGGGGTTCGGGCGGAGGCGGCGCGGATCGACGCTGAGGGCGTTCCCGCGGAAGTCGTCGCTGTCGAATACCTGGGCTCGGACACGCTCGTCGAGACGCGCATCGGCGAGGCCTCCTTTGTGATGCGCCATGCCGGACGGGTGCACGCCAAGGCGGGCGAAACGCTTCGGCTCTCGTGGGCCGCGGAGGCGGCGCACTGGTTCGACGCGACGGATGGGCGCCGGGTGGCTTGAACGGGCGAGGCTGTCACGTCATCGATACAAAGCTGGCACAAAGCGGAAAGCCCGCCACAGACGCGGGCATTTGGAGGATCTATGGACAGGCGGCAATTCGTGGTGGCCACGGGAGCAGCGGCGCTCGGAGCCGCGGGGCTGGCGACGCCGGCCGTCGCGCAGGGGACGACGGAGGTGTCGTTCTTCTTCCCCGTGGCGGTGGGTGGCCCGATCACCAAGATCATCGACGGTTACGCGGCGGATTTTGCGAAGGAGAACCCATCCATCAAGGTCACCCCGACATATGCGGGCACCTACCAGGAGACCATCGTCAAGGTCCTGACCGCCCATAAGAGCGGCACGCCCCCGACGCTTTCCGTGCTCCTCTCGACCGACATGTTCACGATGATCGACGAGGACGCCGTAGTGCCGTTCGACGGCTTTCTGAAGTCTGCCGAGGACCAGGCCTGGGTGAAGGGCTTCTATCCGGCGTTCATGCTGAACAGCCAGACGGAGGGGAAGACCTGGGGCATCCCGTTCCAGCGCTCGACCATCGTCCTCTACTGGAACAAGGATGCCTTCAAGGAGGCGGGCCTTGACGCCGAGAAGGCGCCGGCGAACTGGGCGGAGCACGTCGCTTTCGCCGAGAAGCTGACCAAGCGCGACGCCTCCGGCAACACACAGCAATGGGGCACGCAGATCCCCACGACCGGTTTCGCCTATTGGCTGCTCCAGGCCCTCGCGATCCAGTCGGGCGCGACCTTCGCGAACGAAGAGGGCAACAAGACCGCGTTCGACGATCCGGGCGCGCTCGAGGCTTTGACCTACCTCGTCGACCTGTCGCGCAAGCACAAGGTGATGGCGCCGGGCGTGATCGACTGGGGTACGACGCCGCGCGACTTCTTCGAGCGGAAGACCGCGATGATGTGGACGACAACGGGCAATCTGACCAACGTCCGCAACAACGCGAAATTTCCGTTCGGGGTCGCGATGCTGCCCGCAAACAAGCGGCGCGGCTCGCCGACTGGCGGCGGGAACTTCTACTTGTCGAAGAAGGCGAACCCAGCGCAGCAGGAAGCCGCCGTAAAGTTCGTGCGCTGGATGACGCAGCCGGAGCGTGCCGCGAAATGGAGCGTCGAAACCGGCTATGTGGCCGTGAGCCCGGCCGCCTACGAGACGCCCGTGATGAAGGAGTACGTCGCGAACTTCCCGCCGGCGGCCGTCGCACGCGATCAGCTGCCCCACGCCCTTGCGGAACTCTCCACGCACGAAAACCAGCGTGTCACCAAGGCGCTCGAGGACAACATTCAGGCAGCGCTCAACGGCACCAAGGCCCCAGACCGCGCCCTCAAGGACGCGCAGGCGGAAGCCGAGCGGATCCTGAAGGCATACCGGTGAGGCACGCGCCTCCTCTTCCCAGTGCCGGGGAAAGGAGGCGACTCACCCGATGACCTCCCGCGCCCGTGAAACTTTGATCGGCTGGGGCCTTCTGGCCCCGGCCATGGTGCTGCTCATCGCCTTCACGCATTGGCCGGCGCTGGCGAGCCTGATCGAAAGCTTCCAGTCGACCGCGCGCCCGCGCCGACCCTCTCGTTTTGTCGGCCTGGCGAATTACGAGCAGATCCTCGCCGATCCGGTCTTCTGGCAGGCCTTCACGAACAACCTGATCTACGCGGCCGCAACGATCCCGGTTTCGATCGCGCTCGCGATGCTGATGGCCGTCTGGGTCAACGACCGTATCCCGGGCCGCACCTTCGCGCGGGTCGCCTACTTCACCCCTACCGTGCTGCCGATGATCGCGGTGGCGAACATCTGGCTCTTCTTCTTCACCCCGCAATACGGGCTCCTGGAGCAGGTCACGGGAGCGCTCGGCCTGCCTTCCCGCAACTGGCTCGGCTCGCCCGATACGGCGCTCATGGCCGTAACCGTCGTGGCGATCTGGAAGGAGGCCGGGTTCTTCATGATCTTCTACCTGGCGGCGCTGCAATCGATCCCGCCGGTGCTGGCGGAGGCCGCCAATCTTGAAGGTGCGTCGCGCTGGACGTTCTTCCGGCGGGTCCAGTTTCCGCTGCTCATGCCGACGACCCTGTTCGTGCTCATCAATGCGGTGATCAATGCCTTCCGGATGATCGACCAAATCATCGTCATGACCCGCGGCGGGCCGGACAACGCGACGACGCTCGTCCTCTTCTACATCTATCAGACCGGCTTCTCGTTCTGGGACACGGCCTATGCGGCGGCGCTGACGGTTGTACTGCTGGCCATTCTGGGACTCGTGGCTGCGATCCAGTACGGCGTGCTCGAGCGCCGGGTGCATTACCGATGAGCGCCGAGGTTGCTGCCGCACCCGTGCCGTCCGGCGCCGCCGCATCTGCCTGGCAGCGGCGGCTCGTGCGTCGCGACAAGGCGGGCCTCGGTCGAAGCAGCAATCCCTACGCGCCAACCGGTATTTGGGCCGCGCTGGAATCGGGCGGCGCGATCCTGCTTGCCGTGCTGTGGATCCTGCCGCTCCTGTTCGCGGTCTGGGCCGCCTTCCACCACATCGAGGACACGACGCGCTTCACCCTCGCGGCGCCGTGGACACTGGAGAACTTCACTCGCGCCTGGGAGGCCGCGCCCTTCGCGCGCTACTTCCTGAACACGTTCGTGCTGGTCACGCTGATCCTCGCCTGCCAGCTCGTGCTCGGCACGCTCGCGGCCTATGCCTTTGCGCGCTTCGCCTTCATCGGTCGCGAGGTCGCTTTCGCGCTGGTGCTGGCCCAGCTCATGATCATGCCGGACGTCCTCATCGTCGAGAACTACCGCACGATGAGCTTCCTCGGCCTGGTGGACACGATCCCGGGCATCGCCCTGCCCTATGTCGCCTCCGCCTTCGGCATCTTTCTCCTGCGCCAGACCTTCCGGACCATCCCGCGCGAGCTTGATGATGCCGCTCGCGTCGAGGGCGCGTCCGCGCTGCAGACACTCCTCAAGGTCTATGTCCCGCTCGCGAAGCCGATCTACGTCGCCTACGGGCTCGTCTCCGTCAGCTTCCACTGGAACAACTTTCTCTGGCCGCTGATCGTCACGAACTCGGTGGAGGCGCGGCCACTGACGGTCGGGCTGCAGATTTTCTCCTCCGGCGACCAGGGCGTGGATTGGTCGATCATCTGCGCCGCGACGCTGATGACATCCGCGCCGCTGCTGATCGGCTTCCTCCTGTTCCAGCGGCAGTTCGTGCAGAGCTTCATCCGGGCCGGCATCCGGTGAGGCTCCTCACCTGGAACATCCAGTGGGGGCTCGGCATGGACGGCCGGGTCGACCTCGCCCGCATCGTCCGGCACGCCCGGGAGATCGGTGACCCCGACGTGATCTGCCTCCAGGAGGTCTCGGACGGAATGTCGGACCTCGACGGCAACGACGGCACGGACCAATTCGCGGCAATCGCGCGGCTACTTCCCTGCTACCACGCCATTGCCGGCACAGGCGTCGAGACGTACGGCGAGGCTGGAGAGCGGCGCCGGTTCGGCAACATGATCCTGTCACGCCTGCCTGTGCGGCAGGTGCTCCGTCACCAGCTTCCCTGGCCGGGAGCGGCGGGCATGAACATGCCACGCATGCTCATCGAGACCAGCATCGTCGCGCCCTTCGGACCCGTGCGGGTCATGACCACCCATCTCGAATATTTCTCGGCCGGACTGCGCGCCTCCGCGGTGAAGGCGATCCGCAATGTGCACGCTGATGCTTGCAGCCGTGAGACCACGCCACGCCAAGCGGGTTCAGGACCCTATGTTGTCCAACCTGGCTCGCGCTCGGCGATCCTGACCGGCGACTTCAACATGCGCCCGGAGGACCCGACGCGCCTGCGCCTGCTCGAGCCGTTCCCGGACGCCACCCCGGCTTTCGTGGATGCCTGGACGGCACGGAACGGCGGGACTCCGCAGCCGCCCTCCTTCTGCATCGCCGACCAGCGCTACGGCGAACCGCATTGCGCCGACTACGTCCTCGTCACGGCCGATCTCGCGACCCGTGTCGCCGACGTGCTCTACGATATCGAGACGCGCCTCTCTGACCACCAGCCCGTGGTCCTGGTGATCGAGAACTAGAGGCCGCCTCAGTTCGCCAGCAGGTCGCGATGCGCCTTGTGGCTGCGCAGCCATTGATGGGCATAGTGGCAGAGCGCCACGATCCGGCGCCCCTCCTCTCGCGCCTGGCCGGCGATCGCAGTCATCAGGCGGTCTGCGGCCCCTGTCCCGCGCAAAGCCGGCGGCGCGAACACGTAGCGGATGACGAGCGAATCCGGTTCGCGGCGGTAATCCGCGAACACCGTTTCACCGCCAACGTCCAGCTCGAAGCGGCGCCTCTCCTCGGCATCATGAAAAGCAGGCTCTTCCGTCATCAACGATGCTCCAACGCATCAGGATCGGAGCGCAGCCACCACCCGCGTCAGGAACGCATCTACGGCGGACTTGTCGATCCAGCGTGAGACGACAACGATGTCCTGGTCCGGATCGATCCAGATGACGTTCGATCCCGCACCCAGGGCCGAGAGCGCGGAGGCAGGCAGGGCCGGGTTGGTGTTTAGCCACCAAAGATAGCCGTAACTCGGAAGAGTCGGTGACGGCTCCAACATCTGCCGGACCCAACTCTCTGAGAAGATCCGCCTGCCCTGCCAGTCGCCCCGGCGCGCGACCATCAGCCCGAACCGGGCATGATCGAGCGCGCTGATCGCGAGGCCGCCGCCCCAATGCGACCCGCCCGGAACGGATTGAACCCGCTTCCCGTCGAGTTCCACCCACGAGGTGCTGTAGCCGTTCCACTCCCAGTCCTCCGATGCGCCGATCGGGTCCATCACCCGCTCGCGGAGCACCTCCGGCAGGGACCGGCCGAAGAGTCGCAGCAGGCAATAGGAGAGCAGGTTCACCCGCACGTCGTTGTATTCGTAGAAAGTTCCGGGCTCCCGCCGTTCACGAAGCTGGCCCTTGCGGCTATTGTCGGCGCCCGGCCCGATCTGGCGGAAGTGGTCGACCTGGTCGGACTTGCCGAAAAGCTCGCCGTCCCACTCGCTCGATTGCTGCAGGAGGTGCCGCCACGTGATGCGGCCGTTATGCGGCCCCTGGAGCAGCGGGTCGTCGACGCTCACACGGACCGGTTCGTCCACATCCGCGAGCAGGCCGTCGTCCGACGCGATGCCGGCTAAGACGGAGAGATAGCTCTTCGCGATCGAGAAGGTCAGGTCCGGGCGCGCGATGTCGCCCCATTCCGCGACGATCCGGCCGCCCTTCAGGATCAGGCCGGCGGGCCCGCCGCGCTCCCGCACGGGGCCCACGACCTCGCTCCACGGCCCGGTCTCGTTCCACTCCACATTCCCGACATAGCGCCCGTCCGGATAGAACAGGCTGCGGGGCCAGGGGCTCTCGTGCTCCTTCGCGAAGTCTACGGCCTTCTCGAGCTGCGGGGGGTCGAACCCTGCCCTGTTGGGCTCGATCCGCTCCCACGCGGCAGACGTCCCAGGCACGTAATCGGTCACCATTCCCGGTTTACCCCAGCTCACTAAACGGGGAGGAGCTTCTGGCCTGGATGCGAGCCGGGCGCCAGCCGCAGCGCGATACTTCTCATCCGCCCGAGTTGAAGGCCCTGTCCGGCCCGCCGAACATCAAAGCCTGACTAACAAGCGCATCGCATTGACGAACGGCGCGACGCGGCTCCTCATGTCAGGCATGCGCTTCTTCGTCGAGAACCGAGTGTTAGGGCATGTCGGCCTCCCGCCGAGCTTATGCCCATGAGCGCCTGGCAAACCGCAGCCGGGCGGTTCGAGCTCGGCGATCTCACCTTGCAATCCGGCGCGGTGCTTCCGCGTGCGGCGCTGAGCTGGAAGACGCACGGCACGCTCGCGCCCAGTCGCGACAATGTCGTTCTCTATCCGACGAGCTATTCCGCCCAGCATCCCGACCTCGAATGGCTCATCGGCCCGGAGGGCGTGCTCGATCCCGAGCGCTGGTTCATCGTCATCCCCGACATGTTCGGAAACGGGCTCTCTTCCAGCCCGTCCAACAACCCGGACTGGCCGGGGCTCGTGACGGCCTGGGACAATGTCCATGCCCAAAGCCGCCTGCTTGCTGAACTCTGGGGCATCGAGCGGCTGCACGCCGTCTATGGTTGGTCGATGGGCGCACAGCAGGCCTATCACTGGGCCGCCCTGTTCCCCGATCGGGTCGAGCGAGCGATCGTCAATTGCGGCAGCGCCCGGACGGCCACGCATAACCGCGTGTTCCTCAAGGGCCTGATGGCTGTCCTCGAAGCAGCACCCGAACATCTGGGCGACGGCCGGTTCAGCGCCGAGCCTGCGGCCGCGATCCGCGCTTTCGGACGCATCTATGCCGGGTGGGGGCTGAGCCAGGACTTCTACCGCGCCGGACTGCACGAGACGGCGTTCGGCGCGCGGGATCTCGACACCTTCCTGCGCACCGACTGGGAAGAGCGCTTCGGCCGGCGCAAGGCGGCCGACCTCTACGCCCAGCTCCGGACCTGGGAGGCGGGAGATATCAGCCGGGATCTTCGGTACGGCGGCGACCTCGCCAAGGCGCTCCGCGCGATCACGGCGCGTGTGCTGCTGATGCCCGGCACGACGGATCTCTATTTCCGCGTCGCCGACAACGAGGCCGAGTTGCCGCATCTGCAAAAGGCCGAGTTGCGGCCTATCCCGAGCATCTGGGGCCATCGCGCCGGCAATCCCTCCACGAACCCCGAGGATGCCGTCTTCTTGAAGAGCGCCGTCCGGGAATGGCTCAAAGCACCAGCTGGTTGAGCGGCGCCGATGTGAGGAGAAACATCGCCGGTTGTGACGCGCTGCATCGCGCCCCAATATCAAGGCTACTGCGACGCCCGGCTCTGCTGGCCGAAGCGAAGGAAATTTCTTGAAGTTCCAGAACTGGAGACGTTTCTTCTACCCTCGCTTCCGTGTTTGGCGAAGCCTCTCCTTGCGAAGCTGCTGCACCGCAATGATACTGCCACGCTCTGAAGTGGCAGGCCCCATCCATGAACCGTCGTGAACTCCTGGCAGCAATCGGGGGAGCGGCTCTTAGTGCCGGCTCCGCACGGGAGGCGCTCGCGCAGGCGCCGCGGCGCGGGGGCGTCCTGACCGTGCAGTTGAACGGCGAGCAGCGCGTCCTGAATCCGGCGATCCGTGCTTCGACGGGTGTCTACATCATCACGTCGAAGATCATGGAAGCCTTGGTTGACCTCGACGCGGCAGGCAAGCCGACCCCTGTCCTCGCAACGAGCTGGGATGCCGCGAAAGACGGCAAGACGATTACGTTCAAGCTGCGCGAGGGCGTCACCTGGCACGATGGCAAGCCCTTCACCTCCGCGGACGTGCAGTACACCGCCATCGAGATGTGGAAGAAGTACCTGAATTACGGGACGCAGCTTCAGCAATATCTTGAGGCGGTCGACACGCCGGACCCGCTGACGGCCGTGTTCCGCTATTCGCGTCCGATGCCGACGGACCTCCTGCTCCGGGCGCTCTGCGACCTCGGCTATATAGCGCCGAAGCACGTGTTCGAAGGCACGAACATTCTCGAGAACCCAGCCAACACTGCGCCTATTGGTACCGGGCCGTTCAAGTTCGTCCAATACGAGCGCGGCCAGTTCGTCATCGCCGAGCGCAACCCGAACTATTGGCGCAAAGACTTTCCGTATCTTGATCGGATCGTCTGGCGGTTCATCACCGATAAGGCTGCCGCAACGGCTGCGCTGGAGACGGGCCAGGTCCAGACATCAGAGTACAATGCGCTCGCACTGGCCGATCTCGACCGCCTGAAGAGCGACAAGCGCTTCACTGTGTCCAGCCGCGGGCTCGAGGCGAACGCCTTCAACAACACGCTCGAATTCAACACGCGCCGCAAGGAGCTTTCGGACGTGCGGGTCCGGCGCGCCATCGCGCATGCGATCGACGTGCCGTTCTTCATCGAGAACTTCATCTACGGCGAAGGCAAGCCGGCAACGGGCCCGATCCCGTCCTCCTCGACGGCGTTCTATCCGGAGGGGTCGAAGCCGCCATACGAGTTCGACGCCAAGAAGTCGAATGCGCTGCTCGACGAGGCTGGCTACAAGCGCGGCGCCGGCGGAATCCGTTTCTCGCTGAAGCTCGTCCCGATCCAGAACGGCGAGGATGTGCCGCTGCTCGCGACCTTCATCCAGCAATCGCTTCAGAATGTCGGCATCCGGGTCGAGATCGTGAACCTCGACAATGCGGGTGCGCTCGCGACCGTGTATCGCGACTGGAACTTTGACCTCGCGACCGGCTGGCACCAGTATCGCGGCGACCCGGCGGTCTCGACGACCGTCTGGTACAGGTCGGGCTCGCCGAAGGGCGCGCCCTGGACGAACCAGTATGGCTGGCAGTCCGACGCAGTCGACAAGCTTGTCGACGAAGCCGCCAGCGAGCTCGATCCGGCGAAGCGGAAGGCGCTCTATGCCGAGTGGGTCAAGCTCGTGAACGACGAAATCCCGGTCTGGATGATCACCGAGCGGACGTTTCTGGCAGCGACCTCGAAGAAGGTCCAGAACGACCACAACTATCCGCGCTGGGGCTCCGGCGACTGGCACGACACCTGGATCGAGGCGTAATCTGCCCCACCGTCGTTCCGGGGCGCCGAAGGCGAGCCCGGGATCACGGGGCGAGAACCCATGACCATCCTTCTGCTCGCGCTCCGGCGGCTCGCGGCTAGCCTGCCGACCCTCCTCCTCATCCTGGCGGGTCTGTTCCTGCTGCTCCAGCTCGCGCCGGGAGACACGGTGGACGCGCTCATGGCGCAAATGGGCGGGGGCGATCCGGCGACCGCGCAGGAGTTGCGCCGCTATTACGGCCTCGACGTCTCGGCCGCGGTTCAGCTCGGCCGCTATGTCCTGCGCCTCGTTCAGCTCGATCTCGGCATGTCGGCGATCTACGGCAAGCCTGTCAGCGACGTGATCGCGGAGAGGCTTCCCGTGACGCTCCTCCTGATGGGCACCTCGCTCACGCTCGCTTTCGTGGGCGGCATGACGCTGGGCGTCATCGCGGCGCGCAATGTTGGGCGCTGGCCGGACACGCTGCTCTCCACCTTCGGCCTGATCTTCTATGCGACCCCGTCCTTCTGGTTCGGCCTCATGGGCATCGTGGTCTTCGCGATCTGGCTGGGCTGGCTGCCATCCGGCGGCTTCGAGGAGATCGGCTCGGGCGCGACCGGCCTCCGACGCGCGCTGGACATCGCGAGCCACCTCGTTCTCCCGACCGTAACGCTGGCCTTGATCTTCCTCGCGACCTACCTTCGCGTGATGCGCACCGCGATGCTCGAGGTGATGGATCTCGATTTCGTCCGCACGGCGCGCGCAAAGGGGGTGGGCGGGACGGCCGTAACAATCCGGCATGCGCTCCGAAACGCGCTGCTGCCGATGGTCACGATCCTCGGCTTGCAGGCGGGAACGATGCTCGGCGGATCAGTCGTGGTGGAGAGCGTGTTCGCGCTCCCCGGGCTTGGGCGCCTCGCCTATGAATCCGTCGTGCAGCGTGACCTGAACACGCTTCTCGGGATCGTGTTCGTGTCCGCGATCCTGGTCATCCTCATCAACTTCGTTGTCGACCTCCTCTATGCCTGGCTCGACCCGCGCATCGCGGCGGGCGCCTGAGCCATGGCCCTCCTCGCCAGCTACCGGCGGAGGCCCGCCGCCATCATCGGGGGCGTGCTCCTCCTCCTCGTGCTCGCGGTCGCGCTCGCTGCACCCTTCCTGTTCCCGAAGGATCCGCTGAGCCTCGCCGGCCGGCCGCTGCAATGGCCGATGGCGAACCCGCGCTTTTTGCTCGGGACCGACCCGAGCGGCCGCGACATCGCGGCCCAGATCTTCCACGGCGCGAGGGTCGCGCTGCTCATCGGGCTCGTCGCGACCCTGATCTCGATCGGGATAGGGATCTTGGTCGGGGCGGTCGCGGGCTTCTACGGGGGTTGGGTGGACACCCTGCTGATGCGCGTCGCGGAGGCCTTTCAGACGCTGCCCAGCTTTCTGCTGCTCCTCGTCTTCGTCGCGGTGTTCGGCTCCGACATCAAGACCGTCACGGTGGCGATCGGCCTCGTCTCATGGCCGGCCCCGGCGCGGCTGACCCGTGCCGAGTTCCTGTCGCTGAAGAATCGCGACTTCGTCCAGGCGTGCCGCGTGCTCGGGATGCGGGATGCCAAGATCATCTTCCGCGAGATGCTACCGAACGCGCTACCGCCGGTGATCGTCTACGCCAGCATCGTGATGGCGACCGCGATCCTGCTCGAGAGCGCCCTCGCCTTCCTGTCGCTATCCGACCCGAATGTCGCCTCCTGGGGCAACCTGATCGGAGGCGGGCGCGGCGTTTTGCGCACACAATGGTACGTCTCCGCCATTCCGGGGGTTGCCATCCTCGTCACCGTGCTTGCCGTCTCGCTCGTCGGGCAAGGCCTCAACGATGCCCTGAACCCGCAGCTTCGGGATGGCGGCGAGTAGCCCCCTCATCCCCCAGGAGTTCCGATGTCCCTTGCACTCGACCACATCGTCATCGCGGTGTCCGACCTCGACAAGGCCTTTGCCGATTACAGCGCACTCGGCTTCACGGTGATCCGCGGCGGCGAACATGCGAACGGCATCACGCACAACGTGCTCGTCGTCTTCCAGGATGGCGCGTATCTTGAGCTCATTGGCTGGAAGAAGCCGGAAGCGGGCAACCGCTGGTCCGACATCTTCCACAGCCATGGCGAGGGCTTCGTCGACCACGCGCTCCTGCCGGACGACATCGTCGGCATCGTCTCCCGCGCGCAGGCCCGCGGTCTCGACATCGCCGATCCGATCCCCGGCGGACGCAACCGCCCTGACGGCGAGCGCCTCGAGTGGCAGACGGCGCGCTCGCCGAGGCCGGACGTGCCCTTTCTGTGCGGCGATGTCACCCCGCGCGCAGGACGCGTGCAGGAAGGCGACGTGCGCAAGCACCCCAACGGCGCGGCAGGTGTCGCCAGCCTGACCGTCGCGGTGAACGACGTCGTCGTGTCCGCGAAGCGTTACGCGGCGCTTCTTGGCAGTGACGTTCCCGGTGCCGAGGAGGGCATCGTGGGCGATGCTCCGGCCCGCACGGCTTCGTTCCGGCTTGCGAACGGCACGAGCGTGACCCTCGCCAGCCCGCTCGGTGCGGAGGGCGAGCTGGCCAAGGCGATCGCGGAACGCGGCGAAGGCCCCTTCGCGGCCGTGTTCGCGGCAGGCGGCGGAGAGCCTCGCAGGCTCGATCCCGCGCTGACGCACGGGGCCAGGCTATCGCTTGCCTGAGCACCGGCCGATGCTCGATCTCCCCTGCTTCTACACGCTCTCCTCGCCCTGGGCGTATCTCGGTGGGCCGCAGCTCCAGGACATCGTGCGCCGGCACCGGGTACGGCTCGTGCTGAAGCCGTTCGACTTCCAGGATGTCGTCCCGAGGACCGGCGGCGTGCCGATCCGGACGCGACCGCAGAACCGGCGCGACTATCACCGCACCGAGCTGGCGCGCTGGCGAGATTATCTCGGCCTGCCGCTCAACCTGGAGCCGAAGCACTATCCGATGCAGAACCCGGCCCCGAACTGGAACAAGTTCGCGGGCTGGTTGGTGATCGCCGCCCAGCAGAGCGGCGCCGACGCCTTCCCGCTCTCGCACGCCATCCTGCGCGCACTCTGGGCGGAGGAGCAGGACATTTCCGATCCGGCTGTCCGCCGCCGCATCGCCGACGAGAACGGCTATGACGGTGAGGCGCTTCTCGCCGCCGAGCAGAGCGACGCCGTGCAGGCCGAGTACCGCGCCAACAGCCTGGAGGCCGAGCGCCTCGGCGTGTTCGGCTCGCCAACGGTCGTGCTGGACGGCGAGCTTTTCTGGGGCCAGGACCGTTACGGCTTCCTCGACCGGGCGCTCGCCCGCCGCGCACGCACTTAGGTATCCCAGCCACCGGCCGGTTACCTTGGCGTGTTCGATACGACCCGACGGAGTTGGTTCCTGTTCATAACCTATCCCACTCGCGGTATCCCGGGCGGAGGGCGGAGTCGGGAAAACAGCAAGGCAAACGGGCGCGTTGACGGCGCCGAACCCGCGATAGCCTTCCCACCGCTTGAGAGATCGTGCTCTGGCTCCCCGCTTGTTCGGCTACAAAGGGCCGCAGTGAGGTGGAGGTCCAACCCACCGCAAGGTCGGCGCACACCATGCTCGCTCGACGATCAAGCTCTCCCGACCGGCCCGGCCGGGCATTCGGCTGCAGCCAACGTCATCTTTCGACTGTGCTCTGCACCGGGATAATGATCTGAGACCGCATCCGGTTGGCTTCGAGCAGGTTCTCGCTGAAGGCCTTTGGCTGGCCGCCTCCCGCGAAGATCTAGGAGATTGCCGCTCCTCATAGCAGTTGTTGCAGCTCCTCCTTCTTCACCTTGCCTGTCGCGGTCATCGGGAGTGCATCCACGATCCGAATCTCGGGTACCTTGTAGGTCGCCATCTTGGTGCGGCACCAGGCAATCATCTCGTCAGGGCTGGGTGCGTTCCCCTCAATGGCCTTTACGCGGAGGAACGCGACCGGCACCTGGCCCTTGTCGGGATCCGGCCGTCCGATCACGCCTGAGCCGAGCACGGCGGGGTGCTGGCCGAGCAAGGCCTCGATCTCGGCCGGGAAGACGCTCATGCCGCGCACCTTCAGCATCTCCTTGCGGCGCCCGAGGAAGTGGATGAAGCCCTCTTCGTCGATCCTGCCGATATCGCCCGTGTGCAGCCAGCCGTCGCGGAGCGCCGTCGCGCTCGCCTCGGGCTTGTTCCAGTAGCCCTTCAGCAGCGAAGGCGTGCGAACGCACAACTCCCCCTCCCGCCCGAGCGGGAGGAGCCCGCCCGTCTCGAAATCGCAGATCTTGAACTCGGTCTCGGGCATCGGCAGGCCGACGAAGACCGGCTCGGAGTGGAGGTCGTAGTCGCCCTCCTGGAAGCCGACCGAGAACGTGTCCATCGTGTGCGTCTCGGTCATGCCCCAGGCCGCCTCGATCAGGGTCGAGCCGGTCAGCGCACGCCAGCGCTCGCGAAAATCCGGGTTCAGCTTTTTGACGAAGGATGAGACGCGGACCTTGTGCAAGGAGGTCAGGTCGAAGGTCCGAGCCTCGGCGTGCTCCATGATCTCGACCGCATTGTCGACCAGGAGATAGGCGAAGGTGACGCGGTAGCGCTCGACCGCCTTCATCGCGGCCACGGGATGCCAGCGGGCGAGAAGCACCGTGGTAGACCCCGCCACGATCGGCAAGATCAGCGCAAGATCCTCGCCCGCAATCCAAAAGACCGGCACGAAGTTTAGGACGACATCTTCGGGCGTGAGGGCGAAGCTTGTCGCGAGGGACGTCCCGGCCGTGTAGATCATGTCGCGCTGCGTGTGGACGCAGCCCTTCGGCATGCCGGTCGTTCCGCCCGTGTAGTTGAGCGCGGCGACCGCATCGAGATCGGCTGGCGGGAGTGCGGCAGGCGCCGGCCCCGCCCGCAAAGCCGGCACGAGATCGGTCGCGTCCGGGCACTCGATCCGAGGCTGCTTCAGCTGCTCCGGCAAGGGAAGCGTCGGCTCCGTCGGAAGCATGTCCGCGAACGAGGTGACGAGGACGGAGCGGAGTGTCGTTTGTCCCTGAACGGCGCGGACGAGCGGCATCAGGCTATCCAGAGCCAGGATCACGGTCGCGCCGGTGTCGTTCAGCTCGTAAGCGAGCTCCGCTTCGCGGAAGAGCGGGTTCACGGGGACGTGGATTGCCCCGAGCTTCAGGATGCCGAAGAACGCGACCGCGAATTGCGGGCAGTTTGGCAGGAACACGGCGACAGGATCGCCTTTGCCGACCCCCTGCGAGACGAGCAAGGCTGCGAACCGGTCCGACAGCTCGTCGAGCTCGCGATAGCTGACCTCGCGGCCGTAGAAGATGTAGGCGGGCTTCTCGGGCTGGAGCCTCGCCCACACGCGGAGGTATTCCGTCAGCGGAACCTCCCCGTGGGGATAGCGCGGCTCGCGCGGCATGCCGGCCGGCCAGGCAGCCGACCAGAGCGCCCGCAGCCGGTCCAGGTATTCGCGCTCCTCCGCAGCCATCGCTCCCTCCCCTCCTCCCGATGCGCCGCCGCCCTACCAGGTATCCACGAAGGGACGCCGGCGCCCTTCTCCTCTGGCCGGTGGCGGTGCCGCGTTCAGCCCGGACATCACCCAGCGCCGCGTATCGGCTGGATCGATCACCTCGTCGATCTCGAGCACGGACGCGATGCTGATCGCCTTCCCGTTGGCGTACATGCCGGCGACCTTCTCGCGGAAATAGGCCTCGCGCTCATCCGGGTCGGCGATGGCCTCCATCTCCTTGCGGAACCCGAGCCGGACGGCGCCCTCCAGGCCCATTCCGCCGAACTCGCCGGTCGGCCAGGCAATGGTGAAAACTGAAGCGTGAAAGCCGCCGCCCGCCATGGCCTGGGCCCCGAGGCCGTAGCCCTTGCGCAGGACGACGGTGAAATACGGGACGCTGATCGAGGCGGCGGTGACGAACATGCGGCAGACATGCCGGACGAGGGCCGTCTTCTCCGCTTCGGGCCCCACCATGAAGCCGGGCGTGTCGCAGAGGGACAGGATCGGCAGGCCATGCGCGTCGCAGAGCTGGACGAAGCGCGCCGCCTTGTCCGCCGCGTCCGCGTCGATCGCGCCGCCGAGATGCTTGGGATTGTTGGCCAGGAGGCCGAACGGCCTGCCTTCGATCCGGATCAGCGCCGTGACGATGCCGATCCCGAACGGCCTGCGCAGTTCGAGAATGGAGCCCTCGTCCGCCAAGCCCTCGATCACCAACCGGATGTCGTAGACGCGGAGCCTGTTCTCCGGAATCGTCCGCCGGAGCGCGCGCTGGTCCGGGGCGGTCCAGTCGGTCACCGGGCCCTGAAAGTAGGACAGGTACCGCTTCGCCGCCTCGACGGCCTCCTCCTCGTCCTTGACGAGGACGTCGATGACGCCGTTCGGCGACTGAAAGGAGACGGGGCCGACTTCCTCGGGCGTGTAGACGCCCAGTCCCCCGCCTTCGATCATCGCGGGACCACCCATGCCGACGCTCGTGTTCTCCGTCGCGATGATGACGTCGCAGCAGCCGAGCAGGGCGGCATTGCCAGCGAAACACCGGCCGGACACGATCCCGACCAGCGGAACGAGACCGGACAGGCTGGCGAACTGGCCGAAGGTCGGCACGTCGAGGCCGGTCAGCCCAAGCCGGTCGGTGTCGCCCGGGCGCCCGCCGCCGCCCTCGGCGAAGAGCACGACGGGAAGCCGCCATTCAGCGGCAAGCTTGAACATCCGGTCCTGCTTCTTGTGGTTCATCTGGCCTTGGGTGCCGGCCATGACCGTGTAGTCATAGGCGACCACCATGCAGCGCGCGCTCGTCGCGCCGAACAGGTCGGCATTGACGGTCCCGATCCCGGACACGACCCCATCGGCCGGCGACATCTCCACAAGTTCCGTGACGCTGTGCTTTCGACGCCGGGCGGCCACCGCGAGCGGTCCGTATTCGATGAAGCTGTCCGAATCGCAGAGCTGGGCGAGGTTCTCGCGCGTGGTGCGCTGGCCCGTCTTGCGGCGGCGTGCGACTGCCGCCGGGCGGCGCTCGTCGAGCCCGACGGCGTGGCGCTCGATCACCTCGGCGAGATCGGGCCTGATCGCGTCCGGATCGGCCTCGGCCGCGCCGCTCTCGCTCTCCCCGTCGACATCGGCCGGTTCGATGAAAAGGATGGGCGCACCCGGCATCAGGGTCTCGCCCACCTTCGTCGCCACAGCGCGCACGATCCCACCCGCCGCGACCGTGACGAGATGCTCCATCTTCATCGCCTCGAGCACTGCAAGCTGCTGGCCCGGGCGGACCAGATCGCCTTCAGCCGCGTCGATCGAGACCACGGTCGCCTGCATTGGTGACTCGACCGCGACCGTCCCGGCCGGGGCGGCAACTTTCGCAGACACAGAGGCCGCCTCGCCGCCGGCATCCGGGAAGAACGCAGCCTTTTTCCCCCCCGCTTGCGCCGCCTCGACAAGAGCCCCGATATTCATCTCAACGAAGCGGGTGTCGATCGTGTTTGCCCGAACCGCCGGGTGATCCAGAAGGGCGAGCAGAAACGGGATATTCGTGCCCGCGCCTTCGATGCGGAACTCAGTGAGAGCCCGCCGGGCCTTGCGAACCGCATCGGCGCAATCCTGGCTCGGCACATGCGCGATCACCTTTGCGATCATCGCGTCGAAGGACGCGCTGGTCCTATAACCGGCATAGCCGAAGTGATCGACCCGGATACCGGGCCCGGATGGCGGCTCGAACGCCGTGAGCACACCTCCGGCCGGCATCACGGCGCCACTCCGGTCCATCCTCTCCAGGTTGATGCGGAGCTGGACCGCGTAACCGCGCGGCTCCGGGATTTTGTCCTGCGTGAGACCGAGATCACCGAGGCTCCGGCCGGAGGCCACCGCGATCTGGGATGCCACTAGGTCGATCGCGAGCACCTCCTCCGTAACCGTGTGCTCGACCTGCAGCCTCGGATTGGCCTCCATGAAGAAGAAGCTGCCCCGCTCGGACTCCGCCAGAAACTCGAACGTGCCAAGGCTCTCGTAATTTGCTGCCCGGGCGAGCGCGACAGCGGCGTCGGTGATCCGGCGACGCAGGTCCGCCGTCAGCGACGGGCTCGGAGCCAGCTCGACGAGCTTCTGGTTGCGCCGCTGCAGGGTGCATTCGCGCTCGTGCAGATGGCTAAGCGCTCCGGCCCTGTCGCCGAGGACCTGCACCTCGATGTGGCGCGCCTTCTCGATCAGCCGCTCAACGTAAAGCTCGCCCGAACCGAAGGCGGCCTGAGCCTCGGAGCGGCAGCGCGCGAAGGCCTCGTCGAGTTCGTCGGGCTTCGCGACGATCCGCATACCGCGGCCGCCGCCGCCCGCGATCGCCTTGACCATGACAGGAGCGCCGCCCTGGGCGGCAAAGAAGCGCCTCGCCTCCTCGAGACTCGTCGGCCCGTCCGTGCCCGCCGGCACCGGAACGTCGTTCCGCAGAGCAAAGGCGCGGGCGCTCGCCTTGTCGCCGAAGAGCCGGAGGGTCTCGGGGCGAGGCCCAATGAAAGTGAGTCCTGCCTCGGCGCATGCCGTGGCGAAGTCCGCGTTCTCGCTCAGGAAGCCGTAGCCGGGATGGACCGCGTCGGCCCCGACCGTCGTGGCGGCCGCAACCACGGCCCCGATGTCGAGATAGGCGGCAGCGCCGCGGCCGAGCAGCGCGACGGCCTCGTCGGCACGGCGGGTGTGAAGCGAGAGCGCGTCGTCCTCCGAATGAATTGCAACCGTGCGGATGCCGAGATCGGCCGCAGCCCGGGCAATACGGATCGCAATCTCGCCGCGGTTGGCGATGAGCAGCTTGGCGAAGGTCATGCTGGGTTCCGGCGCAGCGTGGAGCCGCGTCTCACGCGAGGAAGGCCGCGAGCTCGCCCTTCTTGACCTTGCCCGTCGCGGTCATGGGGAGTTCGTCGAGGATGCGGATCTCGGGGACCTTGTAGGACGCCACGCGCTGCCCGAGCCAGGCGCGTATCTCGTCGCCGGTCGTTGCGGCTGCGGCGGGGTTGAGCCGGATGAAGGCGACCGGCACCTGCCCACGCTCCGGGTCGCTCCGGCCGATCACGCCCGAGCCGTTCACGGCCGGGTGCTGGCCGAGCACGGCCTCGATCTCAGCCGGGAACACGCTCATTCCCTTGACCTTGAGCATCTCCTTGCGGCGGCCAAGGAAGTGCAGGTAGCCGGCCTCGTCGATGACGCCGATATCGCCCGAATGGAGCCACCCGTCGCGCAGCGCCTCAGCGCTGGCCTCCGGCTTGCCCCAGTAACCCTTCAGGACCGACGGTGACCGACAGCAGATCTCGCCCTCCTGGCCGAAGGGAACCAGGGCACCGGTCTCGAAATCGCAGATCTTGAGCTCCGTGCCCGGCACCGGCAGGCCGACGAAAACGGGCTGCGACTTGAGGTCGAAATCGTCCTCCTGCATGCCCGTCGTGAACGTGTCCGAGGTGTGGGTCTCCGTCATGCCCCACGCCGATTCTGCGAGGACCGTCCCGGTCAGCTCCTTCCAGCGCCGGCGATACTCGACGTTCAGCTTCTTCACGAAGGAGACGACCCGGACCTGTCGGAGCGAGGAAAGATCGAACTCGCGAAAGCGAGGGTGGTCCATCAGCTCAACCACGCCGTCCACCGGCAGGCCGGTATTCGTGACCCGATATCGCTCGATCGCGGCGAGGAACGCGACGGGGTCCCAGCGCGAGAGAAGGACAAGCGTATAACCGCCGAAGACCGGGAAGATGAGGCAGCCGTTCTCGCCCGCGATCCAGAATTCGGGGAAGAAGCTCAGCACGACCGTGTCGGGCAAGACCGGAGCCGCGATCCCGAGATTAGTCGCGGCCGTGTAGACCATGTCGCCCTGGGTGTGGATGCACCCCTTCGGCATCCCGGTGGTGCCGCCCGTGTAGTTCAGGGCAGCGATGTCATCGAGCCCGATCTCCACGGGCGGGGGCGGCATGGTCACAGCGGCCAGCGCGGGCATGAGGTCAATCGCATCCGGGCAGGCGACCTTGCCGGCTTTCAGCATCTCCGGCAGGGGCAGGGTCGGGGCCTCAGGCAGCATGTCCGCGAAGCTGGTGGCGAAGACCGTTCGCAGGCGCGTCTCGCCTTCGACCTCGCGTACGACAGGCATGAGGGCGTCGAGCGTGAGGATGGTTTCGGCACCGGTATCGCCGAGCTGGTAGGCGAGCTCGAACGGCTTCGAGAGCGGGCTGACAGGCGCGTGCACCGCCCCGAGCTTCAGGATGCCGAAGAACGCGATGTGAAACTGCGGGCAGTTCGGCAGGAACACCGCAACCCGGTCACCCTTGCGGACGCCATGCGAGGCGAGAAGCGCCGCGAAGGCGTCACTGAGCCTGTCGAGCTCCGCGTAGGTGACCTCACGCCCATAGAAGATTACGGCCGGCTTCTCGGGCTGCACCCGTGCCCAGGCCCGCAGGTACTCGGTGAGCGGACGCTGGCCGTGCGGATACCAGGCCTCGGTCGCGATTCCGCGCGGCCATGCTGCCCGCACCCGCGCCAGATGCTCGGCGACATAGGCCGCCTCCTCTGCGAACGCGCTCACGTCACCGCCTCCAGGCCGGGCTTCACCGCCAAGGTGGGATCGAGCAGGTGGCAGGAGGCCCAATGATCGCCGTCCACCGTCCAGCGCGCGGGCGGTTCGACCGAGCAGACCGGCATCGCATGCGGGCAGCGCGGGTGGAACCTGCAGCCCGGCGGCGGCGCGGTCGCGCTTCCGATCTCCCCGCGGATGACGCCGAGTGCCGGGCGATGGTCTGGATCCGGGCGCGGCACGGAGGCCAGGAGGGCCTGCGTGTAGGGATGCGCGGGCCGCGCGAAGACGTCCTCGGTCCTGCCGAACTCCACGAGGCTGCCGAGATACATCACCCCGACCTGCGTCGAGAAATGCTCCACGAGCGCGAGGTCGTGGGCGACGATCAGGTAGGTCAGGCCGAACTCGTCCTGGATGTCGGCGAGCAGGTTCAGGATCTGTGCCCGGATCGACACGTCGAGCGCGGAGATCGGCTCGTCCAGGACGATGAACCGCGGCTTCAAGGCGAGCGCACGGGCAATGGCGATGCGCTGCCGCTGGCCGCCGGAGAATTCGTGCGGGTAGAGGTCGGCCGCCCCGGCGGGAAGGCCGACCACGTCGAGCACCTCGCGGACGCGCGCCTCGCGGGAGGCGCGATCCCCGATCCCCTGCGCGATCAGGGGCTCGGCGATGATGGTGCGCACGCGAATGCGTGGATTCAGGGAGGCGTACGGATCCTGGAACACGGCCTGGGCCTGACGGCGATAGGCCCGCATGTCGGCCGAGCGGCCGGCCGCGATGTTGAGGCCGTCGAAGCGGATCTCGCCTGCGGTCGGGGTCTCGAGGCCGAGGATGAGCTTGGTGATCGTCGTCTTGCCGCAGCCGGACTCGCCGACGAGGGCGAAGGTCTCGCCGTGGCCGATCGAGAAGGATACGTCGTCGACGGCACGGACAGTACCGCGCCCGCCGCCGCCCCGGGCCGGAAAGTGCTTCGTCAGCCCGCGAATTTCGAGAAGCGGCGTTCTCATGAGCCCCGCTCAGCGAGCCAGCATGCCGCTGTCTGGTCGGGCCCGACCGCAAAGTTCGGCGGGTACTCCGCGCAGCGCGGCATCCGGTGCGGGCATCTGGGCGCGAAGCGGCAGCCCTTCGGGGGGTCAATCAGGCTCGGAGGCATGCCGGGAATCGCCTGCAGCCGCTTCTTGCGGCCGCCGCCGAGATGCGGGATCGCGGCGAGCAGGGCCTGCGTGTAGGGATGGGCGGGATTGCGGTAGATGTCCCGCACGTTGCCGGTCTCAACAACCCGGCCCGCATACATGACCGCGATCCGGTTGCAGATGCCCGCCGCGACTCCAAGGTCGTGAGTGATGAGGATGATCCCGAGGCCGGTCTCGGCCTGAAGCTCACGGAAGAGCTCCATCATCTGCACCTGGATCGTAACGTCGAGGTTGCTGGTCGGCTCGTCGGCGATGAGGAGGCGCGGCGCGCAGGCGATCGCCATGGCCGAGACGACGCGCTGACGCATGCCCCCGGAGAACTGGTGGGGATAGTCGTCGAGGCGCTTTTCCGGCGAGGGAATCCGCACGCGCCTGAGGAGGTCGACAGCCTTCTGCCGCAGCGAGCGCCGGCCGCTGGCGAGTCCATGGTAGCGGAGCGGCGCCGCCACCTGGTCGCCCACGCTGAAGACCGGGTTCAGTGAGGTCAGCGGGTCCTGCGAGACCATGGAGATCTTCCGGCCGCGCCAATCGCGCGCCATCTCGTCCTCTGGAAGGTCGACGAGGTTCGTGCCGTCGAGCGTGATAGAGCCCCCGGCGATCCGGCCCATCGGCTTCGGCAGGAGCCTCAGGATCGACAGGCTCGTCATCGTCTTGCCGGAACCGGACTCGCCGACCACCCCGAGCGTCTCGCGTTCGGCGACCTCCAAGTCGACGCCGTCGACCGCGCGCACGATCCCGCGCGCCAGAGTGAGATGCGTCTTCAGGTTTTCGACCTTGAGCAGCGGGGCCGCTCTCGCCGGGGAGACGGCCTCCGTCCGCTCCGTCATCTCGATTGCCGCCATTTCAGAGCTGCCTGCGCTTGGGATCGATCGTGTCGCGGAGCCAGTCGCCGATCAGGTTTGCGGACAGGCAGGTCAGCGCGATGGCGATCCCGGGCATCGTGATCGCCCACCAGGCGTTCTGGATGTACTGGCGCGCGTCGGCCAGCATGAGGCCCCAGGACACGTCCGGCGTCTGGATCCCGAGTCCGAGGAACGACAGCGATGCCTCGAAGATGATGACCTGCCCAATCTGCAGAGTCGCGAGTACGAGCAGCGTGTTCAGGACGTTCGGCAGCAGGTGCCGGGCGAAGATCATCGGCGTCGTAACGCCCGCGACTTTCGCGAGCGCGACGTAATCGCGCTCCTTCAGGGACAGGATCTCGCCGCGGATGATGCGGGCATACCAGGTCCAGTAGGTGATCGTGATGACGATCACGACGGTCGACAGGCTCGGATTGAGAACCGCCGCGAGCACGAGGGCGAGCGCGAGCGACGGGATCGACATCTGGATGTCGACGAGCCGCATGATGATCGCGTCGACCTTGCCGCCGAAATAGCCGGCGACCATCCCGACGAGAGCGCCGACGCTGCCTGACAGCACGATCGCGTAGGCCGCCACCACGAGCGCGATATTCGCCCCGGCGATGATACGGCTCAGGATGTCGCGCCCGAGATTGTCCGTGCCGAGCGGATAAGTGAGGCTGCCCCCCTTGGCCCAGAATGGCGGCCGAAAGGCCGCACCGAGGTTGAGGCCGCCGGGATCGTGCGGCGCCAGCGCCTCGCCGCTTACGCCGGCCAGCATCACGAGGCTGAACAGGATCGCCGGAACGACGGGGAAACCCGTGCGGAGCAGCCGACGGGCGCGGCCGAGCCGGTGCGGCATGGTCTCGACCTGCGGGCCGGCCGCTTCGGCCTGCGCGATCACGCCCTCAGCCATCGCGGTGAATCCGCGGGTCGATGAAGCCGTAGCTGAGGTCGACCAGAAGGTTGCAGGTGACGAACAGGATGGAGGTGAAGAGCACCCCAGCCTGCACTACCGGGAAGTCGCGCGAGAAGACGGCCTCGACCACCGTCCGGCCGAGCCCGGGCCATGCGAAGATCACCTCCACCACGAAGGCCCCGCCGAGCATGGAGGCGAAATACACGCCGAGCATGGTGACGAGCGGCACGGCGGCGTTGCGGAACGCGTATTTCCAGATGAGCACCCGCTCGGGAGCGCCGAGCGCGCGGCCCATGCGGATGTAGTCGGATTCGAGAACGTCCAGCATGGCGGAGCGCACGATCCGGGTCTGGGCTGCGACCGGGTACCAGCCGAGCGCGATGGCCGGCATAATCAGGTGCGAGATGCCGCCATGGCCGAAGGCTGGTAGCCAGTTCAGCTGGATCGAGAAGACGAGGATCAGGAGGAGCCCGACCCAGAAGCCGGGCATCGCCTGGCCCAGCATGGCGAATCCCTTGCCGAAGCTGTCAATCCAGGAGCCCCGATGGACGGCGGACAGGACTCCGAGCGGCACCGCGAGGCAGACGCTGAACAGGAGGCCTGCAACGGCGAGCTGGATCGTCGCCGGCAGCCGCTCGAGCACTAGGTTCAGAGCGGGCGTCTGCCAGCGGTAGGACGTGCCGAAATCGCCGGTGAGCGCGTTGCCGGCGAAGATCAGGTATTGCCGCCAGAGCGGCAGATCGAGGCCGAGATTGCGCCGCGTCGCCTCGATCACCTCGGGCGGCGCCTCGACCGGAAGCATCAGCACGATCGGATCGCCAGACAGGCGCGAGATCACGAAGATCAGCACGCTCGCGCCGACGATGCTGAGGAGCCCGTGCAGTACTCGGCGTCCGACGAAGCCGAACATGGAGGCGGCCGCTCTACTGCTTCAGGCCGATCTCCTGGAACCCGCGCCAGTAGCCCGGATAGGCCCACGGCTTGAACTCGACCTTGTCGCGCCAGGCGACCGTGATGATCGGCCGATAGGTCGTCCAGCCGCCGAGCACGTTGTCCCGCTTGTAGCGGGCGATCTGCTTGATCAGCTCGACCCGCTTCTCGGGCACCATGGTATTCTTGAGCTGCTCGACCAAGGCGTCCGCCTTTTCGTCCGCCGTATAGGAGTAGCTGCCCCAGCCTTTTCCGGCGACGAAGCTGTGCAGGTGCCCGCCCCAGGCCGTTGCCGGGTCCCCGGGCACATTCTGGCTCCACATCCAGCTCAGGATTCCGTCCATCTCGGGCGGACCCGTGCGCCCACGCCGGCCGAGATTGATCCACGCGCCGTATTCGAGCCCCTGGACCCGGCACCTGATCCCGATCGCGCCTAGGTAGGCGAAGACCGCCTCGCCCATCTCCTTGACGTTCGGCTCGCGCGGCGTCGTCAGGTTGTAGCAGGGCGTCTCGAAGCCCGACGGGTAGCCCGCCTCACGCAGGAGCTCGCGCGCCTTGCGGGGATCGTAGGGATAGGGCTTCAGGTCGGGATCGTACCCGGTGGAGCCCTTGCCAACCTCTGCATAGCGCTCGCCCTGTCCGAACAGGACCGTCTTGATGATCGCGTCCATGTCGACGCCGTGGGCGACGGCCTGCCGGACCTTCAGCTTGCTGAACGGCGAGTCCGGCTTGTAGCTCGGAAAGTCGATGTAGAGGTTGTTGCCCGAGACGACGCTCAGCGTCTTCACGCCCGGCATCGCCTTGAACTCTTCCACCATCGAGGGCGGGACGCCGTCTATCCAGTCAACCGCGCCCGTCTTGAACGCCGCCACCCGGGTGAGATCCTCGGGAATGATCTTGATGGTCAGGTTCTTGACCGTCGGGCGGTGCTGCTTGTTCCAATACCCGTCATAGGCCTCGAGCTTCAGCTCCTCCTTGACGGAGCGCGAGACGAACTTCCAGGGCCCGGTCCCGACCGGGGCCTTGCTGAAGCCGTCCTCGCCGACTTGGGCGAAGTACTTCTTCGGCACGGCCCAGAGCTGGAGCCATTGCGCGATGTAGTCTCCGTCGGGCGCCTTGAAGTGGATCCGGAACTTGTGGTCGTCGACGATCTCGAAGCGCTCGACATTGGCCTGAAGGTGCGACCACCGCGACACCTTGGGATCCCGCAGCCGCTCGTAGGCGAACTCGAAATCGGCGCTCGTCAGCGGATCGCCGTTGTGGAACGTCACGCCTTTCCTGAGCGTCACGTCGAGGACCGGCTTCGTCTCCGGATCGCTGACCGTCCAGGTCTCGGCGAGCCAGTTCACCGGCTTGAGATCCGGCCCAGGCCGCACGAGCTGCTCGTACATCTGCCCGATGAAATAGTGATCGACGCCAGCGGAGTACTTAGCTGGATCGAGCACCGTGCCCTCCGCCGCGAAGGCGACCGAGAGGCTGCCCTTGGCCTCCTGGGCGAGTGCGGGACCAGCCAGAACGACGAGCAAGGCCGCAGCCGCCGCGCGAGCGCGCAAACTCAGCATCGTTTCCTCCAGCAGCGCCTCTTCGAGCGCGTTTCCGGCAGGCGACCATGCCCGGGAGCTTGTGTCAATGTCGACAATTCATCAAAGTGGTCGCATGCCTGAGGACGTCCTGGTGCTTGAAAGAGCGCCGCTCGAAGCTCCTGCTGCGCCGCCCCGGCGCGGCGAGCGGCTCCGCACCGTCGCGCAGCAGATCGCCGACCACGTCGCGGTGGCGATCGTGAACGGCGAGTATCGGGGGGGCGAACGAATACGCGAGACGGAGCTCGCAAGGCTCTACGGCGCGAGCAGAGCCCCTGTCCGGGAGGCCATCCGTGAACTCGCGCAGCGTGGGCTCGTGAACTTCATGCCGAGGCGCGGGGCCTACGTGGTCGACCTCACGCTCGACACCATCGCGGACGTGTTCAACATGCGGGCGGCCCTGATGGGGCTCGCGGTCCGCATGATCGCGCTCCGCCGAGACCGGGCGGAGCTCGCTGGGGTCCGCCATCGGATCAACGCACTTGAAGAGGTCGTCGGAGAAGACGATCCGGTGCGCTTCGCCCGGTATATCGGCCGGATCGGGGGCGCTTTGACCGATGTGTGCGGGAGCGAGCCGCTGGCGGAGCTGCTTCGCCGTCAGGTCCGCCACTCCATCTGGGGACTGATCTGGCGCGAGAAGCCGCTCGATTTCGTCTCGGAGGAGCGGCGCCGGGCAGCGGTGGGGGAATGGCGCGAGCTATTGCGGGCGATTGAGGCCGGTCAGGATTCGCGAGCGGAGAAGCTGCAGCGGCGCATCCACTTCACTGCGCGCGACAATGCGTTGGAGGCGATCGGACGGCAGCGCAGCGCGACCTGCTCCGCCGACCGGCAGTTCGAAGACTAGGCCAGCCAGAGGGGAGTCGGCCGTTGAGGCAAGCCCGAAGCGGACGGCCCGCCGCTCGCGGCAATGCCGCCCGAGGCGCTGCGTCCGCCGCCGCTAGCGCCGAAGACGACCTCCTCCCCTCGCACCCGCCCGAGGTGTTGGCGCGTCATCGCGAGGCGACACCGGGCTATGGCATCCCCCGCGAGTGGGAGCGTCCGCGGCGCGGCCCTGCAATCGCTCTCGCAGCCCTTCGACCCGGACCCAACTGCTTTAGGCCCTCTCTCGGCCTTTCGTACGCCGGTTCCAAAACATTCGGCCGTGAACCGGTTTTTCACCTTTCCGCCCTGAACTGCTCGGCTGTTGCGACCTAGAGTTGGCGCCCTGGATGACAGCTGATCAAAACGTGCAGGAAGGCGATCGGCTCGCCGCCCTCGACCGCTACGACATCCTTGATACGCCGCCGGAGGAGACGTTCGACCGCATCACGCGGCTTGTCTCCCGGCTCTTCGACGTGCCGATAGCGACCATCAACCTGATCGACGGGCATCGGCAATGGTTCAAGTCCCGGCGCGGGATGGCCTCGTCAGAGGTCGAAAGGGGGCCCGGGCTCTGCAACGTCGCGATTCGCGAGGGTAAGCCGCTCGTGATCCCTGACGCTCGGCTCGATCCCCGGTTTGCCGAGAACAAGTTCATCGTCGGCGAGCCGTTCATCCGCTTCTACGCGGGAGCGCCGCTGCACACGCCGGACGGGCACAACATCGGCACGATCTGCGCGATGGACACGAAGCCGCACGATCCCGATCCGGCTCTCATCCAGCACCTCACGGATCTCGCGCGGATCGTCATCGACGAGCTCGAATTGCGAACGCTCGTCACCTCGGACCCGCTGACGGGAGCGATGTCGCGGCGCGTCCTCAAGGACCAGGGCTCGCGCATGCTGGCGCTGGGCCAGCGCCACCGCCACGACGTGAGCTGTATCCTCTGCGACCTGGACGGCTTCGCGAAGCTGAACGAGCTTCATAGGTCGGTGGTCGGGGATGCCCTCCTGGTTGCTTCCGCCGGGACGATCCGAAACGTTATCCGCAAGTCCGACCTGCTCGCTCGGACGGGCGATGATGAATTCGCGCTGCTTCTCCCCCATACCCCCCGGGCATCGGCCCTTATGGTTGCCGAAAAGTTGCGCACCGCCATCGCAGGTCAGAACGCCACCGCCGGTGACCTTCCGGCCGTGACGGCGAGCTTCGGCGTCGTGATGGTTGATCGCTCGGTCCCGGATGTCGAGACCCTGCTCGATCACGCGCGGGCCGCGCTTCAGACGGCCAAGGCAGATGGCGGGAACCGCTGCGCGGAGTGGCAGCCCGCCGCGATCCCGGCCAATGTCCGCCGCCGTGTCTTCAAGGCCGGCAAGATCGCCTTCAACGGTGGCCGTTCCACGATCGACTGCACAATCCGGTCCCTTTCGGACAGCGGCGCCAGCTTCGACGTGATCAGCTCGGCCGGAATCCCCCCTGAGTTCAAGCTCCAGATCGAGGCGGACGGCGTGTCACGGCTCTCCCGGATCGTCACGAAAGGCGACCGTCACATCGAGGTGGAGTTCACCTGAGACAAACGTCTCGGCAGCGTTAGGACGATCTTCACGCGATCAGAGTGCAATTGGACCGGAGAGATTCCGCTCAGACGACCTAGAGCCATCTAATGAGACGCGTTTCGCTCACGCTCGAGCAGCACATCGCCGGTCTGTTTGCGGTCCTGGCAGTGGCCCTCGTTGCCGCGGCACTTCTGGCGACCAACTATTTCGGCCGCAAGGAAGCGGTGCGCAGCGTCAACGAAGGCATGACGACGGTCGCGCACCATTTCGCTGACGCGCTCGATTATGGAATGTTCGAGCGCTTCCGGGAGATCCGGCTGCTCGCACTCAACGAGCAGATCCGAGACAATTTCAGCCGCGACCCGGCGGCTGTTCGCACCATCCTGACCCGGCGCCAATCGAGCCTCCCGGAACTCGCGTGGCTGGGCGTTGCTGCGGCTGACGGAACGGTTCGGGCTGCGAGCCAGGGCATGCTCGAAGGAATCTCGGTGGCGGCACGCCCATGGTTTCAGGAAGGCCTGAAGCGACCGTGGGCCGGCGACCTGCACGAAGCGAAGCTCCTTGCTCCGTTGCTTGGTCAGACACCTGGCGGCGAGCCGTTCCGCTTCGTGGATGTGACCGCTCCCGTGCTCGACGGCGACGGCAAGACAATCGCCGTCGTGGGCGCGCATCTGAGCTGGACCTGGGCGTCGGATGTGCGCGCGAACCTGGTCGAGAGCGGCAGCGTCGACATCGAGGCCATGATCCTGTCGACCGACGGAAAGGTCCTCCTTGGGCCGGATGTCGGCTCGACGCCCTTTTCGGAAGAACAGCTCGCGCGGATGAAGCTGCAGCGCAAAGGAAGCTTCGAGACGATCGGTCACGAGGGGATGGTGCTGAACGGATTCGCGGTCACGGCCGGGTTCCGCGACTATCCCGGACTTGGCTGGATAGCCGTTGCACGCCGGCCGGCTGCCGCGGCCTTCGCGCGGGTCGACGCGGTGTCGGGCTGGGTCACCCTCACCGGGTCGGGCCTGGCACTGCTCGGCGTGGGCCTGGCCTGGTGGCTCGCCCGCCGTCTCACCCGGCCCATCCGCGCGATCACCGCGGCGGCGGGACGGATCGGGCGCGACCCGCATGCGACCATGCCACGCCTCACAGGCCCGCGTGAGATCGGCCAGCTCTCGACCTCCCTCCGCGCTCTCGTTAGGCATGTGGACGCAGCCGAACGGCAGGCCGAGGACGTCTCGGCTCATTCCCTCGTGGCGGCGAAGCGCTTCGAGCAGGAAATCTCGGCGTTGCGCGTCGAGGCAGATACGGACCCGCTAACCGGACTCTTTAACCGCCGCGCGTTTCTCGCCAGCGCGGAAGACGCCATGAACTATCATCGCCGCTATGGGCGGAACTTCGGGATCCTCGTTGCGGATATCGACTTCTTCAAGCGCGTGAACGACACCTACGGGCATGCCGCCGGCGACGCCGTGATCCAGAACGTCGCGAAAACCTTGAGCGAGCTCGTGAGAACCACGGACAAGGTGGCACGCTTCGGCGGCGAGGAGTTTGTGGTCCTCCTGCGGGAGATCGGCGATGATGGCATTGAGGCCCTTGCCCAACGCATGCGGCAGGCTGTGCGACGCGCGGTTCTGACTCTAGGCCAGCAAAATATCTCCGTTTCGATCTCGATCGGCGGGACCCTGGTGTCTGATCGGGACAAGGACATCCACGACGTCATCGAGCGGGCAGACCATGCGCTCTACGATGCGAAAGCCGCAGGCCGGAATGCGGTGGTCATGGCGAACCACTCGGTTGAGACGAAACGAGCCGCATAGGTTGTCGCCTCCCGCTGAACTTGGTCCCGCGACTCTGGGCATGACCTCGACTGTACTGCTTTGGATTCAGGAACACTCAACGGCGACGCCCTAGGGTTGCACTCCGAGCACGAGTTGTGACCCTGACATGAGTTCTGCGGACGACCTCCAAGCCGCTCTGACGTCCGCTTGGGAAGCCCTTGCCGCGTCGCAAGAAGCCGAGCGCAACCTCGGCGAACTCATCGACCGTGCTTCCCTCCTCCTGATCGAGGCGAAGCAGGAGATCGCGGAAACCCGGGCGCGGGCGGTAGCGTCCGAGATGGAGGTCAGAAGCCTCCGTTCAGTGATCGACGCGCACCTCGGACCAGACCGAACAGCTCAGCTAGGCTGACTTGAGCACGCCCGAACCCGCACCGCTTCTCACAGCCAGCCCGTGCGCTTGAAGCGCCAGTAGAGCGTGATGCAAGCCAGCGCGATCACGGCCACCACAACGTAATAGCCGTATTCCGTGTTGAGCTCCGGCATGTTCTTGAAGTTCATGCCGTAGATTCCTGCGATCGCGGTCGGCACGGCCAGGATGGCGGCCCAGGCCGCGAGCTGCCGGGTGATGTCGCCCTGGCGCTGCTGCTCGAGCAGGGTCGAGACCTCGAAGACCGAGGTCAGCACGTCGCGCAGGCCTGCCACCATCGCTTCCACGCGGCGCACGTGGTCCAGCACGTCCCGAAAATACGGTCGGACATCCGGGTCCACGCAGGGCAGGTCGAGGTTCACCAGCTTGCCCGCGACCTCGCCCATCGGGACCATGGTGCGACCGAAGCGGATGAGCTCGCGCCTGAGGCGGAAGAGGCGGTTGATCTCGTCGCGACGCAGGCACGCTTCGAGCGTCTTCTGCTCCATCTGAAGCACGTCCTCCTCGATTGCCTCGACGATCGGCAGGTAGCCGTCGACGATGAAATCCAGAATGCTGTGCAGGACGTAATCGACGCCGTGCCGGAGCAGCATCGGGGCCGCCTCGAGTTGAGCCCGGAGGGCGGTATGGGCGCGGGCCGAGCCATGGCGCACGCTGATGACGTGGCTCTGCCCGACGAAGATTGAGGTCTCGCCGTAGTCGATGCGGTCGTCCTGGAGGTGAGCCGTGCGCGCAACCACGAAGAGCTGGTCGCCATAAACCTCGACCTTCGGAAGCTGGTGGGCGACGAGCGCATCCTCGACCGCCAGCGGATGAAGCCCGAACCTCTCCTGCAGCAGGCGGAGCTCTTCCACGGAAGGCTCGACCAGCCCGATCCACACGAACTCGGACTTCTCGCCAGTACAGACCGGGGCCGGCGCAGAGAGCGAGACCGGCTCTGCACGCTTGCCGTTGCGATAGAGGTAGGCGGCGACAACGGGCATGCGCGCTCCGGGCTATGTGCCGGGCTATAACGCGCGGCAGGAGAAGAGGTCCGGCAACTCGCCCGCCTCAGATGACCAGGGTGGCTCCGCGGCTGAGCACGGCATGCAGCAGGGAATAGGCCGTCGAAGCCGATGTTTTCGGGTTGCCGCTCGGCCGGCCTGACATCGTGACCCTGAGGTCGCCCGCATCGCTGCTGGCTTCGATTGCGCCGGTGTTGCCCGTCGCGGCGGGATCGGCCACGAGGCGCACCCGCGTTTCGTCGAGACCGAGCCCCGCGAGCCCGACGGTTGCCGCGAGGTTGGCGTTCTTCGGATAGGACGTCGCCGCTTCGCGGGCCGAGCCTTCGAAGAAGACGGTGCGCTCCTGAAGGTTCTCCAGGTCGAGCAGAGCCTCGGCCCGCGTTCCGCGCCAGGCGAGCGGAGGCTTCGTTGACGTGTAGGTCACGGAGGCCAGGCCTGCGCCTTTGAGCGCGCCGAGTCCGTCGAGCCCGGCGATGGCTCCGGCCGGGATGATGAGCCGGGCATCGCTGCCCGCAGCCGTCGCGGTCAGCTCTTCGAGGAAGCCCGGACGGGCCAGGGCGCCGGTCGAGACGATCATGAGGTCCGTGCCGTGGGCGAGCACCTCGCGGGCATAATCCGCGACCGCGCCCTGCCCCGCGCATTCGACCACCAAGCCCGGCCCGAGATCCAGGAGCGCGGCGAGGCTCGTGACGACGAGGGTGTCTGGACCGAGCTCCGCAGCGACCTCCGCTTCTCGCCCTGGCCGGACAAGCACTCCGGCGATGCGCGCCTGCTCCCGGCGCTGGCGCAAGCCCCCTGCGAGGACTGACCCGATCGCGCCGAAGCCGATCAGCCCCACTGACACCTGCCGCACCTGCAAGACCTCTCCTTTAGCCCTCCGGCTGTATCAGGCGGATGCGGAAACGCTCAGCCCGCCCGAATGGCGAACGCGACGCGCCGGCCCGGTCCACGCCGCTACCCGCGACAGAATATTCAACCAATCAGTTGACATTCGGAGAACGTTCGCGGACAATCAACCTCATGGTTGAATTACATGCACCTCAGCTGGACACCGTCTTCCACGCGCTCGGCGACGCCACGCGCCGCCGGATGCTGCGCGATCTCGCAAGCGGAGCGCGGACGGTCGGGCAGCTGGCCCAGCCGTTCGCGATGTCGCTGGCCGCGGCCTCGAAGCACATCAAGGCGCTGGAGAGCGCCGGCCTGATCCGCCGCGAGGTGCGCGGCCGGACGCATCTGTGCCGGCTCGAACCCGGGCCGCTGGCGAGCGCGCATTCGTGGCTCGGCTTCTACGAGCGCTTCTGGACCGAGCGCCTCGACCATCTCGAACGGCTCCTCCGCGACGAGGATGCCGGAGAGCCCTCACCCAAAGAAGGAGACGAACGATGAGACACGGTTCAACGACCGGCGCTTATGCGCAACATCCCGAACCCGCGACGCTCAAGATCCAGCGCGTTCTGCCGGGCCCGATCGAGCGGGTCTGGGCCTACCTGACGGAAAGCGAGCTTCGCCGAAAATGGCTCGCGGCCGGCGAGATGGAGCTGAGGGCGGGCGCGCCCTTCGAGTTCGTGTGGCGCAACGACGAACTAACGAACCCGCCAGGCCAGAGGCCTGCGGAAGCCTCCGCCGAGCACAGCCTGGAATGTGCCGTCACCGAGGTGGATCCGCCCCGCCGGCTCGTCATCCGGTGGGGCGCCAATGGCGAGGTGTCGTTCACGTTGGAGCAGCAGGGGAACGACGTCCTGCTCACGCTGGTGCACCGCCGTGCCCGCGACCGCGACATGCTGCTGAAGGTCACCGCTGGCTGGCACGCGCATCTCGACGTCCTGACAGCCCAGCTCACAGGTGAGGCGCCGGAACCGTTCTGGGACCACTGGCGCCGCCTGGCGGCCGAGTACGAGCCGAGGATCCCCGCCTAACGCATACGGGCGGCGCAAGGGCGCCGCCGATCTCTTGGAGGAGGAGGGACGGATGAGAACGCACAGGACTGGAACCCGCGAGGAGTGGCTGGCCGCCCGGCTTGATCTGCTCGAGGCCGAGAAGGACCTGACGCGGCGCTCGGACGAGCTGGCACGGCGGCGGCAGGACCTGCCTTGGGTGCCGATCGACAAGGCGTATCGGTTCGAGACGGACGAGGGGAGCGTCTTGCTCGGCGACCTCTTCCGCGGGCGATCCCAGCTCCTCGTCTACTACTTCATGTTCGGCCCCGACTGGAAGGCCGGCTGCCCCTCCTGCTCGATGATCGCCGACGGCTTCAACGGGTTCGCCATCCACCTCGCGAACCACGACGTGATGCTATGGGCGGTGTCGCGGGCGCCCTTGCCGAAGCTGCAGGAGTACAAGCGGCGGATGGGATGGAGCTTCCCGTGGGCGTCTTCGGCCGATGGCGAGTTCAACTTCGACTTCAGCGTGGCCTTTACGGAGGAGCAGCAGCGAGGCGGAGGCGTCGATTACAACTACCGGCGGGAGCCTAGCTTTGCCTGGCGCCCGGGCGAGGAGGGTGGAGGAGAGAGCGCGGAAGCCCGCTTCGCGTCCATGTGCGGAACGGACGTAGCCGCATTCCATCGCGACAGGCCGGGCCTGAGCGCCTTCGTGCGGGAGAACGACGTCATCTACCACACCTACTCCGCCTATGCCCGCGCGCTGGACGGGCTGTGGGGCGCCTATCAGTGGCTCGACCGGGCTCCCAAAGGGCGAAACGAGACGGGTGTCTGGTGGCGACGCCACGACGAGTACGAGGCGAGCTAATCCGGACTCCGCCTCGGCCGCTCGGACCGGTCAGGTGAGCTCGGCCGACCGCACCACGTGCCGCCCCGGCCGCCCCGCCAGGGCGGCATCGAGCATCCGGGCAGCGATCGTGCCGGCGGGATTGATGCGCAAGCTGCGTGGCAGGAGCGGGCGAAGCGCTCCGAGCAGAATGGAAGCGACCTGTTCGGCCGGACGCGCTTCGTCGCGGGTGCCGCCGATCAGGCCAGGGCGAAGGATGGTCAGCGAGCGAAACCCGAGCGCGCCGACGTCGCGCTCCAACTCGCCTTTGACGCGCATATAGAAGAACGGCGAGGACGCGTCCGCGCCCATCGCCGAGTTCAGCACGAAGGTGGGCGTGCCCTGCGCCTTCGCGAGGCGGGCAATGCCAAGCTGGTAGTCGTAGTCGACCCGGCGGAACGCTGGCTTCGACCCGGCCCGGCGCATGGTGGTGCCGAGCGCGGAGATAACGGCATCGGCCGGCCACCATTCCGCATCCTCGGGCAGGTGCTCGAAATCGACCACCGGCGCGAGCAGCTTCAGACGCGCGGGCTGGGCGCGCCGGACCGGCGCGACCACCGCAGCAATCCGAGGATCGGCAAGCGCGCGATCGAGCACATGGCTTCCGACCAGACCCGTCCCGCCGAACAGCAGCAGCCTCATGCACCACCCCCACGCCACTTGAAGACGTCATCGGCTCGACAACGAGCGCTCTCGGAAATCGCAGCATGTTTGCGCCAATGCGGCGATCCTCCCCGGCAGAAGCGAGTAGTCCTGTGCGCGGTGGACCGCGAAGTACTGGATCGCCGGCAAGGGCGGATCCGTGGAGATGATGCGCAGGCGCCCTGCCGCGATCTCCGGCTCGAAGTAGTCGGCCGTCAGGAACGTGATGCCGAGGCCAGAGGCGGCGAGACCGGCGAGCACGTTCAAGCTGTTGCACTCGACCGTACGGTTCGCCTGCAATCCGTTCGCGCCGGCCCAGTCCAGCACGAGACGCTGAAGGCCGGAGCCGCGGGACTGGGTCAGGATCGGGTACTCGGCGAGTTGTCGCAGCTCCATCACGTCCTCGCTCGGGCCGAAGCTCGGAGCGCACATCCACTCGAGCCGCACGCTGTCCAGCGGAACCGACACGAGGTCGGAGCCGGCAGGCGGATCGAGGCCGATGGCGAGGTCGATCTCGCTTGCGCGCAATTTGGCGAACAGCTCGCCGCTCGAAGCCACCTCCGGCACCGGTACCAGCTTCGGATACTGCGACGTCATCGTCAGCACGATCGCCGGGAGCCAGGTTAGCGCCACGAGTTCTGTCACACCGAACCGGAACGGCCCCTCGAAGGCTGCCAGCCCCCCCGCCGCATCCTTGAAGCGCACGGCGAGGGCCAGCATCTCGGCCGCTACCGGTAGGCTTCCTGCCCCGGCCCGCGTGAGCTGGAGCGAGCGCGTCGAACGCTCGAGCAGCCGCGTCCCGACCGCCTCTTCGAGTTCGAGTATGCGCTTAGAGATCGTGGATTGCGCGAGATTCAGCCGCTCGGACGCTTCGCTGAACCCGCCGAGCGTTGCGGTCCAATAGAAGGCCTCCAGCTGCTTGAGCGTGACGGCCATCGCGCCTCCATCCGGCTACTTGTATTCCGAAGGGCGATAAATCCAGAGAGAATTCTTCGCTTTATCTCATTCCGCCCATTGCGGATCGTGGCAGCAAGGGAGGGTACCGGCATAGCGCGACCGTGAGGCCGCCGGTCAGGATGCCCCCGGGAGGAGAACGCCCATGTCAGAGAGCCGCACGTCGCAGAAGGTGGAATTCCACAATCTCGATGACGCCTCGGACGGCCTGCTGCGCGAGCTCGCCCCGGGCCTTACGACCCGCATCTTCGCCGGCGAGCGGGCCATGCTGTCGATCGTGACGATCGCCCCCCATGCGGAGGGCACGCTTCATCATCACCCCGAAGAGCAATGGGGCGTGCTGCTCGAAGGCTCCGCCATCCGCGTCCAGGGAGACGAGGAGATCCCGGTCAGGAAGGGTGATTTCTGGCGCACCCCGGGCGGCGTTCCGCACACAATGCGGGCCGGGCCCGAAGGAGCCAAGGTCTTGGACATCTTCAGCCCGCCACGGGCCGAATACCGAAAGCCCGGCAGAGGCTTCGGCGATCAATAAGCAAACGAGCATCAGGGAGGAACGAACATGAGCAGATTGACGAGACGCGGCGCGCTCGCCGCGGGCGCGGCTGCGCTGGCCTGCGCGCCCGCGCTGGCCCAGGGCGGAAAGACCATGCGGATCGTGGTCCCCTTCCCGCCCGGCGGATCGACCGACGCCCTCGCCCGCATGCTGCAGGCCCGACTGCAGGACATGCTGAAGCAAACGACGATCGTCGAGAACATGCCGGGCGCTGCGAGTGCGCTCGGTGCGGCGAATGTCGCTAAGAGCGCGCCCGACGGCATGACGCTGCTCGTGACCTTCGATTCGCACACCGTCATCCCGGCTATGGTGCCGAACCCGCCGCTCGACATCGAGAAAGACCTGGTGCCGGTGAGCCTCGTCGGCACCGCGCCCTATGTGGTGGCGACGGGCAAGGACAAGCCGTACAAGACCTTCGCCGACGTGATCGAGGCCGCCAAGGCGCGACCTCGCGCCGTGACCTACGCCTCCGTCGGGATCGGCACGATTGGCCACCTCGCCATGACGCTGCTCGGCAAGCGCGCCGGGGTCGAGATCACGCACGTGCCGTATCGCGGCGGCGGGCCGGCCATGAACGACCTGCTCGGCGGCCATGTCGACCTCCTGTGCGGCTCGATCGCGCTGGTCGCGCCTCAGCTCGGCGGCGGCAACGTGCGGGCCGTGATGCAGATGGGCAAGGAGCGACTGCCGATGCTGAAGGACACCCAGACCGCGATCGAGGCAGGGTTCGAGGGTTTCGAGGCGCTCGCCTGGTGGGGGGTCTTCGCACCCTCCGCCACGCCCGCCGAGACGCTGAACAAGCTCTCGGCAGCGATCAAGGAAGCATTGTCCGAGAAGGAGATAGCGACCAAGCTTCAGGAGTCGCAGCAGATGACGCTGCTGCTCACCGACAGCAACGCCGCAAAACCCTTCTTCGCCAAGGAGACGCAGCTCTGGGGCGCCGTCGTCCGCGAAAACAACATCAAGGCCTGAACCCGATGGCGCTTCCCGGTCACCGCTTCAACGATCCGGGGCCTTCGGTTCCGCCGGAGTTGCTCGAGGCCTTCCGGGACGCCGCCGTGGCGGTGATCTCGGACAACATGAACCGGCTGCACGGGACCCGCGAGTTGCGGCCGATCCACGGCTCGGCGCGGCTCCTCGGCACGGCTGTGACGGTGAAGACGCGGCCGGGCGACAACTACGTGCTGCACCAATCCTACGAGGTCCTGCGGCCCGGGGACGTGCTCGTGGTCGATGGCGGCGGAGACCTGAACCAGGCGCTCGTTGGCGAGATCATGATGAAGCGCGCGCAGATGCAGCGCGTCGCCGGCTTCGTGGTGGACGGCGCCGTGCGCGACGTCGGCGCTTTCGTCAGCGCCGAGTTTCCGTGCTTCGCCCGCGGCGTGACGCATCGCGGGCCCTACAAGTTCGGGCCCGGCGAGATCAACGTCCCCGTGGCCGTGGACGGCATGGTGGTCATGCCCGGCGACCTCGTGGTCGGCGATGAGGACGGCGTGATCTGTTTTCCGCCATCCTGCGCCCAGGAACTTCTGTCACGGGTCCAGGCACAGGAGGAGCGGGAGGCAAAGGCGCTCGCGGCCATCGCCGAAGGTCGCTTCGACAATTCCTATGTCGGCGTCACGAGCCGAACAGCCTGAGCAGCGGCTCCAGGCTGGCCGGGGATCAAGGTCTGTCTCCGTCCCGAACCGGAGCAGGCTCAGTGAGTTGGCCCTTGCCCGGGCTTGAAGCTGGAGTCGAGATACATGCGCGACAGGCTCAGTCGCATCGCGCTCGTCGTTGCGGTGCTGCTCCTCACGGCCTTCGTGGCCGAGCCGTATGTCGCCCGGTTCCTCTACTCGCAGGAGCAGGCTCGTGTCGTCACCGCGCGCGGCGATCTCGCGCCGGCCGAGCGCAGTTCGGTCGAGCTGTTCGAGCGCGCCTCGCCCTCGGTGGTCCACGTCTATGCCGTTTCTCGAGCAGACCGGAACCTGCTCACCGGCGAGGAGGAAGGGAGTGGGCAGCAGACCGGGACCGGTTTCGTTTGGGATGCAGCGGGTCACATCGTCACCAACAACCATGTCGTGCAGAATGCAGGGCCCGTTGCCGTCCGCCTCGCCTCGGGCGAGATCGCTTCGGCGACCATCGTCGGCACGGCACCGAACTATGATCTTGCCGTGCTACGGCTCGGCCGCGTACGCAGCCCTCCGCCGCCCATTGCGATCGGCAGTTCCGGCGACCTGAAGGTCGGGCAAGCCGCCTTCGCCATCGGTAATCCGTTCGGGCTCGACCAGACGTTGACGACGGGGGTGATCAGCGCCCTCCAGCGACGCCTCCCGACCGGCGAGGGCCGCGAACTCGCCGACGTAATCCAGACGGATGCGGCCATCAATCCGGGGAATTCCGGCGGTCCGCTTCTGGATTCGGCTGGTCGCGTGATCGGCGTGAACACGGCGATCTTCTCGCCCTCCGGCGCCTCCGCGGGGATCGGGTTCGCGATCCCGGCCGACGTGGTGAACCGGGTCGTGCCCGAACTCATCCGCAATGGGCGCATGCCGCAGCCTGGCATCGGGATCATCGCGGGCGCGGAAGCCGCCTCGGCCCGGCTTGGGATCGAGGGCATCGTAGTCGTGCGCACCCTCCCCGGCTCGCCGGCCGCGCGCGCTGGTCTGCGTGGCATCGATCCGGTGACGGGCGGCCTCGGGGACGTGATCGTCGGCGTGAACGGCCGCGCCGTTTCGCGGCTTTCGGACTTGCTGAGCGAACTCGGGAAAGCCGGGATCGGCCAGCCCATCGAGATCGAGGTCGTTCGCGGAGGACGGAGAGAGCGCCTGCGTGTGGAGGTCGCCGATCTCGGGCCGGGACGGGGCTGAGCCGCTCGCGTCTTGGCGCACGGCGAACGATTATCCGTTGCGTATCCTGTCCGGAGGACGAGAATGAACGCGGCCCCTGATGGCCAAGCCTTGAACTCCTGACGGGATGAAGCAGCTTCGGATCGGCGCGGGCGCCGGCTATTCCGGCGACAGGATCGAGCCCGCACTCGAGCTGGCCGAGCATGGCGCGCTCGACTACCTGGTGTTCGAATGCCTCGCCGAACGCACGATCGCGTTGGCGCAGCAGGCGCGGCTCGCCGATCCATCATCTGGCTACGACCCGCTGCTCGAAGCGCGCATGCGGGCGGTGCTCCCCGCCTGCCGCGCGCGCGGCACGCGCATTGTCACGAATATGGGCGCGGCGAATCCGGTCGCCGCGGCCGAGAAGATCCGCGAAGTGGCCCGCGAACTGGGTCTGCCGGGGCTGAAGATCGCAGCCGTTCTCGGGGACGACGTGCTCGACGTGGTGCGCGGAAGCGACCTGCCGATCGAGGAGACCGGCGGCAGGATCGCTGATCTCGGCAACAGTATCGTCTCGGCCAATGCCTATCTCGGGGCGGGCCCGATCGCGGACGCGCTGGAGCAAGGCGCGGACATCGTCGTGACCGGCCGGGCTTCCGACCCGGCCCTGTTTCTCGGCCCTTTGATGCACGAGTTCGGCTGGTCGGCGGGCGATCACGATGCGCTCGGCCGCGGCACGCTCGTGGGCCACCTCCTCGAGTGCGCCGGGCAGATCACCGGCGGCTACTTCGCCGACCCCGGCTACAAGGACGTGCCGGACCTCGCGCGGCTCGGGTTCCCGATCGGGGAGGTTTCGGCTGACGGCAGCATCGTCGTGACGAAGGTGGCGGGCTCTGGCGGGCGCGTGACGGCCGCGACCGTGAAGGAGCAGCTCCTGTACGAAATCCTGGACCCAGCCCGGTATCTGCAGCCGGACGTCGTGGCCGACTTTACGGCCGTCACGATCCGGGAGGTCGCGCCGGACCGCATCAAGGTTCAGGGCGGGCGCGGCCACCCACCGACCGGCAAGCTGAAGGTGTCGATCGGAACGGTCGAAGGGCATATCGGCGAGGGGCAGATCTCGTATGCGGGCCCGGGCGCGGAGGCGCGCGGGCGGCTCGCCCTGGACATCGTCCGCGAACGTCTGGAGCTCACGGGCGTGCGCAGGAGCGAGCTTCGGTTCGACCTCATCGGCGTCAACGCGCTGCACGGGGACGCTCTCGCCGGCTCGCGCGAGCCCTACGAAGTGAGGGTCCGGGTGGCGGGTCGCACGGACAGCCTCGCCGAGGCAGTTCGGATCGGGAACGAGGTCGAGACGCTCTACACGAACGGCCCGGCCGGCGGCGGCGGCGTCACGAAGTCGGCCCGGCAGGTGCTCGGTGTCGTGTCGACCCTCATCCCGGCCGAATGGGTCTCGCCCTCCCTTCATGTCGTGGAAGCGTGATGAAGCTTCGCGCGATCGCCCATTCCCGCACCGGCGACAAGGGAAACACGTCGAACATCTCCGTCATCGCGTTCGACGAGCGTGACTACCCGGTGCTCGCCCGGCACGTCACGGCCGAGCGCGTCACGGCGCATCTCGCGGAGATCGTCCGCGGCGAGGTTACACGCTACGAGCTGTCCGGCATCGGTGCGCTCAACTTCGTGCTGCGGGATACACTCGGCGGCGGCGTGACACGCTCGCTCGCGCTCGATCCGCATGGGAAGTCGCTGAGCTCGGCCCTGCTCGATCTCGAGCTGCCGGACCAGGAGCAGGTCTTCGGGCTCCGGCCCACCGAACCGAACCCTAGAAGCTGACTGGAGGAGCGCGTGTTGCGACCAAGGACCTGGATGGCGGCAGCCGTCGCGATCGCCACGGCGGCCATTCCCGCCTTCGGGCAGAACTACCCGAGCCGGCCGGTCAAGTTCGTCGTCCCGTTCGCGGCCGGGAGCGCCACGGATGCCGTGGCCCGCATCATCGGCGACCACGCGTCCAAGACGCTTGGCCAGCCGGTCGTGGTGGAGAATATCGGCGGCGCGAGCGGGGTCGTGGCAGCGCAGAACGTCGCGCGCGCTGACCCGGACGGGCACGCGATCCTGATCACCACCAACACCACGCACGGCGCAAACCAGAGCCTGCTCAAGCGCGTCCCGTACGATGCGGAGAAGGATTTCGAGCCGGTCACGAAGCTCGGGACGATCACCCTCGCGCTGATCGCCAATCCGTCCGTGCCGGCGAAGAACGTCGGGGAGCTCGTGGCGCACGCAAAGGCAAATCCCGGGAAGCTCAGCTTCGGCTCGGGATCGAGCTCGTCCCGGATCGCGGGCGAGATGCTGAAGAGCCGCGCCGGTATCGACATCCTGCACGTGCCGTACCGCTCGAACCCGCAGGCCGTCACCGACCTCCTGTCCGGCAACATCCAGCTCTTCTTCGCCGACATCTCGACGACGCTGCCGCAGGTCAAGGCGGGCGCTGTCACGGGACTCGCGGTGTCGACCGCGAAACGCAGCCCGCTCGCCCCGGACCTGCCGACCATGGCCGAGGCCGGGGTGCCGGGCTACGACCTCGCGGCCTGGTTCGCGGCATTCGCGCCCGCCAAAACGCCTGAGCCGATCGTCGCCCGCTTGCGCGAGGCGCTCGTCTCAGCGGTGACCGACAAGGCAACGAGCGAAAAGCTGCTCACGGCCGGCATCGAGCCCGAGACGAGTTCGTCCGAGGAGCTGCGCGCCTTCGTGCGGAGCGAGATCGCCAAATGGGCGGAGATCGTGAAGGAGGCGGGGATCGAACCGCAATGACCGGCTGATCCCGTCGCCTCCGGACCCGGCGGCGCCCCGGCTAGTGCGCGCTGCCGGAAGCGCGCAGGAGTGACACGGCCCGGTCGAGTTCCCGGTTGAAAGCTTCGGCCGCAGCCTCGACCCAGGCGCTGACGATCTCACGATCGAGGCCGGCATTCGCGAGCGCATCGGCCCGTCCGATCACGCTCGAGATAGCTTCCGCTCCGATCAGTTTGATCTCGTTGTCTGCCAGGCCTGTTTGCATCATGTCGCCCGCAGCCTGCCGGCCTACCTCTGAGCCGAACGCTTCGCCCTGCTCGCGTGCATCGTCGATGTCGGAAGGGAAGCGGTCCGTCATCTCGCGCAGATATGGCTCCGCAGGCACCCTTTCCACTGTACGCGCCTTCCCCTGTACGCGCCCGGCCGACCCGGCGGCTCGCAAAAATCGGCTCAGAACCGAAAGCCGCCTTCCGAGTTGAAGGCGCGACACCCGACGACAGTGGAGACGACGATGCGCCGGACGATGCTCGCCTCAGTTGCGCTTGTGGCCATTCTGGCCGGCCCGAGCTTTGCTCAAACGCAGGCACCTGGCAGCGCCCAGCGCGGCGAGACCGGTGATGCGGGCGCACGGTCGACAACCCAGGAGCGTGTCCGCACGGAGCGTCCTTCTCGTGAGGAGCGCACCGAGCGCTCCGGCGAGCAGCGGAGCGGATCCGAGCGCGCCGAGACCGGTCGGGGAAGTCGCGACGACTCCGACGCAAACCAGACGCAGCGGGCGCAGTCCCGTCCGGACGGCCAGGAGCGCCGGGCTGCGGAGCAGCGGGATGAACGTAGCGGCTCGCGCTCGGAACGGCAGGCCGAGCAGGGCCGCCCGGACAGCTCGTCAGGCCGCGCCGAACAGCCCACCGGTCGCGCTACGGGCGCGCAGCAGCGCAGCACCGAGACGAATTCAGGCGAGCGGAACCAGGGCCGGGATGCCGCCGCCCAGGGAGACGGCGCAACGGACACGAACCGGTCCGCCACAGGCAAGGACACCACCCGCCAGCCCGCAACTGCCGCGCAGCCGACCACGCAATCGGGCGAGCGTGCCGCAACGGCCCCGAGCGGCCAGAAGAACGCCGCCAGCACCGCGCCTGCCACGAATGCCAACCAGCCCGCGGGGACGGCAGCGTCCACCCCGACCGCCGCTACTTCATCGCGTGAGGCCCGGGCTGGAAGCCAGGAAACCCGGATCGACATCACGCCGGAGCGGCGCGAGCGGGTCAGCGAGATCATCACCCGTGAGAGCCGGGAACGCCAGCGCGTTGATTTCTCGATCAGCATCGGGACGAGCGTGCCTCGGCATGTCCGGCTGCGCCAAATTCCGATCGAGATCGTTGAGTTCGCGCCTCGCTATCGCGGCTACGAATATTTCGTCGCCGAGGACGAGTTCGTGATCGTCGAGCCTGGCTCGAACCGGATCGTCACCACCATCAGCCGCGACGGCCGTGTCCAGGGCGGCGGTGACGCGGGCGGAACATCGGTGGCCTCCACCGAAGGAGCCGGCGGAGCACAGAGCGCATCTGCGGACGCGACAGGCTCGCCTGCTCTCTGCCGGATCAACGACGCAGGCGGCGGCGGCCAGGGCGGCAATTCCGGCCTCGCTGTCGCTGTCCGGAGCCACGATGGCCGCTCGACCGACATGATCAGCCTGCCCTCCGGCCGGATCTCGGTCGCGGTCGATCCGTCGGGAGCCTGCACCATCACGGTCGAGCGGTGATCGTGCGACCGGCTGGCAAGCGGCTCTCTCACCCGCCTGGACTGATGGCGCGAGGCGGCGCCCCCGGCTATGAGGCGGGGATGCCGATTCGAGCCGTCATGGCGGCGACCCTGATCGCGGCGGCTGTCGCGGCCCTGGTCTCGGGGCTGAACGCCCCGTCACTGGCCGACCCGATCGTGGCCTACGAACTTAGGCGCTAGATCCCGCTCGCCAGATAGCCGCCGTCCACGTTCAGGATCGTGCCCGTCACGAAGCTGGCCGCCGGCGAAGCAAGGTAGATCGCGGCGCCGACGAGTTCCGTCAGGCCGCCGAAGCGGCCGGCCGGAGTGCGGAAGAGCGCGGCGTCCTTGCGTGCCTGGGGCATGCGCTCCCGGTTGAGCTCCGTCATGAAGAAGCCCGGGGAGATCGCGTTCACCCGGACGCCGTGGCGCGCCCATTCCGCCGCCAGCGAGGTCGTCAGGCCGACGACGCCGTGCTTCGAGATCGCATAGGGGCAGGAGCCCGGCCAGCCGCGGTGGGCGGCGAGCGAGGCGATGTTGATGATCACCCCGCTTCCCTGCTCCACCATGGCGCGCCCGAAGCTCGTGCAAGCGAAGAACACGCTCGTCAGGTTCGTGGAAAGCACCTGTTCGTAGTCGGCGGCCGTGAAGTCGAGCGTCGGCTTGATGATGGTCGTGCCCTGGCAATTCATCAGGATGTCGATGCGGCCGAAATCGGCCATTGCGCGCTGGACCAGGCCTTTCAGCTCGCTCTCCTTCGTGACGTCGACCGCGTAGGACTTGGCGTCGGGCCTCTTCTCCGAGAGGCGCTGGAACGCCGCTGCCAGCTTGTTGGGCCGGCGCGCCGCGATCCCAACCCGCGCACCTGCTTCGGCAAAGCCGTGCGCGGCGGCCTCGCCGATCCCGCTCGAGCCGCCTATGACGAGCGCCGTCATCCCGGCGAGGGACAAGGAAGTCGAACCGACTGGCAGCATCGCAGCCTCCTTCGATTGCGCCGACATCACCGGGCGCCTTTGATCGCCGGGCAGGCGCTCGGATCGCGACCCCCGGCCTCGTCATGCATGCAGTGCCTGACGCCCGGCTCGAAAATGGGACGATCGGCCACCACGCCCGATCGACAGGTCGATGATCGATGCGTCTTCCTGCGCGCTCGGGCTAGCCACCTCATACGGGCTGCGAGGGCGTTTGGGGACCCGGCGATCAGCCCAGGCCCGGCTCGACGAAAGGCTGACCCAGTGACCTCGCCATCGATCGGGTCTTGCGCATAGGATGCGGCCCTTCGCGGCCCCGGAGAGGGCCGGCTCTGGGAGGATGCTTGATGACGTTCAGTTGGTCACGCCGATCGGTGCTGGGGGCGGGTGCAGGCGCGGCGGTCGCGCTCGGCAGCCGGAAGGCCTTCGCGCAGGGCTATCCCGTGCGGCCCATCCGCTGGGTCGTCGGCTATCCGCCGGGCGGAACGACGGACGTGCTGGCCCGTCTCGTTGCGGAGCCGCTCGGAAAGCGACTCGGGCAGCAGGTCTATATCGAGAACCGGCCGGGCGCCGGCAACAATATCGGGACGGAGGCGGTCGTGAACGCCGATCCGGACGGCTACACGATCCTGCTCGTCAACCCGGCTAACGGCATCAACGCCACGCTCTACAAGAAGCTCAACTTCAACTTCGTCGAGGACATCGCCCCCGTCGTTGGGATCACGCGCTCACCGAACATCATGGAGGTCACGCCCTCCCTGCCGGTGAAGACGGTCGCGGAGTTCATCGCCTACTGCAAGGAGAACCCGGGCAAGGTGAACATGGCCTCCTCGGGCCTCGGCACCTCCGTCCACATGTCCGGCGAGCTGTTCAAGTCGATGACCGGGGTCGACATGGTTCACGTGCCCTATCGCGGGGCGGGGCCGGCGCTGATCGACATGCTGTCCGGCCAGGCGCATGTGCTCTTCGACAACCTCCCCTCCTCAATCGAACATGTCCGATCGGGCAAGCTCCGCGCCTTGGCGGTGACAACCCTCGAGCCTTCGCCTGCCCTCCCGGGCGTGCCGACGGTGGCCGAGACGGTCCCCGGCTACGAGGCGGTGGCGTGGTTCGGGATCGGAGCGCCGAAGAAGACGCCGCCGGAGCTGATCGCCCGCCTCAACAAGGAGGTGAACGAGATTCTGCAGGAGCCCGCGATGGTGAAGAAGCTCGCCGATCTCGGCGGCGCGCCTTGGGTGCTCACGCCGGCGCAATTCGGCCAGGCGATCCGGGACGAGACCGCGAAATGGAAGAAGGTCGTCGAGTTCTCCGGCGCAAAGCTCGAGTGAGCTGGGGGCGGTGAGGGCCGCTCCGCCCCGTGCGGGGGCGCACAGCGGCGGAATGCGGCGCGGCTAACCTCGGGGCATGTCACAGGCCATCGCATATCCCCCCGCGAGCGAGGCTCGCCCGTCGCCGGCTGTCCGGGAACCTCGTCCGGCCTGGGATTACGGTCCTCGGCCCTCCGAGATCCGGGCCTGGGCAAGGCGATGCGAGGAGCGCGCGCCGGAAGGCTTCAGCGTCGGGCCGGGGTGGCCGGCCGAGATCGTCGCGGAGGCGCTCCTCCTGCTCGCGGAAAAGCGCGAGCGCCGCCTGAGCCGGCGCTGATCTCGCTCTCGTCAACGGAATAGATCAACGGCGGTGTAACCCCCCTGCGAAATCAGCGGTGGCCCGGCTGCGCGTCGAGGAGATCGCGTACGCGGGCTGCGAGGTCCGCATAGGCGAAGGGCTTCGTAATCAGCTCGACCCCGTGGTCGAGCCGGCCGTGGTGCACGATCGCGTTGCGCGCGTAGCCGGTCGTGAACAGGACCTTCAGGTCCGGCCGGATCGCGCGTGCCCTTTCCGCCAGGACCGCGCCGGTCATCCCACCCGGTAGCACGACGTCGGTGAAAAGCAGGTCGATCCGGCCCTCGCGCTCGAGGAGGCGCAAGGCAGACGCTCCGTCATGCGATTCGAGCACGCGGTACCCGAGTTCCCGCAGGACCTCGACCGAATAGGCGCGAACGTCGTCATCATCCTCGCAGACCAGGATGATCTCGTCGCGCGTGCCCTCCGGCGCCATGGAGGAGGCCGCTTCCTCCTCTTCTGCGGCGGCGCCGATCAGGCGCGGCAAGTAGACCTTCACGGTCGTGCCTTCACCGGGCTCGGAATAGACTTTTACGTGGCCGCCGGACTGCTTGACGAAACCGTAGACCATCGACAGGCCGAGCCCGGTGCCCTTCCCGACTTCCTTGGTCGTGAAGAATGGCTCGAAGGCCCGGGCCACCGTCTCCGGATCCATCCCCTCGCCGGTATCGGAGACGCAGATCACGACATACTGGCCGGTCGCCACCTCTGCATTGTGCGCCACGTACCCGCGGTCGAGATGCGTGTTCGAGGTCTCAATGGTCAGCTTGCCCCCGTCGGGCATCGCATCCCGGGCGTTCACGGCTAGGTTGAGAAGGGCGTTCTCGAGCTGGTTCTGGTCCACCTCGACGCGCCAGACGCCGCTCGCGAGTACGGTCTCGATCTCGATGGTCTCGCCAAGCGTCCGGTGCAGCAGTTCGGACATTCCGGCGACGAGTTTGTTGGGATCCGTCGGCTTCGGGGCCAGCGGTTGGCGCCGGGAGAAGGCGAGCAGCCGCTGCGTCAGGATCGCGGCGCGCTTCGCGCCGGTCATGGCGTTTTCGGCCGCGCGGCGCAGCCGAGGTGAGTCCTCCGGCAGATTCCGCTGCAGGATCTCGAGGTTGCCGGTCACGATCTGCAGAAGATTGTTGAAGTCGTGCGCAACGCCGCCGGTAAGTTGGCCGACGGTCTCCATCTTCTGCGCCTGGCGGAGACTCTCCTCCGCAGCGCGCAGTTCTGCCGTGCGGGCCTCGACGGCAGCTTCGAGGGCGTCGCGCGCGAGCTTCGCGTCCGTGATGTCGACGTTGCAGCCCACATAGCCGAGGAAGTTGCCATCGCCGCCATAGCGGGGCGTGCCCGCACAGCGCAGCCACCGCTCTCGCCTCCTGGTGTCCACCACCCTGACGTCGCGCTCGAAGTCGCGATGCTGCTCGAAAGCCTTCAGGAATGCGGCGAAGAACGCGTCCACGTCCTCGGGATGAACGATGTCGCGCCAACCGTCCTTCAGGATACGCTCGGAGGGCAGTCCGAACTCCGTCTCGTAGCGGCGGTTGGCGAAGCTCACCTTCGCTTCGGCATCGCAGGCCCAGATCAGCGCCGGTGCGCTGTCGGCCATGACGCGGAATCGCGCCTCGCTCTCGCGCAAGGCGGCTTCGGCAAGCTTGAAGTCGTGGATGTCGGTGCAGGTGCCGTACCAGCGCGCGATCCGGCCGGCCTCGTCGCGCACAGGCTGCGCGCGGCCGAGCACCCAGCGGTACTCGCCTGAACGATGCCGCAGGCGGTACTCGATGTGGTAGGGCTCGCCCGTGCCGAGGCAACGTTGCCACACCGCCCAGGCACGCTCCTGGTCGTCAGGGTGGAACAGCCCGTTCCACGCGCCCCCGTCGGTCGACCCTTCGGGCATGCCCGTGTAGTCGTACCAGCGCTGATTGTAGAAATCGTGGTAGCCGTCCGGCCGCGTGGACCAGATCATCTGGTCCACGGAATCGACAATAGCTGTCAGTCGCTCGTCGCTTGCCCGCTGCGCCTCGACCGCGCGGATGCGCTCAGTGACATCCGTGCCCTCGACGAAGATGCCGGTCGTCTTGCCGTTCACGTCCTTGATCGGCTGGTAGACGAAATCGAGCAGCCGCTCCTCCCCGGCCAGGACGATCGGCTGGGCTCGGCCATTGATCGGCTCGCCAGTCTCGCAGACCCGGTCCAGGAGTTCGAAGAAGCCCTGCCCTTCCACTTCCGGCAGGGCTTCCCGGACGGTCTTGCCGATCACGTCGCGGCCGCCGATGAGCTGCTGATAGGAGGCGTTCGTCAGCTCGAAGACGTGGCCCGGCTCGCGCAGCAGAGCCATGAAGCCCGGAGCCTGCTGGAACATGCTGGCGAGCCGCTGGCGCGCGGCCGCGGTCTGCTGCTCGGCCCGGACCCGCTCCGTCGTCTCACTGACGATGCAGAGAACGCCCCCGACCGAGCCGTCCTCGAGCGGGACCGGCGAATAGGAGATGTCGAAGAACACCTCCTCCCCGTAGCCGTGCCGCTCGATGTAGAAGCGGCGGTCCTTGGCAGAGACAGTTTCGCCGGTATCCCGCACCTTGCGCAGAAGCGGCTCCAGGTCGTCCCAGAGCTCCGTCCAGTTCTCACGCGCCGGACGGCCAAGCGCGCGCGGATGTTTCTCGCCGATGGTGGGGGCATAGGCGTCGTTGTAGAGAGCAACGTATTCCGGGCCCCAGAACAGGACGATCTGCGCCTGCGCCGGGAGGATGAGGCTGACCGCGCCCCGCAAGGCCGCGGGCCAGGCGGCTAGAGGGCCTACCGGAGATGCAGACCAGGCGTGCTTGGCGATCAGATCGCCCATCTTGCCGCCGCCCGTGAACGCCGGCGCGACGTGACCGGCCGCGTGTCGCGGCGGCAGAACAGACATGCGGCCTCGTCCGATGGAATGCGCTTCGATGGCGGGAGACCGCGCCTTCTATCGGGAAGATGGTGGGACCGGAAGCCGGCGCAATGCCGGGGTGGGTCACGTGAGAGAGAGCGGCGGGGCCCTTCCGTTCAGCTGCGCTTATCGGCGAGCGCACCCGTAACGAGGGACTCGATGGTTGGTCCCTCCGGCCCATGTTCAGCCAGCGACGGCTCGCTATCCAGCCCGTAGGCGTCCTCGCGGAAATGAACCGTGCCGTCCGGGGTCGCGTAGCCTGTGAGATAAGTCCAGATCACGGGGATCTGCTTCGTCAGCTTCACGTCAATGCGCTGGCCGGACGAGATCGCGGCCGCGATCTCCGGCTGCCCCCAGCTCGAGCCGGGGCCGTTCGGCCCCGCCTGGCCCTCGAGCACCCATTGCGCGAGTTCGCGCACCCCCGAGACCCGGACGCAGCCGGACGACAAATTGCGGCTGTTCCGCGCGAAGAGCTTCTTCGACGGGGTGTCGTGCATGTAGACGGCGAGCTTGTTCGGCATGTCGATGCGGACCTCGCCGAGCGAGTTGTCCATGCCGGGATCCTGCCGGAGCGTGTAGTTGGCCGCCTTGTCGGTCGACCAGTCGATCGTGGCGGGGTCGATCTCGGCGCCCTGCCCGTCCAGGATGCGGATCTTCATCTTGGCGAGGTAGCCCGGATCCTTCCGCATATGCGGGATGATGTCCTTCTTGATGAGGGACACCGGCACGGTCCAGGTCGGGTTGAAGTTCACGTTCTGGATGCGCGCCGCGATGGTCGGCGACGGCCGGTCGGCCTTGCCGACCACTGCGACATATCGCTTGGCGACCAGGCCGCCCTGCACGGCTTCCACCGTTGCGGCCGGGATGTTCACGGCGACGTAGCGCTCGCCGAAGGCGAACTTGGAGCCCAACAGCCGGTTGGCGGAAGCCTGAAGCTGCCGGATGCGGGTGAGGACGGGAACGTTGAGCTCCTGCAGCGTGCGCGGGCCTACCGTTCCGAGATCGGGCAACCCATGCCGATCCTGGAAACGGCGGATCGCGGCCTGGACGGGCTCGTCCAGCGCGTCGCCGCCGGCGAGGTCGGCCGACAGGTCGCCCGAGGCGATGAGCCGGGCGCGCAAAGCCGCGATATGCGGGCCCTTCTCTCCCGGCTTCGCCCGCGTGATCTCGTTCGGAACCGTCGCCCAGCCGCCTGCCTCCGCAATGGCCCGATAGCGCTCGACGGCGTTCATGGTGGCGACGAAGGTACCGGGCCCAAGGGTCGGCCGGGGATCGGCCGAGAGCTTCACCGGCTCCGGAATGGACGCCGCCTGGGCGGGCTTGGAGGCGCTTGCGGGAGCAGCGCCGACGGGAGCTTGCGTGGCCGGCAGCGTCGGCGCGGGTGCGGCAGGAGCCGCGGCCTGGGCCGGCTGAACCGGGGACGCTTCTTGCGCCAGCTTGGCGGAAACCGGGCGCGGGGCAGGACCCGGTGCGGGTTCGGCCATCGCCGTCGCCGCAAGCCCTGCAAGGCCGCACGCCAAACCTACCGATCCGCTCCGCAACATGGCTCGGTCCCTACGCAACACGGGCCGGAGCATGGTTGACGAAGGTTGAAGAAGTCTGACCCGAAGCGACAGATCCTGCTGGCGCTAGAGCACGACGATGCCCGCGTGCTTCGCCTTGTTCTCCGGTTCGACATGGATCGTGACGAGCGCGTCCGGGATCTCCGTCTTCAGCGCTCGCTCGATCGCATCGCAGATGTCGTGCGCGTCCGAGACAGGCAGGTGCCCCGGGACGACGAGGTGGAAATCCACGAAGGTCATCCGGCCAGCGTGGCGCGTCCGGAGGTCATGCGCCTCGATCGCGCCGTCCGCATTGGCCGAGATGAGGTCGCGGATGCGCGACAGCGTCTCGGGCGGGGCCGCCTCATCCATGAGGCCCCCGACGGATTCGCGCATTACCTGCCAGCCCGACCACAGGATGTTCACCGCCACGAGCGCCGCGAGCGCCGGATCGAGGATGGGCAGATCGAAAGCCCATGCAGCCAGAAGTCCGATGAGCACACCTGCCGAGGTGAGAACATCAGTGAACAGGTGCTTGCCATCTGCCACGAGCGCCTGCGACCGCAGGCGCCTGCCCTCCCGGATCAGGACCCAGGACCAGAGCGCGTTCACGACCCCTGCCGCCCCGTTGATCGCGAGGCCGAGCGCCGGGGCGTCGAGGCGGCGCGGAGCGAAGATGCCCCCCCAGGCTTCGCGCAGGATCAGGAGGGCGGCGACGATGATGAGCGCGCCCTCGAGAACGGCGGAGAAATATTCCGCCTTGGTGTGCCCGTAAGGGTGCTCGGCATCGGCGGGCTGCGCGGCGACGCGGATCGCGTACAGCGCGACGGCCGCCGTTACGACATTGATGACGCTCTCCAGGGCGTCGGAGAACAGCGCGATGCTGCCCGTCAGCGCGTAGGCCAGCCCTTTCAGGCCGAGAACGAGAAGCGCGACCCCGATCGAGGCCGCGGCGAGCTTTTGCCGTTTGTCCATCCGCGGGCTCTGGAGATCAGTCGCGTTTCCCGACCCGTTAGCACCGGAGGGCGGCGATTTGCAGACCGGCAGGCACGTGCGGGCCTGTTTACGCCCAACAATGCGCGCTTGAGCTTGGGCGTTCGGGGGACCAAAGCCAGCGCATGGCCGCCTGGATCAACGCGTTTTTTCCCACCTTCGCCCTGATCGGGCTGGGACTACTGCTGCGCTGGCGGTTGCTCACGGACCAGGCGGTCTGGGCGGGGATGGATCGGCTGACCTTCTTCGTGCTCCTGCCGTCGCTTCTCGCTTTCTCGATCTCGACTGTGGACCTCGCCCAACTGCCCCTGGGGGCCATGGGGGCGGCGATCTGGATCACGCTCGCTCTGGGCACCCTGTCGGCGCTGATCCTGTCGCGGCTCCTCGGCCACAACCGGGCCGCGATGACATCGGTGGTTCAGGGAGGCATCCGCTTCAACAACTACGTCGCGCTCGCCATCTCGGCGGGGCTCTACGGCAACGAAGGCTTGGCTTTCGGCGGAGTAGCAGCCGGGCTGATCGTTCCTTGCGTGCAGGTGATCCTGACGCTCGTGTTCGTACTAAGCGACGGCGGCCGGCTGCGGCCCCTGCTGTTGCTGCGCCAGATCGCCCTGAACCCCCTGCTTCTCGGCTGTCTAGCCGGCTTCGCGTTTGCGGCTTTCGGCGGAATGCCTGCCGGCGTGGCCCCGTTCGCCCGGTCACTTGGACAGGCGGCCCTGGCACTCGGCCTTATGTCGGTTGGCGGCGGGCTGGTCCTTGGGGCACTACGGGAAGCACCCGTCACGCAGATGCTCGTCGCCCTCCAGAAGCTTCTCCTCGTGCCCGTCGTAACGCTCGGCCTGGCTCGCCTTTTCGGGCTCGATCCACGCCTCGCCGCCATCGCCACTCTCACGATGGCTATGCCAACAGCGTCAACGGCCTATGTGATGGCGCGGGTCATGGGCGGCGATGCCCGGCTCATGGCGGCCATGATCACGCTGCAGCACCTCGCCTCGATCGCGACCCTGCCGCTCTGGGCGCTGCTACTCGCGCGGTGAGCCGCGCTATTTCTTGGCCGCTTCCTTGACGGCGTGCTCCAGCTTGTCGCCCTGCCGCTTCGGGCTGTCGCCACTCGCCGCGAGGCTCTCCTTCGGCAGCGCAGGCTCCGTTCCGGTCTTCAGCTTGTCGCCGTGGCGCTTGGGTGAATCCGCGCCGCCGCTCCTGTTTTCCGCCATCTGCCTCTCCGTTGCTCCAGTCCAACACCGGACAGGGGCCAAGGTTTCGAGGTCACGGGCCGGGTTCGGACGCAGTGTGGCAAGGGACCGCAACGGAGAAGGGAGGGACGGGCTTGGATTCCCAAAAGGCGAGTGCTAAGTAACTGAAATCACACGTTGTTTTGAATCTTTCCAAACTGCGAAAATCCACGTGATCGTTTGCTCCTGCAACGTCCTCTCCGATGGCGACGTGAAGGCCTGTCTCGGCCCTGGTCCCGGCTGCCCGCGGACTCCGGCCCAGGTTTATACCTGCCTTGGCTGCAGCCCCGATTGCGGGCGTTGTGCCCGGACGATCCGCTCGATCATGGACGCGGCTCTCAAGGGAGCCGAGGAGGCGTGCGGCGCGTGTCCGCTCTCCTGCGCCGCTGACCACGACCATGTGCGGCCTGACCATGGGCACCATCGGGAGCATGCGACGGCCCCCGCTGCGCCGCTTTGAAATCATTCTAAACTAGGCTGGACAAGCCGCCACGATCTGCCTAGACCGCTTACCCGGCATTCAAGGGTAAGAGGATCCGATGAAGGGCGACCCCAAGGTCATCGACTATCTGAATCGCGGGCTCCGCAGCGAGCTCACCGCGGTCAGCCAGTACTGGCTCCACTACCGGCTCCTGGACGATTGGGGCTATAAGGAGCTCGCGAAGAAGTGGCGCAAGGAATCCATCGAGGAGATGGAGCACGCCGACCGCTTCGTGACGCGCATCATCTTCCTCGAGGGCTTCCCGAACCTGCAGGTGCTCGACCCGCTACGCATCGGGCAGACCATCAAGGAGATCCTGGACTGCGACCTTGCGGCCGAGGTGGAGGCCCGGGCGCTGTACCTTGAGGCGGCGAAGTACTGCGACAGCGTCAATGACCGCGTATCCAAGATCCTGTTCGAGGAGCTCGCCGCCGACGAGGAAGGCCATATCGACTTCCTCGAGACGCAGCAGAATCTCGTGGAGCAGCTGGGTCTCCAGCTCTACGCGCAGAGGCATGTCGGCCATATCGACGACGGCGACGCGTCAGGCAGCCCGGGCCTCGAGGGCTGACCTTCTCGGGGGCGGCTGTGCGTCCCCTTCCCTGCCGTAGGTGCGGGTCAGGGCAGCCGCAGGCGAGCCTCGACGAGGTTGGCCTCGCTTGATGCCGAGAACGTGAAGCCGAGTTCCCGGCACAGCGCGATCATGTTCACGTTCTCGCGCAGGATCAGGCCCATCACCGACCTGATCCCGAGATCCCTCGCCCCCTCCATGATCAGGTCCATGAGGGCGTGGCCGATCCCGAGCCCCTTCAGGTCGGACCGGACGAGCACCGCGTACTCGCCCTCCTCCGCCGAGATGCGGTGAATGCGGCCGACCCCGAGCAGTCGTCCGCTGCCGGGCTCGATCGCCGCGTAGGCCCGGGCTTCATGGCGGTCGAAATGCGTGAGCCGGAAGATCTGATTTTGCGGGATCTCGCGAAGGGCGACCAGGAACCGAAGTCGGCGATCCTCGTCCGTCACATGGGCGTCGAAGTCGGGATAGAGTTCGTCGTCCTCGGACCGCAACGGGCGAAGGACGATCTCGCGCTCGTCCGCCAGCACGAGCCTGCGTGCCTGCGGATCGTCGTCCCCTCGGATCTGGGCGGCCTGGGTCACGGGCCAGGAAGCTAGGCGAGATTCGTCGCAGCCCCAAATGCCCGCCGGTCAGGAACGGAGGCGCGCTACTCTTCGGCGAGGACGCGAGCCGGCGGGAACAACACCTCGACGAGAGTCCCCTGCCCGCGCCGGCTCGATATGGAGAAGACGCCGCGGTTCGCCTCGACAAGCGCCTTGGATAGCGGCAGCCCGAGCCCGGTGCCATCCTCGCGGCGCACGATCGAGACCTGCCGGAAGGGCTCCAGCGCCTCCTCGAGCTCCTTCCCGGTCATGCCAATTCCCGTGTCGCGCACGCGGAACACGATTTCGCCCTGGTCGGTGCGGCTCGTCGAGACGATCACCTGCCCGCCGGCCCCGGTGAAACGAACGGCGTTCGAGACGAGATTGAGCGTGATCTGCCGGATCGAGCGCTCGTCCGCGACAAGGCGCGGAAGGCCGGAGGCGAAGCTCGTGCGGACCACGATCCGCTCGCGCGATGCAGCCGGCTGCATCATGGCCACGCTCTGGGCTACGATGTCGTTCAGGTCGAGGCTGGTGAAAACGAGTTCGCTCCGACCGGAGGTCACCTTCGCGAGATCGAGAAGGTCGTTCACTAGGCTGACGACGTGCCCGCCCGAGTGGTGGATGTCCCGGAGATAGTGCTTGTAGCGCTCGTTTCCGATCGCCCCGAAGCGCTCCTCCAGCATGATCTCGGCAAAGCCGATGATTGCGTTGAGCGGGGTGCGAATTTCGTGACTTACCCGCGCCAGGAACTCCGTCTGCCGCGCCGCGGCCTCCTCTGCCTGGCGACGGGCATTCGTGAGCTCTGACTCGGCGCGGCGGGCACCGGAAACATCGCGGAAGACGATCGCCAGGGAGGAGCCGAGCGCCGTCTCGACCCGGCCCGCCCGCGCGACGAGTGGGACCGGATCTCCGATCCGCGGCCGCCCGAAGACCTCTACCTGCCGCTCGTCCGGGCCCGCCCTGCCGCCCCGCGCGACATCGACGAGATCGATCGCGGTCCGGTGGCTCTCGAGGGCGATAAGCGTCGTGAAACCCTCGCCCGCCACCTCGTTCTCGCCGTAGCCGAAGATCCGCTCGGCCGCGCCATTGATCGATAGGATGCGGCCTGCCCCGTCGATCGTGACGACTGCGATTCCGGCGAGGTCGAGGGTACCGGCGAGTTCCTGGACGCGGGCATCGCGCCGGGCGATCTCGAGTTCGAAGGAGCGGGCGAGTTCGCCTCCCCCGTCCTGCGACAGCGGCCGGATGACGAGGAGCGATGCCGGCGCGTCGCCCCATTCGACCGTTGTGAGTCGCACCTCGACCGAGAGGCTCGCGCCGGTCTTCGCAACGAGGGCCATCGCGCCGCCCCGGCGCGTATCGAGCCGGCCGGCGAAGAGCCGCGACACACCCCGAAGCTCGCTGAGGTCGGAATAGCCAAGGAGGTCCAGCACGGCGCGATTGGCAAAGAGCGGCGTCTCACCCCGCAGCACCACGATGCCGACCGGAAGGCGTTCGAGGATGCGGATCGGGTCGGGCTCACGCGGCCGAGCCGCGGAGATCGACACGATCTCGGCCGGACCGCGGGACGCGGCCTGGTCCTGCGCCTCGTCCGTTTCGAGCCGCGCCCCCAGCGCCCGAGCGATCTCGCGCAGGGCACCACGCTCCGCGACGGAGAGAATGGGCTTTTCGTCACCGGGCTCGCCAATGGGCTCCGCGCGAGCAGGTTGCGCTCGATCGGGATCAGGCAGGGCCCGGAGCGGCACGCTGCGTGTTCCTCCGAGCTGCGCGCCGACCCTCGCCTGGAGCGGTTCGAACGCCAGGTCCGCTGCCTCCGCATGCTCCCGAAGCTCATCCGGAATGGGGAGAGATGCCGGCTCGCGCGCGGCCTCCGGCTCGCTCGCGGGTGGCTCATCCGGCGGGGGCGAGGCTTTCGCCAGCAGGACCGGACTGTCCGGGGCCGGCCGGATCTCGTCGGCGCGGCAGAGGCCGAAGCCGCGAAAGCCCTCGAACTCGTGGCCACGGCCGAAGACCGGCATCCCGCCCAGGTCCACGGGCACCACATAGGACGTGTCGGCCACGCGCCAGAGAACCGTCTCGTCGCTCCAGGTCGTGCGGCGTGCGAGGTCCTCCGCGATCCGGCCCTGCGCGTCGACGACCCAGCGCTCCAGGATGTCGGCCCATGTCAGGCCTATGACCGCGGCATTCTCAGGCCCGACCACCTCGCCGAGCGGCGAGGACATCGATGCGAACCGGCCCTCCCGGTCGATGCTCCAGATGAAGCGGCGCCGGCCGTGCCGCCGCACACGTTCCACGAAGGGTGCCGGATGCTGCTGCTCGTCGCCGGTGCCCGCGGCGTGCGCCTCCTCGCCTCCTATGTGAGCGGGCGGCGCACCCGAAAACACCGTCAGGAGCACGTCGGCCCCGTCGACCTGAATAAGACGGCAGGCGAGTTCGGCAGGAGCTTCAGCTGTGTCGGAAGAAAAGCGCAGTCGCTCAACGCGCATCCCGGCGCGGGGCGCGAGGCCGCCAGCCAAGGCGGCGAGCCGCTCGCGGCCGGGGAAGCCCGCCGTGACGCGTCCCTCGGAATCCGCAACGCGCTGCGCAAAGTCCTGCGCCGCGGGGGAGGCCCACAGCACCCTGCCCGCCTGAGCGTCCCAGGCGAGGGCAGCCGAATCCTCGCCGAGGCGCCCGGCCAGGGCCGGGTCGCTCAACAGCGCCGCGACTGCTGCCTCGATCCCCTTCGTCACGATTCCGCTCAAGCAACTCTGCCGACGTCACGACAAAGCAAATCGGGGGACCGAAAGCGAGCCTCGCCCGGTTGCGGACCCATTTACTTCGGGGCAACGTTAACGGCCGAGCGGCGCATTGTCTTTTTGCGCTGCACAATCTAAGTTGCGGCGCATAAACTCAATGGAGGATCGCATGGCCATGAACCAGGGCATGAAGTACGAAATCCCCACCGAAATGAGGGATTTCGCCGAGAAGAGCGTCGACCAGGCCCGCAAGGCGTTCGACGGCTTCCTGAATGCGGCCCAGAAGGCAATGGAATCCTTCGAAGGCTCGACGAATTCCATGCAGTCGAGCGCGACGGACGCGACCCGCCGTACGCTCAGCTTCGCCGAGCAGAACATCGCGGCCGCTTTCGACCATGCGCAGAAGCTCGTCCGCGCCAAGGACCTGCAGGAGGCCTTCCAGTTGCAGTCGGATTTCGCGAAGGCGCAGTTCGCCGCCATTCAGGGCCAGATGAAGGAGCTCGGCGAGATCGCCTCCTCGGCCGCTCGCACGGCCTCCAGCCACGCCGCAAACGCCGCCTCGCAAGCTGCTGCGACGGCCCGCAACGCCGCGGACCAGGCAAATGCGGCCATGAACCCCAACCGCGACCAGAACCAGGGCTGAGCCCTCGCTGAAGAAGAGGCGAGCCCGAAACCCGCGCCCGCCTCTTCTCTCGCTGATCGATCCAGGTTGAGCCTTCTGCCGGCCTGAGACCCGCCCCTGGGGCGCCCTTGCGGGCAATTGTTTTAGGCTTAAAGTATCTTCCGGCTCGTTCGACGGAGGCGGGAGCATGAAGATCGCGGTCGTGGGCGGCGGGCCCGCCGGGCTCTATTTCGCCATCCTGCTGAAGAAGGCGCGGCCGGCGACCGCCATCACCGTGTTCGAGCGCAACCGGGCCGACGATACGTTCGGCTTCGGGGTCGTCTTCTCCGACGCCACCCTCGACACGTTCGAGCGCTACGACCTCCCGAGCTACGAGCGGATCACGCGCGAATTCGCCTACTGGGACGACATCGCGATCCATTTCAAAGGCACCGTGCACCGGGTCGGCGGCAACGGATTCTGCGGTTGCTCGCGGCGCACGCTGCTCCTCATCCTGCAGGACCGCGCGAAGGCGCTGGGCGTCGAGATCAACTACGCCACCGAGATCCGGGATGATGGCGATCTCGCCGGCTACGACCTGATCGTCGCGGCCGACGGGATCAACAGCCTCTTCCGTCAGAAATACATCGAGCACTTCCAGCCGGAGACGGACCTCCGGCCGAACAAGTTCACCTGGATGGGCTCGACCCGCCCGCTCGACGCTTTCACGTTCCTCTTCGAGGAGACGGAGTGGGGTCCCTTTATCGCCCACGCCTATCAGTACGAGCCCGGGCGCTCGACCTGGATCTTCGAGACAGACCCCGACACTTTCGTCCGCGCCGGGCTCGACCAGAAGGACGAGGCGCAATCCGCCGCCTTCTTCGAGGAACTCTTCGGCTCGTTTCTCCAGGGCCACCCGGTCCTGACAAATCGCTCGCTATGGCGCTCATTCCCGATGATCCGGTCGAAGCGCTGGGTGAAAGACAACATCGTGCTCATGGGCGACGCGAAGGCAACGGCCCATTTCTCCATCGGGTCAGGCACCAAGCTCGCCATGGAGGACGCAATCGCGCTCTACGAGGCGATGATGGCGAATGGAGATATCACCTCCGCGCTTGCGGCCTACGAGACCGGCCGGCGCGAGGAGGTCGAGAAGACCCAGCACGCGGCTGACGTGTCGCTCGTCTGGTTCGAGCATGTCGACCGCTTCTGGGATTTCGACCCGGTCCAGTTCGCATTCGGCGTGATGACCCGCTCGAAGGCGATCACCTACGACAACCTGCGCCTGAGGGCTCCCGAGTTCGTCGACAAGGTCGACCGCACTTTCGCGGAGGGCGTCCGCCGCGCCGGCTTCGATGTGAATGTCGAGAAGCCGGTCGTGCCGATGTTCCAGCCCTTCCGCCTTCGCGAGATGCGGATCGAGAACCGGGCCGTACTCTCGCCCATGTGCATGTACTCCGCCAAGGAGGGCGTGCCGGGCGATTGGCACCTCGTCCATTATGGCTCGCGCGCCATGGGGGGCTGCGGGCTGATGTTCACCGAGATGACCTGCGTGGGGCGCGACGCACGGATCACGCCGGGCTGCACGGGTTTGTGGAACGACGAGCAGGAGGCCGCCTGGACAAGGATCGTCGATTTCGTCCACGCGAACTCGGCCGCAAAGATCTGCCTCCAACTCGGCCATGCCGGCCGCAAGGGCGCCACGAAGCTCATGTGGGAGGGTATGGATCGCCCGCTCGCTGAAGGCGGTTGGGAGGTCCTCTCGGCCTCGCCCGTGCCGTACTATCCGGACAGCCAGGTCCCGCGCGAGATGACCCGCGCCGACATGGAGCGAGTGAAGACCGAGTTCGTCCAGGCGGTCCAACGCGGCGAGCGCGCCGGCTTCGACATGGTCGAGATGCACGCCGCCCACGGCTACCTGCTCGCGAGCTTCCTCTCGCCGCTGACCAACCGGCGCACCGACGAATACGGCGGCTCGCTCGAGAACCGCATCCGCTTCCCGCTGGAGGTCTTCGAGGCCATGCGGGAAGTCTGGCCGGCGCACAAACCGATGTCGGTGCGGCTCTCCGCAACTGACTGGGCGGAGGGCGGGCTGACCCCGGAGGATTCGGTCGAGATCGCCCGCGCCTTCGCGCAGGCGGGCGTCGATCTCGTCGACGTCTCAACCGGGCAGACGGTCCGGGAAGCCCGGCCACTCTACGGGCGCATGTTCCAGACGCCCTTCTCCGACCAGATCCGGAACGAGGCGAAGGTCGCGACCATGTGCGTCGGCAACATCACGACGCCGGACCAGGTGAACACGATCCTGGCGGCCGGCCGCGCCGACCTCGTGGCGCTCGGCCGGCCTCACCTGGTCGACCCGAGCTTCACGCTCAAGGCGGCCGCCTGGTACGGCGCGGAGGCCATCCACTGCCCGCCGCAATATGCCCCTGGCAAGGATCAGATCTTCAGGAATAGCGTGCGCGACCGCGCGGACCTCGATGATCTCAAGATCCGCGGGAAGCCCAAAACCCGCGCGGAACTCGCCATGGGCCGGAACGCGCCGCTCGCGGCTGAGTGAGGCGGCCAGCATGAAGGCCATCATCGCCGGCGGCGGAATCGGAGGGCTGACGGCCGCCCTTATGCTGCATGCCCGCGGCATCGAAGCCGAGGTCTACGAGCAGGCCGAGGAGATTCGTGAGCTCGGCGTCGGCATCAACACCCTGCCGCAAGCGATTGCGGAACTGGCCGAACTGGGCCTTCTCGAACGCCTGGACCGTGTCGCGATCCGCACGCACGAGCTCTTCTACCTGAGCCGCCACGGCCAGGAGGTCTGGCGCGAGACGCGCGGCATGCATGCCGGGCACCCGGTGCCGCAATTCTCCATCCATCGCGGCCGGCTCCAGGCAGTGATCAAGGAGGCCGTGCTTGAGCGTCTCGGGCCCGACGCGATCCGGACCGGCTGCCGTCTCGGGGCATGGGAGGAGGACGAGAGTGGGATCACCGCCCGGCTCTACGACCGGACTGGGGCCGAGGTCGCATCGGCCCGCGGCGATGTCCTGATCGGGGCTGACGGGATCCATTCCTTCGTGCGCAGCACGCTCTTCCCCCATGAGGGCCCGCCGCGCTGGAACGGGCTGCTCCTGTGGCGGGGAGCGCGAGACTGGCCCGTCTTCCTGGACGGAGAGTCGATGGTCGTGGCTGGAGGACTCGAAGCGAAGCTTGTCGTGTATCCGATCGCGGAGGGGACAAGTCCCGAGACCCGCCTGACCAACTGGGCCGTGATCGGCCGCGTCGGCCAGCCGAACACCGCGCCGCCCAGGCGCGAGGACTGGTCACGGATCGGGCGGTTCGAAGAGCTGGAGCCGCATGTCTCGGGGTTTCGGGTCGATCAGGTCGATTTCCTGCGGCTCATGCGCGAGAGCCCGGCCATTTTCGAATACCCAATGTGCGACCGCGACCCCCTGCCCTTCTGGACTCGCGGACGGGCCACCCTTCTCGGCGACGCCGCGCACCCGATGTACCCGGTCGGCTCGAACGGGGCGTCGCAGGCAATCCTGGACGGGCGAGCGCTTGCCGATGCACTCGCCCGGGCCGAGCATCCGCGGCAGGGCCTTGCCGAGTACGAGCGCGAGCGCCTGCCAAAGACGGCCGCCATCGTGCTCGGAAACCGCCAGGGCGGGCCGGAGGGCGTCATCGACGCGGTCGAGCGGCTCGCACCCGACGGATTCGAGGACCTTGAGGCGGTGCTGCCCTTCGCGGAACGGCAGGCCATCGTTCAGGGTCGGGCTGGCGCCGCCGCGCTGAAGCGATGACGGAAGGCTTGGTTCGGCGGCAGGGTCGGTTGCCGTCCTGGCGACCGCCCCTTGTCCTAGCGCCCCGGCACTGTAAGGAGCAGAGGACCGTTCCGGGTCGCCACGACGGTGTGCTCGTACTGCACCGTGAGGGCCCTCGGCTGGCTGTAGAGCGTCCAGGGATCGCCCTCGCTACCCTCGGCCAACTCGGCGCCGAGCGACAGGAAGGGCTCGACGGTAAACACAAGCCCCTCTTCCATCACCCTCCGCTCGGACGGATCCGGCCACGTCGCGAGTTCTGTTGGCTCCTCGTGCAGCGACGCGCCCACGCCGTGGCTCGCGAGATTGCGCACCAGGGTGTAGCCGTTCTGACGCGCAAAGGCGCCGATCGCCCGTCCGATGCCAGAGAGGGGCTTACCCGAACCGACTTGGCGCAACCCCGTCCACATGGCCCGACGACCATCCCTGCAGAGCCGCTCGACCGCGCGGGTCACAGGCGGCACGGCGAAGGATGCACCGGTATCGGCAAAGAAGCCGCCCTTCTCGGCGGAGACGTCGATGTTGACTAGGTCACCGGGCTTGATCCGGCGAGCGCCCGGAATGCCGTGGGCGATCTCCTCGTTCACGCTGATGCAGGTGGCCCCGGGGAAATCGTAGACCATCTGAGGGGCGGGGCGAGCGCCGGCTGCCTCCATGAACATCCGCCCGACATGGTCAAGTTCGAGCGTGGTGATCCCGGGCTCTATGGCCTTGCCCATTGCCTCAAGCGCTTCGGCGACGATGCGGCCGATCTGCTTCAGGCCGTCCAGGTCCCCGTCGCTCGATACTGTCACGCCACCGTCCTTTCGCGTCGCCGACGGGCCCACCGGCAGGCGTCAATCGCCGGGCGGCTCAGCCCGGGCGCAGGTCCGGGCTACCGGCCCGGGTTGAACCCGCCATAGCCCTGAATTGGCGGGGGCGGCGCGGAGGGCTGGTTCGTCGGGAAGAAGCGGCGACTCGGCGCCTGGGCCGGGCGAACCTCGCGGCCCTGCGGCTCGGCGACGTCGATCTGGCCCGAAGCATTCGTCCGGCGCGTTTCCCGTACCGCCTCACCACGGCGGCCGCGGCCCTCGCGTTCCGGCCGGGAGGCGACGACGGGAGCGTCCTCACCCTCCTTCTGCTCGGCGATCACGGCCGTACCGCCCTTACAGTCGGTCAGCCACACGTCATAGACGGCATGCTCGATGCCGTGCAGGCCGGGGCTCGCTGCGAACATCCAGCCCGTGAAGATGCGCCGGTAGGTGTTCTCGAGCGTGACCTCGTCGACCTCTATGAAGGCGTCGGTCAGGGGGCTCTCGGTCGGCGGCCGCGAATAGCAGACGCGGGGCGTGATCTGGAGCGCCCCGAACTGCACCGTCTCGTCGACTGAGACCTCGAACGAGATGATCCGGCCGGTGATCTTGTCGAGGCCGTTGAAGACGGCCGTCGGGTTCTTGATTTTGTCGGCAGACGCTGGCGCCGCCGCGAAAGCCCCGACCAACGCGGCCAAGCCCGCCGTCGCGATTCTGATGTGCCGCATCGAAAAGCCGGTTCAGCCCTGCCGCTTGATCTCGATTTCGAGGAACGCGAAGGGCTTCCCCGACCCGTTCACCACGTTGTGTTCCACGCCCTCGGGACGAAAGTAAGGCTTCGCGAAGCCAAGCGGCGCCTCCCGCACGACGTCCCCGGGCTCCTCCAGGATCAGCTTCCCGTCATCGAGCGGCACGACGACATAGTCATGCCCGTGCCGGTGCCAGCCCGTCTCAGCACCGTCCGCGAAGCTCCACTTCGTGACGACGACCTGGTCGTTGTCGACCATCACCTCGGGAACGGCTTTTTCGCGCGTCATGCCTCTATCCTGCGTGTGGCTGGCGCATGCCGGCCCCGTGCGTGCCCGGATGTGCCTCGGGCCGGGGCACGTCGCGGCCGTCCGGCGACTTGCCGTCGGCATCGTGCCCGCTCGGCGTCCAGCCGTCCGGGGACCACGCGACGTAATCTCCTGTCGCGGAGGGGCGCTCGCCCGCCGCTCGGGTCGAACCCTGGGGCTTGTACGCGCCGGGCGAGCCGGTCGAGTTCGGCACGTAGGGCTTCTCCCATTCCCGCGTGACCCAGCCCTGCTCGGTTGGCGGGATATCGTGCGTATGGGCGAGCCAGCCGCGCCAGCCGGGAGGCACCTTCGTCGCCTCGACCTCGCCATTGTAGATCACCCAGCGCCGCTCCGGCCCGATCGAGGGATCGATCGCGTGACCGACGGCGCGGTAATAGGAGTTGCCGAACTGGTCGGTCCCGACGAACTGGCCCTTCCGGCGGGTATAAAGCCAGGTGCCCCAGGTCTGGCCGTTCCACCAGGTCAGGGAACGGATCAAGAAATCTTTGAAGGTCATGAGCCGGGTCGCGGTTTCGCGACATATGACGCCGTGGTGCTGCCCTGTCCAGGGAATCGGGGAAGGCGGCGCCGCGGCTGACCTCTCACCTGTTGAGGTGTTCTGCAGCCTGCCGAGTCGCCGCGGCCGCTACGGTCAACCAACTCCTGCAGACCGTCCCCAACCCTACTGGTAGTGCCCCACCCGGCCCCGGCAAGCCGCTTGTCCACAAGCCTCCAGCCGCCGAAAGCCGGGAATCTCAATCCGTTAGGGTTTTGTTAACAGCCGGAACAATCACTATATATCGTGGGTTGGCTCCGCTGATGGGCCCTAGATTTGGGGCTGAGTGTCATGTTTGCAACTTGTCGCTTCCGGCCGACTCGCGCTAGCTCAGGACCGTCTCGGAGCGGCCCAAGGCTGGCGGCGGGGCAACCTTCAGTCTTCTCGTCGCGGACGACACGATCCCGGCAACCTGCCGGGGATCGCGGGACCGTGCGCGCCGGCTGAAGGCTCTGAGCGGGGCAGTCTCACGTTGCCGGCCCGAGCGGACCGGACGTGTTCAGGGGACAAAGATGCGGATCGAGCGGCGACACACGACAGCCAACACCTCGCCTTATGCGGCGATCCCGTTCCGAAAGACGGTGAGCGAGATCAAGAACCCGGATGGGTCGATTGTCTTCCGCCTGGAGGGGATCGAGGTGCCCGAGGCATGGTCGCAGGTCGCGGCCGACGTCCTCGCCCAGAAGTATTTCCGTAAGGCCGGCGTCCCGGCCCGCCTGAAGAAGGTGGAGGAGAACGCAGTGCCGTCCTGGCTCTGGCGCTCCGTCCCCGACGAGGCGGCGCTCGCCGAGATCCCCGAGGGCGAACGCTTCGTCTCCGAGATCTCGGCCACGCAGGTTTTCGACCGGCTCGCCGGCTGCTGGACCTACTGGGGCTGGAAGGGCCGCTACTTCACGTCCGAGGAGGATGCGCGCGCCTTCTATGACGAGCTGCGCTTCATGCTGGCCGCGCAGATGTGCGCGCCGAATTCGCCGCAATGGTTCAACACCGGCCTGCACTGGGCGTACGGCATCGACGGTCCCGGCCAGGGCCATTACTACGTCGACCCGTTCACGGGCGTGCTGACGCAGTCCGAGTCCGCCTACGAGCACCCGCAGCCGCATGCCTGCTTCATCCAGGGCGTCGGCGACGACCTGGTGAACGAGGGCGGCATCATGGACCTGTGGGTCCGGGAAGCCCGCCTCTTCAAGTACGGCTCCGGCACGGGCTCGAACTTCTCGCGCCTCCGCGGCGAAGGCGAGAAGCTCTCGGGCGGCGGCAAGTCCTCGGGCCTCATGTCCTTCCTGAAGATCGGCGACCGGGCGGCGGGAGCGATCAAGTCGGGCGGCACGACGCGGCGCGCGGCCAAGATGGTCGTGGTCGACATCGACCACCCGGACATCGAGACCTATATCGACTGGAAGGTGCGCGAGGAGCAGAAGGTCGCGGCCCTCGTCACCGGCTCGAAGGTCGCGTCCAAGCACCTGAAGGCCGTGCTCAAGGCCTGCGTGAACTGCGAGGGCGAGGGCGACAGCTGCTTCGACCCCGAGAAGAACCCGGCGCTGAAGCGCGAGATCAAGCTCGCCCGCCGCGCCCAGGTGCCGGACAACTACATCCGCCGCGTCGTGCAGATGGCCAAGATGGGCCACACCACGCTCGATTTCCCCGTCCTCGACACCGATTGGGACTCGGAGGCCTACCTCACCGTCTCCGGCCAGAACTCGAACAACTCCGTCTCGCTGACGGACGACTTCCTGCGCGCGGTCGAGGCCGATGCCGACTGGAAGCTCATCCGCCGTACGGACGGCAAGATCGCCAAGACCCTGAAGGCCAAGGACCTCTGGGAGAAGATCGGCTTCGCCGCCTGGGCCTCGGCCGATCCCGGCCTCCACTTCAACACGACAATGAACGACTGGCACACCTGCCCGGCAGGCGGGCGGATCCGGGCCTCGAACCCCTGCTCCGAGTACATGTTTCTCGACGACACGGCCTGTAACCTCGCCTCGGCGAACCTCTTGCAGTTCTACGACCGCGCGACCCGCCGCTTCGACGTCGATTCCTATGAGCACCTCGTCCGGCTCTGGACGATCGTCCTCGAGATCTCCGTCACGATGGCGCAGTTCCCGTCGAAGGAGATCGCCCAGCTCTCCTACGAGTACCGCACGCTCGGCCTCGGCTACGCCAATATCGGCGGCCTCCTCATGACCATGGGCCTGCCCTACGATTCGCCGGAGGGCCGCTCGCTCTGCGGCGCGCTCACGGCGATCATGACGGGCGTCAGCTACGCGACCTCGGCCGAGATGGCGAAGGAGCTCGGGCCTTTCCCGCGCTATGCCGAGAACGCGGACGCGATGCTGCGCGTCATCCGCAACCACCGCCGCGCCGCGCATGGCGAGGAGTTCGGCTACGAGTTCCTGGCCCAGAACCCGGTCCCGCTCGACCGCGCGAACTGCCCGCAGCCCGACCTCGTCCAGCGCGCCGCCGCTGCCTGGGACCGCGCCCTCGTGCTCGGCCGCGAGAACGGTTTTCGAAATGCCCAATCCACCGTCATTGCCCCCACCGGAACCATTGGTCTGGTGATGGACTGTGACACCACGGGCATCGAGCCGGACTTCGCACTTGTAAAGTTCAAGAAGCTCGCCGGCGGCGGCTACTTCAAGATCATCAATGCGGCGGCGCCGGACGCGCTGCGGGCGCTCGGCTACCGCGAGCACGAGATCGCCGAGATCGAGGCCTATGCGGTCGGCCATGGCTCGATGAAGCAGGCGCCGGCGATCAACCCGACGACGCTGCGCGCCAAGGGCTTCACGGACGAGAAGATCGAGGCCGTCGAGGCCGGCCTGAAGAGCGCGTTCGACATCAAGTTCGTGTTCAACAAGTGGTCGCTCGGCGCGGACTTCCTCACCGGCACCCTGAACGTGCCGGCCGAGAAGCTGGAGGACCCGTCCTTCGAGCTGCTCCGCTTCCTGGGCTTCTCCAAGGGCGACATCGACGCCGCCAACATCCATGTCTGCGGGGCGATGACGCTCGAGGGCGCGCCGCACCTGAAGGTCGAGCACTACCCGGTCTTCGATTGCGCCAATCCCTGCGGGCGGCTGGGAAAACGCTACCTCTCGGTCGAGAGCCACATCCGCATGATGGCGGCGGCGCAGCCCTTCATCTCGGGCGCGATCTCCAAGACCATCAACATGCCGAACGACGCGACGGTGGAGGATTGCAAGAACGCCTACCGCCTGTCCTGGCGCCTGGCGCTCAAGGCCAACGCCCTCTACCGCGACGGCTCGAAGCTGTCGCAGCCCCTGAACTCGGCGCTCGTCGCCGATGACGAGGACGATGTCGACGAGGCCGTCGAGGCCCTGCTCGCGCAGCCCTCGGCCGCCCGCACGGCGGCGGTCGCCGAGCGCATCGTCGAGAAGGTGATCGAGCGGGTGGAGCGGGTCGAAGTCCCGGTCCGCACCCGGGAGAAGATGCCTGACCGCCGCACCGGCTACATCCAGAAGGCCGTCGTCGGCGGCCACAAGGTCTACATCCACACCGGCGAGTACCGGGACGGGCGCCTCGGCGAGATCTTCATCGACATGCACAAGGAGGGCGCGGCCTTCCGGGCGATGATGAACAACTTCGCCATCGCGATCTCGCTCGGCCTGCAATACGGCGTGCCGCTCGAGGAATACGTGGAGGCCTTCACCTTCACGCGCTTCGAGCCGGCGGGCTTCGTCCAGGGCAACGAGCGCATCAAGAACGCGACCTCGATCCTCGACTACGTCTTCCGCGAGCTCGCGATCTCCTATCTCGGCCGCACGGATCTCGGTCACGTGAACCCGGAGGAGATCGGCCACGACGTGCTAGGTTCGGGCGAGACGGAAGGGCGGCCCGTGATCGAGGGCATGGTCGGCGAGGTCCCCTCCCCGGCCGCCGCGACCGCGACGGCCCCAATCTCGGCCGGGTTCGTGCGCGGCCGGACCGATCGCTTCCAGGTCCTGGCCGGCGGCCGCGGCGCCGGCGGCATGGTCCAGGGCGCGACCGCGCTGAAGGCCGAGCCGGAGCTGCCGCTCCTCGACGAGCCGACCGTCGGCTTCCTGGCGAACCCGGAGCCCGCGCCCGCCGCCAAGGCGGCCGCGACAGCGCAGGCCAAGACCGCCGACCGCCGGACGGAAGCGCGCATGAAGGGCTACGAGGGCGAAGCCTGCCCCGAATGCGCCAACTTCACGCTGGTCCGGAACGGGACGTGCCTGAAGTGCGACACGTGCGGCTCCACGACGGGGTGCAGTTAGAGAGCTAGCTGGAGGAGAGCGAGCCGGCTATCGTGCATAGCTCGCGATAGGTTTTCACCTGCAGAGACACAGAAGTGGCCGTACCTGACTATCAGTCATTCATGCGGCCACTGTTGGTGTACGGCGCAGATGGAAAAGAGCGCAACATCAACGACGCGATCGCGGCTCTGGCCGATGAATTCGGTCTTTCGCAGGAGGATCGAGAGGCTCTTCTTCCAAGCGGCAAGCAGAGTATACTGACCAATCGCGTGCACTGGGCGCGAACTTATCTCGATAAGGCTGGCGCACTAAGGAGAACCCGTCGTTCGCATTTCGTGGTCACAGACAGGGGCCGCGCCTTGCTGACGCGCTACCCTCATCGAGTGGAGGCCCGAGATCTGCGACAGTTTCCGGAGTTCGTTGAGTTTCAGGCACCTAAGCCCGGCGTTCAAGACACGGAAGACCCTGCCCAGCCCGCGCAGCCTTTGGAGATCACCGATGCAACCCCGGATGAAACGATACAGGCCGCAGAGCAGGCCATTGCCAACAGTCTAAGAGCTCAACTCCTGAGCCGCATTTCTGAGCTATCACCTGCCTTCTTCGAGCGGCTTGTCGTCGACCTGATTGTTGCGATGGGTTACGGAGGCAGTCGGGACAGCGTCGTACAACGCCTTGGGAAGAGCGGCGATGAGGGCATAGACGGCGTAGTGAACGAAGACCCTCTAGGTCTGGACGTTGTTTACGTTCAGGCAAAGCGTTACAGCCCGGAAAATACAATCGGCCGTGAGAGAATACAGCAATTCGCGGGCACTTTAGTTGGACAAGGCGCATCCAAGGGCGTCTTCGTGACAACGAGCTCATTTTCGCGAGGGGCTGTTGAATATGCTAATCGGGTTCCTCAGCGGATCATCCTACTCGACGGAGCTGAGCTTACGCGTCTTATGCTGAGGTACGGCGTCGGGGTGCGACTGGAGCGAACAATCGAGATCAAACGTATAGACCTCGACTACTTTGAAGAGACGGACGAGTAACACAGGCTATTATGGCTCTTGTTCTTCGATGCTGAGCCACCCGCCTGACCGGGTCCTTAGACCTCAGATTGCGTCCTTCGAGACGAGCCTGCGACCCGCCTCAGGATGTCGGAGGTGGTAGGTAGGATCGGCCGTAGCACCGCCCTCCCCGCCAGCCACGAGCACCCAACCCCGTCATGCTGAGGAGCGCTGCGCAGCGGCGCGTCTCGAAGCACGCACCGAAGAACCTCTCTCCTCCCGAGGGCTGCATCGGCGCGTTCCCACCCTCTCCCGTGTGGGAGAGGGTCTAACGGCGAAGCCGGGCGGGTGCAGGGGGCCTTTCAGCCGGCTGACCGTGTCAGCCTCTACTCACCGCAGTGACGATCATCTTGTCGTCGATCCACAGATTGATCCGTTGGGGATTGTACATCATGTCGCCCTTGGTGGAGGTGGGCGTGAATATCCGGTGAGGATCAGGGATGTCCTCCTCTCGGAGCACGTCCGGCCCCCCAGATTGCTCGCCAGACCGCACCAATCTCTTGCCGATCCAGCTGCGGTAGTCCGGCTCTGGCTTCCCGGCGATCCCCATTGCTTGCCCACCCGCGAACATGGCGACGATCGGGCTGCTACTTGACCGGATGCGCACACCTTTAGCGTTCGGGGGCAAAACGGGCCAATACGACACGGCGGTGAGACGTGTCAGGACGGTGTTGACGAGCCCTTCCGGCGGGGTCGCAACCAGATCGAAATCGTATATCCCGTCAGAGGGATCAACGATGTAGTGAACCGGCAGGAGACGCGGACTGCTCCAACCGCCTGTCGGGAACTCGCCGACGGCTAGGATCAGGCCCGAAGGTATCCCAGTGTTGAGCCGAATGACCTCGGCCTGAACGACGCGGGAGGCCGGTTGCGGATTAGCTCGCGAGGCCGAGTTGAGGCTAAGGGGAAAGGGGGTATCCTGGCCCCCTCTGAAAGATCGAGCCAAGGGGAACGGGTTGTCGGACCCTCCGAGCATGCGCGCCAGAGGAAAGGGATCCTCGTCCCCGATCCGCATAGGGAAGACGCAATCCCGGCAGGCCGAAGCGGAGCTGCTTACTAAGACGGCTCCTACCAGCGAAACAGCCATTACGGATTTAGAGCGACCCCGCATAACTGCTCTCCCGCTTCATCACGCAGCATGACTTCGCTGCAGCTGGATTGTCGGACGAGGCCAGACCAAGCGCAAGCGCTAGTTGCATCGCCCCGCTCGCGAGCGCCCAACCGGCGTGCGACGTTCTCTTCCGTGTGGGAGAGGATTGGAAGGCGAACCCGCCCGGGACGAGGGTCCGACGCCGGGAGTGGAGTTCGGAGCGACGGCAGGACCGGCGCGTAGCGCCTCCTCCTGAACCGTCCTGCCCTCATCCATCCCCCTCCGCACGGAAGAGGGTTGAAGGCAACCAAGTGCGCGGCCCGCTTGACAAGCTAGGAATAAATACTGTATAACGGGATTGTCCTCTTCGCCGAGGGGCGCTCTCGCGAGGCGTCGTTGAGTGCGGAAGAGGATGCGGCGCCTGCGGGCGGGTTTCGCGAACCCGCACTCGGGGAGCCGGACCAACGCCGCCCTCCGGGTACTACGGCCCGGGCGCCAGTGCAGCGTGGCTTAGGTTCTCCCGGCCGGCAACGGCGCGGGAGCGCTGACGAGCGGCAGGTCCGGTCCAAAATCGCCGCCCGTGCCGGGGCAACCCGGACGTGGTGCTCGCTTCGACGGAGGGATGGCCGGGTCAAGCCCGGCCATGACGAGGGCGAGGGCGGGCATCCCGGGGACGCCGAAAGGCTCTCCTAAAACTTTGATCGAGCGTTTCGGCGTCCCACGCCCCTCGACCTATTCGGCTCTTTGAACCATCGAAACACCAGACCCCGGGTCGGGGAGGGAGGCGCGTGGCTGAGTGACAGGCGCGACCTGTCCCCCTCCGTCGCTTGCGGCGGAGAGGGAGAACCTACTTCGCCTCGCTCGCCTTGATCCCTGAACTCTCGATGAGTTTCGTGAAGCGATCGAGATCCTCGGCGAAGAGGGCCGCGTGCGCCTCCGGGCTCATACGGTCGTCCGGAAAAGTGTCCGTCCCGAGCGCCTTGAGCTTCGCCCGAACCCCGGGATCGCTGACCGCTACCCGCAGGGCAGCGTTGAGCGATGCGATCGTCTCCTTTGGCGTGCCCTTCGCCACGTAGAGGCCGTGCCAGAACGTATAGACGAGATCCGTGAGGCCGATTTCGGCCGCGGTCGGGATCTCGGGCGCCTGTTCGAGCCGGGCCTTCGACGTCACGGCGATCCCGTGCAGCGATCCGGCCTGAACATGCGGCAGCGCGCTGGTCGCCTGGTCGCAGATGAGGTCGATCTGCCCCGCGATCAGGTCCGTAAGCGCCGGGGCGGAGCCACGATAAGCGGCGAAGACCGGTTTGAAGCCGAGCACGTTGCCGATCAGCACGGCGCAGAGCTGCGTGTTGGTGCCGACGCCGCCATGCGCGAAGGTCATCTTGCCGCCCTGCTCCTTCATCCAGGCGACGAAGTCCTTCGGCCCAGAGCCGGGGATCGTCTTCCGGCCGGCGAGAAGAAGCGGCGCGATGTTGACGAGGCCGACCGGCTCGAACGCGGTCTTCGTGTCGTAGCGAAGGTTGGTGAAGAGGCTCGGCGCCGAGAGCAGCCCCGTGTGGTTGATGAGGATCGTCGATCCGTCCGGCGTCGAGCGCGCGACGCGGTCGTTGGCGATGGTGCCGCCGGCCCCGACCACGTTCTCGATGATGACGGGCCGCCCCAGCGCCCCCGACATCTTCTCGCCGACGAGCCGCGCCACCGCGTCCGTGCCGCCGCCGGCCGCGTAGGGTACGACGATCGTGACGACGCCCGTCGGGGTCTGGGCATCGGCCTTCGGCGGGCAGAGAACGGCAAGCGCTGCGACAATCGCCGCAGCGCAGGCGAGCCGGATGGTCCTCACGTCATAATCCTCCCCTTTGTGTTTTGGCTGCCGCCGCGAAGTCATCGCCCGCAGCGGCGTTTGGAGGTGATTTGTAGGCGGCCACCGGGTTCGATGGAAGCGCCATGCGTCGCGCGGCATGGTCAGCCCCTTCCGCTCCTCCCTCACAGGATAGGAACCGCTCTTTGAAGGGCCCCGCTATGACTGACACCGGCCGGGGACGGGCGGCGCGCGGCGTCGCCTCACTGTTGGGCGAGGTAGCGCTCCAGGTCGTCGCTGCCGCCGATCCGCTCGCCCCCAATGAAAACCTGCGGTGTCGTCTGGACGCCGTGCTCGGCCTTGAAAGCGTCGACCTCTCCGCGCGTACGCAGGATGCGGTCCTCCACGTCGAACCCGCTCTCGTCGAGCAGCCGTTTCGCCTTCACGCCGAACGGGCAGGTATGATCGGGGAGTACCATCCGGTACAAAGTGGCGCTGCGCTCGGCCATGGTCGGTCAACTCCGGGATCGGGGGTAGCGGAACCGCGTTCCGCCAGAGCGTGGGCAATGGCGGGACGGCGTGGCGGTTCCGCGCCTCCCTCGGCCGCGCAGAGATGGTCCCGGCTAGATGGAGGAGACCCCTTGGACTTTGCCCAGCGCGCAGCCGACGCCATCTTGGCCGGTGCCGCGGATGCGGTCGTCGGGACGGACCGGGACGGCATCATCCGCCTCTGGAATCCAGGCGCCGAGCGCATCTTCGGCCACGCGGCCGCGGAGGTCGTCGGCGCCTCGCTCGACGTCATCATTCCCGAGCGGCTTCGCGCGCGGCACTGGTCGGGGTTCCGGCACATGATCACGACCGGCGAGAGTCGCTACGGGGCAGGCGACCTCCTCCCCGTGCCGAGCATGCGGAAGAGCGGGGAGCCGATCTCGGTCGAGTTCACGATCGTGCCGCTCACCGGTCCGCTTGGGCAGATCGAGGGAATGGTCGCCGTGATGCGGGACGTGACCGCCCGGCATGACGAGATGAAGCGGCTGCGCAAGGCCGCCCAGGCGACCTGACCGCCATGACCCGCCATCCCTTCTTCACGGTCGGCCATTCAACCTGGAGCATCCCCGATTTCGTAGCGCTTCTGCGCACCGGAGAGGTCGGCCTCGTGGTCGATGTTAGAACCATGCCGCGCTCCAGGACGAACCCGCAGTTCAACCAGGACGCCCTGCCGCAAAGTCTCGCGGAGTATCAGATCGGTTACGAGCACATCGCTGAACTCGGCGGGCTGCGGTCGAAGCGGCGCGGGGATGAAGGCTCTTTGAACACCTTCTGGACCAATCCGAGCTTTCGGAACTACGCCGATTATGCCGGAACCGAGCCGTTTCGGCGCGGCCTCGAGCGCCTGCTCGAATTAGGAAGCGGACGCCGCTGCGCCATGATGTGTGCGGAAGCGGTCTGGTGGCGCTGCCACCGGCGCATCATCGCGGATTACCTCCTCGCGCGTGGCGAGGCCGTGTTCCACATCATATCGCTGGGGAGCCCGGAACCCGCGAAGATGAACCCGGCCGCGAAGCTGTCGGCCGACGGCACCCTGGTCTACCGATGATCGTTGCGGACGCTCCCAGGGATCAGCAGCGGAACGGCGGAGGCTGGTGGCCGGCCGGTTTCCGGCGAACCTCGGCGTGGAATGGGCGTTCACCCGCATATTCCACCGAGGAGGATCCATCATGCTGCGTCTTTTGAGGAACGTCCTGATCCTGCGCCAGGCCTGGCGGCTCTTCCGCCGGCGCTGAAGACTGCCCGGCAGATTCCGCCGCGCTCCTACGTCCGGAGCACGGCGCAGGCGCCCCCGGCGGAGCGGATGCGGGTGCAGAGTGCATTCGCCTCTCCCCGCGTCTGGGCGGGGACCCGTATCCTGTAGAAGACGTTGCGGCCGCGGCTCCTCAGGCGCGAGCCGAGGATCATCGGCTGGACGTCACCGAGCACGCCGGCGAGACGGGCGGGGCTGCGGGAGAACGAGGCGAGCGCGACCGATTTCGAGAAGTTCCCGGCGAGCTGCACGCCCCAGGGCGCCCGCGCCCCTTCGGCCAGGATTGAGAGCCCGCCCCCGCCGACGCGCCTGAGCTCGGCCGTGACCTGCAGGCAGGGCGCATCCGGCAGGCCGCCACCCTCGTCCAACCGCGCCAGCGCCTTCCAATCCTCGGCCGAACGGCCGGTGATGCGCACGACGTAATCGCGCGTCTCGTCCGGAAGCCCGCCGCGGCCGGCGAGCCAGGCCGAGACCCGCGTCGGCCCGCCGTTATAGGCGGCCGCCGCAAGGCCGAGATTGCCGAAGGTGCGGCGGAGATCGGACAGGAGGGAGGCCGCGGCCGGGATCGCCTGCTCGGGATCAAACGGGTCCGCGAGCCCACGCTCGCGGGCCGTGCCCGGCATGAATTGCGCCACGCCCTGCGCGCCCGCGCGGCTCGTGACGCCTGGCCGAAAGGTGCTCTCCTGCCAGATGAGCCGGGTGAGGAAGCCCGCCGGGACGGCATGCCGGCCGGCCGCGCCGTCGATCAGACGGCAGAGGCTCTGCTCGACGCTCTCATCCTGCGTCCCCGCGGACGCCGCGACCGACGCCATGGCCGTGAAGGCGCAAAGCGCCGCGACCCGAAGCACGCGGCCTGCCTAGCTCTCTGCAGTCTCGAGCGCGCGGAGGAGCGCAGCGTCGTCCATGCCCTCCCAATCGGCAGGCAGCGCCAGGCGGCGGGAGCGGGCGCCACCCGAGGGCGTGCAGACGACCTGCACCGCCCCGGACGCGTCGAGCGTGGCGGCCTGGCGCTTCTCCGGATCGTTGCCGAGCCCGGCAAAGGCCTGGATGCACGTCCATGCGATCCCCTCATTGTCGGTGACCTCACGCCCTTCGGAGCTCATGCCTTCCCGTCTCCCATCCGCTGTCGCGGTTCGATGCCCATCCGCAACGCGGGCCGGGCAAAGCGGTTCGTGTCCGCCGAGCGGGGCAACCTTGACGCGTATCCGGTTTTAACCTGCCCTGTGCATGCTGTGGCACGGATCACGAGGACGCCATGGATAAGAGCGCTCCACTCCAGCTTCTCCGGGCACGCCGCTTCGCGCCGCTGTTCTGGACGCAGGCTCTCGGCGGCTTCAACGACAACCTGTTCAAGCAGGCGATGGCGCTGCTGGTCGCTTATCGGGCCGGATCGTCGTCCGGGCTTGATCCCGCGTCGCTCACGGCGCTCGCCGGCGCGACCTTCGTGGCGCCGTTCATCTTCCTTTCCGCCTTCGCGGGCGCCCTCGCCGACCGGATGGACAAGGGCGATCTCGCCCGAAAGCTGAAGCTGCTCGAGATCGCCCTGATGGCGCTCGCCGCCGTCGCGCTCATCAGCGGTCACCTGCTGGCACTGTTCGGCGTGCTGTTCCTTCTCGGCTGCCAGGCGGCACTGTTCGGCCCGGTGAAGTACAGCCTGCTACCGGCACATCTGAAGCCGGAAGAGCTCGTCACCGGCAACGCGCTCGTCGAGAGCGCGACGTTCGTGGCGATCCTGCTCGGCAGCATCCTTGGCGGCTCGCTGATTGGCTCCGATAAGGGTCCGGCAATTGTCGCGGTAGCGCTCCTCGCGGTGGCCGGGCTCGGCTTCCTCGCGTCGCGCTTCATTCCGCCCGCGCCGCCGGTGGAGGGGATGCTGCCGCACGGCGCCGGCACGCTTGCGGTCCTCCGTGAAGCGCATGCGAACCGGACGGTGTGGCTCTCGATCCTCGGCATCTCCTGGTTCTGGGTCGTCGGGGCGACGCTCCTCTCCTTCGTGCCACCGCTCGCCCGCGATCTCCTCGGCGGGAGCGAATCCGTCGCCAGCTTCCTGCTCGCCGTGTTCTCCGTCGGCATTGCGGTCGGCTCCCTCCTCTGCGCCAAGCTCCTGAAAGGCGAGATCACCCCACGGCCCGTGCCCTTCGCGGCGCTTGGGCTATCGCTGCTCTTGGTTCTGTTCGCGATCGCGACCGCCTCCCTGTCCGGCCCGAGTGCCAGCGGGCAGCACCTCCTGGCCGTGCTCGCCTCCCCGGGAGCGCTGATCGTCAGCGCCATCCTGTTCGCGCTGGCGACCGTGTCCGGGTTCTATGCCGTCCCCCTCTTCGCGATCCTCCAGCATGCCGCGCCCGAGGACGCGAAGGCTCGCACGATCGGTGCGAACAACGTCGTCAACTCGCTCTTCATGGTGGCGGGCGCGGTCGTGACGGCAGTTTTGTCTTCAGGGCTCGGGCTCGCCGTCCCCTCGCTTGCCCTGGTGCTTGCGGCGCTAAATCTCGTCGCGGCGGCGATCACGCTCAAGCTCCTGTCGCGGATCGTGCTGAAGACCGTGGTTCGGGCGATCCTGTCGGCACTCTACGACGTCGAGGTCCGGGGCGAGGAGAACCTCGAGCTTGCAGGCGAGCGCCGCGTGATCGTCGCGAACCACCAATCCTTTCTGGACGGGCTCGTGATCGCGGCCTTCATGCCCGGTGATCCGGTCTTCGCGGTCGATACGCTGATCGCCAGGAGATGGTGGGTGCGGCCGCTCCTCTCCCTGGTGGACGCGGCCACGGTCGATCCCGCGAACCCGATGGCGCTGAAGTCCCTTACGCGCGAGGTCGAGAAGGGCCGCACGCTCGTGATCTTCCCCGAGGGGCGGCTCACCGTCACCGGCTCGCTCATGAAGATCTATGACGGGCCCGGCCTCGTCGCGGACCGCACCGGCGCGGACGTGATCCCGGTCCGGCTCGACGGCGTGCAGTACACGGCGTTCACGCGCCTTGCCGGCCGGGTCGCCCGCCGGGCGCTGCCGAAAGTGACAATGACGATTCTGCCGCCGCAGCGCCTGCCGGTCGACCCGGCCCTGAAGGGCCGCGCCCGCCGGAAGGCCGCCGGCCAGCGGCTCTACGATGTCATGTCGGAGATGATGTTCCGCACCTCCGCGATCGACAAGACGCTGTTCGCTGCCCTGGCCGATGCGGCCTCGCTCAACGGCCGCGGCCATGTCATCGTAGAGGATGTCGATTTCGCGCCGCTCACCTACGGGCGGCTGATGACCGGCGCCTTCGTGCTCGGCGCGAAGCTGAAGCGCGAGTTGAAGCCCGGCGAGACGGTCGGGGTTATGCTGCCGAACTCGGTCGGCGCGGTCGTCACCTTCTTCTCCTTGCAGGCGATAGGCCGCGTCCCAGCCATGCTGAACCTATCGGCCGGTGCGTCCGGTATGGCCGCCGCATGCCGGATTGCCGAGGTCTCGACCGTGCTCTCGTCCCGCCGCTTCGTCGACAAAGGCAAGCTCCAGGGCGTCGTGGACGAGCTCTCGAAGGCCGTGCGGATTGTCTATCTGGAAGACGTACGCGCGACTGTCGGCACCGTCGACAAGCTTCGCGGCCTTGCGAAGTCGTATGCGCCGAAGCTGGCAGCGACCCGCCGTCTCGGACACGACGATCCGGCCGTCGTGCTCTTTACCTCAGGCTCAGAGGGCGTGCCGAAGGGGGTCGTGCTCACGCACCGCAACCTTCATGCGAACCGGCATCAGGTCGCCGCCCGCATCGCGTTCAACACGCGCGACATCGTCTTCAATGCGCTGCCGATGTTCCACTCCTTCGGCCTAACGGTCGGGACGCTCCTGCCGACCCTCGCGGGGATCAGGACTTTCCTCTACCCCTCCCCGCTCCACTTCCGGATCGTGCCGGAGCTCATTTACCAGACGAACGCGACCGTGTTCTTCGCCACCGACACGTTCCTCCGCGGCTACGCACGGATGGCGAACCCGTACGATTTCCACTCCGTCAGGATCGTGGGCGCAGGTGCGGAGCGGGTCTCCGACGAGACGCGCAAGACCTGGTCGGAGCGGTTCGGCATCCGCATCCTGGAAGGGTACGGCGCGACCGAGACCGCGCCCGTCATCGCGTTCAACACGCCGATGCATTTCAAGGCCGGTACGGTCGGCCGTCTCATGCCGGGGATCGAGCATCGGCTCGAGCCTGTCACGGGCATCGAGGACGGCGGCAGGCTTCACGTGCGCGGCCCGAACGTGATGGCGGGCTACTTCCGCGACAGCGCTCCCGGCAGGCTCGAACCCGTGCAGGACGGCTGGTACGACACCGGCGACATCGTATCCGTCGACGCCGAGGGCTTTCTGGCGATCAAGGGTCGCGCCAAGCGCTTCGCCAAGATCGCGGGCGAGATGGTCTCGCTCGGTGCCGTCGAGGATCTCGCGGCGAAGGCTTCGCCGAACTTCCGGCATGCGGCGCTGGCCCGGCCCGATGCCCGGAAAGGCGAGGCCGTGGTCCTCGTCAGCGAAGACCCGGAACTCACCCGCTCGGGCCTGCAGCGCACGGCAGCCGAGGAAGGGGTGCCCGAGATCATGCTGCCGCGTGACGTGCTCGCGGGCAGGACAATCCCGGTGCTCGGAACCGGCAAGACGGATTACGTCGCCCTCGCCGCCTCCCTTGAGGCGGATGCCGGGCGCGAGGCCGCCTGAGACCCGCCTTCAGCTCGCCAGGATCGCTTCCACGATTTCCTGCACCTCGAAAGCCTCCTGCACGGTCGCCAGGTGGTGAGACTCGCCGCGGGCGAGCCGGGCGACGCCTTCGAGTTGACGCCGAAGCGCAATCGGACGCGCCTTCTCGTTCGGGATCGCGTCGGGGGCCGGCTGGAAGGTGCCGTCTGGCTGCCGGCGCTCCGCGATCGCCCAATCGCGCAGCCGGACCGCACCCGCCTCACCTTCAAGCAGCCATGTGTTGTGGTCGTCCTTGTCCGTTTCCCCGACGCTGCCTTTCAGAGTCACGGGAATCCCGCCGGCCGTGAACGTCGCCTCGATCCTCCGTTCGGAGCGCTCCGGGTCCGGAAACTCCGCCCGGGACCGGAGCCCCGCCAGAGGGCCTCCGAGTCGGCGGGACAGGAACAGGAAATGCGACACTACCTCGCGCGTAAAACCGCCTTCGGCGCGGCGGTCGAGCCACCCCGCCGCGTCGGCCTGCCAGCCGCGTGGCCAGGTCGCGAAGGCAACCTCGATCGCGATGCGTGTGGGCCGCCCGACCGCCCCCTCGCCGATCCAGCGCCGCAGGGTCTCGACCCCGAGTGAAGACGCGAAAGGAAAATTCACGGCGCCCTTCTCTCCGGCCTCGGCGACGAACGCGCGGGCGTCCGCGACGTCGACGGCCAGCGGCTTTTCGGCAAAGAACGTCTTGCCCGCCGCGAGCGCCGCGCGCGCATAGCCGAGATGCGAGGCAGGCGGCGAGGCGGTGTAGACGCAGTCGCTTGCGGCGACGAGGGCCTCGGCACCGGGTAGGACCGGCACGGAGGGAAACCGAGCGCGGACCCGATCCAGCGCGACAGGAGCCGGGTCCCAAATGCCCGCCACCCGCACGGCATGAGCCGCATGCTCCAGGGCCGCTCCGAGCATGCGTTCGCCCATGATGCCGGCCCCGATGATGCCGAGTGCAACGGGATTTTCGGACACGTCTGAAGGACCCTGCTGATGAGAATGCGCCGCTGTATCACGGATGCGCTCGAGGTCTGCTTGCAACGCTGGACCGACCGCCATCTTGGTTGACAGCCCGCGGCGTCATGCCGGAGGTACGCCAACCAGCGCGGCCGAAGAGTCACGCGGCAGAACGGTTATCACGGGGAGTGAACATGGGAGTAGTCAGGGCAGCCGCGGTTGCGGCCTGTATCGCGGCGTTGCCCGGCGTGGCGATGGCCCAGGGTCAGACTCCGGCCAAGATCTCCGACGGCGTCGTCCGGCTCGGGTTCCTGCTCGACATGTCGGGCGTCTATGCAGACGTGACCGGGACGGGGAGCGCCACGGCGGCCCGGATGGCGGTCGAGGATTTCGGCGGCAACGTCCTGGGCGCCCCGATCGAGGTCGAGGTTGCCGATCACTTCAACAAGGCGGATGTCGCCGCCTCCAAGGCGCGCGAATGGCTCGACACGGGCCGCGTTGACGCGATCCTCGACGTCGCGGCATCCGCAACCGCGCTCGCCGCCCTCGAGGTCGCCAAGGAGAAGAACAAGATCATCGTGTTCAGCGGGCCCGGCGCGGTGCGCCTCACGAACGAGGCTTGCACGCCGATCTCCGCCCACTGGGCCTACGACACCTACTCCCTCGCCCATTCCACGGGCGCGGCCACGGTGAAAAACGGCGGCGATAGCTGGTTTTTTCTCACGGCCGACTACGCCTTCGGGCACGAGCTCGAGCGGGATGCGAGCGAGACCGTGAAGGCCAATGGCGGCAAGGTCCTGGGCTCCGTCCGGGCTCCGATCGCAACGCCCGACTTCTCGTCATTCCTGCTCCAGGCGCAAGCCTCGAAGGCCAAGGTGATCGCGCTCGCCAATGCCGGCGGGGACTTCACCAACGCGGTCAAGCAAGCCGCGGAGTTCGGCCTGACCCAATCCGGCCAGAAGCTCGCAGGTCTCCTCGTCTACGACCAGGACATCCATTCCCTCGGACTCAAGGCCACACAGGGCATGCTGCTCACCTCCGGCTTCTACTGGGACATGAACGACGAGACCCGCGCGTTCGCGAGGCGCTTCTACGAGCGTGTGAAGAAGATGCCGAACATGTCCCAGGCCGGCGCCTATTCGACCGTTCTCCACTACCTGAAGGCCGTCGAGAAGGCCGGCACGGACGAGACCGCCGCCGTCATGAAGGTCATGCGCGAGACGCCCGTGAACGACGTCTTCGCCAAGTACGGCCGCATCCGCGAGGACGGCCGCATGGTGCACGACATGTACCTGTTCCAGGTGAAGACGCCCGAAGAGTCGAAGGGCGAATGGGACCTCTACAAGCTCGTCGCGACGATCCCGGGCGACGAGGCGTTCCAGCCGCTTTCGAAGTCGCGTTGCCCGCTGGTGAAGAAGTAGGCTGGCCGCGATGGCGATCTCGCCGGGATTGCGCTGGAAGCGCCGGCCGGAAGGCTCGACCTGGGGCGATTTCGGCCCGGACGACCAGCTCGGCCGGCTCAACCTCCTCACGCCCGAGAAGGTCAAGCAGGGAGTGGCCGAGGTCCGGGAAGGGCTCACTTTCTGCCTGAGCCTGCCGCTCGAGTTCCCCGGCGGGAACATCCTGAACCCGCGCCGGCACCCGCCGGCTCTGCGGCCGACCGTGCGCTCGGGCGGCCGGCCGAACATGAACTTCCCAATCTGCGAGGAGGTGCCGGACGCGACCGATGTCGTTTCCGACGACCTCGTGGTCATGCACCTGCAATACTCGACGCAATGGGACAGCCTCGCCCATGTCGGCTCGCTGTTCGATGCGGACGGCGATGGGCGGCCGGAGCCGGTCTACTACAACGGGTTTCGGGGCGGGGCCGAGATCGTCGGCCCGAGCGACGTCGCCGACGCCGGGGTGCCGGCGGGGCTCGCCGCCTCTCGATCGACCTCCGCGGCGCGCTCGCTCGGGATCGAGAAGCTGGCCGAAAAGGGGATGCAGGGCCGGGGGTTGATGATCGACCTCCACGCCCATTACGGCCGCGCGAAGACACTCGTCGGCTACGATGAGCTGATGCGGGTCGTCGAGGCGGACGGCGTCACCGTCGAGCCGGGCGACATGGTCCTGCTGCATACCGGCTTCGCCGAGCTGCTGCTGGAGATGGGCGGCAATCCCGATCCCGAGATCGCCCACAACTCCTGTGCGGCGCTGAACGGACGCGACGGGCGGCTGCTCAACTGGATCACTGACACCAAGTTCGTCGCGCTGATCGCTGACAACTATGCGGTCGAGGCGCATCCTGCCTTGCCGCAGGCCGGGTGCTGCGCGACGCTGCCGCTGCACGAGCACTGCCTCTTCCGGCTCGGGGTGAATCTCGGCGAGCTCTGGCATCTGACCCCGCTCGCCAATTGGCTTCGGGCCAACGGACGCTACCGATTCCTGCTCACCGCTCCGCCGCTCCGCCTCACGGGCGCTGTCGGCTCACCTGCGACGCCGATCGCCACCGTCTGACTCATCCTCCCAATCAGGACCTGCATGGCTGCCCTTTTCGAACCGATCCGCCTCCGCGAGCTCACGCTCAAGAACCGCATCGTGATCTCGCCGATGTGCCAGTACTCGGCGGAGGACGGCGTCACTTCGGACTACCATCTTGTCCATTACGGCCGCTTCGCGCTCGGCGGTGCGGGCCTCGTCTTCGTGGAGGCGAGTGCGGTCGTTCCCGAGGGTCGGATCACGCACGGCGATCTCGGAATCTGGTCCGACGAGCACCTCCCCGGACTCACGCGGATTGCGGCCTTCCTGAAAACCCAAGGGTCCGCGGCTGGAATCCAGCTCGGGCATGCCGGCCGCAAAGCCAGCATGCAGCGGCCCTGGTATGGCAACGGCCCGCTGGACGGCGCTGACCTGGCCCGCGGCGACAAGGCTTGGGAGGTCGTGGCGCCGAGCCCCATCCCGATGGACGAGGGCTGGCTGGTGCCGACCGAGCTCACGCTAGAGCGGATCGGCGAGCTGAAGCAGGCTTTCGTGGTGGCAGCTCGTCGGGCGGAGCAGGCTGGCTTCGACGTCATCGAGCTTCACTGCGCGCACGGCTACCTGCTGCACGAGTTCCTGTCCCCGCTCTCGAACAGGCGCACGGATCAGTATGGCGGCGACCGCGACGGCCGGATGCGGCTGCCGCTCGAGATTGCGTCGGCACTGCGGGAGACTTCGCCTCCCGGAAAACCGCTCTTTGTGCGGGTCTCCGCGGTGGACGGCCTCGATGGCGGCGTGGCCATCGAGGACACGCTCGCCTTCGCGGAGCGCCTGAAGCAGATCGGCGTCGACGTGGTGGATTGCTCGTCCGGCGGGCTCGCCGGCTCCGCGACCGCGGCGCGGGTGACGCGTGATTACGGCTTCCAGGTGCCCTTTGCCGAGCGCATCCGCTGCGACACCGGGGTTGCAACGATGGCGGTCGGGCTCATCACGGATCCGCACCACGCGGAGGCGGTGGTCGGGTCCGGCCAAGCGGACCTGCTGGCGATCGGGCGCGAAGCGCTCGCCGACCCGAACTGGCCTCTGCATGCCGAAGCGGCGCTCGCCGCTGCGCCAGCGGATCAGCCTTTCGCGTCCTGGCCGAAGCAGGCTGGATGGTGGCTGGAGCGTCGTGCGCGCGAGCTCGCCCGGCTCGGGCCGTGGCAAGGAAAGCGAGCGGGAACGGCTCAGGAGGGACGCCAGTGAGCGAGATCGCGGTCATCGGCGGTGGCCTAATGGGCCATGGCATCGCTCTGGTGCTTGCCCTTGGCGGACATCAGGTGCGCATCACGGATTCGAGCGAGGTGGCGCTCGACCGCATCCCCGGCCTGATCGCCGCCGCGCTGGGCACGCTGCGCGAGGCGGAAGCCGTGGACCGGAGCTGGACCGCGGACAAGGTGAATACCTGCATCCGCCGCTCGACCGATCTCGCCGAGACCGTCGACGGCGCGGATCTCGTCATTGAGGCGATCACCGAGAACCCGGACGCGAAGCGCGTGCTCTTCGGGGACCTCGACCGGCTCTGCGGGCCGGACACGATCCTCGCCAGCAACACGAGCTATCTGGACGTCTTTCCGCTGATCCCGGCATCGCGGCAGAAGCGGGCGATCGTCGCGCATTGGTACACGCCGCCCTACATCGTCGACCTCGTCGACGTGGTGCCGGGGCCCGAGACGGATCCCGAGGTCGTGGCGTTCGTGCGCGACCTCGTAGTCGGGCTTGGGCAGGTAGCGATCGTCCTGAAGCGGTTCATTCCGGGCTACGTCGCGAACCGCATCCAGTCCGCGATCTCGGCCGAAGTCTACCATCTGCTCGACGAGGGAGTGGCAAGCCCACGCGAGATCGACGACGCGATCATCCACGGCCTCGCGCTCCGGATTCCTGTGCTCGGCCATCTGGCCAAGGCGGATTTCACCGGACTCGAGCTGCAGCGACACGCGCTACGAAATGCCAGCTATCAACCGCCGGAACCGCGTACCCGCTCCGAGATGCTGGATAAGCTCTGCGCCGACGGTCGGACGGGCGTCATGGCTGGCCGCGGCTATTACGACTGGGGCGGCCGCCCGCCCGAGGAGCTGTTCCGAGAGCGCGACCGCAAGCTCCTCGCGCTGAAGAAGGCAATGAAGGATATCGGCCGGATGGAGGGCACATGATCACCGCAGACCTCAGTGGCCGAAAGGTGCTCGTCACGGGCGCCGCATCCGGCATCGGGCTCGCGGCGGCGACCCTCTTCGCACGCTGCGGGGCCAAGGTGGCCCTCAACTATCTGACAGAAGATGCGCGCGGCACAGAAGCCGTCGAGCGGCTCCGGGCGGAGGGCCTCGACGTGATTGCTTCTCCCGGCAATGCGGCCGCAAGCGGCGCGGCCGAAAAGATGGTCGGGAACACCATCGAGGCGCTCGGCGGGGGTCTCGACGTCCTCGTGAACAATGCCGGGATCACCGGGACCGTCGAGCCGATCGAGTTCCAAAGGCTCGACGCCATGACCGACGAGTTCTGGGACAAGATCATCGCGACGAACCTCGTCGGACCGTTCCGCTGCTCGCGCGCGGCGGCGCCGGCTCTGAGGGCCGCCAAAGGAGCGATCGTGAACACCGCATCAGTCGCCGGGCTCGGGCGGCGCGGGAGCAGCATCGCGTATGCTGCGAGCAAGGCTGGGCTCGTGAACCTGACCAAAAGCCTTGCCCGGGCGCTCGCCCCGGACGTCCGGGTCAATGCCGTCGCGCCCGGCCTCGTCGAGACGCCGCTGACCGGTGCGTGGTCCGCCGAACGGAAACGCATGACGCTGGAGCGCACCATGCTGGCCCGGCTCGGCAAGCCGGAGGATATCGCGGAGGCGATGCTGTTCCTCGCCGCGGGTGCCGGCTACATGACGGGCGAGACCATCGCCGTCGACGGTGGGTCCATTTGAATGTCGAAGCCGGTCGTCATCACCTGCGCGCTCACGGGCGGGGCGGACATCTCGTCCCGGAAGAATCCGGCCGCGCCGGTCACGCCCGCCGAGATCGCCGCATCGGCCGTCGAAGCGGCAGCGGCGGGTGCGGCCGTGGTCCATATCCACGTCCGCGATCCCGAGACGACGCATCCCTCCATGGAGCTCGCCCACTACCGCGAGGTCGTGGAGCGTATCCGCGAGCGCGACGCCGACGTCGTCCTGAACCTCACGACGGGCGCGGGCGGGCGCTTTATACCGGGATCACAGGATCCGACGATCGGCGGACCAGGGACCACCCTGGCCTCTCCAGCCGAGCGCACCCGCCATGTCGAGGCGCTGCGGCCGGAGATCTGCACGCTCGACATCGCCACCATGAATTTCGGCGAGCACGTCTTCATGAACACGCCCGCGCATCTGCGCGAGATGGCAGCGGCTGCCAGACGATCGGGCGCGAAGCCCGAGATCGAGGTGTTCGACCTCGGCCAGATCGAGCTTGCGAAGCGGCTCATCGCGGACGGTCACCTCGATGAGCCGCCCCTGGTCCAGATCTGCCTCGGCATCCCATGGGGCGCGCCTGCGACCCCCGAGACCATGATCCAGATGCGGGATCGCCTGCCCAGGAACGCGATCTGGTCCGGCTTCGGCATCGCGCGGGCGCAATTCCCGATGGTTGCGCTCGCCGCGACGCTCGGCGGCAACGTCCGGGTCGGCCTCGAGGACAACCTTTATCTCTCGGCAGGCCAGCTCGCGCCGAGCAATGCCGCTCTGGTCGAGAAGGCGGTGAGCCTGCTGGCGCATCTCGAGTTCCGGCCAGCGACGCCCGCCGAGGCGCGCGGCATCTTCGGACTTGTCGCCTGATGGCCTCGGTCTTCGGGGCCGAGATCCCCTTCGTCGATCACTGCGCGATCGAGGAGATCGGATTGTTCGAGGGCCGGACGCGGCTGCGCATGACGGTCGGCCCGCAGCACATGAACAATATCGGGATCGCGCATGGCGGCGCGATCTGCACCCTTCTCGACGTCGCGATGGGAACCGCCGGCCGGACGCATGCGGGAAAGCCCGTCATCACCCTCGATATGCAGGTGGCGTTCCTGTCGCCCGGGCGCTCCGGCGTGCTGATCGGTGAAGGTCGCGTCGTACGTGGCGGCCGGTCGATCCTGTTCTGCGAGGCCGAGATCCGCGACCAAGCGGGTGAGCTCGTCGCGAAGTCGAGCGGCCTGTTCAAGCCCGTGAAATAGCGGCAACTAGCGATACGGATCGTCCCGCTCGAGGAACCCGCGGACGTAGCGCTCGACCGCCCCCTCCAGGCTCGTGAACGGCACGTCGCAACCGGCGGCGCGCAGCCGCTCGGTCGAGGCCTGCGTGAAGTATTGGTAGCGCCCGCGCAGGTTTTCCGGCATCGGCACGTATTCGATTTTCGGCGCGCGCTGCAGGGCCGAGAAGGTGGCGTGAGCGAGATCGGCGAAGCTCCGCGCCATTCCGGTCCCGAAATTGAAGATGCCGCGCTCGACCGGACCGTCAAGGAACCAGAGAAGCAGGTCCACCACATCGTCGACATAGATGAAGTCGCGCTTCTGCCCGCCATCCGGGATGCCGGCGCGGTGGCTCTTGAAAAGGCTCACCGTCTCGCCGGCACGCGCGGCGGGCGTCAGTTTGGCGACGACGCTCTTCATCTCGCCCTTGTGGTATTCGTTTGGGCCGAAGACGTTGAAGAACTTCATGCCGATGCATTTCGGCGGAAGTGGTTTGCCTGTCTCGTGCCGGTACGCGACGGTGAGGTCGATCTGGTGCTTGCTCCAGCCATAAAGGTTGAGCGGCCGGAGCCGCTTGAGCGCCGACAGCGACCAGTCATCCTCGAAGCCGTGCTCGCCACCACCGTAGGTGGCGGCCGATGACGCATACAGAAGCGGGACACCCTGCGCCGTACACCAATCGAGGAGCGCGAGCGTCATCCCGAAATTGTCGCGCATGACCTCGTCACCGTCGGTGACGGTGGTCGACGAGATCGCGCCGAGGTGGATGACGGCCGACACGGCGCCGCTCTTCTCCATCCGGGCAATCAGTTCCTCCGGCTGAGCGAAGTCGGTGAACATGCGCTTGCCGAGATTCTGCCAGCGTCCGTCGCTGCCGAGCCGGTCGCAGACGAGGATTTCGTCCACGCCCCGCTCGTTGAGCGCAGCAACCACGTTCGATCCGATGAAACCGGCCGCACCTGTGACAACGATCATGGCACCGGGCCTATGCTTGGAAGCGGCTCAGAGGAGCCGGACGCAACCCGTACCAGTGCAGGCGCTGCGGCCAAGACCTTTATGCGCCTATGCTTTCCGGGCCGCTTGACTGTGGTCGTCATCAACGCTGACCTTGGCTGTGCAGGTGCAGCAAGCACAAGGCAAGCATGATGCCGTCCGTCGTGATCTATCGGCTCGGAAGCCTCGGGGATACGATCGTCGCCCTGCCCTGCTTCCATCGCATCGCCCAGAGTTTTCCGGACGCCGAGCGCATCCTGCTCACGAACGTCCCGGTCTCGACGAAGGCCGCACCCGTGGAGGCCGTTCTGAAGGGCATCGGGCTGGTGCACCGAGTTCTTGCCTACCCGCTTAGCCTGCGCTCGCCGCGCGCGCTTCTCGGCTTGCGAACTCAGCTTCGCGACACGGACGCCGACACGCTGGTCTATCTCGCCGAGAAGCGCGGGCTGCTCATCGCCTGGCGCGATTGGCTCTTCTTCCGCGCCTGCGGCTTTCGCCGCATCGTCGGGGCGCCGCTGACTCCGGACTTGCAGGACAATCGGGTCGACGGGGTCACGGGCGAGTTGGAGCCCGAGCGCGAGCGCCTTGCACGCACGCTCGCGCCGCTTGGGCCGATCGACCTCGATAGCGCCGTGAGCTGGGACCTGAAGCTGAACACGGAGGAGGAGGCTGCCGGGCTATCCGCCGTCGCGCCATTCGCGGACCGGCCGTTCCTGGCCATCAACATGGGCGGCAAGGTCGCCGACAAGGATTGGGGGATCCCAAACTGGCAGAAGGTCCTTCAGGCGCTCGGGCGCAGCTTCCCGGGAGTCGGCTTGCTGGTCGTGGGCGCGGCCGAGGATTCCGAGCGGGCCCGCGCGGTGATCGCCCATTGGCCAGGCGTCGGGATCGACCGGTGCGGCAAGCTCAGCGTCCGTGAGACGGCGGCGGCCCTCCAGCATGCCGTCGCCTTCATCGGCCACGACAGCGGTCCGCTGCATCTCGCAGCGGTGCGCGGCGTCCGCTGCGTCGGCCTGTTCGGGTCGTACAATCGCCCGCGCCAGTGGCATCCGCACGGAACAGGCCACCGCATCATTCACCGGATTGAGGGCGTCTCGGCGATCACTGTTGCGGAAGTCATCGCGGCCGCTTCCGACATCCTCAGCGAGGCGGGACTTACCATGCGGCAAGCCTCGCATGGCGAGCCTGATCCGGAGGCGCTAGAAGTCGCCCCATGACCGACAAGCGCATCCTTCCCGACCTGTCCCGGCGGCGGCTGATCGGCGGCGCAGCAGCCTGGTTGGCGGCGCTCGGGGCAGCCTCTCCTGCTCTCGCCCAGACACGCCGTCGCAACCCGTATGACGACCCGTACTACGGCGGCACCGAAGACGACCTCTGGCAGGGTCGTGGCCGCTCCGCGCCGCGCGACCGCTTCTACGACACCCAGGTCCAGCAGGATTACTACATCCGCGACCCGTTCGGATCAGGTCAGGCCGATCCGAGGGACCCGTACGAGCAGTACCCCTACGGTTCGCGCGGGCGGGCACCTGCCCCCGGTCCGGTCGACACGCCGGTTGCAGGCGGCGGCTTCGACTACCCCCGCATCTACGGCCGGGTGGATTCCGAGCCGTTCCCCATCCCGGCCTTCAATTTCAGCCGGATTCGACCCGAGTTCCTTCGGCGGGAAGTGAGCTACCGAGGGAGCGAGCCGGCCGGAACGATCGTCGTCGATCCGCGTGCCCGGCACCTCTACTTCGTCCAGAGGAACGGACAGGCGATCAGGTACGGCGTCGGCGTCGGGCGTCAGGGCTTCTCCTGGTCCGGCACCGCGACCGTGAACTCGAAACAGGCCTGGCCGGACTGGTACCCGCCCAAGGAGATGATCGCTCGGGATCCCAAGCTCGCGCGCTCGCTCTCGGAACTTCAGAGCGGCATCGGCATGCATGGCGGCCCTGGCAATCCGCTCGGTGCCCGCGCGCTCTATCTCTGGCAGGGCAACAAGGACACGCTGTACCGCATTCACGGCACGACGGAGCCTTGGACGATCGGCACCTCCGTTTCGTCCGGCTGCATCCGGATGGTGAACCAGGACGCGATCGACCTTTACGGCCGCGCCAGCGTCGGAGCCGAGGTCCGGGTCCTCGGGTGAGGCTTGCGTCATGGCCGGGACGAGCCCGCCCATGACGCAGCTCGAATCTAGATCGTGAGCGTACCGGCTTTCGCGGCCGCGTAGCGCTCGGCGACCTTCGGCCAGTTTACGACGTTCCACCAGGCCTTCAGGTAGTCGGGCCGGCGGTTGTTGTATTTCAGGTAATAGGCGTGCTCCCAAACGTCGTTGCCGAGGAGCACCCGCTGTCCCTCCATGAGGGGCGTGTCCTGGTTCGGCTTCGTCGTGAGGGCGAGCTTGCCCGCCTTGTCGACCGTCACGAAGACCCAGCCGGAGCCGAAGACGCGCCCGCCCGCGGCGTTGAAGTCCTCGGTCAGCTTGGCGAAGCCGCCAAGATCGCGGTCGATAGCCGCCTTCACCTCGCCCGTCAGCTCCCCGCCGGAGCCGCCCATCACCTGCCAGAACATGGTGTGGTTCGCATGTCCGCCGCCGTTGTTGCGGACGGCCGTGCGCACCGCCTCCGGCACGCTGCTCAGGTTCGCCAGGATCTCCTCAAGCGGCTTCTTCGCGAGGTCCCCATGGTCCTTCAGGGCGTTGTTGAGGTTGGTGACATAGGCGGCGTGGTGGCGGCCGTGATGCAGCTCCATGGTCTGCGCGTCGATATGCGGCTCGTTCTTGTTTGCCGCATAGGGCAGCGGGTCGAGGCGGAACGGCCCGCTCGCCGCCGGCGCCTGGGCGAAGGCCGGACGGACGATGGGCGTTGCGGCGAGAGCCGCGATCCCGGCCAGCATCGAACGGCGATGAAGAGCTGTCATTCGGTTCCTCCTTGGCTCGCGAGCGACCGCGAAGGCGGCCTTCGGGCGCAGCTGACGGGGTTTCTCGCAGCGCTCCCACGACCGCCGCGATACCACTACGCTCCGGCGAGGTGGGATGCGAAGGGCGCCGCGCCAAGGGCAAGCCGCCCCGGGCGGTGACACCAACGCGTGATGTCGGCCCGGGTCAGTCGTCGCCGAACCAGTCGTCCCGGCTCGGCTCGATGCAGCGATAGCCTATGAAGCATTGCGGCGTGTCGCGGGTCGGCACGAAGGCCGTGCGCGTCACCTCCGTTGGCTGGCAGAAGGAGCGATCGCGCACAAAGCGGTCGTAGGTGTAGCCACCGGTCCCGATCACCGCCGCGCCGCGCGCGGCCAGAAAGCCCCGAGCCTGGCCGCAGGTCATTGTCGTGGTGGAGGCACGCTGGGCCAGCGCAGCCGTGGTGACCAAGGACATCCCGAGCGCCACTGCAATCTTGATCATTCGGCTGTCTCCTGCAAGCGCTCCAACGTGGACGAAGAAGGAACGATCCTGTCCGGAGGCGCACGCGAGACCGCCTCAGGCGAGCATCTGCAGATCTCCATCGACCGAGATCGCCTGGCCGGAGATCGTGCGCCCTCGCGGGGAGCACAGGAAGACGATTTGATCGGCGAGTTGCTGCGGCGTGACGTAGTCCTTGATCGAGGCATTCGCGAAGGCTCGGGCCTCCATCTCGGCATAGGAGACGCCCTGCTGCTGCGCCTTCGCCTCCAGCACCCGCCGTTGCCGGTCGCCCGAGACGATCCCGGGCAGGACCGCGTTGACCCGGATGCCGAACTCGCCGAGCTCGCGCGAGAGCGATTTCGTGAAGCCGATGACAGCCCACTTTGCGGCCGCGTAAGGGCTCCGAAGCGGGAAGCCGAAGCGTCCTGCCGCCGAGGACAGGTTCACGATCGAAGCATTCCGGCTCTGCTTGAGGTGAGGCACCGCGATCCGGGTGCAGTTGAACTGCCCGGTGATGCAGATCTCTAGGCAGCGGTCCCAGTCCTCGGGGTTGATCTCCTCGACACGGCCGGTGGGGCCCGCGATGCCCGCATTATTGACCAGCACGTCGAGGCCGCCGAGCGCGCGAAGCGCGGCGTCGAAGACTCCGGCGACGTCCTCCCGGCTGGCCACGTCGCCGAAGGAGCGGGTCACGCCCGGATCGCTCTCGGCCATCGCATCGAGGGCCGCGCGATCGACGTCACAGACATGCACGCGAGCGCCTTCCCGCACGAATGCACGGGCAATCTCGAGCCCGATACCGGCTGCGCCCGCCGTAACGAGGACGCGCAATCCCGCGATGTCGAGGTCCATGGTTCGCGTCCACCCTTCGTCGCCATCAAAGCCAGAAGCGGCTTCGACGTTGCTGCCTGCCAGATTCCTATGCTCCGGGTCGATCCGCCCCGCCCCGCTGTGCTACGCCGGGTCAAAGGTGGGTCCCGCCTCGCCGCCAGGATGGCGCAGGTCGGAGCTGGAGGAAACCTGTATGCCGAGCGTCGCCATCGTCGGATCGGGCCTGATCGGACGCGCCTGGGCGGTCGTCTTCACCCGCGCTGGCTGGGAGGTCCGCCTTACCGACACGCATGCGGAGACGCTCGCGGCCGCGCCGGCCCTCATCCGCGCCGGGCTCGACGCGCTCGCCGAGCACGGACTCGTGTCCGACCCGGCAGACAGTGCGGAGCGGGTCACGGTCGCAGCGTCGCTCGCGGACGCCGTGCGGGACGTCGACCTCGTCCAGGAGAACGGCCCGGAGACGCTCACTGCCAAGCGCGTGCTCTTCGCCGAACTCGACCGCCTGACGCGGCCGGACACAATCCTCGCCTCCTCGACTTCCGCGATTGTCGCATCGCTCTTCACCGAGAACTTGCCCGGCCGCGCGCGCTGCCTCGTCGCCCATCCCGTGAACCCGCCGCATCTGGTGCCCATCGTCGAGCTCTGCGGCGCGCCCTGGACTGATCCCGCCGTGATCGAGCGGGCGAAGGCGATCTACGAATCCGTCGAGCAGGTCCCGATCATCGTCCACAAGGAGGCGGAGGGCTTCGTGCTGAACCGTCTCCAGGGTGCGCTGCTCGCTGAAGCCTTCCACCTCGTAGGCGAGGGCGTCGTCAGTCCGCAGGACCTCGACAAGACGATCAAGGACGGGCTCGGGCTCCGCTGGTCCTTCCTCGGCCCATTCGAGACCATCGAACTGAACGCGCCCGGCGGCATCCCCGATTACTGCGCCCGCTACACGGGCTTCTACCGCCGGGTGAGCGAGAGCCCGCCCTCACCGACCGTCTGGGACGCCGAGAACGTGTCTCGCATACTGGCCGGCTGGGGCAACACGCCCGGCACGGACGAACTCGCCAGAAAGACCGCTACGCGCGACCGGCGCCTGGCTGCCCTTAGGGCGCACAAGCGCAACCAGACCACTTGAACCCGACGGGCGCACGAGGACACGTCATGGCCAGCCGCAAAGTCATCATCACCTGCGCCGTCACGGGGGCGATTCACACGCCGACTATGTCGCCCCACCTGCCGATCACGCCACAGGAGATTGCGGACGCCGCGATCGGCGCGGCTGACGCCGGGGCGGCCATCGTCCACCTCCATGCCCGCGACCCGCAGACGGGCAAGCCGGACCAGTCGCCGGAAGCCTTCGCGCCCTTCCTTCAGGTCATCAAGCAGCGCTCGGACGCGGTGATCAACATCACGACCGGGGGCTCGCCGACGATGCTTGTCGAGGAACGCGTCAAGCCGGCCGCCCACTTCGCGCCCGAGGTCGCGTCGCTCAACATGGGTTCGATGAATTTCGGTCTCTACCCGATGCTGAACCGCTTCAAGGAGTTCAAGTTCGACTGGGAGAAGCCGTATCTGGAAGGCTCTCGGGACCGCATCTTCCGCAACACCTTTGCGGATATCGAGTACATCCTGACCACCTGCTCCGAGAACGGCACCCGCTTCGAGATCGAGTGCTATGACATCGGCCACCTCTATACGCTGGCGCACTTCGTCGAGCGCGGGCTGATCAAGACGCCGCTCTTCGTGCAGAGCGTCTTCGGGCTCCTCGGCGGCATCGGCCCGCATCCGGAGGACGTGGCGCACATGAAGCGCACGGCCGACCGGCTCTTCGGCGACCAGTACCGGTGGTCCGTGCTCGGCGCCGGCCGCAACCAGCTCCCCATCGCCGCCATGGCGGCGGCCATGGGCGGCAACGTGCGGGTTGGCCTCGAGGACTCGCTCTGGATAGGGCCCGGCAAACTCGCTGAATCGAACGCCCAGCAGGTGAAGCTCGCGCGTGAGATCATCGAGGGTCTCGGCCTGGAGATCGCCTCACCCGACGAGGCGCGCGAAATCCTTCAGCTGAAGGGCGGCGACCGGGTCAACTTCTAGCCTCTGTTGCAGCAGGGCTTCGCTCAGCGAAGCTCTACCGCGTCGGTCGCCGGCTCATCCAGCCGGTGGAGCGTCGCCCTGAGTTCCAAATGCTCCGCGTTGGGCGAGACGGCGATAAGCTGCGCCACCTCGCCCGCAAAATTGCCGTGCAGGGCGAGCGGAAAGGCATCGAGGCCGAGCAGAGATTTCATCCCGGGCACCTCCGTGTGCGTCTGGACCGTCAGGTCGGCCGAGAACATGGCGCCGGAAAAGCTGTAGCGGCCCGAATAGGCCATCCGGGAATCGCCGCCGCGGAACCGCCCGTCCTGCAGCACGACCACCCCTGACCCCTCCCCCAGCTTCGTCCTGAACCTGATCGCGTAGAACCCGTCGCTCACGCCGTACTCTCCTTCAGTGCGGGGCGCGTAGCACAGGAAGAGCGAATGGGAAGAGGGTTCGGTTGCGCAGCCGGATACGCTCAGCGCTGTCAGCGGTTCAGCTCGGGACAGCAATCGGTGGACAGTGAAAGGTGCCGAAAGCCGTTGGCCTGCGGCACCCTGCCGGTTCAGCGGAAGCGGATGATGTAGTCCACGTAGACGTTCACCGGCCGCGATTCCGCATCCCAGCCGCCGGTGATCGCGTGGCTGTGCGCACCTGCGACACTCGAACCGGTCGGGGCCGAATTGTTCTCCGCGAGGTCGACCCCGTAAACGACGTCGATATCATGCGTGTCCGTCGGAATGCCGGTCACCTGGTGAGTGTGATCGGGCGCCATGCTGGCGATGAAGTCGTTGACCGGCCTCCCTGCCGTCGACGCGGTGATCGCCGCGGCGATCTTGTGTTTTCCACCCGCCCCGACGACGAAATAGCCCCGCAGATCGGGCAAGGCGAAGGTCGAGGCCGTTGAGCCGAACAACGTTCCGAGGACTTGGTAGATGGCCTGGCTCGCCGGATCGTTCGTCTTCAGCGTCTGGCCGATGCACGGATACCAGCCCGCCTGCAGCAGCGCTGTCAGGTTGGAGATCTCGGTCACGTCCCCGCCATAGGCCAGGATAGAGCCGATCGGCGGGGCGTCGTTGATCGTGTCGCCGGCAATGAGCCACTCGAGGTAGATGTTCTCGGGGCGAGTTTCCTTGTCGCCACCGGCCATGTCATGGGTGTGCAAGCCTGCGCTCGTGGTGCTCGTCCAGCCGCTCGTCCAGACCATGCAATTGTAGGCGTCCGGGCCGCTCGCCCCCCAGGCGGCGTGGTGGTCGTTGGCCGGAACTAGCGCCTGCGGGTGCGAGTGGTTGCCCGTCGTTTCCACGACGAAGGGGTTCTGAGCAGTCCCGGTAGCTGGCGCCTGGCTCGAACCCACCTCGTCCCCGGTATTCCCGCCGGTGTGCAAGGCATATCGGCTTGCGGCGCCGGGGTCCCGGTTCGTCCCATGGCTGGTGCCCCGCACGAAGCGGCCTCGCAGGTCAGGCAGGTTGAATACGGACGTTCCATCGCCGCCGAAGTTCGATTCGAGCACGGCAGCGAGATTGCCGCTGTTCGCGACAGCCTGAGCCATGCCGTTGCACGACAGCCAACCTGCAGGCGGTGTGTTCGCCCCCGCGCCGAAAGCACCCACAGCCCCGGGCACACATATTCCCGTCGCTGCCGCCGGCGTCGCTCTGATGATCCAGTAGAGTGAAACGCTCACCGGCACGGTCTGCTCATCACCGCCGGTCAGCTTGTGGGAATGCGCGCCGGCCGCCCCGACCGTCGCGGTACTGGACCAGCGGGCCATCGTGTCGGTGTGACCGCTCCAGGCCTCGTGCATGTCGGTATTCAGGTGCTGATAGGCGTGCTGGTGAGCGCCGTCCTCGGCCAGGACCAAGGGTTTCGTCGGAAGCATGGTCCCACTGAGCTGGAGCGACCCGACTGCGTTTCCGGTCGCGCCTCCGGGCGCCGCTGCCACGCGGCCAGCCGCATCGGGGTCGACCGACGGCGAGCCCCTGCTGCCCCTGACGAACCGGTCCGCAAGGTTCGGCACCCTGAAACTGCCGGCGTCACCGCCATGGGCGGTGCCGATCGCCTCGCGCAACGCCGGGCAATCGGTGTTGGGGTACAGACTTCCGTCACAGGGTAGCCATCCCGCTGCTAACACCGCGTCGCGCGTGGCGGGGTTCGAAAGGTCGCCGCCGAAGGCCGCAACGAAACCGAGAGGAACATTCGCAGGAGCGGGCATGAGCTGACCTTTCCGGATTGCACGCCGCTCAACTTGCGGTTGCGATCGCAAGATGCACGGAACTAGATTGCTTCACAAGCTGAAGTTGTACCCCTGGCGCGACCGCTATTCAGATAGCGGCACGGCTCGTGGCGCGAGCTGTGAGGCGCGCCATGCTGGCTAGGACTGGAACGGTCTACGGCTTCGTCCAGCGGCCGAGAGACGGGCCGGTGCCTTTGGCGAAGGCCGCGTCTCGGCTGCATTGTGGATGATCGCGATCCGGCTACAAGCGGGCGTCGAAAGGCCGATCGGCCGATGGGAGCACGATGTGAAAGCTGCGGTTGTCACCGAGGCCGGGCTGGTGGTGCAGGATGTGCCGAAGCCCGCGCCGAAGCCGAACGAGATCTTGGTCCGGATCCGGGCTGCTTCTCTCAATCGCGCCGACCTCTCCGTTGCCGCCGGCCACGCACACGGCCCGATGGGCGGTCCCGGCACTATCCCGGGGCTCGAATGGGCCGGAGAGGTCGTCGAGGCGGGTTCGGAGGTCAGCGGCTTTAAAGCCGGCGACCGCGTGATGTGTTCGGGCGGGGGCGGCTATGCCGAGTACGCAGCGGCTGATTTCGGCCGCTGCGCGCCGATTCCCGACGGCATGTCCTTCGAGACCGCGACGACGCTACCGCTGGCGCTGCAGACAATGCACGACGCGATCGTGACGAACGGGCGCCTTCAAGCAGGCGAGAGCATCATGATCCAGGGCGCGAGTTCCGGGGTCGGGCTCATGGCGCTCCAGATCGCGAAGCGCCGGGGGGCCGCGATCGTGGTCGGCACCTCGACCAATGCCCAGCGGCGGGCACGCTTGGCCGAATTCGGCGCGACGCACGCCGTCGATACGAGCGAGTCGGACTGGCCCGAGCGGGTGAAGGAGATCACGGGCGGCAAGGGTGTGAACGTCATCATCGACCAGGTCTCGGCCCCGGTCGCCAACGGCAACATGAGAGCGGCCGCCGTGCTTGGCCGAATCGTCAATGTCGGCCGGCTCGGCGGGTCCAAGGGCGAGTTCGATTACGACCTGCATGCGCTAAAGCGCATCAGCTATATCGGCGTGACCTTCCGGACGCGCTCTGTGGAGGAGGTCCGGGAGATCAATCGCCGAATGCGCGAAGAGCTCTGGGACGCCGTGACCGCGGGCGAACTGAAGCTGCCGATCGACCGCTCATTCCGGCTCGAGGAGGTACACGCCGCGCTCGCCCACATGAAGGCGAACCAGCACTTCGGGAAGGTGCTGCTGATCCCGTAGCCCGCGGAGCTGCTTAGTCCGCCGTCCAGCCGCCGTCGACAAGCAGGGCTGAGCCCGTCATCAGGGCCGAGGCGTCGGAGGCCAGGAACACGATCGCGCCGGTCAGGTCTTGCACCTGGCCTAGCCGCCCGAGCTTGATCTTCGAGACGACACTCTCGCGGAACGCCGCGTCCTCCAGGAACGGCTTCGTCATCGGGGTCTCGATGAAGGTCGGGCAGAGGGTGTTGACGCGGATCCCGTGCGGACCGAGCTCGACTGCCATCGCCTTGGTCAGCCCTTCGAGGGCGTGCTTTGAGGCGCAATAGATTGTGCGCCGCGCCCCCCCGACATGGCCCATCTGGGAGGACATGTTGATGACCGAGCCCGGACGCCCGGCCTCGAGCATGCGCCGCACGACCGCCTGGGCGGCGAAGAATGCCGCGCGGACATTCAGGTCCATGACGGCGTCGTAATCCTCGACCGTCACCTCGACGAAGGGCTTTGGACGGTTCGTCCCGGCATTGTTGACGAAGATGTCGAAGGGCTCGGCCGCCGCGACCGCCGCCGCGAAGGCGGAGAGGTTGGTCACGTCGACCACGACCGCCTCGGCCCGCCCTCCCCCGGCCCGGATTTGCGCCGCCGCCGCTTCGATCTCCCCGGCAGAGCGAGCCGCCAGGCTCACTTCCGCACCGGCCTCAGCCAGCGCCTGCGCAGCCGCGAGCCCGATGCCGCGCCCAGCGCCGGTCACGAGCGCGCGCCGGCCATCCAGGCGGAAGGAGGGGAGAACGGAGTTAGCCATCCCAGCACTCACTCCGCGGCGGTCGCGTACGGAATGTTGCGGCCGCCGTAGCGACGAACACGGATATTGGCCTGCTCGGCATGGCCGGCGAAGCCCTCGAGCATGCAGAGGCGCGAGCAATACTCGCCGATCATCGCCGAAGCCTCGTCGGTCAGCACCTTCTGGTAGGTCACGGTCTTGAGGAACTTGCCGACCCAGAGCCCGCCCGTGTAGCGCGCGGCCTTCTTCGTCGGGAGGGTGTGGTTCGTGCCGATGACCTTGTCGCCGTAGGACACGTTCGTGCGGGGCCCAAGAAACAGCGCGCCGTAATTGGTCATGTTGGCGAGGAAGTAGTCCGGATCGCGCGTCATCACCTGGACGTGCTCGGAGGCGATGCGGTCGGCCTCCGCAACCATCTCCTCGTCGTCGGCGCAGACGATCACCTCGCCGTAATCCTCCCAGGCCTTCCGGGCGATCTCGGCGGTAGGCAGGATGCCGAGCAGGCGCTCGACCTCCTCCATTGTCTGGCGCGCCAGCTTCTCGGAGGTGGTAAGCAGGATAGCGGGCGAGTTCGGGCCGTGCTCGGCCTGGCCGAGGAGATCGGTCGCGCAGAGCTCCGCATCGACGCTGTCATCGGCGATGACGAGCGTCTCGGTCGGACCGGCGAAGAGGTCGATCCCGACCCGGCCGAAGAGCTGGCGCTTGGCCTCGGCCACATAGGCGTTGCCGGGCCCGACCAGCATGTCCACGGAGGAGATCGTCTCAGTGCCGAGTGCCATGGCGCCGACCGCCTGGACGCCTCCCAGGCAATATATGACGTCGGCGCCAGCAAGATGCTGCGCGGCCACGATGGCCGGCGCGGGCTTGCCCCCGAACGGCGGCGCGCAGGTGGTGATCTGCGGCACGCCCGCAACCTTGGCGGTGACCACCGACATGTGCGCGGAGGCCAGCAGCGGGTACTTGCCGCCCGGCACGTAGCACCCGACCGAGTTCACCGGGATGTTCTTGTGCCCGAGCACGACGCCGGGCAGCGTCTCGACCTCGATGTCCTTCATCGAGGCACGTTGGTGCTCGGCGAAGTTCTTCACCTGGGCCTGCGCGAACTTGATGTCCTCGATGTCGCGGGCCGAGAGTTCGCTCAGGCAGTCGCGGATCTCGGCATCCGTCAGCCGGTAATCCTTGCGTTCCCAGCCGTCGAACTTCCTCGACATCTCGCGTACAGCCGCGTTGCCGCGCTGAGCAATGTCGGCCAGGATACCTTCGACAACCGCGCGGGTCTTTGCATCGTCGTCGGCCTTCTGTTCGGCGTCGCGGCCGCGCTTGAGAACCTGTGACATGTTGGCCTCCTGTTCTGCCCGCCGCCGTGGCGGCTTAGGCCGCACACGCGATCAAACGGAGCAGTACCCTTCCTGGATCTCGGCATCCGCGAGGAGCGACGATATAGGCCCGGTCGGCCATGTCGACCGCGAACCCAACGTCCAGTTCGGCGGGAGGCTCGTCTAGCCTTCCGCTTTCATGCTGCGAGCTTGCCCGGCCATTAGCAGAATCACCCCGGCCCGGCCCGGCAGCGCCTCAGCGGAACCGGGTCCTCGCCCTGGTGGGCAGCCGGCGAGGCCCAATCGTCCGAGAGACGGATCGGCTGGCGACCACGATCCGATTCTGTTCGCCGCCCAGAGCGACCCAAGCCATTCCGGCGGAGCCTTCCCGCTTGATGAACTCGTAGCCGGTCTTGTCCCAAGGCAGGACCGAATCCGTCTCATTGTCGAGAATGAGATCGCCGCGGTCGGTCCTGATCGTCAGCACGGCATGCCCGGCATCCTTGCGGTCGATCACCACGGTCATGCGCATGGCGCGGCGCGGCAGGCCCGCCTCTGCGAGAAGCTTGCGCTTGAGAAGCTGGATGTCCTCACAATCGCCCTTGCCGTCGTCCGGGTAGTCCCAACGGTCGTTCACCCCCCAGTGGGCCTGGTCAGTTACCTGCTGAATCGTCTCGTTCACGCGCAGGTTGATGCTCCTGATCAGGGCCCAATTTGCCGGGGTGAGCGTCAATGTCTCGGGTTCGGCCGAGTCGATCGCGCATTCGGCGGGAACGCGGGAGCAGAATTGGTTCCAGGCGGTGGTCGGCCGATCATCCTCGCCGCCAAGCGGCATGATGGGCGCCGAAGGCAACACCTCCGGGCCGTCGGCCCAGGTTGGCGCAGCAGCTAGAACAACGCCGAGCCACAGCAAAGCTGATGCGATCCGGCCGAAGCCGGTCGCGCAGTGATCCCCCATCGTCTTCGCCCGCGTTTTTGCGTCGCCGATGCAGCCCGGGTGCCAAGTCGCACCTCTTGTGGGCCGCAGCTCAGGCTGGCGCCTTCATGGTTAACGAGGTCTTATCTCCAGAGGCGCTGCTCACCGACAGTGAGCCTCGTTCGCGCCTCAACAGCCGTCAACCTAGCCCGCGTCGCAGAGGGAATCTGTGATCTGGAACACGCAGGTGCCCCTTACTCGCCGTTCGTCGGGAACGGCTCTTCAACCCCTTCCGGGAGCGGCACCTCGAAAGCGTTGATGGTCATGGAGATAAGCCCGTAATACCCGAGCACGCCCACGAGGTCGACGACGCCGACCTGCCCAAGCGCGTGGAGCGCGAATCGGTACGTTTCGTCCGAGACACGGCGGCTGCGCAGGAGCTCGGTCGAGAACGCGTAGACGGCGCGCTCATCCGGCAAAGTGAGGTTCGGCTCGGCCCCGCGCCTGATCGCCTCGACGGCTTCTTGGCTGATCCCGGCACCGAGCGCGATCGGTGCGTGGACGGCCCACTCAAATCCAGCTCGCCAATGCGCGCCGGTGGTGATGATGGCGAGTTCCGACAACCGCTGCGGCAGGCTGGTCCCGTAGCGGCAGAAGGCGCCCAGCTCCTGCGCCTTTTCGGCGAGGCCGGGGCTGTTCACCCACACTCTCAGTGGCCCCTGCACGACACCGCGTGGGCCCGACAGGATGGCGTCGTAGACGCGGCGCTGCTCGGCGGTGAGCTTGGCCGGGTCGATATCGGCAAGGCGGGGCATCAGATCCTCATCATCTCCCGCAGATGAATGTGCATGTCTGGACTTTCGGCAAGCGCCCGCGACGTCCCTAGCAGCCCTCTCCAGCTCCAGCCGTGCTCCCCTGAGCACCGCTCATGCCCGGCTCGACCAGGAGCGGCGTGTTCGTGGCGCCCGAGCGGTCGATGGTCTTCGCTCAGTCGTCTAGCGGCGCATGGGTGCCGTATTTACCGGCCGCGAAGATGAGCGGCTCACCATCGCGGTAGTGTGCCTGGATCACGCGACCGATGAAGATCATGTGATCGCCGCCCTCGATGGTGCTCTCGGTACGGCATTCGAAAATGGCGAGGCTGTCCTCGAGCATCGGACAACCGCCTATTCCGGCCGAAAAGTCGACATCTTCGAATTTGTCGTGGCGCGGCGTCGCGAAATGCTGCGACGTCAGGCTCTGCGCGGTGGATAGGACGTTGACGACGAAGTGCCCAGCTTCCTTGAAGCTCGCCAGCGAAGGTGCGGCAAGGCGCAGGCTCCAGAGGACGAGCGGCGGATCGAGTGACACCGCCGAGAACGAGTTCGCCGTCAGGCCCTCATACTTTCCGTCCGGCGTACGCGTCGTGATCACCGTCACGCCTGTCGCGAAACGCCCGAGCGCCTGACGGAGAAGCCTGGGATCCGTCGCCTCGCGATCGAGCGGAAGGGACAGCATGGTCATAGCCACCGCCTAGCCGGTTCCGGCCGGGAGAGAAATGGTAGTTTCTTCTTGCTGGAATGACGAATCCCGATGCCGGTTCATGGCTGCAAGCTTAGAGCATCAGGCTCTTCGTCGCTCCCCCGCGAGGAACGCTCGTTCAAGGCAGCCGCGCAGCGTGAGAATGCGAGGCAACCCCGGTCTTTCGGGAGAGCTCGAGTTGGCAATCGTACCGGATCGCCGACATCGGAGCCGTCAAGGCCACCTCTTCGCCCGCGGCCCCGAGGTTCTCGTCAGCTTCACCGCAGGCACGCCGGACGCAATCTGGAAGCTGTGCGTCCGGCCGCCGCGTTCACGCCCTTGAGATCTCATCTCGAGAACCTCCCGCGAACGTGTTGCCTTCCCGTCCGCCTCCGCGGAGAAGACCAGCATGACGAAGCTTGCCGAGGCTGACCCAACCCATGATCTCCGGGCTGGGAAGGAACAGGGCTCCTCTCGCCGGCGCCTCGAGGACGCGCGCTTTCTGACTGGGCGTGGCCGCTACGTCGACGACATCACCCTGCCCGGCGAGCTTTTCGGGCATGTGCTGCGCGCGCCCGTGGCGCATGCGCGCGTTCTGGTTCTCGACACCTCCACCGCGCAGGCCGCGCCTGGCGTCGTGTCCGTGTACACCTCGGCCGATCTCGACGCGGACGGCGTCGGTCCCCTCCCCTGCAACGTCCAGATCGCGACCGTGTCGCCGCTCGTCGTACCTCCGCGGCCTGCCCTGGCGAGGGACCGCGTGCGCCACGTCGGCGACCCCGTCGCGTTCGTCGTGGCCGAGAGCGCCGAAGCGGCGCGCGATGCCGCCGAGTTGATCGTGGTCGAGTACGAGGACCTGCCCTGTGTCATCGATTGCGTAGCGGCGCTGGAGCCGGACGCTCCTACGATTTGGGACGAGGCGCCCAGCAACCTCGCGTTCCGTTTCCAGAAGGGTGACCGGGCGGCCGTGGATGCCGCTTTCGCGGCTGCCGCCAGCACGGTCGAGATCGAGCTCGAGAACAATCGCGTTGTCGTGGCGCCCCTGGAACCGCGCGCCGCGATCGGCAGCTACGAGGCGGCAAGCGCGACCTTCGAGCTGACCCTGACAGGTCAGGGGGTACACGACATGCGCCAGCAGCTTGCGCATGACGTCTTCCGGGTCGCGCCCGAGAAGATCCAGCTCGTCGCACCCGATGTCGGTGGCGGTTTTGGCACCAAAAACATCCTGTATCCGGAATGGGTCCTGCTGCTCTTCGCGGCTCGAAAGCTTGGGAAGCCGGTGCGGTGGACCTCCGAACGAACCGAGGACTTTCTCAGCTCTGCGCAGGGACGCGACAACCGCACCCGCGCCCGCCTTGCACTCGATGAAGGCGGCAAGTTCCTGGGGCTCGAGGTGGAGACGGTCGCCGACATGGGGGCCTACCTGTCGGCCCTCGGCCCCTTGATCCCCACGAACTCCGCCTCGACTGCGATGGGCGGCGTTTATGACGTGCCCGCCGTCTTCATGGACGTCCGCGGTGCTTTCACCAACACCGTACCGGTCGACGCCTATCGGGGAGCCGGGAAGCCGGAGGCGAACTACATCATCGAGCGGCTGGTAGACGCTGCGGCGCGGAAGACCGGGATCACTCCCTTGGAGCTACGCCGCCGGAACATCGTCTCGCAGTTTCCCCACCGAAGCGCCCTTGGCATGACCATCGAGAAGGGCGCGTTTGGTACAGGCCTCGACCAGGTGTTGGCCGCCGCCGAAGCTGACGCGTTCCCGGAACGCCGGGCTGAGGCACTGGCACGCGGGCGTCTGCGCGGGCTCGGGCTTGCCTGCTTCATGGAAACCGCCCGGGGCGCGCCCGGAGAGTGGGCGCGAGCCGAGTTCGGGCCGGACGGGAGCGTCACACTGCTCCTCGGCACTCAATCCAACGGCCAGGGCCACGAGACAAGCTTCCCTCAAATCGCATCCGATCTCCTCGGCCTTCCGGTCGGAAGCTTCCGCTACGTGCAGGCCGACACACGTCGGGTAAAGAAGGGTGCGGGCCATGGCGGCGCACGCTCGCTGCACCAGGGCGGCACGGCGCTCGTCAAGGCAATCGAGGCGCTGCTCGCAAAGGCCCGGGTGATCGCAGCCCAGCTACTCCAGGCCAGTCCGGAGGAACTCGCCTTCGCGGAAGGTGCGTTCTCGGCACCGGGTGAAGGCCGATGCGTCTCAATCAGGGCCGTTGCGGAAGCGGCGGGCGATTGGGAGCAGACCCCGCAGGGCCTGGAACCCGGGCTGTTCGGGGAGGCCGACAACCCGCTCGACCTCGTCACTTTTCCGAATGGCTGCCATATCGCTGAGGTGGAGATCGATCCCGAGACCGGGCATCTCACCCTCGAGCGCTATCTTGCGGTCGACGATTACGGCGCTTTGATCAATCCCCTTCTGACGGAAGGCCAGGTCCAGGGCGGGCTGGCGCAGGGGATCGGTCAGGCGATCTACGAGCGGACGGCCTACGAGGAGGGCTCGGGCCAGCTGCTCACTGCATCGCTGATGGACTACAACCTGCCCCGCGCATCCGACCTGCCGCCGATCGAGGTGCAGTTCAATCCGGTGCCGAGCGTGTCGAACCCGCTCGGAGTAAAGGGCTCCGGCCAAGCCGGCTGCATCGCCGCGCCACAGACGGTGATGAACGCGATTCTCGACGCGCTTGCGCCACTCGGCGTCCAACACTTCGACATGCCCGCCACGCCCGAGCGGCTTTGGCGCGCCATCCAGGAGAGCGGCCGGACGGTCCGCGCGGCTAGCTCTTCGGTTTCGAAAGCTCCCTGAGCTCTTCGACCTGCTTCGACATGACCTCGGCCTGGTCACGGACGAAATCAGACTGAAGCCGCGCAGCCTCCTTCAGGTCCGGTGCCTTCACGAGCTTCTGGGCGAAATCGAAGATCGCCGAGATGTTCTCCTGCGCATAGCCGAAACCCCGCGCGACGGCCTCGCCCGCCGGCGTTTCGCCCGTTTTCGTCGTCGCCTGGATCGTTTCCGAGGCCTTTCGGGCGGCGTCCAAGAGGGTACCGACAGCCCCGCGGGCCTGCTCGACGCTCTTTTCGGCCAGATCGCGGACGGAGGACGGGATTTCCGAGCGTTCGGTGCTCATGTCTTTTACCCCTTGGAACACGTGGCGCCCCGATACGACGCCTGCACCGCCAGGGTGCGGTCCGACATCCCCGTGGTCAAGTTCGGCCGCGTACCTGCAGGGCTGCGCCCGTTCGCCACAAGCCGGTGCGGTTTGGCGGCCCGGACTTCTCGGCCATTAATGGCACTGTTCTTCAGGACCGGAGCGATTCGGGTGACCGAGAGATCGCGGCCGCCCGGCCTCGACCAGATTGCGGGAGACGGATTCAAGCTCGCGGGCCGGCTCGCGCTCGGGCTCGCATCCGTGCCGCTGATCGGCCTTGCGCTTCTTGGGTCCAGAAAGCCTGTGCCTGAGGCGTCGGCCCCGCAGGCCGCCTCCCCCGAGCGCGAGCCCGTCCCGCCGGTCGATCCCACGCCCGCGCCCGCCGCGAACCACGAAGGGCCAGATCGCGCGGAGATCGAGGTCGCGCTGAAGAAGCTCGCCGACGCGACCATCCCGAAGGCCGGTCGACAGAAGAACGGCGCCGGTAAGCCCGCCGCGGCCGCGCGAAGGCGCTCCAACCCCGCCAAGGCCCCCGCCGGAAAGCGGACATCGCGGCGTGTCCCGGCGGCCCGCCGCGACGATCGCCCGAACGGCGCAACATGAAGGCGAAACATTCGTGCGGGATAGGCGTACAGGATCACGCCCTATGCAGCTCCCGCCCGTCGACCTGGCGCTCGCACCGCTGCTAGCCTCCGCGAACGAGCATCCGATGCGCACCTCCGTATGCTGAAATCCGCTTTCGCGGCTGCCCGCGACCGGCAGCGGCTCCAACAGATCGTCGGCGTCCTGATCGCCTATGGGGTGACGAAGGTTGTCGACAAGCTGGGCCTCCGCGCGATCGCGCCCCTGGCCCGCTGGCGAGCCCCGGCTGTCGACGTGTCCCGCTTGTCCCAACCCGAGCGGGTCCGGCGCGCGATCGAAGCCCTCGGCCCGACCTTCATCAAGCTGGGGCAGATCCTGGCGAGCCGCACGGACCTCCTCCCACCGGCTTGGACGGACGAGTTCGGAAAGCTGCACAGCCAGGTCGTGCCGCTCCCCTGGGAACTCATGGAGCCGCAACTCGAGGCCGCGCTCGGCGGACCGCCCGAGGATGTTTTTGCGGAGTTCGATCGTACGCCGATCGCGTCCGCCTCGATCGCGCAGGTCTATCGGGCCCGCCTCGCGAGCGGCCACGACGTGATCGTGAAGGTGCTCCGGCCCGGCCTTCGCCGGATCATCGAGGCCGACCTGCGCCTTCTCGGGCACGCCACCTCGCTCGTCGAGCGGCAATGGCCCGAGCTCTCGCGCTACAAGCCGCAAGAGCAGTTGAAACAGCTCGCGACCGGCATCGCCGGAGAGCTCGATCTGATGAGCGAGGGCACCAATTGCGAGCTCCTCGGATCGATCTTTCCGGACAGCGAGGACATCGTCTTCCCACGGATCTACTGGGAGCTCACCAGCGAACAGGTTCTGGTTCAGGAATTCATCGACGGTATCCCGCCGACAGACAAAGCACGCGTCCGAGAGGCCGGCTTGGACCCGGCGGCCCTCGCCCAGACAATCACCACGGCGTTCCTGCACATGGCGCTGGTGGAAGGCGTGTTCCACGCCGACCCGCATCCCGGCAACCTACTCGCCCTTCCGGGAAACCGGATCGCATTCCTGGATTTCGGGCTCGTCGGGCGGCTCACCGAACGGCGTCGATCGCAGCTTCTCATCCTAATCGGCGCGATGCTGAAGCAGGATGCCGACGGCCTCGTGGGCGTCCTCCTGGCCTGGACGGGCGCGACCAACCCCGATCTGACCAGGCTCGACACGGCTGCCCAAAGCTTCGTCATTCGCCATTCCAAGAAGCCGCTCAATATCGGCCTCGTCCTCGAGGACTTCATGACGATGGCGCGCGAGAACGATCTCGCCATGCCGACGGATCTTGCGATCCTGTTCAAGGCGCTGATCACCTGGGACGGGGTCATGCGCCAGCTCGATCCGGCGTTCGACTTGTTCGCTGCGGCAGCGCCGACCGTGCAGCGCCGCATGAAAGCCCGGTTCTCGCTCCGCGGCCTACGGCGGAAAGTCGAGACCCTCGGATCCAGCATGTACGGGGCCGCGACCGAGCTCCCGAGCCTTATCCACCTGATGCTCGTCCGGCTGAAACAGGGGAAGGTTACCGTCGAGATCGAGATCAAGGGGATCGACAAACTGACCCAGGGCATCGAGCGCGCGGCCGCGCGCGTTTCGATTGCCATTGTCGTAGCCGCCTTTGCGATCCAGGTCGCGCCTCGCTTGGTCGACCTGGGCACGCCCTTCTTCGCCGTCGTCACGGGCCTGATCGCGATCTTCGGGATCGGCTGGGTGCTGCTGCTGCGGCAAAAGCGGCTCTGAGGGACCGCTATCTCAGGTCGGCCCCGCTTTCACCTTGGCGGGCTTCTTCGGGCGAACGCGTGGCCATCGAACGGTATGGACATCCGGCCGCACCTGCGCGCAATCCTTATCCGACGACCAACTCCGATCCACTTATCCCCAAGCCAACGCTCGCCCAAGTCATTGATCTGACGTCCTTTTCAGTAATATTGTTTGCTCGGAGTTCGCCTGAGCGGGGGCTCACCCTCCACTTCTTGACACCTCATCGGTCGGTCTCTAGATAGCGGTTCATCGACGGCGGGCGCTTTGGCGCGGCGTTGTCGGGAGCTTCTTCGGATTTCTGGGTGACCTGCCCGGCTTCGGTCGGATGGGTGATCTGTTGTCTGCGGGGCTTTGATTTTTCGGGTTTTCGCCGGTTTTGCCGGGGTTGACACGGGAAGCTGGT
>JAESGR010000096.1_pt1 | contig 201361 bp, 227 predicted proteins | sample 9269771 | NCBI WGS metagenome assembly JAESGR01 (sample SAMN15739572, study PRJNA653492) | algae metagenome | isolation source: Chroococcus sp. CMT-3BRIN-NPC107 and co-occurring heterotrophs from well... | place: USA: Clark Mountains Wilderness, California | collected 2010-04-18
TCGTGCCTCGACAGCTTCGATCGAAGCCTAGACCACTCGTCCCTTGTCCCCTTTTGCATCTGGCTCGCCCCACCGGTTCCCCGATTGAAGTCTTGAGCCAAATCACGACCGGGGAGCCCCCGTCGCGTTGGTGAACATACCTGGGCCGTTCTGGCCGGCAACCGATTCTCGGCCCAAATTGGCCCCCTGGGCGCCATGAGTTGGGCAGTGTGGCAAGAATTCAACACTTTGGATCCGGCCCTGGCCATTCTTTAACGAATGATTAACTTTCCGCAGTCGGTACAGCGACTTACCATCCCGGATCGGGCGCAAATTGATGGCAGCAGTCACATGATCGGCGAAAAGCTCGGGAGGCTGACCGTTGTAGGCGCAGCACCGTCCGCAGGCTCGAAGCGCCGGTGGCATTGCTCCTGCGATTGCGGCGGCGAGACGATCGCCTTCCAATGGTCGCTGCGCGCAGGTCGGTCCCGTTCGTGCGGGTGCCTGAAGGCGGAGGAGTTAAACAAGCGACAGGATCATGAACTCCACGGGATGCACGCCTCGCCCGAATACCGTGCGTGGAAGCTCATGAAGACGCGGTGCTACAACCCCAGATTCCCTGAGTACCCCACCTATGGTGGCCGGGGGGCCACGGTTTGTGAGGAGTGGAAGACATCGTTCACCGCCTTCCTACGGGATGTCGGTCCACGACCTTCTCAGCAGCATCGGCTGGTGCGCATCGACGACCAGCAGTCATTTTGCCCCGGAAATGCGCACTGGCTGAAGACACGGAGCCGCGTCCCGAAGCATCGACGGCATGAGGTACGTCGCGACCTTAGTATACTTGATGAGGAGTAGGTCGGTCAGATCTGCCCACCCTGCCTGCTTGGCGGCGACCTCCTACGGGCGCAGCACTGCGGATCGATGGAAACATTAGGCCGAACGTCTTGCGGTCCCGGCTCCTGTCGAGAAACGGGGATGGCTTCGTCGTCTGGTAGGATAACGGTGTCGTCGCCCGCGATCTCCAGCACGACATCGACGTCGTTCTCAGGTGTCCACGCTGGTCCACAGGCCGGATCAAAAACCGGATTGCGGTAGGGCTACCGCTCATGCACTCTGAGGGAACTCAGGCGTAGGGGAGAGCAGAGTCCGACCCTGCCCTCCCCGTCCGCCGGAGCCAACACCCTGAGGGCGGAGGCGGCTGTTCCTGGAAGAGCGCGCCGCCCCGTTCCTCGGGTGCCCCCTTAGCTGAACCGCTTCGCGTGGGCCGTGCAACCCTCGTTCTATCTTTGTTCTCAGTGGAAAGCCGGGACAGCGGGGGTTGTCCACAGGGCCACCCGCGAACAGTGGCAAGGGCCGTGAAGGGTTTTTGTGTCATCACGCCGCATTGGGCCGTTGTCCCCGTTCCGGCGTCGTTCTCACGCTCCCGACCGTCCACACAAGGAAAAGGCCCGGCGCCTTCCTCGGATACCGGGCCTTCCTGCACCCGCGCGTTCGGGGGGAACAACGGGCCGCACCTGAGAGGGTAGGGTTCCCGGGTGAACGGTCAAGCCGCCCGCTCCAGGACCCGCCTGACCTGGACAGCCGACCACTCGCCGCCCTTGGCGGTGCCGATCCCGCGCGCGTTGAGCCCCGCCGCGATCTCCCGGAGGCTCACGGCGCCGCCGGCCTGCACGTCCCGGATGATCTCCAGGTAGTCGACGGCGCGGCTCTGCGCCTTCGCCTTCACGACGGCCCGGCCGGCTGCACGTCCTGCCTCAGCGATCTTGGCGAAATTCCCGCGGTCGCCACCCAACTTTTTTGTGCTGGCGGCGAGAGCGGCCTTCGTGCGGGCGGAGATCATCTTCCGTTCGGCCTGAGCCACCACGGCCATGATCCCGACCGTGAGTTCGTTGGCCTCGGGCATGTCGACGGCGACGAACCGGACACCAGCGGCTTGGAGGTTGAGCAGGAAGGCCGCATCGCGGGACAGACGGTCGAGCTTGGCGACCACGAGGGTGGCGCCCTGAATGCGGCAGAGCCGGAGGGATTCGGCCAGCTTCGGCCGGTCGTTGCGCTTGCCGCTCTCCACTTCGGTGAACTCGCCAACGAGGGTCCATTGTCCGCCGTTGAGGTACTGCCGCACGGCTTCCTTCTGCGCCTCCAGGCCCAAGCCGCTCACACCCTGCCGATTGGTCGAGACGCGGTGGTAAGCGACGAATTTGCCTTGGGCCATCGGGAAACCTCGCCGTTACGGTGTTGGCTACGTTCGTTGCCTAAGATGTAACGGCTTCGCTTTTGACCGGTCAAGGTCCAAAATGCGGGGTGTCGACACTGGAGCCGCCCGTGGTCCGGATCGCCCTCGCCATCGTCGCCGTGCTCGCCGCTGGTCTAGCCATGGCGTCGGACGCCTATTGCCGCGTCGGCAGTGACGGGAAGCTCGTCATCCCGAAGAGCCAGAACGCTGCCTGCCCCAGCGGGTACTACGCGACCAACTCGGCACGGTGCTGCAAGGCGTCCAGCCCCGACACCCCGCCCGCGTTCGTAAAGATCCCGGGCGAGTCGTGCCCGTCCGGGACCAGGACCAGCGGTGGGGCGTGTGTCAGCCCTCGCGCACGGTGACGGCGAAATGATCGAGCGCGGCGAGGGCTGCGGCGGCGGCGTCGTCCAGGGCGAGTCGCTCGTCACTCCCCGCGGGGTAGTAGCGGAGTAGGTCCAGCAAGAGCCGGGACACGAACTCCAGCACCCACAAGACCGCATTCTCTCGCATGACATTCCCCTACATGTGACGTTCTCGGCACTACGGGGGAGAGCACATCAAGCGTTGATTCGGGTCAATCCTGACGATACGTCAGCAACATCTGCATGCGCTTGAGTTTTTGCGCTTGCATTTGCACTAGTCGTCTTTGCATTTATTCCGCATCAACGACTTAGAGCAGACAGACATCTTCGCTTTGCACGAATGCGAGGGGTCTCTTTTTTTTACAACTATGGGCCACGTCTCGGAGGGACCCGTCCCCCAACCGGATAGCGCCCAACGCAATAACCCCTCTCAACCTGAGCGATATAGTACCCCCCTGTTTGAAATCAGGGATGGGACATAATCGCCAAAAGGGATTTTCCCTATGGCAACAGACAGCACCACAGCCACGCTTATCCTCGACGCCCATGACGAGGCGACCCCAATCGTCCGCCGATTGCGACGGGAGCTTCGATCCCTGGAGTCGACCATCAAGCGGACCTTCGGCATGTCCGCGACCACAACTGCATTCGCCCAGTCGATGAAGGTGGCAGCCGACCATCAGTTCCAAAACCTGGCTGGGCTACAGGCCGTCGCGAAGGCTCGATCGGCCGACCAGCGCACGACCCGCAAGGGCACGGCCGACACCCTCCAGGGCGAGCGGGACACGATGCGCGCCCTACGCCAGCGCTGGACCTTCGAACGCCGCATGGCCAGCCAGCGCACCCGCGAGGATCGTCAGGCCAGCCAGGACAGAGCGAAAGCCGACGCCGCCACGATGCTCGGGCTACGTCGCCGCCTCGATTTCGAAAGCCGGATGAGCGCCCAGCGCAGGCGAGAGGAGCGTGACGCCCAGCGCGCCGCCGATCGCGCCCGGTCCCGCGGCTGGACCCTCGCCCGCGATGCCGCGGGGCGTGGTCGATCCGCCGTCGATGACATGACGCGCGGCCCCGCCCGTGCCGGTGTCGTGGGGGCCGGTGCGACCAGCGCCGCGACCGCCTCTAGCATCCGCACCCGCATGACGGCCGACGCCGCGGAAGCGAGGTTGTCGATCTTCGGGGAGATGACGCGCCCCGAGATCGTCCAGGCTCGGCGCCAGTGGCTCGACGCATCGGCGATCACCAACGCCATGCGGCCCAGCGTGGCGATCGACGCCTTCACTGAAACGCTGAAAAGTGGCATCCCGCGATCGGCCGCCCGCGCCGTGACTGAGAGCATCATGGGCGCCGCCGCGGGTATCGATCTCGACATCGGCGAAACGACCCGGCTTGTCGGCCGCCTCGCGACCGTGACGCAGAGACCAGACAGCTTCAACCCGGAAGCCATCAAGAAGATGCTCGGCGACATTGGCTTGGTGAGCGCCAAGACGGCCGCGGACAGCCGGGAACTCGTGTCGAGCCTTCGCCGTGGTGGTGGTGCCCTCGCGGCGTCGAAAATCAGCGTCGGCGACCTCGCCGCGTTCACGGGTGCCGGTGTCTCCGCTGGCATTCAACAGGGCCGTGCCGGGACGTTCTTCGACTTCCTGGTGCAAGAGGCTGTCGGCGCCCGAAACCAGTCCGGCCAGCGTGGTCGCGAGCTTGAAGAGGCTGCCCGTGCTCTCGGGTTCGGCAGTAGCGAAAACCTGTCCAGGCGCATGGCGACCGACACAACCGCATCGCTGCTCCAGGTCCTGAGCAAGATGCAGAAGATGAACGAGATGCGGCGATCGGAAGTCGCCGATCTGCTCGGCATGCGCGAGTGGCGCGGGGAGATCCTGCAACTCGTGTCGGCGCTGCCGATCCTTCAGGAGACGTTGCGGGCGCTCCGCGACCCGGCCAATGCAGACTTCCTTGATCGTGCCAGGACCACGAAGCTGTCATCCCTAGAAGGTCGATGGAACTCCGCCACATCCGCCATGTCGTTGATGTGGGAGAGGATCGGCGAAGCGTTCGACGAGGTGTTTGTCGACGCGGCCAAATGGGTCGCGGCGATGGGCACAAAGGTCGACCTGGGCGAGAGCATCAAGGCCCATGTCCGCGCCCTGGTGGAAGGCGTCACCGAAGGGCTCGGGTTCAAGGATCTCCGCTCGATGCTCGACTCCATGCTCGGCGCGGGGTCGGCCGGGTCCGCTGCATCGTGGAAGCAGAACGCCAAGGCCTTCATGGAAGGCGTCCGCAGTGTCGTTGATACGATCCGGGGAATCCTTGGCATGCTCCCCGGTGGCGGAGATGCAAGCACGCTGGCGAAGCTCGCAGGCGGCGCTATCGCGCTATCCTTCGCCCTCCGGCTCCTGTCGCCCTTGGTGATGGTCCTGACGGGGTTGGCGTCGGGGATCGTCGCCCTCGCCCGCGGTCTCGCCGCCGCCAAGGCCTTCATGGGGGCAGGTGCTGCCGCCGGTGCCGCTGGTACGGCCGCGGGTGCCGCTGCCCGTGGTGGTGCCGCTGGTGCCCTCTTGCGCCTATTCCCTTGGCTGGCTGGTAGCGGTGCGATCGGTGCCCTCGTCCTCGATGAGGCACGGCGTCGTGATCCCAAGGGCGAGGCATTCGGCCGGAATGACGATGCCGCCCGCATGCGTGACGAGGAGCGCCGGAAGGCAGAGGATCGCAGGCGACTCTTCGGACCTGACAGTGACCTCTACAGGCGCCAGTCATTCGACGGTCCCGAGACGACGGGTGCGGTACTGCATCGTGCGTCCCTGAGGTTTGATGACGGCGCCGACGACTTCCGCCGCACCGTCGACAAGCTCGGAGCCCGTGTGGAGCTTGCCGCCCTGGTGCGATCCGAAGGGCTGTCATCCTCACTGTCGCCGTCCGCGTCGGCCGTGCGGTCTGTCGTGCCCTCGATCCCCCTCGCGGCGTCCTCGATCGGATCTTCGGTCGGCAGCGCCTTCCGCGCCTCCCCTGGTGCGATCGGACCACACGTTGCCTCGATCGGTCCTGACGTGGCGCAAGGGTTTCAGGCCCGATCCCCGGAGGCTGCGGGCAGGTATCGCCCAGTCTACAATGTCACCGACGCCGACCTCGATCAGCGCGTGATCAACACGATCGCGGGCGAGGTTTCGACCCGGAACGGGGAAGGCGTCGATGCCGTGATCAACAACATGATAAACCGAGTCGGATCGAAGGGCTGGGGGCCGTCCGGCAACCTGCTCCAGGTCGCACGGGCGCCCGGCCAGTATGCCGGATACCGACAGGCCAGCGCGAAGGAAACAGCCTTCATCCGGGATCGCATTCGCGCCATCGCATCGGGCGGCGTGCCCGACAACACCGGCGGCGCCAACACCTACCGGGCGGAATGGTACTATCGGCAGACCCGTGGTCGCGGGAAAGGGTACTGGGCGGATCGTGCCATCATGGGACCGAATGTCGGGGGCAATCGATACGCCTTCGAACCCGGCTTCAAGAATGGGCCGTTTGCCCCCTACGCCGTGCCGAAGGATGCCGCGACCCTCGCGCCGCCCAAGCCAGTGACGACTCCCCTCGACCCGGACCGCTTCACCCGAGACGTGCCATCCATGGACGTGATCACGAATGGGGTCCCGATCGGACCGCCGCGCGGCAATCCTGACGGTTGGGTCCAGAACAACGCCGCCCCGTCAGTGGTCAACCACATCACGGTCAGCGGAGCGACACAGACCCCGGAAGAGCTTGCGTCTGTCCTCAACCGTCGCATCGGCGAGAGTCTGAATTGGCGAACGCATGACGTGGAGATCGGGCTGGCGTGAGGGGCAGCGAGCGGGGCGCCTGTGCTGTCATTAGGCCCGCATTGGGTCCATGTAGCTGGGTCGGAACGATGGGGGGTCGGAAATCAGCCGACTCCCCGATCCCCGAGCACAAAAGCAATTTAATTTGCTGACCCCGAAAGTCAGCAGATCCAGCCGCCACTAGGAGATTTCAGGAGACTTCGACAGCAGGAATTATCAGGAATTAAATGGAAAACAACTGAACAGCCGATATCCGCAAGGACTCGGTGTCGATCAACCATGTCCGCAGAAGCGGAAACCCCGGCCTGATCTCCACGCCTGCGAAGCAAGGATCAGAACCGGGGTTCGAAGTAGGCAACAGATACATGGAAGCATATAGCACAACTGGATTCCAGGGCCAAGAGGCGGACGATCATTTTTTCGGTGCATCTGTCCCCTCTCCTGTACGCGACGATGCTGTCGACCCTCCGTCATGGACTGCCTTCCCGCCCCCGGAACGGCGAGCGCGCACCTACACCATCATATCGGCCAAGGGTCGCCCGGACGGGGCACTACCTCGCCCGCGATCGAAAGAACAGGCTGCCCAATGGACTGCATGGCGCCACGCCATCACGCAGCGTTTCGCTGGATACGCTCGTATCCTGGCTGTCGCATGGGAGATATTCGAACTCGCACGGCAGGAAGGCTACGCCTTCGCGTCAGACGGACATTTGGAGAAGGCGACCAGCATCAAACGCAACAAGGTTCAGGAGTCGCTCCGTGCTCTGGAGCAAGCGGGCGCCATCGTCCGAGTCCATGTGCTGGACGGATTGAGGGATGAGCGCCGCATCTACCTGGGCGAGGCTGTGACCAAAGCCGCTGCATACCCCCCACGGCGGGAGGTAGAGGTACACCCCACGGCGGGGGGTAGCACCACCCCCCACGGCGGGGTCACAGAGAAGAACACCCCGAAGGATCAGATACCGAAGACAAAACGATCTCCCCGCAGGCCCAGCGACTTGAGTTTGGCCCAAGTGTCCGCCGCGAGCCGGGATAACTGGACGGTGGGGCAAGTACCTGAGTGGCTGGCCAGCCAGGAGGATGCATGACGGCGCGTGCCCCTGGGAGCGATCCAGGACGGCACGACGCCGACGATCCCTTCCCTGCACGATCGCCCCGACTACGACTTGGCCGTGCTCCGTCATCGTCCCCGACCGCCCGCTGCCGCCCTCTCGATCGCGTCCTGGCCGGGAAAACCCTTGCCGATAGGGCTCCCCCTCAAGGCCAAGGCGCCATAATCCCGCCACTCTCATTTGCGATAATGCAAGTCAATTGGATGATCGTGAGTCGATGACGAGCGATCATGCAAACAGGGCAGCACGTTCTCGGGCGTGCACATAGCGTGGAGGCAGTCGGCCAATGGTCGAAACGCTCCGCGGCGGAGGTGACCCGCAAGGTCGCCCGTTCGGGTCCCGGCTTACTCCGGGCTTTGCGGTCCTACGCGACCGGCTCGAACTCCCGGCGACGGGCGGGGTAGCAGTTGAAAGACCTGTGCTGGAGCACGCTGCAAGCCATCGCCGGAAAGACTTTGTCACAACCAAGTTGTGCTGCCCTATAACCTACAGAGGAACGAACAATGAACACATACTCGACCAACGACAAGCAACAGGTCGTTGGGTTTCATTTGCCGATCGGCTTGATCCGCGAGATTGATGCTATGGCTAATCTTGAACTCATGACGCGCGCAAGCTGGTGTCGTCGTGCTCTCATGCGCGCCATCGCTGCCGAGACCCGGAAGGGCAAGGCGCCGACCGCCGCTGCCGCATGACCTCGGGCCTTGTCGCCTTCGAGATCGACCCTGCGACCGCTGCCGCCCTGGACGAGATTGCAGGGCTGCACGGGCTCACCCCGCCCGCTGCCGCCCTCGGGATGGTCAAGGGTTGGCTTCGTCTCGCCGGCGTCCTTCCACCAATCGAACAAGGGCAAGTAGCCCAACAGGACAAAACATGCGAAGCAACGCAGAAGTAGCCGCCGAGAGCGCCACGGAAATGCTCGGGCTCAAGCTCACGGAAAGCGGTCGAGCCAACGTCGTCACACTCCTCGAAACCTTCATGGTCGTTGATCCCGGCCATGGGGTTCTGGTCGAGCAAGACGGAGAGCGCCGTCACGTCACGAAATGGATGACGGACCTCCTCTCCAGCAACCCCGGATATTTCACGTCAGCCGGTGACGAGGGACCTTCGACCGTAGATCAATCGTTGCCGAGTACAGCCTCTGCGTTCGATCGCATCCGCCAAGGTATGGCCGTCGAACGTCGACAGCAACTCGTTGCTATGGCCGCCGAAGTGAAGGCAAATCCCTACGCAAAATCGACGTTCAACATGACGAGTCAGTCGGTTCTTGAACAGGTCGACCCAGAACGGGCGGCTCGATACCGCGCGGAAGCCGGGGTGTCGGCATGAGCAAGGATTTCGCCGCCGATCGCCGCGCTCTCCAGGTCGACCTCGCCCGTCTTCTGGCGACTGAAGTCGGGGTTGATTACGATGCCTCTCACTCCTCACGACAGGACACCTTCTACTGGGCGGCTGGCGAGAAGATCGGCGCATGGACCCGGAGCGCTTCGGCCCATCCGGACCGGGTGCCCTCGACCGATCAGGAGATCATCTGCGAGGCGGTCGCCGCCTCTTTTCGTGAGGAACGACGCGCTCAGGATGAGGCATGGGCGCGCCGAGAGCTTCTTCGCAATCCGCCCCAACCTGACCTGACCACGGCCACGCTCAAGATCGCGGACCAGACGACGGGGCTTCACATCTTCATTGATGTGCCCGCCGAGTGGGTCCGAGACGCATTCGGCCGCCCGCTCGCGCAGGACCGCTTGCACGAGATGCGCCGACACCTGGACAGCGCACTCATCGCGCATCCGCATTCCTGATCGGGTCGCTGGTCTCGGGCGCGACGCCACGCGCGACCGGATCGCCCCGTGTCGGTGCCCCCCTCGTAGTCATCCCGCGAGAGGGGCACCGACCCTTTTCCTCCAGGATCGTCCAGGGCGGCGTTTCTCGTTTTCCGCTACCCTTCTCAGGAAAATTCTATAACGCCTGCCGGCGAGCCTCACAGGTACCCTTACGCGGCAATGAAGAATGAAAGTCAGACTTCGACCCTTGGGAACAGGGCGATGGCGCGAGCCCGAACCGGAATTGTAAATCGTCCGTAGTCCTCCCCTACCGTCCGGGGTTTATGGCCCTGAATTGCATCGAGAACGGCAGAATCGACACCCACCTCCCGGCCAATGGTTTTGAACCTGTGCCGCCAAGCATGATTCGGATCAACGTTCATGTCTTTGATAGTCTCTCGAACGAACCCCACGATGCGAGAAGTGACCCCATCGACCTTCCCCGACACGTCGCCATCAGCATCCGCGTTGACGAAAAGTCGTCCGTTCTGACTGCCCATAGCAAATTCGGTGAAGCCCATCTCGATCAACTGCGGATGTAGGGGTACGATACGAGCTTTATTGTTCTTCACAGGTCCCGCCGCGGGCGTGATGCGAATAACCCACTGTTCGCCATCCTGGAAGACATCATGTTTCCGAAGTTGCGCCATCTCCCCAACCCGGGCTCCAGTGAAGGCGCAGAGCCAGGGGACCCACCGCTTTGCGGCTGTCGTTTTCGCCATCTCGCGCTTGGTCCCCCGATACGCCAGCGCAGACGCGAGGATCGCGCGGGCTTCATCGTCGGTGAACTCCTTATCGCGAAGCTGGGTTTTCGAACCGAGAGACAAGGTCACGCCGTCAGCGGGATTCTCTGGCAATAAGTCATTGTCGACGGCCCATCGGAAAATTCGCTTCAAAGCGACAAGGTTTGAATGAAGCACAGTCTTCGGAGAGATCATGCGCCCTGTTCTTGGGCTTACGAATTGAAGTCTATAAGCCTTGAAGTCGTTCACGTTTTTTCGCGCGACCCTTGTTGCATCGTCGTGGCCGAGGAACGCGATAAATGCTTCCATGGTGATGCGATACGACTTGTATGTGCGCGGCGTGATACTCGCTGCTCTTGCCTCTGCCCACCAGAGGTCAACAAGACCCCGAAGAGAGACTTTCGTTGCCGGTGATCGGGCGCGTGTGCTGTCCTCGTAGGACGGGAAGCGGCCAACGTCGGGGTCAGGCGAGAAGTCGCCGCCCGCACGCTTCTTCAATTCCCGTGCCGCCTGCCACGCCGACCGCGCGACCTGCTCCAGAAGGCGCTTTCGGTCGTGGGGGGTGATATCGATGCCGCGCCGTGTCAGGATCCAGTCGGTTACGAGGCCGTATCGCCGCTCTAGTCCGACCAGAGCATCGTCCGATGCGGGCAATTCGTTGATGCCACTGGTGAGATCCGGGCCGAACCGCTCAGTAGCTTCGGCTGGATCGGCAACTTCTCCAGGTTGGAGCATAGGAGCATCCTGGATCCGGCCCTCGTAGGTTGCCCGATCGAACGCCTTTGCGGCGATCCAAACATCCTTCTGGCCGGGGTCGCGCCCGTACAGACCGATGTAGAGGTCATATACGTCCCGGCTCAATGCAACGACGTTTGCGAGGTCAAGTCTGACCGGACCGGCCTCAGCCGCAGCGAATCGACGGCTCAGGTGCTCTACCGCCGCCGCCGCGCGGGCCGCCGCAATGGTCTCATCCTTCGTCTTGAGCGAGAACTTGATGAACTGCCCAACGGTCGGGGAGACGATCATTGGCGCCGTCCCCGCGACAGGGGGGATGTCGAGAAGGATTTGCCGCCCTCGCAGCCCGTTCACGAGGCGCGTTGGCGTCCGCATCTTGAACTGCCAGACAGAGGAGTCGTCGCGGCGATAGATGTAGTTCATGCGAAGGCTCATGGCGTCGTGTGACCCGGTCATGTGACCCGGTCTCAGACCCATTTACCTAAAATTTCAATGACTTCAATGGGATGAATGGTGCTGCCAGAGAGGATCGAACTCTCGACCTCTCCCTTACCAAGGGAGTGCTCTACCACTGAGCTACGGCAGCAGGATCACGTTCGGGTCGAGCGGCGTCCGCCTCGGCCCGGTGACGAGGCCGGGTGTGTGCCACAGGGCGGCGGACATTGCAAGGCGCCAGTTCGGTTGCCGGGCGGGTCTCAGGCCGCCGCCCGGGCGGGGCGGGAAAGGGGCAGGCCGAGGGCCGTCCAGACCTCGACCAGGGCGTCCGCAAGGGCCGCGACATGGGCGTCGGTGTGGAGCGGCGACGGCGTGATGCGCAGGCGTTCGGTGCCGCGCGGGACCGTCGGGTAGTTGATGGGTTGGATGTAGACCCCGTGCCGCTCGAGCAGCCGGTCGGTCGCGGCCTTGCAGGCCTCCGCCTCTCCCACCATCACGGGCACGATGTGGGTCGGGGTGTCGAGGAGGGGCAAGCCGGCCGCCGCCAGCGCCGCCTTGGTCCGGGCGACCTGGCGCTGCTGGCCGGCGCGCTCGGCATTCGAGCGCTTCAGGTGCCGCACGGAGGCCGCGGCGGCCGCCGCGATCGCGGGCGGGAGCGCGGTCGTGAAGATGAAGCCGTGGGCGTGGCTGCGGACCGCGTCGATCACCGCCGCGGAGGCCGCAATGTAGCCGCCCAGCACGCCGAAGGCCTTGGCGAGCGTCCCCTCGACCACGTCGATCCGATGGAGCACCCCGTCCCGCTCCGCGATGCCGGCCCCGCGCGGGCCGTACATCCCGACCGCGTGGACCTCGTCGAGATAGGTCATGGCGCCGTAAGCCGCGGCGAGGTCGCAGATCGCCCCGATCGGCGCCACGTCCCCGTCCATGGAGTAGACGCTCTCGAACACGATGAGCTTCGGCCGGTCGCCGGCGGCCCGCAGCAGGTCCTCGAGATGCGCCAGGTCGTTGTGGCGGAACACCGCCTTCTCGCAGCCCGAATGCCGCACGCCCTCGATCATCGAGTTGTGGTTGAGCGCGTCCGACAGGACGAGGCAGTTCGGGATCAGCCGCGCGATGGTGGCGATGCCGGTCTGGTTCGAGACGTAGCCCGAGGTGAAGACGAGGGCCGCCTCCTTGCCGTGCAGGTCGGCAAGTTCCCCCTCGAGCTCCACGATCGGGTGGCTCGTCCCCGAGATGTTGCGGGTGCCCCCGGCGCCGGTGCCCATGCGGGCGGCGGTCTCGGTCATGGCGCGGATGACGTCCGGGTGCTGGCCCATGCCGAGATAGTCGTTGGAGCACCACACGGTCACCTCCCGCACCCCCTCCGGGCTGTGCCAGCGCGCCTGGGGGAAGCGGCCCGCGACCCGCTCGAGGTCGGCGAAGACGCGGTAGCGCCGCTCCGCCTTGAGGCGGTCGAGGGCCGAGGTGAAGAAGGCCAGATAATCCATGGTCTCACCGGAACCGGGGCACGGGACGGGACGGATGCCCTGCGAAGGGCGCAGGCGCCTTGATGCGGGTCAAGGCACGACGAGCCATGCCCGTCGATGCCGGCGCGGCCCACCGATATTCCGGTTGAGAGCCGGAATCGAAGCCGCTAAGGGGTCGCGGCGACGAAGGGCCGCGAGACCGCTCGCGGTGCCGGACCGTCCGCCTGACGCTGGGTCGCGTGAAACCATGCCCGACGCCTCATCGCAAGCCAAATCCGAGCGCCTCAAGGCGGCCCTGCGCGAGAACCTGAAGCGCCGCAAGGCCCAGGCCCGTGGCCGCAAGGCCACACCCGGGGAGGATCCCGGCGGGGCCGCGGAACCTGACGAGGCGTCCGAGCGTCGTTCGACATAGCGCGGCAGCAGGGTCCGGCGAGCCCCTTTCCGGGATTGCCCGCAGGGGATGGCTCCGGACGCGCCGCCTGATATGACTATGGGGAAACCAGATCCGACCGGCGGCCGCACATCCGACAGGCCGGCCGCCGAAGCTTCCGCCCGACTCCCCGCCGCAGGCGGCGTCACGTCAAGGACACCACATGGACCGCATTCGCATCCGGGGCGGCGCGCCCCTCAACGGCTCGATCCCGATCTCGGGCGCCAAGAACGCGGCCCTGCCGCTGATGATCGCGAGCCTGCTCACCGACGAGACCCTCGAACTCGTCAACGTGCCGCGGCTCGCCGACATCTCGTCGCTCCTGCGGATCCTGAGCAATTTCGGCGTCGACCACATGATCGCCGGCAAGCGTCCCGGCCAGACCACCGAGACCGGACAGACGATCCGGCTCTCGGCCCGCACCATTATCGACACCACGGCGCCCTACGAGCTCGTCTCCACCATGCGGGCGAGCTTCTGGGTCATCGCGCCGATCCTGGCCCGCCTCGGCGAAGCCAAGGTCTCGATGCCGGGCGGCTGCGCGATCGGGACCCGGCCCGTCGACCTCCTCATCATGGCCCTCGAGCGGCTCGGCGCCTCGATCGAGATCGACGGCGGCTACGTGATCGCGAAAGCCCCCAAGGGGCTGAAGGGCGGGCGCATTGACTTCCCGAAGGTCACGGTCGGCGGCACGCACGTGGCACTGATGGCCGCGACGCTCGCCGACGGCACCACGGTGATCGAGAACGCGGCGCGTGAGCCCGAAGTGGTCGACCTCGCCAACTGCCTCATCGCCATGGGGGCGAAGATCCAGGGCGCGGGCTCGCCGCAGATCGTGGTCGAGGGCGTCTCGCGGCTCCACGGCGCCACCCACGAGGTGCTGCCCGACCGGATCGAGACCGGCACCTTCGCGATGGCGGTTGCGATGACGGGCGGCGACGTGACGCTCGAGAACACCCGGCCCGACCTGCTGCAGTTCGCCCTCGACGTGCTCGGCCAGACCGGGGCCGAGATCACGGCCACCAACGGGGGCATCCGGGTCCGCCGCAACGGCGGCATCCAGGCCGTCGACGTCACCACGGACCCCTTCCCGGGCTTCCCCACCGACCTCCAGGCCCAGTTCATGGCCCTGATGACCAAGGCCAAGGGCACGTCGAAGATCCGCGAGACGATCTTCGAGAATCGGTTCATGCACGTGCAGGAGCTCGCCCGCCTCGGAGCCCGCATCCGCCTCGACGGCGACACGGCCTATGTGGACGGCGTCGAGCGGCTGCGCGGCGCGCCCGTGATGGCGACGGACCTGCGCGCCTCGGTCTCCCTCGTGATCGCCGGGCTCGTGGCCGAGGGCGAGACGACGATCAACCGGGTCTACCACCTCGACCGCGGCTTCGAGGCCCTCGAGGCCAAGCTCGGCCGCTGCGGCGCCGAGATCGAGCGCATCCGGGGCTAGCGGACGCCTCCTGCGCATGGCGGGGCCGGATCGGCGCGGGTCCGGCCCTTTTTGCCGTCCAATCGTGTGGAGGGCTCCGCCGAAAGGTTGCGGCGGCCGGGGGGCGTGTCTACCTAGCCCTCAACCCATTCCCCACCGGCAGAGCGCACATGGATCTCCTGAAGCTTGTCGCCCTCGACGCCGACGACCTCGCGATCGTCTCCGCGCACCTCCAGGATGCGGTCATCCGCATCGGCGACCTCGCCTACCTTCCGGGCGAGCGCCGCTTCGCCTTCGCGGCCCGCCGTTTCGACTGGGAGGCAGGCCCCCAGGACCCGCCGCGGCGCCGCCTCACGGGCGTGCACTTCGAGCGCGTGCTCGCCGCCCGCACGAAGGGGATCGACCGGTCGAACCCGGACGGCATCCTCTCCCTGCTCGCGATCACCTTCGAGACGCGGGAGGAGCCCTCCGGCACCGCGACCCTGGTCTTCGCCGAGGGCGGCGCCATCCAGCTCGACCTCGAATGCGTCGAGACGCAGATGAAGGATCTCGGGCCGGTCTGGGAGGCGGAGGCGCGCCCGCGCCACGACATCGACCTCACCGCGGAGCGCGCGTGATGGCCCTCCCCTCCCCGGCGCGCCGGGCGCGGACGCGCCGGTCGGAGCAGGCCTGATGGCGCAGCGCCTCGACGCCCGCGCGCCCGGCTTTGCGGATGCCTTCGCCGGCCTCCTGTCGATGAAGCGTGAGGTCTCCGAGGACGTGGACCAGGCGGTCCGCGCCATCATCGAGGCCGTGACCACCCGCGGCGACGAGGCCCTGATCGCCTATACGAGCCGCTTCGACGGGCTCGACCTCACGCCCGCGACCCTGCGGGTCTCGGATGCCGAGATCGATGCCGCGGAGGCGCAATGTCCCCCCGCGGCGCTCGACGCGCTCCGCCTGGCGCGCGAACGGATCGAGACCTATCACCGCGCCCAGAAGCCCCAGGATTCCACGACGACCGACGCGCTCGGGGTGACGCTCGGATGGCGCTGGACGGCGATCGAGTCGGTCGGGCTCTACGTGCCCGGGGGCACGGCGAGCTATCCCTCCTCCGTGCTCATGAACGCGGTGCCCGCGAAGGTCGCGGGCGTGCCTCGGGTCGTCATGGCGGTGCCGACCCCGCGCGGGGAGACGAACCCGCTGGTGCTCGCCGCCGCGCGGCTCGCCGGCGTGGACGAGGTCTACCGGGTCGGCGGCGCCCAGGCCGTGGCGGCGCTCGCCTACGGCACCGCGACGATCGCGCCCGTCGCCAAGATCGTCGGCCCCGGCAACGCCTATGTGGCGGCCGCCAAACGGCGGGTGTTCGGACAGGTCGGGATCGACATGATCGCGGGCCCGTCCGAAGTGCTGGTGCTGGCGGACGGGAGCGCGAACCCCGACTGGATCGCGGCCGACCTGCTGGCCCAGGCCGAGCACGACACGGCGGCGCAGTCGATCCTGATTACCGACGATCCCGCCCTCGCCGACGCCGTCGAGGCGGCGGTCGAGCGCCAGCTCGCGACCCTGCCGCGGGCCGAGATCGCGGGCGCGAGCTGGCGCGATTTCGGCGCCGTCGTGCTCGTCGGGCGCCTGTCCGACGCGATCCCCCTCGTCGACCGCCTCGCGCCGGAGCACCTCGAGATCGAAGCCGAGGACGCGGACGCGCTGGCCGCCCGCATCCGCAACGCGGGCGCGATCTTCCTCGGCAGCCATACCCCGGAGGCCATCGGCGACTATGTCGGCGGGCCGAACCACGTGCTGCCCACCGCCCGCTCGGCGCGCTTCTCCTCGGGGCTCGGCGTGCTTGACTTCATGAAACGGACCTCGATCCTGAAATGCGATCCCGGCTCCTTGCGCGTTCTCGGGCCCGCGGCGATCGCGCTCGGGCGCTCCGAGGGCCTGGAGGGTCACGCGCGGTCGGTGGCGATCCGGCTCAATCTGTGACGGACGGGGTGGAGGCGTCGTCCGCCGTGGCGCCGCCGTTTTCGGAAGGAAGCGCCTGATGGGGGGCGAGGAGGCACACGAAGGGGCCCACCCGGGCGGCCCGAGGCGCGACGAGCGTCGGCGCCTCGTCGCCGTCACCCTCGACGAGGCCTCGATCGGGCGCGGCAATCCGGACCAGGAGCACGAGCGCGCGATCGCGATCTACGACATCGTGGAGTCGAACTCCTTCGCGCTCCCGGGCCATGCGGGCGGTCCCTACGCGCTGCACATCTCCCTCGTCGACAAGCGCCTGTGCCTCGACGTCCGCACGGCGGACGGCGCCGCGGTGATCGCGCACCACCTGTCCCTGTCGCCGTTCCGCCGGGTGATCCGCGACTACGAGATCATCTGCGACAGCTACTTTCAGGCGATCCGCTCGGCCTCGCCGGCGCAGATCGAGGCGATCGACATGGGCCGGCGCGGCCTCCACAACGAGGCCGCGGAGCTCCTGATGCAGCGCCTCGACGGCAAGGTGGAGGTCGATTTCGACACCGCGCGCCGCATCTTCACCCTGATCTTCGCCCTGCATTGGAAAGGCTGAGCCCCGGCCGATGCGGCTCCGTCCCAGCCGACCGTCCCGCTCCCGCCGGGGCTCCTCCGGAGACGCCGGCGCCTCGCGGCTTCGGCGCCACGGCCTCGGCTTCGAGCGTGCCCGCGGCCGCGCGTGCCGGGAGGGCTGAGCCGTGGCGGAAGGGGAACGTCCGCGCCGGGTCCAGTCGGTCCTGTTCGTCTGTGCCTGGAACTCCGTGCGCTCGCCCATGGCGGAGGCGATCGCCCGCCACTATTTCGGCAAGTCGATCTACGTGCAGTCTGCCGGCGTCCGCAAAGGCGAGGCCGACCCCTTCGCGGCGGCCGCGCTCGACGAGATCGGCATCGACGCCGCCAAGCACAAACCCCGTACCCTCGAGGAGCTGGAGGAATGGGAGGGGCTCAACTTCGACCTCATCGTGTCGCTCTCGCCGGAGGCCCATCACGCGGCTCTGGAGCTCACGCGCACCATCGCGGCCGACGTGGAATACTGGCCCACCCCGGATCCCACCATCACGCAGGGCACTCGCGAGCAGGTGCTCGACGCCTACCGGAACGTGCGCGACGGTCTCGTCTACCGGATCCGGATGCGGCTCAAGGGCTGAAGGGGCCGGGTTGCCGCGGCGTCTCAGAACCCCGCGGCCCGCACGAGGCTCACGGCCACGAGGCCTGCGGCGAGAGCCGCCAGTTCGGTGCGCAGCCACGCCATCGCGGCGAGCGCCGCGACAAGCCCGAGCGCGGCCGGCAGGCCTCCCTGGACCGCGAGCGGCAGCACGGTCGCGACCACGATCGAGCCGGGGAGCGCCCGCAGCCCCCGCTCGAGCCGCGGCGTGATCCGCATCCGGCTCATCACCACGACGCCGCCGGCGCGGCAGAGATAGGTCGCCACCGTCATGGCGAGGATGGCGAGATAGGGTCCCGCAGGCCCGGCGATCCAGTCCCGGAGCGTGCTCATGGGCCGCTCCCTGCGGCGAAGGAACGGGTTCGGGCATTCATTCCTGGAACGCTCCCGCGACCGCGCCGGCGAGCGCGCCCGCGACGATGAAGGCGTAGCCCGGCACGAGGGCCTGCACCGCGAGCGCGACCGCTCCCGCGACCGCCCAGGGCCATGCGGCGCGCCGACCGCGCCACAGCGGCACCAGCATGGCGCTGAAGAAGATCGGCATCACGAGGTCGAGGCCGAAGCGGCGCGGCTCGCTCACGAGCGCTCCCGCGAGATAGCCCGGCACGGTCGAGAGCACCCAGAGGACCCACAAGGCGATGCCGGCGCCGAACAGCACCCCGACGTCGCGGCCGCCCTCCTCCCGGTAGCGGGTGGCGAGGAGCCAGTTGGCGTCGGTGAGGAAGAACAGGTTGGCGGCCAGCCGCCCCGGCGGCTCATCCCGGAGCCAGGGCTGGATCGAGGCTCCGGCCAGCACCATCCGGCTGTTCACGACCCCGGTCACGGCCGCGATGCCCAGGATGGTGCCCGGCGTCCATGCCGCCTGCCAGACTTCGAGCGCCACCATCTGGGAGGCGCCCGCATACACGAACGCGCTCATCGCGAGCGCCTGTTCGAAGGACAGGCCGCGCTGCTGCGCCGCCGTCCCGAACGCGGAGGCGAAGACCACGAGGCCTGGCATCAGCGGCAGGGTCAGGCGGGCACCGTACAGGCAGCCCTGGAGCGTGAAGCGGGAGGAGGCCATCGGAGACGATCGGCGGAGGGGCCTGAAACCCTGACGGCCTGCCGCCGGCCCCGTCAACCCGGGCCGGCGCATGCCTCCGATGTCACCCCGGCGGACGGGGACCTGAGCCCCGTCCGCCGGGCGCCGCGTCAGCCGGCCACGTAGGGATAGACCTCGTAGAAGCCGCGATAGATCATCTCGACCGCGACGTAGAGGATGACCGCCAGGCCCACATAGGCGATCCAGCGGTGATTCTGGAGCAGGCGGGCGATGAACGACGCCGCGAGGCCCATGAGGGCGATCGACAGGACGAGGCCGAAGACCAGCACCCAGGGGTGCTCGCGCGCCGCGCCCGCGACCGCGAGCACGTTGTCGAGCGACATCGACACGTCGGCGATGACGATCTGCCAGGCCGCTTGGGCGAAGGTCTTGCGGGGAGCGCCGCCCGCGACGGTGCCGTCCTGATCGATGTCGGCATTCGCGAGCGCCTCTTCGGCGGCGTGCTCCTCGGCATGCGAGGTCCTGAGCTCGCGCCACATCTTCCAGCACACCCACAGGAGCAGGACGCCGCCGGCGAGCAGCAGGCCGACGATCTGGAGAAGCTGGGTCGTCATCGCCGCAAAGACGATGCGCAGGACCGTGGCCGCGATGATGCCGATCAGGATCGCCTTGTTGCGCTGGTCCTTGGGCAGGCCTGCGGCCGCGAGGCCGATCACGATGGCGTTGTCGCCGGCCAGGACCAGGTCGATCATGATGACCTGGAGGAAGGCGGTCATAACGTCGGCGGTAAAGATTTCACTCATGCGGCGCCTCGCTTGGGAGCTGTCAGAAGCGACGCAATGATCGCGCGTGGCGAGCCGGGGCGCCCGGGCCGGGACGAGCCGCGGCGGCGCCTGCCCGTGAGCAGTGCGTCGCAATGGATCAAGATCGCCCGAGGCCCGCTAAGGTTCCGGGGCAACCGTCCAGTCCGACATCGCAGCCTTGAGGAGCTGCCAGAGGGGCCCGGCCTGGCGGGCCCTTCCTGATCAGAAACGCGCCCGGCGTCAAGCCGCCGCACGGGCTGGCGCAGGGGAATCCACGCGGACCGACCGGCCAAGCTCGCTTCAACCGGCCGGCTGCGCCCCGGCGGGCCGTCCCGCCAAGGGCGCCGGTCCGAGCGGGACAGCAGCCAGCCGCGCCTCAGGCGAGCGCCTCCGCGATGGCCCGGCCGCACTCCTCCGTTCCGGCCCGGCCCTTCAGGTCGCGGGTCCGGAGCGCCTCCTGCCCGAGCACGGACTCGATCGCGCGGACGATCGCGGCCGCGGCTTCGGTCTCGCCGAGATGCTCCAGCATCATGGCCCCCGACCAGATCTGCCCGATCGGGTTGGCGATCCCCTGCCCGGCAATGTCGGGCGCCGAGCCGTGGACGGGCTCGAACACGGACGGGAAGGTGCGCTCCGGGTTGATGTTGCCCGACGGCGCGATGCCGATCGTGCCCGTGCAGGCGGGGCCGAGGTCCGAGAGGATGTCGCCGAAGAGGTTCGAGGCCACGACCACGTTGAACTTGTCGGGGTTGAGGACGAAATGCGCGGTCAGGATGTCGATGTGGAACTGGTTCCAGGCGACGTCCGGGTACTGGGCCGCCATCTCCTTCACCCGTTCGTCCCAGTAGGGCATCGTGATCGAGATGCCGTTCGATTTCGTCGCCGAGGTCAGGTGCTTCTTCGGGGTGCGCCGGGCGAGTTCGAAGGCGTAGCGCAGGACCCGGTCGACGCCGATGCGGGTCATGACGGTCTGCTGGGTGACGAACTCGCGCTCGGTGCCCCCGAACATCCGCCCGCCCACGGAGGAGTATTCCCCTTCCGTGTTCTCGCGGACGACCCAGAAGTCGATCTCGCCGGGCTTGCGGCCGGCGAGCGGAGACGGGACGCCGGGCATCAGCCGGACGGGGCGCAGGTTGACGTACTGGTCGAACTCGCGCCGGAACAGCAGGAGCGAGCCCCAGAGCGAGACGTGGTCCGGCACCTTCTCGGGCCAGCCGACGGCGCCGAAATAGATCGCGTCCTGCCCGATGAGCTGCTCCTTCCAGTCCTCGGGCATCATGCGGCCGTGCTCGAGGAAGTAGTCGCAGGAGGAATAGTCCTTCCAGTGCTGCCGGATCTCGAAGCCGAACCGCTTGGCCGCGGCCTCGAGCACGCGGACGCCCTCCGGCACCACTTCCTTGCCGATGCCGTCGCCGGGTATCACGGCGATGTTGTAGACGCGGTTCGTCGCCATTCTCATGAACCTCCCTGTCGGTCGCGGGGCCGCGGCGCCCTCCGGCTCGCGGTCCCCTGCCGTCGATGAGCCGCCTTGTGCCGCCATTCGGCGCGGCTGCCAAGCGCAGAGCGGCGGTAAAGCACGATCCGGTCCTCCCGGGGCGTCGCACAGGGGGACGGCTGCGGCGGTCGCCCGGCTTGCCGAAGCTCCGTTCCGCTGCGGCAAGCCCCTGGCCGGGGCATGATTTAGCTTTGGTCGAAGAGGCGGGCCGCTTGATGCAGACGGGGCCCCGTGCCAAACGGGACGACCAAGACCAGGCTCGCCGCAACAGGCGTGCCGGAGGGAGGGCCGCCGATGACATCCCACGCCAACCGCTCGCCGGAGCGGAGCGGGCCGATCCGAGCGCCGCAGAACCTGATCGGCGGATTGCTGCTGCTGGCCCTGGCGGCCTGGGCGCTCTGGCTGACGCGCGACCTCGACCAGGGAACGCTGCGCTCCATGGGGCCCGCGATGCTGCCGCGCTGGCTCGCCGTCGGGGTCGGGCTGTGCGGCCTGGCGCTCTCGATCTTGAGCTTCCTCAAGACCGGAGACGCCCTCGAGCACTGGTCCCTGCGCGGCCCCGTCATGGTGCTGCTCGCGGTCCTTGCCTTCGCGGTGACGGTCCGGCCCTTCTCCCTCGGCGGCATCTCGACCCCGGGGCTCGGCCTCGTGGTCGCGGGCCCGCTGGCGATCGTGATCGGCGGCTATGCCAGCAACGAAGCCCGCCTGCGGGACCTCGTCATCCTGGCCCTGACCCTGACGCCCTTCTGCATGGTGCTGTTCGGGGACCTCCTCAACCTGCCGATCCCGATCTTTCCGCAGAAGCTCGCGGACGCGCTCCTGGCCGGGTGGTCCCAGAAGGCCGTGCTGCGGATGACCGCGGCGCTCCTGGTCGCCGGGGCGGTGCTCGTCATCCTCCTGACCCGCGGCCGGCGCGGGCCCATCGACGTCGCCGGGCATTCCGGACAGACCTGACGACGGTCGGCCGGCGCAGCCTCGAAGGAGCCTGTTCCCGTGACCCCTGCCGAACGACCTGCGCCGCTTAAGAGGATGTGATGGGCGACCTGATTTCCAATCTCTCCCACGGCCTCAGCATCGCGCTGACGCTGCAGAACCTGGGCCTCGCCTTCCTGGGCTGCCTCGTCGGCACGCTGATCGGGGTGCTGCCGGGCGTCGGACCGGTGGCGACCATCGCGATGCTGCTGCCGATCACCTTCGGGATCGATCCGGTCGGTGCGCTCATCATGCTGGCCGGCATCTATTACGGCGCCCAGTACGGCGGCTCCACCACCGCGATCCTGATCAACATCCCCGGCGAGTCCAGCGCCGTCGTCACGGCCCTGGACGGTCACCAGATGGCCCGCCAGGGCCGGGCCGGCATCGCACTCGGCATCGCGGCGATCGGCTCCTTCTTCGCCGGCACGGTCGCGACGCTCGTGATCGCGGCGCTCGGCGCCCCGCTCACGCGGCTCGCGCTCGTCTTCGGCCCGGCCGAGTACTTCTCCCTCATGGTCATGGGCCTGGTCTTCGCGGTCGTGCTCGCCCGGGGCTCGATCCTGAAGGCGGTCGCCATGATCGTGCTCGGAATCCTGCTTTCCACCGTGGGCACCGACCTCGAGACCGGCCAGGAGCGGATGACCTTCGGCTCGCAGTTCCTGGCCGACGGCATCGACTTCGCCGCTCTCGCCATGGGCCTCTTCGGCATCGCCGAGATCCTGCGCAACCTGGACCATACCGAGACCCGCGACGTGGTCCGCCAGGCCATCGGCCGCCTCCTGCCGAACTGGGACGATTTCAAGCAGTCGATCGGTCCGGTGCTGCGCGGCACCTTCATCGGCGCGGCGCTCGGCATCCTTCCGGGGAGCGGCGCCCTCCTCGGGCCGTTCGCCTCCTACACGATCGAGAAGAAGCTCGCCAAGGACCCGAGCCGCTTCGGCCGCGGCGCCATCGAGGGCGTGGCGGGCCCGGAATCGGCCAACAACGCCGGCGCGCAGACCTCGTTCATCCCGCTCCTGACCCTCGGCATCCCGCCCAATGCCGTGATGGCCCTCATGGTCGGCGCCATGACGATCCACGGCATCATCCCCGGGCCGCAGGTCATGACCAAGAACCCCGACCTGTTCTGGGGCATGATCGCCTCCATGTGGGTCGGCAACCTGATGCTGCTGGTCATCAACCTGCCGCTGGTCGGGCTCTGGGTGCGCCTTCTCAAGGTGCCCTACCGGCTGATGTTCCCGGCGATCCTGATGTTCTGCTGCATCGGCATCTATTCCATCAACTCGCTGCCGACCGACGTGATGTTCATCGGCCTCTGGGGCCTCGTGGGCTACGTTCTGGTGAAGTTCGGCTTCGAGCCGGCGCCGCTGCTGCTCGGCTTCGTGCTCGGCCGGCTCATGGAGGAGAACCTGCGCCGGGCGCTCATCATTTCGCGCGGCGACATGATGACCTTCCTGGACCGGCCGATCAGCGCGGGCCTGCTCGCCGTCGCGGTGATCCTGCTCGTGATCGCGCTGCTGCCGTCGATCCGCAAGGGGCGCGACGAGGTCTTCGTCGAATAGGGCCGGACGGGCCGCTTGGGCGGGATCGTCCGGCGGTCCGGGCCTTGCCCTTCAACAGATTGTGCGGGCCGGCCGCGCCCGGAGCGCTTGCCCTCGGGCCGGCCGGCCCCATGATGAGCCCGCACACGTCTCGGAGGAAACAATGAAGAAAACGCTGTTCGCCCTAGCCGCCCTGGCGGTCGCCGCCACCGGCGCCCACGCGCAGGGCACCTACCCGACCCGGCCCATCACCATGATCGTGCCGTTCGCGGCCGGCGGCCCGACCGACGTGATCGCCCGGATCGTCGGCGACCACATGTCCCGGACGCTCGGCCAGCAGGTCGTGGTCGAGAACGTGGCCGGCGCGGGCGGCACCACGGGCATCACCCGCGCGGCGCAGGCTCAGCCGGACGGCTACACCATCATGATGGGCCACATGGGCACCCACGGCGCCGCGCCGGCCCTCTACCCGAACCTGAAATACGACCCCGCCAAGGACTTCGCCCCGATCGGGCTCGCGGCCGGCACGCCGATCGTGATCGTCGCCCGCAAGGACTTCCCGGCCAGCGACCTGAAGGGCTTCATCGAGTACCTCCAGAAGAACGGCGAGAAGGTCAACGTGGCCCATGCGGGCCCCGGCTCCGTGTCCCACATCACCGGGATCCTGTTCAGCTCGACCGTCAACGCCAAGGCGACCCAGGTGGCCTATCGCGGCACCGGGCCGGCGCTGAACGACCTCATGGCCAACACGGTCGACTTCATGACCGACCAGATCGTCAACGTGGCGCCTCAGATCCAGGGCGGCAACATCAAGGCCTATGCGATCGCGACCCCCGAGCGCTCGCCCGCCCTGCCCAACGTGCCGACCACCAAGGAGGCCGGCCTGCCGAGCTACGAGGTCTCGGCCTGGAACGCGGTCTTCGCCCCCAAGGGCACGCCGGCCGAGGTCGTGACCAAGCTGACCGACGCCCTCGACAAGGCCCTCGACGACCAGAACACCCGCAAGCGCCTCCTCGACCTCGGCGGCGTGATCCCGGAGAAGAACGGCCGCGGCGGCCCGGCGCTGCAGAAGCTCGTGGAGAGCGAGCTCGCCCGCTGGACCCCGGTCCTCAAGGCCGCAGGCGCCAGCGGCGGCTAGGCCTCGTGCCCGGCCGCGTCCGGCCGACCTCACCGGTGACCAAGCCACGGCGGGCCAAGGGCCCGCCGTTTCCCGTTCCGGCCCCCCGCGCGGCAACAAGCGCCTTGAAATCCCGCGACCGGATCGCTACACCCTCCCTTGCGTGCAGCCGTAGCTCAGTTGGTTAGAGCACCAGATTGTGGATCTGGGGGTCCCCTGTTCAAGCCAGGGCGGCTGTACCATCAAAATCAAGCACTTAGCGATCTGGCCGAAACCGGAGAAGGGCTCCGGGTAACGTCACGGGTAACAGGCGGGCCGGCCATCGACACCGCTGCCGTTGCTGTGGACAAGCCCCCTCCCCTGCTCACGAACGGCCGTGGCAATGCCACGATGCCCTGCGACGGTCGGAAGCACCGCCTCCTCAAACTCCCCCTCCTCCACGTCGACGAGCCTGGGGCTCAGATCGAACCGCGTGGTGGCGCCCGTCTTCGACCAGCCCAGCGATGGCTCTAGGTCCGGATCGCCGTCGATCTGTCGCCAGTGACCTTGGTCACAAGGGTCCGCACCTTATGGTCGGGCCCCTTCTCGTATTGCGCTGCCCCAGCCAATGTGGCGCGCCTCGTATCGAGCAGCTCTGCGAGCATGGACCGCCTCACACGCGTGCCACAGAACCACAGGAGGCCGATCTCGCCTCGCGAGGTGACCTTGGCCCGGCCGCTTAGCGCCCATCCTGGCCGTCCACAGCGGACAATGCCATCCCCGAAAGGCGACGTTCGTCCAAGCCATGACATGTAGACCGTTGCCCCAGGATTGCTGGCAACCGAACCAGCGCTCCTGACCCGCAGGAGCCATACCGTTTCGACAGGTCACGGGGATGTGGGCAGCTCAGATCTGCGGACGTTCCCGTGTGGCCATACGTGCCAGGACGAGCGGCAGCGCAAGTGCGGATCGGGCCGCAATCCTCCACGCTTCAAGATCCTTTGCCAAGGTCGCCTGTGACGGCCGGTCCAATACCCGTAGGCGATCGATTCCGGAGGCTATCGGCATTTCACCTCCCGGGCGGAAGCGCTCACCCTTCGGAGCAATCAAGGTTGCGTCTCGCCCGGCGCGACCGGGATCGGACTCGGACGACGGAGCACTCTGCAGATCGCAGGCGCCTCGGGCCGTGGTCGGCCTGCATACGGAGGGGTTCGATGATGCGAGACTGCTTCGGAACCGACCATTCCAGCGAGAACCCGGATGCGATCGCGGCGTTTGAAATGGCCGTGCACGGCATCGCTGCTCACCGGCCGTCCTCGGGCGAGGCCCTGGGGCGTGCGATGGCGGCCGACCCGGGTCTTGTCGCCGGTCATGCCCTGAAAGGGTTCGCGAATGTGATGCTCGCCCGTGAGGAGCTCGTGCCCGCCGCACGGCAGGCTCATGCGGATGCGCGCGCGGCGCTCTCCGCGAAGCGGCACGCCTCTTCCGCGGAGCGCGCGCTAACCGAGGCTCTAGGTCTCGCGGCGGAGGGGCGCCTCCTCGGTGCGGCCGACCGGCTCGACACGCTTCTTGCGGGCGACCCGCGCACGTTCCTCGCCGCTAAGATCGCCCATTCCCTGCGCTTCATGGCAGGCGATGTCGACGGCATGCTCCGGGGCACGGCGCGGGTGATCGATGCCTGGAGCGAGGAGGCGCCGGGCTACGGCTATCTGCTGGGATGCCACGCCTTCGCACTGGAGGAGACGGGCGACTTCGCCGCCGCGGAGCGCGTGGGACGCCGAGCGGTCGGGATCGCTCCGGACGACGCTTGGGGGCTCCATGCGGTGAGTCATGTCCACGAGATGCAGGGCCGCGTCGACGAGGGCATCGCGTGGATCGAGGGCCATCGGCCCGTCTGGGCGGTCTGCAACAACTTCTCCTTCCATATGGCCTGGCATCTCGCGCTGTTCCATCTGGAGCGCGGCGAACATGAACGTGTGCTCTCTCTGTACGACACGGAGGTTCGGCCTGCGCCGACCGACGACTTCCGCGACATGGCGAACGCGGTCTCCCTCCTGTGGCGCCTGCGGCAGGAGGGCGTGGAAGTGGGCGACCGCTGGGAGGAGTTGCGCGCCGTTGCGTCGCGACGGCGCACGGACACCACGCTGGCCTTCGCCTGCCTGCACTACTTAGTCGCCCTCGTAGCCGGCGGCGACAGGGAGGCCGCGACGGCGCTCGCCGGTGCCATGCGGGACCGCGCGCGGCTCGACGGGAGCCGCTCCGACCAGGCGGCCGTCCTGGGCACCGTCGGCGGCGATCTCGCCCGCGTGATCCTTGCCTTCGGTACGGGCCGCCGCGACGCCGGCGCGGCGGTGGGTTCCCTCGCGCGCCAGGTCCGGCGCCTCGGCGGCAGCCATGCCCAACGGGACGTGTTTCTCCGGATCCTGGCCCAAGCCGTGGCGGAAACGGGCAACCGCACGGCTTTCGAGCAGGTCCTCGCGGTGCGCCGACGCCTCAAACAGGACGACAGGTATGCACGGGTCCTCACGGAGCGCCTCGAGGCACGCTCGCAGTCGATGCGGCTGTCTGCCTGAAACAGGAATCGTCCCATGCTTTCTCTCTCCCGCCGTTCAGCCATCGCGATTCTGGTGGCCAGCGCCTCGCCCTCCCGCGCCCAACAGGGCAAGGCACCCCGGATCAATATCCTCGAAGGGGGGCGCCTTGCGATCCACGGTTACGATCCGGTGGCCTACTTCCACGACGGCGAACCGCGCCGGGGGCATGCCGACCTGATCGCGGAGTACGGCGGAGCCTTGTGGCGGTTTGCATCGGCGGCGAACAGGAGCCGCTTTCTCGAAAACCACCGCCGATACACGCCCGTCTACGGGGGCTACTGCTCCTACGGGGTCTCGCGCGGCTATCTCGTCGCCGTGGATCCCGCGGCGTGGACGATCCTGAATGACCGGCTCTACCTGAATTTCGACCTTGCGGTCCGCAGGAAATGGCTTCGCGATCCGAACGGCTACATCGCCAGAGCCGATGTGAACTGGCCAGATCTGGTGGCGCCCGAGCCGAGCGCTGCCGTGCAGACCGGAGGCTAGAGCATGATCCCGAAAAGTTGCAGACTTTTTGGACAAGATCCTGCGACAGAACAACAGCTTGTGGGAGCCTGATCGCTTCGGCCTGGAGCAATCAGGCGCCAGGCTGGCGGCTGCGCCTCCCGCCGCCCGTCCGGACCGCTGCCGCGCGCCGTCAGGGACGCCGGCAAGGCGGATCCCGCATCATTGGCGCCCGGTCCTGCCCTTGGCAAGGCGCTCCGGCGCGACACCTTCCTCATAACGGCCTGCGACGAGGGGAAATCCACCGATGTCGACCGCGCCTGAACGAACGATCCCACGTGCGCCGCGCGACCCCCGCCTCGACGTCTTCCGAGGCCTCGGGATGTTCATCATCCTCATCGCCCACATCCCGGCGAACGCCGTCGCGGATTGGATCCCGGCCCGCTTCGGGTTCTCGGACGCGACCGAGATCTTCGTGTTCTGTTCAGGGGTCGCGTCGGCTCTCGCCTTTGGCCGGGTGTTCGACCAGGCTGGCCTCGCGCCCGGCACTTTGCGCATCACGCATCGGATGTGGCAGGTCTATTGGGCTCACATCGGGATCTTCGTCGCGGTCGTCGCGACCCTCGCCCTCGCCGATACGCTCGTGCCGGATGCGCGTTACATAAGGCACGATCTGAATCTGGGTCCTTTCCTGGGGGCTCCGGCAGACCGGCTCCTGGGCCTCGCCACGCTCACCTACGTCCCGAACTACTTCGACATCCTGCCGATGTACCTCGGTATTCTGGCGCTCGTTCCTCTCGTCATGACGGTCGAGCGGATCGGGGGAGCGGCGGCGGTCGCTGCATTGTCGGTCTCGCTCTGGATCGCCGCGGCCCTTCGGCTTCTCGACCTGCCAGCTGAGACCTGGGGCGACGGGCGCGTCTGGTTCTTCAATCCGTTTTCGTGGCAGCTCGTGTTCTTCCTCGGCTTCGGCGTCGCCCGCGGATGGATTGCGCCGCCGCGGGTCGAACGGCGGCTGGTTGCGGCGGCCGTCGGCGTTGCCGTCCTCGCCGCTCCGGTTTCCTGCCAGTACGGCTGGTCATGCCATGCCGGTTACGGCGCCGTGCCTTGGCTCGGCGAGGTTCACCAGGCGCTCGGGCCGCTCATCGACAAGACACATCTCGGCCTGCTGCGGGTCGTGCATTTCCTGGCGCTCGCCTACCTTGCCTATGCCGCCGCGGGGGCGGGCGGGCGGCGGCTCGCCGGCCTTCCCGGAGTGGCGGCCGTCGCGCTCGTGGGCCGGCAGACGCTCGCGGTTTTCCTCGCAGGGCTCTGGCTCGCGCAAGGGCTCGGCGTGCTGCTCGACGTGGTAGGCCGTGATTCCTTGACGCTCGCAGCCGCGAACGCCGGCGGGTGCCTGGCCCTCGTTCTCGTCGCGGCTCTCTGCGAGTGGTTCAAGTCCGCGCCGTGGTCGGCGCGGCAGCCGGCGGCCGGGGCACAAGCGGGGACGACGCGTGCGCCGCTCCCGGGCGTGGCTTCGGCCTGACGGGGCACCGCCGTCTTGGGTTCGCGGCTACGCGGCGCAGCCGCCCGCCAGTCGCGCCGGTTACGGATCAGCGCCCGGTCGATCGGTCCGCGACCCGCTGCACGAAGGCCCAGGCAGATGCGATCCAGTCCCGTCTGATCTCGTGCCCGTCCGGGTGGAGGCAGAGCTGCACCTCCCGCCCGGACGCGCAGGAGGTCCAGCGCCGGCATGTCATGTCGGCTATCTGCCGCTCGTCGTCGGGCTCCTCGCGCGTGCAGCCGTTGACATGGCGCCAGACCGCGACCCCGGCCATGACGTCGCCTTGGCGGAAGCGGCCCCCAACGACGCGACCGGTCATCGGAACCGTTCCGTCGGAGAGCCCGTGCGTGTGGAGAATGTTGGCCGGGCCGGCGGAGCAATCCTTCGGCAGCGGCTCCCAGAACGCGCCTGCAACTGGAGCGAAGGCGGCGAAGCGCCGGCCTCCCGCGCAGGCGAGCCACCAGGCCATCGATCCGCCCCGGCTGAAGCCCGTCGCCCACACCCGCGCGGCATCGACCGGAAAACGTCTCTCCATGTCGGTCAGCACGGAGAGCGCGAAGGCGACGTCGTCTCGCGCCTGGGATGGAGCGCCCGGGAAGGTCCAGGTGCGGCCGAGGCCGTCCGGCGCCACGAGCAGGATCCCGAGCGCTGAGAAGGCCTCTACCAGGGCTTTGTCGGCCATGACGTGGTCGGCACCCTGCTGCCAGCCGTGGAAATACAGCGCCGCCGGCAGCCGGGACGTACCGTCCCATCCGGCTGGAACGCTGACGCGGTAGCGCCCGTGGGCAACAGCGCAGTCCGACGTCCTGCTGCAGGCTGCCCCCTCAGGGGGAAGAAGGACCAGGAGAGGAAGCGCAAGCGCGGCGCGTCCGACGAGACGCGCCGACATCCGGCGGACATTGAGCCTCGCGATCACGCGACCTCGCTGAGAGCGTCCTCGACGGCGGCAACCTCGCCGCGGGCAGGATAGTCATGCCCCAGCACGTAGTCCACCGCAGCGAGCACCTCCCTAAGCGGCGGGCGCGTGAAGGGCATGGTCTGTGTGCTGCCGAAATAGAGCGTTCCGTCCGGCCGCACGAGGAACAGGCCCGGTTCGGAGAAGAAAGCCGGTTCCTGAATGCCGGCCGAGGTCGTACGCCCGCCTCGCGACACGTAGAGCCCCCAGCGTCGAGCGAGCCGCAGGGGCAGCTCGGCGCCGATGCGCAGAGCGGAAAGCCCCCACTCGGCTTTGGTGCGCTCCGCCCGTGCGAGGCTGTCGGAGGAGACCGCCACGACGCCGACGCCCCGCCTTGCAAAATCCGGGAGCAGGGACTCGAGCGCCTGCAACTGCGTCCGGCAGATCGGGCAATGCAGGCCGCGGTAGAAGACCACGAGGGTGAAGGCCGCCGGCAACTCGTCCGCGAGGCGGAAGGTGCCGCCGCCTGCGAGTGGAGCGCAGAGAGGCGGTGTCGGGTTGCTGGGGAGGAGGGGTGTGAGGTCGATCAAGGGAGGCTCCAGTCGTGGGAGGATGGCGAACCTTCGAAGGAATGGTCCGCATCCCGATCATCGCGACACCCGTGCGCGAGGGACAATCAAAGTTGTCTCCCGATTCTATCCGCTTCGGGCATTGCCGGAAGATCCGGGCATGGACGCTGGTGGGATCTCTCATCGGCGGCGGCCGGGTGCCGGCAGACTCGTAGCCCGGTCCAGCACCCGGGCTACCTTGCCCTCAGCGCGCGAATCGCGACCGGACGTCCTCGAGGGCCGCAAGAATTCGCCCGGGATCAAGGCGGCGGGTGAAGTCGGGATCGACATGGGCCAAAGCGATAAATCCGTCCGGGCGGATCACGTAGGTCGCCGGGATCGGCAGGAGCCACGCATTGGTGGCGCATATGTGCGAGAGGTCGATGCCGACGCTGAGCAGGGATTGCCGCAGCCCGTCGGGTACCCGAAAGACGAGCCCGTACCGGAGGCCGACTCCGTTCATCGGATCCTTCAGGATGTGGAGATTTTCAAGCGACGCGCTGCGGCCGAGCAGGGATTCCGACAGCCGCTGCGGCGCGATCAGCACGAGCCGCGCTCGCCGCGCATCCAGTTCCGGCAGGATGTCGAGCAGGGCTTCGATCTCGAGCCTGCAGAACGAACACCATTCGCCACGGAAGAAGCTGAGGACCACCGGCCCGTTCCGCAGGAGTTCGGACAAGATCACGCGCCTGTTCCCATCGTCGAGCAGGGCGAAATCCGGCGCTCGGTCAGCCGTACCTTTGGCGTGATCCGCCATGCCGCTCTGCCGCAGGTGCAGGGCCGCAGCCTCCAGGGCAGCCCGGTAAGCGGCATCGAGCTGACCGGCTCGCGCCTCGAGCCGAGCCTGAAAAGGACTGGCGGGTTCGGAAGAGGTCATCGGAGTGCCCAGCCGAAATACGCAGCGGGAAGCGTGAACAAGGCTCGACCAGCTCGTTGCCGGCAGGGAATGCGCCAGGTCAGGTTTGAAGCTGGCTCCATCACGCGGCTGCCGGGTGCGAGGTCATGCGTTCGATGCGGCCTGCTTCATCCGCGGCAGCATCGGGCCCGGTGATGAGCCGCGTGCCGCGCTGGAACGTGAGGTAGTTCCAGGCCCAGTTCGCCGCGACGGAAATCCGGTTGCGGAAGCCGATGAGGAAGTAGATGTGGGCGAGGCCCCACAGCCACCAGGCGAGGTAACCGCTCAGCCTCACGCGGCCGAGCTGAGCCACCGCGTTCCGGCGACCGATCGTCGCCATCGAGCCGTAGTTCCGGTAGGCGAAGGGCGGGATTTGTCGCCCCTGCAGGCGTGCCCTGACGAGGCGCGCCACGTAGACCCCCTGCTGCTTCGCGACCGGCGCGATGCCGGGCAGCGCCCGGCCTTCGGAACCGGCGACATGCGCCGTGTCGCCGATCACGAAGATCTCCGGGTGCCCGGGCAGGGAGAGATCGCGGCCGACCTTCACCCGCCCGACCTGATCGGCCTCAGCGCCCAGCCACTTAGCGGCCCGCGAGGCCCGCACGCCTGCGCCCCAGACGATAGTGCGGGCTGCGATACGGTCATCGCCAAGGGTCACGCCGTCCGGCGTGCAATGGGTTACCGCAGTGCCAAGCTGGACCTCGACACCGAGCTTTTCCAGGGCTTGGCGCGCGGCCTCCGAAAGCGCCGGGTGGAACCCCGCAAGGAGCCTGGGCCCCGCTTCGATCAAGATGACGCGGGCATCGCGCGGATCGATGGCGCGAAAATCCCGCGCGAGAGCCTTTCGGGCGAGCTCGGCGATGGCGCCCGCCATCTCGACGCCTGTCGGACCGCCGCCGACCACGACGAAGTTCAGGAGGGCGCGCCGCTCGTCCTCGTCGCTTGCCGTCTCCGCGTGCTCGAAGGCGAGCAGGATCTTGCGGCGCAGCTCCGTGGCATCCTCGATCTTCTTGAGGCCTGGGGCATGAACCTCCCACTCGTCGTGGCCGAAATAGGCGTGCCGGGCTCCCGTCGCGAGGATGAGAACGTCGTAAGGGACGCGTCGGTGGCCGGCGACGACCTCGCGTGCCGTCATGTCGATGCCGGTCACCCGGTCGAGAACCACCGAGGTGTTCCTCTGCCGCGCCAGGATCGACCGGATGGGCGAGGCGATGTCCGCGGGCGACAAGCCTGCGGTAGCGACCTGATAGAGCAGGGGCTGGAAGAGGTGATAGTTGCGCCGGTCGATCACCGTCACGTCGACCGGCGCACCAGACAGCGCCTTGGCGGCTGCCAGCCCTCCGAAACCGGCACCGACGATGACGACCCGGGGCCGCTGCGAGGATTGAGCAAGATCCATGACGGTCAGTCTCCCGCGGAACAGCTTTGGGCGGAAGCGGACGCCGCGAAGGCGCATCAGCTCTCGCGCACCCTCACCACGAGCGCCACCACGAGGCCAAACAGGACGTGCCCTGCGAAGGAGGCCCAGGCCAAGGGAATGAAGCCCAGGAAGGGCGGCAGACCCGCAATCAGGTGCGCCATGACGTAGAGCGCGAAGATCCAAAGCCCGACGCCGAATCCAGCCGCCGTAAGCCACCAGGGCAGATCCGGAAGGATGAGACGCTGTAGCGGACGCGCAATGAAGAGATAGCCGAGCGGATAGAACAGGAAACCCACGATCAGGTGGATCACCTCGCCCCAGAAGAGGCTCTGGAAGCCGAACACGCTCTGCACGAGGGCTGCCGGCTCGAGCGGACCGCCGACGCCGGGGAGGATCGGCGTGATCACGCGGGCCCAGAACTCCCACGTCACGTCCGCGGCGACGCCTGCCGTCATCGCGGTCAGCAGGGTTCGCGTCGTGAGCGGCGGGAAGAGAGCTGCGGTCCGGGTGGAGCCCGGCACGGGCATGGGGGTCGAGAAGCCTTGCGTCATGGTTGCCTCTGCTCATGCGGGAGGGAGATCTCCATCCATGTGCCGACGATGGATGGCCCGCTGCTGCGGCGGAAATGCCGACGCGCTGCCGTTTCCATGCCCCTCCGCTATGGCGCTGTCCGCTAGGCTCCGCCGTTGTCCTCGGATGCCGGTCATGCAGCGCGATTATCGTTTCAGGCCCTCGCTCCGCGCGGTCGTGGTCGCGATCACGCTGGCGAGCGTCGTGCCGAGCGGGCTTCTTCTCCACCTCACCTGGTGGCGGACAGCGACGTCCGTCAGCCGGAATCTCGTCGACACCTTGGAGACCCAGATCACCGACGCGGCCCGGCGTGCCTGGTGGAGCCGCGTCCTGGAGGTGCAGGGCCTCTCCGCGACATTGCGGAGCGCGCTGTCGGTGACGGATCCGCACGCCCGCGAGCGCATCCTGCTGGCCGCGTCCCGGGCTGCTCCGGCCCTGTCCTGGCTTGTGCATGTCCGTGAGGACGGCGAGGCTCTCGCGGTCGAAAACGGCCAGCCAAGAATCATCACCTTTCATCGCACCGATGCAATGGGGCGTGTCCGGTCCTCGGCCCGCGCTGGCAGCGGCGACGCTCGCCAGTCCGGCGGCGATGACGCCCCGGTGCGGCTTGCGATCCAAGGCGCACCCTGGATCGGAGAGGCCTCCAGATGGAGCGAGCCCGGTTGGGCCGATGTCCCGGGCACCCCCGACTCGCACGAGCGCGCGGTCGCCTATGTGGATGCGAGCGGCGGCGAGGTGCTCGCTGCGATGATCGGATATAGCCGTTTCGCACAGCTCCTCGGCGAGATCCCGGTCGGCCGCACCGGGCGCATCTATGTTCTCGAGCCCGACGGCGCCATCGTGATCGCGGCCCATGCGGATGAAAGGCCCCGCCTCGCGCTCCTGGACCCGGTGGCGCTCGCGGCCGGACGCCGGATCGCAGCCCGGCCGGAGCAGAACCGCAACGTCGAGGAGAAGCTGCGCCTCGACGTTTCCGGGCAGCGCTACGCGGTGGGGCTGTCGCCGCTTTGGTTCCAGGGCTGGCAGCTCGCCGCTATCGTGCCTGAAGAGGAATTCCTCGGCTCCATCGAGACGACCATCCGCCTGCTGGGCCTAAGCCTTGCGGCCTTGGTGGCGCTCGCTGGGCTGCTCGGAGTCGCGGCAGCCCGACGCCTCGTCGTGGAGCCCGTCGCCCGGGTTGCGCAGGATCTCGGTTTCGTGGAACGCTTCGAACTCGACCGCCTGCCGCGCCGCCGCTCGCGCGTCCGGGAGATCGACCGCCTCTCGCAGGCCATCGAGCGCATGGGCGCCGGTCTCGCCGATTTCGCGAAGTTCATCCCGACGGAGCTCGTGCGCTCGCTCGTTGCCGAAGGCATGCGCCTGGAGCCGGGCGGAGAACGCCGCGAGATCACGGTGCTCTTCGCCGATCTCGCCGGGTTCACGCGCCTCTCGGAACAGCTCGGCGAAGAGGTCGTGCCGATCGTCAGCCGATACCTGGAGGCGGCCTCGCACGCCGTCGCGGCCGAGCAGGGCACGGTCGACAAGTTCATCGGCGATGCCGTCATGGCCTTCTGGGGGGCGCCTCGCAGCGACGCGGATCAGGCGGTCCATGCCTGCCGGGCGGCGCTCGCCATCGCGGGCGCTCTCGAGCGGATCGCCCTTGATCCTGCGATCGCCGCGACCCTGAAGGTGCGGGTCGGCGTGCAGTCGGGACCCGCCATCGTAGGCAACATCGGCTCGCCGACCCGGCTCAACTACACGGCGCTCGGCGATACCGTGAATCTCGCAAGCCGCCTGGAGGCCGTGAACAAGATCTACGGCACCACGATCCTGATCGGGCCGGCGACGCGCGCGCTCGCCGGTCGGCGCATCCTCACCCGCGAGGTCGATCGGGTGGCGGTCTACGGCAAGGCGGAGGGCGTCGCGATCTTCGAATTGCTGGCCGTCGATCGTTCGGGGCCACCTCCGGACTGGGTGGTCCGTTACGAGCAGGCGCTCGGATTCTATCGGGAGCGTCGGTTCGCCGAGGCCGCCGCGGGTCTTGGCCGTGTGCTCGCGCTGCGGTCGGACGACGGACCCGCCTTACGCCTCCTAGCGGCCTGCCGCCGCCTCGCCGCCGACCCTCCGCCGCCCGGCTGGCGGGCCGTGACGGTGCTCGATACGAAATGAGCGCGGGTCATGCGGCCCGCCTGCCGAGTGGGTCCTCGACGGAACGTCCCTGCGGGGCGCCCGGGGCTCTCGAGCCGCTGTCAGGCGAGTGGGGCAGGCGCATCGTCCCGTTTGCTCTCGCTCCGGAGGCTGCGCCGGGCGAGTGCCGTCTCCCCGGCCCAGGGCACGCGCATGGCTTCGCGCACCAGCGCGCCCACCGCCGGCGAGTGCGGCCGGCCCCGCACGGTCATGAGCGAGACCTCGCGCCAGAACTCGGGCTCGACGAGCGGCCGCGCCTCCACGGCGGCGTGAGCCACCGAATGCTCGGGGAGGAAGCCGAAGCCGAGGCCTGCCGACACCATGGCGAGGAGCCAATCGTCGCGCTCGGACCGGTAGACCATCTTGCAGCCCACCTCCGGCTTCGTGAAGATGCCCCCTGGCCAGCCGTTGAACTCGCAATTGGCCCGGTTGAGGTAGCGCTCGCCGCGCAGGTCCTCCGGCCGGATCTCCGACAGGTTGGAGAGCCGATGGCCGCGCGGGAGCGCAATCACGAAGCGCTCGCGGAACAGCGGAAGGCTGTGGAGCCGCTCGTCCGGCCCCTCCACGGGGCGGCAATAGATCGCGACCTCGAGATCGCCGGCGAGAAGCCGCTCATGCAGCGCTGCAGCGGCCGCATCGACGATCTCGAGCTCGATGCCGGGATAGCGCGACTGCACCGCGCTCAGGAGCTCGATGAGATTCGTGGGCGCGATCGTGCACATGATGCCGAGTCTGAGCCGGGTCCGCCGCAGCTTGACGAAGTCGAGCGCTTCGCGGCGCGCGGCGATCGCCTGCTCGTACATCTGGCGCAGGTACGGTTCGACCATGCGTCCGAGCTCGGACAGGTGCGTGTTCGCCCGCTCCCGATGGAATAGAGGACCGCCCATCTCGTCTTCCAGCAGACGGATCGCTCGCGTCAGGGACGGTTGTGCCACATGGCAGCGTTCCGCCGCACGGGTGAAGTTCAGTTCCTCGCACAGCGCGAGGAAGTAGCGCACCTGGTGCATCTCCATGGGAGGTCCCCCAGGCTGTCCCGCAGCCCCGCGCCCGTCGAGGCTGCCTTGCAGCCATTCACTCATAGCATGGAGCGCGATAGCGGTCCGCTATGGTTCCAAGTGACACCCGGTATTTCAGCACGAGGCTCCGGGGGAGGATGTTGGTCGTCGATGCTGCCGCGGCGCGCAGCAGCTTGCCAGACAGGAGATCCTCCATGCCTCCCCTCACCAACTCCATCCTCCGTCGCGGCGCCATGGCGCTCGGCCTCTTCGCCGGTGCCCTGACGGCGACCGGTGCCCTGGCCGGCGAGTGCCCGAAGGACAAGGTTCTTGCCAAACCCCAGGAGATCCGCGATGCGCCGGACGTCGGCATCGACCGCGAAATCCTCTCGACCGTGAAACTCCACGGCTGGCGCAAGGCCGAGCACCTGGAGCTGCGCATGCGCCGCCTCGTCGTGGCGGTCGACGGTATCGTGCCGACCCACGACCACGACGACTGGCCTTCGATCGTCTACGTCGCGAAGGGCGAGATCATCGAGCACAGCGCCTTCTGCGCCGTTCCGATCCTGCACCGCGAAGGCGAGTGGTCGCCGGAATTCGGCGCCGGCCACAAGCACTGGTGGGAGAACAGGAGCGGCCAGGAAGTCGTGCTGATCTCTACCGACGTGGTGCCGAGCGAGATGATCGACGACCCGCATATGTGACCTCAGCCGCCAGGGGCCGGGGGTGCCTCTCGCGCCCGCGTCATTCAAGACACCGCCGCATCTCCTTTCCCCCAGGGCCAACAGGGAGGCATTTCATGCTGCGCGCAGCCATTCTCCTTCTCGCAATGCTCCTTGGAGGACCCGTCCTTGCCGAGACGCCGGCGGAAGCGGCCCGCCGGCTCTATGACCGGTTCGTCGCGGCGCAGAACGCCCGCGACATCAATCGCGTGCGGTTTCTCCTCGACGAGGAGCCGACCTTCCTCTGGGTCAGCGACGGCCAGTCGATCTGGGGCCGCGAGGCCATGCTGCGGCGCATGGCCTCCTTCCAGGAGGCGCCGGCTTGGAGAGTGACGCCCGACCTCGCCACCGCCCAGGCCGTCGAGGTCTCCCCCGACGCCGCCTTCCTCCACCTGAAGCTCGAACTCGCGATCGGGGATGCCCGGAAGCCCGATCGCCTGCCTTTCCTGGTGAGCGTGCTGTGCCGGCGCACCCCCGGAGGCTGGCGCATCGCCGCCCTGTTCACCACGAGCGAGAAGCAGCCATGAGGTCTTCCGGCATCGCAGCGCTCCCGGCCGCTCGGAGCGGCGATCACGCGGCCGCTCCGGGCGAGCATGTCCGGTCCCTCCTGATCGGCCTCGTCGCCTTCGTGACGGTGGTCGATCTCTTCGCGGCCCAAGCCATCCTGCCTGCGCTCACCCGAGCCTACGGGGTTCCGCCGGGCGCCATGGGCGTTGCCGTGAACGCCAGCACCTTCGGCATGGCGGCCGCCGGTCTTCTGGTGGCCCTGTTCAGCCGCCATCTCGATCGCCGCCGCGGCATCGTCGTCAGCCTGATCCTGCTCAGCGTTCCCACGGCCCTTCTCGCAGTAGCGCCGGATCTCACCACCTTCGCGGCCCTGCGGATCGCGCAGGGGATCTGCATGGCGACGGCCTTCACCCTCACGCTCGCCTATCTCGGGGAGCATTGCAGCGCATCCGTCGCGGCGGGCGCCTTTTCCGCCTACATCGCCGGGAACGTCGCCTCGAACCTGATCGGCCGCCTCCTCGCCGCCGGTGTGGCGGACGGGCTCGGCCTCGGCCCGAGCTTCCTCGCGCTCGCTGCCGTGAACCTCGCGGGCGCCGCGCTCGTCTTCGTCGGGCTCACGCACCGCGCCGCCATGAAGCCGATGCCGCTGGCGCCGCAATCGCCGCTCGCGACCCTGCGGCGGCATCTCGGCAACCCGCTCCTGCGTCCCGCCTTCGCGGCGGGCTTCTGCATCCTGTTCGCCTTCATCGGCACCTTCACCTACGTGAACTTCGTGCTCGCGGACGCGCCGGTCGCGCTCACGCAGGCGGGGCTCGGCCTCGTCTACCTCGTCTTCCTGCCGTCCGTGCTGACGACACCGCTGGCCGGTAGAGCCGTCGCCAGCTTCGGACCCCGGGAGGCCGCCCTGATCGGCTTCGGCACGGCGCTCGCCGGCTTGCCCCTGCTGCTCGCTTCCGCCCTCGCTCCGGTGCTGGCGGGTCTTGCCCTGGTCGGCATCGGGACCTTCTTCGCGCAGGCCGTCGTGACCGGCTTCGTCAGCCGCGCCGCCGAAGGCGACCGGGGCGCCGCGAGCGGTCTCTATCTCGCGGGCTATTTCGCGGGCGGCCTCGCAGGCAGCGTCGTGCTCGGACAGGTCTACGGCCGCTTCGGCTGGTCGGCCTGCGTCGCTGGGATCGGGGCCGCCTTGGCGATCGGTGCTGCACTTTCGATGAGATTCCGTCCGCCGGCGCTCTATGCCACGTCGCCATAGCGCCGGGGCATGGAACCGGCAGGCGGACGGCATTTCACGAGAGTGATCGCCTCCCTCATCGTGCCCTCACCAAACGGGAGATGGCCATGAACATGATCAGCCAGGACGCGTTCCTCGCGGCGACGCGTCCGCTCCGGGGTCGGGTCGCGGTGGTGACCGGCTCCACGAGCGGCATCGGGCTCGGGATCGCACAGGCTTTTGCGGCCGCCGGAGCCTCGGTGGTCCTCAATGGCTTGGCGTCCCGCGAGGCCGTCGGACGCATTCTCGAGGATATCGAGGCGCAAGGCGTACGGGCGATGTTCTCGGACGCCGACATGACGGACCCGGCCGCGATCGAGGGCATGATCACCGGCGCCCTCGACGCGTTCGATCGTATCGACATCCTGGTCAACAATGCCGGAATCCAGCATGTGGCTCCCGTGGAGCAGTTCCCGCCGGAGAAATGGGATCGGATCCTGTCCGTGAACCTCAGTGCGGCCTTCCACGCCATCCGCTCAGCCCTTCCTGCCATGCGCCGGCAGGGCGGTGGCCGCATCGTCAACGTGGCGTCCGCACACGGCCTCGTGGCTTCTCCCTTCAAGGCGGCCTATGTGGCCGCGAAGCACGGCGTGGTCGGCCTCACCAAGACGGTGGCCCTCGAGACCGCCGAGCACGGGATCACCTGCAATGCGATCTGCCCGGGCTATGTCTGGACGCCGCTCGTCGAGGCTCAGATCGAAGCGCAGGCGCAAAGCCACGGCATCCCGCGCGAGGAGGTCGTGCGAAACGTCCTGCTCGCGCAGCAGCCGAACAAGCGCTTCGCGACTGTGGAGGAGATCGGCGCGCTGGCGGTTTTCCTCGCCGGCGAGAAGGCCACCTCCATCACAGGTGCCGCGATCCCGGTCGATGGCGCCTGGACCTCGCATTGAGGAGACCTGCCATGAACACACATGTCCGCATCGACCGGACCGATCCCGGCGCCGTACAGGAACCGTCCGCAGCACGCGCGGTCAAGACCGTCAACCTTGCGCTTCAGGGCGGCGGCGCCCATGGCGCCTTCACCTGGGGCGTGCTCGACCGGCTGATCGAGGACGAGCGGGTCGCCTTCGAGGGCATCAGCGCCACGAGCGCCGGTGCCGCCAACGCGGCCGTGCTGGCCTATGGCTTCACGCTCGGGGGCCGCGAGGGAGCCAGGGCAGCTTTGCGCAACTTCTGGCGCCGCGTGTCGCATGCAGCCCTCTTCAGTCCGCTGCAGCCTTCGCTCTTTGATCGCATCACTCGCAATTACGGGCTCGAGAACTCGCCCGGCCACATAGTCTTCGACATGCTGAGCCGGGTGCTTTCGCCCTATCAGCTCAACCCAGGCAACTATCACCCGCTGCGCCAGGTCCTGGAGGACGTAGTCGACTTCGAGCGCCTGCGCCAGGGTTCAGCCGTGAAGCTCTTCCTCTCCGCTACCAACGTCCGCTCCGGCAAGGTGCGCATCTTCACCTGCAAGGAAATCACCGCCGACGCGGTTCTGGCCTCGGCCTGCCTGCCCTTTCTCTACCAGGCTGTCGAGATCGACGGCGAGCACTACTGGGACGGCGGCTACATGGGCAACCCGGCGATCTTTCCCCTTATCTACCACTGCGACACGCCGGACGTCGTCGTGGTGCACGTCAACCCGGTTACCCGCCCGGAGGTGCCCACGACCGCGCGCGACATCATGAACCGCATCAACGAAATCAGCTTCAACTCCTCGCTCATGCGCGAGATGCGGGCGATCGCCTTCGTGAGTCGGCTCGTCGCGGACAAGATGATTTGTGACGCGTCCTTCAAGGCAATGCGAATGCATGCGATCGCGGCCGAAGACGTCATGCGGGGCCTCGGCGTCGCCTCGAAGCTCAATGCGGATTGGGAATTTCTCACTCACCTATTCGAGATCGGGCGGGAGCGCGCAGCGGCTTGGATCGCTGCAAGCTTCGATGCGGTGGGCGAGCGATCCAGCATCGACATCAACGAACGGTACCTATAGCGGCCGTTCCGGCCGCCTGACGCTCACTCGGGTACCAAATGGCGTTCTACGCGGTATGCAGCGATGCGACGAGGCACCGAGGCTCGTAGCCGAGTTGGGTCGTCTTGCACATCCATGGGTACCTTGCAGCGCGCTGCACTGTTGCGATGTCAAGGCGCGGCCGCTGACGGAGATGGGTCGCGCGCCGTTGCCGCGTCTCACGATTGCGGCATGCCCGGGATCTCCCCTGAACCGCGTCGCACGACCACTGACCAGCTTGGCAACGGGCATTGCTGAGCCTCCGCTCTTGGCACGATCCGGCCGGGCCTGAACGGTCGGAACGGAGACATATCGGATTGCAGCATCCAGCCCAAGCCAACGGCAGCTTTCCACGAGTCCTTCCCGGAAGCCGCCATTCTGCTTCCGGCCAATGAACGCCTGTTCCACTTAGCGCCAACAGAGCAGTCGGAAACATTCGTCTTCCTGGGAGTTAAACGCAGGCTCAAGTTGCGTTCAGGTGCACAATGGCCTTGGTCATGATCGCCGGGCTGCTCGGTGCCAGCCTTTTCGGTGGGCTGGGGATCTGGGCGGGCGAACTCATCGTGACAGTTGTTGTCGCTCCGTTTGGAGCGAGCCTGTTTGCTGCGGTTGCCGCACTCTTCAGTACCACAAGGCACCAGAAGCCGCCGGATTAGAAGACTTGGGATAGTCCATCAGTCCAGTCCCGTCGCACTCCTTCTTCTGCTATGTTGCCTCTTCAAACGGCGCCGTGAAAGCGCTGATCAATACTTCACAATTCAAGTGGGATGGAGACTGCTTGCGGCTGAACGCCTAAGGAATAAAACGTGGCTGTTTCACTCGGCGTTATCGCAGTAGGAAAGTGCTACCTCGTCAACTCAGTGCAGGGTGCCCGGGTGCGGCGTGTCCTTGCGTTACGAGCAGATGGCTTGGTTCAGTATGAGGGCCGGCTTGGGCGCGCAGAACCGGGCCAGGCTTGGCCGCTGCAGAGCACCATGGGGCTTCAGATGTTCGCCGTTCAAGCCGAGCGCGAGGTCCCCTGCGACTGGTCGCTAGAAGCCGACCAGCAGGAGGCGCGCTGACATACTCCGCTGCCATGCGCGGGCACAGCCCCTAGCCCTTCGAGGCGCAGTCGGCCTCTACATCCCGATGGCGTAGGGTGTATGTACCAAGGAAACTATGAAGCTCCTGTAGGCCTGCTAGGGCAAGTTCGCTCCTCATGCCGGTCTCAGCCTGGTTGAGAATGACCGCCTTCACCTCCACAGGCAGTCGGTGCCACAGTGCTGCGACCGAGATGCCGAGCTCCCGTAGCATACGTTCCTCCCGCGGCGTGTAGCCGGACCTGTGCAGGGGGATGACCGTCATGTTCGCAAGCCTCGCGCGCCCGAGCGCTCCTCACTTCAAGCATCCAAAGCCAAGCCGGTCGATTCAGCTGACCGGCCTAATCTAGCTTCTCGGGCGTTGCCTCCGTCATCGTAGTGCTCTGCCCCTAGAGCACCGCCACCACCGTCGGTCGATCGGTTGTGGCGACTTCTGAGATGTCTGTAGCATCGGGGTTTCCTCCGGAGCGGAAGCCGGAGGCTTCGTCATACACGGAGATGATGTTAGGGCCGTCTGGCCGGATCGCCTGTGGATGCGAGGCATGACACCTCCGAACATAGGCTGGTGGTCATGCTTAGTACATCCACGGACGCGAACCCCTTTCATCACGCCAGCACACTGGCATCAGCAGCGTGAAGCTCCTCGACAAGCATCCAAGAGCAGTTTTGCGCGCCTAAGGATGGAGCGGTATCCAATTGAGATGAATCAGAGTTGACGATCTCGCGACATTGCCCCAACGTCATGCGAAATTGGAGGCTTCCCCGTGAGCCGCAAATCCCTCGATCAGACTTTGGAGTTCATCCGGTTTCTGGATCATGCTCAGACGCCGGGAGACGTCTGCGGAGCCCTACTCAGTACAGCCGGACGTTTTGGTGGCAAACACGTCCTGGCCGGCACTATTCCTTTACCAGGCTCAAGTCGATCTCAGCAGCGTGCGCACATTATTCTGGATCACTGGCCTGAAGGCTGGGCGCAGCGCTACTTCTCGCACGGCTATCTCTTCCGGGATCCCGCCATTCATCGGGTTTCGACTTCAACGGCGCCGTTCCTCTGGAGCGAGCTCGAGCCCTTGTGCCGAGACAGCAAGGCGGCGCGTCAGGTTATGGACGAGGCAGGGGATTTTCGCCTCAAGCAAGGCTTCACGGTGCCGCTCATCACCTTGGACGGTGAGGTCGCCGGCTTCTCGATTGCCGGTGAGCACCTCGAGGTCAGCCCAGAGGAGCGCGGGATGCTCTCACTCCTTGCCACATATGCGCTCGGCCGGGGCATCGCGCTGATCGACTACAATCCTCCAGAGGCCGTAACTGAGCTGTCCAGCAGAGAGCGCGAGACCCTGCAGTGGGTCGCTGAGGGCAAAAGCGAGTGGGAGATCGGCCAGCTCATGGGCATCTCCGAGCATGGCGTCGACAAGCACATGCGCAATGTGCGACGCAAGCTCAACGCCGTGACCAGCACCCACGCGGTCGCCCAAGGCATCCGCGGCGGCCTCATTCATTAGGTACGCGATCGCGTACTACCCTCCTCTCGGGTGACAGCCAATCTTGGCGTCATCCTCAAGGAGGGACTGATGATCCACATCGTGACACCTGAGAACCAGCACCTGTTCCGGGATGAGATTGAGCAGGCCTATCGGCTGAGGCATCGCGTCTTCGTGGAGGAGATGGGGTGGCATGAGCTGGCCCGTCCGGACGGACGCGAGATCGACCAGTTCGACGATGAGCATGCCGTGCACATGCTCTACCTCCAGGATGGGGTTGTGCAGGGCTACCAGCGCATGCTGCCCTCCACCCGACCTCACCTCCTGTCCGACGTGCTCCCGCAGCTCTGCGAAGGGGAGCGGCCGGTCGGGAGCCACATCTGGGAATGGACCCGGTATTGCGTCGAGAAGCCCCACCGGGAGCGGGGGCGGGTTCTCAGCCCCGTCGGGAACGCGCTCTTGTCCGGGATCGTGGAGTGGGGGCTCTCGAGCGGCATCTCGACGATCATCATCCAGATGAACCCCCTCTGGCTCCTGAGGCTGGTGCAGCTCCACTTCCGGACCACGCCTCTCGGGCTGCCCCAGAAGGTGGGGTCTGACGACGTGCTTGCGGTCACAGCCGCCTTTGACCGGCGAACGCTGTCGCGTCTGCAGGAGATGAGGGGCGAGTACAGCTCCGTCCTGGCAGAGCCAATCCGGGTGCCGGAGCGCCTGGCGAGCTGAGATCACTTCGATCCTGCAGAAGCACAACCCAGATGGCGGGCGGTTCCAGTGAGCTGGGTACGCCTGCCATCGCCATCCCCGACAAAGGCCTGCGCCAAGGGGTGAGCCATGAGCCGGCCCCCAGCTTCCTCCAAGAAGACCTCGCGCTCGATCCTCCTTGTGGAGGACGACGCATTCGTGCGCCAATACCTTGTCGGCGTACTAGAAAGTCTTGGCTATGAGGTAACGGCATGTTCGGATGGCCCCACCGCTCTCGCGGAAGCTGCGCGCCCTCAGCACCACTTTAACCTTCTCATCACGGACGTCATGTTGCCGGGTGGACTTCTCGGGCGGGAAGTGGCGGATACGCTAGCTCGAGATTATCCACAGACGAGAGTCCTGTTTATTTCAGGATACCCCGAGCACGACCTGCACGAGAAAGGCATTCTGCGAGAGAATGTCCTCCTGTTGAAGAAGCCGTTCCGACGAGCAACCCTCGCCAAGGCGGTTCACGAGGCGCTGTACTCGAATGGTCCACAGCTCTTTGGAAGTGCGAAATAGGACCGAGCGAAAACCTCTTCGCTCCACCTCACAGCGGCTTGGCACTTGCCTCGTGTAAATCGGCAGGTCGCTCGGCTCAATGGGTGACTGGCTGGCAAAACTCCCAGAATTATGCTCCACCGCGCGAGACCTGCCGCGGAGCACAGCCTGCTTGAAGTGTGAGGACGTCGCCACAAGCAGTCAGTATCGTCCGTCACACGACACGGTGGCGGACGATGAGAGTTCTCGTTGTTGATGATGACACTGCTGTGCGCTCTTTGACAGCAAGGGCAATTCGCAGTGCGGGGCACGAGGTGACGGAGGCCGAGGATGGCGTCGAAGCGCTCCGCCTGCTCGATGCCGGCATGATGGGCATTTGTGAACTCGAAGAATCGTCTGACGACGCCACCCGGCTGCAGGCATGCTGGGATCAATTCAACGGACTCGTCTCCTCACTACAAGCCTCGAGCAAGCGTGTGTCCCATCGCGACATCACGGATGCTGTCTGGGTTGAACGTACGGTAGTCGCCGCATGAGGGCGCGGTCGTCAAGTCGCGCAAGCTTCATCGACGTCAGAGCGTGGCTTGCCAGCGCATCGTGTACGACGGCCGCTCCGGTAGCAGCGGTCCTTATTATCATCGAGCCGGTGCTCCTATGAAGAGCGCTGCAGCCCCCGTCCCCTTGGAGCGGCGGACTGGTGGTGGTCCAAGCCGTCCAAGGCTTCCAATGCTAGGGCGATTAGATGGCGGAGGCGGCGCCGGGCCGCCTCGAACTTGCCGCGGGCGGCGTTCCGGAAGAGGTGGGCGTTCCAGGGTTGCGCTGTCTCGCCCTTGTGCCGGCGGGGAATGGAATGATGAGTGTGAGAACGACCGGCGGAGAGCCCTTATCCTCGCCTACGACGTCCGTTGGTCGCGCACAGAAGCGCTGCTGGAGGACGCTTCACAGCTTGCCTCTCTCTTCGGGGCGGCGATGGACCTGGACATCATTCACATGGCTCTGGGGCTCACGATGCTCTCCGGCGAGTACTTCGGGATCTTCAAGCGCATCGGTGCGTACGTGATCGAGAAGCAGGAGGATGAGGCCAAGGCTCGACCGCACTGAAGCCGCGTCAGCTAACGGTACTCATCGGGACCACGGCCTGTTCCTGCACCAACCCTCAGAAGCGGCCGTGTATGGTCGAACTGCTTGAACCGCCATATCACCAGCTCTTTTCGTGTCGTTATCGCTCGACGGGATCGATCGTCGATTGGGTGTTGTCCACGTCTGTTCGCGGCGCCTGCTCCCGGGTCGCGAATGCGCTCGTCGGCCCCGTCGCGCCGTCACAACCTAACGACGGCGCCGCCCGCGGCCGCGGCATCCTCGTCGTCGTGCGTGACGAGCAGGGTGGGCAAGGCGCGCTCGCGGGCATGCGAGAACACGAAGGCGCGGATCTCGCCCCTCAGGGCGCGATCGAGCTTGCCGAAGGGCTCGTCGAGGAGAAGGGCGCGGGGCTCGGCCATCAAGGTGCGCAGCAGGGCCACGCGCGCCCGCTGGCCGCCGGAAAGCGTCGCCGGATCGCGGGCTGCAAAGCCCGCGAGGTCGGCGGAGGCGAGAGCCTCCTCGACCCGGCGCCGGCGCTCGGCCCGCCCGCTCCCTCCCGGCAGTCCGAAGGCGAGGTTGTCGCCGACCGAGAGGTGCGGAAACAGGAGGTCGTCCTGGAACAGGATGCCGACCCGCCGCCGCTCCGGGGCCAGGCCGGTGATGGTCTGCGTTCCGATCACCACCTCTCCCTCGGCCGTGAAGACCGGGTCGAGAAATCCGCCGATATAGGCGAGCAGGGTCGACTTGCCGGATCCGCTCGGCGCCATGACCGCGACGACCTCGCCCAGTGCGACCGTGCAGGAGAGCGACGAGACGAGCCTCGCCCCGCGCAGCGCGATCGACACGCGTCGGAGTTCGAGGCTCGCGCTCACCGCAGGAGAGCCCGATTGCGGTGGAGCAGGCGCGGAAGCGCGATCGCCGCCGCGAAGGCGAGTAGCGGCAACGCCGTCTGCAGCGCAACCGTGACGGCCACCACCCGCCGGTCGGCGCCGCTCGACAGGGTCACGGCCTCCGTGGTGAGCGTCGCGATCCGGCCGGCACCTGCGAACAGCGTCGGAAGGTACTGGTCGACCGACACCGCGAACCCGACCGCCAGCGCGACCAGGACCGGTCGGAGCAGGATCGGCAGCTTGACGCGCCAGAAGGCCCGCGCCGGCGTGCTTCCGAGGCCGGCGGCGATCCGGGCGTAGCGCGGATCGAGGGCCCGGTAGGGATCGGCGAGGGACAGGAAGACGTAAGGGAGGACGAGGAGGAGGTGGGCCCAGACCACCGCGAGCCGGGTGGCGTCGAGGCCGAGATGGACGAAGGCGGCCTGCGTGCCGAACAGGAAGGCCGTCTGCGGAACCAGCAGGGGCAGATACAGGAGCCACAGGGCCTGGGCTCCCGGGCGCCGGCCGCTGCGGGCCTCGTTCTCGAGGCAGGCGAGCGCCAGCGCGCCCGCGATCAGCGCGGCCACGATGCCGATCACGAGCGTATTGACGAGGGCCGGGGCGAGGCCGCTCAGGCGCTCCCAGGGGGCGAAGGACCATCGGCCCGGGAGCGCGTCGGGGTAACGCCATTCGGCCGTGAGGGACCAGACCACCAAGCCGGCTAGAGCCGCATAGCCGACGGCTCCGGCCGTGACCGCAAGGCCGCCGGCGCCCGTCAGGACGGACGCGGCGGGCCCGCGGCGGGCGCCGGCGGCGATCCAGCGCCTTCCGAGCGCCTGAAAGATGCGCTCGCCGCCATGCCAGATACCGATCCCGGCCGCGACGAGGAGGAGTTGCAGCACGGAGGCCGCCGCGGCCGGGAAGGTCAGCGCGAGGTCGGGCGCCTGATACCAGCGCACGGCCAGGACGCTCAGTGGCGGCGGGTTGCCGGGCCCGAGGATGAGGGCGACCTCCACGGTCGAGAGCGAGTAGGCGAGCACCGCGTAGAGGGGGAGACGGATCTGCCGGTAGATCTGGGGCAGCACCACCTTGGCCCAGGCCGTCGCGGGCGCGTAGCCCATAGCGCGTGCGGCGGCCAGCATGGGACGGGCCGCCGTCTGCCCGGAGGCCGCCAGCATCATGAGGACGAGATAGGGCATCTCCTTGAGGACCAGGCCGGCGACGAGGCTCAGGCCCGCGGGATCGCGCACGGTGGTGAGGGTGGGAGGGCGGTCCCAGCCGGTGAGCTCCGGCGAGACGAGCCGCACGATCCAGCCGCTCGGCGCGATGAGGAAGGCGAAGCCCGCCGCGACGGCGACATGGGGCGTGGCGAGGAGTGGCGCGAGCGCCCGCTCCATCCGGCGCGCGAAGGCGACGTGGGCCGCGAGGGCGCAAAAGCCGCAGGCGAGCACGAGCGCGAGAGCCGTTGCCGTGAAACCGACGCGGAGCGTCAGGGCGAGCGAAGTCGCCAGGCCTGGCGTCGCGAGGAGCGTGCGCCAGGGTTCGAGGGAGAATTCGCTTCGGCCCAGCGCCGGCAGGATGCCGAAACTCGGCAACAGGGTGCCGACGAGCCCGGCGCCGAGCGGCACCAGGAAAACCGCGAGCGTCAGGGCAGGCGCATGGCGCAGCACGGGATCAGCGCAGGGTGCGCCGCTGCCATTCCGCGGTCAGGCGGGCCGTCCAGGACGGGTGCGGCTCGAGGAGCGGCTGGCCGAGCTCCTCGGCACGCGGCATGCCGGGCGGAAGCGGCGTCTCGAAGAGCGCCTTGTCGGCCGCCGGCAGGCGGGCCGTGTCCAGCACCGTCAGGAGGCCGATGACCGTCGGGTCCTGGGCGCGGGACTGCGCCTCCGGCTCGAGCAGGAAGTTCGCCACCACCATGGCACCCTCCTTGTGGGCGGCGTTGAAGGGGATCGCGACGAAGCTGGTGTTGCCGATCGAGCCCTTGTCGAGCGACATCGTCCGGGCCGTGTCGGGCAGGAGCCCGCTCGACGAGCCGAGGACCGCCTCCGCCGGGTTGAAGGAGATCATCAGGTTGATCTCGCCATCGGCAAGGAGCTGGCGCATGGCGGGGCCGCTTTCGGGATAGTCGCGGCCCCCACGCCAGAGCGTCGGGCGCAAGGCGTCGTACCAGGACCAGAGCGGCGCGGTCGCCGCCGCGAACGCGGCGTCCGTCGCCTCCCGCTGCAGGACCGCGGGGTCGGGGGCGAGCTCGTACAGGGCCTGCTTCAGGAAGGTGACGCCGAGGAAATTCGACACCGTCGGGTGGGTGAGCCGACCCGGATTGCGCTTCGCCCAGTCCAGCATGGCGGGAATGCTGCGCGGCAGATCGGACGGCTTCGTGCGGGCGCCGTCGTAGACGTAGACGATCTGCGCCATCAGCCAGGGCGAAGCCATGCCCTGCACGGGCTGAGTGACGTCCATGACCGTCGAGGGCTTGCCGCTCGTGTCCACTCGCTTGAAGTTCGGCAAGGCCTCCGTGAAAGGGCCGTAGAGCAGGCCCTGCGCCTTCATGGAAGCGAGGTTCGCGCCGTTGATCCAGATGAGATCGACCGTGCCGCCCTCGCTGCGGCCGGCCGACCGCTCGGACAGCACGCGGGTCACGGCTTCCGCGGTGTCGGTGAGCTTCACATGCTGGACTGTCACGCCGAAGCGCTTCCGAACCTCGCTGCCGACCCAGGCGATGTAGGCATTGTTGCGGTCGTCGCCACCCCAGGCGTTCCAATAGACGGTCTGGCCGCGTGCCCTGATCTCGATCTCGGACCAGGGTCGCCGTTCGGCCGCCTGTGCCCAGGAGGTTAGGACGGCGAGTCCGGCAGCGGCGAGGGTCGACAGCTTCATGGTGGTGCTCCCTGGCGGCGAGCCGCCATTCATCCGACCCGGAGGACCCGCCTCGCGCAGAGTCTAGGCAAGGTCCCGTGGTCCAAGCGCGCTACCCTCAAGGGCGCAACGCCGGACGAGAACCGCGGCTCGCCGGTTGCTCGCGGTGCAGGCGACACCTTCATCGGATGGGCCTGCACCCACGTCAACGCTCTCCGGGAGGCGAGCCGTCATGGAACTGCCTTCGAGAGCTCCTGCGGCCGCGCGAGAGCGGGGAGCCGTTGCGTGGCGAGCGTGATCGCGAGCGCGACGAGATTGGGGACCGCTCCCGTCCAGCCGAGGTCGTCCGGCGTCCCGACATGGATCACCGCGCCGCCGACGACCGACCCGAGCGCCACGCCTAGATAGAGGGCCGAGGCGTTGAGCGAAAGCGCCACGGGAGCGCTCGCGGGCTGGAGCGCGACGAGCCGACTCGCCTGCGCGGGCAGCAACATCCAGCCGACGATCCCCCACATCACGGTCAGCACGATGAACACCGGGGCGGCAAGCGCGGGACCGAGGAGCTTGGCGGCCAGCGATATGGCGGCCAGGATCACGCTGATGCCGAGCACGGAAACGATCGCGGTGACGCGCGCCCCGTAACGGTCGGCGGCCCGGCCGCCGATGACGTTGCCGACGGCGGCGCCGCCGCCCCAGGCGAGCAGCAGGCCCGGGATGGCCGCGGCCGGCAGTCCCACTCCGTCGACGGCGAGCGGCGCGAGATAGGTGAAGACGCTGAAGCCCCCGGTCATCGCCAGGAACGTCGTGGCCAGAATCGGCAGCATTCCGGGCTGCACGACCGTCGCGGCCCGCTGGCGCAGCGGGATGCGAGCCCCGCGCAGACCAGCGGGGATCTTGAGGAGAATGGCCGTCGCAGCGACGGCGCTCAGGAGCGCGATGGCGAGGAACGTGCCGCGCCAGCCCGTCAGCGTCGCGATCAGGGCGCCGATCGGAGCGCCGAGCGCCACGGCGACCGTGGTGCCCCCCACCACCACGGAGATGGCGCGGGCACGCCGTTCGGGCGGAGCGAGCGCGACGGCCGTGGCCTGCGCGGTTGCTGCGTAGAGCCCGGCCGACAGAGCCATGACCACACGGGCCAGGAGCAGGGCGAGGAACGATGACGTCAGGGCCGCGGCCAGGTTGCTCGCCGCGAACAGGACCATCGTGCCGGCCAGGATGCGGCGCCGGTCCGCATCGCCGAGCAGCGTCGCGAGAACAGGTGCGCCGAACGCATAGGCGAGGGAAAACGCCGTGACGAGCATGCCGCCCTGGGCAATGGAGATCCCGGCTTCGGCCGAGATGTCGGGCAGGATGCCTGCGATCACGAAGGCTTCCGTCCCGACCGTGAAGGTGCCGAGCGCCAGCCAGATCAGAGGTGAGAACACAAGACTGCTCCGTCGGGCCGGGAAAGCCCTCATGATGGTGGAGCGACAGGGACGGTCTAGAAAGTTCGTGCTGCCGCTTGTCGGTCCGGGACAGGTGGTGTGCCGCGTCGGCCCGCGTTCAGCCGAAGGTGAAGGCGTAGGCGCGGACTCCCGGATCGAGGAACTCGATCTCGAAGATTCGATCCGCGATCGGTCCCGCCTGTCGCACGAGCTGGTAGAGGCGGCCCTCGCGAACCACGCCGAACCCGTCCGCATCGATATCGGAGCCATGGCTGGCCCCGGGCCGGGTGCCGTCGATCGTGACCCGGAAGCGGACGGCTCCGTCGGGAGATACCGGACGCAGGACGAGGTGGAGATCGCGCGCATGGAAGCGATAGCGGACGCTCCCGCCGGCGGCACCCGAGGTCGCATACTCGGCGCCGACCGCCCAGGTGCCGGACAGGCTCCAGTCGTTGAGCCTCGGCATGGAGCCGTGGCGGTATTCGCCGGGTGCATCCCTGATGACGGGACTGGGCGATATGAAGCGTGCGGCCTTCTCGTAGCCCAGATAGGTTTCCGGCGAGGCGAGGTTCACCCAATCGGCCTCCATCTGGGCTCCCGTCCGGCCGATCGGCTCGACCGTCTTCGGGCTGACGGCGCCCGCGGTCTCGGCCAGGAGCCGCTGGATGACCCGCTCGGCCTTGTCGTAGTTGCCTTCGCCGAAGGCCTGGTGCCGGATGCTGCCGTCGGCGCCGACGATGAAGAGGCCGGGCCAGCCGGCATTGCGGAATGCCCGCCAGATGCGGAACTCGTTGTCGAGCACGACCGGATGGCGCACGCCGAGCGATGACACCGCTTTCGCGACCGCGGCCGCATCCTTCTCGAACGCGAATTCCGGCGCGTGCACGCCCACGACGACGAGACCCTGGTTCTTGTAGGTCTCGGCCCAGGTGCGGATGTGCGGCAGAGCGCGCAGGCAGTTGATGCAGGAATAGGTCCAGAAGTTGACCAGAACGACCTTGCCGCGAAGATCCTCGGGCCGGAGCGGCTGCGTGTTGATCCCGCCCGAGCGGTTCAGAAGAGCGTCGAGCGGACCCGGCAGGGCCTCGCGTGCGGCCGCCTGAGCGGGCGTGGCGAGGGGGTGATCGAATGCGGACAGCAAGGCGCCCTCCAACGAGTAAGTGCGTTCCGCGGACAGCCGGGTGAGCAGGCTCGCGTCGAGACCGAGGCCGATCAAAGCCGCGCCGCTGATGACGGCGGCTCCGGCCGCCCGGCGGGTTCCCTCGGCCCAGCGCAGGGACGGCCGCGCCCACGCGAGGATCCGCCGCCCGGCGAGCAATCCCGCCGAGAGGGACGTGGCCGCGCCCAGGCCGTAGGCGAGCAGCAGCCCGGTGGTCGCGGCACCCGGCCCGTTCAGCGCCGCCCCGGACAGGATCAGGCCGAGCACCGGGCCGGCACAGGGTGCCCACAGGAAGCCGGTCGCGACGCCGAGAGCCGCCGACGTGAGGATCGTGGACGGTCGGCCGTGCGTCCACGTTGTCAACCGGGCTCCGGCGGCGACCAAGGGCGCCGCGAGGCGCACGGCGATTCCCGGAAAGAGCAGGGTGACGCCGAAGCCCGCCATCAGGACGAGCGCGACGTCACGGCCATGGCGGTTGGCTTCGACCGCCCAGTGGCCGGCGACGGCCGCCAGGCTTGCCACGACCGCGAACGCGGCCGCCATGGCGAGCACCATGGGCAGGCCGGCGCGGGTGAAGGGCTGGTCCGCACGGGTGAGGACGAAGGGCAGGATCGGGAGGATGCAGGGCGTGAAGATCGTCAACGCGCCGGCGAGATAGGCGAGGATCAACAAGGTCATGGCTGCGCTCGTGCGGGGTGAGAGGTCCTGTCGGGATTCCGCATGCGGAATGCGGTCTCGGAGCCGGCTCGGACGGAACAGCCGCTCCCCTGCGCAAACCGACCGGTCCGCCGACCGCCCGTGGCACGTCGTGGTCGATCTTTGCAGGGGCAGCGGCGGTCCCGAGGCCGCCGGCTGCGAGGGTGCCGGAGAGCGGCGCCTATCCGACCGTGGGAAGACCAGATTCATAATTCGGGTCCGCTTTAATCGGATCCGATCGATCTAGTAATCGCGGAACCGATCGTCAAGCCTTCCGACTGAATCGGATACGATCTAGAACGAGCCGGCCGCCGCGCCGACAAGAGGATGTCCATGCCCCGATCGAAGCCATCGCGACGCCCGGCGCCGCAGCTCGCCGACTTCCTCTGCTTCGCGATCTATTCCGCCAATCTCGCCTACGGTAGGGCCTACAAGCCCATCCTTGATGAACTCGGCGTCACCTATACGCAGTGGATCGCCATCGTCTCGCTCTGGGAAGAGGATCACCAGACCGTGAAGGCGCTCGGCGACAAGCTGTTCCTCGAGTCGAACACGCTGACGCCGATTCTCAAACGGCTTGAAGAGCTGGGATATCTCCGCCGTCGGCGCGACCCGGCGGACGAGCGGCAGGTCATCGTGAGCCTGACCGACGAAGGGCGCCGTCTGCGGGAGCGTGGGGCGCAGCGAACCCTCGTCGATGCCACCGGACTGGAACCGGACGAATTCGCGAAGACGCAGAAGACCGTCGTCAAGCTTCGCGACAACCTGATCAAGCGTTCGAAGCGGTCGAAACCCAGTCCGGAAAAGGCCGAGTAGCGTTCCCCGCCGGAGCGGGGGCGCCGCCCTCCCCTGCGGCGCGCCGCAGGGTACAGCCACCGGTGCTTCCCAGACCATCCCTCCCGCGGCCGTGCCCCTGGCGTCGCGACCCTGGGCCGGACAGCACCGCACGCCCCGCCAGCCCGAATGTCCGCATTCAGCACAGCGCGGCGACCGACGCCGACGGCGTCGCCTGGAGTCCATGGTGGCGTGCCCGGCCACTCTCCGGCCGCCTGGGTTCGCGCGCGGCGTTGAGCCACAAGGCGGCGGACCGCGCGCCGATCTGCGTCGCGAACTTCCGAACGGATCCGAGTTCGCACCGGACCCAGGCGTCGTGCTCGCTGTCCCACACGCCCCACCGGCGCTGCTGCAGCCGGGTCGGGTAATCCTTCGCGACGAAGCGGCTCATCGTGGCCTCCACCGACGTTGACCGGACACCTGTCCGCGAAGCACGCTGCCGTGCTCCCTCTCATAAAATTTAGACCGCCTCGAACCGCCGGGCCTGCCGCCTCCTGCTGCGCCTTGTCTAAACCCGCTCCCATTCTGCCGCGTCCGAGCCTGGTCGGTGCAGGCCCCTCCGCGTACGACCGGAATCGAGCATTGCGGTCGTGCGGGGATCCGGGAGTTTGGTTGCCGGTCGTCGGGGCCGCGCGAGCAACAACAGGCAAAAGCCGGCCGCTTCCGGCCAGACAGGGCCCGTGCCCCGCCGTAGCGTCGAGCATCGAGAGGCGCGGCCTGTATGCCCTCGTCGCGGCGCTGCAAGGATGCCCGCTGCACGACGCCCCGCCGCGCCCGGATGGAGATGGGGCCCATGCGCCGCCCATCCCGGACCGAACGGGCGCAGGACATGACGCCGGGGAGTTTCACCAATGACGCGATGTGCCCGCACCGTGATCGCCGGCATCGGCGCTCTCCTGCCCCTGACGCCCATCGCCACGTCCGCTCCGGCGGCGGCGCAGAGCGCCCCGCCCCCGGTGACGGTCGCGACGCCGGTCGTCAAGGAGGTGACGGAGTATGACGATTACACCGGCCGCTTCGAAGCGGTCGACTTCGTCGAAGTGCGGGCGCGGGTCTCGGGCTATCTCGATCGGGTCGCCTTCACGGAAGGCACGCTGGTCAATAAGGGTGATCTTCTCTTCGTCATCGACAGGCGTCCCTATCAGGCCGCTCTCGACCAAGCCGAAGCCGCGGTTCAGGCGGCCCAGGCCCGGGTCGCCTTCGCCCAAGGCGATTTCGAGCGCGCGCAGTCCCTCAGCCGGACGGGCAACATCTCCGAGCAGGTCCTGGAGCAGAGGCGCCAGACCCTCGAGGGCGGGAGAGCCGATCTGATGGCCGCGCAGGCGGCCGCCCGCACCGCCCGCCTCAACCTGGGCTTCGCGGAGATTCGCGCGCCCATCGCGGGCCGGATCGGCCGAAAACTGGTGTCCGAGGGCAATCTGGTCGGGGCCGACATGACACTGCTGACCACGCTGGTGTCGGTGGATACGATCTACTTCTCCTTCGACGTCGACGAGCGCTCGTTTCTCGCCTACCAGCGGGTGCTGGGGATCGGCACCGTCGCCGAACCCGGCACGCTGAAGCCGCCGATCCTCGTCGGCCTCACCGACGAGCGCGAGCCCAGCCGCCAGGGCCGGCTTGATTTCATCGACAACCGCGTCGACCAGGCCACCGGCACCATGCGGGCGCGGGCGTCGGTCGAGAACAGGGACCTCTTCATCACGCCGGGGCTGTTCGGCACCATCCGGGTTCCCGGGTCGCCGCCCTACCAGGGAGTCCTCGTGCCGGACGAGGCCATCGCGACCGATCAGGACCGGCGCTTCGTCTGGGTCGTGGGCGAGGACCAGACCGTGTCGGCCCGGGTCGTGCGCCCGGGACCCCGCATCGACGGCTACCGCCTCATCCGGCACGGGCTCACGGGAGGCGAGACAATCGTGGTCGCCGGCCTGCAGCGGGTCCGCGCCGGATCCAAGGTCGCGGCGCAGCGCAAGGAGCTGCCGCCGGTCCAGGAGGCGCAGATGTCGCGCTCGGCGCAGGTGCAGGTCCCATGAAAGCCGCTCACTTCTTCATCGACCGCCCCATCTTCGCGTCGGTCCTGTCGATCGTCATCCTCCTCGTCGGCCTGGTCGCCTATGCGGACCTCCCGGTGGCGCAGTACCCCGAGATCGCACCGCCCACCATCGTGGTGCGGGCCTCTTACCCCGGCGCCAACGCCGAAACCGTGGCCGCGACCGTGGCGACGCCGCTCGAGCAGGAGATCAACGGCGTCGAGGACATGCTCTACATGTCCTCCTACTCGACAAGCGACGGCGCGATGGCGCTCACGATCACGTTCAAGCTCGGCACCGACCTCGATACCGCGAACGTGCTGGTGCAGAACCGTGTGGCGACGGCGACGCCGCGCCTCCCCGACGAGGTGCGCCGCCTCGGCGTCACCACCCGCAAGAGCTCGCCCGACCTCATGATGGTGGTGCACCTGCTGTCGCCGGACGAGAGCTACAACCAGCTCTACGTCTCGAACTACGCCGCCATTCGCGTGCGCGATCAGCTCCTCCGCCTCGACGGCGTCGGCGATATCAGCATCCTGGGCGCGCGCGAGTATTCGCTCCGCGTGTGGCTCGACCCCAACAAGCTGTCGGCCTACCAGCTCACCGCCGGCGACATCGTCCGCGCGCTCCAGGAGCAGAACGTCCAGGTGTCGGGCGGGGCGCTGGGAGGGCAGCCGGCGCCGGCCGACAACGCCTTCCAGCTCACCGTGCAGACGCAGGGCCGGTTCGACGAGGTCAGGGAGTTCCGGCAGGTGATCGTGAAGGCGAGCCCGGACGGCCGTCTCGTCCGGCTCGGCGACGTCGCGCGCGTGGAGCTCGGCGCCCGGGACTACGTCACCAACGCGTACCTCAACGGCAAGCCCGCGGTGGCGCTCCTCGTCTACCAGCGCCCCGGCAGCAACGCTCTCGACGCCGCCGCCGGCATCATCGGCAAGATGGACGAGCTCAAGAAGGATTTTCCCAGCGGCCTCGATTACCGGATAGCCTACAATCCCACCGAGTTCATCGCCGACTCCGTGCGCGAGGTCTACAAGACCCTTTTCGAGGCGGTCGTCCTGGTCGTCATCGTGATCGTCGTGTTCCTCCAGTCCTGGCGCACGGCGATCATACCGATCGTCGCCATCCCGGTGTCGCTGGTCGGCACCTTCGCGGTGATGGCAGCCTTCGGCTTCTCCCTGAACAACCTGACGCTGTTCGGGCTGGTGCTCGCCATCGGGATCGTGGTCGACGACGCCATCGTGGTGGTCGAGAACGTGGAGCGCAACATCGCGCAGGGCATGAGCCCGGGCGACGCCGCCCACGCCACCATGGATGAGGTGGGCCCTGCGGTCCTGGCGATTGCCCTCGTGCTGTCGGCGGTGTTCGTGCCGACGGCGTTCCTGCCCGGCATCTCGGGCGAGTTCTACCGTCAGTTCGCCCTCACGATCGCGGCCTCGACGGTGATCTCGACGGTCAATTCGCTGACCCTGTCTCCGGCGCTGTGCGCCCTGCTGCTCAAGCCGCACGATCCGCATCATCCGCCGCGCTTCGTCGGCACCCGTTTCGGCCTGTGGCTCGGGCGCGGCTTCAATACGGGGTTCGACAAGGTGTCGCACGCCTATGCCGGGACAGTCCACGGACTCGTGGCCCACAAGGCGGTGCTCGCCGGCGCGCTCGCGGTCTATGCGGGCCTTCTCTACGGCACGTCCTATGTGGCGCAGGCCGTCCCCACGGGGTTCATCCCGACCCTCGATCGCGGCTATGTCATCGTGGTCGTGCAGACGCCGGAGGGTGCCTCGCTGTCGCGGACCGACGAGGTCTCGCGGCGGGCGAGCGACATCCTGCGCCAGACGCCAGGCGTCAAGGATGCGTCGGCCTTCGCGGGCTTTTCCGGCGCGACCTTCACGAACGCACCCAATGCGGCGGCCGTCTTTGCCGTCCTCGAACCGTTCGAGCAGCGGATCAGGGACAACCTGCCGGCCAGCGCCATCATTGCCGACCTGTCCCAGCGGCTCCAGGTCCTCCAGGAGGCCTTCATCATCGTGATTCCGCCCCCGCCCGTGCCGGGCATCGGCAGCGCCGGCGGCTTCAAGATGCAGGTGGAGGACCGCGGCGGAATCGGCCTGCAGGAGCTGCTCGCCGCATCGCGGACCCTGATCGGCAGCGCCAATCAGGATCCGAACCTGGCGCGCGTGTTCACGACCTTCGGAACCAACACGCCCCAGATCTTCCTCGACATCGACCGGACCAAGGCCCGCATCCTCAACGTCCCGCTCGCCAACGTGTTCGAGACCCTGCAGATATACCTCGGCTCGGCCTATGCGAACGATTTCAACTACCTGGGGCGGGTCAACCAGGTGCGCGTGCAGGCGGATCAGAAATTCCGGCTCGACCGCGAGGACATCGAGCGCCTCAAGACGCGCAGCGCGACCGGCGATCTCGTTCCGCTCGGCTCGCTGGTCCACATCCGCGACACCGCGGGGCCCGAGCTCGTCCAGCGCTACAACATGTTCCCCTCCGTCCCGGTCCAGGGCGACGCAGCGGGTGGCGTGTCGACGGGGCAGGCGCTCGCCGCCATGGAGCGCCTGGCGGACGCCCTGCCGCAGGGAGCGGGTTTCGAGTGGACTGAGCTGGCCTATCAGCAGCGCGCCACAGGGGACACGGCGGTATACATCTTCGCCCTGTCGGTCCTGTTCGTCTTTCTCGTCCTCGCGGCTCAGTACGAAAGCTGGTCGCTTCCGTTCGTTATCGTCCTGATCGTTCCGATGAGCGTGCTCTCGGCGCTGCTCGGGGTGATGCTGCGCGGCCAGGACAATAATATCCTGACCCAGATTGGGCTCGTCGTGCTGATCGGACTGGCGGCCAAGAACGCGATCCTGATCGTCGAGTTCGCCCAGCAGGCCGAGCAGCGCGGCCTCGGCGCGGTCGCGGCCGTGGTCGAGGCGTGCCGCCTGCGGCTGCGGCCTATCCTGATGACCTCCTTGGCCTTCATCCTGGGCGTGGTGCCGCTCGTGATCGCGACCGGCCCCGGCGCCGAGATGCGCCAGGCGCTCGGCACCGCGGTGTTCTTCGGCATGCTCGGCGTCACCCTCTTCGGGTTGATCCTGACGCCCGTGTTCTACGTCGCGGTCCGTGGTCTCGTCGGCTGGGTCGGGGCGAGGAGCGGCGCCCGCACGGCCGCGGTGCTCGATGGAGGGGAGCCGGGCCGGCCGTCGGAGGCGCCGTGAGCGGGAGCGCCGGGTCCGGTTTCCCCAACCCCGAACCAGACCCGTGCCGAAACAGGAAAAGGGCCCGGAGCGATCCGGGCCCTTTTGTCGTTCTGGACGTCCCGATGGATCGGTCGGCCCCGCCCTGCCGCTTACGCGGCGCTGTCCCGCCGCGGCAGCTTCCAAGTAGGGCGGACAAAGTGGCAGGTGTAGCCGTTCGAGTAGCGCTCGAGATAATCCTGATGCTCCGGCTCCGCCTCCCAGAAGTCGCCCGCGGGAGCGACTTCCGTGACGACCTTCCCGGGCCACAGGCCCGAGGCGTCGACGTCGGCGATCGTCTCTTCCGCCACGCGCCGCTGCTCGTCCGAGGTATAGAAGATCGCGGAGCGGTAGCTCAGGCCCACATCGTTCCCCTGCTTGTTCTTCGTGCTGGGGTCATGGATCTGGAAGAAGATCTCCAGCAGGTTGCGGAAGCTCGTCTTGCCTGGGTCGAAGACGATTTCGATCGACTCGGCGTGGGTGCCATGGTTGCGGTAGGTCGCATTCGGGACATCGCCGCCGGAGTATCCCACCCGCGTCGAAACCACCCCGGGGAGGCGGCGCAGGAGATCCTGCATGCCCCAGAAGCAGCCTCCGGCCAGGATGGCCCTCTCGGTCGTGCCGGCGCCGGCCGGGGATCGGGAATCGCGTTGCATGGTCAGTCTCCTGTGCGTTCGAGAAATCGAGCGAGCGTGGCGGAAACAATCCGCCGCGCTCGCGAGATATCGTCCAGTGGCCAAGGTCGCTCGCAGCGTGAAAGCACGGGCGGCATCATGACTTGCCGCTCGCAGCCCGCGAAGTCCTCAGGTGGGGGCGGAGCCGCCCGCCGCCAAGCTAACTGCTTCCCTTTGACACGCCGCCGCAGCGGAAACCGATCAGGCATTGCGGGGTGTCGGCGCTGCGCACGACGGCGGCGATGCCGGCCTCGCCGACCGCGCAGAAGCTGCTGTTGCGGACGAAGCGGTCGTAGGTCGTGGGGGTGGTGTTCATGACGATGGCGCCGGCCTCTGCTACGAGGGCCGAAGCCCGGCTGCAGGGGAGCGTCGACGTCAGCAAACGCGTCTGAGCCACAGTCGCCGAGGAGCACAGGATCACGGTCAAGGCACACGTCAATCTCTTCACGGCAGTCGCCTCCTGCTGTCCAGCCGGCAATAGCAGGCAGCGACGATCCACGGCTTGGCTCAAACGGCTGCCGGTATGATGGAAGCGCCCAATAAGGAGGTGGATCGCATCACCGGGCCGTCTCGAGAACAGACGCGAGGACAGGGGAACAGGATGCGCCGCGCCGTGGCGGGGCACACCGATATTGGCGTGCCGTCGCGATCCCGCTTGGCGAGCGTTGGCGACAAGCGTCGCTCGTATCGCTCAATCCCTTTCAGAACGCGTCTGTCACGATCGCTGCTGGAACGACTCGGTTCCGATCAGGACGAGACGATGAGAGCAGGACAGCGAATGAGCCTTCTCGGCGTGCTCCTTGCGGCGATCCCGCTGGGATGTGTCGGGGCGCGCGCCCATGACGTCGGCGGGCACGCCCATGAACGGGAGCAGGTGACGCCCGTGTTCGAGCACGTCATCCCGAACATTGCGGGCAAGAGCCTGGTCGCCCTCCTGGTGACGTATCCGCCCGGCGGCGGGTCCCCGCCCCATCGCCACGCCGGTTCTGCGTTCATCTACGCGCATGTGCTGTCCGGCGCCGTCCGAAGCCAGGTCGACGACGGGCCCGCCAGGATCTACCGTGCCGGACAAGGTTTCCACGAGGTGCCGGGCTCGCACCACCGGGTGAGCGAGAACGCGAGCGATCGCGAGCCTGCGAGCCTTTTAGCCGTCTTCGTCGTCGATTCCAAAGACGTTCCCCTGGTCATTCCCGACGAGAAGCGAGGATCGCCCCGATGAACCCGCGAATGAACTATGCGGCCGCCGCCCCCGCCGGCATGAAGGCGCTCGGTACCGTGTACGGCTATGTCGGCCAGAGCGGATTGCCCGCAATCCTGATCGACCTCGTCTATCTCCGCGTCTCGCAGATCAACGGGTGCGCCTATTGCATCGACATGCACAGCCGCGACCTCCTCAAGGCGGGCGTTTCGGTCGAGAAGGTCGTGCTGGTTCCGGGCTGGGACGAGGCCGGGTCCTTCTTCACCGATCAGGAGAAGGCGGCCCTCAAATGGGCCGAGGTGGTCACCCGGATCATCGACACGCACGTGCCGGACGAAGCCTTTGCCGAGGCCCGCGCGACGTTCGACGAGAAGCAGCTCGCCGACCTCACGATCGCGATCGGCCTGATGAATGCGTATAACCGGATGGCCGTCAGCTTCCGCGCCGTGCCGCACGCCGCGCTCGCGTGAGATCCTTGGTCGCAGGCCGATGCGGAGACGGCGCAGGTCAATCGGCTGCGCCCCGAGGGATCTTCTGGCTGAGGGAGAGGCCGGCCGGCGGCTGCCCTGAGACCCGCCGCCGCCGTTACAGCCTGCGGGCCCTGCGGAAGGCCGCCGAGATGGCCTTCGAGGCGGCCCCTGCCCTCCCCGTCGGCCGGACGATCCTATCTGCCCAAGCCCATGCCTGCGGCCGGCCCGACGCGGATGCCCGCCGGGCTCCCGTCCGATGGCGACGGCTTCAAGGGCCGCTGACAGGCAGGCGCCCCTCCACGCGGCAAGGTGCGATCGAGCGCGACACGCCCTTCGTCCGGACCGTCCCCCCCGGCACGCGAACCCGTCATCCGAACCGGGACAGGAAGCGCACCAGCCTGCGGCTGCGGTCGCTGAACAGCTTCGGCGTGAAGAAGCTGCCCGCGGCCCGCTTGCTGATCTCGCCGAGCGTGGGATAGGGGGCGATCATCCCCGCTAGCGCCTTGATGTTGAGCCCCTGACCGATGGCCAGCACCCAGACGTGGATCAGCTCGCCGGCCTGCGCTCCCAGGATCGAGGCGCCGAGAACCCGGCCCGATCGTGTCGTCACGGCCTTGGCGAGACCCTGGGTCTCGCGCTCCGCCTGCGCCCGGTCGTTCTCGCGATAGGGCCAGCGCAGGACGACCACGTCGTCACCATGAGCGGCGCGGGCCTGTGCTTCCGTCAGGCCCGCCTGCGCGAGCTCCGGCTCGGTGTAGGTCACCCACGGAAGCGACCGGTAATCGACCTTGGCGGGCAGGCGGAACAGCGCGTTGCGGATCACGACGCCGGCGTGATAGCCGGCCACATGGGTGAATTGCGGCCCGCCGGCGACGTCGCCGATCGCGAAGACGCGGCGGTTGCTGGTTCGCAGCCGCCCGTCGACCTGGATTCCGCGCGGGCCGTAGGCGATGCCTGCCCGCTCGAGATCGAGACCCGCGACGTTCGGGCGCCGGCCGGCCGCGACGAGGAGATGCGAGCCGACGATCCGCTCCTCGCCGCCGTGCTCCTTCGCGAGCAGCGCGGCGACGCCGCTCCCCTCGGGTTCGACGCGGACGATCCTGACGCCTTCGCGGATCACGATGCCGTCGGCGACGAGCTGCTGCCGCAGCAACGCGACGAGCTCCTGGTCGTCCCGGGGCAGGATGTGCGCCGCCTCCAGCACGGTCACTTCGGCGCCGAGTGCTCGATAGGCCTGCGCCATCTCGAGCCCGATCGGACCGCCGCCGACGACGACGAGATGGCGCGGCACTGCGACGTGTTCGAACAGGGTCTCGTTGGTGAGGTACGGCACGCGGTCGAGGCCCGGGATCGGCGGCACTGCCGCGACCGATCCCGTGGCGACGACGATGCGTCGGGCCCGGATCCGCATTCCGTCGACGGCGACCTCCTGGGGTCCGACGAACCGGGCGCTGCCTTTGACGACCCTGACGCCGAGCCCTTCGAATCGTGCGACCGAATCGTTGGGCGCGATGGCGGCGATCACGTCGTGGACGTGCCGGTTGACCGCCGCGGCGTCGATCCGCGGCGGCGGGTAATGGATGCCGAAGGCCGCGTCGGCTCGCCAGCGGCGGGCCGCCTTCGCGGCGGCGAGAAGCGCCTTCGAGGGCACGCAGCCCGTGTTGAGGCAGTCGCCGCCCATCCGGTCGCGCTCGATCAGCACGGTCGCGGCGCCGAGTTGCGCCGCGCCGGCCGCCACCGACAGGCCCCCCGAACCGGCGCCGATGACGCAGATATCGGTCTCGATGATCGTATCACTCATGGGAGGGCATCCGCAGGGCTTGAGGCGAGCGCCGGAGGCGCTTCACGACGACGGGGACCAGCGCCAGGACGGCAAGGCCGATGACCGGAACGAGGATATACGGCTGGAGGAGGGCCGAGCCGTCCGGCGCCTCCCCCCTGTCGAGGATGGCGCCGAGACCTGTTCCGACGCCGGCGAGCACGAACGCGCCCGGGACGATGCCGACGAGGGTGCCGACCACGAAGGTCGACAGGCGGACACCGAGAAAGGCCGGGGCGAGGTTGACGAGCCAGAACGGGAAGAGCGGCACCAGCCGGAGCACGAGCATGTAGCTGAGCTCGTTCGCGCGGAAGCCCGCCTCCAGCTTCTGCAGGAAGGGACCGGCGCGGGCGCGCAGGAGGTCGCCCAGAATGGTCTTCGCGGCCAGGAAGGCGATCGTGGCGCCGACCGTCGCTCCGACGAGGTTGTAGAGCCCGCCCAGCCCTGTCCCGAAGAGGAAGCCGCTCAGGGTCGAAAGCAGGAGCCCAGTCGGCAGCGACAGCGCGGTGCAGAGGGCATAGATCAGGACGAACACCAAGGGCGCCGCGAGGCCGAGCCCGTGCACCTGCGCGACGAGGAATTCGCGGTGGCGGGCCAGCCCGGTGAAGGTCAGGTGGTCGAGCGCTCCGGTCAGCTTCAGGGCTACGACGACTACACCGACGGCGGCGGCGACGCCCATAAGCCGGAGCGGGAGGGACCGTGCCGCCGGCCGCGGAGCCTCGACGCCGCGCATGCCGCGTCGGCTGGATGGCAATAGAGTTGCATCGTGCTTCATGATCCGGATCTTTCTCGATCGGTGTCGGGCGGCCTGCCGCCGGTGCGGCCTGCAGTGCGAAACGGGTGATCAGCCTTGCGCTGTGCTCGGAGGCGCCGGGGACCGTCGCCGCAGAAGGCGGAGGCTTCCCCAGAAGATCACCACCGCGCCGACCCCGAGGGCCGCGTTCAGCGCGACGTCGACGGGAATCGAGGCGGGGTGGAAGCCGCCGCCGATGCCGCGCCCTTTCAGCGGCAGGGCGACGAACCAGTCTCCGAGGAGCGGCAGGGCCAGGCCGAAAAGGAGCCCGCCCCGCCACCGCCCGAGGAGCGCCGTCAGCCGCGGCTCGAGCAGGACGTAGGCCACGCCCCAGAGCCCGGCCCAGAACCCGAGCGACAGGGTTTGCGGCACGCCGAAGGGCGGCACCGGCCTGAAGCTCCAGGGCGGCGCCGGCACGAGATGCGCGGCGTGGAGACCGGCGCCGACGGCGCCTTCGACGACCAGATGCGAGAGAAAGCCGGCCAGGAAGCCGACGGAGAGGCGCAGCAGGTGGTTCGACATGGCGGGTTCTTCCCTTAAGGTCGTGTGCCGGCGCAGCCACGGCAGGCCTCCGTCGACGCGAGCGGCGGGCTCCGAGGCCGAGATCCGCGTCGACCCGTGACGGGTCCCCGACGCTTCGCGGCACCGGCGGAACGGCGCTGTCGCGGGCATGGCCGGCGATCAGCCCCGCAGTGGTTCGGCGAAAGGCCGGGCCCGGCGCTGAACGAGGGCGAGGCCCGACCGGAAGAAGACTGCGAGGCCGAGGCCGAACACTGCGTGGAAGGCGACGTGGATCGGAACCATCTCGGCATGGAAGCCGCCGCCGAGCCCGAGGCCCTTGATCGGCAGAATGACGAACCAGAAAACAAGGAGAGGCCCGGCCAGGCCAAAGGCGACCCCGCCCGGCCAGCGTCCAAGCCGATCCGTGAGCCGCGGCTCGAGAAGCGCGTAGGCCACACCCCACAACCCCGCCCAGAAGCCGAGGTTGAGGCTGAGCGGGATGCCGAAGGGCGGGACCGGCTTCAGGCTCCAGGGCAGGGCCGGCGCGAGATGCGCGGCATAGAGGCCGGCGCCGAGGGCGCCCTGAAAGATCAGATGCGAGAGAAATCCGGCGGCAAATCCGAAGAGGATTCGCGTTGCAGTCCTCGACATGTTCGATGTCCTTTCCATGTGGTCGGCGCCGAGCCTCCAAACCGAGCCGCAGATGGGAACGGTCCTTTCGACGCCGGAGCCGGCATCGGCATTCCGATCCTTCCGCATCTCGAGGGCCGTGCCGTCGTGCGCCTGTTGTCTGTCCGGATCGGCGCTTTGAGCGCTGGTGGCGTATCCGGATGGCTGCGGCCCCATCCGGGGCGCACGAGCGAAATGGGTGTGCTTGGCGAAGGCCGCGATAGGACCTTGGTGTCGGTCGCGCCAAAGCGGGCGGAGACGATCCGCGGGGAGCCGGTATGGAAGGATCGCCCGACCCGTTCTCATCCGAAGCCACGGCCCGGATCCTATGTTCGCGGTGTTCTTTCAACGCGCATGGTCTGACCTGCGCCGCCCGCAGCGCCGTGTGACGGGCGCGCGATGCGAGGGGCCGCGCAAGCGCAAAACGATCAGCAGTAACGTTCAATAAGTCGCGCGGGCGCCGGTCCATTCTCCTCTCCACCCGAGAGAATGGTGCCTGCCATGACGACGGACATGTTCGACGACCCCGCCCGTCGCCCCGGCGACTCTCAGGGCGAGCGGCTCTGGACCGCCCAATTGATCGGACGGATGCCCGACCTGCACCTTTATGCCCGGTCGCTCTGCCGAGACCGTGATTTTGCCGACGATCTTGTCCAGGAGACCCTGCTGCGGGCCTGGGTGGCCGCCGACACGTTCGAGGCGGGCACGAACCTCGGCGCATGGCTGTTCACGATCCTGCGCAACGCGTTCCTGAGCCACCGCCGCAAGCGGCATCGCGAGGTGGAGGACCCTGCCGGCGAATATGCTGCTCGGCTCTGGACGCTGCACAGCCAGGACGCCCATCTCGAGCAGCAGGATCTCGGGCGAGCCATGTGCGAACTCCCCGGCGAGCAACGGGTCGCCCTGCTGCTCGTCGCCGATCAGGGCCTGAGCTACGAGGACGCGGCCCACGCGTGCAGATGCCCCGTCGGAACCGTGAAGAGCCGGGTGCGACGGGCCCGCACACGCCTGGCCGACATCATGGGCCTCGACGTCCGCTCGGAGCTGGGACCCGACACGATCACCAAGGCTGCGCTGCAACACGCAGCCTAGTGCGAGGAGGCCTGCTGCACCTCCCCTCCGAACAACGCGGATATGCCGGTAGCCGCGTGCGGATCTCCGCGCGCGTTCTCACACAATCAGGAGCAACAATCATGAACAGAGCTTCCAAAGGCACGGCCGTGGTGACCGGCGCCTCTTCCGGCATCGGCGCGATCTATGCCGAGCGGCTTGCACGGCGGGGCTACGACCTCGTCCTAGTGGGGCGGAGCGAAGCCCGCCTGCGGCAGGTGAAGAGCCGCATCGCGGGCTCCGTCGATCGTCAGATCAGGACCGTCGTGGCTGATCTCAACGACAAGGCCGACCTCCAGCAGGTCGAGGCGCTGCTGCGCACGGATTCCGGCATCACGCTGCTCGTGAACAACGCCGGGGTGGGAGCGACGGCGCCGCTTCTGGAATCCCGCATCGACGCGATGGAGGAGATGATCGACCTGAACGTCACCGCGCTCACCCGCCTGACCTACGCCGCGGCCCCGGCCTTCGCGGCCCGCGGCGGCGGCACCATCGTCAACATCGCCTCCGCGGTCGCGATCGCCCCCGAAATCCTGAACGGCGTCTACGGGGCCACCAAGGCCTTCGTGCTCGCCTTCAGCCTGTCGCTGCACAAGGAGCTCGCCGGCCGGGGGCTGCGGATCCAGGCCGTTCTGCCCGGCGCGACCGCGACGAGCTTCTGGAAGTCCGCGGGAAGCTCTGTCGAGAGCCTCCCGGGCGAGATGGTCATGCGGGCCGAGGACCTCGTCGATGCAGCCCTCGCGGGCCTCGATCAGGGAGAGCTCGTCACGATCCCCTCGCTCGAACACGCCGCTGATTGGTCGGCGTACGAGGCGGCGCGGCAGACGCTCATCCCCTCCCTGTCGCTGAACGCCCCGGCCTCGCGCTACCGCATTCCGGACGCAGCGTAGCACCGCACGACGTCGACGAGGATCGACGCGCCGCGGCCGACTGCAGCAACCGACGAACGGGCGTCCGCACGCCCAGCACATCTGGACCGAGGAGACCGATATGAGCACCATCGATGTGCGTCGCAAGAACGCAGCCGGGACCGCACGAACGCGGGCCTTTCGCACCGGAGGCGGCTGGACGCAACTCGCCTTCGCTGTCGCGTTCAACTGCTTGATCTCCCCCGCCGGCGCGCAGCAGCTCGTCAAGGAGATCCTGCCGGTCGCGCCGAGGAGCGGGACGCTGGAAGCACGGCTCGCCACCGTGACCCTCCCGCCCGGTTTCATCGGCCATTGGCACACGTATCCGAACCACCCCGTCGTCTATGTGGCCGAGGGCGCGATCACTGTGGAGTTCCGGAACGGCGGCACGAAGGTCTATCGCGCGGGCGAGGGCTTCGTCGAACCCGTCGATACGGTCCTGCGCGGATTGAATACGGGCGGTGCGCCGGTCAAGCTCGTCGTGTTTCGCCTGAGCCCGCCCGAGGTCCCGGACGCCGTGGACGCTCCCGCCCCCTGAAGGGCAGAGGCCGGCACGAGAGCGCGACGGTCCTCCGCGAGACCTCCCCATCCGCCGCAGGGCCCGGCATGGGACGCGGAAGGCCGCACCCGGGACACAAGTCCAAGGCGAAGCCGGCGCCGCTGTCCCTCAGCGGCGCCGGCTTCGTTTCCGAATTCATTCAACAGTGCTCCGGGGGGGCAGGGCGGGGCGAGCACGTTGCCGGTAGCCTAGCCTGCGCGGCAACGGTCCTGGCGCCTTGACATGCAATGATTTGCTTGCATATTCCAGAGTGTGAAAGACGACGAGCTCGACCGCATCTTCAAGGCTCTCGGCGACGCAACCCGTCGCAGGATCATCGATCGCCTGCGCGAGCGGCCGGGCCAATCCCTGTTCGAAGTCTGTGCCCATTCGGTCGCGGAGGATGGGACAGCGCTCTCGCGTCAGGCCGTTACACAGCACCTCGACATGCTGCAGCGCGCCGGGCTCGTCCGTGTCGAATGGTCAGGCCGGACCAGAATCCATTCCCTCGATCCCAGCCCCTTACGGGAGGCGTTCGACCTGTGGCTCCGCAGCCACCTCGAGCCAAGGAGAGCACCATGAGAATCCATATCGCCAGCGTCTTCGTGGACGACCAGGCGAAAGCCCTGGACTTCTACACGCGCATACTCGGGTTCAAGGCCAAGAACGACGTGCCCGTGGGGGAATATCGCTGGCTGACCGTCGTCTCGCCGGACGAGCCCGACGGCACCGAGCTGCTCCTCGAACCGAGCGATCACCCGGCCGTGGGGCCCTACAAGGCCGCGCTCGTCGCGGACGGCATTCCGGCGACGTCGTTCCGGGTCGACGACCTCGATTCCGAGTACGAGCGGCTCCTGTCGCTGGGCGCATCCTTCACCCTGAGACCAATGGATGCCGGGCCGGTCCGCATGGCCGTGCTCGACGATACCTGCGGAAACCTCGTGCAGCTGGTGCAGATGAAAGCCGGTTGAGGGCTCGAGGCGGTCGTGAGCGTTCGACCGACGATTCCCTACCGAGACCGGCAGGACCGCGATCGGCCGCACGGCGAAGCATCCGACCGGATGGTGGGCCCGCGCCCTCCCCCCGGAGAGCCGGCGTCAGGACAGAGGCCGCAGGTCTCCGAGGAGGGTGGGGATGAGCTCCGAGACGGTCGGGTGAACGGGAACCGCCCATTGCAGAACGGGATAGGCCGCCCCGGCATTCATGATGTTCAGAATGCCATGGATGGCCTCGTCGCCGGCCGTTCCCAGGATTGCCGCTCCGAGGATCTGCTGCGACTGCGCATCCGCCACGACCTTCATGAAGCCTTTGGTCTCGCCCTTCTCGATCGCCCGTCCGACGCGGGTCATCGGACGTTTGGACACCAGAAGGGGCCGGCCGGTCTTGCGCGCTTCGGTTTCGGACAGCCCCACGCGACCCAGCGGCGGATCGATATAGAGCGCATAGGCGGGGATCCGGTCGGAGACGCGCCGCGCCGCCCCATCGAGCATGTTGGCCGCGACGATCTCATAATCGTTGTAGGCCGTATGCGTGAAGGCGCCGCGGCCGTTGCAGTCGCCCAGCGCCCAGATGCCGGGAACGTTCGTCGCGAGGGTCTCGTCGACAACGATGGAGCCGCGCGCGTCCACCGCGACGCCCGCACGGTCGAGCCCCAAGTCGTCCGTATTGGGCCGGCGTCCGACGGCGATCAGCACGTGCGAGCCAACCGCCACAGGAGGCGCGGCGGTGCAGCCGACCTCCACGGCCACCCCGTCCGCGTGGGGCCGCAAGGCGAGGGAAGCGACATCGGTGCGCACCGCTATTCCCTCGTCGGTGAGGATCTCTCGGACCGCCTCCGACACGTCCTCGTCCTCACGGGGGATCAGCCGCGGCCCCTTCTCGATGATTGTGACCTCCGCGCCGAAGCGGCGGTACATCTGTGCGAACTCAAGCCCGATATAGCTTCCCCCGACGACGATCAGATGCCGTGGGACCGTGTCGAGCTTGAGGATCGACGTGCTTGTCAGGTACTCCACCGCGTCGAGACCGGGAATGTCCGGCACGCTCGCGCGGCCGCCGACATTGATGAAGATGCGCGGTGCCCGCAGCTGACAGTCCCCTACCCGGACGATGTCAGGGCCTTCGAACCGGGCATGCCCTTCGAGCACCGTCAGGCCGTCAATCCCGCGCAACCAGGCCTCGACGTTGCGGCGGGCGTTCGTCGAGACCCTATCGGCACGGGCTTTGACCCGCGTCATGTCGACAGCGACGCGACTGCCGGCGGCGATGCCGTAATCCTCGCCCCTCCTGGCGAGATGGGCCGCATAGGCGCTCGCAACCAACGTCTTCGTCGGCATGCAGCCGGCATTGACGCAGGTTCCGCCGAACAGATGGCGCTCCGCGATCGCGACCTTCATTCCGGCGGCCGTCAACCGCGCGGCCAGCGACGGACCGGCTTGCCCGGCACCGATCACGACGGCGTCGAACGACTGAGTCATGGCAAGACTCCTGCGATGAAGGCCGAGCGGCGTCGAACACCGCAATCATGGGTCTCTTTGGTCCGATCGCCCGGCCCCGGACCAGAGCCGAGCCACCGGGGCCCCGATCACGACGGGAGCCGTGTGCCGGTCTGCTCCCGCACCATGAAGTCGGCATACCAGTCCGGCCATTCCTCGTCATGGCGGCCGATTCGCGTCTCGTGTTCGCCGTGCGCGGCGGCCGCACGGCGGAGCGCGGCCGCAAGGTCGGCCGGTGAGAGGAACGCCGTATTGCCGCCGTCCAACCGCCCGGGCAGCCGCACGGTGACCTCCTGCAACAGCCAGCCGTTGCCATCCGGATCGCTGAACGAGGCATAGGAGCGATAGCTGCGGCGATCGGGATCCGGGCCGCTCACGCGGGAGCGCCCGAACAGGTAGGGCTCGTCCGCACCGGCGTGTACCTCGTCGGAGCCGTGGAACACCTCGCCGACCGCGACGCCGCGGCGGAGCAGATCCTCGCGGGCGGCCTCGATGTCGGAGACTACGAGATAGAGTCCCTGAGCGGACCCGGGCGCCGCTGCGGTCACGTTCGTCCCGAAGATGACCGAGCACCCGGAGCCCGGCGGCGTGAACTGGATCACGCGCCAGCCGTCGTCGGAAACGAAGTCGGCGTCGAGCCTCCAGCCGAGGGTGGAGTAGAAGCGCTTGGCGCGATCGACGTCCGTCACGGGGACGACGACGACTTCGAGCTTCATGTCGACCGCTCCGGCTTTCAGGCTGTCGGCCGCGAGACCGCTGCGCATTTCGGTGGTGCTCATGTTCGGCTCCTTCGAATCGAGTGTCGTGAGGCGAAAAGGCTTGCGACGGTGCGGCGCTATCCGGCGGCGCCCATCAGGGCGGCGCTCCCGCCCGCGCCGAAGATCCGGCGCGGCGATCCGCCCCGCGGCGCCCTCTCCCGCCGGGCGATCCCGAGATCCGCCGCCATCGTGACGAGGTCCGCCAGCGAGCCGGCTTGCATCTTTCGCATCAGGCGGCCCCGATGCGCCTTGACGGTGATTTCGCTGATGCCGAGCTCGAACGCGATCTGCTTGTTCAGGAAGCCTGAGACCACCAGCGTCATGACCTGCCGCTCGCGCGGGCTCAAGGCCGAATGAAGGTCGCGGAGCGACGCCATCGCGGCCTTGAGGGCCAGCGTGGCCCGGCTCCGGTCCAGCGCCTGCGCGACGGCGCTCAACAGCGCGTCTTCGCGCAGCGGCTTCGTCAGAACCTCCACGGCCCCTGCCTTCATGGCCCTGACGGTCATGGGCACGTCGCAGACGCGCGTGACGAGGATGACCGGCGTGAGAGCGCCCTGGTCGAAGATGTGTTGCAGGAGATCGCGTCCGTCCGCGTCCGGAGGGTTGATATCCAGGACCAGGCAATTGGGAGCCGCGGCAGGGTGGCCCGCAAGATAGTCCCGGGCCGACGCGAATGTCTGCGGCTGCCATCCGGCCGAGCGGACGAGGGCCTCCACCCTGTCCCGCGTCGACCTGTCGTCATCGACCACAGAGACGATCGGCCGGTCGGCACGGCTGCCGGAGGTCAGCGATGCGTTCATGACGAATCTCCCGTCCTGTCGTCGAGGCCATAGGCGTCGGGCATTCCCGAATGGATGAGCGATTCGGGAAGTGCCCTGTCGGAGCGCGATCCCGTCGCGCGGCCTTGCGGCGCCCGCGGGAGCGCCGGGCAGGCCCGTCGTCAACGTTCGCCGAGGCTTCCCGTGTAGTGACCCAGTCGAGCTTCGACGTCGCCGTCGCGCTGCAGGCCGAGCGCCATGAGCTGCCCGATCCTGGCTTGGGCCGGCGGACGTTGAACCGAGGTGATAAACGCGTCCCAGCCGATGGCGATTTCCGGATCGGGCGGCAGGCTCGCGCGGTCGACCAGGCGCTTGGTATCCGCGATGGCAGTCCTGTCGAACGAGGCGATCCGCGTGGCGAGCCGGTCCACGAACCCGTCGAGCTCCGCATCCGGAAGCGAGCGGTTGACGTAGCCGTAGCGCTCGGCGAGGTCGCCGGTGATGTCGTCGGCGCCTAAGAGAACCTCGAGGGCGCGGCCGCGGCCCATCAGCCTCGGCAGGCGCGCCATCGGTCCGCCGCCGGGAACGAGCGCCGCACCCACCTCCCATTGCGACAGAATCGCCTTCTCCCGGCTGGCGAAGCGCATGTCGCTCGCCAGAGCAAGCTCGCTCCCGACCCCGGTGGCGCGCCCGCGGATCAGGGCGATGGACGTGACCGGCGCGCGGCTGAGGCGCACCAGCAGGTCGGGCAGCGGATGGAGGCCTGTCGGGCCGTTGGGAAGGCGCGTGGAATCCGTCAGCGGAGGCACGAAATCGTAATGCGTCAGGAAGAAGCCCGGAACGGCGCTTTCGAACACCACGACCTTGAGGAAGGGATCGGACTCGATCGCCGCCACGACCTCTTCAAGCTGGGGGATCGACTCCGGACCGAAGATGTTGAAAGGCGGGTTGTCGATCGTCACGCGCCAGTATGCGGGGGACCGGCGATGCAGCCGGATCTGCTTCCTGGAAACCCCGTCTCGCCTCTGGACAGAGGCGACGTGGTGGGGGTGGACGCCATGTGCGGCCGGGTCCGAGCCGGAACTGCATGCTCTGGCGGAGGAGCCGAAGGCGAGGAGGCCGACGAGGGCGGCCGCGGGCAACGCTCCGGCCCGCAGGGAGCCGTGCCATCCGCCGACCGGGTTGCTTCTCACGACGGTTCCGCTTGCCGCCTCCCGACGGCCTGAAGGGGCGCCGGGGGCGGTCGATCGATTCAGGTGCAGCGACGAACGGGGCATCTGCGGGGTCTCCTCAAGTGCAAGGCATGCCGCATTGCTACATGGGCCTGCGGCACGCGTTCTTGTTCCATCCGCGCAGCGTTTGGCGAAAAGGGACCATTCGGTCCTCGGTTCCCGGCGAATCGCTTTGTCAGCCTGGTGGCCGGGACGGCGAGGCATCGCCTGCAGCCAGAGCCTTGCGGTACTCGGTGACCGGAAGACCACCCCAGCCCCAGTTCTCGAGCGCGACCTCCTCGATCACGACGAAGGTCGAGGCAAGGGGCTTGTGCAGGACGTCGAGCAGGAGCCGGCTGACGCCTTCGATCAGCGCCGCCTTCTCCTCCGCCGTGACCGAGGACCGGCCGGGGCCGGACCCTTCCCGCGTAACCTGTATGGTGACGATCGGCATGACGATCTCCTGTCCTCGCGTCAGAACCCGGCGCTCTGGCCGCCGTCGACATGGAGGATCTCTCCCGTCACGAAGGGCGCTGCCTCCAGAAACAGCACGGCGTCGACGATGTCGCGGATCTCGCCCATCCGCTGCATCGGATGGAGCGCGCCCAGGAACCCGTGCGTCTCGAGCGCATGCATCGGCGTCTTGATCACGCCGGGCGAGACGGCGTTCACGCGGATGCCGCGCGTGGCGTACTCGATCGCAAGCGCCTTGGTGGCCGAGTTGATGCCGCCCTTGGTGAGATTGGCGAGTGCGGTCGGCACGCGGCTCGTCGCGTGGTCGGTCAGGCTCGTCGTGATGCTGACGATGTGGCCGGAGCCCTGCTTGAGCATCTCGGCCGCGACCTGCTGGGTGACGAAGAAGAACCCGGCCAGGTTGGTCGCGGTCTTGGCGCCGAAATCCTCGGCTGTGTACTCGGTGAAGGGCTTGGCGATGAAGATGCCGGCATTGTTGACGAGCGTGTCGATGCGCCCGAACCGCGACAGCGCCTCCTGGACGATGCGCCCGGCGGTCGCCGGGTCGCTCACGTCGCCACGCACGGCCAGGATATCGGGGTCGTTGCTCGGGTCGATCGAGCGTGACGTCGCCACCACCCGATAGTCGCGATCCCGAAACGCCTTGACCAGGCTGGCGCCGATCCCTTGGGAAGCGCCGGTGATGACGGCGACTTTGCGATCGTTGCTCATGATTGTCCTCGATCATCTCACGGGCCGCGGAATTGCGGCCGTCCGACCTCATGGGTCGTTGCGGATGATTGTGGGGTGTTCGACGCAGGCCCTGAATGCCCGCCGTCCGGGAGGCATTCTTCCGGGAAGCGGAAGGCCGAGGCCCTGGTCAGCCGGTCACGGCCCGTCCGTCGAGAGCCGCGCGAAGGCCGCGCGAAGGCGGGGCACGGCGAAGTCCAGGAAGGCCCGCACCTTGGGCAGCGCCATGCGGCCCTGCGGCAGGAGGAGGTTGACCGGCATGGGCTGCGGCTCGGCTTCCCGCAGCACGAGCTGCAGCGACCCGTCGTGGACGCGCTCAGCCACGTGATAGCAATAGAGCCGGGCCACGCCCAGCCCTCCGACCGCGGCCGCGAGCGCCGCGCGCACGCTGTTGACCACGAGCCTCGGCCTGAACGGCACCGAACGGGCGATGGGGCTTCCCGCCGCCGCCGGGAACACCCAGGCGTCCTGGCCGAAATGGGTGGTGGTGACGATGCGGTGCTTCGCCAGATCGCCCGGCTGCTCGATCCGGGGATGGGCGGCGAGGTAGCGCGGCGACGCGACCACCACCCGCCTGACCCCCTCGCCCACCTTCACGGCCACCATCGACGAGTCGGGGAGCTCGGCAACGCGCAGGGCGACGTCGATTCCCTCCTCGACCAGATTGGCGTTGCGGTCGAGCAGGAGGAGGTTGACCGACACGGCGGGAAACGCCTCGAGATAGGCGTCGACGATGGGGCGCAGGATCTCCTCGCCGCTGATGGGCGGCGCCGTGATGGTCAACAGGCCACGCGGCGCGACCTGCTCGCCTGCGGCTACCATCTCGGCTTCCTGCAGGTCGGCAAGAACCCGCCGGCACGCGGGAGCATAGCGCTCGCCGACTTCGCTGAGCCTGATCGCGCGGGTGGTGCGGTGGAGCAGAGGGGCGCCGACCTGCTGCTCCAGGAAGGCGATCGCCCGACTGACCGCGGCCGGCGAGCGGCCGAGCAGGCGCCCCGCCCCGGCGAGGCTACCCTCGTCCAGCGCGGCGACGAACACCTTCATGGCGTCAATCCGGTCCATTCAGCAGCAGCCGCCTGTTACGGCGTCAAGGTTCGGGCATTTCCCAACTTCGTTCAAGGGCGTCCGAACGCGACAGCGTTCCGAAAGGACCGCCCGCGTTCTGCGGGGAGGTCGCGCCGCGGCGCCGCCCGGGAGCAGGACCATGCCGGCCTGCCGCCGGGTCTTCCGGTTCTCGGAACAGTGTCTTCCGCACGGCACCCGTTTCGGCGGAGCCCAGCGGTCCCGAGATGATGGCGGCCGGTCGAGACACCGGCTCCCATCTCCGCCGGCCGGAGCCGAGTTCGGTTCCCGCGCGGGCGGCTCAGGAGATCGACCATGACGACCACGGACAGAATCCTCTACACGGCCCGGACCCACACGACGGGTGGGCGCGAGGGCGCTTCGCGCAGCTCGGACGGCCGCCTCGACGTGAAGCTCGCCTTGCCCGGGAGCAAGGGCGTCGGCACCAATCCCGAACAGCTCTTCGCCGCAGGCTGGTCCGCCTGTTTCGAAGGGGCGATGGGCATTGCGGCCAAGACGCTCGGCGTGACGCTGCCGGCCGATCTCGCGATCGACGCGGAGGTCGACCTGGTGCTGAACGGCGATTCCTACCGTCTCCAGGCTCGCCTGAACGTCAGCCTGCCGGGTGTAGACCGTGCCGCCGCGCAGGCGGTCGTCGACGCCGCCCACGCGACCTGCCCGTACTCGAAGGCCATCCGCGGCAACGTGGACGTCGCGATCGCGCTGGTGTGAGGCGCGGCGATGCGCGGGCGTTCGGCCTCGCCCCTCCCGCTCACCGTCCTCCCCGGAGCCGGCGCAGGTCGCTCGCCGGCTCCGGGGCGATGCGGGAGCCATGCCGCCGGCCTTTCCGCGCGGCTCCTGGGGCAACCCCAACGCCGGGAGGGCGCGGCCCACAGACTCCCGGTCTGCCGCAACGGATGCGAATCGGGATCGTCGATACGATTGCGTTCAATCGTGTCCGCTCGCGCAAATTCACAATGATTTACACAACTCAACGAGCATCCTCGAGATCATTGACCCAGTATCAGAGCACGAACCAACCGGAGAACACGCCTATGTTGGACGCTCACCACGATGGCAGCTATGCCCTGGAATCTCCGGTCGCGCCTGGAATGCCGTGGCCGCTGGCGGAGGACGTGGCAGGTTCCGCTCCGTCGAAGACGGCCCGTCGCCTGCCCGAATATGTCGGCTCCTCCCATGTGCATGTCGACTCGCAGGATTGGCCCGGCGCTCTCGTCAGCGTCGTCAACGTCCACGCACAGGGGACGGTCTCCGTGAACTTCGACACGACGTCGGATCTGATCCTCGCCTCCCTCGAGGAGGTCGGAAGCCCGCTGTGGATCAGGGACAAGACCACGAAGTCTCCGGCCCCCGGCAAGCAGCGGCGGTCGATTTCGGTGATCCCGGCTGGCTCCGACGTGGAGGGCGAGGCACTCCGCCCGCAATACCTCCGTCACCTGATCATCTGCTTCGATCGCGCGCAGCTCGAGGACGAGTTCGGCGATGAGGTCGCCATCGACCGGGCCTTGTCGCGGCGATTGATGCATGCCGACGAGCGGCTGATGCGCATCATGCGCCTGATCGCGGAGGAATGCGCCGCCGGAGGCCAGGTCGACAGGCTCTTTGCCGAGGGCCTGATGCTCGCTCTCCTGTCGTCGCTCGCCACGTCCGAGATACCAGGGCCCGTCGCGGAGCCATCCTACGGTCGCCTAGCGCCATGGCAGCTTCGCCGCGCGACGGCTTACCTTCTGGACAACCTCGCCGCCGACATCGATCTTGAGCGTTTGGCCGCGACGGTCGAGCTGTCGAAGTCCCACTTCGCCCGCGGCTTCCGCGAGAGCACCGGTTCGCCGCCTCACCGCTGGCTTCTGACCGCCCGCATCGACAGGGCCAAGTCCCTCCTGCTGGCAAGCCGGCTGTCCCTCGCCGAGGTCGCGCTGGAGGTGGGATTCGCCGACCAGAGCCACTTCACCCGCACATTCACGAAGTTCGTCGGCGTGAGCCCCCGCGCCTGGCTGCGGCAGAGATTGTAAGCGCAGCGCCGCAGGGTGCAAACGCAGCCGGGAAGGTCGGAGCAGCGCCGCGGAGCATGAACGTCGATGCCCCGCGGCGCACACCCTCCGTCAGGAGAATCTGATCTGCTGCTTGTCCAGGCCGCGCCTGCGTCTCGCGTCGCCCGACCAGTCGTTATCCAGGCTCACGCGGTTCGAGGAGGGCACCTCCGCGAAGCCGGGACGCGGGGCGCGGCGGGACAGTTCCAGGAGGAGCTTCTCGGCCCGGACGACGTCGGCCCGCCCGGCTCCCTCGGGAGTTGCGCGGTGCGCCGGCTGCAGGACGGCCAGACCGGCGGCGGGCCGGCCTTGCCTCAGCAGCAGCTCCGCGAGGCTCGTCGCCGCCCGGAGCTGCCACATCGCCGCTCCCTGGCCGCGGGCGCAGTCGAGTGCGCGCAGGAACGCGGCCTGCGCCCCCTCGTCATCGGAACGGGGCGAGGGCGCGCATAGGATCTCGCCGCGCACGCGATGCAGCTCGGCGATGCACCACCGCTCGCCCGTCCGCTCGCAGATCTCGAAGGCACTCGCGATCGAGGCAAGCGCGTCGCCGGTCCGCCCGAGCCTCGACATTCCGCAGGCGATCGTCGCAATGAACCAAGTGAGGTAATGCGCGAAGCCGGTGCTCCTGAGCTCGTCGACGGCCCTGGCCAGCCGCGGGACCCCGCCGGCGCAATCGCCGGCGCGGATGGCCGACTCGGCCTCGAAGCAGGTCGCGTAGATGTTCCAGATGTCGAGCGCGCGGGCGTCGGTGCGCTCGCGCAGCAATCCGACATAGCGCGCGGCCGCGCCCTCGTCGCCGGCCAGCAGGCCGATCGGGCAAGCCGCCTGGGTGAGTACATTGCACAGCGACATCGTATGGTCGAGGTCCAGCGCCTCCGCCACGGTTTCCGCGACATCCTTCAGCGCGCTGTCGGGCCGTCCGCGCAGCAGCAGAATCCGGGAGCGGATGATCCGCGCGGCGAGCCGCTGATCGAACTGATACCGGACGATATGCCGGCGTCCCGTGGGCGCGGTGTAGCGGCTCAGCATGCGCTCGATCGCGCCTTCCGCTCCCTCGTGATCGCCCAGGAAGTGAAGGGCGGTCCCGACCATGCGGTCCGCGATCAGTCCGTCGTTCGGGTCGCTCGCGGCGCAGGCGAGGTCGCGGAACGATTCGGCGATCGACAAGGCCAGGCGGAATTCGCCCTGGTTGATGCGCTCGGCCCACAGCGCCCGGTGGGCGCGGAGCTGAAAGTCGAGGTCCCCCAACTCCTGCGCGATCGCGAGCGCCGCGGCCCAGGCGCCGTTGGCCTCGCGCACGCGGGACTTGCCGTACATCTGCAGGCCGCCGAGTGCCGCATAGAGCCGCATCTCCCGCCGGAGATTTCGCTCCGGGAAGGTGCGCGACACGTGGAGCGCACGGTCGACCTAGAACAGGAACTCGTCCGCGAGCGAGAGCTGGGCCCAGAGCGGCACGGCCGCGATGGCGAGCGCCACGCCGAGCACAGGGTCGCCTTCGCGGCCGAAGGCCCAGTCCAGGGCTGCTCTCAGATCCTCGAGGAAGCGGAGGTGTCGCGACAGCCAGCCGGGCGAAGGCCGCTCCTCCCATTCCGTCGCGGCGGCCTCGAAGAGGGCGCAGACATGAGTCGCATGCCGCCGCGCAAGTTCCGGAGCGTCGTTCTCGGCCGCCTGCCGTTCACCCGCATAGGCCCGCATGGTATCGAGCAGCCGATACGAGCGCCCGCCGATGCCGAACTCGGCCGACACCAGCGACTTCGCGACGAGGTCCACAAGCACCTCGGGGATCGCGGCTGCGGGCAAAGCCGCGTCCGCGCATACGGCCGATGCCGCATCGAAGGTGAAGCCGGCGCGGAAGATCGAGAGCCTGCGGAACAAAGCCTGTTCGGTGGGCGACAGCCTCTCGTAGCTCCAGTCGAGCGCGGCCCGGAGGGTCTGATGGCGCGGCAATGCGGTGCGGCGGCCCCGCGTCAGGATCCGCAGGCGGTCGTCCAGTTGCGCCGCGAGGTCAGAGATGGAAATCGTGTCGACGCGGCCGGCCGCCAGCTCGATCGCCAGGGCGATGCCGTCGAGCCGGCGGCAGATCTCGCAGACGAGCGGCGCGTCCGCGTCGGAAAGAACGTAACCGCCGAGACTGTCAGCCGCGCGGTCCACGAAAAGCCGGACTGCCGGGAAGGAACGGGCCTCCGCGGCCGTCAGGGGAGCACGCTCGGCCGGTGCCGCGAGAGGCGGTATCCGCGCCACCCACTCGCCTTCCACTCTCAGCGGCTCCCGGCTCGTCGTGAGGAGGCAGACATGGTGGGTCTGACGGAGCAGCGCCGTCGCCATGTCGGCGACGGCCTCGATCAGGTGCTCGCAGCTATCCAGCACGAGCAGGATCCGCTTGCTGCGGAGCGCCGAGACCAGGAAGGCCATGGGATCGGCCGGGTCGAGAGCGACCCCGAGAACCGCCGCGAGCCTGCCCGGAAGAAAGGCTGCATCGGTCACGGGCGCGAGCTCGACGAAAAGGACGCCGTCGGCGTACCGGTGCTGGAGGGCGTTGGCGACCGCGACCGCGACCGTGGTCTTGCCGATGCCGCCGGGGCCGGCGAGCGTCGTGAGGCGCCGCTGCGGCGTCTGCTCGATCAGGTCTCGAATGATCTCCTCGCGGCCGACGATGCTGGTCAGTTGCGAGGGGAGCTCGCCGGTTCGGAGTAGGCCGGCCGGGGGCGGTGCGGCATCCGCCTCGCCGGCCTCGAGCACCCGAGTCACGGGCGCGGTGAACGCGTATCCGCGGCCCGGGATGTTGGTGATGAAGCGGCCGCCCTGGCTGCCGTCGCCGAGCGCCTTTCGGACGGCCGAGACGTGGACGCGGAGGTTGGTCTCCTCGATGTGGATCCCCGGCCACACGAGCGCCAGCAGCTCGTCCTTCCCGACGACCTGCCCGGCGCGCTCCGCGAGCACGACGAGGATGTCCAGGGCGCGGCTGCCGAGGGGAACGGGCCGATCCCCCTCGAGAAGGCGCCGTTGGCCCGGGTAGAGCCTGAAGGGCCCGAATGTCAGCTGCTGCTCGTGCACCGCGATGTCTTCCGGATCACCCGATTGGTCGTCTGAAGGCCCGGCTCGAGAATGCGGCCCCGTTGGAAGCCGTGCTCCCTCCCCGGGGTCAGGCGGAGGTCGGGTTGCCCACGAAGGTGGCTGGCAGGGCTCGCCGCGGCCGGTCCGCCGCGTGGCGCAGCGGGCCCCGGCTTTCGTCCTGCGCCCTGACCTGCGCGAGAACGTTCGCCTTCGCGATCAGGTCGGCCAGCGAGCGGGCCCCCATCTTGCGCATGACGTTGCTGCGGTGGACCTTGACCGTGATCTCGCTCAGGCCGAGGAGGCCGGCCACCTGCTTGTTCATCAGCCCGGCCGTGACGTGCCACATGACTTCACGCTCGCGCTGGGTCAGACATCCGAGCTGCACCTCGAGCTCGCCGCGCGCACGGAGATCCGCCTTGAGCGCGGCGTCCCATTCGAGGGCGGTATGGACGGCGTCGAGGACATCCTGGGTGCGGACCGGCTTGGTCAGAAAATCGACGGCTCCGGCCTTGATGGCGCGCACCGCGATCGGAATGTCGGCATGCGCGCTCATGAAGATCACGGGCATCGGGATGCCCGCGTGGAGGAGCCTGGACCGGAGTTCGAGCCCGTTCATTCCCTGCAGCCGGTATTCCATGACGAGGCAGCTCGGGCCCGGGCCGGGCCGGCAGCCCAGGAGTTCGTCCACGGTGGCGAACAGCCTCGTCTCGAAACCGACGGACGACAGGACGGCGCAGAGTGCATCGCGGCTGCGGGGGTCGTGATCGGCGATATGGACAACCGGGCAAGGGGACCCCGTCGACGCTGCGAGCGCCATGCGTCTCTCCTGGTTCCGGCCCATTAGGCGCCTGCCGGCGGCCTCGTGGGCGTTCCGTCATGGCGGAACCCTGGTCCCGGCCCGACCGCCAGGCCAGTAAATCGTCGCAAAACGTTGCATTGACCTGTAATGGGGGCTGCCTGCGGCCCGCTCCCGGGCGTCGGGTCCTCGCGGCCGGGGCGCCAAGCGGGGTCGCCGGCCCGCCGGCGGCCCCTGCGTACGGGTTGCGTCCGATGTGCGTTCCGCAACCTGAGCTCGTGGCGCACCGCACCTGCTCGGGCGGGCACGGCGATCAGCCTGCCTCCGGGCGGGGCCGTTCGCTGTCGGGGTCTTCCGTCCGTGCGCCAGGCTCCGGCGCTACGATCGGCCGAGAGGCTCGAAGCGGGCCTGCTCCCCGACGCGCTCGATGACGCCCAAGCCCGGATGGGCGAAATGGGCGGCCATGAGCATGCTGCCGCCGCGGGCAAGCTCGTCGATCAGCCGCATGCGCGTGCGAACCGCCTGGTCGGGATCCGCGTCGTTCCCGTAGCGCCATGTCGGGCGTTCGACCGACACGATCTCGTTCGTGAAGGCGTCGCCTGCGAAGAGCAGCGGCTCGCGGCCGTGCAGCACGAAGGCGAGGTGACCCGGCGTGTGACCCGGCGTATCCACTGCCTGAAGGCCTGCCGCGACCTCGGTGCCGGGATGGGCCATCACGACCCGGTCGCGGATCGCGTCGAAGACCCGGCGCGCGCCGATCGCGTAGGGCACGAGCGGCGACAGCACCGTGCTGTTGACGTCCAGGTTCCACCAGAAGTCCCATTCGCGAGGCGAGATGTGGAAGGTGGCGTTCGGGAACCGCAATTGCCCGTCCCGACCCAGGGCTCCCCAGAGATGGTCGGGATGGGCATGGGTCAGGGCGACCTTCGTGACCGCCAGCGGATCGATGCCGGCCTCCGCGAGCGACACCGGCAGACGGCCCTCCGTGTTCTGATACCGCCCGCCGCCGCCGACGTCGATGACGATCAGATCGGCACCGGATCGAACGACGGGGATGTTGACGGCGGCCTCGATGGAGCCGCCGTGCCCCCTGGAACGGGCCTCGATATGCGACCACTCCTGCGGGGATGCGTCCGGAGCGAGGATGCGCGAGGGAACGGTGACGTGGCCGTCCGTCACCACGCAGACCTCCGCGTCGCCGTGGACGAACCGGTGGGGCCGCGCGGGGCGACGGGAAAGGGGCGGCCGGCGCTCTGGCTGATCCGCGTCGTCACGGGACCGGATCCGGCGGCCGTTCTTATCACCCACCACGCCAACGATCCTCGAACCGGCTCCCGGGACTCCGACGATCTTCGATGCTCGGCTGGCATCGGGGCATTATACGGAGAGGTAGCGCTCTGAACCTTTGGCTGTCCGGATTATCCGTTTGTATAGGCCCCGCCGGGGTCCGGGCGGACCGCATGGGGCCAGCAGGCGGCACTGAACGGGCCCCCTGTCGTGCACGGACCGAGGGTAGGGCGAACCGGGAACCAGCGGCGGGCCGCATTCCGGTCGGCGGGACGGGGCCCGGGAGGGTCGGAGCGACCTTCGGCAGCGCCGGGCCGCTCTGGCGCAGGGCCGATTCTCGTATATGCTCGCGCCTGCGATCGTGATCGCGTGCCGCAGGTGGCGAGGGCAAGCGCCATGGATACGGGGCTCATACAGCATAGCGCGTCGACGATTTGCTTCGGCCCCTTCACGATCAGGACCAAGGAACGTCTTCTCCTGAAGGGCGACACCCCCGTCGAACTCGGGGCCCGTGCCCTTGATCTCCTCGTCGCCCTCGTATCCCGTCCCAACGAGACCCTGACCAAGCAGGAGCTTCTGTCGCGGGTCTGGCCCGACGTCACCGTCGAGGAGGCCAGCCTGCGGGTTCACGTCGCGGCCTTGCGCAAGGCGTTGGGCGACGGGGAGGACGGCGCGCGATACATCCTCACCCTGGCGGGGCGCGGCTATTGCTTTGTGGCCCCGGTCACCGTCGTCGCCGACGGCGCGCCGAGCCCCGCCCGGTCAGTTGAGCCGGCGCCCGATGCGCTTCTTCCCGCCCGGCTGAGGCGCATGGTGGGGCGGGACAGCAGCATCCGGACCCTGGCGGCCCTCCTGTCCGACTCGCGGTTCGTGACGATCGTCGGCACCGGTGGCGTGGGGAAGACGACGCTCGCGATTGCCGTCGCACACGACCTGCTGGAATCCTTCGGGGGCGACGTGTTCTTCGTCGACCTCGGCGCCCTGAGCGACCCCGCCCTGGTCGCGCCGTCCGTGGCTTCGCTCCTCAGGCTGTCGGTGCAATCGGACGACCCCACGCCGAGCCTGCTCGCCTTCCTGCGCGACAAGCGGATGCTGCTCGTCCTCGACAATTGCGAGCACCTGATCGAGACCGCCGCGGCGCTGGCCATGCGGATCTACCTGGCGGCGCCGCACGTGCATATTCTCGCGACGAGCCGCGAAGCGCTGAGAGTCGAGGGCGAGCAGCTCTACAAGCTGATGCCGCTCACCGTGCCACCCGACGATCTTACTCTGACGGCGAAGAGCGCACTCACCTACTCGGCCGTCCAATTGTTCATCGAACGCGTGTCGGCCAGCGGCACGCACTTCGAACTGACGGACCACGATGCCGTCACGATCGCGACCATCTGCCGGAAGCTGGACGGGCTGGCGCTGGCGATCGAGCTCGCGGCGGCCCGCGTGGGAACCTACGGCCTGCAGCGGACTCTTGCGCTGCTCGATCAGCGGCTGACGATGCTGTGGCTCGGCCAGCGCACGGCGCCGCCGCGGCAGAAGACGCTGCGCGCCATGCTGGACTGGAGTTACGAGCTTCTGTCCGAAACCGAGCGGGTGGTGCTTCGCCGGCTCGCCGTCTTCGTCGGCCCCTTCACGGTCGAGGCGGCCCTCGCGGTCGTCGCGAACGCCGCGACAGACGAAGAAACCGTGTTCGCCGCGATCGAGACCCTCATCGCGAAATCCATGGTCGTGGTTCAGCCCACGGGCGGAACGATGCGCTACCGCCTCTCGGAGACCACGCGGGCCTACGCCCTGGAGATCGCCATTCCGGACGCGGAGCGGGGCGACCTGGCGGCGCGGCACGCGAGTTATTTCCGCAGTTGGCTGCAGGACACCAGCGGCGCCTGGACGGCCCTCCCTCATCCTCCCAACCGGGTATCGCTCCTGGCCGACCTCGGAAACATCCGCGCGGCCCTGGAATGGTGCTTTTCGCCGGGGGGCCGCGCCGACATCGGCGTCCAGCTCGCCGCCGCGGCGGCGCCCCTCTTCCTGGCGCTGTCGCTGCTGACCGAGTGCCTGCGCTGGGCCGAGCGGGCGCTTCTCGTCCATCAGGATTCCGACGCCGAGGAGATGCGCCTCCAGGCCGCCTTGGGAATGTCGTGGATGTTCACGCGCGGCAACGGCGAGCCCGCGCACACGGCCCTGAAACGCAGTCTCGATCTCGCCACGCGGCGCGGCGACATTTCGGGCGAGCTGCGCTCGCTCAGCCTCCTCCACATGTACTATCGCCGCATCAGCGATTACCGGGCGACCTTGACATGCGCCGAGCGCGGGTCCGTCCTCGCGGCGATGACGGGCAGCACGCCGGCGATCGCGCTCGCGCATTCGCTGCTCGGCGTCTCGCTGTACCACGTCGGCGATCTCACGGGCGCCCGCACCGAGCTCGAATCCGCCCTGAAGCTCCAGCAGGGCACCGACTGGACGAGCATCTTTCTCCTGGGCTTCGATCACTACAACCTGTCCGGCAGCATCCTTGCCCGGACGCTCTGGCTTCAGGGCTTTCCCACGCAGGCGGTGGACGTCGCGCGGAGGAGCGTCAGGGAAGCGGTCCTGCTCGATCACCCGGTCACCATGTCGATCGCCCTGACATGGGCCCTCTCCGTCTTCATGTGGACGGGCGATCTAGGCGACGCGGAGGAGATGCTCGCGAAGTCGCTGACCCATGCCGAAGCCCATACGCTGACGCCGAACGTCATCCAGGGGCGCGGCTTCCGCGGCGCGCTCGCGCTGCGGCGTGGTGATCCGGACAGGGGCATTCGGGAGCTCAAGGAATGCCTGAGCGAGCTCCGCGCCACGCGTTACGGTCTGCTCGGGACGCCTTTCAGCATCGCGCTGGCGGACGGCCTCGTCCAGATGGGTCGCAGCGCCGAGGCCATCGCTGTCATCGACACCGCCGTCGAAGTCATCAAAGGCAGCGGAGAGCTCGTCTACATGCCGGAGCTGCTTCGGGCGAAGGGCAGCGCGCTCGCTGCTGCACCGGAAGCCGGGTCGCGGACCGCGGAGGTCTACTTCCTGCAGGCGCTCGACTGGAGCCGGCGCCATGGCTCCCTGTCCTGCGAACTTCGTGCGGCGATCGACTTCGCGACCTACCTCGCCGATCATGAGCGGATCGAGGAAGCGCGCGGTCTCCTGCAGCCGGTGCTCGACGCCTTCACGGAAGGACACCAGACGGAGGATCTCGTGACGGCGGCACGCCTGCTGTCGCGCCTCTCCTGACGGCGCGCTCTCCCGGACGGGGGACGCAACGTCGAACGTGCCGCCCGAGCGGAGTCCGTGAAGCATCGTTGCGATCCTGGCGCTCGCGCGGGAGCGCCCTCGGAACCGGTCGGGGACCGGCGGACGGGAGCGACGCAACCCTCGCTCAGCCGACCCGCGACGAGGCGGCTCTCATCGGCTCGCGCTTCGGTCGGCCGAAGGTCGACGCATCCTCCATGACCATGCGCAGGGAGTGCACGAGCAGGGCGAAGGATGCCGCCAGCAAAACGACGTCCTTCAGGAGGAACTGGCCCGGCATGGCCGACAAGGCCGGGAACCCGCCCGCGCTCGGTTCCGCGACGCCCGCCGTCGTGAGCATGAATGTCAGGGTCAGGCCGAAGGTGGTCATCGACATGAGCGAACCAAGCAGCGAGAGCGTCGGGCTCAGGGCGCCGGCCGCGAGTGCAAGGCAGGTCGTGAGCTCGAGGATGCCGATGGCGACGCTCGACCCGTGGACGCCGAGCTGGGCGTGCAGCCAGCCGAGGAAGGGCGAGGCGCTGGTGAAGGGTGCGATGCCTTGGGCCTCATAGGAGGTGAACTTCATGCCTCCGAACCAGAGAAAGATCAGCACCAGGCTCCAGCGCAGCGCGTTGGCAGCGAGGCTGTCGAGGTGTTCCAGGTCGGCTGCGATGGATCGTGTTCGCGCTGCTGCTTTCACGGTCGTGTCCTCGGATTGATGGTTGCGGCTCGAGCGAGAGACCTATCCTGAGGCACGCGACCCGTCGGGTATTGAGCGGAACCACCGGAATTTGTCGCAAACGCTCGCGCCGACGACGCTCCGGCCCGGGATCGGCTTGCCGGGGCCTCTTGCCTTGCAGACCTCCCGAGGAGGAGACCTATGGTCACCGCCCCTGAAGTTGCCGCGAACATTTACAGAGAGTTGAACCGCGCTCCGGCGGGCTTCAGCGCAGGAACGAAGCGCACGGATGTTTAGGTTGGATTCTAGGAATGCGACAAGCACGCTGCTCTGGAGGTGTCGGACGTAGCGGTTCACCACCTCGTCAGCGCCAACTGCGCGACACTTGGCCCCACGCTACCAGTAGAAGGCGACTGTTCTCACCGTTCCAAAGCGACAGGAGGCCTGTGCGACCCTGAGCGGCCGGCAGGGCCATGCTCGTTACATGAGGGCGGGAGACGACGCAGCCCTTACGAGATGCCGGACGGGGCGGAAAACGGGGAAGGCGCGCGGCAAAAATCATCAGCCTCGTGCTGGAGGCGCTCGATCTTGTCCTCTACGAGTTGGGCAAGCACGCTGTCCGGCGCTATGGCGCGCAAGTTCCGCAGGGCTTCCCTGAGTTCGTGCAAGTCGGCTAACTCGGTCAGGTGCTCTGGGACATCGGATGTCGCAATGTCGAAGATCATTGCTTGATTGCTCCATGCTCTCAACATCTCAGTTTGAAGCGGTCGACCGGGTTCCAGCGAGCGCGCCAGAAGGCAAGGCCCCGATAGGAGCCTGTCATTAGGTGTAAGCGCCTCTCCCGAACACGATGGCTGCCTATGCCTGCACACGGGCAGCGGCACAGGCGCAGGGTAGGCCCGTAGGTGACGGGCGCGACTGCGCGGTGACTGCCGCCGCAGCATGACAGCAGATTGCCGTCAGGACAGCGCGCGCTGTCATCTTCGAGGATAACCGTCGCCCTTGGTGCAAGGACGCGGCTGCTCCTGAATTAGCATCCCCGCTATCGAGGTCTGGCCAGCACCCGGAGGCCCACGCTCGCCTGACACTCCGCTCCGCCATTTTGGTCTGTCATGCCCTTCCCGAGTTAGGGCCTTGGCCTGTGCATAAAGGGAGAACCTAATCCTGCTCACCGATGATTTGCGCGTAAGTCTTTCCGTAGGGATAGAAGAGATCCTTCCTACCCTCCTGCCACGCGTTCTTCATCACTGGGGTACCGATGTCCCAGTCGGGTCGGCATTTCTTCAGAACTGCACGTAAATCCTGGCGCAGCTCTTCCATAGTAGGGCGGCCGAAGAACCAGTAACCCATATAAATCTTGTGTACGACCAGACCCGGCTCGAGCACAAGCGTGTACGAGATCATGGGGTTATGAGCAGGGTCAGTATACTCGGCGATATCGAGGTCCTTCTGCACCAAACGCCGGGTATCGGACAGAAAGGTCCAATGCGCTCCTACACCGGTGCGGAACTCGTTTGTTTCCGTGATGCTGTCGGTGCTGACGGTCACGAGGCGGCAGTAGCCCACCTCGAGCTCACGATGAAACTCGACGAGGTTTTCGTGCTGACGACGGTCCTTGGGACAGAACCCGCCGCGGCTGAGCACAAGGATCAATGGGTGTTGTCCCTGCAGTTCGGAAAGCCTTCGGCGCTTACCGGCATGATCTGAGAGATCATAGTCGGGGAACACGGCCCCTGGAACGATGTCAGATCGCATGGCGAAGCTCCTCTGGCGTGACATTCGCACGTCGAGCCGGCCATTCCGTGCATGTTCCCGCTCAGCGCCGGCCCCATTTGCGGCGGCAGGGTCGGCGCCCGGGAAGTCGGATGTTGGCCTGAAGCGGCTGCGACTCTAGTGGTGAGCCTTGAGATTGTGATCGGGCATGGTGAACGTCACCGTCGCGACCTGCCCGGGGAAGACGTTGTGATTGGGATCGACCAACTCGATCTTCACCTTGTGCGGGCCAGGCGGCAGCCCGGCGATATCGATGGTGTTGTTGCCGCTTGCATCCGCCCACCACCAGGGCAAGTCATCGACAGTGATGTGCAGGTGGCCGACGCGTGGGGAGGTGCTGAGAGCCCCTGCACCGAACACCGGCACAATCCGCAGGTTCTCCACACGGTACTGGATCCAGACGATGCCTTGGGTCAGCCCTTCAGGGATGGGCGGGTCGACGATTAGCTTCGGCGCAGGTTCGTTCTCGATTTCGACGTAAGGTGAGGCGCCGCTTACATCCCTTGCACTTTGGGCGAAGGCAGCGGTCGCGAGCATGGTGCCGGCCGCAACCGCAGCAAGCGTCCTGATGAGCGTGGTCATCGCAGTATTCCCTTTATCGCCGCCAGTGGCGTGACATGAATTCACATTTGACGGGCGAGACACAGCGTCCTCCCGCCTTTCCGTTTTCTTCGGACAGGGTGGAAGTTGGCAGATGGGGGGCCGGGCCGATTGTACGTTGCTGCCGGGATTTTCCGTATCGAACCACTTCGGTATCAGCGGTTCCTGGCAATGCGGCCGGCGCTGGCGCACATTTCCGGACCCGGCACCGCGTCGCGGTGACCGGGGTGATAGGGCGTCAGGTCGAGGCTTACACGCTCCAAGATAAACTTCGCCCGCGTGAGGGGATTGGCTATTCCACCCGGTATAGTTCTGAAGGCTTCGTCAATGTGCGGGGGCGAGATGTCCCGCATGGCTATACACAGGTCTTCAAAAATGGCTCAATAGAAGCTGTCAAAGCGGGTGTTCTCAAAGGTGAGAGAAATACGAGGCAGTACATACATGCCCGCCTTCTGCCAAAAACCGTGCTTACTCGACTTCCTCAGTATCTTGAAGCGACGCGTAGCATGAGCATTACGCCGCCTGTCATCGTCATAGTCTCAATTCAGGGCGTGCAGGGAAAGTCAGTGATCTATCAAGGCGCCGAAGCCTTCATGGAAGAGGGCGTTCCGCTCAAGCACGACACCATCTCGATGCCCGAAATTGTCATAGATCAGTTCGGATCTCCCGAGGATGTGCGCAAGGCCATGCGGCCGGCATTCGATGCCCTATGGAATGCGGCTGGCGCTGCCCACTCGACCGTTTTCGACGAAAATGGTCGCTGGATTGAGGCTCCCGACACAGCATAAGCAGCTCGCGCCACTCAGTCTCAATGACCGCCCCCTATCCTACCGCAACGCAGTAACCAGACGATCTGGACCGTCTCGCAATCGCGCCTCTAGTGCACACATTCTGTCACACACGCTCTGGAGTTCTAGGCCGTCCCGGCGCATTGGCCTTGCAGCCTAGCGCGTCCAATGCAACCTTTGCGAACTGTAACGGTATACCATTCAGATCAAAGACTTAAGGACCATCGGCACAGTCGGTGACTTCCCAGGTCTACGGCTTGGGAAGCGGACAGCGTTCCCAGCCCGCTCCCGGCTGGGCGCTTGGGCCGGAGCCGGATCGCTATCGCTCCGCTCAACCCTATCGCCATGCTCTGCCGCCTCTCCGGGGCGATGACGTGGGTACCGGCCGTGCGCCGTGGCGACGGTGCGCTGCGTCTGCTGCGCGGAATGGCTGCCGTGGCGGACTGCCCCTGACGGCCCGGCACCCGGACCTCGGCGGGCGGCCGCCGCGGCATTCCGGCGTTGCGGGCAGGCAGTCCGGTCCCGGCCTCAGGCCGGAGCCACGAGAGCGTTCACCGTGCAGACGAGGCCTGCGGGCTCGAAGGCGAGACGCACCGCTCCCCCGAGGTCCTGCGCCAGGCTGCGCTCGATCAGGCGCGTTCCGAAGCCGCGGCGGGACGGCGGCGCGACGGGCGGTCCTCCGCTCTCGGTCCAGGTGAAGCGAAGGCGGCTGCCGCCGGTCTCCGGCTCCACCTCCCACGCGATCCGGATTTCGCCCCGCTCGTTCGCGAGCGCGCCGTACTTCACGGCGTTCGTGGACAATTCGTGCAGGGCCATGGCGACGGCGAGCGCCGTCCCGGGCGGCAGGCGCACGTCCGGTCCCGCGGCATGCAGGCGCCGCTCGCCCTCGTGGCGGTAGGGCGCCATCGCCTGCGCGACGATGTCGGCGAGGCTCGCGCCTTCCCAGTTCTCCTGCGTCAGCACATCGTGCGCGCGGGAAAGGGCGAAGAGCCTGTCCTCCAGGGCATGGCGGGCCTCGCCCGCATTCTGCGCGTTGCGCAGGGTCTGGCTGGCGATGGACTGGACGGTCGCCAGCGTATTCTTCACCCGGTGGTTCAGTTCGTTGATGAGGAGCCGCTGGTGCTCCTCCCAACGCTTGCGCTCGGTAATGTCGCGGAAGGTCGCCGACACGCCCAGGACGCGCCCGCCTGCATCGGTCATGCGGGTGGCCGAGACCGAGACGGGCACCAGGCTGCCGTCCTTGCGGCGCCGCACCGTGTCGAGGCCGATCTGTCCCGTCCGCATCGCCAGGTCGTAGACCCCGGTCCGGTCTTCCGCCGCCGTGAGATGATCGTGCGAGACGATGAGGCTCACGGGTCCGCCGACGGCTTCCGCCTCCGTATAGCCGAACAGCGCCTCGGCGCCCCGGTTCCAGGTCAGCACCCGGCCGTCCTCCGCCGAGAACGAGACGATGGCGTCGGGCGACGAGGACACGATGGCGGCGAGCCGCGCATTCGCCTCCTCGGCCTGCCTGCGCTCCGTGATGTCCATGACGATGCCGCGGGAGCGGACCGGCCGGCCGGACGCGTCGCGGATGTATTCGCCGCGTCCGTTCACCCACCGGGTGCGGCCGTCCGGGAGGAGCAGGCGCGTGGTCCAGTCGAAGTGGCGGATCGACGGATCCTGGTTGCGCCGGCGGACGCGGCCGAAGATCTCCTCCACGTCCTCGGGGTGATAGCGGGCGCGGATGTCGTCGATGGTCGTCCGGTGGTCGGGCGGGTAGCCGTAGATCGCATTGAGGCGCGGCGAGGGCCGGATCTCGCCCGTGACGTGGTCGTAGTCGAAGATCGCGAGCGAGCCGGCATCGAGCGCCGCGCGCAGCTCCGCCTCCCGGCCCTGCAGTTCCTCCTCGTTGCGCCGGCTCTCCGTGACGTCGAGCAGGACGCCGACGGAGCGCCGCGGCGTCCCGTCCGGCCCGAGGTCCATCTCGGCGCGCAGGAGGAACCAGCGCAGCGACCCGTCCCGGCGATAGAAGCGGTACTCCGCTTCGAAGAAGCGCTCGCCCTTCCGGATCGCCTCGGTCGCGGCGGCGAGGAGGCGGTCGCGGTCGCCCGGGTAGTAGCGCGCGCGGATCTCCTTCACGTCGATCGATGCGTCCGGCGGGTAGCCCAGGAGGCGGTTCAGCTCCGGTGTAGTCGAGATCGTGTCGGTGGCGGCGTCGTGCTCCCAGACCGCCATGCGCCCGGCATCGACCGCGAGGCGAAGGCGGCTCGCGCTCGCCCGCAGCGCTCCCTCGGCACGCCCGCGCTCGACCGCATCCCAGGTGCGCTCGGCCGCATCCTGGACGAGCCGGATCTCGGCCTCCGTCCAGGCGCGCGCGACGCGGCTGTGGACGTAGAGCGCCGCCACCATGCGGCCGCCCTTGATGAGGGACACGGTCACGGCTGAGGCGACCTGAAGCGCCGCGAAGGCCGCGAGCGCCGCGGGTTCGGCGGTGCGGGGATCGGTGGCGACGTCGCGGACGACCAGCGGCTCGCCTTGCCGCAGCGCGGCGTGAACATCGGGGCCGAACGCCGCGAGGTCGTGGGTGCCGGTGTGGTGCGCGACGGTGCCGTCGGTCCAGTTGCGGTGCGTCGTGAAGAAGCGCTCCGTCTCGTCGACGTCGCCGTAGCCGACCCGGCTGGCGCCGAGATGCTCGCCCAGCATCCGCGCGGCCTCGCACGACACATCGAGCGGGTCGGTGAGCCCGCGCAGGCGGTCGGTCAGCCGGATCAGGAAGGCGAGGCGCTGCTCCGCCCGGACTTTGCCGGTTGTCTCCTGCAGCGCGCAGAGCGCGCCCGCCACCTCGCCGGACCGCCCCCGGACGGGCGTGTACGAAAAGGTGAAGCAGGTCTGCTCCGGCTCCCCGTGGCGGTGGAGGACCACCGGCAGGTCCTCGAAATAGGACGGCTCGCCCGCGAAGGCGCGGTCGACGACGGGCGCGATCAGGGCCCGCGCCTCCGACCAGACCTCGAACATGCCCCGCCCCAGCGCCCAGGGGTGCTTGCGGCCGAGCACCGGGATGTAGGCGTCGTTGTAGAGGAGGATGCGCTCCGGGCCCCACAGGAGAAACATCGGCGCCTTCGAGGCGAGCACGACCTCGACCAGGAAGGTCAGCCGGTCGGGCCAATCGGCCGTGGGCCCGAGGGGCGAGTCCGACCAGTCCGCGGCGGCGATGAGATCCTGCATCCGGCCGCCCGCGGCGACGCCGGCGTGCGCCGGCAGGCGGGGCTCAGCCGCGAGGGCAAAGGGCATCGTGCGTCCGCATCGTGCGGCGCTCCGGCTCGCGGAGGCGGCGGGCGGCCCGGACGATCCCGTCGGCGCCGTCAGACGAGGCGTCGGGCGCCGGCATGGGGAACACGGTACTGGTCTTGTGTGCGGTCATCGCAGGGGCTGGTGGCGGGCGGCCCAGGACAACGATCGGCAAACGGCCAAGTTCCGAGGCTCCGACTAATGGCGCACCGCCGGGCCTCGCGGCCAGTTCCAGGCCCACCGGCCGAACACCAGCGGAAGGCCTTCGGCACGACTTGAGGCGTGGGGCGCGCCCGGACGAAGCCGCTACGTCACGCCACATTGGGTGCAACCGGCCCGGTGTAGCGCGGCCGGACGGATTGTGGGACAGCTTCTGCTGAGGCGGGTCCGGTTCCAGGATGTTCCGCTTCGGGCGGGACGGAGCGATAGCATGAGCGACGAAACGGCACCGGCCATCCTCTCCGCGTCCGTGGACGGCACCGTGCTGGTGCTGAGGTACGACGAGGCGCTCGACCCCGACAACCTGCCTCCGACATCGGCCTTCGCGGTCACGGTCGAGAATCAGCCCGTGAGCGTGACCGAGGTCGCGGTCGACGGCGCAGCGGGAACCGTCACCCTGACGCTCGCGACGGCCGTGGAGTTCCTCGAGTCCGTGTCGGTCAGATACGCGGACCCGACCGGTGGTAACGACGCCTCCGCGATCCAGGACGTGGCCGGCAACGATGCCGCCGGCCTGAACGACTACACGGTCTCCAACGACACCTTCCCGCCGACGACGGACCTTTCCATTCTCGTCGAAGGCGCACCGGCGAACGCCGACCCGGGCACCGAGATCACCTACCGGATCACGGTCGCCAACAACGGTCCCGAGGAAGCCGCGAACGTGACCTGGACCGACGCTCTGCCGTCGGGTCTGACTTTCGTGAGCCTGACGCAGATCGACGGACCCGCGTTCGACGCCGAGACGCCGGCCGAGGGGGACAACGGCACCATCACGGCGACCCTCGCGGCCATGGCGTCCGGCGCGAGCGCAACCTTCGACCTCGTCGTCCTCATCGCCGACGCGGCCACCGAAGGCACCACGTTCACGAACATCGCCTCGGTCACCGCCGTCGGGCCCGTCGACGTCAACGAGGAGAACAACGCCTCGCCCGGCGTCACGACGGTGGGGACGCCCGCGATGGCGGATCTCAGCATCGTGGTCGGGGTCTCCGCCGAGCGTGCCGAGGCGGGGAACGAACTCACCTACACGATCACGGTCACAAACGGCGGTCCCGATGCCGCCGAGGACGTGATCTGGACCGACACGCTGCCGGGCGATCTCACCTTCGTGAGCTTCGAGCACGAGACAGGCCCGGCCTTCGATACGACGACGCCGATCGTTGGCGCCGGCGGCACGATCACATCCGAGATCGCGATGCTCGGAGCCGGCGCGACCTCGGTCTTCACGCTCGTGGTCCGAATTCCCGACGGCGCCTCGGAAGGCACCGAGTACCTCAATTCGGCGACCATCTCGACCAGGACCGTCGAGATCAACTCGGAGAACGACGCGTCGTCCGGCTACACCCTGATCGGCATTCCCCCGACGGTCGAGGGCGTCTCGTCGAGCACCCCCGACGGCACGTACAAGATCGGCGACACCATCGACCTCCAGGTGACCTTCAGCGAGCCCGTCAACGTGTCGGGCACGCCGCAATTGACGCTCGAGACCGGCGCCGAGCACCGCACCGCGGACTACCTGAGCGGGACGGGCACCTCCACCCTCACCTTCCGCTACTTCGTCCAGGCCGGCGACTCCTCGGCCGACCTCGACGCCTTCGGGACGGCGGCGCTGAGCGGCGGGATCAGCGACCTGACGGATTACGGGGCCGTCCTGACCCTGCCCGCGCCCGGAACGGCGGGCTCCCTCGGGGTCGGCAAGGCCCTCGTGATCGACGGCATCCGTCCGACGGTGACGATCGCCGTCTCGGACCCGGCCTTGACCGTCGGCGAGACCGCGACCGTGACGTTCACGTTCTCGGAGGCGCCGTCCGATTTCTCCCTCGCCGACGTGACGGCCGGGAGCGGCTCGCTTTCGGGCCTCCAGGTCTCGGGCTCCGACCCGAAGGTCTACACCGCCACCCTCACCCCTGCGGCGGACGTCGAGGAGGGCACCAACGTCGTCACGGTCGGAACCGGGTGGACCGATTCATCCGGCAACGCTCCGGCGGGCGACACCTCTTCGGCGAACTACGCGGTGGACACCTATCTCAACCCGCCCTCCGCGATCGGCGTCGCGGGCGGCGGCGTGCTGGCGGTCGACGAGTTCGCGGCGGCGGGCACGGCGGTGGGCACCCTCGCGACCCGGGACCCGGACAGCAGCACCTTCACCTACACCCTGCTCGACGATGCCGGCGGGCGCTTCGCGATCGATCCCGCCACGGGCCGGGTCACGGTCGCGAAGGGATGGCGGCTCGACTTCGAGCAGGATGAAACCCACACCATCCAGGTCCGGGCGGTCGATCCGGACGGGCTCTCGGTCGTCCAGACCCTCCCGGTCGCCGTCCGCAACCTGGATCCGGAAGACGTCACCGGCGACGGCGGGGACGACACTTTCGTGGGCGGGCCGCTGGCCGACATCCTCCGCGGCGAAGGCGGCGCCGATACGCTCCGGGGCGGCGAGGGCGACGACCTTCTCGACGGCGGCGCTGGTGCCGACCGGATGGCGGGCGAAGAGGGGGACGACGTCTACGTGGTCTCGGAGGCGGAGGATTCCGTCGTCGAGGCGCCCGATGCGGGCGAGGACAAGGTTCTCGCGCTGGTGGACTGGAGCCTCGGCGCCGACATCGAGGATCTCTCGCTCCTCGACGGCGCCGGAGACCTCGACGGGCAGGGCAACGGACTCGACAACCGCATCCGGGGCAACGACGGCTCGAACCGGCTCGACGGCCGCGGCGGCGACGACCTGCTCGTCGGCGGCGGGGGCGCGGACGACCTCCGGGGCGGCTCGGGCGCGGACGTGTTCCGGTTCAGCGCGATCGAGGCGGCGGGCCTCGGACGCGGACGCGACGAGATCCTCGACTTCGCCTCCGGCAAGGATCGCATCGGCCTGAGCCGCATCGACGCCGATGCGGACGCGCGCGGCGACCAGGACTTCGTCTGGGTCGACGAGCACGACCTGGCTGCACGGTTCACGGGCTCGGCCGGTCAGGTCCGCTTTGCGGACGGCGTGCTCCAGGGCGACACGGACGGGGACGGCAAGGCGGATTTCGAGATTGGGCTCACGGCCCGGCTCGCGGCGGGGGACGTCATCCTGTAGCTCCGCTCCGCGCCACGCAGCCGCCGCGGCGGGGCGCTCTCCGAAACCCGTTCGGGCCTTCGGGCCGGGGCGCCCGTCAGGGGGCGTCGCCCATGTCGAGCATGGGGCTGCCATAGGCCGGCGCGATGTAGCGCGAGGATGCCGAGGCCGTCCCGGTGAGCGCCCGCACGCCGCCGAGAAGCGCGCTCGCGAGGGCCAGGACGACGAGGCTCTGGCCGAGGATGCGGAGGGTGCGGGGGCGGATCATCGCGGCGGCTCCGACGGGATCACGACCGTGCAGGTGCACCGGTGAAGAAACGGTGTGCGTCCGCGGGCCTGCGGCCCCTGACCGGCGTTCCGCCCCGCGGGCCGGGAGACTTCGGTGCGGATCGGGGCCCGCCGGATTGGGAGCGGATCCGTAGGCTCGGTCGATCCGCACCGAAGTCGAGACCCACTCTATCGGCTCCGCCGGCATCCTCCGTGAGCGGGATCACGCAGAGCCGGGCGTGGCCCGTGCGCCGGCGCCGAGGATGAACGGCGGCTGACGATCCCGTTGGGCCAGCCTTCAACTGCCGCCGCGCATTCTCCGGTCCAATCGGCGGACGGCGTTGCGTCCGTCGTCTCTGGAGGGACCCATGCACCGTTGTGTGACGAAGTTCGTTCTCGGCGCCGCCGCGGCGCTCGCTCTCGGGGGCGCCGCCCAGGCCACCGAGGTCAACATCTCGATTTCCGCCGGCCGCCAGGTCGCCTCCTACGACGGCGACGGCTCCGGCTACAGCCAGGTCGGCTATTACGGCGACGGCTACGGCTATGGCGAGCGCCGCTACATCCAGGCCCCGAGCCGCTATGGCTACCACGACGGCGACCGCTATTACGGGCGCCCCGTCCCGGAGCGGCCCTCCTGGCACCGCCCCGTCGCCGGCCGTCCGCACTGGGCCCACGACGATTGCCGCCTCATCATCAAGAAGCGCGTGAACGCGTGGGGCGAGGTGACGGTGACGCGCATCCGGCGCTGCCACTGAAACCGCCTCCGATCCGACGCAGGCCCCCAAATCCGCGACAGCCGCTCCCCGGAGCGGCTGTTCCCGTTGCCGGGATCCATCCGGCGGCCGCGCGATGCCCTGTCGATCCATCACGCGTTGGTCGCATTTGGGGTGCAGGAATCGCTTCGACGCCGCAGCCGCAGAGCGATCGGGGACCTGCCATGACCGATGCCGACCGCATCGCCGATTTCCTGTTCCGCGCCGCCGGGACCGCCTATTGCGACGAGTGCCTGTCGCAGGAGCTGGCGATCCCGCTCGCACAGGTCCGCGAGCAGGCCGGGCTCCTCGCCGACGAGGGTTGGACCAAGCGGTCCGAGGAGACTTGCGCGGGCTGCGGGGGCAGGAAGCTCGTGATCCGGCGGCGGGTGAGCGCCTTCGCCTCCTAGACGGGACCCGCCCGCAGCCGCGATAGTCCGACGCGGAACAATCGCCAACCTTGGCTGTTGAATCGCACCCCACCGTCCGGAGATCGCATGTCCGGCCGTCTCCTCGCCTGTCCCGCTCCCCTGTGGTGCCCTGCCCTGCCTGCCGCGGGCGCGAACCCGACTGTCCGCGCCAGCCGTCCGACGTTCGGCACCGCCGGCGACCGCGGGATCGCCTGGGCGAAGGCCGCGGAATGAGGCTCCTCGCGCTCCTCCTCGGGCTCCTGATGCCGGCCCTCGCCGCAGCGGAGGAAGGCTTGGTCCGCATCGGTTTCCTCACGGCGGCGCGCCCGGCGGTGCAGCCGGTCTCGGCGCTCGACCGCCCGGCGGCCGACGAGGGGCTTGCGGGGGCGCGGCTCGGGCTCGCCGACACGGCGACGACGGGGCGGTTCACGGGGCAGCGTTTCGCGCTGGTCGAGCGGGTGATCGCGGCAGGCGAGGACCCGGCGGACGCCGCGCGGGCGCTCGCGGCGGAGGGGATCCGCTTTGCGGTCGCGGATCTCGACGGGCCGGCGCTCCTGAAGGCCGCGGAGGCCAGGGACCTCCTGATCCTCAATGCGCGGGCGCCCGACGACGCCCTGCGGGGTGAAACCTGCCGGTCCAATCTGGTCCATTCCGTGCCAAACCGGGCCATGCGGGCCGATGCGCTGGCCCAGTACCTCGCGGTGAAGCGCTGGCGGCGCTGGTTCCTGGTCTTCGGCCCGACCCCGGGCGACCGCCTGCTCGCGGACGCCTTCCGCCGCGCCGCCAGGCGCTTCGGGGCCGAGATCGTGGCCGAGCGGGAATGGACCTTCCGGGCCGGCCAGGGCCGGGCCGATACCGGGCATGTCGCCCTGCAGACCGAGATCCCGGTCGCCACGCAAGCGCCCGACCACGACGTGCTCGTGGTCGCCGACGAGGCGGACGAGTTCGGCGAATACCTGCCCGGGCGCACCGCGCGGCCGCGGCCGGTGGCAGGCACCCACGGGCTCGTCGCGACCGGGTTCGGCCCCGTCTCCGACCAATGGGGCGCGGCGCAGCTCCATGCCCGGTTCGAGAAGCTCGCCGGGCGGCGCATGGGCGCGGTCGACTACGCGGCCTGGGCAGCGGTGCGCGCGGTCGGCGAGGCAGCCGTGCGTTCGCGCAGCACGGATCCCGCGGCGATCGCGGCGTACCTGCGCGGACCCGATTTCCTGCTTGCCGGCTTCAAGGGCCAGGGCCAGAGCTTCCGCCCCTGGGACGGGCAGATGCGCCAGCCGATGCTGATCGTCGGCCCCCGGATGCTGGTCTCGGTCTCGCCGCAGGCGGGCTTCCTGCACCGGGGTTCGGAACTCGATACGCTGGGGTTCGACCGGGAGGAGAGCCGATGCAAGCTTTGAGGGGCCTCATCACGGCGCTCGCCGTTCTCGCGCAGCCGGCGTTCGCCGAGACCGCTTACGTCTCGAACGAGCAGGACAACACGGTGTCGGTGGTCGACGGCGCCTCCCTCTCGGTCGTCGCCACGATCCCGGTCGGCCGCCGCCCGCGCGGGATCGGGCTCAGCGTGGACGGGCGCAAGCTCTACGTGGCGGCCGGCGACGACAACCGCATCGACGTCGTCGACCTCGCGACCCGCACGGTGGAGAGGACGCTGCCGACCGGCGAGGATCCGGAGCTCTTCGTGCTCCACCCGGACGGGCGCCGCCTCTTCGTCGCCAACGAGACCGACAATCGGGTGGCGGTGATCGACCTCCCCTCGGGCAGGACCCTCGGCGAGGTCGAGGTCGGCGTCGAGCCCGAGGGGATGGGCGCGAGCCCGGACGGGCGCTTCGTGGTCAACACCTCGGAGACCACGAGCATGCTGCACGTGATCGACGCGCAGAGCCTGGAGCTCGCCGGCAACCTGCTCGTCGATACGCGCCCGCGGGTCGCGCAGGTCTCGGCCGACAGCCGCCGGATCTGGGTCTCCTCGGAGCTGCGCGGCTCGGTCGAGGTCTTCGACGCTGCGAACCTCGATTCCGTCGCCAAGATCGCCTTCGAGGTCCCGGGCGTGGCGCGCGAGCTCGTGCAGGCGGTCGGCATCCAGCTCACCCGCGACGGCACGCGCGCCTACGTGGCGCTGGGGCCGGCCAACAGGATCGCGGAGGTGGATGCGCAGAGCTTCAAGGTGCTGCGCACCTGGCTCGTCGGCCAGCGCGTGTGGCACATCGCGCTCTCGCCGGACGAGCGGCGTCTCTACAGCGCCAACGGCAATTCGGGCGACGTGTCGGTGATCGACCTCGCCCGCGGCGAGGTCGTGAAGTCGATCCCCGTCGGCCGCGCGCCCTGGGGCGTCGTGGTGGCGCCATGAGCGGTCCTTCGCGCGCCGTGGGGACGCTCGTCGCGAAGGCGGCGCCGTGAGCGATCATCCCCGTGCCGCCGGGACGCGCTTCGCGCGGGCAGCGCCGTGACGCAAGGCAGCGCGGATGTTCCGGCTTTGGCGGTCGAGGGCCTGAGCCACAGCTTCGGCCCCCGCCCGGCGCTCGATGGGGTGGCGTTCCGGATCGCGCCGGGCTCCTTCACAATCCTGCTCGGGCCGAACGGCGCCGGCAAGACCACGCTCGTCTCCCTCGCCACGGGCCTCTATGCGGCGCGGTCCGGCGAGGTCCGGATCTTCGGGCATCCGCTGCGGCGGGAGCCGCTCGCCGGCCTCGCGCGGCTCGGGGTGGTGTTCCAGGCCCCGACCCTCGACCTCGACCTCACGGTCGCCGAGAACCTCGCCTATCACGGCGCGCTCCACGGCCTGTCCCGCCGCGCGGCGCTCGAGCGGGCGCGCGAAGAGCTCGACCGCCTCGGCATCCTCGAGCGCCTGCCCGACCGGGCCCGCTGCCTCTCCGGGGGGCTGAGGCGCCGGGTCGAGATCGCCCGCGCGCTCCTGAGCCGGCCCGGCCTCCTCCTCGTCGACGAGGGCACGGCCGGGCTCGACGTCGCCGCCCGGCGCGCGCTCCTCGACCATGTGCGCTCCTTATGCCGGGACCGCGGCCTCGCCGTGCTCTGGGCGACCCACCTCCTCGACGAGGTCGAGCCCGGCGACCCTCTCCTCGTTTTGCACGAGGGCCGCATCCGCTTCGACGGTGCAGCCGGGAACTTGGCGGCGGGCGCCTCCTTGCGCGATGCGTTCCTCGGCCTCACGGGGGACGCCCTATGAAGCCGCGTCATGCACGCCAGCCCTATGCCGGCCTCACCGGGAATGCCGCATGAGCCCCCGCCATGCGCTGATCGCGCTCGCGGGAATCACCCGCCGCGAGTCCGCGCGCCTGCTGCGCCAGCACGGGCGGCTCGCAGCCGCGATCGTGCGCCCGCTCGTCTGGCTCGGCCTGTTCGCGGCGGGCTTCCGCGCGGTGCTCGGGCTCTCGATCATCCCGCCCTATGAGACCTACATCCTCTACGAGGTCTACATCGTGCCGGGCCTCTGCGCGATGATGCTGCTCTTCCACGGGCTCCAGAGCTCGCTCGCCATGGTCTACGACCGCGAGACGGGCTCCATGCGGGTGTTGCTCACCGCGCCGCTGCCGCGCTGGTGGCTGCTGACCGCGCGCCTGATCGCCAACACGCTCGCGGCGATCCCCCTCGTCCTCCTCTTCCTCCTCGTCGCCCGGCTCTGGGACGTGCGCCCCCCATGGCTCGGCTACCTCGCCGTGGTCCCGGCGCTGGCGCTCGCCGGCCTGATGCTCGGCGCCTTCGGGCTCGCCCTGTCCTCCCTGGTGCGCCAGCTCGAGAACTTCGCCGGCGTGATGAACTTCGTGATCTTCCCGGCCTTCTTCGCCTCGACCGCGCTCTACCCGCTCTGGCGCCTCGAGGAGGTGAGCCCGCCCCTCGCGCTGGCGGCACGGCTTAACCCGTTCACCCATGCCGTGGAGCTCGTCCGGTTCGCGCTGTACCTTCGCTTCGAGCCCCTCGCCTTCGCGGTTTGCCTTGCGGCGCTCGCCGGGTTCCTGGCGCTCGCAATCCTCGGCTACGACCCCGGCCGCGGCTTCTGGGTCCGGCGCGGCGCGCCCTAGCCGCCCGTTCCGGGCGGTCGCGAAAAGAACGTCTCCGTGCCGTGGAACATTGTCGAAACTCGGCAGTTTGAGTCGCACCGCAAATCCAGCGGCACACCGTTGCGTTCGGGGGAACACATCGTGGGTCGAGGTTCGATTGCCTGTGCGCTCGCCATCCTGCTGAGCGCGTCTCCGGCCTGGGCCCAGCAGCCGGCGCCGCCGCCCTTCGCGGCCACCCCCGAAGACGGGCAATGGACCCTCCCGCAGAAGAACTATGCCGGCACGCGCTACAGCGACCTCGGCGAGATCAATGCGGACAACGTCAAGAAGCTCCAGGTCGCCTTCACGTTCTCGACCGGCGTGAACCGCGGCCAGGAATCCGCGCCCCTCGTGGTGGGGAGCACGATGTACGTGCTCTCGCCCTACCCCAACATCCTCTACGCGCTCGACCTCTCGAAGGACGGCGCGCCGATGAAGTGGCAGTACAACCCCAATCCCGCCGCCGCGGCGCAGGGGGTGGCGTGCTGCGACGTGGTCAACCGCGGGCCCACCTACGCCAACGGGCGCGTCTACTACACCACCCTCGACGCCCACGTGGTGGCCGTGAACGCGGAGACTGGCGAGGAGGTCTGGAAGACCAAGCTCGGCGACATCAACCGCGGCGAGACCATGACGATGGCGCCGCTCGTCGCCAAGGGCAAGGTCTACGTCGGCATCTCGGGCGGCGAGTACGGGGTGCGCGGCTTCATCGAGGCCCTCAACGAGTCCGACGGCAAGAGCGCCTGGAAGGCCTACAACACGGGCCCGGACCGGGACGTGAAGATCGGGCCGAACTTCAAGCCGTTCTACGACAGCGAGAAGGGCAAGGACCTCGGCGTCACCACCTGGCCGGCGGACGCCTGGCAGCAGGGCGGCGGCTCGGTCTGGGGCTGGCTTTCCTTCGACCCCGACCTCAACCTGCTCTACCACGGCACCGGCAATCCCGGACCCTGGAACCCGAACCAGCGTCCCGGCGACAACAAGTGGACGGCCGGCATCTTCGCCCGCGATCCCGACACCGGCGAGGCGCGCTGGTTCTACCAGACGGCGCCGCACGACATCCACGACTGGGACACCGTCAACGAGATGATCCTGCTCGACATGGAGTGGGAGGGGCGCCCCCGGAAGGTCCTGGTCCATCCGGGCCGCACGGGCTTCGTCTACGTGATCGACCGGACCACCGGCGAGGTGCTCTCGGCCAAGCCCTACCACGCCCTGACCGCGGTGACGGGCTTCGACATGAAGACCGGGCGGATGCAGATCAACCCCGACAAGGAGCCGGTCAACAACCGCGTCGTCCGCGACATCTGCCCGACCGCGCCGGGCGCCAAGGACTGGAACCCGAGCGCCTTCTCGCACAAGACCGGCCTCCTCTACATCCCGCACATGAACATGTGCATGGACTGGCAGAGCTCGGAGGCGAACTACATCGCGGGAACCCCTTACGTCGGCGCCGAGGTGCGCATGTTCCCCGGGCCCGGCGGGCACATGGGCGAGTTCACGGCCTGGGACATCCGCGAGGGCAAGGAGCTCTGGACCATCAAGGAGCGCTTCCCGCTCTGGAGCGCCGCGCTCGCGACCGCGGGCGACGTGGTGTTCTACGGCAACATGGAGGGCTGGTTCAAAGCCGTGCATGCGCGCACCGGCGAGGAACTTTGGAAGTTCAAGACCGCCTCCGGGATCATCGGCCAGCCCACGACCTACCGCGGCCCCGACGGCAAGCAATACGTCGCGATCCTCTCCGGCGTCGGCGGCTGGGCCGGCGCCATCGTGTCGGGCGATCTCGACCCCCGCGACGCGACCGCCGCGCTCGGCTTCGTCAACGCCATGCGGGATCTCAAGAACGTCACCACGAAGGGGGGCACGCTCTATGTGTTCAAGCTCCCTTAAGGGGTGGATCCTGGCCGGCCTGCTGCTCGCAATCCCGGGCGGCGCCGGCGCACGCGAGTTGCGGGTCTGCGCCGACCCCAACAACCTGCCGTTCTCGAACGAGGCCGGCGAAGGCTTCGAGAACCGGCTCGCGGCGCTCGTCGCCGAAGAGCTCGGCGCCGAGCTGCGCATCACCTGGTGGGCGCAGCGCCGCGGCTTCCTGCGCAGCACCCTCAAGGCGGAGGCCTGCGACCTCGTCGCGGGCCTGCCCGCGAACCTGGAGGGCGTGCGCACCACCGCGCCCTATTACCGCTCCTCTTACGTCTTCGTGACCCGGGCGGACGGGCCCGAGATCGCCTCGCTCAACGATCCCGTCCTGCGGACGCTGACGATCGGCGTGCATCTCGTCGGCGACGACGGCTCCAACACGCCGCCCGCCCACGCGCTCGCCCGCCGCGGCCTCGTCGAGAACGTGCGCGGCTTCATGCTGACGGCCGACTACCGCGAGCCGAACCCCCCGGCCCGGATCCTCGAGGCGCTCGCGCGCGGCGAGATCGACGTGGCGGTCGTCTGGGGGCCGCTCGGGGGGTATTTCGCGGGCCGCGCGGCCGTGCCCCTGAAGGTGACGCCGGTGCGCCCGGCCTTCGACGGGCCGAAGCTCCCGATGGTGTTCGACATCTCGATGGCGGTGCGCAAGGACGACGAGGCCCTGCGCCACGAGGTCGACGCCGCGCTCCTCCGCCGCCGGGGCGACGTCGACCGGATCCTCGCGGAATTCGGCGTGCCGCGGCTCGACCATTCCCCCCAGCTCGCGGGCGCCGTCCGATGAGAACCCTGCCGTCCATCCCGGCGCGCCGACGCCTCCCGGCGGGAACCCTGCCGTCCCTGCCGGTGCGCCGATGCCTCCGGGCGGGAACCTTGCCGCTGATCCTGCTCGCCGCCGTCGCGCTCGCCTCGTGCCAGCGCGAGGACCGCGAATACCGCGCCAACCCGGTGACGGCGGAGACGCAGGAGAAGATCGCGCTCTCGCCGCTCTCCGCCGGCCCCTCGCCGCCGGTCGAGCGCCGCTCCGGCCTCGGCAAGCAATACGAGGAGAACGCCTTCCACGTCGCGCAGGGCAAGAAGCTCTACGTCTGGTTCAACTGCAACGGCTGCCACGCCAACGGCGGCGGCGGATCGGGCCCTCCCCTGATGGACGACCGCTGGTCCTATGGCGGGCAGATCGAGAACGTGGTGCAGACGATCCGCGAGGGGCGGCCGAACGGCATGCCCTCCTTCCGGGGCAAGATCCCGGACGACCAGATCTGGCAGATCGCGGCCTATGTCCGCTCCATGGGCCGCAACGTGCGCAAGGACGTGGCGCCGGGCCGCAACGACGACATGCACCCGGCGCCCGCCGAGCAGCGCCGCCCGCCCGGCCAGGTGATCGACGGAGGCCAGATCCCGCCCTCCGCCCAGATGCCGCAGTGAGGCCGCGATGACGCGCACCGCGCCGTCCTCCTGCCCTTCGCCGGGATACCGCAGCGAAGCCGCGATGACGCGGATCGCGCCGTCCTCCCGCCCCTCGCCCGGATGCCGCAGCGAAGCCGCGATGATGCGGATCGCGCCGTCCTCCCGCTCGGTCGCCGCAAGGGGCCGGCGATGACGCGGACCAGACCTGTCCGGGCGACAAGCGGCTATGCCGGAGCGGCGATGAGGCGGATCGCGCCCGTTCTCCTGCCGCTCCTCCTCACGGGGTGCCAGGGCTGGCAATCGACGCTCGACGCGCACGGGCCGGGGGCGCGCACGCTCGCCGCCATGTTCTGGATCTTCACGGCGGTGCTCGCGACCGTCTGGGTCCTCACCCTCGGGGCGATGCTCCTCGCGCTGCGCAAGCGGCGCGTGCCGGGGACCGATCCGCTCGCGACGGATCCCGGGACCGAGCGGCGCATGACGATCGTGGTCTCGACCGCGGTCGGGCTCACCCTCCTGACGGTCGTGACGCTCACCGGGATCAGCTTCGCCGGACAGAAGGTGCTCTTCGCCCACAAGGACGGCGCGATCAGCCTCCTGGTGACGGGCCGCCAATGGTGGTGGCAGGTCACCTACGAGGACCCGCAGCCGAACCGCGTCTTCACCACCGCGAACGAGATCCACATTCCCGTGGGCGTGCCGGTGCTGATCAAGCTCGAATCCGCCGACGTGATCCACTCGTTCTGGGTCCCGAACCTCACGGGCAAGATGGACGCCATCCCGGGGCGCCAGAACCAGATCGTGATCCAGGCCGACCGGCCGGGGGTCTATCGCGGCCAGTGCGCGGAGTTCTGCGGCCTCCAGCACGCCCATATGGGCCTGCTCGTGGTCGCGGAGCCTCGGGAAGAGTTCGAGCGCTGGCGCAACCGCCAGATCGCCTCGGCGACGCCTCCGGCCGACCCCGAGCGCCAGCGCGGCATGGAGATCTTCATGTCCAAGCCCTGCGTGATGTGCCACCAGATCCGCGGCACCGACGCGGGCGGCAAGATCGCGCCCGACCTCACCCACGTGGGCAGCCGCCGCTACATCGCGGCCGGGACGCTCGAGACCACGCGGGGCAACATCGCGGCCTGGATCGTCGATCCGCACGGGATCAAGCCCGGCGTCAACATGCCGACGATCCAGCTCGAGCCCGACGAGGTCCAGCCGCTGGCGAGCTATCTGGAGGGGCTGAGATGATGCGGTCCCAGGTCGCTGACGATCCGGAGGAGCTGCGATGACGCGTGGTCCCACGCATTCGGAGGGCCGCCGGTGACCCGCACCCTCGCGCCCCACGACGCCGCGCTCGACGCGGTCCCCGAGCCGTCGCGTCTCCTGACGGGGCAGCCCGGCGCCCTGCCCGGCACCGTGAGCGAGGCCGACGCGCCGCCGGATCCGCGCGAGCTGCGCGACGACCAGATCGACGGGCCCGAGCTCACCGCGCGCCTCGCCCGCACCTGGGGCACAGCGAAGGGGATCGTCGGCGCGCTCTCGACCGTCGACCACAAGATCATCGGCCGGCGCTACATCATCACGGCCTTCGTGTTCCTGTTCCTCGGGGGGCTCTCCGCGGTCGCCATGCGCGCGCAGCTCGCCCACCCCTCGAGCGGGCTCATCGGGCCGGATCTCTACAACCAGCTCTTCACGATGCACGGCATCACGATGATGTTCCTGTTCGGGGTGCCGATCGGGGAAGCCTTCGCGGTGTTCCTGCTGCCGCTCATGCTCGGCACCCGCAACATCGCGTTCGCGCGCCTCAACGCCTATTCCTACTACGTGTACCTGTTCGGCGGGGCGATGATCTGGATCGCCTTCATGCTCAACATCGGGCCGGACGTCGGCTGGTTCGCCTACGTGCCGCTCTCGGGGCCGGAATACTCGCCCGGCAAGCGCGTCGACTTCTGGGCCCAGATGATCACCTTCACGGAGGTGGCCGGCATCGCGGTCGCGGTCCAGATCGTCGTGACGGTGCTCAAGATGCGCGCGCCCGGCATGACGCTCGACCGCATCCCGCTCTTCGTCTGGGCCGAGCTCGTCAACGCCTTCATCATCATCTTCGCGCTGCCCGCCGTGGTGACGGCCTCCGTGATGCTCATCATGGACCGGTTGGTGGGCACCCACTTCTTCAACCCGGCCGAGGGCGGCGACGCGCTGCTCTACCAGCACCTGTTCTGGTTCTTCGGCCACCCGGAGGTCTACATCATCTTCATCCCGGCCACGGGCTGGGTCTCGGCCATCGTGGTGACGTTCTCGCGCCGCCAGGCCTTCGGCTACATCCCGCTCGTGCTCTCGATGGTCGCCACGGGATTCATGTCCTTCGGCCTGTGGGTGCACCACATGTTCACCACCGGCCTGCCGCAGCTCGGCGCAAGCTTCTTCACGGCGTCGAGCATGCTGATCGCGATCCCGAACGGCATCCAGATCTTCTGCTGGATCGCGACCCTGTGGGACGGGCGCCCGGTCTTCCGCACGCCGCTCCTGTTCGTGATCGGCTTCTTCTTCATCTTCGTGGCCGGCGGCCTATCCGGCATCATCCTGGCCTCGGTGCCGATCGACGCGCAGGTGCACGACACCTATTTCGTCGTGGCGCATTTCCACTACGTGCTCATCGGCGGCAACGTGTTCCCGCTGCTCGGCGCGGTCTATTACTGGTTCCCGAAATTCACCGGGCGCATGATGAGCGAGCGCCTCGGCAAGTGGCACTTCTGGCTCGCCTTCGTGGGCTTCAACGTCACCTTCTTCCCCATGCACATCACCGGCCTCATGGGTATGCCGCGGCGGGTCTACACCTACCTGCCGGAAATGGGCTGGGGCAACCTCAACCTCGTCTCGACGCTCGGCGCCCTGATGCTGTTCGCGAGCTTCGTGCTCTTCCTCTACAACGTCGTCGCCAGCGCCCGCCGCGGCGCGCTCGCGGGCCCGAACCCGTGGGACGCCGGCACCCTCGAATGGGCCGCCGCCTCCCCGCCCCTGCCGCAGAATTTCGACCGCATCCCCGTCGTGACCAACCGCGAGCCCCTCTGGGCCCACCGCGAGACCCTGCCGGTCGCGGCGGGCCTCAGCGTCGACAACCGGGAGGTCGTCGTCTCGACCGTCACGGCGGGCCGCGCGGACCTGCGCGAATCCTCGCCCGAGCCGTCGATCTGGCCCTTCCTCGCGGCCGTCGCGACCACGATCACCTTCGTGGGCTCGATCTTCACCCCCTGGGCCATCGTCTGGGGCGGCCTGCCCACGATGATCACGCTGGTGGGCTGGTTCTGGCCCAAGGGGATCAAGGAGGACGAGGCATGATGCGCCCGCGCCCGCACGAGGAGCCCGGCCTGCTGGCCTCAAGCCACCACGGCGCGCTTTCGGCGCCGTTGCAGCACCGCGTGGTCCTCAACCTGCGGCGGCTCCCGACCTACGGCCACGGCACGCGCAGCTCGCAGTGGTGGGGCATCATGGGCTTCTGCGCCGCGGAGGGCATCGGCTTCGTCCTCGCGTTCGGGGCCTATTTCTATCTCGTCTTCATCAACGGCGCCTGGCCGCTCTCCTCGAAGCCGCCGGACATCTACACCTCGACCCTCCACACGGCGCTGATGCTCGTCAGCCTGTGGCCGAACTACCTCGCCCGGAAGTACAGCGGGCGCGAGGACCTCCGCCGGGTCCGCCGGTACCTCGTGATCATGAGCGTGCTCGGCACGGGCCTTCTCGCCCTGCGCGCGCTCGAGATCTCCCTCCTCCACACCAAATGGGACCACAATGCCTACGGCTCGATCGTGTGGCTGCTGCTCGGCTTCCACACCCTCCATCTCCTGACCGACGTGGTCGACACGATCGTGCTCACGGTTCTGATGTTCACCCGCCACGGCCACGGCAAGCGCTTCGGAAACGTCGAGCAGAACTGCGACTACTGGACGTTCGTGGTCGCCTGGTGGATCCCGCTCTACGTCATCGTCTACCTGTTCCCGAGGTGGTGAGATGGGCATCATCGGACGCCCGGACGGCCGAACCGAAGCCCGCCGCCACGGAGCGTGCGTCGTGACGGGTTGGCTCTTCAAAGGCGTGCCTTCCGCGATGCGCGGGGGAGAGCGTCCATGACGGGCTGGTTCTCCAGAGGTCTGCCCTCCGCCGGCATCTATGCCGGCCCGACCGCGTGGCTCCTCGACACGCAGGCCAATTACGCGCTCGTTCCGTGGGTCTGCGCGCATCAGATCCAGGTCATTCCGGCGGTCGCCGCCGCGATGGCGGCCTTGAGCCTTCTGGGCGGCTTCCTGTCCTGGCGCGGCTACGTCGCGGCGGCGCCGGCACCGGAGCCGGATTCCACCGGAGCCGGCCGGCCGCACCGCTTCGTGGCGCTGATCGGGGTCGGCATGGCCCTGCTGTTCACGGCGATCATCATCCTCCACGGCGCCGCGGGCGTCGTCTTCCACGGATGCGAGCGGTGACGGCGCTCCTGCTCCCTGCTCCCCGATCGGGGGGACGAGCGGTGGCGGCGCTCCTGCTCGTCGCCGCCCTGCTGCTCCCGGGCCCGGCGCTGGCGCATGCGGGCCACGTGCATTGGAGCGAGTTCGGCACGACCTGGACCTGGGATCCCTGGGTCACGCTGCCGCTCGCGCTCTCCGGCGGGCTCTACGCCGCCGGGACCTTCCGCCTGTGGCGGCGCGCCGGATTCGGGCGCGGGGTGCGCCCCTGGCAGGCGGGCGCCTTCGCGCTCGGCTGGCTTCTGCTCGCGGGCGCGCTCGTCACCCCGCTGCACTGGCTCGGCGAGCGCCTGTTCGTGGCCCACATGATCGAGCACGAGATCCTCATGGCGCTGGCGGCCCCGCTCCTCATCGTGGGGCGGCCCGTGGGCGCGATGCTGTGGGCGCTGCCGCGCGGCGGACGCCGCACCCTCGGTGCGCTCGGACGGGTGCCGGCGCTCGCGGCTCTCTGGGCCGTCCTCACGATGGCTCCCGTCGCGACGCTCGTGCACGGGGCGGCGATCTGGGCCTGGCACGTGCCGGCGCTCTATCAGGCGGCCCTCGCCGATCCGTGGATCCACTGGCTCCAGCACCTGAGCTTCTTCGTCACGGCGATCCTGTTCTGGCGCGCCCTGCTGCAGGGGCCGGAGCGCGAGCGCGCCTACGGGGCCGCGGTGTTCTACCTGTTCGCGACCTCGCTCCACACCGGCTTCCTCGGCATCCTGCTCGCGGTCGCGCGCCAGCCGATCTACCCGGTCCAGACCGGCGCGGCGCCGGACTGGGGCCTGACGCCGCTCGAGGACCAGCAGCTCGCCGGGCTCGTGATGTGGATCCCGGCCGGCCTCGTCTATGCGGGCGCGGCGCTGGCGCTGGCAGGCCTGTGGATCGCCCGGTCCGCCTCGGACCTCAGGACGGGAGGCCGCCATGCGATCGCGCTGCGCTAGTGCCCCGGCGCGTCCGCGGACCGGAACGGGAGGCCACCATGCGGCTGCCGTGCGCTCGGGCTCCGGCGGGTCCGCCGATGAAATCGGGAGGCCATGATGCCGCTGCGGCACGCTAGGGTCCTGGCGCCCCTGGTGGCGACGCTCCTCGTGGGCGTCGCGGCTACGGCCCTCGGCGCCGGGCGCCGGGCGCCGATGCGGAGCCAGCCTCCGGTCTACGTCCCCGTCGAACCGCCGCCGCCCACCGGCATGCGCCGGCCCGGCCCGTCGCGGATCTGGCGCATGGGCGTGCTCGGCCTCCTCGCGCTCGTCCTCCTCGCGGCTGCCGGGATCTATGCGGGATATCGCGTGAAGAGCGCGAACGAGATGCGCCTGCGCGCGGTCGCACTCACCGCCGGCGACCCGGACCGGGGCCGCGCGCTCGCCCAGCGCTACGGCTGCGCCGGCTGCCACACGATTCCGGGCGTTCCGCGGGCGCAGGGCAAGGTCGGGCCCTCGCTCCAGGGCTTCGCGGCGCGGGTCTATATCGGCGGCGTCGCCGCCAACACGCCCGACAGCCTGATCCAGTGGATCGAGAACCCGCGCTCCCTCGACCCGAAGACCGCCATGCCGGTCACCGGCATCTCGCACCAGGACGCGCGCCACATCGCGGCTTATCTTTACACGCTGCGCTGACGTGCGGCCCATCGCGGCCTGTCCCGACAGGCTGCGCCGATCCGGCCCTTTGCGGGCCCGCAGGGCCGCTTCGCTGCGCGGGTCCAGAGCGACAGGCGGAGACAGGGAGGACGCGCTGCCGACGTCCCCTGCGGGACCGCCGGCACCGCCGCTCTCGCCTACTTGTTGGGCCTGAGCCCGCTCAGCGAATACCCGCCGACGCCCGCTCCGAGCTCGTGCGCGATGTCGGCCTCGTGGCCGGCGCATTTGACGTGCCCGAAGCCGCTCGCGCTCTTCCCGTCCGGACCGAGGTCGTAGATGATCGCGTCCTTCTGCGGCGTCTTGTCGAGGCCGAGCGCCTGACGCACCCGCCAGGCCACGTTGTGGTCCGCGCAGGAGGAATCCCCGCTGACCCCGAGGCCGCCGACGATGCCGTTGGCGTCGTAGAGCGCGAGCCCGCCGCCGAAGGCCACGACCCCGCCGATGCGCTTGCCGAGTGCCGGGTCGGACGGCGTTCCGAACTGCGCGCTGTCGCCCTGCATGGCCTCGGGCGAGGGCGGGCCCACCTGGATGATGCCGTAGAGGCTCTGGCCGGGCTGCGCCGGGGCGAAGAGATTGGCGGTCGACAGCGCCATCGGCTTCACGCTGAAGGCATTGGCGGTGTGGGCCTTGGCCATCGCGACCACCCGGCTCCCGGGCCATTGGTCGTCCGGCTTCGTCCCGCTGTAGGCCACCGCGCAGACCGTGCCGTCCCGGGTCACCACGCTGACCCATTGGTGCGTGTCGAAGCCGCCGTTGCTCGGCCCGCCGCTGGCCTTCACGCTGGCCTTGAGGGCGCTCGCCAACTGCTCGTGGCCGACGGGGCAATCCGCCGCCCGCGCGGCATTCGGCACGGCGAGGGAGAACGCCAGCAGGGCCAAGCCGAGGCCCGCGGCCTCACGCATTCTGCGATTGCACATCACGAAGGCTCCGGAACGATCCGACACCACAACGCCGCTCCCCCGGCCAAGGTTCGGCCATACCCTTCCGCGGGCGGGACGGTCGCCCGGCGCACGCCGATCCGCTTTCGGGCGTGCGCGGGAGAACCGGCCGTTCCGCCTTCGCCGCGCACAGGTGGCGGGCGCCGCGGACCCTGTCGGCTCACCGCCAGAAGGGGCTCAGCGGAATGCCGTACTCCTCCGACGTCCAGACCAGGATGCCTGTCGCCGCGGCGAACAGCAGGAGGAGGAGCACCAGGGTGACGAGAAACCCGGCATCGCCGAAGATCGCGAAATCCTGCCTCAGGGTGCTCTTGCGTGCCTTGGCCAATGATCCACTCCCTCGGTGGCGCAATGGAACAGATCAAACCACACCTGGGACGGGTTGTTCCAGCCGGTCGGACGGCAGGGGCCCTGTCGGGCGAGGCCGGGGACGTATCGTTCCGGCCTGGAGAGCGGCTTCGCGGGACCGGCCCGCGGCACGGTCCGGCCGCTCCCTATTCCGCCGCCTCCTCGAGGTGCTTCGTCCGCGGCGGCGCGGGCTTTCGGTGCCGGGCGTAGAGCTTCGTCAGAGGCGCCGCGGTGAGACCGTGCACCAAGATGGAGGTGAAGATCAGCGCGCTCGCGGCATGCCAGAACAGCGGGTCGCCCGTGTGCCCCTGCGCAAACACGGCATAGTAGATCGCGGCGATCCCGACCGGTCCGAACCAGCCGACATAAGCCACGTCGCGGCCGTTGAGGGAGCGGCGCAGGCCGGGCAGCAGAGCCGCGAACACGGGCGGGCGCCGCAGCAGGGGCAGGAGGAGCGCCAGCAGGAGGAGCGGCCAGCCGAGATTCTCCCATTCGCCGAACGGCAGCACGAGCCCGAAGACCACGAACATCGGCAGCATGAACAGCTTGGCGACCGCCTCCAGGACCGGCCCCTTCTGGTCCTTCTCCCGTCCCCGGATGCGCAGGTTGAACACGACTCCCGCCACGAAGACGGCGAAGAGCGCATCGGTGTGAAGGCGTTCCGCGACCCCGAGCGTGAACAGGGCGAGCGCGACCGCGAAGCTCAGGAGCGAGGTCTCCTCGATGATTCCGGAGCGGACGGCGAGATCGAGGAGCACGGCGGCGACATAGCCGGCGACGAGGCCGATGACGAAGGCCCCGCCGACGCCGACCAGGAGCGACTCGACGAGCCAGCGCGACCACGCCTCGTCCGCCGGATGCCCGATCATCAGCACCGGCAGCATCACGAGCAGATAGGCGAGGCCGTCGTTGGCGCCGGATTCGAACGAGATGGTGTCGCGCACGCGCAGGGGCAGGTGCTTCTTGGCGAAGGGGCCGCTGACGATCGAGTTCGTCACGATCGGATCCGTCGGCGTGACGACCGCCCCCAGGAGAAGGGCGGTCCAGAGCGGGAGCCCGAGGAGCCCGCCCGCCAGAGCCGAGGAGGCGAGCCACATGCCGACCATGCCGACCGTGACGAGGAGCGCGACCGGTCGCCAGAGGACCTTGACGGCGTGCGTCTCGAGCCGCAACGCGATGCCCATCAGGCTGACCGCCAGCGTCAGCCGGGTCGCCTGTTCGAGGATGGTGGTCTCGTCGCCCCAAGACTTCACGTCGAGCCAGCCGAGGCCGTAGGGTCCGACGGCGATGCCGACGAAAACCGCCGCCATGGGCTCCTGGAGCAGGCTCTTCTTGAGGAGGTTGGAGAGGAGGCCGATCGCGACGACCACGGCTCCGGTGACGGCGAGCGCGACGTTCAACTGCTCCATGGCACCTCCTCGGCCTCGACCGAGACCGGCCGGCCCGTGTCGCGAAACGGGGCTCCCCGATGCGGCAGGGCCTCGCCGCGCCGGGGTCTCGATCGGTCCGGTCCGCCATCCGCCCGTCGGACTCGGCGCGATCGGGCCCCTTGCCTCGGCGCCCGGGCCTGCCGGGCGGATTCTTCTCCAGACCGTGTGCCGCGAGGGGCGAACGGCCGGTCAGCAGGCGCTCCTGTCGCGAAGGCAGCGCCCGATCCCGACGAGGTGCGCGCGCCAGAGGCCCTGCGCTGCCTCCCGTTCGGGCGCCGGCGCCCTGAGGGCGCGCTCATAGGCATCCTGCCCGGCCTTGAAGCTCCGCCTCACACCGTCCGCATGCGCCGGGTCGGTCCCGGCGCGGCGCAACACGTCGCCCGGGACCGTGTCGACGGGGACATAGCATGCGCCGAGCAGGCAGACGGGGTCCTGGTCCGCCCCGATGTCGGCCGGCCGCTCCACCCGCTGGTAGACCGCAAAGACCCCGTCCCCGCTGGTGGTGAACAGAAAGCGCCCCGGGAACCGCCGCTCGAGGTCCGCCACGATCGCCGGCCGGTCCGCCCCGTCGCGGCCCGGGGCGGCGTGGGGCAAAAGGAGAGCCCCAAGCCCGATCACGACCCCCAGCCGCCGGTGCATGCCCCTACCCTGCTCCGCCCCATCGCCCGCATAGTTGTGGTGCGCCCGGACCGGACGTCCACCCGTCGGGAGGGCCTGACGCCGACTGACCCGCACGGCCGGATTGCTCCCGCCCCCGGTTTTCCGCTAAGGACAGCGCTTCAGCCCCGCGCGGGCCCGTAGCTCAATGGTTAGAGCCGGCCGCTCATAACGGTCTGGTTGCAGGTTCAAGTCCTGCCGGGCCCACCACTTTATATCCCTGATATATCTAGACTTTTTCTGCCGCTACGGCTTCGGTCTCGCGGCTGGGCGGACTTACGGTAACGCTAACGGTAGCGAAACGGTGGCCCCTGGAACGAAAAAACCCGCCAGCGGCCTTTCAGCCGGGCGGGTCAGGTGCCCTTTCGGGTGACGCGGGAGAGGAAGCGGCCTAGTAGCGCCGCGGTCCGTAATCGTAATCCGGGCGCCTTTGAGGGGGCCCGTCATCTTCCCAGCGGTCATAACCCCTGCGCTCGCCTCCCTCGCAAACGAGTTGCCCCCGCAGGTTGGCCAGCCCGCCTCGGCGGCAGGTCCGCGTGTCGATCCTCGTGGGAACGTATTGACCGCGTGTCCGACACAGCGCCCGAACGTAGGGGCCCTGCACCTCGATCTGAGTGCAACTCTGAGTGAAGCTCCCGTAGACCTGGGCCGAGGCGCCGGCGCTGGACAGGCCCAGCGCGAGCCCGCAGGCCGACAACAGCAGAAATGGTCTCGTCACAGCGTGCTCCTATTGCTTGGCTGTTACCACACATGGGACGCGCGCGATGAACGACCAGTGACTCGGCGCGGGGAGGAGACGCGCCCTTCTGCCGCCGCTAGGAGCTGTAAGGACGGGCATCGGCGGCAGCGTACCGAATGCAGCTACGAACTGCGCGCATCCACCACCGAAACATCATTAGATCAGCAACAAGAGCCAGACATGACACTACGAGCGCGGCATCATGAATGGCTGCGTCCCTGCTGATGGCAAGGGTCAGCCCCCAAGCTGAGGACGTGATGAGAAGCCACAGGCATCTGAAAAATGGCCATCCCATGCGCTCCAACACAAGCGCGGCATAAACACTGGCTGTGAGCCACCATACTGATCCTAGAAGCCATCCTGCCCACATAGACCGGCATGCCCCACCAAAAGCCAAGCTCTGACTAACTACGGCCGTGCTTGGCGGTTCCGCGGTCCGAAGGTCTAATCAGCGTGGCTGGCAAGGGCCTGCTAGAGGCTCGTGCAGATCAGAACGGCGCCCGCTGATGGGGGCATGGGTGAGGCGCCCAGATCTTGTTGCGTACCGATAGCGGGGCCGAGCGGGAATAACCCGCCGGCCCCGTTTCTCTCTCAGAGGGGCGGTCACCATGGGCGGGCGTAAGGGTCAGATGCTGGATTTCGTAGGCGCGGTTGTTTTCGCGGCGCTCGCGGGCTCCTGGGCTGGCTTGTGGTAGTCGCCAGGCGCTGCCACTTGCTGCTAGATCAGGGCCGGCCCTGAACCTGCTTCGTGAGGGCGTCGATGGCCTTTGCGAGGCGGTCGTTCTCCCGCTCGTTCTGAGCCTGGGTCGCCTCCCGGATCGCCGCGGCAACCTCGTGCAGGCCGGCCGCGATCTTGTCCCCGGCCGCGCCCAGTCTCTGGAACTCCTCGATGTAGAGCCTCGTCCCTTCGACTGAGGCGAGCGCGCCGGCAGCGCCGGCCAGGAGGCCCGCCTTCCCACCTTCCTTGATCTCGGCGTCCCGTTTGTTCTCCGTCCGCCGGTACATGAAGAAGGCGGCGATCGCCGGCAGCAGCACGCCCAGCAGCGGGGCGATGTCTCTAAGGATTTCCCGCATCCGACGTCCCCACCTTCGACCGTGCCTCTCTGATGTGGAGACTGTCTTGCCTGTGGACGTCCTCTCCGCCTCGCAGGCCGGCGAAGACCTCGAACGTGAAAGCCGTCACCGCGATCGCGAGCAGCATCGGCGGTCCGGCATCGCCCGGCATGGCCTCGTCGACCGCGAAAGCCAGCGTCAGGGCCACTGCCAGCGTGAGCCAGAACCCTCCCCCGACGCAGCACCCGCCGATGCGCCAGAGCGGCGTGTAGCGGTAGCCGCCGTTCTGGATGATCGCCCGCCACCGCAGCACGCCCACGAGAACCAGGATCCCCCCTCCCGGGCCCTCCGAGATCCATGCCTTCATAAGCGCGTAGTAGGGCAGGAGGAACGTCTCCCCCGGCCAGAGCAGGATGGTGCCGCACGTCACCATAAGGGTAGCGAGCATCATCTCGAGGGCGTGGGTCTTCACGGGCTCATGGAAGACCATGGTCAACGCTTTCCCGTGACCTTTGCCGCCACGGCCGCGACGACGCCCTGCCGCGGAACGCCGGTCGCCAAGGTCTCCTTGAACTTCGACGTGTCGCCGGCGATGTAGCCGTTCAGCCCGGCGAGGATGGCGAAGAACGGGATCGACGAGGTGAGGGCAGCCGTGACGACCTGGAGCGCAGTGGCGTCCGCCTTCCAGAGGTGCAGCACGAACGGCGGAAGCACCGCGATCGCCCAGAGCAGCGTGGCGTAGCCGATGAGATGACGCCAGTGGTACCAGGAAACGCCGGCCGTGACCTCCGCCCGCATGGTCTCGTTGATAGACGCGCTCTGGGCGCTCCGGTCGGCCGCGTTCGCCTCCGCCTCCCGCGCCATCGCATCCCAGCGTGCCGCGGCCTCGCTCTCGACGGACTGGATCGCCGCGACCGCCTCCGGCCGGACGTCGCCGGTCGGCGTCAGGACGGCACCCGCAATCGCCTCCGGCGTCGGCGCCGTGCCGAGCTGCCGCGCGAGGTAGGTGCCGGCCCATTCCCCGAGCAGCGCGCCGCCCGGGAACGGGATCGCGCCGCCGAGGATCTTGCCGAGGGTCGGCGCATAGGGTGCGAGCGACTGCGCCAGGGACTGCCAGTTCATGCTTGTCCTCCAATGAGTTCTTCGTTGAGCGCGGCGTAGGCCCGGGCGCGTTCCCGGTTGTGCGAACCCTTCCACCAGAAGAAGAGCGCAATGCCGATCAGGACGACGGCCAGGACGGCGAGCACCGGCCAGAGCTCGACGCCGTCCGGCAGCGTGTCGGGAGCCTGCTCAGGCGGCACAGTCGCCCCGGCCCCGGAACCCGCGCCCGCGGTCCCGGCCGTGCCGGCGACCTTCTCCTGACGGCTCGCCGTCTTGTCGGCCCCTGCCCGCTCGGCTTCGACCTTCGCCGCCATCGTGCCTTTCGACGCGCCCATGGCGGCGAGAGCCCAGGCGACGCCGACGGCCTCGATGCGCGCGACCCGGCGCGACCATCCCTTGCTGTAGGTCGACCACACCTTGAGGCTCCGCATGAAGCTGAGGCGCAGGGCACAGAGGCGCTTCACGGTCTCGGCATGGTTCTCGCTGCCGACCGCCTTCGGGAGGAGCTGCCGCACGCGGCCGACGCCGGAGTTCACGGCGAGGTCGAAGGCGGCGAGGTCGACGCCGGCGAAGAGGCGGTCGCAGCCGGCCGGGCCCCAATAGTCCCGCGCGTAGATCTCGGCGGCCTGCGCGAGCGTCAGGCGCGGGATGTCCAGATGGGGATAGCTGTTCGCGGCGATGCCGTACTTCGTGCCGAGCAGCCGGCCGGCGCCGACCTTGCCGCCGGTCCAGTTGCCCGGGTCGCGCTTGTCGTTGGTGAAGCCACCTTCATGGCCGAACACCTCCGCCAGCGCGCGCTGGAGGTTCTCTCGCATCGGATTGTCCTGTGGTGGGGAGGAAGGTGACGCTGCGGCATCCTCGGATCCGAGGATGCTGGAAAGAGCTTGCCTGACGGTGCGTCAGAGCCGCTAAGGCCCAGCTTCAGGTCTTTTGATGGGAGGGCGCGATGTCCCCGCAACTCGCGGTCGCAGTAGAACTCGCGATGGCACTCGTGATCTTCGCCGCCGGCTTTGGTGCCGGCTACTACGTTCGCCACGACATCTCACGCAGGAAGAGGCGTGAAGCCAGGCGGCACGGGCCCTGGTGATTCCGTTCACCCGAACGGCGACGCCGGCACGATCCGCTTGAGGCCGTGGGCGGCTGCAACTGCATCGAAGTGAGCGGAGGCGTCGAAGTCCTCGCCGGGCTGCACGAGATGAGCGTCCATGATGAGGCTGCCCGTCACGGCGTCGAGGTCGTCGGCGGTGAGGCCGAGAGCCTCCCAAGGGGCGTCGGGCCACTGACCCTGATGCGCCGCCAGGAGCGCATCGACGAACGCCTGCTGGGCCGCGGTGGAGCACCCGAAGGCTGTCGCCGGCTCCTGCCCGTCCTCTGACAGCGGCACACTGTAGGTCTTGCCGGGCCATACGTCGTAGCCAAGGGCGCAAGCGATCTTGTTGCCGGCCTCTTGCAGGTCTGCGCGAAGAATGAGCGCAAGACGGTGCCGGAACGCGCTCATAGCGTGACCCCATTCTCAGTCGCGAGATACTGCACCATGCGCGTACGATCCGTTGATCCGAGATCGGGCACGACGATGTAATCGTGCAAGCGCCCCGCGAAGGGGAACCCAGCGGCGTTGTACTGCCCGAACTGAAGTTGGACCCATGTGCTCAGATCGAGGCCGCGCACCTCCAAAATCTTCTTGGAACCGACCGGCATGGCATCGAGCAGAGCTTGGCGCGTTGCTGTTACGGCAACGCCGTTCACGGCGTATGTCGGGGAGCCGGCCCCCGCATGAGGGGAGGCCGCCGATGCCTGTGCCACCCCGAAGAACCGGGAAAGGCTGTTCGGGTCATTCCCTGCCATCCATACATCGTCGCCGGGCTGAAGTACGGCATAGACCGACAGCCCGGAGGGGAACGTCAGGACATCGGTGAACAGGGCGTCGTCAACCCCGTCGAAGGAGAGCCAGTTCGGGCTGCTGGTGGATCGGTAGAGCGGCTTCGCGGCCGAACTGCTCTGCCGCCAGTATCGCGCATTCGTGCTCTTGTCGGTGATGCGGCCCACGGGTTGACTGTCCGCAGTAAGCGGCGTGGTGCCGTCGCTGCCTTGCGTGAGCTTCGCGATGTCACGGGCGCTCCACCACGCCCAGGGAGACACATCGGCCGGTGTCCACACGGTCACCGTGACGGATGGCGCCAGCAGCACCGCAGGCGCTGAGAGGAGCGGCGCAACGAGGGCCACAGGCCCAGCCGAGACAGAAGGCACCAGAGCCACCGCAGCGGCGTCCAGCAACGGCGCTTCCACCGTCACCGTCCCCGGCTGCACAGACGGCGCCAGAGCCACCGCAGAGGCGTCGAGCAGGGGTGCGGCGATCTCCACCGGCCCGGGCTGCACGGACGGCGGCAGGACGGCCGCAGAGGCGTCCAGAAGGGGCATGTGCAGGGCCGCGGTTACAACCACCGCCGGCGCCAGCGCCCGCGCCGCACTCTTGAGCACGGGCGGGTAGAGCGTCCCTGCCTCCCGCTCCGTCGGCAGCCCGTCCGCATCGACGGCGAGCGTGACGACATCGGGACCGGGAACGACGACGAGCCTAGTCACGGTTCAGCCCTCCCGTGACCGTGATGTGGCCCGTGGCGTAGACGCGCTGGCCCGTGTCGGTGCGGCGCTCGAGCTCGTAGGTCGCGACCCTGCCGAGGGGCAGGAGCCTCGTCTGCGCGACCGTGTAGGCCCAGCGGACCACTCGCTCCCCCAGGTCGATCACCAACCCGCCCTCTTCCGAGGTGGCGCGCAGGGAGCCTCCCCGCCAAGAGACGGACAGTTCCCAGCCCACGTCCACGTCGAACGAAGGCGGGAACTCCCACTCCACCACGGGCTCATTGGTCCCGCGGTGCAGGCTGAAGTCGAGCACGGTCGCCATGATGGACCTCGCTTACAGGGAGACGATTCCGCCAGCATTCCAAGTGATGACGATGTCGCCGCCGTTAGGCTGGACCGGCAGGCCCGTGACGCCTGTGTCGAAGAAGGCCACCAGCCGCGATGTCGCCGCCGAGCCCGTGTCGATGAACAGGATCAGCGCCTCGCTCTGATCGCCCGTGACGGCCGTGAAGGTGACATCCGCGGCATCGAACAGGCCGTTCGTGAATGTCTTGCCCGTCAGGGCCGGCGAGGTCGCCACCCGCGCGCCCGCGGGAACGTCGGACAGGAACTCGTGCGCAGCCGAATAGGTGTAGTCGGCCAAATCGACGAGGAGCGCCTTCACGGTGCCCGAAACGAGGGAGGCGTTCGCGGCGTCGCCGTAGGCGGCCACTTTGTAGAGGGGATAGACTGCATTGGCCATTGTAGGCTCCATAGGTTCGCGACCCGAGGAGCGGGCGCGGGGCGAAGAGGTCGGGAGGGGGTGGGTGGCGGTGGGCTGCTACAGCGTCGCGGCGAGTCGCCAGAGATCGTCCAGGTTTGCGTCGGTCCAGCCGAGCGCAGCGGCGAGCGCAAGCGTCATCGGATGTCGGCGCTCGTAGGTCTGAGCCGAGCGCAGGAACATGACGGCCCTCTGCCGGGTCGCCTCGTCGGGAATCGCGGCAACGACCGCGGCGAGCTGTGCCGGGATCGCGCCGGTTGCGCCCCATTCCTCCGCCTCGGGCCACGGGATCTCGCCCATCTCGGCGAGCGCCTGGGCGAACTGACGATCGCTCACGGCGGCCGGGACGGGGTTGGCCGGAGCGTCCCCGCCCTCGCTCGTCGCAAACCGCTCCACGGCGCTCCCAGCGGCTTCCGCGAGGGCGAAGGTGCGGACGATCTCGCTCGCGAGGCCCATCGGGACCGCCCGGCAGCGGACGCCGCGGAACGTCGCCTCGGCCGGAAGCCCGAGGGCGTTGGCCGCCGCCTGGAGTTGCGCCGCGACGTCCTCGATGGACGCCGGCTCCTCGACGGCGAGGGAGACGACGAGGCCCATCACAGGAGCTCCACGATCTCGCTCGCCCAGGTGTGGGGCGCCTGCGATGCGTTGGCCTCGACGATCTCCGAGAGGGCCCGGAGACGGCCGTAGATCGTCCGTTTCGGGAGCATCACCGCGGTATCGTCGGGGTCGTAGATCGCGAGGAGGTTCCCGGAGATCCCGAGGGTGTCCATCATATCCTCGACGGATGGGTAGGCGCCGAACGCCTCGGCGTCGGTCAGCGCGTCGAGCGTGAAGCGCAGCGAGCGATATTTCGGCTTGGTGCCGAAATGCGACTGGCCGCCCGTGGTCCGGCTCTCGGTCGTGTCGTCATTCACCTTGATCGCGGCGCCGTAGCTCATATTGATCGAGGGCACGAAGGGCACCCCGGCCATGAAGCGGCCGACCTCGACGTAGTTGTCCGGGTTCAACGTGTCCGTAATGTCGATGAGAACGTATTGCCCGGAGACGGCCGCCGCTGCCCGGTACAGCGTCAGCCCCGCGTTCGCGCCGTCCGCGCCGACCGTCACGGTCTGGTCGAGGAGCGGCGCGGAGCCGTTCGAGGCGTTGGAGACGCGAATGCGGACCGTTGCCGCTGCGGTCAGGTTGTGACTGATCAGCGCAAAGATCTGGAAGCTCTGCGCCGATCCGTGGTCGAGCACGAACTTGGTCGAGCCCGTCGCGTCATCCGACGAACGGGCGACGGTCGTCCGCTGCTGGCTCTGGATGTTGGTCAGGGGCAGGCCCGAGAGCCACGATCCGACCGCCAGAAACGACCCGCTGTCGCTCGCGGGGCTGTAGAGGATGTGCAGGCGCGCCATGGTCTACCCCCAAATCCCAAGCTCGGTCTCGCCCAACTCGTGGATCTCCTCCATGTCGACGACGACGAAGTTCTTGCCGGAGGCCAGTCCGTACCGCGGGTGCGTGATGTTGATGACCTGCCCGATCTCAAGGCCCATCGTCTGCACGTTGAGCCGGACCCGGAAGAAGTCGCGCTTGACCTTGTAGAGATCGAGGAGCCGGGTCGCCTCGGTCGTGACGTAGGCGAGGTGGTCGATCACCCCGTCGAGATCGATCGGCGTCGCGAGCGGGTACGCCGTCAGGACGGAGCTGTCCTGCGCGACCACTTGGCGCCACTCGGTCTGGAAGTAGGTGCGGTCCGCCGCCGAGACCCCGCCCGCGATCTGGTCGGCCGTCAGCGGCGTCCAGTTGCGCTGATAGCGAAGGTTGACGAGATGCGTCGGGTCGGCGGTCTGTTCCCGCTTGATCGAGAGGATGTGCCGGGTGTCGTAGAACGCAACCGGCGAGGCCGGCGCGGTGATGCGCCCGACCGCGAGCTGCCCCGCCCGGTTGACCGTGTACCAGGTGCCCGACCCGTTCGCGATCCGGTCCATCACGTCGAGCCCGGTCCCGCCCTCGGGGAGCCAGATCCCGACGTTGTCGGCCAGGACGGCGTTGAGAGCGGCGTAGGCGGTCGCGTCGTAGGACGTGACCCCGAGCGTGTTCGCGATCCACTTCTGGACTTGCGCGACCGTGCCGTAGGCGGTGATGACCCAGGATGCCCCCGCCACGCCGACGCCGTTCGCGCCGACGACCGACATTGTCAGCGTCGAGCCGACGTAGCTCGTCACCGTCCCGGAGAACCAGTAGCCGTTCCAATTCGTCGCTGAGCGGACAATGACCCACGAGTTGACCGGGAAGTCCTTGCCGGAGCCGACCGTCAGGGCGATCGAAGCGCCGACCGCGGGCACGTTGAAGGCTTGGGAGAAGGCCGTGGATTCCAGCCCAAGCCCGATCACGTTGCAAGTAATCGGGCCCGTGATCGACCCGCCGAGTTCGATCGTGCCGTTCGCTACGTCGTGCCGGAACTGACCTGCCGCCGGGGTGCCGTCAACCGCACTAAGAGCTACTGCGGAAACATAAACAGCGTCGACGTTCGTCGTCCCCGTCGTCCCCGCGAGGCCGGATCCGACGTCGAAGATGTGCCGGCCGCCCGTGTTCTTCCCGAGATAGACCGGGGTGATGTTGCGGCAGAGCCCGAGCGCGATGGGCTTGAGCCGGTCCTTCATGTTGGCCGTGCCCTCGGCGCCTCCCGTGCCGGCGTAGCGGGCCGTCGAGATCAACCTGTCGAATTTCTCCTGCAAGTCGCGCAAAACGATCGTGAAGTAGTCGTCATCGTGCTCGAACCCCGCAGTCGTGCCGTCGAAGATCAGCACGAAATCGGAGAAGGCGAAGCCTGGCCCGCCCATGTAGACCCGCACCCGCCGCCCCGACCACGCATAGCCGGCGAGCGCGTCGAGCCCGCCATCCGCGTTGGACAGGCGCAATCGCCCGCCGCCGGGAAGGGTGGAGCCGGCAAGCCGACCCTCCTTGAACAACGCCCGCTTGATCGAGATCGCCGAGGACAGGCGCTCGGCGAACAGAGTGTGAGCGGGGCTGTCGGACGCCCCGCTCACGAAGCCATGCGAGGAGTAGTAGAGCGTCCGCGTGGCCGTAATCGCGGCGTCGTAGGGCTCCAAGATCACGAGGAACCGAATGTCCGGCTTGTCGGAGGCGAGGAGGTCGGTAAAGAGGCTCACCGCCGCCCTCCCTGCGCCCGCTGCTGCCCGGCCGGCTCACGATCGCCCGCCAGGGTTTCGGCTGCGACCGCAGACCTCACACCAGCTTTTGCGAGCGTCTCGATGACCTCGTTCAGCCGGCGGATCTCCTCGCGCGACTGCGCCTGCTCGGCCCGGAGGAGGCGCAACTCGTCGACCACGGGGCCCCAATCATCATGATTGTCGTTGCCGGCGCCTGCGCTCCCCGGCCAATGGCCGGAATTGATCGCCTCGAGCACGGGGGCCCATTGCTCGGCCTGCGATGCCCGGACGACGAACTCGCCGGCGCTCAGCCGCGCCGCGATGCTGTCCGAGGTGGATGAGCCTGGACCGCGGACCCACCCGCCGAGCGCGTAGGGCTGCGAGCCATCGTTGACGCCGCCCAGCGCGCCAGGGCCGTCGTTGTTCGCCCCGGGCGTGCTCGCGCTGCCCGGCGACCCGTCGAAGCCGCCGCTGTTGTAGGGCACGTCACCCAGATTGTGGGGCGTGTAGTTGTAGCTGTCGCGGTTCGAGTAGTTCGCCGTCCCATCCGCGTTGAAGCTCGCGCCGATCACGGCAGGGTCAGTGATGCCGAAGAGGGAGCCAGCTCCGATCTGGGCAGGCGTCAGCCCGGCATAGGCGGTCAGGCCGACGATGTCCTGCACCATCGCGCCGATGGACGCGAGCGACATGAAGCTCGCCTTGAGCGTGCCCTTCTTGAGGTCCTGTCGGATCTGATCAAGGATCGGGTTGACCGATGTGGGCATTGCCGGCGTGAGCTGCCCGGGGTGGAACGGCACCCCACGCCCGTTCCTTCCGAAGTAGCCGTTGTCGTCGATCTGGTCCGCGATCTCCTGCGGCGTCATGGTCCCGGTCTGCCCGAATCCGGGGTAGCCGCCCAATGGGAACCCCCCGTCCGCAATACCGTGCGGCATGCCGGGAATGCTGTGCGGCGCCCCTGACGTCGGCTGGTTCGGCGTGCCGAGGCCCGGCGGCCCGAACGTCCCGGTTCCGGTGCCGTAGACGCCGCCGAAGCCGCCGCCGGTCGTGAACGGGCCGCCGCCGAAGGTGCCGCCGGTCGTGTAGTCGCCGACGATCGGGCCGGGGTTCACCGGCTGGGCGTCAGGGTTGGGCCCGGGCGGCGTGCCCGGCACGTCGCGGTCGAGACCATGGTCGATGGGCCCCACGAAGCCGCCGCCGCCCGAGCCGGGCGTGGGTGCGCTGCCGGGCCCGGGCATGTAGCCACCGCCGCCTGAGCCGACACCGGGTGCAAGGCCGCCCGTCCCGGGAGGCGAGCCTCCTCCGATGGCGCCGCCGATGGAGCCACCGGACCCGGCGCCATCGCCCGGGAGCCAGTATTCGCCCAGGCTGCCCCAGAGAGTCGGCAGGAAACGGTTGCGCCGGCCAATGCCCGCGGAGCGCCGCAGGCGGCCGACGGGATCGGCGACACCCGTGTTCATAGCGACGAGCGTTGCCTCGTGCCTCGCCGCCGCCTGCGCGTTCACTACGAACTCGCCATCGCTCAGGAGCGCTGGAATCGCATCATCCTGCGGCCCACCGCGGCCGCGCACACGGCCGCCGCGCGCGAAGCCCGGCACGGCACCGATCTTGCCGAGCTGCGCCAGCACGTCGTTGAAGATCGCAGCATACTGCGGGCCCGAAGCAAACATGCCCTGTGAGGCCGAAAGGTACGCCTGCGCCACGCCCTGCAGGTTGCCGAGCGCCGCGGTATCGCCGCCCTGCGCCTTGGCGAGGGTGTCGCCGTAAGCCTTCTGAGCCGCCGCAAACTGATCGCCCGGTGAAAGCGCGCTCTGCGGCCCAAGCTTGAGGTCCAGCACAAAGTCGGCGATTGACTGCTTCAGGTTGTCGAGTTCGTCGGACACGGTCGAGCCGAGATCGGCGATCACGCTCGCCAGGTCCGGAAACTGACGCTGCAGGTCGGCGAGCGCCTCGGACGTGAGATCCGCACCCTCGATAATGTCGCGGACGGTCGCCTCGTAGGCATTCTGCACGAGAGACTTGTCGATCCCGACTGCCTTCGCATCCTTCAGATCAAGGCCGCGCTGGCGCTCGGCGTCGGCCAGATCGTTGAGGTACCCGTTGCCCTGCGCGTCGTTGATCCGGGCGGTGAGGCTGGCCTTAAAGTCACCACGCAGGGTCCGCAGGGCCTCGTTCAGCTCTCCGCGCACCGCCTTGCCCGCGTCCTCCGCCGACATACCGAGGTCGATCAGCACGTCCTTCAAGCCCGCGGCCGCGCCCTGGACCTCGGCGAGACGGCTCGCGAACTCACTCTGATCCTGCGGGTTGAGGAGGCCGAGCGCATAGGCGGCGCCAGCCTTCCGGACATCGCGGACGCTCTCGTTGGCGGTTTCGGCGTCGGAGACGAGGCCGGCGAGAGTCTTGCCGAGCTCGTCGATGGCGGCCGCAGCAGCCATAAAGGGTCCGCTCGGGCCGGCGCCGCTCTCCAGGGACGCGATCAGGCCATCGATGGTCGCTTTGAAGTCCTGAACGGTGTCCTTCCAGCCCTCACGGAATGCCTTCTGGATCTCGCGGGCCTCCCGAGGCATATCGGCCTCACGAGCGAGCTGCATCGCCTTGACCGCCGTGGCCTTGTTCTCGGCGCGCCACGCGGCGAGCGAGCCCATGCCCCCGTCGGTCATCTCGGCTTTCCAGGCTTCAATCGCGTCCTTCTGCTGATTCCACGCCTTCGTGGCCTGCCGCAGCTTCTCGGCAGCCGCGTCTGCCGCTCCCGTGATTCCACCGATCAGGCCGGCAATGCCGCCGATGACGGCGCCGGCCGCCGCCATTATGGGATTTCCTGTGGCGAGCCCGGCCCCAAGGCCGCCCATTGCGCCGCCAAGGGCGCCCATGAGCGGGCTCTGCGACTGGTACCCAGTCGAATAGCCTCCTAGGCCCGCCACGAGGCCCGTCATGCCGGCCTGGCCATAGGAGGCCCCGAACACCGGACCGTTGCCCTTCACGGACGACGCCAGCTTGTCCCAGCCAGCGGTGACGCCCTGAGTGCTGCCCGTCTTGATCGCGTCCGTGAGTGCCGTCAGGGTCGCAGTATTGTTGCCGCTCAGAAGCGGGCTGATGAGGTTCGTCTGTAGCCCCTGGAAGCCGACCCCCGAGAAACCCTTGCCGAGGCTTGTGAGGAACGTCCCGAGGCTCGCGCCGGCGGTCGTGAAGGCGTCCTGCAGGGCGTTCGTCAGGACCGACGCGACACTCTCGACCTGCTGCTTGAACCGATCGAGTTCGGCCCGGTTCGCGGCGATCTTCTGGGCGTTGTCGACGTACAGTTGACCCTCGCGGCTGCGCAGGGGCAGGCCGGCGTTGATGAGATCGTGCTCGGCACGCTTGGCAGCGAGAAGGCGCTCGACCTCGTCGGCACTCTTGCCGACGTTTGCCCGCTCGATCGCGAGGAGCTCGATCTCCTGCCCCTGCACGGTCAGCATGTCGGCCATCTGCCGGCGGGCGGCCTCTGTAACCTCGAGACGGCGCAGGGCAGCGCGCTCGACTGCAGCGTCTGCCGAGCTCATCTCCCGGGACGACTGCAGGAGTTCGAGCTCACCGGACAGACGCGCGCGATCGGCAGCCGTCCGCGCGTTCGATAGCTCGATCTGCTTCCGCGTGATCTCGTTCTCGCGCTGCTCCTCGCTGATGATACGGCCCTGAACGTCGAGGAGCCGCTGATCCGCCTCTTCCATGAGGCGGGTATTGCCCCTCGCCTTCTCGATTGCGGTGGCATGGGCCTGCAGCGCCTCATCCCACTTTGAGAGGTGGACGGGCTCGACACTGGAGATGTCGGACAGCGCCCTACGGAAGCTCTCCATATTGGCGAGGCTCGCTCGCGCTTTGGCGTCCAGCGCCTGAATGCCGTTGGCCGCGCCGAAAAGGCGGGCCTCAAGATATGCGGCGCGCTTCGTCGTTTCTAGGATCTCATTAGCAAGCTTCTTGACGGTCTGATCAGTGGTCGTGCGCTCGATCTGAGAAATCTCCTCCCGAAATTCCCGAATCTTCGGGGAGCCGGCGTCCAGGCTCGATTGCAGCCTTGCGATAGCCTCCTCAAAGGCGCGGTATTTAACCGTCGCTGCGCCGACCCCGTCAGCGAACTCCAGATCAATACCTGGAACTGGGGATATGCGCGTTGGGCCAGCTGTCGAGCGGTCAAGGAACTCCTTTGTAAGATCCTTCAGTTCGGCGGCGAGCCGCCTCGTCGTGCCCCTTAATTGGGATTCGATGACAGCGGCGCTATCACGTGCGTATTCCTCCGCCCCTTCCTTGGCGAGCCCGTAGGCATCGCGCAGGCTCTTGACGAGGTCGGCATGCCGCTTAATCCGGTTGTCGAGGGTCTCGACTTCTCCGCCGATGCTCATCAGCGCTTGGACAGCGGTCCCGCCGAGAGCGATTGCGCCGATGGAGACGAGTGTCATCGGAGAGAGGAGACCGAGAAACCCGGCGCCCACGCTCTTGAGGGCGCCCTTCACGCCCTTGTTTTCGCCGTCGAGCGCTAGGGCGAGCTGCGTTCCTTGCTGCATTGCGGTGATGAACGGGGACTGCCCGCTCGCGAGCATTACCGCGACGTCCTGAAACTGGGCCGTGATGTTGCCGGTGTTCGTCCACACCCGCTGCGACGCCTGGGCGACACCGTTAAGGCCAGCGACCTGCGCGGCATAACCGGCCCGCGCGCGGTCGAGCGCCTCCGCCCACTGGACGGTCGTAAGCGCCCCTGCCCGGGAGAGCTGTGCGATCTCCGCAAGCTGGCTCTTGTAGCTCTCCTGGGCCGCGAAGAGCGGGACGTACTTCGCCTTGAGATGGTCGAGCGAGCCAGCGAGGTTGTCGTTCGCTCCGCCAGCCCCCAGTGCAGCCCGGGCAGCGTCATCCGTCATCTTAACGAACCGCCCCTGAGCATCGCGCAGGCGGCCCGTGGCGCTCTCGACGCTCCCGAGCGCGAGAGCTTCAGCCTGAAGCGATCGGTTCAAGGCGTCAACGGCCTGCTGCAACCCGCCGTTCATGCGGGTGGCCTGTTCCGTCTGCCGCCTCAACTGCTCGGCAGCCTCCGCAAGCGTCGTGGTCCGTCGCGATGATCTCTCAGCCGTGGCACCAAAGCTGCCGGTCGCCCGATCGAGTTTCTCGACGCTTTGCTCCGTTGCGACGGCAGCCGCCTTCACCCCCTCCAGCGCACGCTTCGCCTCGGCGCCGCCGGCTACGGCCGGGGCGGGGTCGATCTTGATGGAAAGAGAGCTTTCAGTCATGGAAGGCTCCTTTCGATGTGAGAGAGCGCAATGGAGCTCCTGGTCATCATTGTCGTCTGGCTCGTCTTGGCTGCTCTGGTCGGCGTAGCCGCCGAGGCCCGTGGACGCGACAAGTTCGGCTGGATGGCGATAGCTGCATTCGCCTCGCCGCTATTCGCTGGATTGATCTTGGCCATCATGCCTTCATTGAAGCCAATGCAAGTAACTCTGGCGGATCCTGCGCAAAATTCATCCCGACCTATAGCTGGCGGATTGAAGAAATGCCCAGACTGCGCAGAACTTGTTCAAGCTGAAGCCAGAATATGTCGCTTCTGCCGTCATGAGTTCGATCCCGCAACAATCGCAAGACCATCAACCACGCCATTTGAAGAAGAATACAAAGGTATCCGCTATACAGTTCTTGATAACGAAACCGTACAGGCTGACATTGGTGGCCGGATACAATCCTGGAGTAGCGAAGTCGATTTCTTTGAGTGGGTAGATGTCGGCGGAGCAAGTGAAAGTATAATTCCATCAAACCCTTATCGGGGAGTTCCGTTCACTGAATTGAGAAACGGAATGATCGAAGCCCGCTTCAACGGACGCGCGCGAATGTGGGACAATTTTGAAGATTTCCGAAAATACGTTGACCGAAACGTTCGATTCTAAGTCACCTGTTGTCCGAAGGGCGCCCATCGCAGTGCGCCCCCTCCCCTCGACTTCCTGCCTAGGTTGTGCTGCTCTTCTGCCCGCAGCGGAGAGCCGTCGGCATGACCCAATGGGACCCTACACTTCCCGGAAAGGCGAAGGAGGCCATCCGCAAAGCCTCACAGGCCGAGCAGGAGAGCGCTCTTAAGGCCGCCACCGCTTTCATCGACGGGCTTCCCTTCAAGGGCGAGCGGGCAAGCCCGACACAGACCCTATCGTGGCCACGCATCGGGGTGCTTCGCGACGATGGCGCCCCGATCACGGGCGTCCCGCCAGAGATCAAGGAAGCGACGAGCCTTGTCGCAGGCTTCATCCTCGCTGATGTGCCCTTCGGACCGCCTGCCGTGGCTTGGATCTTCAAGATCATCGACCATCTTCTCGAAGGTGGCGCCGAGTTCATCGACAGTCACGTAGGTTGGCGTCGTCGCACTCATTGATCGCGCCCTTTCTCGGCATCTTCTTCCGCAGCCTTACGAGCCATCGTTCGAAGGCGGCTTTGTCCAAGAGGGTGGTGGTCATCTCTCGAGCAAGTCGCCGTTTCCCCCGCCTCTCGTGCGGTAGCCCCTCCTTCCGAGCGACGGCGCGCCTGAGGATCAGTTGATCCGGCAGCGGGCGGTGGCAGGCGAGACGATCGAATATGGCCACCTGAGCCCTCACCTCTTCTTCACCTTCCTCTTGTCCCGCTGCTTTGCCCGCTCGGCCTCGTGGTCGAGGTAGGCTCGATCCATGGCGCCCAGCAGCCGCTTGAAGCGATCGAACGCATCGGGGTCGTCGATACCATGCCGGGCCGCGTAGCGGTCGATCGACGACCAGGGGATACGCCCTGCTCCGCCCATGGCTCCAAAGGGGCGGTCGGACGAGAGGTCGTTGAAGGCATCCCAGACCCACGCGAGATGCGGCCAGATTTCGGGCTGTTCGAGGAGGGCACGGGGCGGCTCGCCCTCCTCGGCTAGTTTCTGCAACCAGTCGAGTTTTTCGCCCCAGCGGAGGCGCCACTCTAAGCCGCTTGCGAGTTTCCCTGGTCTGCCTCCAGGTCGGCCGCCTGGGCTTCGCCGACCGCGACGGCAGCCCAGATAACGGCATCGCGGAAGCGGCGGTATCGCGGATCGCTCAGGAGCTCGCGCGCCTTCTCCCGACTGAACGGGATCGAGCCGTCCTGGTCTTCGAAGTTCTCCCACCCGAGCAGCACGGTGGCGACGAGGCACTGGTTTGTGACGCGATCCTGCTCATCTGGATCGACACGACCGCCCTGACGCTTCGCGCGCGGCACGGCGTCCAACAGCTTGGTTTGCATGCGCCGGTAGTCAGCGTTGTTGATCCCCCGGACATGAAGGCGAAGGTCGCCCATTTCCGGAATGTCGCCGATCCAAGCGCCGGCCTCGATTTTCACCGCGTCGACGGTGATGTCATTGAGCTTCATCGTTCTGTTCTCCTGTGAATGGGTTGCAGGGGCGGCACGTGATGAATGGCTTTCACAACAACCTTGGCCGCCCCTGCTTCACGGCTCACGCCGTGTCTCGATTAGGTGGCGGGGGCGACACCGCTTCCAAGGGTTTCAATGGGCCTATGGTCGCTCCCCGCCTTCCTCCACTCGCTCCAGAGCAAGCGAAGGAATCTCTTTTCCACATACCTCTGCGCCCGATTGTGCGCGTGGCCCTTCGTCTCGCCCCGCGGCATCTCGTATTCTTTCCTGGCGTCGTACACCGACTTCAGCGGCCCGCCCGCTTTGACGATGCACGCGCCCACGTTCCACATCACCGACCGGCGCGCCGGGCTATACCCATGCTCCAGCGCCGCCACCCCTGAGGTTCGTCGTTGGCGCCCATCCGGCATGACAGCGAGACCTAGGCGCTTCCACAACTTCGCAGGATTGCCGTAGCCGCCTAGATCCCCCGCCTCCCCGACGATCGCCGCGAGGCTGAGAAGCCCAACCCCACGGACGCTCTCGACCCATGTTGCGACGGGCAACTCCTTCGCAAGCTTCGTGAGGCGTTTCTCGACTGCCTTCCTGTGGCGCTCGATCCCGTCGCGGGCTTCGACTAGGGGGAGCATCGCCGCGAGGGCGATCTCCGCCATGGGGTGTTGCCCCTTTCCAAGAGCGGCGGAGTAGATAACATCGGCTTCCTTTTTATCCCCACCTTCGGCGAGGCGTCGGCACAAAGCCTTCGCCTGCAAGGTCAGGGACTTCTCCGCCCTGTGCCATGACTGGCGACGGCGCCACTGCTCTCGGATCTCGGCGATGGTGTTGGCGAGGGCGGCACGAACCCTTTGGAGATCATCACCCCATTGGCCGCCCTCGCCTTCCTGGTTGCCCAGGATCTTGGAATAGGGTGCGGCGGGCGACAGTTGTCGATGGGGATCCAGACGTTTACTGGTCGCCTCGCCGCTCGTGACGACAGTCCCCGATAGGGTGTCCTGACGGCCGTGGTCGTCACGAATTGGTGCGGCGGGCGACACATCTGCATCGGTGCCCACGAGGAGTTTGGTCGCCTCGCCGCGCGGGGACACACCCCGCATCTCTAACAATGGATCGGCGGGCGACAGATCTTGTTTGGGCATCGCCAGGACAATGGTCGCCTCGCCGCGCTCGGATACACCGAGCATCTGAATGTCATCCCTCACGAGCGGCCTCCTGCAGTTCGCGCAGCCGCTCGTCCGTCAAAATCTCCTGCACCTTCCTGTTCGGTGGCACCGACTGCCCTATCAGCTGCAGCCACCGCGCCTTCACCGCCATGTCGCCGGCCTGTCGACTATAGAACTCCGCCGCCTCCGTGATGTCTTCTCGAGTGGCCTCGCCCAGGCGCTTGCCGCCTGGCAGGGGGAACATGAGGAGCGTCCCGCTCGCGAGCTGCACCACCCTCTCGGCGCCGGCCGCGGCGTCCGCGACCCGCTTCGCCGGCGGCGGGCTCCATACCGTCTTGCGCTCCGTCCTAACCTGCCCGCGAATGGCGTCGTAGCAAGCCTGGGCGATGAAGGGTTCGGTCAGAGCATCCCTGAGACTACGACTGCGACGCACGGCCTCCTCGAGCATTGCGGTCGCCACCTTCACGTTGCCCTCGCTGTCCTGCCAGGCGAGGCGGGCAGCCTCGGCGACGGGGTCCTTCTCCCTTTTCTCTGCCGCCGCCATCACGCCCTCCCCGCCGCGGTCAGAAACGCCAGGATCTGCTTCAGCAGCATGCCCGAGAGACCCTCCCCGTCCCCGTCGATCGTGCTGCCCTCGCCTTCATGGGCGAGGAGCCGTGCCTTGACGGCGATTCCGTCGATCGTGCGGGCAGGCAGCTCGGCGATCTGGAGAGCGACCCTGTGTGCCTCCGCCTGGAGAGCGTCTGCCCGCTCCTCAGCCGCGGTGTAGCCGCTGTCGTGCTCGACCTGCTTCTTCGCGGCGTCCCAGGCGTCCGACGCCTCCACGATCTCAAGTGCGCGGCGCAGAGCCCGGTCCCGGGCGTGCTGATTGAGGTAGCCCGAAGCCCGATAGCCCCGCAGCAGATCGATCTCGTCCTTGAAGTGCCAGGCGCGACGGCCTGCGGGATCGCGCCAGCGCGGCGGCGACAGCGGCTCAGGATCGCTCGGGTGCCACAACAGGACCTCGGGCATGGCAGGCTCGTGCTGCTGGCACCTCTTGTACGCCCGGTGCGCCTCGTCATCGGCTGCATCGCAGGCTAGCCTCAGCGCCTCCCAACGGTGGCCGAGGGCCTGAAGGGCAGCGTCGGAATCCGCGAGAGCGGCGAGCGCCGTTCCTGAAACGGTCCCGCCGAGAATTGCGGCGGCAGCGCCTGTGAAGGCAGAACGCCGGGTGATATGTGAATGGGTAGCCATGGAATCCCTCGCTCGGGTTTCGGTGGTTAGGCCCGGCTCGGTGTTACCAGCACCGTGTCGGGCCGCTTGCTTTGTAACGACAGTGACGATACTGTGGCTCCACAAATCCAATGTCAAGCCACTGGCGTTACATTTTATGCCCGAGCAGCGAAAAAAGACCGCCACACTGAACCTGCGGATCAGCCCAGCCCTCAAAGAGGTGGCCGAGAAGGCTGCCGCGGATGACCATCGATCGCTTACCTCGCTGGTCGAAAAGCTCCTTAGTGAACACCTCAAATCAAAGGGCTACTTGGTGAGCCAAGGTAACCCAGAAAGATCGTAACCCCTCTGGATGAGATGGAACCGAAGAAATAAGAGACGCGCAGTTCACAGCGCCTGCTACACAGGCACCCTGGTCTTCTTCGGCTGGCTGATGGTCGTCAGCGCACCTCAGCTGTTCTGGTAGTGCTGCCGTTTCTGAGCGCCTGAAGCTCAATGGCTACTGCCCGACTTAACCACAGGACCATTTGCTACGATGATCACCGAGTACCGCGGATACAGCCTGACTTCATTTCGCTCTTATGAAGGCTGGACTGTCTTGATCTCGCATAGGCTCAAGACCCACAGCGTTTTCGTGTCCGAAGTTGACCACGACAGCTCGCTCTTGCGGGCTCAGGAACTGGTTGACCGACGTCTTCTTTCCGATCCGCCACCAGCAATCTGACCGAAACGGGGTCGCTCTATGCTCCTCACCGACCACCTTCGCGAGAAGGGTTATCTGAAGTGATCTCCCGCTCTCCCGTGCCGCGCGCCATCCTGCCTACCCATCGGGTGCTCTCGGCCTGCCTAGTGATGGGGGAGCCCAGGCTTGAAGAGATCCTGTCGGAGCCCATTGTCCTCTTGAGGATGAAGGCGGCGGGGGTGACGGCGCAGGAGTTGCGCGAGCTCTGCGAGAGCGTTCGAGAGAGGCTTATTTCGAGAGCGCAGAGCCAATGACCCCCGAGCCGCTTGTCACTGAAGCCTCCGAATACCGCGGGTACAGGCTGACGGCTTTCCAATCCTACGACGGCTGGACCGTCATGATCACGGGGGACATCAAGTCCAAGAGCACCTTCGTTTCCGACGATACGTACGAAGCAGTCGTGCAGCGCGCGAAGGATCTCATCGACCGCAGGCTCCCCTCTGAGCCTCCTCCGTCCCGCTGAAGCCAATAAGGAACCTCGTGTGCCGGACTTCCGAAAGATCAGAGGCAACCTCAACATCGTCCTGAACCGCCTGGTGCGGGACGGCGTGATTGCCGACTTCAGGACCAACTTCGGCGACGAAGACAAATCCGGCACGCCTCTCGTAACCGTGACCGCCCCGCCAGGGCAGGATCTGGCCGCCGTACAGTCGCTCGTGCTGAATGCCCTCACGGAAGTGGCGATCGGGATCGACGTCGCTGTCGAGCCCTTCTCGCCGAGCATCTGAAGGCGGAGGAGCGACATACACATGAGCGACGCGCTGGCAGGCAAGATTGGCAGGTCCCGTGCCGACAGCATGGGCTGGGAGTACATCCTCGCTATCGGGCCGATTGGCGGCTCGCATTATCTGATCTCCGAGATCAAGGATGACGGCACCTCTGGAAGCTTCGGCTCCAAGGTCGTTTCCCTCCAACGCCTGGAGCCCTACGACTTCTACGACAACATCGAGATCGCGAAGGGTAAGCGTCCACCAGCCAGGTGAGACCAACCACTCCGACCACCTGAAAGCCAAGGGCTATCTGCCCCGATGACCATCCTCCGCCGCCTTCTCTCCGCCCTTGCCCAGATGTGGCCGGTGGGCCGTCCGCGCCGCTATCCGCATACCTCCGCAGTCGAGGCGGCTCTGAAGGACTGGATCCCAGCCTCTGGCGGGATGCGAGAGGCCGCCAACGAGAACCATCGTTCCAAGGCTGCCGCCCCGTGACCTACCGCCAATCCCTCCTCATGCTCCTCTTCGTCTTCGCGGTCGTCGGCTGCGTCTATGGCGCGGCGTTGGAGGTGGTAGGGTAGAGCACGTGAGGGCGAAGAGACTCCTGAAGCCATTTTCTCTGCAGCGGCACCTCTCATCAGTTAGGTAGCCCAATCAGGGGCTTCAGCATCAGCGCCTGGAATTAAGCGGCCTCGAGAAGCACTGCCTCGTACTCGCGATCAACGATCCATTCTTCACTGCGTACTACGGCCTGCCCGACAACTCCGTACCTCTCTGCGATCGCGTCTCGCAATTCAATCACAATAGGGGACCGTTCCGGGGCAAGGCGCTGATATAGTTTATGTGTGTCAGGTGATTTGCTCGCCGCAGCAGCATGAAAGAGCAGGACATTCGACACGCCGAACTCTAAGATATCTTGGGCGCCTTCCCCTAATATCTGCACGGCCTCATCGAAACGCCTCGCTCGCAATTTTTCGCTGGCAAGAGCGTTCCGCATGATCCTTCTGGTCTTCTCAAAGGGCGAGCGCGCAATCCCAGCAGTAAAATGCCCAACAGCCCGATCCACTTGTCCAGACTTAAGCCATATCATTCCTCGAATATGGAATGCGATCCAGTCATCCTCCGTCCGGGGCGCCACATGTACTAACAACTGTTCGGCCTCTCCAAAGCGCCCCAAAACTGTGAGCAGCGCTGCTTTTGCATTTCTTGCTGCTGCATAATCAGACCACTGCTGCAAGACTGCACTGTAAGCATCAAGCGCGTCGCTATAATTGCCTAGGCGCTTCAGGATATTCGCTCGACCGAGTTTGCTTATCAGATCAAATGGGAAGCGTTGCGTATTTGTGTCATAAAGCGACAAAGCTTTAGGAAAATCACCGCATTCCTTGACTACATTTGCAAACCCGTTGGCAACAAGAGGTTCATCAGGGAACATCGCACATGCGTGTGCGTATGCGTCCATTGCCCCCTGTAGGTCACCGAGATCTCGAAGTGACTCAGCTAAGCCACTGTAAGCGACCGATATATGAGGAAAATCTTTCTTGATAGCCGCATACTCGTCGCGAGCTAGTGTGTACTGACCCATCAGGCGGCGAACTTCGGCGCCGCCGCATCTAGCAACACTGTCAGACGGGAACAATTCGACAATTCTTTGATACTCGGAAAGCGCTTCTTCCAAATTTCCCATTTTCCGAAGGACTGTAGCCCTACCGTTGAGCGCGACAACTTGATTACCAAACCGGTCAAGAACATGATCGTAAGCTGCGATCGCGGCGTCCATCTGGCCCAAATCCAGCAATACCGCTGCTCGGCCACAAGCCACACTCGGCTCATCAGGAAATTTCTTTGCTGCTTGCTCATAAACAGCAAGAGCCTCCCTGAATCTCCACATATCTCGGAGAGTCTCTGCTGCTCCACGCCAAGCGAACACGACTTCCGCATGGCTTGAATGCTCATCAATTACACTCTGGAATGCTGAAAGCGCTTCAGATAGACGATTTTGTATGCGCAATATGCGCGCCCGCCCGTTCTTAGCAAAAACTACATCTCCGAGGGTCTCTGCAGTTTCCAGCTCCCTCGTGGCTTCATCGAGCCTAAAACATTGGATTAGTGCATCAGCAGCATGTCCGTGCGCCCATGCATCCTCCGGGTAAATATCGGCTGCACGCTGCGCCCATTCCAACTGTACTGAGTGCAGGCCAATTCGCTTTGCTTCCTGTGCCATGCGGCAGAGAGATTTGGCGGCGAACTCCGGCCCACTCTGCGAAAGCTGCGATACAACCAGTTCATCAGCAAACCGTTTCGCAAGCGTAATGTTGCCGTCGCGTAGGCGCTGCTTGATGACTTCCTGCTGCTGAATGGCACTCTCGAATGCTTGTCTGCTACCAATCTGCGGCTTCTCGCGCTTGTGGTTAAAGGCTCTTGAGTCGTATGTCTCTTGTTCGTATGCAACGTCGAAAGTTGCTCTAGATTTGGCTTGTAAAAATTTCTGAGTCCAAGCCGATATTATCGGCCTATGGTTTGGAAGGTCCCGCAAACGCTTGTAACATTCGAATACAGCGAGGTTTGTCTGTTGTGTTCCTTCGCCCGCCTCGACCAAAACCATAAAAGCGCCCCTATTGATACAGTGCTCTAGGAACGCTTGTCGTTGCTCCTGTGTGTCGAATAGTTCGTCCGGTATGAGGCCCCACGCGTCATGATACCTTGCAATTGTCGCCTGGCTCTTGAGGAGGCTCTCAAAAATTCCCCGCAAGTGTTCATATTCAACAAAGTAGTTAGATGATCTTATAATTAGGTCCGGGTTTGGCAACGGCGCCCAAGCAAACTGACTTTTGACGCTCTTTCGAACTTCGCTATCCTCCAAGAGTGGCTCTAAGTACAGAGCCGCCTCTTGTCTTGTTTCCGGATATTCCTCAGTGTCGAGCACAATCAGTGCCAATCGGGTGGCTCTATCCGTTGACCATGCCTGATTAAGAGCCTTCTCGACCGCCTGCCGGCTTGTTGATTTGACGGCTAGCAAATCGCTGCAGCCAACGAAAATTCGATGCAAGGCAGCAAAGGAGGACGGCTCCCACGCCTGGCGAGAGCTGGACCGCATAAGCGAGACGCTATTGCCTTCAATAATAGCCGCCACGCCTGCCTGCCCAGAGACAAGCGCATCCATTAAACATACTCCTCCACGGCGGCACCAAGCCTACGCAACTCCTTCACCACGCTCCGCCATATGGGCAAATCTGGGCCACCTTTGGGCCTGCGTCCAATCACCTTTTCGATCGCCTGCCTGTGGATCGGTCCATAGATGTGAGCTTCGATAAACTCTCCATCACCCGTGTGCGTCCCTTGCGTCACAAGAATATCTGCATATTCATCAGGTTTCGTGCCGCTAGAAATATGCGAATGTAGTTTCGCCATCGCAAGTAAATTGCGCTCTTTCCATACCGCTCTGTAGCCGAGCGGAGCTTCTTGACCAGCGGTTATTCTTTGCTTCTGGCAGAAATTGAACGGGTTCTCTTCAAAAACGGAGGTTCTATGTGCGATCAAATTTTCACGGAGAGTTATATGGTAATCCCCATATGCCCTAACACCTACGCCGTTGAGACTTAATCCTGCAAAACTAATGTCTTTATAGAAAAATGGATTCACGGTGCTCTCTGCTGCATCTCTGCCGCGATCCCATTTATTGTCTTCTGGCAATCGAGATCCAGATCTTACTTGGCTGTGATAAGTAACATATAATACGTTGTCGCTTTTCACTAGCGACTGGAGAACGCCAATATCTCGCGCCACAACACACTTCGATCCTGCCACGGCTAGTCCAAAATCGCTGAGCACTGAGAGTGCATTTTTGGCGCCAGCCGAGGTGATAGCGTTCTGGACCCGCGCGTTGAGCGCGGTCCGCTCCTCGGTACGATCTGCAAATCGCACGTTTGGGAACCCAACATCGGAGCCGCAAGCAGCGCAATGCCGCTCCGAGGGCCGGACCGCAGTATTACAGTTTGAGCAGTGCGTTAGCGGCATTCTTGGAGCTATCGGGACGATCCAGCAACACACGAGTTAGCAGTTGCAAATGGATTCGTCACCTTCGCTTTGGTTGCGCCTCCCATCCTTTGACCGCCACGCTCCCTCACGCTATGGCGCCCGTCCCCATAGACGGAGGGATCGTTGAAGAGGCTGTTTCTCAAGAGTGAAGGCAGGCTGAGCATCCTCGGCTGGATCGTCTTGCTGCTGTTGACCATCATCCCGCCCACTATGCTGTCCGACACTATTGACGTCCCGGAGTGGGTCGACTTCGCGATCTTCATCGTGTGGTTCATCATCGTGTCGTACGTGGCGCGGCGAGCTTGGGGAGTGCGGGTTTGAGGGGGGCCGGGCTCTCACCCCACCCCGATCATCTCGGCCCAGCCCAAGTGGCCCGGCTCCCCGCTCGCTGCTAGGCTCCCCGCGTGGAGGGTGTGGCGATGAGAAAGCTAGCGAAGAGCGTCGGCGCAGTCGTCATCGCCCTCATGGCGACCGCGGTCGGTCTCTTCGTTCTCCTCGTCGTCTATCTGGCGCTCTGGCAGCAGAAGCCAGCCATGCCCTTGCGCGGACCAACGCCGACATGGGGCGGAGATTGGCCGGGCTGGAACGAGAGAACCTCGCGCCTTTGACTTGACCGACCTGAAACTTGGTCTGGTGCATGGGATCAGTCCGCCCCCTACACACTTACTCTACCCCGATCATCTCGGCTTGGGTTGAAGAGCGCCTCAAAGGCGCCCTCCCCCGCCTTACAGGATGAAGTCACCTTTCCCGAGATCGACGAGCCCTTCGAGCTTGATCGTGAACTCGGCCTGCCTGTCGCCGTCGAGGTCCACTTGCACGAAGGTGTCGCCCTTCTTCTGCTCGAAGCGCAGCTCGTCGCCCGAGCCCTTGAAGCTCTTCTCGCCCCGCCACTTCAAGCTTCCCAGCCCGCTCAGGTCGATCTGATCTCCCTCAGCTTGAGAGAAGTCCAGGATCCGGTCGAACCCATTGGACGGGCTGTCCTTCGCGTTGGAGAACACGAACCGGTCCGCGCCTTCGCCCCCGAGCAGCACGTCGGCCCCGAGGCCGCCCTTCAGGATGTTGTCGCCCGATCCCCCCGAGAGTTGATCTTTGCCGCGACCGCCTATGTCGGGCAGATCGCCGATCGCGAGGGTAAACGCCTGCGAGGTGGCGGAGAGTCCGTCCTCATCGCTCGCCTTCACCTGCACGGCATAGGAGTTCTTCGTCTCGAAGTCGGCTCCACCCCTGAACCACAGCTCGGTGCCACGGATCTCGAACGAGCCCGCGTCCGATCCCACGAGGGAGAGGGTCTCGGTGCCGAGATCGTCGTCCGCGACAGTTACGTCCGCAACCTTCACGGCAGCCCCACCCTCGATCGCGGTGGTCACCTGGATACCCAGGGTCACGGCTGTGGGAGCATCGTTGACCCGCGTGTCGATGGTGTAGTTCGGCGAAGCGGTGGTGCGCCTTCCAGCATTTCCGAAGCCGTCGCTGACGCCACTCAGCGCGAGGGTGATCGCATTCGTGGCATCTGTGAAGTCGACCGCAGGCGTGAAGGTCCCCGTCCAGGTGACCCCGCCGTCATTGGAGGCCACACTCGAGAGCGTGCCGCCTTCAACAGTCAGGTCGGCATTGTTGAACCCCGTCACGGCTTCCGAGAAAGTGAACGTGACGAGCGAAGTTTCGCCTGCCGTGAGCGACGTGTCGGAGAGTTCGATAGCCACTGTCGGCGCCGTGCTGTCGACTGTCCAAGTGTAGGTGGCCGGTGTCGTATCGACATTGCCGGCCCTGTCTTTGGCTCGGACTACCAGCGTATGTTCCCCATCTGGCACGCCCGTAAGCGGCAGAGAGGAACCCGTAGTCACAAACTTGCTGCCATCGAGAGACACTTCGAAGGCAATGCCGTCTCCAGTTCCGAACTCGAACGTGGCGTCGGTGCTGTTCGTCAGGGCGGCTGGTCCGCTGATGATGGTGGTATCAGGTGCCGATGTGTCGATGACGAGGTCCTTGTTGGCGCCGAGCGAGCCCGCTGTCCCGGGTGCAGGCAGCGTCAGGTCTGCATCGTTGCCTGAGCCGTCCTGGATCGAGCCGCCGTTGAGCGACAATGCGTCAGTGCCGACGTAGTCGAGATCGGCGGAGGTATCGCCCTCCTGAACCGTGTAGATAAAGGTCAGGGTGCTGCCCGATGCGCTTGAGAGATTCAGCACGCGGTCGACGGTACCGGTCTCCAAGGTCAGCTGAGGCGCGCCTGCGACGGTAACATCGCCGTTGAAGTTGACCTGAACGGAAATGACATCTCCTGCTTTCAGAGAGGCGTCAGGGCGGCTCGAGCTAACGCTCGTCACAGCCAGCGGAGGCAGGGCGAGAGCAAGCATCGACCCTGTTCCTTCTTGGTAAGACGCAGGCGATCCTGCTCCTGCTGTCGGTATTGCTAGGCTTTCCCCGCTGCCTCCATGCCCAATATCGTCAGTAAAGTGGAACGTCCCAGCCATTGTGCCCCCAAACCTTTGCCCATTCGTGGGCTTGAGCGGCAGCCCTACAAAATCGCTATGTTGCACACAACTTGCCTAGCATCGGGCCTATTGCCGCGCCTCCGCTCCTACACCCGGACGTCCGGGAGGTTGAGGGGCCCGCCCTCACCTCTTTGGCTTCTGGGCTGACGGCTCGACTACGGAAGCGGGCGCCTCGGCCGGCGCGGGAGAGGGCTTCTCTCGCGCATGTCCCTTCTCGATGAGGAGATCGGCGTAGGCGACCGCGATCTCGACCTCCTCGCCCTTGGCGAACGAGCGCCGCTTGCCGTTCGGATAGCCCGTGAAAGCTTCGCTGATCACGACGGTCTTCATGATGGTGCTCCTTGCTCCGGTGGGGCCTCGGCGCGCCGATCAGGCGACCGCGCGCGTGATCTTCAGGGTGCAGGCCTCCGTGGCGTCGTAGACGCCCTGGAACGGGATCATGACCATGATGTCATCGTCGTTCCCGCCGGCCGTGACGTCGCCGTCGCCGAGAACCGCCTTCGGGATCAGGAAGGTGTACTTCTCGCCCGTGTCGACGCCGACCGTGAAGGAGATCGCGGCGCTGCCGTGATCGAGCACCGCCTGGTACAGGTCGTTGCTCTCAAAATAGCACTCCAGCGTGCCGGAGAGCTCGAACCGGCCCTCCCCGAACTCGGCCGAGAACTTCGAGCCGACCTCGGGACGCTCCCGCAGGTTGTTCGTCGTGTCAAACCGGATCCGGCGGACCCGAGGCGCCGGCGTGATGGACCCGACCGTCATGCTCGCCACGTTCGCCGAGGCAGTCGAGACGGGGTTGTCGTTCATGGCCGGGTAGGTTGCCCCGGTGATCGCCGCCGTGGCGAGCGTCTCCTTCTGGCCCAGGAGACTGATCGACCCCGTGACGCGCTCCTGGGCGCCGATGTCGAGCGAGAAGCCGTTGACCATGCAGCCGGTGAAGCGGCGGAACGAATCCGTGGCGCCGAGCTCGATGGTCTCCTCGACCGTGAATGACTTGCGCGTGACGCCGTTCTTCAGGACGTTGGTCGACCAGGAGCCGAACAGAGCGCCTTCCAGGAGATCGTCCCAGGTCGCGTAGGTCAGCTCGAACGAGTAGGACCCGCTGGCGCCCAGGCCGAGGAGGAACTGATCCCGGACGTTGCGGTCGGGCTGCCGTTCGGCGGACGTGCCGGTGCGCTTGTTAGTGCGCATGCCGCCGTCGGTCGTGCGCAGCGACTTGAGGGTCGGCGTGGCAGGGGTGGTGCCGTAGGTTGCTTCCGCGATGTATGCGACGCGGATCCCTGCGCCTGAAGCGAAGGCCATGGTGTGCTCCTGTGAGGTTAGAGAGGCGAGCGGATCTAAAACAGCTCGTCGCGGTGGAAGGGGACGATGATCGTCATGACGAGCCAGGGAGATTCCTGGCCAGTGTTCGAGACGTAGGGGGTGTCGCAGGTGATGTTCGCGAACTGCGCGCCCTGGAACACGGCGAGGGCGTGATCCGCGAGGACGCGGGCGGCCTGGGTCCCCTGTCCTCCCGGGGTGTAGATCTCCACGAAGATCACGCCGACGTGCCGGTGCAGGTTCGAGCCGGGGGAGCCGGTCGACACGCGCCGGGCCTCGCCGTTCCGGATCGTCAGGCGGCACCAGGCGGCGTTCTTCGGCGGGTCGAAGGAATGGCCCTCATAGGCTGTGCGGGTCCTGTTGTTCCAGGACGTCTCCCACCGCCCCTCGATCGCCTCCCGCTCGCTCGCGTAGCCCATCAGAGGCTCCGGAAATGGGTGTTGAGCTCGGCGATCGTCACGGCGACGATACCCATCGGAGCCTGCTTGCTGTGGCCGTTCTCAAGCGGGTCGGCGTAGGGCAGGTTGTTGACAAGATAGATGGCTACCTTGTCGGTCAGACCCGCAATGACGGCTGATCCGGCGGCGATCGTGGCTTGCCCCGAAGGGTCGACAGCATCGATCACGCCTGCCGGCCGTGAACCTATGCCGACTTGCCAGTTCGCTCGGAACCTGCCGCCGACGTAGCCCTTGCCGACCGCCAGCGGGATCTGCTTCTTCATGGAAGCGGTGCTCGTCGCCTTGCGACGCCGCCCGGGGTTCGCCCGGTTGTATGCCTCGTTCTCGCCAGCGGTCACCGCCCTCTTGAGGTGAACAACCTGGTTGGGCCGCCACAGGTCGGGGTTGCCGACCGGCGACTTCATCACGACGCGATGCAGGGCCTCCAGGGCAATGAATCGCGTCACCTCTACGACCTTGTCCTCAACGAGCTCCTTAGACAGAGCGTCGAGGTGAAGGCCGAACTCGCGGGCGTTGGCCATCAGACCGGCCTCACGATGGCGGCCGAGAGGCCGCCGGCCCGCAGGAGGTCCCTGCCTCGGACCACAGCGAAGACGGTGCCCGAAACGGTCATGCGGTCATTCTCGACCGGGATGAGGGAGAAGCCCTCGAGGTAGACGAGGTCCTCGTTCTGGCTCGCCACATAGCCCGGGAAGGGATCGGCGGCCGATCCAAGCTGCTCGGTCGCGAAAAGGACGCGCCCGGAGGCGGTCTGAGGGGCCGTAGCGACGTACTGGCCTGTCGCCGCATTGTAGGTGTCGGAGCCCGCGGCCCGGCTGAGCGTGCCCGTCTTGATTACGTCGGGCAACTCCGCGGCCGCGGCGTCGAAGGCCTCCTTGGCGATGGCGGCGACGGAGGTGCTCATCACACCCTCACGGCCGTGCCGACGAAGTTCGAGGTGGCGTCGATCAGGCCTACCAGGAGCCCGTCCACACGCGAGAAGCGGGGCGAGCGGGCCGGGAGCGCGTACTCCGTCTCGGTCTCGACAGGACCCGCCTTAACCCGCTTCCGGGAGACGGCCGCCGTCTGGTCCGGCCGGGTGTCGAGGCTGGCGCCCTCCAGGATCGCGATCGCGACCTCGATGGTGGCGTGCTTCACGGCCCGAGGCACGGAAGTGGAGGCTATGGAGAAGCCTTCGGGGTCCACAGCGCCGACACGAGGCCACGCCAGGCCCTGCAGGGCCGTCGCACGGCGCCCTTTCCAGCGGCCGTGGTAGGTCGCCTCGATCCAGGCCGTGGCGCGCCGCAAGGCCCGCTCCTGGGCCGCGAGATCGACAGCCTCGGCCGGCGCGTTCCGCGCGACGTCATAGGCGTCCATCTCCTCGACCGAGGCGTAGCTCTCGGCGAGGTCCATTCCGGTACCGTCTTCGACGATCAGCGCCATCCGTCAGGCCTTGCTCGCGTCTTCGATAATGTCGCGCTGGGCGACCGTCAGAGCGCCGACGAGCTCCATGAAGCTGTGCTCAGCGCTCCACCGGTTCCCGACTTCGCGACCCTCTTCCATGGTCACGATGCAGACGGCCCGCATGCGACCCGCCTCCGCGATGGCGAGAGCCTCCCGGAGGAGCTCGGCGCACTTGGCCGAGGCTTCCTCCGGGACCGTCACGAGGTGGACCGTCCTGGTCACGCCTGGCCGCGCCGCTCGAGCTCTGCCTCGATCGCCTTGTCAGCGTCGTCACCATTCCGGACCGGACCGTCCGACACCTGCGAGGCGAGCGAACGCTTCTGCTGCCAGGGCAGTTCCCGCCAGTTCTCGGGGATGTTCACGACGCCGGAATCTGTGCCCGTGCCGCCCGACGTGGCCGCCTCGCGGATCGCAGCAGCGGCAGCCTCGGCATTCGCCACGGCATCGGCGACCTCGGGCTTGATGCCGCCCGGCCGGTCTTCCATGCCTCGAGCCTCGCGCATCTGGGCGGCCGACTTGTCCACGAAGGCGCCGAGGTTGTTCTCGAACTCGGTCGCCTGCTTGTCGGGGTAGCGGACGTCGGTCGGCGTCGGCTCGCTGTAGGTGCCGCTTGGGTTCTTCACGGATGCGGTCGCGTCGAGGCCCGCTCCGCCGGTCTGACCGAAGTTGCCGGCGACCTTCCGCTTCGCGTCGAGCTCGGCGTAGAGCTTGCGCTCCTCGTCGGTCAGGCCGTCGTTGCCGGCGGCTTCCTTGGCCTCGGCGTCGAAGGGGGTGTGCTGCTTCGGGTCGAAGTCCGACTTGTTGATGATGGCGAAGCTGTCGCCGCTCTTGATGCGGATGGTTTCCACCTGGCTCATGGCCGGTCCTTTCGAGATGCAAAGAGAGGGATGACGCGGCGAAGACCGCGCCAGATCGATGCGGCCGCGATCAACCCATCAGGATCGCGATGTGCTCCGACTTCACGACGCCGACGCCCCAGGCGAGGCCGACCTCCCACCGCATGCGGCGGTACTCGGCGTACTGGCGGACCTCGAAGACGATGCCGGATGCGGGATCGGTGACGAGCTGCGCGTCGATCGCGGAATCGCCGCCCTCCGGAGCCGCCGGAGCGCGGGCCGCCAGCACCATGGCGTCCTGGGTGAAGGCGAGGTTGGCGGTGTAGTTGTTGCCGACCGTAATGGCGGTGTTGTCCGCCGCTGCGACGAGCAGGCCCGGGCGGTTGAGCGCCAGAGCGCTGCCGGTGAGCCCGGCGCTGACGTACTTGTTGGTGTCGCCCGCGAAGGTGACCACGTCGCCCGCCGCCACCGTGCCGGTCCCGGTGTCGACCACGATGGAGGTGTCGCCGACGGCCTCCCCAGAGACGTTGTTCACGAGGTAGCCGGTGCCGGTGCCCTTGGTGTGGAGCGGCACGCCCGCGCTGTAGCCCAGCCGGAAGCCCATGACCTGGTTGAGCACGCGCTGGCGCAGCAGATCGTCCGTCGCGGCCTCGTTGGCCTTGAACAGGATGGACTGCTTGCCCTCCAGGTTAAAGCGCGCGGCCGAGCCGACGACGAGGGTACGTCCCGCCTGCGGCGCGCCGTTCTCGTCGAGGATGCGGTTCACGCCCGCGAAGTCAGTCAGGTCGCCTGCCGTGCCGAAGGGCGCGGTGCCAGCCGTGCCATAGGCACGCGAGGCGGCCTTGTAGCCTGCAGCCACAAGATCGACCTCGACCTGATTGGCGATCCAGCGGAAGGCCTGGGCGAACTGGTCGGCCAGCACGCGATTGTACTGACCGCCGGGGCCGAGCGCGCGCTGCTCCTCGCCGTTCCAGCGAACGGGCGAGTACTTGGACTTCGTGATCGCGACGGCTTGCGTTCCGAGCACGACGTCGCCGTCGTCCGGCGGAACGGAGGCCGGGGTGATGTTGCCGCCGGTGGCGGCCGGCACCACGGGGACGGTCACGGTCTGGCCGACCGCGGCGCGCTCCATGGTGGCGTCGCGCTGGACGGCCGGGATCATCCCGATCAGTTCGCGGGAGACGACGTTCAGGCCGGCGAAGATGCTCGGCATGATGGCAGTGATGTTGTTCGCCATAGGGCGCCCTTTCTGAATGGTTGGATCGTGCGGAATGGGTCATCCGACCCGAGCGCCTTCCCCCATCCAGGGTCTGGCCAGTCGCGCTTGGTGAGCCGGGTCGCGCGGCCGGCAGCGGGTCAGGTCAGTCGACGACCTGGATCTGGTCGACCGTCATCGCCTTCATCTGAGCGGAGGGGTCGAGCTGATTGAACTGCGCGCGGGTCATCGTCTTGGAGCCGGTGCCGCCCCCTCCCCCGCTTGGGCGCGAGCCGCCGCCGTTGCCTCCCGAGCCCTTCAGGATGGCGTCGCGATGGGGGTAGGCGTCGACCAGGATCTCCAGCGCCTCATCGAACTCGGCGATCTCGCCGGGCTTGGCGCGGGAGTAGACCTTGGAGCCGTTCGGGTCGTAGGCGACGATCTTGCCCTCTTCGACCTTGAAGCGGTTGCCGAACTGGGCCTGCAGGAGGTCGGCCGGGATGGCGACCTTGTCGGAGATGAACTTGCTGCGCGAAAACGCGCCGCCGACCTTCTCGGAATAGAGCTGCCCGGTGACCTTCTCGAGGTCGGTCTCGAGCGTCTTGATCTTCTCCCCGCTGGCCTTGGCGGCCTGAGCGACCTGATCCTCGGCAGCCTTCTTCGCCGCGGCCTTGATCTCCTCGACCTTGCCGGCGGTGACGAGGTCCCCGTCCTTGAGGTTCTTGACCGTCTCCAGGGCCTTCCTGGCGGCCTCGGCATCCTCAATCCCTTCGAAGGCCTTCAGCTGCGCCTCGGCGGCCTCCTTGGCCTCACGGTGGCCCTTGGCCTCACCGTTCAGGCGGGAGATGGTCGCGACGGTGGCGGGTGCGTCGAACGCCACCTCCTTACCGTCGGCATGGACGTAGACGGGCTTGTCGCCGTCGACCTCGGCATAGGTCTTGCCGTTCACCTCGACTGTCTTGAGTTTCATGGTGGGGGTCCTTCGGGCATCCGCCCCGGCTATGAGCCTTCCGGCCCGGGCGCCGCTGCCCTTCCAGGCGCGCGGCCGTGATCGCCCGGGCCGTGGGCGCCGAGCGAAAGAGTGGCAGGCGGTGGCCTGCGGTCAGTTCGGGTGTCGTTCCTCGAGCTGCTTCAGCGTCAGGGGCCGGCCGCTCTGGTCGATGAGGTCAGCGAGATCGATCCGCCCCTCCCGCCAGAGCCGCGCCTTGCCGGCGCCGAGGAGGTCGTCCTGGAAGGCAGCCGGCTTCGTCTTGAGCCAGTCCGCGAAAGAGATGTCAGCGGGCACTTGGCCGTCCATGGAAGCCCGGGTCGAGGCCGGCACGTCCGGAACGTTGATCCCGATCTCCCGGAAGCTCTTGAGCTGCGGCACCATCACGGTGCGGCAGTTCGGGTGGTAAGGAGGCCCGCCGAGGAACGGCACCTTGTGGCCGATCGGCTTGCCCTCGAGCGTGTACCGCAGGCCCGAGCGGGCGATGCAGGTGGAGCTCGTCCGCCCGTCCAGGGTCACGAGGGTCACGAGCGCCTTCACCAGATCGCCGTTCGCCCGGTAGGTGTCGATCTGGGCCCGGTTCGCCACCGCCTGGACAGAGGAGCGGACCAGCGTCTCGGCGTTCCGCCGGGCGATCTCCATCACACCCCTGACCGGCTCTCCGCCTTTCGTGCCGCCACGGATACGACGCACGATATCGCTGTTCGTCTCCCCTGCCGCCATGCCCTGCCGGACCTGGTCCTTGAACCGGTTGAGGACGTCCCCTGCCTGCCGGCTCCACCACTCCCGCGTTGGCGCCCCGTCGATCAGCACGTCGCTCGCGATGGCCTGGACCTGGACGGCCGACAGCGAGACAGTATCGAAGGCGGCTGTCACCCCTTTGCGGAGCGCCGCGGCGGTGAACCGCGTCTCCGATTCCGCCAGCGGAGCGAGCTCGTTCCGGAGCAGGCCGTCGGCCTCGTTGTAGGCCGAGGAGATGCTCGCCCTCACGTGCTCGAGCATCTCCTGCAGGCGCACCGTGGTCGCCGACGAGAGCGGCGCCTCGAGCTCGCTCTGGATGAGCTGCCGAACCAGGTCCCTTTCCAGCTCGATCAGGACGCCGAGGATCTCCCGGCGCACCTGCGCGTCGAACCGCATCAGGTCGATGGCATGGGCCCTGACCTCGTCCGCAACGATGTCCGCCGCGGACGTCCTCTGGTCCATCATGCGGCCGCGGACCCGCTATTATCCGGCAGGGTGCCGCCAGGGCCCAGCGGCAAGGGTTGGCCCGTCAGGTCCGCCGGTTCGGTCCTGAGCCTCTCCCCCTCTGCCTCCGGATCGAACTCCGGCCCGAGCTTCCCGCGGCGCTGCAGCTCGCTCCAGTAGGTTGGCCGCGAGATCTCGCCGGCGACGCGCGCCTTCAGCAGCTCCGGCAGGTCGCCGTCGGCGTTCACGTCCACCGCGAAATCGGTGTGCACCTTCGCCGTGGTGGTGTCCGAGAGGCCGAGCCACTTCGACGTCAGGGCGAGACAGCGATCGAGGGTGTCCTTGAAGAGGATGGCCCACGCCTGGACCGCAGACGAGGCCTTCTGCGACAGGTTCGCGGTGGTGACCACCGTGAGGTTGGCCGCGAGCAACGGCTGCATGCCGAGGTCGCGCATCTCCTGCCGGAACGCGGCGAGGTCCTCCTTGAGGAACTTGAGCGATTCCGCGCTCGGCTCGACGAATTTCCAATCGCCGTGATTACCGGTCGGGTCGGGCGGTGCGAACAGCACCGAGCTCGGCCCGATCGGTATCTTCATGTCCCTGGTCTTCCCGGTCTCCGGGTCGGTGACCGTGGGCTGCACGCCAATGGCTGCCAGCATCGGAAAGGCCGTGAGGGTCTTCACCTCCTTGAGGTTCGATTCCTGCTGAAATTCCTCGAGCTGCATATGAGCAAGGTCGCGAAGAGGAGGGTCGACCACGAACGAGGTGCCATGCCGCTTGCCTGGGATGAAAGGCACGAGCGGAATGACGCCGATTGAGTAGGAGCCCGTCCCGATGCTCACCCAGGTCTTGCGCGCGGTCGTCTTGTCCTCTTGTTCCTCGAACAAGTTCCAGACGGCGGGCCCCAGGGCAACCGGGCGCCCATCTGCGGCCTCCGCCGTCACGGGCCTGTCGATCACGCGGACCCGCTTCTTGACGACCTCCCTATAGCCGTCGCGGACAACCGCATCCTCGGCGATGCGTGCATGGGTGAGGACCTCGACCCCGCCGACGAACGTGCTGTAGACCGCCAGAAGGCGTTCGCAGGGCACATGGACCCAGTAGGGGCGCAGGCCCTGCTCCCGCTCCTCGGCCTTCGTCAACGGGCGGCCGCCCGGGTTCGGCCGGGCCGGCGTGTGGTCGACGAAGATCCAGGAAATCCCCTTGTCGATCCCAGCCTTGAACGCGTCGGAGGCGAAGACGTGCAGGCTGTTGCCCTGTCCGTCGATATCGTCGACCAGACCGCCGGTGCGGAGCTTCGTCTGCTCGTTCAGCTTGCCGGCCAGCACCTCGGGAGCATCGTCGCTGATGTCCACCGTCTTGCTGAATGGCTTGCTCGCCAGGTTCCGGCTGATGTCGGCATACAGATTTGTAAGGGGCGCGTTCTTGCATCGCAGGCTGTAGAGGTCAGGGTTCTCCTCGACGAACTTCGGGAGGTAAACCGACGCCCGAAGGCGCATGCGCTCCACACCGGCCAGGATGTCGCTGACGAGCTCCCAGAAGCCGCTCATCGCCTTGTAGTCGGCGGAGGTCGTTGCCGGAGTGGCATCTTCCGGAATCATCGATACCTGCCAAACACGGGAGCCGCGGTGTGCTTCACGATCGGATGCCGGTAGGCGACCGGATAGGTCGCCGCGTCGATGACGTGATCGAGCCCGGAGGCTTTGTCGGGCTCGCCGTTCTTGTCGTAGGCCTGACGCTCCAGGGCCTCGGCCAGCCCGGGGCAGCCGTCAACGCTCACGAAGAGGCGGCCCGCCTTCAGGAGGGCATTGGTGGCGAGCACCCTGTCCTTCACGGCAGGGTTGGAGGGGTGCACGAGGACGTGGAATCCGGCCTGCTTCAGGAGTGCAATGTCCGAGACACTGGCGTCGTTCGAGCGGCGGCCTTTGCCCGAGGCGTCGGGGTAGACGAAGATCGAGTGGCCGGCGTGCCGGGCCTTGATGAGACCGATCATGGCCGGGGTGTCGAACACGTCGAGGTGCTCCTGGACGGCATGCGGCCACCCTCCCCTGAGGACGTAGACGACAGCCGCCATCCGCGTGACGTTGAAATCCATGCCGATGTGAAGGGGCTCGTTGCCCTGGATCCGCTCATCGGTGTTGTGGGCCTGCCGATCGTACTCGGGGTAGACCGACCCGAAGTTCAGGTTGACGAACTCGCCATCGAGGTAGGCCGCCAGGAGCGCCGAAGGGTAGCTGTCGCGCAGTGACTGGATGTAGCCCTCGGGCAGGTTCCTGGCGTTGCTCATCGTCGACGCCTTGATGAGGCGGTACCCAGGCGCGGGGTTCTTGCGCCACCGCTCGTAGACGAAGCGGAAGCCCTCAGGCGTGGTGGCCACCCCCACCGTGTTCAGGCTGCCGTCCGGCTTCTTCTGCCGGTTGCGCGAGATGATCTTGTTCCAGACGTCCCGGGCCTTGTCGGTCGGCAGGGTGTCGAGCTCGTCGACGAGGCTGTCGGCCACCTCATAGGCGACGATCCGCTCCGGCGTGTCCATGGTCCGGAAGATCACCTGCCCGAACCGCCCGACCTCGATCACGGCATCGCTCTTGTTGAGCGTGAACGGGATCTGCATCGCCTGCAGCATGTCGGTGACCCGCGGAAACCCCGTACGCTTCACCAGGTCGTACGTCGGCAGGTAATAGGCGACGTCCTGTCCGGGGTACTGAAGCTTGCGAGCCAGGATCCTGGCCACGCCGGCGTGGGTCTTACCGCTGCCGAACCCGCCGACGAACGCGGGAAACTGCTCCTCTGCCGTCACGATGTCGTGCTGCGGCCCACTAAGCCGGATCTGCATCTCGAACGAACTGGATCACCGGCGGAGCGAGAGGCGTGCCGTTGGGGCCCGTCAGTTCGTTCGCGACCCGATCCTTGAACTTCTCCGGCCGGCGCCCCTTCAGCATGAAGATCATCAACGTGTCGCTGAACTCCTGGACCTCACCGACCTTTCGACCCTGCTGGTAGACCGGCTTCGTCGTGCCCTGAACGGCCCGGCGATACGCCTCGTCCTCCATGCGGTCGGTGCCCTCCTCGACCGCTTCGTCCCACGCCTTGGCGAAAGCCTCGTCCTCGGTGCGCCACTGGTAGGCCCGCGAACGGGTCAAGCCTGCATCGACGCAAGCGGCGGACACGGACTTGCCGTCCCTGAGCGCATCAAGGAACGCGGCCTCTTTTTTAGGTGTCCTAGTTGTCCTGTTTGCCATCGCTCGACCCATGATGCTCGGCGATGTGGCAGGCCTCGCACAAAGTGATCCCGTTACCGACTATGATCCGCGCGGCAGGTTCATCCGACCAGCGCAGGATGTGATGTGCTTGAAGGCGCTCTGTTGCACCGCAGTGAACACAGGCATGACCGTCCCGGTCCAGCACAGCCTGCCGCCAGGCTCTAACCTCGGGCGCATTCCGATCGAGGATCGGCCCGAGCACCTCCGGTACGGCGTTTGCCCGCCACTCCGGGAGGAGGTAGTCAAGGATCTGTCCGCAGGCAGCCCTTTGCCACCACTGTTGGCCCGGGAGGACCAACCCGATCATCGCGAGGACAACGTACTCGGTGTAGGCCTCTGGGCTGATCTGGTGCCGCAAGCTAGACGAAAGACGCTCGGTCATTCCGAGGTGGCGCGCGAGATCCCGCAAGGCGCCAAGCTTCTCGGCATAGAACCGATCCTCAACGAACCGGCGCTGCTTGTCCGTGAGCGCCATGGTGATTCCTCTGCGTGACCTTGTGTATCTATATTGACTAGCTTGAATATTCAGGCGCAGTGTAGGGGTCTGTTGACCTAACTGCGCGCGAAGACAAATTCGCCGATGCTTAGCTTTCGCGATATGGAGAAATAAATTGGCAAGAGCGAATGAAATAGAAGACTTGATCTTTCAAGTTGCCGACACCGGCGAGGGTGGCACATTTATTTTCGAGGGCGAGCGGTTTAAGGTCAAAATCAATGATTCCTTCGAAACTGATGCTGGAGTCGTAGCGATCAAGTTGAAAATTGTCGCTGAGCCTTGGATCGCACACAAAACTGAGCGTTCTCTAAACACGCTCAATCACAGATATGACGGCCCTGAATCATCGAGCAATCCCGATATCAGATTCAATGACAAAAACCCCGATTCTTTCAAAGTAACTGACACGTTCGGGATCATCATCTATAAAAACAGCGCCGACTTCTTCGATCTCTAAACAATCATCCATTCGTCGCGCAGCTGCCTGACTTCCCTTCAGAGGCTCGGTCAGCCTGGCTGCGTGAGGCGATGTCTCTACGGAAGCGCCCCACACGGCCGCCTATCTCCGCCTCAGCCCCTCACCCCACCATCACGCCCAGCGCGAAGCCCACGGCTCCGGCGACGATGGAGCACAGGAGGGCGAGGACGAGGGGGCGGCCGTCGAAGTCGTCGGGCATGGGCGTGCTCCGAACGTGACGAAGCCCCGGCGATGCGATCGCTCGGGGCGCAGTTACCCTGTTGCCTCGGTGGTGCCGTGGGCCGGTGCGGGATGACAACCGGGCGTCAACCCGGTGCTCCAAGGGCGGCTTCGAACAATGAAGCGGCCAATCCCGTAAACCTGACACAAAGCCTGCCCACAGGACCGGAATCCTGTCAAGCGGCCTCGACCTGAGACGCCTCCAATTCCACAGGAGTAACGCGACCGAAGATGGACACGCCGACCTTGTAGCGACCGGTGCGTTCGTCGGCGTCCTCGACCACGCCAGGGAATGACGCGAACGGCCCGTCGATCACGCGCACCTCGGCACCGATCGCGAGCAGGGCTCCCACCAATTCCGCTTCCGTCATGGCCTCGCCCGTAACGAGATCGCAGAACCGCTGCAGCTCCGCGGGGGGAATGCGCATCACCGCCCCATCCGGCCGACGGAGGATGCGATCGAGGCCCGGGTGAGATTCTGCCTTCGCGCGCTCGTCGGCGCTCTCCACGCCCACGAACACGACCCTGCGCAGGATCGGCACGCGCATGTCCACGATCCGGCCACGCCGCTCGACCCTGACTTCTTCCGACGCCTCGAAGCAGGGAATCCCTGCTTTCGCGAGGTCCTGCATCATGCGCCGGGCCCACCGCGGCCGCGCACGCAGCAGGTGCCAGGATCGCTGATCGTCAACCTTGAACCGATCGAGGCGGACGCGGATCCGCTGAACCGCCTTCTTGCGCGCCTCACGGGCCCGGTTCTGTTTCCTCTTGGGTGGGCCCTTCGGCCTCTTCTTCGCCATTGCCTTACCCCTCCACTCGGACGACCTCAGACCCCGGCCAGGCGCGCTTCACGGCCAACAAAGCCCTCAGGCCCTCCACCCCGCCCAGCAGCTCCGCGACCTCGTCAGGGGAGATCCAAACAGCCCCTGTCTCCCCTGCCCGCTCCGCGGCGGCCTTCTGATGACCGATGGCCAGCACCACCCCGGTCTTCGAACACCTCCCCACGAAGTAGGCGTCGTCCCCCGCCCCGCTCGCTTCCATGCACTCCGCAGCCTTACGGTACCCCCTGACCAGCGCCGCCCCCTGAATCTCGATGTCGTCCTCGTCACCTTCGACGGAGGCCCGATGCCAGAGATCGAGCTGCTCGTTCAGGCGGTGCGCTAGATCCGGATCGACCCTCTTTAGTGCGCTCATCGTCCACCGACTCTCGAAGGTCGTCGCCGCCTCCGTGATCTCCTGGACGAGCTTTCTCAGCCGGCGCTCGAACCGCTCTATGCCTCGCGTCACACGATCAGCCTGCATGGCGCCCTCCGAGACAGAAGCCTCGGCCCCCGAAGTCTCGCCCTCCCCACTCCCACCCCCGGGGGATGCGGGGCCACGCCCCACTTCCTCGCGCGCGCGTATTCCCCGCTCCTATAGACATACTCTTTTATCCTTCTTGTTGAGGTTTTCTGAGAGAACTAAAAAGAAGTGTTGAAGTGTTGCGCTAGAGGCTAAGCCATTGACGGACAAGCCGAATTGGCGCAACACTTGCGCAACAGATGCGGGGGCGGCAACACACCGAAGTGTGACCCCAATTTTCGCGCGCAACACTTCGGTCTGTTGCCGCCACACTTCTGTGGCGTGAAGTGTTGCGGGATGTGTGGCGAGGTCAGAGGCGGGGTTAGAATCGTGGTTTCGCATCGCGCAGACCTCCCTGCCGAAGCGGAGCTTTCTCCTCCCCACTTCCCGCCCCCTTCTCCGAGCGGCGGTTCACGCCCTCCTGGGTCTGCGCAAGGCCTGCGCAGCCGTTCTTGAGGGGGGCGTCAGAGTGCTCCTGCCAATAACGAAGGCCTGCGCTCGTCAGCCTGATCCCCGTCACGAAGCGCTCGCCTGCATGCCCCTGATAGCCGTCCACGTCGGCCCAAGGCGCCACGGAGCGGAGGAGAGGCGTGAACTTGTGGGCGCCGAGCGCGCGCGCGTCATGCCCCTGCTCCTCAAGCTGCCAGCCGTTGAAGGAGCAGCGAAGGTCCTTGCGCGACACCATGGATTCAGGGTCGGGCTGTACGGCGACGCGCGCCCAGGCCGAGATCGGGCTGTTGTCGTCCTTGAAGCGGTCGATCGCCTGCAGGATGCTTGCCGGCAGGAGGTAGCGGCCGCGGGCGCGCAGGCGGTCCAGGCCCTCGATCGCCCAGTTCAGGATGCCGGGCCCCTCGAGCTCGACCAGCGTCTCCGCGAGGCCCGCGGTGCCCGTGACTCCCAGCTCCCGCCTGAGCTCTTCGACCTGGTGCTCCTCAACGACGTTCGTCATGTCGATCACGATGGAGCGGTTGTAGATCGCCTCCGTGGCGTCCCGGGCCCGCGGCATGACGTTCGTGGTCAGGAGGACGGGAATCTCGAAGGAGGTTCGCAAATAGGTCCGGCCCTTCCGGTTCACGTCGAGCGGCTCGCCCGTCACCACGTTCTTGAAGCGGGCGCCGTCGATTTCGTCGTTCTCGTTCACGGCGTCGTCGCGGACCCAGGCGCGCGCGCCATGCAGGGTCTGGAGGCCGAACTCCTTCGAGATGTCGACGATGGAAGGGGAAGCGATTGGGTCGCCGATCAGCCGCCGCAGGATCGTGGCGAGCTGCGTCTTGCCGGTCCGAGAGGGGCCTTTGAGAAACAAGGCTTTCCGCTGCTCGCGCGCGAGCACCCGGATCGCCAGGGCGGCACCGAAGCACTCCTGGATCACGGCGACGATCTCGCGGCGCTCGAGGTCCGAGCGGTCCCTGAAGCAGATCTCCAGGAAGCGCAGGGTGCGGGGACATTGAGCCCCGGCCTCGAACGACACGCCGACCTTGCTGCGCGCGAAGTGGGACGGATCGTGAGGAGAGAAGGCTCGGGACCGGAGGTCGACCATGCCGTTGCCGGCCGCGATCACGTCGCCGCCGTTCCACCGCACCTCGCGGAGGTAGAGGTCGGGATGCTCGTTCAGCCGCTTCCAGGCTGCGTTCGCGACCTTGCTGTCGCCAGCGCGCCCCATGGCGTCGCAGCCGCGCTGCACGAGCGTGCGCAGCCATTGCTCGTCGGAGGGCGACAGGGCGGTCCAGACCCCGTCGCGGTACATCCAGATCTCGCCCTCGGCGAGCAGGATGTCGCCGCCGTCCCGGCGGATCGTTTCGACCACCCCGTCGGCGACGATCACCGGGATGGCGTCGGGGGAGGAGGTTTCTTTCTTGACCTTCTTCTTGCGCCTCTCCTCGAGGTGCACCACGGTGCCGGTGCCGGTGGCAAAAACAGAAGAGGCTGAAGCAGCAGAGGCCTCCCCCGCCTCTCCGTGCACGGTCTCGTCGCCACGGTGCGCTCGCGTCACCTCTCTGGGTTTTTGCGTGGGGTTCTTCCTCTGCCAGTCCTCGCACATCCGCCGGATGGCGCGCTCTTCGCGTGTCCAGTTCCAGTTGCGGCCGTCGGCGCCGGCTGCGGCACGGGTGGCAGCCAGGACGGTGTCGACCACCTGCTCCAGGCCTACCCCCTTCGTCAGCAGGGAGGCCGTCACCGAAAGCTGGGTAGAGTGAATGCTCGTCTCCCCCACCCCCTGATAGGCCATGGCGGAGAGACGCTGCTCGACGTCGATCGGCGGCTTGAAGCCGAGGCGGGCCGCCACCTCCAGGAAGGGGTTGGCAGCAACAGAAGGGGCGGAGAGGCCTTGGGCGCCCTCCTTAATTTTTCTTCTGACGACCGGTGAAACGTAGGAGAGCATCTCCTCGATCTCGCCAAGCTCGTAACGGGCATCCCAATGAGCGGAGAGGACCGCCACTTCCTTCCACGCCCCATCCTTCGTGTTGTGCGTGCCGGGGAGCCGCATCAGCGCCGCGGGATGGGCGACGGCGAGGTCGCCCCCCACCAGGTCGGCGAGGAGGCGAAGGGCGGCCTCGACGCGGGAGACAACCTCTTCATTTGCCTCCAGCCCTTCGTTCAAGAGCCAGTACAGGTGCAGGCCGTTGCCGGAAGCAACCAGAACTGAAGGGGGCAAGGGGAGGGTGGAGACCTTCGCGGAGATCTCCTCGAGGGTGGCTTCGACACTCTTCAGGTCCACGTCGGCGTGGAGGAGGGAGATCTCCGAGACGTTCACCTTGCTCCTCGGCGAGCCTCCCGCCCTCTCCGGCCGGGCGTCGGGGCGGAGGGTGGAGACGCAGAAGAAGAGGCCCCGGTCCTTCCGATCCCATTTGCTGACGAACAGATCGACGGTCTCGAGATCCCTCGTCTCGATGCGCTTCTCGCCCGGCTCCCGGTCCCGAGCGTCGGCATTGGCCAGCGACGACAGGTAGACAGGGTTCACCGTGCCGGGTCCGAAGACCTGGCGGATGAAGGAGGCGGAGGCCGAGAGGGGTGGCATGTTGCGGTTGGCGCCTGTCTACGATCTGTTGTGGTGCCGGGAGGGGTCTGCTCACCCCTCCCGGCAGATGCGCTTCAGAACCGCGTCTCGGCGGCCGCGGCCTTGCTGCGGCCGCTAGCCCTCGAAGTGGCGGGCTTCGGATCCTCGAACGGGATCTCGGGGCCTTCGTCCGCCTCCCCGCCCCCTTCTCCGGAAGCCTCGTCGGCCGCGGCGAGCGCCTCCACGAAGGCTTCCTTCCCGACCCAGCCGACTACGTCGAACTTCGGAGTGAAGATCTTCCCGTAGGCCTTGTTGGGATGCTTGTAGGAATCGACGTTGAGCGCGATCACCGGGAACTGGTCCGGACGCTGGCGCATGTGCTTGCCGAAGATCCCGGCAAGCTTGCCGATCGCGTTGAGCCCACCCTTTGAGGAGGTCGCGAAGGTGAAGAGGTCGTCGCTATCCGTCGCCTTCAGGATGAGGTAGTTCGTGAGCTGCCAGGGGTCGCGCGGCTGACCCTGATCGACCTCCCACTCGTCCTCGTCGGTGTCGCCGAGCTCGGCGCGCTTGGGCGGCACATAGCCCTCAGCGACCCGCCCCATGATCATGTCGACGGGCTTGCTGTCCTCCCACTTCACCCAGCCGATCATCAGCTCGTCCATGTTGGCGACGAGCTGGGTGCCTTCCTCGACCTCGTCGCCGTTCTGACCGGCCGTGTACTCGCCCTTCGAGAACTTCAGGAGGTCGCCGACGATGCGATTCCGAGAGGTAGATTCCGCATACGCCTCGAAGGCGTTCTTGGAAGAGCCGGCGGCCAGATCGGTGCCGGTGGAGCGCGTTGTCATCTGGTTCATCGTTTTCTCGCTTCTCGCTTTGCTATGCGGCCACAGCCGCAGGGATCCCGGCAGAGGCCGGAATGGGGGTGGAAAGGCAGGACGAAGGGGCGCTGCTGTTTGCCCCCTCCCCTTCGCTGATCGTGATCACCAGGCGGTCCGTAGGATCGCCGACGGTCTCGAACCGAGAGAGATCCACGCCGGCGGCGGCGGCCGCCTCACGGATGCCCTTCATGTCGTAGGCGGGCCGGCCCTTGACGGGTGACCATGTGACGGAGACGCCAGGGGCCGAGAGACGACGGGTACCGGAGGCCGCCAGGAGATCGCGGATTTGGTGCTCGAGTTCGCGAGCGTCCTGCTCCAGGGCGGCCGCGGAGGTCTTGAGCTCCTTCGCGTCGCGCGCCATGGCGGCGATCTGGTCGGCGAGGGCGCGGTCGACGGTGGAGGACGCCTCCGGAACCCTCGCGGCCCTCTGTCTTCCGCACGCCGTCGTGAAGGGGCAGAACTCGCACTCACGCCCTCCTGCGATCACGCCCTCAGGGCGGATGGAGGAGACGTCTGTGGCCGTCATGATCGAGACGGCGCGAGCCTGAGCGGCGGAGAAGATGGCCGGGTCGAACTTGACCGGGAACTCCCTCACTTCGTCCCAGAACGAGGTGTCGGTGTAGGACAGAAGGGCATAGGAGGGCCGGTGTGAGGTCCGCGCCCTCACCAATCCCATCTGCACCTGCACCTGGTACACGTGCTCTGGTTTCGCCTCGTCGAGGCGGGTGCGCGGGTCCGCGGTTTTGCACTCGACCAACAAACAGTCGGAGAGGATGTCTTCCACCCCCGTGTGCCGGAGGACGTCCCGCTCCAGGCCCACGATCAGCCCGTCCGGCGTGGCGGACAGGAAGCCATCAACAAAGGTGCGCTGGTCTGCCCCCGCGAAAAGGAGGCGGTCCCCGAACTCGCGCCGAAGCGCCGGCTCCCACCAGTGGTTCTCGTAGACGGAGCCGCGCACGCGGGCGCCCCAGCGGTCGGAGAAGTCGCCGTCGCGCGCGCGGCCATAGACGTGATCTCCCTCGTTCTTGGCGAAGAACGTCTTGCGGGCGCACTGCCCGATCTCGGACGCGCCGATCGTCTGGGAGCGGTCGGTCTCCCACTCGCGGGCGGAGGCGAGAGCATAGGTGTTCAGAGCGTCGCGGATCATGACAACAGGCCCTCCGAAGAGACGCGATGACCATTCACGCGCTGCAGCTTCTTCGGTTTGCGCCACTGCACTGAGTTGCCGGCGCGCCGCCACAGAGCGACAGGGCGACGAACCGTGAGAAGGGGTGCGAGCTCAGCCCAGGAATACGCGGCCGCTGCAGGCGGGCCGGCGAGAGCCCCGACGGGGTAGTCAGGCAGCCCCCGAGGTGCCATTCCGAGCAGCAGAACCTGGACATCGCGCCAGTGCGCAACGGCCTTTGCGAACTCCGGCAGGCGAGCCATTTCCCCATCGGGCTCTGCCGGCTTCACTTCGACGAAGACCGGGCACAGGGGCGTCCTGATGACGAAGTCCGGACACCACCCTTCGAGGTCCAGGGGCTCGTAGTCCCAGGTCCATCCGCACAGGTCGAAGAACGCCGCCCAGCGAGCTTCCAGGCGCGAGCGGAAGCGCGTGCCGCCGTAGGTGGTGGGGATTGCCTTGATTAGCATCACCTCACCCCCATCAAATCTTTGATCTGGAAGAAGGCCTTAGGCTCCTCGCCGGGAAGATCGTCGTCGAAGGGTGGGAGCCCCTCGCGGAGGCGGAGGAGGGTGATAAGGCGGCTGATCTCCTGGAGGAGATCGAACCGAGCGTCCAAGGGCATTGCCTGAATCCAGGTCGCCTGCTCCACGAGGCGGATCAGGGCGGGGGCTGAGGAGAGCGTCATGGTGCGGACGAACCCCAACAGGCCTTTCACCTCACGACCGAAGGACCCGGTGAGGAGGTCCTCCACCTTTTGTCGCCGCCATCTTCTGTACAGGCGGCCGAGCTTCTCCTCGTCGCGCAGCTCCTTCTCGGCTTCGGCGGCGCGGGAAGCACGGGCCTCGGCAGCCTTCAGCCGCTGTTTGACGGGCGCGACGATCTGGGTGTCCGCCAGCGCCTCGAAGGGATTCGGGATGGGGGCGTGAGCGTTCATAGCCCCATCCCCCGTCCGGCTTCGCCGCGCAGGCGCGCCGCTTCATGGGCTTCCGTCATCGACGGATAGAAGGCGCGCTCGAGGACGAGGAGCGCTTCGGAAGGATCGCGGCGCCGCAGCAGGGATATCGCCTCCTCGACAGCGTCATGCAGCGGGTGCATGTCCATCTCGAGATGGTCGACGACGATCTCGCTTGCTTCCCACTTCGTGAGGACACTCAGGAGCTCGGTTATGACGTCACCGGTCCGCTCGACGGGGACCGCATTGCACAGGGCTTGGAGGGACGACCTGGCGATGACGCTCCCGTCATCGTCAAGGACGTCGACGGTTTCGGACAGGTCGGTCACAGAGGTGTTCTTCTGCTCACTCATGCTCGCCCGCCCTCCGCGGCCGCTGCATCGGCTGGGGATGGTCTGCCGCCGCAAAGTGCCGGCACGCAGACGCGCCGTGAGGCACGTTCCCGCCGCGCTGATGCGTGAGCTGCTGATAGCGGGCGCAGGGCGCAGGGCGTGGCCCGCCGCCGTTCTTGCCGCCTTCCGCGAACCAGGTGCTCGTCTTCATCCAGAAGACGCACTCCCGGCAGGTGCGGCCTGCGGGACCTGTACCGGCGAAGTGGGCCATGCCGACGTGCGTGCCGCGGGCCCGGCGGATCACGTCCTCCTGACCTTCGCGGTTCAGCCCATGGGTGACCTGGAACAGGGACATCAGCGGCCCCCTGTCATCATACGACGGTGAATGTCGCGGGCGCGCTGACGCTCGGCGTCTTCCGCGGCGCGTGCTGCGCGCTTCGCACGCTCGGTCGCCCAGTAATCCTTCTGAGCCTGCGTGACGCGCGGGTTCGCCTCACAGGCTGGGTTGTCGCAAGCGGGTGCAGCGTGAGGGTAGCCGCAGGCCGGGCAGGTGATGTTGCGTTCGCTCATCGTCAGAACCCCGTCGCCAATTCGGCGTTGGAGCGGACCCGCGCCCTCTTCGGCGGCAGACCCCAGGCCTCGAAGGCGGCCTTGGCCTCTTCCAAACTCTCGACCTCGGCGACGTCGAACCCGTCGGCACGAAGGTCGCGGATGTAGGCGATCTGGCGATAGCTGTAGGTGCCGCCCGGCCGCTTCACCTCCATGAAGTAGGCGCGCCCCTGGCAGTAGATGCTGAGGTCCGGATGGCCTGCCTCCACGCCCTCCCGCTTGAAGCGGATCGCCTCGACCGCGGCCCTGCGGCCGCCATTGGCGGCGTGGTGGATCTTCCCGGCGTAGGTCCGTCGGTAGAAGACCACGATGGAAGTCTGGATCTCCGACTCCCTGTAGCTGCGGCGGCCTGCCATCACGCCCCCTCCCCGCAGGTCCGGAGCCCCATGGAGCGCAACGCGTGCAGGATCGTCGTGTGGTCGCGACCGAACTGCTGGGCGAGCCACGGCAGGCTGCGGTGCGGGAAAGCGAGCCGGACTTCCCTGATCGCCTCCCAGCGCGCCGTCTTCACGGGCCGACAACGGGAGGGGCCCAGAAGGGTGGAGGCCGTCATGCCGTGCCGAGCGGCGACTGTGGCAATGATCTGCCGGGGTGTCGGCTTGTCGCCGACGGTCGCGCGGTACTGCTCGAGCTGCTCCTGGAAAATCTGCTCGTCCAAACTAACGAGGGCGGGGGCGGGCTCTTCGGCCGGGATGGGCTTCGGGCCCGGGGCCGGAGCCCTCTTCCCGCGCTCGAACTCCTGGCCCGCACGCACCATGCGGGCACGGGCGGCGCGGAAGCGCGCGTTCATCTCCTCGAGGGTCCGGGGCTCGGGGGTCATGAAGCCCTCCCGGTCCGCAGGCCGACGACGTTGGCGGGCTGGGCGCCGAGGTCGTTTTCCAGTTCGGCTACGTCCGTGGCGACGTTGCGAGCCCGGGCGACGATGCGCTGTACCTCAGCAGGATCGGTCCGTCCGTCGGCCGCGGCCTTCATGAGCTCGGTCTGCAGGGCGGAGACCGATTCCGTGATGTCGATCGCGTGGTTGAGGAGCGCCGCGCCGTTCTCAACCGGCTCGGCCGCAGGCACCATACGATTGCCCGAGCAGTGCACCAGGAGCTGCAGGAGCCGCGACTCCCCTCCCCGGCGGCGGAGCTGCAGGATCGAATCCAGGATCACATCGGCCGGGACCTGGTGACCTTTGTTCTCCTCGCTGATGTTCGTGCAGCGCGAGATGCGGGCCGCGTCGAGCCGGGTGCGCCGGGCGAATGCCGTGACGCCGCCGAGCTGCTCGACGTCCTCGTCGAAGGCCGCCTTGATGGCCTTCTCCAGATCGGTGTTCTCGTCCCAGGGGGTCATGCAACGTTCTCGAACTGAATTGACGTGACGGGTGGTCAGGCGGTCGGCACGGTGCTGGCGTGGAAGACGTGCTCAACGAGAGGACCGGAATGCGCGGGTCGGGCGGCGACGATGGCTGGGGCATGCCCAACCCGCGCACCTCCGCTCGGCCCCAGGGGGAAAGGGACGAGGGAAGGCATCAGGCGGCCTCGCCTTGCCGCGGGGCCGGATAGATGTCGGGGCGAAGTTCGTGGCGGGGGATGCCAGTCAGGCGTTCCAGGTCCAGCACGCGCTCGACCGGGATGCGCTGCTTTGCGCGCCATTCTGAAACGGCGTTTCTGCTGATCCCGAGGCGGCGGGCGAGCGCCGCTCCACCCCCGTAAGCCTCGATAGCGCGATCGACGACGTTCATGCTCCAACCTCTCAGTCCCGCCGTTTGTAATTTATCACTTAGCAATCTGTCAAGTGATACTCATGCTGACGGCTGTCAAGGACCGCTTTACAAAATCGCTATGGAGACGTTTGGCGAACGGTTGGAATGGGCGCTAGCCCAGCGTGAGTGGAAGCAGTCACGGCTTGCACGGGAGCTAGGCGTCACGCGCACGGCAATCAGCCAGTGGGTGACTGGGAAGAGCGACCCGTCCTCCGCGAACCTGCGAGCGGCCGCGAGCGTGCTTGAGGTCAGCTCGGAATGGCTCGGCACAGGTCGAGGCGAACCTCGCCCAAGCGGTTCAGCGGCGAAAGTTCGGGATGTCGGCGACCTAGAACCAATGCCGCGGCAGCTCGGCATGGTGCGAGTGGACGGCAGGGTTCAGGCCGGTAGCTTCGTAGAGAAGCACATGCTCGATCCGCTGCCTGACGACTACGTGTCCGCGCCCAAGGATCCCGACTTTCCCTTCGCGCGCCAGATTGCCTTCCGGGTTGGCGGGGATTCGATGAATCGCGCCAGACCGAAGCCAATCATCGAAGGCGACGTGATCGTATGCGTTCTGTGGGAGGATCTCGGAATCGAGATCACAGATGGCATGAACGTCGTGGTTCAACGGGAGATGGACGGCGGCCACCTCGTTGAGCGATCTGTGAAAGAAGTCCGGGTCACGGAAGGGGGATACGAGTTCCTGCCGCGGTCTAGCAACTCCGCATATCAGCCGTTCCGGGTCGCCCATGACCTCTCAGCCGATGACGGAAAGCAGGTCTTGGTACTGGCACTGGTGCGGTTTGTTTTTGATCACCAACCGCTGCCAGTGACGGTGAGGCGGCTGACGAAGGCGCAGTGACCAGCAAGCCGCCCCGGGCGGCGAAGGGAGATCCGCCGCGTCATGTGGGCCGCTTTCCGTCTCTAGGCCACACGTCGGATTGACTCCCCTGCCGAGTTTCACAACCTTGGCGCTCAGACGACGGGGGGATGTCGATGGAAGTTACCCTTGCTTTGGGGGCGGCTGCGGCGGTGCTGTTCGCGATCGCGGCTTACTTTGTCATCCTTCTCATCCGGCAGCGGAAGGCTCATCGCGCAGAGCGGGTCGCATTCGATGCGAAGATCCAGAGCTTCGGCGAGCGCCTGAAACCTATCACCAGCATGGATGAAGAGGTCGCGCGGCTTCAGGCCGAAATCCGGCAGCATCAGTCCAGCATTGAGGGGCTTCGCTCTTCCTACTACGAGAAGAAAGCCGTCTACGATCGTCTGATCAAAGAGGTCGCGATCTTCGATGAGAAGCTCGCGTTTGCCGAGATGGGGGTCTACGAACCTCACTTCGACTTTACAGACAGCGAGAAATACAAAGACGCAATCGCTGCCGTCCGTGAACAGCAGAAGCTCATGGTGTCGCTGAAGACGGCCGTCATCTGCACGGCGACCTGGGCGGTCGATGGCAGTGCCTCCAAAGGCCAAACCATGACCAACAGGAACATTCGCCTGACGCTCCGTGCCTTCAACAACGAATGCGAAGCCGCCATAGCCAACACACGCTGGAATAACGTTAACGCGATGGAGAAGCGCATCACCAATGCACAGGTGCAGATCGACAAGCTGAATGAGTCGAATCACATCTTCATCACGAACGACTACCTGAAGCTCAAGCTCAAGGAACTGTACCTCACGCACGAATACCGCGAGAAACTGAAAGCGGAACGCGAGGAGAAGGCTGAAGCCGCCCGGGCGGCGCGCGAGGAGCAGAAGTTCGTCCGCGACCTGGAGCGCGCTGAGGAAGAGGAGGCGCGCTATCAGCGCATGCTCGAAAAGGCAAAGGCGGCGGCTGCGAAGAGCGTTGGCGCTCAGCTCGAGGCTTACTCGGGTCAGGTGGCCCTACTCGAAAAGGAGCTAGAGGACGCCCACGCCAAGGTGCTCCGGGCACAGGCAATGGCGGAGAAGACACGCTCTGGCTACGTCTACATTATCTCCAACGTGGGCTCGTTCGGGGACGAAGTGATCAAGATCGGGCTCACACGTCGCCTGGATCCTGCCGACCGCGTGCGGGAGCTCGGGGACGCCAGCGTCCCCTTCGTGTTCGATACCCATGCGATCATCTACAGCGACGACGCGCCGGCCCTGGAGAAGGCGCTCCACAATGCCTTTGAACCAACCCGCGTGAACGCTCGCAACTATCGCAAAGAGTTCTTCCGAGCGAAGATCGACGAGGTCGAAGCCGCTGTGAAGCGACTGGCGCCAGGTGCCCCGTTCTTCAAGGACATCGAGGCCCAGGAATATCGGGAGACCTTGGCGAAGCGGAATGCCACCTTGCTGGCGATGGAGGCTCGACCGGTCGCGTTTCCCGCGGCAATCTGAGCCCCTATACCGCTAACCCCACACTCCAAGAGCAGGAAACAGCACGTATGATGAGGCTAGTGATCATACTGGCCGGCGCGACCCTCTTCCTCGCCGGGCCAGTCGCGGCTGACGGCCCATTCGGCGTCACAATGGGAAGCAATCCGCTAGACTACCCGACGTGTAAGGCGGCCGAGGGCGTGACAGGGGCATACGACTGCTCTGGTCTCCCACGGTCCCATCCAGATATGAGAGTGTACAATCTAATTTCATCGTCAGAAACTGGTGTTTGCCTGCTTCGCGGGTCGACTGATATTCTAGAGACAAGCTCGTTTGGTAGTGAGTTGCGGATGAAAACTGAAGAGTTGAAGGATCAAGTATCTTCAGTTTACGGACCAAGTAATAAGTTCGACTTTATAATGCCAAGAAGCATATGGATCGACCCATCATACTGGATGATGGCCATCGTCAAGAATGATAGGCATTATGCTTATGCATGGAATAAGGATTCTAAAGCTCGTCTCAAGGACAACATCAAGAACATCGTTCTTTCGGCGAAGGCTATAGATGCCACAAGGGGATACGTTCAAATCGAGTACGTCTTCGAAAACCACGCTAAGTGCCAGGAAGAGCATAAGAAGGCGCGTGCCAAGGCGTTTTGACCCCGCACTCCAAGGGCAAGGGATGAGGTGAGAGAGATTTTGTAGCGCGCGTAGGGGATAGGCCGCGGCACGTGGCAGAGTGAAGGGCAAAAATCTGTGGCAGAGTATACCGTTCCCACGATCACCGATTTGCGGGCGAGTGAGGGGTACCAACATTATGTTTATCTCGATTGGACGTTTTCATCTATCTACGATGTAGAATTTAAGATTTATAGATTTGCCGAGGCTGAGCCTTCACATCTGGTCGGCTCGCTTTATGTGGGCGCATCTGCTGGGGCAACCTCGCATGTCTTCGGACATTCTGACTTTGAAAACACATCTGGAGACACGAAGGTCTATAGTTATTACGTGGTTCCTATAGTCTTTGTTAAACCTCCTGGGACGCTTGCTGCAGCGCCTGCTGCCGGGACGATGAGCAACATCGATACGGGGTATGTTATGGCGGGCGGCAACGACGCCGATAACACCATATTCGGTGGGCCATCGGATAATACCGTCGTGGGGAATGATGGCAGCGACCGTCTTTTCGGCTTGGGTGACAGGGACGTTCTGTATGGAGGGAAGGGCGCCGATCATCTCGACGGCGGCGAAGGCAACGATCGGCTGTCCGGCGACCAAGGCCACGATACGTTAATTGGCGGACCCGGCGCGGATCGCTTCGTCTACGGGCTCGAAGAGGAAGCCGGCAAAGATGCAGACGGCGATACCGTTTACTTCGTACGGAGCGAAGGCGACCTGATCGATCTCCGCTACGTGGATGCTACGCTGAAGACCAAGGACGGGAACAAGAGTTTCGAGTGGGTGGATGATGAGCACATCGGGGCCGCGTTCACAGGCGAGCCGGGCCAACTCCGCTACAAGGGACATGTTCTTGAAGCGGATCGAGACGGGGACGGCCGAGCAGATTTCTCGATCAGGATCATCGGCAAGCTCACTGCTGACGACGTGCTTCTGTAACCCCACACTCCAAGAGCAGGGGATGAGAGGCATGCGCGGGATGTCGGCAGGAACACGGCTGGCGGCCGCTCTGCTCCTGGTCTGGCCGCTCTCGGTGGCAGCTCAACCGGGGCTGCCCGCATCAGGGGCGCGTGCCCTCATCGGCGAAGCCCTCAGGCAGCAAATGGGCCGGCAGGAGTACACCTTCGACCTCCGGCTGAACTCGTGCACAGCCTCGTCCTGTGCAATCGCGCCCGATCAGAACGTGACGGGGGAGATTCGCAGCGACGAGCAGGGCATCAGGTCCGCGGCGGTCTCTCGCCGCCTCCTCAACCCGGGAGACGATCTGGGCCGAAACCGCTTTCTCGCGACCTGTAACGTGCTCATCGGTGCCCTTGCAGGAGGCATGAACCTGGAACTGGGCCGGTTTGTCGAACGACTGCAAGAGGATGCTGCGGACAACAGCCGGCGCAGCGGTCGTGAAGGCACAAGCGAGCGTCGGGTCGGCCAAGCGCGCGTCGTGTTCACCGCACAGAAGAACCTGGAGCGCTGTGAAGTTTCGAGAGGCAGCCGTTAGGGTCGGCGGCAGACCTTGCCGGCCCGGCACAGATGATCGGCACCGTGTTGTGCGGTAGGAAAGCGCTCCAAGAGCAGGGGATGAGGTGATGAAGCCGACGACTTTCATCTTCCTTCACGCGGTCGGCGTTGCTGCTGGCGCAGCGGCGCTCTGGTGGTTCGTCTTTCCATCGAGCCTGGGCGAAGCGGTGGCCGACGCGGTTACAGCCGGAGCTGTCGCCAGCTACGTGGAGCTGGTCGCGATGCGTCGGGGGCTATAGGTCGGGAGCAGGGGATGAGGTGATGCCGCTCCCGATTGAAAGCATCGACGTCGGCAAGTGCTACCTAGCCGATCGGCGGCAACGCCCTCAGGTATGGCGCGTGGAGAGGATCTTTCCCGACGGGCGGCTGGACTACATGAATCGGCCAGTGGACCCTTCTCTGAAGCAGGTGTGGCGATCGGGTATGACCACGCTCGCCTTCTTCGCAGGGGTCGTTTCATGCGAGGTCCCCTGCGACTGGATCCCAGAAAACGACGGTTGAGCCCACCCGCATGGTCTAGCTTTGGCCGCCGGCTCAACCTAAAGTCCGAGGATCCTGATTTGGGGGATCCGATGGACACCCTTCACCTTCTCCTCGCACTGGCGACCGCTTTCCTCGCGCTCTTCGCGACGGTGGCCGGCGTCATGACCATCGTGTCCCGGTTCGCGAAGGCTCGGGAACGCGAGAGGCTCGCCGAGCTCATCGTGCAGGCCACAGGCAGGGGGTGAGGTGAGCCCTCCCCTGCGACTGGGCGCCGGAGGGAGGTGGGTGAGGTGGGACCGGGAGCGGCCTTCGTGACGCCGCCTTTTCGCCAGGGCTACTGTCCATTAAGGGGTAATGGAGAGGCTCGTGGAGAGCCGAGGGCAAGGTGATGAGTTGGCAGTCTGCGCATGAGGCACACGCTATCGAGCGTGTAGCCCTCACATTTCAGCTGGCAGAGATGGTGCCGTCTAAGCCGTGGGCATCTCTGCTAAAGGATGCAACGACTCGGCTCGTTCCGGAAGGGTTTCGCGTTGTAAACGAGGTGGAAATCGCGCCTCCTATGGTAGCCGCGGGCGGCCCTCAAAGGGGGGTTGCCCAATTCATGATCGGTCCAGGCGGCGTCGTTCTTGGATCTGGAGCTGCGGCTGGTCCGACTGGGGTTTCGTTCCAGATGGTAGAAGGGGCCGAAATCCGAGAGGAAATTGGCGCTCACCAAAGCAGGTTTGTCTACGCTACTACTCGATACGCAGGCTGGGACGTTTTCCGATCTCGAGTTGAAAACATAATATTCCCGTGGCTTAACTCAGTTCTTCCGATTGTAAATCTGCAGATGATGAAACTGGAATATTGGGACCGTTTCGTGTTTGACGGACCGGCGCATGATGTCGATTACGGATCTTTGCTCAACAGCGCATCGGGCCATCTACCTAAATTCGGGTTTGAGACAAAGGGCCTGTGGCATTCTCACGTTGGCTACTTCGCAGAACCAGGGCTGTCCTCCCGCCGGCTGATCAATCTGAACATCGACGCCTTCGACGTCTCCAGAAGCATAGGCGCTCCTTTGGAGGCACCGGAACAGCTGCGCTCTGTCGGCATTTATTCCATGGTACAGGATGACCAAGGCCATCGGTCGCTGGCGTCCGGTAGCGACACGGTCTCGTCATTGGAGGAGATGCACACTATATTGAAACTGCTGCTTGCGGACGTTATCACTCGGCAGGCGGCCGAACGAATCTCCCTCAACGCTGGAAATATGTCGTGATTGCAACCTCTTCGCCAGCAATGCACTTGGCAGCCTATTTGGCGTCTGCCGAGCTTCTGGCATCGACAAGCGCGACGACAACGCGAGCCTCGATCATAGATCAAGAGCTCGTCCAGCGTTCATATGTCGGCTCTCCTAGATGGGAAGGTGGCAGCAATGGCCTTGGATCCTTCAGGATTGTTCAGACGGCCATGTCCGACCGAGCCCCGATAATTATCGGAGCTGAAAGAGCCGAAGATCCAGCCGTTGCGGAGCTTAACAGTCTTTTGGAGCTTGGTGCTGGATGGGACGGCGAGGATGCCGCTCCTCCACATAAAGCTGCCATTCAAGATGCGATCCATTTCTTGTATGCCGCCGGATCACTAGCGACGAACTTGTCGCCAACCTTGCATGTGGACGGTTCGGTGCTCCTTGAGCTAGACGATGGATCAGCCGGGTCTCTCCGCTTTCGCGGCAATGGAACTATCGGGTATGCGGTACGCGGTATTGGGTTCGGTTCGGTCCCGTTTGATGGGGCGACGATCCCCCCTGAACTCAGGCACGCACTCGAAGCCTAGTCGTGACTGAACAGGATGTTATGTGCGAGCATTGCCGCGAAAGCATTGCCGCGATTGAGCACGCAAACCCAGGTTTTCGTGCCAATGATCTTGACCAAGCAGAGCCTTTGTGTCGGTGTCAGCATGTCTCCGTTAGCGAGTACTCCTCTGGTCCCGTGAAGGATACGGAGGTTTTAGTTCGTGTTCTAGTCGCGCCCCAGCACATGACTGGCAAACGCCAACCTCGCGCTGCTGCGCTCACTGATGCAGAGCGAAACGGCCTTTCTCTCCTGCGTGAGCATGAGGCAACGGACGAAGACATACGGAAAGTTGCGGAAGGTCTAGTTGCTCGTGCGCGCAACCACCACGGTAATAAGGCAGGTGTTTTTGGAGTCCTTCGCATACATTGTGGCACAGTTCGAAACTGCGTGCCTGAATGCGATGATGCGCCCTGCTATTGTGTCTACGATACGGCCCTTTCTGAACTTAGGCCGCATACCGAGACTTTTCAGCGGGTCGCTGGAGTTGAAGATGGCATACGCGAGCTCCGCCGCGCTACATTATTCTCGGTGTTGAAAACGAGTTTTGTAAGTGTCGGCGAGTTCCGAGGCGGCTTGCTGTTAGATCTGGCTCCTCAGCAATAGACGCCAATTGGAGTTATTCCTCAGTCTTGTCCCGCATATATCTTGCAACTTCTTTCTCATGTTCAGTCGGTGCGAAAGGGAGGCGCTCACCTTCTCCCAAGCCCCCTCCCCACTCGGTCTCTAATGCGTACCTGCCAGAGACCTCTTCAGCTTTACGGAAGGAGCGCCGTTAGCTCGGCCGCCAGGAACCCGCCCGCCCTTCAGGCGTTCACCTGGTTCTTCATCGACACTCCTTCTCAGAACGGCTCCTGGCGTACTTCAGGGGCCGTTTCTGCTATGAGAGCCGAGCACATGAGCCCTCGAGGAAGTCGCCATGAGGAACGGCTGGACGTGGGGGGACGTGGCCCAGCTCGTGGTAACGATTGTCTTCGCCTTGGCGTTTGTTTCAGCCATCCTCTTCTGGCCGGAGATGGAGTGAGGATGCCGACCTGCGGCTGCCCTCCCCAGCATCTCCATCACCGCCCAGGCCCTGAGAGAGTGCGAGGGTCGTCAGGATCCCGCACGATCCCCCGCGGATACCGCGCATTGTGCTCGAGGAGCCGTTCGTAAGCCTCAACCACACGCCGGCCGGCGGCGCCTCGGCTGTCCTCGTGTCCGTGGATGTCGAAGGGCACCTTCCCCGTGGTGCTGTGAGCGAACATCGACCAATGCCAGCGGCCCACGTTCGCGCTGTGGTGCTCGATGCAGGCCCGGCCGATGCTCTCCCCTGTCGCCTCGTCGAAGGCGATGAAGTCCTGATCGGGGGCGAGTTCCGGGTGCACCTCGTGATGAGGGCGCCAGTAGACGGCGACGGCCTCAGAACCCGTCCTGGCTCGGGACATCGCCGTGCTCGGCCAGGATGATCGGATCGTCAAAGACGCCCGTGTCCATGTCGCCGATGCGCTTGAAGGCGATGGCACCGGCTTTCGTGGTGGCGAGCGTCTGTGCCATGCGCACGGCGGCCGCCTCGGACGTGGCGATGCGCGGTTGCTCGGCCGCGAGGCCCCTGCCCTTCTTCACGAAGGTCTGAACGCCGTAATAGGTTGTGGTCATGGTGGGGATCCTTTGGGGCAGGGCTACCAGGTAGCGAACTCGTCGTTCTCAGGCGGAGGCGTGCCGTATTCGGCCAGGACTGTCGGCTCCTCGAACTCGCCCAGCTGTGTGTCGCCCGTGCGGGAGAAGGCGATCACGTAGGTGCGCATGGTGGCGAGGACGGCGGCGCGGGCTTGGACCACGCCCGCCGTCTGGCCGGACCAGGGCTCGTCGGCGATCCAGCCTTCCTCCGTCCGCTGGTAGGCTTGGACGACGTGATAGGTGAGGCGGTCGTGGTCAGCCATGGCGAGCTCCTCATTCGGCAAAGAGCCGCCGCGGCGGGAGTGGCAGCTTGTCGGCCACCTTCGAAGACGTAGCGCCGTCCTCTCCCGCCACCCTGAACCCCGCGATCGCCTCCGGCCTCACGCCAGCGAACTCTGCGAACGCCACAACTCTCGCATCCTCGTCGAGGATGTAATCGAGCAACGCTTCCTGGAAGGCCGGCGACTCTGCCTCCTCGCGTAGGCTCGTCAGATCGTGCCCGGTCACGCCGACGAAGTGGCTGAAGCGGTCGTCATCGGCGGCGAGGAAGCTCAGCATGGTTGCGGTGAGCTCCACGCCGCGGGGCAGGCCTGTTGTCTCTTTCAGCATGTTGGATTTCCAAGCTTACGCAACGTCGCTTGCCTCTGACGCAGTCGGAACGTACTCGACCTCTCCGACCACGATTGCCGCTTCACACCCACACCGCTCGCAAGCGTATTCGATTTGGCCCAATGCGCCACTTTCATAGAAATCCGTTGCGGTGGCGGGATCGTCGACTTCGTCGAACAATCTTATTGTTAGTTCCTCGACGTGGGAGCAGTCCGCGCACCGAAGATGTAGCCGGAAATTACGCTCCTGAACTAAACCGAGGGCAGCAAATCCACGGGTAGCGGTAGGAGGGAGAAGGACGGCCATGACGGGCTCCGGCTGTGGGATGTTGCCATTTTGTTCTCATTTCCCTAGGAGTCAAGTTGCCGCACCCGCCCCTGAAACGGCCGTCCCCGAAATCCACAAGGTGTCTTTGGAGTGACGCCGCTTCACAAAAATCGCGACTGCGCTTGACATATTGCTAAGTGATAAATTACAACAAGCCATCCGCCCGCACCGGATGGCCCTCATGCCTTACCCTTCCCGCCGAGACTTCGAAGACCGCTTCCACGTCGTCCGCCGGCGTGACGCCTTCCACTGCCTGGAGGTAGCGGCTCAACACCGCCGCCAGGCGATCAGGGAGGCAGCCCTCAACGGCGGCTTTGCGCCCTCCGTCTTCATCAAGCTGGCCTCCGACGCCCTTCGGAACGCGCGCCGCTACGACCAGGAGGCCCGCGTGTTCGGGCTGCGGCTGCCGGGTGAAGAGGAGGGATGGGAGGATCTGATGGACCTCCCCTCCCCCTCCGACCTTGACCTCGCGGCCGAAGCCGCCCTGCAGGCGGAGGCGGCGTGATGCTGACCTTCAAGCGCCACATCGCTCCGAACGGCCTTCCCGGCTTCCGCGTCTTCGCCGGAGCCGCCTGCCTCGGCACGATCTTCAACCCCGGGCGCGTCAACGACGTCGGCCCCATGAACGGCATGGCCTGGCAGGGCGTCGCGCCCGACGGGACGCGGTTCGGGGCGACCTCGCGTCCGAAGCTCGCACAGAAGCTGCAGATCCATGCGGCCGCTCAGCGGGAAGCCCGCTGACATGCGCTGCACGTCATCTTTCCTAGCCTTCATCGACGCCGTTCTCAGCACCACCCCAATCGAGCAGCGCCGGGACTACCTCCTGAGCGAGCTCGAGAAGCTCGAAGCGCGCGAGCGGACGTACGGCGGGGGCTTCCCTGACGCCAAGGCCGGCCTGCAACAGCGCATCGAACGCGAGGCCCGCGCCTGGATCGCACAGCACGAAGCCGCACCATCGTTCGCACACTCCGGGAGGGCTTTCTGATGCGCCCCATCACCACTGCCGGTTACGCCGGCATCACGACCCCGACCGACGTCGGCCCTGCGGCCGTCCTGCAGTGGCTCAAGATCTCCGACCTGGTGGTCGATCCTTCCTACCAGCGCGAGATCCAGAGCGCCGGTCGGTCCAACGTGCGCCGGATCGCATCGGCCTTCTCCTGGGCCAAGTTCGCACCCGTGATCGTGTCGCCCGTGGAGGGCGGCAAGTTCGCGATCGTGGACGGCCAGCACCGTACCACCGCGGCTGCGCTCTGCGGCCTCGAGCAGGTTCCGTGCGCCGTCATCATGGTGGACCGATCCGGCCAGGCCGCGGCCTTCAAGGCGATCAACGGCGCCACCACGAAGGTGAGTCCGATGGCAATGTTCCATGCGGCCGTCACCGCCGGCGACCCCGAGGCGCTCGCCCTCAAGGAGGTCTGCGACTGCGCCGGCGTCCGGATCCTGCGTTACCCGATTCAGACCGATGCCCAGGAGCCGGGCGACACCATGGCGGCATCGGCGATCGAGCGCCTGCTCAAGCGCCATGGCCGGGCCACCATGATCACGGCTCTGCAGTGCGTCACGCAAACCAGCGAAGGCAATCCCGGCCTCTTGGTTGCGCCAGTCATCGCCGCGATCGCCGACGTGCTGGCAGAGGAGCCCGCTTGGCGGGACGCCGGGTCCAAGCTCCTCGATGTATTCGACGCGATCGACCTCGACACCGAGCTCGACGCGGCCCGCGTGACGGCTGCCAAGCGCCCGAACATCAGCATCGCCGTCGCCCTGGCGAACCGCCTGCGTGACCGCCTCTCCAAGAGCATTCCCGTCGCGGAGGCCGCCTGATGCGCTTCGCCCATCGCATGGACCGGACGGCCCGCTACACCGACGAGGACGTCGCGCGGAAGCTGGCCAACCTCGAGCACCACACGCTGAGGAATGCCGCAGGCGTGATCGACGAGGACGCTGTCGCAAGCGCCGTCATCGATGCGGGCGTTCATCCGCTCTCCTGGGATTCCACCAACTGGCGTGACGTCGCCTTGCAGGCGCTCGAGCTCCGGAGGGACGGCCGATGAGCACCCTCACCGCCCTCATCGTCGCCGCCGTGTTCTGCATGGCCCTCGCCCTTTTCCTCGGGATCACAGGCGCCTTCAAGGCCAGCCCGAAGCAGGAGCCCTCCCCTCGCGACCTCGAGCCTTGGGGCGACTGGCCGCATCGCGGGGATGAGCTGTGAGCATCTCTCTCCGGCCTGTCACCCGGGATGAGGCCGATCGCTTCATTTCCGAGCATCACCGCCACCACCGGCCGCCGGTCGGGGCCCTCTGGCGGCACGGCGCTCACGACAGCGAGGGCTACCTTGTCGCCGTCGCTGTGGTCGGACGGCCCGTGGCGCGCGAGCTCGACGACGGCCTGACGGTCGAGGTCACCCGCATGTGCTCGGACGGTGAGCCCAACGTGTGCAGCATGCTCTACGCCGCGGCTCGCCGCGCGGCCGATGCCAAGGGCTACCGGCGCGGGCTGACCTACATCCTGCGCAGCGAATGGGATCGGTTCGACCCGGCCACCGGGCGCCGCATCGGCGGCGCTAGCATACGAGCTGCCGGCTATGAGTTCCTGTGGGAGGTGCGCGGTCGCAGCTGGGATGCGCCTTCGCGCCCTCGGACCGACAAGCACCCAACCGAGGACAAGGTGGCTCTCGGATGGGGCGCCTGGCCCCAGCTTACCGCGAGGGCCGCCGCATGATCTGCCCCCGCTGCGGCTCCGACACCCGCGTCATTGAAACCCGAGAGGTCGAAGGCAAGCCGGTGATCCGCCGGCGGAGACGGTGCGCTGAAGGCCACCGCTTCGACACCTACGAGAGCCGGGAGAAGCCGACCCACCTTGTCGAGCGCCCGCCGGGGTACCAGGCCGCTCTGATGCGGAAACGCCGAGCCCAGGACCGGGAGCGGGATCAGCGTGACCGCCTGCGCGAGATCGCCCGCCAGGAGCACAAGCAGACCGGCGAGCCCCTCGAGCAAGTCTACGCCCGCTTCGGCGTCGCCTGACCTCCCTCCCAGGATCACCCCGATGACACAGACCCAGACAGACCGTGAGGGCGAGCTTGAGGCCGAGCGCGAGGTTGCAGATCATCTCTCGCAACGATGCCAAGTCCTGCGGGCCGAGAAGGATGCGCTACAGCGGAACTACGACGCGGTATGCGCTCTCCTCGATGATGCGCGCGAGCAATGGGCCGAGGCGAAGGCGGGCAGGGATGAGTGGCGCCAGCAATCCGAGCGCCACGCCGCCGAGGTTCAGACGCTCACCAAGGAGCGGGACGAGGCGCGGGAGGAACTCGCTTCAATGCGAGCGGAGGGCGGTTGGCTTGCGGATCGTACCATCGACGCGCTCATGGCGAAAGCCGACCGGACAGGCGCCGCAGAGAAGGCCCTAGCCGACACGCGGGAGGCGTTGGAGCGGCTAGAGGCCGCGAACGACCGGCTCGCCAGTCTCCGGACCCAAGACGAATACAACGCCATGGTCAGCAAGCCGGCCGTTTGTGAGGCGCTGGTCGCGCTGGACTTCGCCCGCCGTGATGCACGCGAGATCCTTGCCGCCGCCCGAGCCGCCACAGGCGACCAGACCCCGATCCAATCTCAGGAAGGAACGGACCATGCCGATTGATCCCCTCTCCCCGGAGACGGCCCGCGAGGTCGAGGCTGATGTGCGGCCAACCATATACATCGCGAGCAAGACTACCCACGCAGCCCGTTGGCGCGACCTTCGGAGTGCCGGCTTGCCGATCATCTCGACTTGGATTGACGAGGCCGGGAAGGGCGAGACGGCGTGCTTCGCTGATCTGTGGCGACGCTGCGTTTCCGAGGCTGCGAGCGCAGATGCGCTGATCGTCTACCGGGAGCCCGGCGAAGTCCTCAAGGGCGCTTTCGTGGAAGTCGGCGCGGCGCTCGCCAGCGGCAAGCCGGTCTACGCTGTCGGATGCGACGAGTTCTCGTTCGTGAACCACCGGCTCGTCCGATCTGCGCCGACGCTTGACGCCGCCATCTCCGCTCTCGACCAGTCCCGCGCCGCATCCGAGACCCGAAGCGCAGACGGCGGGAGGGGCCTGACGCGCATCAAGCAGCTAGAGGCCGACTATGCGGACTGCAACCGGGAGCGAGAGCGGTGGAAGGACGAGGCCATGCGACTACGAGCCGATCTGGCGACGTGGGCGGGTATCGACGCCGAGATCATGGCCGAAGATGAGCAGATCGCAGCAGCATCTCCCCCGCCCAGCGAGACGGGAGGGCGGGAGTGATGGAGCACTTCCCAACACCCCAGGAGCGCGCCGAGGCAGAGCGCGCATGGCGGCGCCTCTTGCAGTGGGCCGCCCGACGCGCGCGAGAGGCGCGCGAAGCCCCGGCCCGCCCCACCCCCTCCCCACAGCCCGAAGGACAGGCCGATGGCTGAGAAGCTGACAGAGGCGCAAATGAGCGAGAACGTAGCTGTTGGTCGCCTTGTATCAGTCGGCTGGTTCCGACCGGAGGAGGGGCAGGAAATTCCCGAGGGCGAGGGAGCCCTTGAGGTTCGCATCCTGATCGCGCCGGCAGACATCCCGAAATGGCCGTTTAACGCGGTGTGGGATCGTCGCCATGTGCAACTCACTCTGCTGCCGCCCGCCGGCCGCTCCGCCCTGATGCAGACAGACGGAGGGGAGCGGTGAGCAAGCCAGGGACGACGTTCGTATCCTACTTCCACGCCGATCAGGACAGGGGCGCCTTCGGCTTCGGGTGGGCAACGATCAACATCAAGATCGAGACCCGCGAAGATGTTGAAGCGGCTCACGAAGCCATCGCGCGGGAGCGCCCCCACCTGAAGGGGTTCAACATCATTAGTTGGCAGGAACTCCCCTCCGCCCCCATCCGTCAGGAGCCCCAGCCGTGAGCCCGATGGAAAGCGAGAGGCTGATCGAGGAGATGACCGGCGCCTACAACGCCGTGTGGGCCGCGTGGCCGAACCTGGACGCCACAAGCGTTGATGCCTGCCGCAGGGCCGCACTCTCTGCCGCCCTCGCCCTCGCCCGCCCGGCCATCCTGGAGGAGGCCGCGAAGGTGGCGGAAGGGTGGGCCACGAAGTTCCGGGAGGGCTCAAGCGGCAAAGTCTACACATCTACCGTCGTGGTCATCTGCGGCAGCATCGCGGAGGATATTCGCTCCCTCTCCCCTCAGAGCCAGCCCGCCTCCGCCCCGTCGATGGGAGAGAAGCCGTGAGCGCCGACCCTGAGCAGATCGAGGCCGAGTTCGCCGCCCTTGTAGCGCAAGGATGGCCGAAGCTGCCCCCGCGCGCCAAGACGCCCGGCCTCACCGAGTTGCTGGCCGGCCATCATGCGTCGATCGCGACGCAGCTCGTGGACAGCGAGCTTCCGAGCACGCGCCGGTTCTGGCGGGCAAAGTTGGGGTGGCCGGAGCTCGCCGACGACCCGCGGCCGATGAGCGAATTGCTGTTCCCGGGAGGGAGAGGATGACAAGGGTCGCCCCACGCCGTGAGGAGATCGCGGAGGACACGCCCCTCAGGCTGGACATGGCAGCCCAGCTAGCGTTCCCTGACGGCTCCATTACCGTGTCGAGCCTGCGGCGGGAGGCGGCTCGCGGGCGGCTCCAAGTGTGGCGCATCGCGGGGAAGCAGATGACGACCCTCGCCGCCCTTCGGAGAATGATGGACCAATGCCTCGAAAAGCGCAGCCCGCCCGCCTCTGGCTCCGACCAGCCGAGGGAGACCGCGGTTCCATCTGGACCATTGTCGATCAGGGACGGCGCTACAGCACAGGATGCGGCCCGGATGCGCGCCGAGAAGCTGAAGCAAAGCTACGGGAATACCTCGCCCAGAAACACGAACCCGTCGCCCAGCGCACCCGTCATCCCTCTCAAGTCCCGATAGGGGACGTGCTCTCGGTCTATCTGGATGAAGTCGTGCCGAAGCAGGCGAGCCCTGCACGGGTCGCCGCTAGGATTACCCGGCTCATAGATTGGTGGGGCGCCAAGCTGCTGTCTGAGGTCACTCCGGCAACCTGCCGAGCCTATGCGGCCGAGCGCAAGCGGGGCGGCTCACGGCGAGACCTTGAGGACTTGAGGGCCGCCATCAACCACCACGCAAAGCGCGAACTTCACACCGGCTATATTGAGGTCGAGCTACCAGCCAAGGGCGAGGCCCGATCCGCTTGGCTCACCCGTGATGAGGCCGCCCGCCTTCTCTGGGCTTGCTGGCGCCACGGTCGGACGGTGCGCCTGCCTCGCGGCCGTGAGAAGGGCAAGGTCGTGGAGTCGGAGTGGCACGACCTCCGGCACATCGCCCGCTTCATTCTGATGGGGCTTTATACCGGCTCGCGTTCAGGAGCGATCTTCTCAGCCTCGATCTATGCCGGCGCCAATCGCAGCTTCGTGGATCTTGATAGCGGGATCTTCTACCGGCTAGCGGAGGGCAAGGCCGAGACGAACAAGCGCCAACCTCCGGCCCCCATCCCTGGCCGCCTCTTGGCGCACCTACGGCGGTGGAAGGCCAAGGGCATCATCGCTCAGTATGTGGTCGAGTGGGACGGGAAGCCGATCAAATCCGTCAAGGTTGGCTGGAAGAGAGCCGTGCAGGCGGCCGGCCTGACCCACAAGCGGGTTACGCCTCACACCCTACGCCACACCGCCGCGACATGGCTTATGCAGCAAGGCGTCGATCCCTGGGAAGCTGCCGGCTACCTTGGGATGTCCGAACAGATGCTCCGCGATACCTACGGGCACCATCACCCAGCATTCATGCGGAACGCTGCCGAGCGGATTACACGGAAGCGGTCCCGCTGATGCTACGGGACCGAAACGGTACTGAAACCCCGTGAACAAACGAGCACAGACGCCGCTGCCGTTGCGACAAAACCCTTATACTCCAAGGATGACAGGGCGCACCCTGGCGCTCATAACGGTCTGGTTGCAGGTTCGAGTCCTGCCGGGCCCACCAATCACCCTCCTGCCCTCACCGCCCCGGCCGGAACACCGCGACCGGTTCGGCGAAGCCTTCCACCGCGTGCTCGCCGAGGGGCTCCGTGTGGCCCCAGAGGTGGTCCACGAAGGGGCGCGACATCAGCAGCGGTTCGGCGAGGACCTTGTTGAGCTTGGCGATGCGGCCCGCGAGGTTCACGTCGCGGCCGATCACCGTGAAGTCGAGCCGCTGGCCCGAGCCGACGTTGCCGTAGGCGGCCTCGCCGTGGTGGAGGGCCATGCCGGCCGCGACCGGAATCGGGAAGCGCCCCTCCGCGTTCGCGACCGCGATCCGCTCCAGGCCGCGCTCCGCGGCCGTGAGCGCCGACTGCGCCGCCCCGCCGGTGTCGTCGCCGCGGTCGCGGAAGATGGCGAGCAGGCCGTCGCCCATGTATTTCAGCACCTCGCCGCCCTCGTCCTCGATCGGCGGCACGAGGCAGTCGAAATAATCGTTGAGGAGTTCGACCGCGGCCTCGGGGCTGAGGTCGGAGGAGTGGCGGGTGTAGCTCCTCATGTCGGCGAACAGGATCGCGGAGCGGATGCGCGTCACCTGTCCGCGCAGGATCGCACCCGAGAGGATCGCCCGGTGGGGCTCGTCGCCCACATAGATCCGCAGCACGTCGTCGAGGCGCCGGTTGACCGTGCGCATCTCCATCACGGTCGCGAAGGTCGGGATGATCCCGCGCAGGATCGTCAAGCCCCGCTCGCCGAAGCCGTCGGGATCGCGGGTCGCGAACGAGATCCCGTTCTCGGCTCCCAGCGTGAAGCGGATCGGGATCGTGAGGTAGTGCAGGTAGCCCGCCGCCTTCATCTCCGGGATGATCGGGAAGGCCTCGTCCGGGGTCTCGCGCAGGTCGAGGAGGAGCCACTCGCCGGTGCGGTTCACATGCGCGAAGGGGCTCACCGCATAGACCGTGTCGCGGCGCTCGCCGTGCGGCAGGAGCCGCACGGAGGGCCCCTCCTCCCGGGTCCAGGACCGGCCGATTCCCGCATACTCGGTGTGCAGCGCCTCCATGGCGACGAAGATGCGGTCGACGGGACAGCCGAGGCCGATGAGCCGCTCCGCGAAGCCCGTCAGCAGCGCACTCGAATCCTTCATCTGCGCGGCCTCGCTGACGAGCCAGTCGCGGAACGCCGCGATGCCGGCGAGGAGCGCGACGTCGGGCTCCGACGCCGGGAGCGGCGCGGCGGGCGAGGCGAGGTCCGGGCGCTCCGCCGAAGTTGGGGCGGCGGACGGGGCGAGGTCGGGGGCGGAGGCCAGCATAGCGCCAAGGTGGTCACCGGCCGCGCCCGATGCAAGGCGCATCCGCCCCGCCCGGCGACGGTTGCGCGGCGCCTTTGACAGCGCGGGCCCGGCGGCGCTAATCCGGGCCATGCCCGTGCTCGATCCGCTCTTCGTCACCAAGGTCTACCGCGCCGAACTCGGCGAGGGCAAAGGCGCCCGGCTCAACGGCGAGATCGAGGCCGCCTGCCTCTCGATCGCCGGGGACGACACGGCCGGGCAGCGCTGGTGCGCCAGGAACGGCTACCCGGGCTACACCTCCTACGCCTCGCTCAACGACTTGCCCTGGCGGGTGCCGGTCTTCGGCGAGCTGAAGCGCCTCCTCGACAGCCATGTGGCGGCCTTCGCCAAGGAGCTCGACTACGACCTCGGCAGCACGAAGCTCCAGCTCGATTCGCTGTGGATCAACATCCTGCCGCCGGGCGGGGTGCACACCTCGCACATCCACCCGCATTCGGTGGTGAGCGGCACCTACTACGTGACGATCCCGGACGGCGCGAGCGCGCTCAAGCTCGAGGATCCCCGCCTCGGCTTCATGATGGCGGCGCCGCCGCGCAAGAAGAAGGCGAAGGCGGAGAACCGGCAGTTCGCCTACATGCAGCCGCAGCCCGGCACGGTCCTCCTGTGGGAAAGCTGGCTCCGCCACGAGGTGCCGGTCAACGAGGCGGAGTCCGAGCGCATCAGCGTCAGCTTCAATTACGGCTGGCGCTGATCAGCGCCGCGGCCGTTTTCCGCGCGGCAGGCGTTCCGCGGCGCGGTCCTCGGCCGCGAAGATCGGCGCCGGGTCCTTCACGGCGTCGGCCGTCTTGTCCTCCTCGCCCCAGACCTCGATGGTCTCGGTGCTGTCGGCGTCGCTGTGCTCCTCCTCGTGCACGGGGCGGAAGGTGATGGTCACCACGGGCACCACGTTCTCGTCGTCCTGCTGCCGGCGCTCGAACTGGAGCACGTCGTAATAGGCGCAGCGCGACCGGCCCGGATAGCCGCGGCACACGCCGGGCCGGGCGAGGTACACCGTGCAGCCCCGCGTGCGCTGGTCGAGGAAGGCGCAGGTCTCGGGGAAGATCGCGTCCTTGACGCGGTTGAGCACGCGCTCGCCGTCGTGGTCGTGGGTGTAGCGCCGGCGCGCCATCTCCTCGCTGACGCCGAAATGCTTCGCGAGCCGGGCGATGTCGCGCTTCGTCACCTTCACGCGCTCGTAGATCGAGCAGCAATAGGCCGGGCATTTGCTGCAGTTGAAATAGACCCGCGGCTCCTCGTCCTTGATGACCCGCTCGCCGGCTGTGCGCTTCGCCATGCTCCCTCCCGCCCTCGATTCGCCGAGCCTAAAGCGTTTTCGCGCGGGACGGATCCATCTCGCGCGCACAAAAACGTGGCCTTGCCGGTCGGAGCGCCGATTCGACGCCGGTCGCGAGAACTCCGGCACGGCGGCGGCGCACCTGCCGCGCGAGGCGGCGTCCGGCCGGTCCCATTCGTCGCAGGGCCGGAACCACGCCGAGTTCCAGCCATTGTCGTGGTCCCGTCATTCGCGATTTCCCGTTCGCGTCCGCATCCGCGTCCCCGCCATGGAGCCATCATGAAGGCCACTTTCCTCGCCCCGCGCCGTCTCTCCGCCCTGCTTCTGGCAGGCACCGCCCTGCCCCTCCTGGCGCTGGCCGCCGCGCCTGCGGGAGCCGCATCGGCTCGGGAGGGCACGCTCGTGGTCGCGCAGGCCGCGCCTGCGGCCGGCGAGGAGGCGCCGGGACAGCGGCGGCGCGAGCGCCAGGGAGGCGAGGCCGGCCAGGGTGCCGGCGGCCGCGGCGGCGCGGAGGGTGCGCAAGGCGCTCCGGGCCGCGGCAACGCCGAGGGCGGTCAAGGTGCCGGCGCACAAGGCCGTGGTAATGCGGAGGGCGGTCAGGGCGCCGGCGCACAGGGCCGTGGCAATGCGGAAGGCGCCCAAGGCCGCGGCAATGCCGAGGGCGCGCAGGGCGGCGCCCGCCGCGACCGGGCCGAGGAGCCTGCCCCGCGTCGGGGCGCCGGCGGCGCGCAGCCGGCCGAGCCCGCGACCCCGTCCCGTCCGGGGGCGGAGCCCGCCACGCCCGCACGACCCGCCGGCGCGGCGCCTGCCGAGCGCCCGGCGGAGCGCACGCCGTCGCGCACGGCGCCTGAGACGACGGCGCCCGGCCGCGGCGGGCCGGCCCGGCCCGATGCCGCGCGCAGCCCGTCCCCCGAAAGCCCGGCCGACACGGCACCGCGCGGCCGGCAGGACCGTCCCGCGGCCGGCACCGACCGCCCCCGCGCCAACGACAACCAGCCCGGCGCCGACCGCCCGCGCGCCAACGACGCCGCTCCCGGCGCCGACCGGCCCGACCGCGCGCGCGGTAACGAGGCGACGCCGGCCGGTCCCGCGCCCCAGACCCGGCCCGACCAGCGCGGCTCCGGAGATCAGACCGCACCGGGCAGAACCCAGCCCGCCGACGCACTCCAGCCCGGCCGCCCGGGCGCAGAGCCGAGCCGCCGGGGCGGCACGGAACCCGGCCGTCCGGGAGCGGAGCCCGGACGCGCGGGCGGAACCGAGCCGGGACGCCAGGGTGCGGATCCCGGACGCGCCGGCACCGAACCCGGGCGCCAGGGCGGCGAACCGGGCCGTCAGGGCGGCCAGGGGGCCGCGGAGCCCGGGCGCCAGGGCAACACCGAGCCTGCGCGCCAGGGCAACACCGAGCCTGCGCGCCAGGGCGCCGACCGCGAGCGCGACCGGGTCCGCGACCAGCGCTTCGCCCCGGGCCTCGCCACCGGCGAGCGCCGCGACGTGCGCGTCGAGGAATTGCGCTCGCTCCGTCGCGAGCGCAGCGAGGACGGCGGCCGCCGGGTGGTGATCGAGGAACCCGGCAACCGGATCATCGTGCGCGAGGGCAACCGGGTGGTGATCCGCCACGACGAGACCGAGCGCTTCCGCGAAAGCTACCGCAACGCGCAGGTCCGCACCGAGCGCCGCGGCACCGAGGAGGTCACGATCGTGCGCCGGGCCGACGGCGTCGAGATCGTCACCGTGCGCGACGCGCGCGGCAACCTGATCCGCCGCGTCCGGCGCGAGCCGGCGGGCCGCGAGGTGGTGCTGATCGAGAACGTCTCGCGGGGGCAGGGGCGCGCGCGCGCCACGGTGATCGAGGAGGTCGTGAATCTCGCCCCCGTCCGGGTGCAGATCCCGCGCGAGAAGTACATCGTCGAGGTCGAGCGGGCGAGCCAGGCCGACCTCGTCGAGGCCTTCACGGCTCCGCCTCTGGAGCGCATCGAGCGCCGCTACACCCTCGACGAGGTGCGCCAGAGCCAGTCCCTGCGCGAGCGCATGCGCCGGGTCGACCTCGACACGGTGACGTTCGCGTCCGGCTCCTGGACCCTGTCCGAGGACCAGGCCGGCGGCCTGGAAGGGATCGCGCAAGCCATCGAGCGGGCGCTGCGCCAGAGCCCGAACGAGATCTTCCTGATCGAGGGCCACACGGACCTGGTCGGCGACAATATCGACAACCTCACCCTCTCGGACCGCCGCGCCGAGACGGTGGCGCTGGTCCTCTCCGACCGGTTCAACATCCCGGCCGAGAACCTGACCACGCAGGGCTACGGCGAGGAAGATCCGAAGGTGAACACGGACGGCCCCGAACGCCAGAACCGCCGCGTCACCTTCCGGCGCATCACGCCGCTGCTGCAGCAGGAGGCGGCGCGCTAGAGGCCGAACGGCGAACGCACCGGGAGGGCTCACACCTCAGTCCCTAATCCCGTGTCCCGATGACCGGTAGCCAGGGACCGGGCAGCCGGCCCCTATGGCGGCAGGTTCGGTCTACCGGGACATGGTACAAGACGGAGAGCCGGCGCCCTTCGCGGGGCGCCGGCTTTGTTCCGCCGCCGCACGCCGCTGCCTTCGCTTGACGCTGCGGCGGTGCGCGCAGACACTGGGGCGAGCGGGATGCTCTGGAGGCCAAGCGAGATGGCTGGAAAGCGCGAGCTGATCGATACAGGCACCGACAAGCGCTACGTGCGCCGCGACGAGAACGGCCGGTTCAAGGAATCCGACGACGTCGGGCGGTCCCTGAGCCAGGATATCCGGCGCAAGGCAAAGGCGGACGCCGGGCCCGGGCAGGGAGACAAAGGCGACCGGAAGCGCTAGTAGCGCCGTCGGGCCGCTCCCGGGACCGGTCGAGCGGCTTACCTCAATTGTCGAGGAAGCTCCGCAGCTTCCGGCTTCGCGACGGGTGCTTGAGCTTCCTCAGCGCCTTCGCCTCGATCTGGCGGATGCGCTCGCGGGTGACCGAGAACTGCTGGCCGACCTCTTCGAGGGTGTGGTCGGTGTTCATGCCGATGCCGAAGCGCATGCGCAGGACGCGCTCCTCGCGCGGCGTCAGCGAAGCGAGCACCCGGGTGGTGGTCTCGCGCAGGTTCGACTGGATCGCCGCGTCGATGGGCAGGATCGCGTTCTTGTCCTCGATGAAGTCGCCGAGGTGGCTGTCCTCCTCGTCGCCGATCGGGGTCTCGAGCGAGATAGGCTCTTTCGCGATCTTGAGGACCTTGCGGACTTTTTCCAGCGGCATCGCGAGCTTTTCCGCGAGTTCCTCCGGGGTCGGCTCGCGGCCGATCTCGTGCAGCATCTGGCGGGACGTGCGGACGATCTTGTTGATCGTCTCGATCATGTGGACCGGGATGCGGATCGTGCGGGCCTGGTCGGCGATCGAGCGGGTGATCGCCTGCCGGATCCACCACGTCGCGTAGGTCGAGAACTTGTAGCCGCGGCGGTACTCGAACTTGTCGACCGCCTTCATGAGGCCGATGTTGCCCTCCTGGATCAGGTCCAGGAACTGCAGGCCGCGGTTGGTGTACTTCTTGGCGATCGAGATCACGAGGCGCAGGTTGGCCTCGATCATCTCCTTCTTGGCCTGCCGGGCCTCGCGCTCGCCCTTCTGGACCATCATGACGATGCGGCGGAATTCCTGGATCTCCAGGCCGGTCTCGCTCGCCAGGTTATGGATGTTCTCGCGCAGGTCGTGGATGCCGTCCTTGGCTTTGGCGACGAAGTCCTTCCAGCCGCGGCCGCCGAGCTTGGAGACGCGCAGCACCCATTTGGGATCGAGCTCCCAGCCCTGGTAATGGCGCAGGAACTCGTCGCGGGCGACGCCGTGGCTCTCGGCGAGGCGCATCAGGCGGCCCTCGTGCGAGATCAGCCGCTTGTTGATGTCGTAGAGCTGCTCGACCAGCGCCTCGATGCGGTTGTTGTTGAGCGACAGGGACTTCACGTCCCCGACGATCTCCTCCTTCAGCTTCTTGTACTTCCGCTCCTGGGCGGGCGTGAGCTGCTTGTTCTGCATCCGCTGCTCGACGTGCTCGACCTGGAGCCGGCGCAGCTTCTTGTAGTTGTCGGCGATGCGGTCGAAGGTCTCGAGCACGCGGGGCTTCAGCTCCGCCTCCATGGCGGAGAGGGAGACGTTGTTCTCCATGTCGTCATCGTCGAGGTCGCCGCCTTCCGGGGGCACGGGGGCGTCGCCCTCCTCGCCCTCGGCAGCCGGCTCCTCGCCGTCGGCGAGCGCCTCGGCCGGGGCGCCCTTGCCGTCGGGGCCGGCGTAGGTCGCCTCGAGGTCGATGATGTCGCGCAGCAGCACCCGGCCCTCGACGAGCTCGTCGCGCCAGATGATGATGGCCTGGAAGGTGAGCGGGCTCTCGCAGAGGCCCGCGATCATGGCCTCGCGGCCGGCCTCGATGCGCTTGGCGATCGCGATCTCGCCCTCGCGCGACAGGAGCTCGACCGAGCCCATCTCGCGCAGGTACATGCGGACCGGATCGTCCGTGCGGTCGGTCGGCTCCTTGGTGGTCTCGCGCACCACGACCGCGCGGGTCGGGGCCTGCTCGACCACCTCGCCGCCGCTCTCGGGCTCCTCGTCCTCCCCGTCCTGGGCGGCCGCCTCCGGGTTCTGGCCCTCTTCGGCCTCCTCGGACTCGACCACGTTGATGCCCATCTCGGAGAGCTGGCCGAGCACGTCCTCGATCTGCTCGGAGGAGAACTCCTCGGACGGGAGCACCTCGTTGAGCTCGTCGTAGGTGACGTAGCCGCGCTTCTTGGCGAGCTTGATCATCCGCCGGACGGCGGCATCCGTGAGATCGAGCAGCGGTCCGTCGCTCTGCTGCTCCGGAGCCGCCACTTCGCCTTCGTCCCGACCGGTCGTTTTGGTTGCCATGCTGCTCATCTTCCCCGCGCCGCCCGCCGGCTCCTTCCCAAGCCGGCCGGCCGCGACCCTATGCCTCTATGCCGGCCCGGCTCCGCGGGAGCCCTCCGGCCACGAATGCTCTCAAGGCCGGGCCCGCCCCTCCGCCGGTCCGGCCGAATGGTCTCGATCCCGGACCTGCCCCTCCGCGGGTCCGGCCGCCGCGCCCGGGCCGTTCAGGCCGACGGGACCCGCCGATGCGCAAAGGGGCGGCGGGGCGGCGTTCCGCCCGACCACCCTGTCGTTCCTGCCATCCAAGCCGACAATCGCTTGAGTAACCGTTAACCATCCCCCCGATGGGCCGTGCGGACCGCCCGGCGACCGTTCCGGCCGCCGGACTCCTCCCTTAGGAGAGCGGCCGGCGCCGGGTCGAGTCCCATTTAGGCGGGCCCCCGCGGCCGTCTACCCCTCGCGCCCGAGAAGGCCGGCTGTCGGTCCCGCCGGAGATCCGGGCGGTGTCCGGGTCAGCCCCGCCCCGGGAGGTCTGCGTCGGCATCCGCCTCGGTGCCCTCGAGGGAGGACAACTGGAGCTGGACCTCGCGCAGCCAGGCGAGATTGGCCTCGCTTGCCTCTTCGGCCAGGGCGCGTTCGGCGGCCCGAAGTTCCGTATGTAGCGTGTGGGAGCGGCGATGCAAGGTGATGGCCTGGCGCAAGGCGTCCACCAGGCGCAGGGGATCGGCATGCGGATCGAGCATCCAGCGGTCGCCGGGCACCACGAGCGAGGCCAGACGGTCCGCATCCTCGGCGAGGCCCGCCCGCTCCAGCGCGGCGCGCAACGCGGCCGGATCGTGCGAGGCGAGCCCGGCCGCGCTGTCGAGCAGGACGGTCCGGACCGAGCGGGCGCTCTGGCCCTCGAGCTCGATCTCCGCAAGGGTCTCGGCGTGATCCTGGAGCAGGTCCGGGTGCACCAGGAGGGTGCCGACGATGACGGCCTCCCGCGGGCTGCCCTCGGGCCGCGATTCCGTTCCGGGATCGGGCTGGCCGCCGAGGATCAGGCGCCGGCTCAGCTCCGGGCTGATGCTGATCCGGTATTGCGGCGGGAGCTGCGAGCCCTGCGGCCCTTTCAGGCGCATCGATGCCCGGCCGGCCGCGTAGCTCTTGCGCGGTTCGCCGCCGAGGTCGCCGATCCGCGTCCTGATCTCGGCGCGGTAGTACTTCTTCAGCGTCTCGTCGCGAATCACCTCGACGGCGTCGCGCAACCGGCGCTCGAACGCCGCCCTCCGCTCGGGCGTGTCGAGCGGCCCCGCTTCGAGCTCCCGCGCCCACAGCATGTCGACGAGGGGGCGGGCGGCGCCGAGCACCCGCTCGATCGCGGGCGCGCCGCCGGCCCGGACGAGGTCGTCCGGATCCTGGCCCTCGGGGAGGAGCGCGAAGCGCAGCGACTTGCCGGGCTGGAGCGCCGGCAGCGCGAGGTCGAGCGCCCGGTAGGCCGCCCGGCGCCCGGCCTTGTCGCCGTCGAAGCAGAGGATCGGTTCGTCGGCGAGGCGCCACAGCAGGGCGAGCTGGTCCTCCGTGAGCGCGGTCCCGAGCGGCGCCACCGCGTTCGGGAAACCCGCCGCCGAGAGCGCGATGGCGTCGACATAGCCCTCGACCGCGATGATCGTGCCCCGGTCGTGGGCCGGTCCGCGCGCGAGGTGGAGGTTGTAGAGGAGCCGCCCCTTCTGGAAGAGCGGCGTGTCGGGGGAGTTGAGGTACTTCGCCGGCACGTCGGCGCTGAGCGCCCGCCCCCCGAAGGCGACGACGCGGCCGCGCGGGTCGGTGATCGGGAACATCACCCGGTCGCGGAAGCGGTCGAACGGAACGTTCACGTCCTCGCCCGCCACGAGGAGGCCCGCCTCCACCATGGTCTCGACCGGGACGTCCTTGCCGGCCAGATGATCGCGGAGCGCGAAGCGGTCCGCCGGAGCGTAGCCGATGCGGAAGCGCGCCCGGATCTCCGGCGTCAGCGCGCGCCGGTCGAGGTAGTCCCGCGCCCTGGCGCCGACCCGGTCCCTGAGGCAGCTCTCGAAGAAGGCGGCGGCGAGCTCCATGACCTCGTGCAGGCTCCGCCGCCGGACCTCCTGGACCCGGTCCTCGGCGCTCGCCTTGGGCAGGTCGACGCCGGCCTCGGCGGCGAGCCGCTCCACGGCCTCGGGGAAGGACAGCCCTTCCGTCTCCATCAGGAAGGTGAAGATGTCGCCGTGCTTGCCGGACGAGAAGCAATGGTAGAACTGCTTCTGGTCGTTCACGTAGAAGGACGGCGTCTTCTCGGCGTTGAACGGCGACAGGCCCTTCCATTCGCGCCCGGCCTTCTTGAGGCGCACCTTGCGCCCGACCACCCCGGAGGCCGGCAGCCGGTTGCGGATCTCTTCGAGGACGGAGGGCGAGTAGCGCAAGGGTCAGGGAATCCTGTCCGGGACCGGAGAGGATAGCGCAAGCGCGGCCGCCGGCGAACCGCGGCGGCGCCTCCACCCCCGCAATCCACATCCATCGCCCCTCGAAACGGGCCGACGCAGTGCCCGGGCCGTGTCTCGGTTGAAGTCCTCTGCGGTTGACGTGCGGTCGCGTCTCAGCCCGCTCGGGTGTATGCTTGGCGCCAGGCACGAGCTTGGGCACCGTGAAACTCAACCCGTTTACCGAGCGCCCCGCCGTTATCCCGGTCACGACAGCCCCGTTCCGGTCGGGGTGGCGGTGGTGGGTCTACTCCTTCCTTTTCTTCACCGTCCTGCTGGGGGGCGCGCTCGCCCTCGAAAGAGCAGGGTTGTGGCCTGAGAGCTTTAAGACCGCCAAACAGCGATGGGAGCAAGCTCACCCCGGTCAGCGACCGCCGAGATCCCCCGGGAAGGAGTTCATCAGCGTCCCTAGGCTTTAGACGTGGCCTGTGCAGGAAGCGGGCGGCAATCCCCGCCCCATATTCAAGCGGGGACACCAACCCGCTCCCGCCGGGGGTGGTATTTTCCGGGCCGACGTCCTATATCAGGAGGGTCGGGGCAACCCGGCTATGATCGTAGAGGCAGAGCGGAATAAGCGTTCAGGACGCGGGTTCAATTCCCGCCGCCTCCACCACAAGCCCAGGGCTCCGGCCCCGGGCTTCTGAGGGGGGCGACTTGGGTTCGACTGGGCGTGGTAAAGGTTAGGCTGCGATTAGGCTGAGCTACGGCCTTAACAGTGCAAATTCACAAATGCCAACGACAACGTTGACATGGGTGCGGTTCGCCTCGCGGCGTAACCATCCGGGGCTCGGGAAAGCCTAGCAACAGAAACGGCGCCGCAAGGCGCCGTTCCCATTTGGGGCCCCGTTCGGGCCCGCCCCTATCCTTTGCCACAGCGCCGACTGCGCGCCCGTCGCACCGCCTAAGCGCTTCGTCCCCTCCCCCGCTCCGCCAGCCAGATCCCGCCGAGCACCAGCGCCAGCGCGGCGGCGTGGAAGAGGTGGAACGGCTCGCCCAGCAGCACCACGGCCAGGAACGCCCCGAAGACCGGCACGAGGTTGACGAAGAGGCCGGCGCGGCCGGGACCGATCAGCTCGACGCCGCGGATGAAGAAGATCTGCGACAGGAGCGAGGGGAAGAGCCCGACATAGAGCAGGATCGCCCAGCCCTTCGGGGTCGGCCACTGCACGTGCCCGGCCGCGATCTCCCAGGCGAGCAGCGGCAGCGTCGTCGCGAAGGCGACCGCCGCCATGGTGGCGAAGAAGGCGAGCCCGGGCACCTGCGGGCGGTTGCGCAGGCCCAGCGTGTAGGCGGAGTAGAACACGCAGGCGACGAGCATCCAGACGTCGCCGATGTTGAAATCGAGCCCGAGCAGCGTCGCGACCTCGCCCCGCGTCGCCACCACGGCGACGCCCGCGAAGGTCACCGCCATTCCCACCACCTGGAGCAGGCGGATGCGGGTGCCGTAGACGGCGAGCGCCCCGAGCAGCACCATCACGGGGATCGCGCCCTGGAAGATCGTCAGGTTGACCGCGCTCGTATGGTGGGCCGCGATGTAGAACAGGGCGTTGAAGGCCGTGAAGCCGAGAGCGCCCATCCAGAGGATCGAGCGCCAGCGCGGCATGAGCAGCGGCAGCGCGCCGATCACCTCCCGGCGCGCCACGAGGCCCATGACGATCGCGGCGATGACCCAGCGAAGGCTCGTGAGCGCCATCGGCGAGATCTCGCCGACGGCGAGCCGCCCCGCGATGGCGTTGCCGGCCCACATCATGGTCGTGAGCGTGAGGAGGAGATAGGGCCGCCCGAACAGCCAGCCGCGCAGCCCGCCGTGGCCTGGCGCTGGAACCGGCGCTCCCGGGGCGGGCGCGACGGCCGGGCCCGGCGGACGAGGCTCCGTCCGCGGCCCGTCGCGGCTTGGCCTTGGAGAGCGCGGTTCCATCCGTTACATCCGGGACCTCGGGGGTGAGGTCTCATGGCTCTAAGATTTCTGGTCGTCGAGGGCAATGCGCGGGACGCACGCCTGGCCTACCGGAGCGGCTTCGGCATGATGCCGTGCGAGTCCTACGCGGCGCTCCTGCAGGCGATCGAGCCCGGCGCCGTGTGCGACCTCGCCTTCCCGGCCGACGAGGGCGCGAACCTGCCCGACCGGGCCGGCCTCGAATCCTACGACGGCGTCGCGATCACGGGCTCGGCCCTCAACCTCTACGACCGCACGCCCGCGATCCTGCGCCAGATCGAGCTGATGCGCGCGGTCTATGCGTCCGGCACGCCGGCCTTCGGCTCGTGCTGGGGCCTGCAGGTCGGGGCGGCGGCGGCCGGCGGCGACGTCGCGCGCAACGGAAACGGGCGCGAGATCGGCTTTGCCCGCCGCATCACCGCGACGGAGGCCGGCCGCGCCCATCCGATGCTCGCCGGCCGCGCCCCGGCCTACGACGCGCCCGCCACCCACACCGACGTGGTCTCGGTCCTGCCGCCGGATTGCACGGTCCTGAGCTTCAACGCCAACTCGGCGATCCAGGCCGCCGAGATCCGCGCCGAGGGCGGCAGCCTCTGGGCCGTGCAGTACCACCCGGAATTCAGCCTCGCCGAGATCGCCTCGATCCTGGAGCGGCGCGCCGAAATCCTGGTGCGCGAGGGCTTCTGCTGGTCGCTCGAGGATGCGGCCGCTTACGTCGCCGATCTCCGGACCCTCGACGCCGAGCCCCACCGCGCCGACCTCGCCTGGCGCCACGGCCTCGACGCGGAGGTGCTGGACGCCGAGCGCCGCACGCGCGAGATCCGCAACTTCGTCGAGCAGCGGGTGAAGCCGGAAAAGAGCGCGCGGGGGCGGGCGTAGGCGGGGCCCTGAAAGCGACCCCACTTTGTCATCCCCTTCCCCTGCGCTCTCGCGCTCCGGCCGGGGATGACACTGAGGGTCTCCCCAACGTCGGGGCAGAGGGCCCCGGCCGGGGACGACATTGCGGGTCTCCCCGGCCCCCGATCGATCAGCTCCGCCCTTCGCTGAGCAGCGGCGACCAGGTCGGGTCCGAGGCGTAGGTCGGGGTCGGGACCGGCTGCTCGACGCGGCCCGTGATGTCGACCATGTAGAGCTTGCCGCCGCCCTGCCCGCCGGGATCGCGGAAGAACATGATGTACTGGCCGTTCGGGGCCCAGCTCGGGCTCTCGTTGTGGAAGCCCTCGGTGAGGATGCGCTCGCCCGAGCCGTCGGGCTTCATGATCCCGATCGCGAAGCCACCCTTGGAGCGCTTCGTGAAGGCGATGTAGTCGCCCCGCGGCGACCAGGTCGGCTGCGAGTAGGAGCCGTCGCCGAAGGAGATGCGGCGCGGGTTCGAGCCGTCCGCGCCCATGACGTAGATCTGCTGCTGGCCGCCGCGGTCGCTCTCGAACACGATCTCGCGCCCGTCCGGCGAGAACGAGGGCGAGGTGTCGATCGCGCCCGTCGAGGTGACCCGCGTCGTGGTGCGGGAGCCGAGGTCCATGAGGTAGATATTGGCGTTGCCGCCCTGCTGCAGGCTCATGACGATGCGCTGCCCGTCGGGCGAGAAGCGCGGCGAGGAGGTCATGTCGGGGAAGTTGCCGACCACTTGGCGCGAGCCGGTCTCGAGGTTGATGACGTGGACGCGGGGCTGCTGGCCCAGCGTCTGCGACATGTAGGTGATGTCCTGGCTCACGGGCGAGTAGCGCGGGGTCACGACCATGTTGTCGCCCTGCGTCAGGTAGCGCACGTTGGCCCCGTCCTGGTCCATGATGGCGAGGCGCTTGCGGCGGTTCTCCTTCGGGCCGGATTCGTCCACGAACACCACGCGGGTGTCGAAGAAGCCGCCGACGCCGGTGATCTTGGTGAAGACCGCGTCCGAGATGATGTGGCCGACCCGGCGCCAGTAGTTCGGATCGGTGAAGTACTGCTGCCCGGTGATCTGCTGGCCCGCATAGACGTCCCACAGGCGGAACTCCGCCTTGAGGCGCCCGGAGGGATCGCGCGTCACGCGGCCCGTGACGAGCGCCTGCGCGCCCGCCTGGCGCCAGGCGTCGAAGCGCGGCGCCGTGTCGAAGGCCGGCCGCTCGGGGAAGCGGCTGCGGTCGAGGGGCGCGAAATAGCCGGAGCGCTGCAGGTTGTTGGCGACGATCCCCGTGACCCGCTGCCCGAGATCGCCCTCGCCCGCGAAATCCGCGACCGCGATCGGCATCGGCTGGAACTGGCTGCCGGGACCGACGCGCAGAAACAGTTGCGCCGAAGCCGGCGAGAGCGCTGCCGCGGTAAGGAGAAAGCAGAATACCGCGAGCAGGACGCGAGCGGCAGGGCGGTTCGGCATGGCGGGTTCCAAGCTCATGTTAGCGATGCGGAGCGGGCAATATCAGGTCGGACTGACGTCGAACTCGACCGTGAGCTGCTTCCAATCCTGATAGTACGGCGCAAATCTGGCGGGGATGCGGTAGGGAGCGCAGCGCCGGACGGCTCGCAGGGCAGAGTCGGACACGACGCGGTCGATCTGCTTCGGGCCTGCCCGAAGCACCTTCGGCTCGGCGGCCAGGCTTCCGTCCGGGTTGAGGCGGACATCGAGCAAGGGGAGCACCACGTCCTTTGTGGCGGCGGCGCCGACCTGTTCCGGGTAGCAGGCCCTGATCTGCTCATCCAGGATGCCGATGAGGCTGGCGTGCATGCTCGGGTTGAGCTTCTGCGCCGTGCCCGTGGCCGTGCCGAGCGACGCCGTCTTGCTGACCTCGGCGCCGGTCGACCCCTGCGACTGGCTCTTTTCCTTCGATTGCAGAAGCTGCCGGATGTCGCCGGCATCGAACTTTTCGGCGAGTTCGGCCTGCTGCTTCGCCTTGGCCTCGCGCTCCGCCTTGGCCTTGGCCTCCGCCACGGCCTTCGCCTTTGCATCGGCTTCCGCCTTGGCCTTCGCCTTCGCGTCAGCCTCGGCGCGCGCCTTCGCCTCTGCGACCGCCTTGGCTTCCGCGTCCGCCTTGGCCTGGGCCTCGGCGCGGGCCTTCGCCTCGGCATCGGCCTTCGCCTTGGCCTCTGCGGCGCGGCGGGCCTGGGCGCGGGCCTCGGCGGCCTTGGCCTCGGCTTCCTCGCGGGCGCGCTCGATGGCTTCGGCCTCGGCCTTCGCCTGCGCGTCCGCCTTGGCCTGGGCCTCCGCTTTGGCCTGCGCGGCGGCGCGCTCCTTCACGGCGGCCTCGGCCTTCGCCTGCGCGGCAGCGCGCTCCTTCGCGGCGGCTTCCGCGGTGCGTTGCGCCTGCGCGGCCTCCTCGCGCTTCGCCTCGATCTGCGGGTCCGGGCGTGGCGGAGGCGGCGGCGCGGCCTCCTCGCGCTCCGCTACCTTCATCTCCGGCGGGCGGCGGGGCGGCGTGGGTGCGTCCTTGGCGTCCTCACCCGGCGGCTTCTCCTGGCGCACGTCGGCGACGCGCTCGGCGCGCGGCTTCGGCTGCTGGGCGGCCGCCTCGCGCTCGCCCTTGGTGATCTGCGAGAACTGGTTGTCGGTGATGACCTCGACCGGAATGCCTTCCTGCGCCTCCGGGAAGGACGGCGCCGTGAACGCGAAGATCGCCGCGCCCAGCATGGCGGCGTGCGCGGCGCCGGAGACCCACAGGCCCGGCTCGGATCGATCGAAATTCGGCTTCAATCGCACGGTGAGGCTGCCCCCTCGCGTGAACGCTTCGACGCTGCTCGGTGTCGCACGGTGAGGCTGCCCCCTCGCGAGCGCGTCAACGCTGGTCCGGCTCCGTCACGAGCGCAACGCGCTTGTAGCCCGCGCTCGTCACGATCGACATCACCTGCGCGACGCGGCCGTAATCGACCTTCTTGTCGCCGCGCACGAAGATGCGCTCCTCGAAGCCCTGCTTCGCGACCTCGCCGATCTTCGGCACGATGTCGGCGTCCCGGAGCTCCGCTTCCGCGAGGAACACCTGGCCGGTGGCCCTGATCGACAGCGTCACGGGCTTGGCGTCGACGTTGAGGGGCGCGGCCTTGGTCTGGGGCAGGTCGAGCGGCACGCCGACCGTCATGAGGGGCGCCGCGACCATGAAGATGATGAGGAGGACGAGCATGACGTCGATGAACGGCGTCATGTTGATCTCGTTGATGGCACCCGCGCGCCGGGCGCGGCGACGGCGCCCCGAGCCGGAGGAGAGACCCGATGCTCCTGCCATGCCGGTTCCCCTTAAGCCGCGAGCGCGATGCGCTGATGAATCAAGGCCATTGCCGTTTCCCCCCTATCGCTGCCGGACACCACGCCGCCTTCGCCCCTGCTCGTCACCGGTCAGGCCGCGAGCGCGATGCGCTCGTCGATCTGGCGCGACAGCACGGCGGAGAACTCGTCGGCAAAGCCTTCGAGGCGCGATTGGAGCTTCGAGACCTCGGCCTGGAGCTTGTTGTAGGCCAGCACAGCCGGGATCGCCGCGAAGAGGCCGATCGCGGTCGCGAACAGCGCTTCGGCGATGCCGGGCGCCACCACCGCGAGGCTCGTGTTCTTCGAGGCCGCGATCGAGGTGAAGGAGTTCATGATGCCCCAGACCGTGCCGAAGAGGCCGATATAGGGGCCGGCCGAGCCGATCGAGGCCAGCACCAGGAGCCGGCTCTCGAAGCGCTCGACCTCGCGCTGGATCGTGACGTCGAGCACCTTGTCGATGCGCTGGTTGAGGCTGGCGACCGAGCGGCCGGTGCCCTCGAAGGAGCGCTTCCACTCCCGCATGGCGGCGACGAACACCGCGGACAGGCCCGTGCCGGGGCGGGCTTCCAGGGACTTGTAGAGCTCCTCGAGCGACTGGCCCGACCAGAACACCTCCTCGAAGCGGTTCATGGCGCGCCGGGCGCGGGAGAACAGCAGGGTCTTGTCGACGATGATGGCCCAGCACCACACGGAGGCGCCGATCAGCCCCAGCATGACGAGCTTCACGACGATGTGGGCCTGCCAGAACAGGCTCCAGAGCGACATGTCGTGCGCGATCTGGCCGGCATCGGCTGGGTTCATGATCCGTCCTCATCTGCGGAGCCGCCGCTTTTTGCTGCGGCGGGCCCCCAACCCGCGTCCTGTGGCGGAGTCCCTTGTGCGTATCGGGTTCGTTCGCCCTCGAATCTGTCGAAAGTAAGGGCGCACCGGACCGGAGGGCCGCAGGGCTCCGCGATCCCGAGTTTAAGCGCCCGTTGTGGTTAAGGCTTGGTTACGATTGGTAAATCGAGGGGCCGGCGGGCGCCGCGGGAGGCTTGGGCCAGCCCGGCCGCAAGCCTAGCCGCTCCGCCCCCCGGCGGCCGCGCGGACGGCATCCGGAATCCGGGTCGCCCGCCCCCGCCTCGTCGCCGCCACCGTGACCTGCGCGGTGAGCAGGATCTCCCCTGCCCGCGCGATCTCCTGGGTCAGGATCATGCTGGCGCCGCGCATCTCCGCGAGCCGGGTCGCGACCACGAGCTCGTCGTCCATGCGGGCGGGCTTGAGGTATTCGAGCGCCATCCGCCTCACCACGAAGGCGAATCCCTCGTGCTCGTGAAGCTCGGCCTGCGAGATCCCCATGGCGCGGACGAGCTCGGTGCGGCCGCGCTCGAGGAAGCGGACATAGCTGCCGTGATAGGCGAAGCCGCTGAAATCCGTGTCCTCGAAGTAGACCCGGACGGTGAGGTGGTTGATCAATGCTGGCCGCTCCGCTGGCTGGCCGAGGGGCATAGCACGATGCCCCCGCGTCCGACGACGCCCCTGTCGGCAGCCGTTCGCGCGTCACGGAGCGTCACGTGATGTGCGAAAGCCACGCTTCCCGCCAAAGCATGTTCCACAGCCGGGCCGCGTGTTTCGGACCTGCGCGCCTGCGTTGTAGGTTCGAGCTTGCTAAGTGATTCGCGGAGCCGGCATGGAATCCGACGGCCCGGCCGGTCCGATCCCGGACGGAGCCATCGCGGTCGGGGGTTTGTCATGGCTGCGGCGCTCGTGATCGACGACGACTGGGGCATCCGGGAGACGGTCCGGATTCTCCTGGAACACCAGGGCCTCACGGTCATCAAGGCGGAGAGCGGCGCGATCGGCCTCCGGCGCTTCTTCCAGCAGCCGACGGACCTCGTGATCACCGATCTGGTGATGCCGGGCACGAGCGGCTTCGAGGTCATCCAGCAGGTCCGGCGGCACTCGCCTCCCACCCGGATCGTTGCCATGTCAGGTTGCAGGATCGGGCAGGACCTGCTCGGGATGGCGCAGGATCTCGGCGCCACCGGGGTGGTCCGGAAGCCGTTCCGCCGGGTGGAACTGCTCGCCGCCGCCGGCCTCGTGGCGGCGGATGCTCCGCGTTCGACCTACGCCTTCGAGAACGCCCTGCTCCATTAGGACGGCCCGACCGGGCGCCCCGCTCGTCCTGGCAAGCCCGCGAAGGGGGTCGCTCCCGGCGCGTCACTCGTCCTCGCCGGCGCCGAACAGCCCGAACTGGGTCGCCTCGCGGCTCGGCTCCGGCAGGCCGAGATGGCGGAAGGCGTGGGGGGTGAGCACGCGGCCGCGCGGCGTGCGCTGCACGAACCCGCGCTGGATCAGGAACGGCTCGATGATCTCCTCGATGGCGTCGCGGGGCTCCGAGAGCGCCGCCGCGATGGTCTCGATCCCCACGGGACCGCCGGAGAAGTTCGTCGCCACCATGGTGAGGTACTTTCGGTCCATGACGTCGAGCCCGACCGGGTCCACGTCGAGGAGGCGCAGCGCCCGGTCGGCGATCTCGCGGGTGACCTTGGAGGCGCCGCCCACGATCGCGAAGTCGCGCACCCGGCGCAGGAGCCTCCCTGCGATGCGCGGCGTGCCCCGCGACCGCTTGGCGATCTCGTTGGCGCCGTCGTCGCTCATGCCGATGCCCAGCACCCGGGCCCCGCGCTTCACGATGAGCTCGAGCTCGTCGACCTCGTAGAACTCGAGCCGGATCGGGATGCCGAAGCGGTCGCGCAACGGCGTCGTGAGCAGGCCCGCCCGGGTCGTGGCGCCGACCAGCGTGAACTTCGGCAGCTCGATCTTGACCGAGCGCGCCGCCGGTCCCTCTCCGATGATGAGGTCGAGCTGGTAATCCTCCATGGCGGGATAAAGGATCTCCTCCACGGCCGGGTTCAGGCGGTGGATCTCGTCGATGAAGAGGACGTCCCGCTCCTCGAGATTGGTGAGCTGGGCCGCGAGGTCGCCGGCCTTGGCGATGACGGGGCCCGACGTCGAGCGGAAGTTCACGCCGAGCTCGCGCGCGACGATCTGGGCGAGGGTGGTCTTGCCGAGGCCGGGCGGTCCGACGAAGAGGACATGGTCGAGGGCGTCGCCCCGGGTCTTTGCGGCGTCGATGAAGACCTGGAGATTGGCGCGCGCCGCGCGCTGGCCGGTGAAGTCCGCGAGCGAGAGCGGACGGATCGAGGCTTCGAGGTCGTCCTCGCGCTTCTCGGGGGTGACGAGGCGGGTCGGGGTGGCCATGGGTTTCATCCGGAAGGGTGAGGAATGCGCCTCGGTGGTGCCCAACCTGGGCACATGTGATAGTCAGGGGAGCCCGAAGGGATCAGCGCGATGAGCATTCAGCGGAGCGCGACGCCGGAACTCATGGACCTCGACGATTTCGAGGAGCACCTCGCCGACAAGCCGGCCCACGAGAAGTGGGAGCTGCTCGGCGGCCGCGTGATCCGAATGATGGTCGGCGCCCGCTGGAGCCACAACCGCATCGTCAACAACATAAACGTCGCCCTGTCCCAGCGCCTGCGCGGCACCGGTTGCTTTGTCTATGCCGAGACCTTCGCGCTCAAGGACAAGTTCCTGCGCCTGATGGCCTATCCGGACATTATGGTCCATTGCGGCCGTCCGGATCCCGACGACACCTCGGTCAGCGATCCCGTCGTGCTGTTCGAGGTCACCTCGCCCGGCGGCGAGGCCCGGGACCGGATCGTCAAGGCCGACCTCTACCGCCGGCTGCCGTCCCTGCGCCACTTCGTCCTGGTGGAGCGCGATGCAGCCCTCGTGACCGTCGACGATCTGGTGGGCGAGCGCACGTGGACCTTCGGTCAGGAGCTTCGCGGCCTCGATGCGGTTCTGCCGCTGCCGGCCCTCGGCGTCGCGCTGCCGTTGGCCGAAATCTACCGCGACGTGATCGAAGACGGCGCCGGGCAGGCCTGACGCGCTCACCGCGCCAGCTCCCGCAAACCCAGCCGGATCAGCGTCTTGGCTTCGGCGCCGTCGCCCGCATTCTTCATCGCGGCCGCGATGGCCGCCGAGGCCTGGATCTGCGGGTAGCCGAGATTGACCAGCGCCGAGACCGCGTCCGAGACCGGCTGCGGCGCCGAGCGGTCCTCGACCGCGCCGGAGAGGCGGATGAGGGCCGGGTCGACGGCCGCGAAGGCGGGCGCCTTGTCCTTCAGCTCCGCGACGATGCGGGCCGCGAGCTTCGGGCCGACGCCGGGCCCGCGGGCCACGCTCCCCTTGTCGCCGGTGGCGATCGCGGTGGCGAGCTGGCCGGGCTCCAGCACCGAGAGGATGCCGAGCGCCACCTTGGAGCCGACCCCCTGCACGGTCTGGAGCATGCGGAACCACTCGCGCTCCGCGTCCGAGCGGAAGCCGTAGAGGCGGATCATGTCCTCGCGGACGTGGGTCTCGATCGAGAGGGTCGTGGCCTCGCCGATGGCGGGCAGCTTCTGCAGGGTGCGGGAGGAGCAGTGCACCACGTAGCCGACGCCCTGCACGTCGAGGATCACGAAATCCTCGCTGTAGGAGTCCACCACCCCTTTCAACTTGCCGATCATGGCCGTTCCTGTTCGTCGTTGGGCCGGGCGGAGAATGCCGAGATGCGAGCCGTCCGTCGCATCGGGCGGGGGCTCGAACCTGTCCCGGGGCGGCCCGCGCGGGGAGCGCAGACCATAGGATTGTCTGCCTCCATATAGGATAATGCAGGTTCCGCCGCGAGCCTCGCGCGACGTGCCTTAGTGACGCAACAGGCCCCGGCGATCGCCCGTCAGGCGAGCACTCGCTGGCGCAGCATGGCGGCGCCCCGGTGGTGGGCGTGGGCGATCGCGATCGCGAGGGCGTCGGCGGCGTCGGCCGTCTTGGCGTCGGATTTCGGCAGCAGGATCCGGACCATGGCCTGGATCTGCGCCTTCTCGGCGTGACCCGCGCCCACGACCGACTTCTTGACCTGGTTGGCGCCGTATTCCGCCACCGGCAACCCGAGCAGCGCCGGCACCAGCAGCGACATGGCCCGGGCATGGCCGAGCTTGAGGGTCGCCTGCGCGTCCTTGTTGACGAAGGTCTCCTCGACCGCGACCTCGTCAGGGTCCCAGGCGGTCACGACCTCGGTGATGCGGTCGTGGAGCTGCTTTAGGCGCAGCGCCAGCGACAGGTCTCCATCCGAGGTCACCACCCCGCAGGCCACGTAGGACAGCTTCGTGCCCTCGCAGGTGATGACGCCCCAGCCGGTCTTCCGGAGGCCGGGGTCTAGGCCGAGGATGCGGACGCGGTGGGTCAAGGATGCTCCCGTGGATTCCCTCTCCCCGCCTGCGGGGAGAGGGCTAGGGTGAGGGGCCGGTCGGTGGAGCGCG